>Ga0193716_1000001_pt1 | contig 601828 bp, 506 predicted proteins | sample U2c1metaG_FD_145901 | JGI IMG/M metagenome (GOLD analysis project Ga0193716, IMG submission 145901) | Soil microbial communities from a riparian zone of the East river system, Colorado, United States - U2c1 | ecosystem: Environmental > Terrestrial > Soil > Riparian zone | place: USA: East...
GGAGAGAGTGGTCAACGGTTTGCATCATGCCCCACACGGCCTGCGCGATCACGGCAACCGCGACCAGTTGCAAACCGTTGACCACTCTCTCCCCCACGTGGCTTGAGGGCAGCGCGTGACTGGACGCTACGGCGAACATCAGCAAGGCCGAAGGCAGCGTGAACGCCGTCCATGCCGCGAATGCGCCCAGTGCGCCTCCGCGCAGCAGGCCAATCGTGAATCCCACCTGACTGCTGGCCGGACCGGGCAAAAATTGGCAAAGGCCGACAATGTCTGTAAACGTTCGATCATCGAGCCACTTCCGGCGGACCACCAACTCTTCCCGGAAATAACCGAGATGCGCAACCGGACCGCCGAATGAAGTACAACCCAGTCGCAGATAGGCGAGGAAGATGGTCCGCGGGGACAGGAAAGTTGCGGCGGCTGGCCTGGCTGGTTCGCTCACGGAGATTTCCGGTGCGCCGGCGAGAGCACCCTAAGCGGCCACGAGCAGCCGACGAAAATACGGACAACCGCCACCCTGTTCGCCGCTCGCGCTGTCCACGCACTCGATTGATCGTTCATCACCCCGTACCTTGACCGGTCCCGGTCATTGACAATCGAACAGCGTCATGAATCCAAAATCCATGTGCAGCTGCTGGTGGCAGTGGAGAAGCGTGCGGCCTGGATGCTCCGCTGTAAAATCCACTTCGACTTCCTGGTAGCCACCCACCATAACTACATCCTTGCTTACTCCGGACGTCGCTAGTCCGGAAATTCTCGAAAGTTCAAAGCTGTGACGGTGCAGATGGATCGGATGGATGTCATCGCTGGCGTTGCGCATTCGCAGCCGGTAACGCTTACCGTGCTGTAGATGAAATGACGCCGGCACAATCGCCTGCGTCATCGGATAAGCCGTTCCGTTGATTGTCCAGCGATTGAACCCGTCCTCGGCGGCATTTTCTTTTGCAAACGTCATCTCGACGGTTTCGTCCGGAATTGCAGCGGGCGTCCCGGGTCTGCCAAAACGCCCGTAGTTCCAATGAAACGCCGACGGCGTCGCCCACAAAGCTTTTCCTTTGTGCCCGGCATACTCGACGACAATGCCCATGCCACGGCCGCGATCGTCGTCGGCAAGATCGCCAAGGACCCACGCGCCTGGATGATTCATTTCGACAAGGGCCGATATGCGCTCTGCAGTCCCCAGCCACAGCACCGGCACCTCGCGAGGAACCGCAACCGGATTCCCGTCAAGCGCCACGACTTTGAAGGAATGTCCCGGCAACGCCAGGCTGCGAATCTCCGTCGCGCTGCCATTCAGAACGTGGAACAAAACGCGCTCGCCGCGTTTCACCCGAACCGGCTCGCCGTGTCCCAGCATGCGCCCGTTGATCGTGAAATACCGGTAGCTCACTTCATAACCATGCAGCATGCCTTTGGCAAGCGACGCTTTCATCGACAATTCGCCCGCCGTTTCAAGTTCCGTTACCCTGGCAACAGGCGCCAGAAAATTCTGCGCCATATCGCCGCCCTGGCTGAAGAAGGGTTCGAATTCCTTCAGCACGAGAAAGACTTCCTGGTCGTAACTGCCCGGTTCGCCTTTCGGCTCGATGTAGAGCGGACCAACCTGTCCGCTGTATTGCCCGGCGTGAAGATCCGCTCCGGCTCGATTGTGCGTGTGATAAAAACGGAATCCCGCAGGGCGCGGCGTGAGCTTGATCCTTCGCATACCATGGGCCGGAATGTAAGGTGTGCCTTCTTCGGCCGCGCCATCGATATCGGGCGGCACGAACTGTCCGTGCCAGTGCAGCTGCTCTGGCGTGTCCGTGTCATTGAAAACGTCGACAACAGCCGGCTGTCCTTCCTTGAAACGCAACAAAGGGCCAGGGAACGTACCGTTGTACGTAATCCCTGAAACGATGCGGTTGCGGGCAATTTCAATCGGGCGGGCTGCGATGCGCACGGTATAGTCGGCCTTGGATTCGGCGGAGTGAGTTTCCGCGCCGGGGAATGGCTCAGGCTGGCCCGCGGCCAGGGACCGGCCGAGCATGCCGACACCTGCAGTCGCGCCGGCGCGTTTCAGAAATTCGCGTCGCGAAGTCGGCAGACAACTCATGTACTCCTCGTTTGCCTCAGAAGTCGAAGCGGTATCCCAAAATCATTTTGCCAATCAGATGATCGGTCGAGCGGGTCACACCTACGCCTAAGCCAAAATTGATTTCCCATTTCGGAGAAAGATTCAGATCGATTGCCGGCAAAATCTGCTGTTCCTGCTGACTAATGGGTTCAAACTGTGTGGCTGGCCCCAACGAGCCGTAGTATTCAATGCCTCCCGCGATTTTCTTGGTAAAGTCGTAGCTGAATTTGAAATTGGGGGAAAATACAAATCCTTCCGCAACACCCGGTCCATGGAACGACTTGTCAAAAGTTGGATTGAAGGAGAAATACCATCGCCCTAGTTGCTTGTCCACAATCGGACGCATCTCCCAAGTCCAGGTATCGGCCGAGTATCTACGCTTCTGCCATCCGATTTCGTTCGATAAACTCACGCCCACGGGCCATTTCCAGTTCGCAGGCACGCGGACGCGAGGGCGAATATGGCTTCCGACGTAATCCCAACCCATTCCGTTTTTTACGGAGGTGAAGATGTAAAAGCCAGTTTCAAACCAGTCCGTAAAACCATGCGTAATCTCAATTGTTTCGTGCAACTGGTGATTTGTCGGAAATGTTCCGTCGGTCGTGGTCTTCGAACCCTCGAACGTAAAATTGCTGTGGAGCTCAATCATGGTGTGCCCAGGCTCGACTGTCTCGTAGGGATAGACCTGAATCTCATAGTTTTCCTGTGCTGGGGCCGAAGGACACACCAGCAGACCAGCGAGTACAAGCGCGACGCGGGCCGCACGGGCTACGCACATTCTGAAATTGCTGCAGGAGAAACAGGTGAGCAGCGCCTTCATGCGACTAAAACAGGACTCCTTCAGATGACCTGGAGGACTCCCTTCCGGGAACTCCAGAAGTCGGTAGAGTAACACGGCGCAAACAAAAGTAGAGGACGATGGCTACATCCCTAGCCACGGGATCGGAACTTAGCGGTCCCTATCTCCTTCGACTCTTGCGTACTTGTGGCGATGCGCGAGGAAGGCGGGTAAGCCACGGGGTAATTCTTCCGTCGGGCCGCTCGGAGTTCGAATGGCCTGCGCGGGAATAGTTCTTGAGGCCGTGATCCTGCCCGGAGGAGTCACGCGTCAAATCTGCGCAATTCTCTCGCCAGAATCCTCAGAAAGGCTCGTGTCTTCAGCGACCTTTCGATCGTGCGTAAAGAGCGCCTGTGCGAAACTCTTCGGCTTGCAGAACCACAATCGGCGTCACTTCAATCTTTGCTTCCTGGAGCTTGGTAATGGACTCGTGCAACGACTGATCTCCGTCTTCAAAATGCGCGGCCAGCTTCGGGTCATGTGTAAAAATGGCCCGGCCGTCCCGTTTAACACCGACAAAGTATTGCGGCGCGGCGTAGCGAGACAGCACAAATTTGGCGGCGTGACGCTTCCACTGCTCAACCAGATACTCAGACGCGACTTTATTGAGGTCATTCATGGGCTTCCTTTAGGGGTATCTGCCCGAAGGCTCAGCACGGTTTTCCAGCTGGGTGGCGACCGTTGCTCCGCGACAATTCGCGTGTCTGGATACGGACGCAGTCTAGCACTTACCTGACGCTTGTAAACCCCAAAATGCTCTTGGTAAGTTATCGAACGCCGGGCGGTACCCGCGAACCGCCCGGCCTCGGGCGGGCCTTGGCGCGAGAACAAGGGGGGCGTCCGAGTGCCTTGTGACCCGGGCTCTAGTGGACCCCTTTGGCGATTTTCAGCAAGGATTCGGCGTCATGCTTTATGCAGATCAGCAGACAGCCCGGCAAAGCGAAACTTGAAACCATGAATGCGGCAAATTTTTCAGTCCCCGCCGACGCCCCGGCCAGCGCGTGTTGCAGGAGCCAGAACACGCCTATGATCAGATAGGGCCCACCGACTACAACTGCAGCGAACATCCAGATGTTTGTTGAATCTTCCTGGCGGAGCGCGACCACCATGAGCGTGACGTAGGCGATTACAAAGACCAGACCCAATGAGAACTCCAGGGAGCCGCGCTGCCACCGCGTTCGCAACATGTGAATCGTCGCGTCCGGCAGCCGCGGCAGGATCACAACGGCCGCAATAAGCACATTGACAACCGGGATCGCCGTCCAACTCGGCACGCGGTGTGGCGCGCTTCCGGCTTTGCCGTTGTTCGTCAAAATACAACTTGCCCTTTGCAGACCAGTCAGCGCCTCGCAGCCCGCTGGAACTGAACTCGCCGGCGGTCCACAAAAGAACAGGTACTGGTAGTCGCAGGAATTGTAGCGGTCAAACATTTCCGACGGGATTGCAAACATCGACTGGTCCTTGACGACTTCCTCGACCTTGGGTGTTTGCAACAATTCTCCGATGTTGTAGATGATGACGAAAGCGAGCACAACCAGAGTCACCATATGTGGAATGCGCCAGGCGGAGTGTCCGGGTTTGTTCGGAGAACCGGGAGCAGCGTTTTTGGTTTCGCGCGAGCCTTGGATAGCTTCGCTCATCGAGGTGCCTCATCGCGGTCGCAAACTTAGGCGGGAGTCTAACACACACCGGCGTCCGTTCCGCTGCACCTGGCTCTATCGGTCTGTGCTCGTTCGCCCACGAGTGGCATTCAACGGGGGTTGCAGTCCAGCGATATAGGTTCGTGGTCCGGAGCTGCACGGAGACGATGGGCTCGTTCTCAGGAACTGCGGCCCAGGCAGTCGGGGGCCGCGGCCGGCTCCAGCACACGGACGTGCACGATTCGCTCAATCGCGTGATCGGACGTCTGGATTCGACAGGTGGTCCGCACTCCCATTCAGGAGTTCGGCAACGCCAGTCATCGCTGGTTGCCCGGGCACGCCGCAGCACACAAGAAACGCTGAGCAACGTGACAGAAGGGCGGTTCCCCTTAGAAACCGGGGCGTCGTTAGTCCACGAGCGCAACTTGCGGCACAGCCGCGCCGATGGCTGGATCACTCATGCTGTCTCGTCCGGTTTCAACGTGGCCTGCAATTTGCCGCCGGAAGATGGAATCGGAGTCGGCTTCGACCGTGAGGTCGTACCAGCCATATGACTTCCGTAATTCAGCGAAATAGGTGAGAGTGCTGTGCGCATGGAGCAGATGGCTGGTTGACTTTCCACTGTAGGCGTCGACAATCTTCACTCGCTCGGTGCTTGAGCTGTGGTTGTGCATCACGAGTTCGATGCCGTCGAAAAACTTTTCGTATCTGGTTCGAACCGTGATATTCGCGCTCCCGCGCCCCATGCCGCCAGCGAAGGTACGCAGAAAACCGTTGGGACCCAGCACGGACAAATCATAGGAAGCATCGCCTTCGGCACCAAGCGTGTCCGAGACCTCGTCACCAGCACCAACCGTGTACGTCCGAGGCGCAGTCAGGCTGTCGGCGTAGCGGACTTGAAAAACTGCGCCGGCCTTGCCCGAGTTACGGAACCGTAGTTCAAGGTGTCCCGAGCTTGTTTCTTCATGGATGTGCAGCTCATACGGCAGCGCGCGGGCCGGGCGCATACCCGGTTCCTGCAGTGGCAGTGCCTGTTCGGTCGGCGGAGCCGGAATGTAATCGGGATGGCGGTCATTATCGGGCGGTTCATAAGCCACCGTACTGGGCAGCGGAACCTTCGCGTCATGCGGTGAAGCGAAGTTGAACGCTGAACTGAGATCGCCAGCAACCGCTCGACGCCAGGGCGTAATGTTCGACTCAATCAAGTCCCGGTGATGGTGCGCGAAGCGGCGTTCGATGAAGCGGATGAGCGAGGTGTGATCAAAGACTTCGGAATTCACCCAGCCGCCCTTGCTCCACGGCGAGACCACAATCATCGGCACGCGTACGCCAAGGCCATAAGGCCCGGCAGGATTTCCCGAATCGCCGCCAAACAGTTCATTGGTTGTAGCGACCGTCGAGAGGCCTTCAGCCCGCGACTGCGGTGGAGTGGGCGGCACGAGGTGATCGAAGAAGCCATCATTTTCGTCGTACATAATGATGAAAACGGTTTTGCTCCAGACTTCGGGGTTGGCGGTCAGCGCGTCCAGCAGCTGCGAGATGTACCAGGCGCCGTAGTTTGCAGGCCAGTTCGGATGCTCGGTGTATGCTTCGGGCGCAACAATCCAGGACACCTGTGGCAACTTGTTGGCGAGCACATCCTGTCGGAAGATGTCGAAAAGCGTTCCGCTTTTTGTAATGTCGGTCCCGGTCCTGGCCTTTTCTGCCAGCGGACTGCTGTCTGGCGCATTTTGATACTGGTGAAAGTAAAGGAGCGAATTGTCGCCATAGTTGCCGATATACGCGTCGTCCCCCCAGCCCCAAAAATTGGCGGCGTCGAGGCCGGCGCCGGCATCCTGATACACCTTCCAGGAGATTCCGGCTCTCTCAAGCCGTTCGGGGTAGGTAGACCAACCGTATCCGGCTTCGGCGTTATCAATGACCGGCCCGCCCCCATTTCCGTCGTTGCCAACCCAACCCGTCCACATGTGGTAGCGGTTCGGATCGGTCGGCCCAAGTAGAGAGCAGTAATACGCGTCGCAGACGGTAAAGGCGTCAGCTAGGGCGTAGTGGAAAGGAATATCGCTGCGGGTGAGATGGGCCATCGTGGTCGTGCCTTTGTTCGGCACCCACTGGTCGTATTTGCCTTTGTTCCACGCGGCGTGAGTGGTTGTCCAATCGTGCGCCAGGTCCTGAAGAAATTGCAGCCCGAGGTTCGGCGCACCAGGATGGAAGGGCAACACGTAACCGTCGGGATTGTTGGGATCCTGTTGATGCCAGACACTTTTGCCAGAGGGAAGCTTTACGGCTCGCGGATCAGCAAAGCCGCGCACACCGCGGAGTGTTCCGAAATAGTGATCGAAGGAGCGATTTTCCTGCATCATAAAAACAATGTGCTCGACGTCTTCGATGGTGCCGGTGCGGTGGTGGGCAGGAATTGCCAGGGCCCGCGCAATGCTTCGAGGGAACGCGGCCGCGGCGGCACCTGTTGTCAGGAGTTTTAGAAAATCTCGACGGTCTGTGCTCATGGGGACACGGCACCTTTCTGGTTTAGAGGTCACGGAAATGATGCGCTAACTTAGTCCCTTGTTGTTGCGGTCCTGTAATGCCCACGTTGCGATTGTGTTATTTGGTGGTCGATCGGGCTGGAAGGCCGACACGCTGCATGTCGAGACCCGAGAAGCGGCAGCGCTTGTTGCGCACGAGCAAAGTCGTGCGCAACAAACCGAACGCGCTTGAAGCGCAATGTGTGCCTGCGAAAGGAAATTTCCTGCGACGATCTCAGCCGTTACGCGCGGGTGTTAGCAAGTTGCGGTGACACTGATTCAATCATTTTGGTCCGAAGCGAATTTAAGCGCCGGACTTAGGGTACGGTGACCGTAATCGTCCCCACGGGTACCGTAAGACCTCCCGCAGTCGCTTGTACTTTAACGTGAATAATCTGGGCAGTTCCGCCTCCACCACCACCGCCAGACCCGCCACCGCCGGATACGCCTCCGCCACCGCCACAGGACCCGAGCGCGCTGGCCACAATCAGCAGCAAGACGATTCTTGCAGGTTCGTGGATCAGCGTTCGCTCGGGGAACTTCACAAAGGCGACTAGAGCGGCCAGCAATAGGATCGCTACCAGGACCGCAGGCACGCCAGGAACCTCGCGCAATGGTGGCCGGGTCGAATTGCGAATTGCCGGCAGAGGTTGCACATTCGTTTTCGAGAGTACGGTCACCGAGAGTGTCGCGGTTCCTGATCCGTTTGCGGGCACAGTTGTGGGCGAAGGAAACGCGGAGCAAATGACGCTGCCCGCATCGCTCGAGCAGGAGAACTCGAAACTACCGGCAAACCCACCCCGCGACTGGAGAGCCACCGCGAAACTAGCAGAATTGCCTACCGCTATGTTCCCGGATGGCGGCGAAATCGAGACGTCTACGCTCCCTACGTTTACCTGAACCGTCGCCGAGTGCACCAGAGTGCCAATCTGACCCGTGACGGTGACGGTATAAGTTCCGGCCGCAGCGTTCTGGGTCACGACATTGACCTGCTCCCCCAGTCCAACGCCGAGGGTCGGGCCCGGCAATTGACATTGCACGGCCGGACTTGAGGTTGTGCAGGTCATGGCGATGGCCTGCCCCGTACCGAGGTCCGACGAGGAGACGACATTAAAGGAGGTCGTGGCCGTAGACAGAGTGGATAACGCGGCCGGAGTGGCAGTCAATGTAAAGTCGACAACCTCGAACGACACATCGTACGACTGGGCGAGAATGCCATCCGTTGCCACGACCTGGAACGGATAGGTGCCCGGTGTCATCGCGCTGGATGCAGAAACGTTGAAAAACTGAGTGGACTGTCCGCCTGCCGGCAAGTCCACAGGGTTAACGCCCAGGTTGCATGAGGCACCGGAAGGCAGACCTTGGCAGGTGAGTTGTATGTCTGCCCCGTAGCCCGCAATACTCGTCAGACCCAAGGTAAATTGCGGGGTCACGCCGCCCGGAAGCGCTGTGGGCGAAAACGGAGCCGCCACATAGAGCGCGAACCCCAGCGGCAGTGCGGGATTTCCTTGATATCCATACACCGTATGGATTTCCGAACCCGATTGCACTTGGATTGCAAACACATGATTGAGGTTGAAGCTCCTGGCAATCTGAAACTGGACATCCTGCGAGCTCGCACCGGCCGGGACGGTCACCGAAGCCGGAACGTTGACCGCAGGTTCGCTAGATGTCAGTTGAAAAGAAGCTGCGCCGGCAGCGAGCGCATGGGTGATGCGCAAGATGCCGCCTCCGCCGATGAGAGGATCGCTAACGAGTCGCGCTTGAAACGAGGGCCCTGGGACCGACGGTATGAGGTTATAGGAGGAGTCGAAGCCATCGAGTTCGACGAGGTCGGCCCGTCCGTCTCCCGTGAAGTCTGCGGCAGCGTCCGGCACATAAAGTTTTTTCAATGGAAATGCGGTGTAGCTGGGAGTGAAAGTCGCGTCACCATTTCCGAGCAGCACTTGCAGATAACTGTTCGGAGAGTTGCGCGCGGCTCCGGGAGTTTGAAATGCGGCGATGTCCAATTCCCCGTCACCGTTGAAGTCGGCAAGCATTGGCTGCAGGCTGGTGCCAAAGAAAAAATGGGAATCGGGACTCCCCGCGTAGGGCTGGTAGCTGTTAGCCAATTTGAACGAACCATCGGACTGACCGGTATAAATGTTGTAGGTCAGTTCAGCCGGCAGCCCCCACTGTCCGACCAGGTAGCGAAGTTCGACGATGTCCGGCAAGCCGTCATGATTCAGATCAGCAACAGCGAACGGCTGAATGTCGGGAACCACCATTTTGGCGTCCCCGAAAGTGCCATCTCCGTTTCCCAGCAGCTCAAACAAAGGCTGGGGATTGGGCCAGACATTGACGAAAATCCAGACGAGCAGATCGAGTTTGCCATCGTGATTGAAATCACCCACGGCGATGTGATTGGGCCATCCTCCATTATTGGGAGGCGGATCGAAGCTTACGGTTGCGCCCTGCGTAAACGTGCCGTCTCCCCTGCCGAGGAATGTGGTGATGGTCTGCACCTGAGAATTCGGCAGAGATCCAGGTTGTTGGCCCGCCACCACGAAGTCCAGTTTGCCGTCTTTGTTGAAGTCGCCGGCACCGACAATTCCCTGAGCCGCCGGCGCAGCCGTTACGGTGGCCGGCGCGAAACTGCCATCCCCGTTATTCTTTGCATAAATAAGTGCCGGCGAGCCGCCGGAGAAGATGGAGCCCACTTCGAGGAAGTCGGGTTTCCCGGTTTTCCGGAAATCTGCCAGAACCGTATCGCCGGGCGGCGTGCCGAAATTCAAGATGTCGATTCCATGCGGAGCGCTGAAATGCCCGGTTCCATTGTTTAGAAGCGAAGCCAGCCTCCAGGGCGCTCCGGCCGATTGCGGTTGCATGATCGCTGCCAGATCCGGGTGACCATCCCCATTCAGATCGGAAACAATGAAGTCGCCGTAGGGCGCGTTGGACGTGCCAGTTCCCCCGCCGGTAAGATAGCCAACGTAACCACCTTGCGGCGAACCAAAACCGCCCCGACCGTCGTTCAAGAACACCGTGGCCGTGTCGCTGTCCTGATTCGCTGTTACCACATCGGGCTTGCCATCGCCATTGGTGTCCGCTATCGCCAGGGCGAACATCGACGTGTCTCCACGATAGACCTGAGGAGACAACAGCTTTCCCGCGCCATCATTCAACAGCACGGTGAGTAAATCGCCGGCAGGCTTCCCGTAAAAAGAATCCGCTATGTTCAGTACGCCCCCGATGACCAGGTCCGGGTGGCCGTCTCCATTCATATCCGCTATGGCGGCTGCGCCAGGCGAGTCGCCCAGGCCCTGGGTGACAAAGTTGAGGGTCTGGAATGTGCCGGAACAATCCCCCTTATAAATGAAGGTCGCCCCAAAATTGAACAGTACCAGCGCGCTCGGACAACCGTTTGAGTCCAAATCTCCCGCCGCAACTCCAGTGATGAAGGCGTCCCCAATGGGAAAACCGTAGATCAAGAGTTGCGACCGCTTGAAGGTCCCGTCGCCCTGGTTCATGAACACCCAGGCCTCTGAATCATTGCCTGGATCGGCATAAACGATGTCGGGGAGCCCGTCTTTGTTAAAATCGGCGAGCGCCATGCCGATGACGAACGGCACGCGAAAAGGATCGTCCAGGGGAGAGGTAATGGGCAGACCGAATTTACCGGACCCGTCGCCCAGCAGGGTGATAAAGCCGTTCACTTGCGCCGAACCCAGTGTGCCCGCGACAACGTCCAGGTGTCCGTCTTTGTTGAGGTCAGCTACCGCCAGGGTGGTCGGTGGTCCCGGCAGGTAATATTCCTTCTCCGGTTGAAATGTCCCGTCACCGTTGCCGAGAAAAATTCCGATGGTTCCGCTGTCAGCTTCCGCAACAATGAGATCGCACATGCCGTTGCCGCGGAGATCAGCGGCGGCAACCGCCACCGGCGTTTGACCGCGAAGCGGAAGAATCGTTGGCAACTTGGAAGTTCCGTCGCCTTTGCCGAGATACAACCAAAGGGTATTGGCCCCGCCGTTGGCAACGACCCAATCGGCTTTGCCATCACGATTAAAATCCGCGGCAGCGACACCGGAGGGAATGAATCCCGCCGGCAGTGAATCACGAAATGCAAATCCTGGCAAAGCCGCTGGGTTCGCCCATTCTGCTGTTAGACGATTGGCTGGTGGAGGCGACTTCGGATTTGCTGAATCGACCGCCAGGTCGGCACCCGGGCGATTGAAGTACTTCAGATAGTCCGGTCCGAGCCGGGATGCCAACTTCCATCCCAGAAAGTGAACCGGCTTGTCGTAGTGCGTGCCTTCCATCCCGGGAAGTCGCGGTGCGCCGGGGCGCGCGGCAGGGCTGGCCGCTAGATTGGGGCGGGCTCCAATGGAAAAACTTGCGGCATTCGAGGTTCCGCCGCCGGGCCCGCCATTTACCACGGTCACGAGAGCGGTGCCGGCGCTTGCAATGTCGTTCGGCCCGATCTGTGCCGTGAGTAGATTGGGATTTTGCACGAAGGTCTGCCGCATTTGGCCATTCCATTGAACCTGGGCCGCAGGCGTAAAATTGCTGCCATTGACGGAAAGCACAAAGCCGAACCCTCCGGCGAGAGCGCTCGCAGGACTCAGCGAAGTGATGACCGGTCCGGGCGCGGTGAAGGTGAAATTCAGAGTATTGGAGGTGCCGCCGCCAGGCAGCGGATTCATAACCGCGACGGCAATCGTTCCAGACCCGTCATAAAGATTAAAATCAGAGGCGTCGATCCTGGCCGTTAGTTGTGTACTGCTGACGTAGCTGGCGGCCCGCGTTGCGCCATTCCACGCGATCGAGGCCCCGGGAACAAAGTTCGTTCCGGTGAGTGTCAGGGTGAACGAGGGACTGCCCAGAACGACGCTGCCTGGCGACAGGGCCGAAAGCGTGGGCACCGGATTGGGTGGATTCAGGGGCGGAGGGCTCTGCCATTGAATCGAAGTGTTGCTTCCGACAAGTTGCTGGTCGTAACTCCAGGTATCGCCGACGCCAGGCGCAACCTGGATTCCCACGGTCGCCGACCCGCCGGAATCATAGAATGCGCAATTCCCGCCGAAATCAGTATTGCCGTAGTTGAACGCAACGTTGCTCGAGCCTTCCTGGAATACGGCTTGGAATCGGATCGTTGCGCTCGGATCGGTTCGGCAGTCGTAGTGCCGGACATTGCGCCACTCCACAACGAGCAGCCGATTGGGCGCCGAACCCACAATTCCCCAGAATACATTTTGCGCGGCGCCCTTTACCGGGAATAGATCCTCCCAGAAGGGCGCGACGAGCGTTGCTACGGGCAAATCCCGCGCCGGGGTTAGGCCGTCGGGTATCGGGAGTTGATAATTGGTGTACTCGCGGAACGCGTTTGTGAAACTGATGGCGCCATTGCTGCTCACATAAAGTGAGGAAAAGCTGCCGCCGCCAAAGGCAATCGGGAACGGCGAAGAAAGGGTGGCGATATCATCGTCGCCAAGATTCAGGTTCGTTCCTGTAAATGAGACGTAGTTCGCAGACGGCTGCGTGATGGAACCGTAGTTCTGCAATACCGAAGCCTGGACCACATCGCCATTTGGGAAAGTCAGCGTGTAATTTCCAAGGGCCGGCGGAGCCCATGCCGCGGTGTACACGCCGTCGCCTGCAACCAGATCTGAAGCAGTTCCGTCATCCAGCAGCGTAAGCGATAGCGACCCGGGAGAAATGCTCACCTCCAGGGTACCGGCTGGCTGTTCACAATTGATATTCAAGGCGCTCAGCTTGATCGCTGTTCCAACCGTGCCGGAAATCTGACTGAGCGCTGGCTGGAGGCGGCCGTAAACCGGGCGGTTCGCGCAGGTCATGGAGCCATACGCGTTCAATCGCCGCCCGCTCACCGTTTGTGCAAGAGTGGCGAGTGAATCGCCTCCGGCCAACAGCAAGTTCTTGATGGCCCGCCAATCCCGGCTCGGATTCTGCGCCTTCAGCAAGGCAGCAACACCGGTCACATGCGGCGTCGACATGGAAGTCCCGCTGTCGAGCGAATAGGTATTGTTGGGCGTAGTGCTCAGAATATCGACGCCGGGCGCAGCAAGATGCACCGTGTGCCTGCCTAGATTGGAGAACGTAGCCACAGAATCGGTTCGGTCCGTGGCACCTACCGCGATTACATTGGGAAGAGGCGTATCGGCCGGATAGGTCGGAAAAGTGTCGTTATTTGTAAAGTTGTTCCCAGCGGCGACGACAAATAGAATTCCGTCCGCTAGTTGCGAGGCAATGGCATCCTGAAGGGCTTGCGAAAAGGCGAGTCCTCCCCAGCTATTGTTCGTAGCAACGATATTGATTCCGGAATCCTTCAAAGACTTGATGACTTCAAGGCATTCAATGGCACCCGATACGGCCCCACCGCCGTCCGATGCCAGGAATTTGCAGGGCAGAATTTGCACTTGCCAGTTCACGCCGCTAACGCCCAGCCGGTTGTTGCCGACGGCTCCGATCGTCCCTGAAACGTGCGTGCCGTGCCCGTTATCATCCATCGGGTCGCATAGCTCGAAAACGGCATTAAACCCGCGCGATCCTGCCGGACAAGTTTGGGGATTCCCGTTGATGTCGATCGCCTCAAAGGGCGCCGGCGCGGTCCAGATATTCTGATCAAGGTCGGGATGCGTATAGTCAACGCCCGTGTCGATGACTGCAACGACGACGTTCGAGCTTCCCGTCGTTAGAGCCCAGGCCTGCGCAGCATGGATATCGGCACCAGCGGTGCCCTGCAGCTGGCCGGTATTTTGTAAATTCCATTGCGACGGGAATTGCGGGTCGTTTGGAGTCGTGAAAGCGTGGACGATGTAGTTGGGTTCGGCATAAAGAACGTCCGGATTTTCCCGGTACGCCCGAATCGCCGCGCGAACCCCGGTCCCCTCGGGCAGCTTCACGCGCTGCAAGCCTTCGACGACGCGCGATTTGCGAACAACGCTCGCGCCGACCTTCTGATGGATCGCGTTCGCCGCCTTCGCCGATGCCCCCTGCCTGAACCGAACCAACAGCTCGCCCGCAACGTACTTCGCTCCCTCGGCCGGAGCAGCTGCACCGAGTTCCGGTGGCCCATTCTCTTGCTGGGCGGGTTTGTGAACCTGCGCGGCGAGTGGTAGGGACACACCTAGGATTACCGCCAAGAAAACCGATTTACGCGCACGGAACCTGCTGGGGGGGGCTTTCACCGGGGCGCTTTCCTGGTCCAGATTTACCTGTTTTTGCGGGATGTACTCAATCAAGCGCTCGCAACATATCTTAACTGCCTCATCTCGTCAATCACCCATCGGTACTTATCTTCTGCTCAGAACTGCACCCAAACGAAAAACGAACTCCGCCGCGCTCCCCATCGATTTAGCGACGTGCGCTTCCAACTAAACACCCAGAATCGGGCTGATTTCATCCGTGCGAAAAACGCGATTCTCAGGCGCTAGGCCTGTTGAACAGCCATAAATGCGCCCCCCGGTGAAAATCAACACCTCCAGGCTCTGTTTTTTGCTTATTTGTGCCTGACCAAGGCTCCTAGCTGCGCAGCCCGACAGCAGAAGAGTCCGATCGACGCAAAACCTCAGCAAGATAAAGAGTCGTGAGAAGGACGCTAGGGGCGGTGGGTTCGAAGTTGAATTCCGTAGATACGCGCCTCAGCAACAGCCGGCGTTACCAACCGCTCTTTATTCTTGCCGTTGAGACGTGCCCTTAACGGAGACGTTGCGTGACCAGGGCGTTTACCAGAGAACGAAGGGCGCTTGCAAGGAATCGCAAGCGCCCTTCCGTTAAATCAATTCAAAGAATACCTCAGGGATCACCTCCTTCTCGACAAGTGCGTCGATTGCAGCATGAAACTATTTTTATCACGTCGAATCCTTGGCTGTCCACAGCCTCGGCGATGAATGGTTGCGAGCTACGGCGGACTATCTTGAAAACAGGACTCTCAGCGCTACCGTAACTGACCATCTCGGCAAGTTACCGGATTCACTGAAAAAACGGAAAGCGGTACGATTTGGAAGTAATTCGGAAGCAAAAAGGAGGGCACATGAAGCGACGTCTGTTCTTGAGGTCGGTTGGCGCGACTGGATTGGGTCTTGGAGTGACTTCGACACGGGCCATGACTTATATTTCCGATAGCCATGGGATGCAGGCCGGTTCCCCAGACGTTCCGGATGGGATGCAGCAGGATTCTGCCGAGAAAATCCTGCTGAAAGATTACCGGCCCAAGTCGCTCTACAAGGTTCCCGTAACAGAAATTGTGAAGGCCAAATTTCCCATCATTGATATGCATTCCCATGCTTACGCAAAGACGTCAGAAGAGATCACGCAGTGGCTACGGAACATGGATGAGGTCGGAGTCGAGAAAACCATCATTCTCACGGGAGCAACCGGCAAGGAGTTCGACGATATTTGCCGCAAGTACTCGCAGCATCCCAAACGTTTCGAACTCTGGTGCGGCTTTGATTACACCAGTCATGACCAGTCAGACTTTGGGTATCGAGCGGTTCGGGAACTTGAAAGGTGCCATCAGGCAGGTGCGCGCGGCGTGGGTGAGCTTCATGACAAAGGGAAAGGGTTGGGTTCAGACAAAGTAGACCCTTTTGGAATGCATCCGGATGACGCCCGCATGGACGGCTTGTTTGAAAGATGCGGTCAGCTCGGCATGCCGGTGAATATTCATGTCGCGGATCCCATCTGGATGTATGAAAAAATGGACAATACGAATGACGGTCTGATGAATGCGTTTAAGTGGCGGCTGGACAATCAGCCAAATATCGTCGGCCATTCCGGCATGATCGATATTCTGGAACGCACGGTAGGAAAGCACCCCGCTACTATCTTTATCGCGTGTCATTTCGCCAATCTCGACTATGACTTGGCGCGCCTGGGGCAGGTCCTTGAAAGGCACCGCAACCTATACGCCGACATCGCTGCTCGCTACGCAGAAACTGCCCCGATTCCCCGCTTTGCGTCGAATTTCTATGCGAAGTACAAAGATCGTTTACTGTACGGCACTGACATGGGATTTGAAAAACCCATGTACCACATCACCTTCAGGATTCTCGAAACATTGGACGAGCACTTCTACGAGACCGAGCAGTTTGACTACCACTGGAGTCTAAACGGGTTCGGACTCCCGGACGAGGTGCTGCAAAAGGTTTATCGCACCAATGCTGAGAAGCTCTTGCTGTCGCGCACGACGCAGCCTGCATAGACATTATGAATCGCGCACGGCCACGCCCGGGACGGCGAGTTCGAGGCTCGTGGTTTCCCCCACTTCAAATCAAACACGGGGACTCGTTCTTCATGGCTCGCGGTGCACGGTTACCGAAGCCGGGAACATTCCATCGATGCGGGCAGTGAGCCCTTTCCCCGATACACGAAGTTCCGTCAATCGCGGTAGCCGCGCCAGCTTTCCCGCGCCCGCGTCAGTGAGGTTATGACAGGAGTCGAAGGTGACGCGCTCGAGTGCGTCCATCGACGACAGGTATTTGGCGCGTGACTGTCAAGGACCGGGCGTCCACCTACGGGCAGCCGAGAATCGTGACGAGTAAACGCGTATCTCGTCCGTGCTTGATTTCCTCACTCCATGTCGACTTATCGTTACCAGCACGGCCGAAACAAGGAAGTTTCTCGCGGCTATCCCTTCCCAGGATCGCCGCCGATTGAATCCAGCTTGGCGATCATTCCGGAAGGTAGGCGCAGCGTTGCAGAACTAAGATTTTCACGAAGGTGTTCCGTCGAAGATGTGCCGGGAATCAACAGGATGTTGGGCGAACGCTGAAGAAGCCAAGCCAGTGCGACTTGCATCGGCGTGCTCTGCAACGACGCTGCTACGGCATCGAGTTTCGACGATTGTAATGGGCTGAATCCTCCCAGCGGGAAGAACGGCACATAGGCGATGCCCTGCTTTGCGAGATCGTCGATGAAACCATCATCTTTCCGCTGCGCCACGTTGTAGAAGTTCTGCACGCAGACGACTTCGGTAATTCCCTGCCCCTCCGCCATCTGCTTGGGACTGATGTTGCTCAGTCCGATATGGCGAATCAATCCCTGACGCTTGAGTTCGGCAAGCGCAGTCAGAGGCCCTTCGATCGATTCCTCCGATGGTTCGGTGATTCCTCCAACCCTGAGATTCACAACATCCAGTACGTCGCGCCCTAGGTTCCGGAGATTGTCATGCACCCCGTCGGTCAGCTCTTGCCGCGAAAGGGCATGAGTCCAAGACTTGTCCTCGCCACGGCGGGCACCCACTTTGGTGACAATCGTCAGATCATCCGGATAAGGATGAAGGGCTTTCTTAATAATCTGGTTGGTCACATGCGGACCGTAAAAGTCGCTGGTATCGATATGATTCACGCCTGCCGCAACCGCCTCGCGCAAAACGGCAATCGCGCCGTCAACATCCCGTGGCGGTCCCCACACCTGCGGGCCGGCCAGTTGCATGGCACCGTAACCCATGCGGTTCAAGGTGAATGAAGTACCAGGAAGTTGGAAGGTACCGCCCAGTTCGATTTGCTTGGTCATCCTAATTCTCCTCTTGTCGCCACTTGTCGTATTCGGCTCACCCGTGATTAGATGAAGAAAGCTTCAGATTGTGAGTTCGCATTTGCCTCAGCGTTCCCGAGTTGTCTTAGAGCCGCGTAAATCGCCCGTGCAAGCGCGTTCCAACGCAAGTGTGAACGCGATCCTTGAAGCCACTATTCAGGTTTTGCTCGGGGTGGGAAAGGAGCGCCTGACCACGACTAGGGTAGCCCTGCGAGCCGGAGTGTCCGTCGGAACGTTATATCAGTATTTCCCGAACAAAAGTGCCCTTCTGCAAGCTGCCTTGCAACGTCATCTTGACGAAGTCACGAGCGCCGTCGAGCTCGCCTGCAAAGAGCAGGAAGGCGCAACGCTGCGGCAAATGGCCAGCAGGCTCATCACCGCGTTTTTTGCCGCGAAGATGAGGAATGCCAAGACCAGTGCAGCCCTCTATGCAGTAAGCTCCGACGTGGACGCAGCGAAAATCGTGCAGCAAACGGGAATACGTTCCAACAAGGCGATCGTTGAAATGTTGGCGAGCGCCCGCGAACCGCTCGCGACCAATCTACAGCTTGTGGCTTCCATGCTCCAAGGGATGATGGCCGGGGTCAGCCGGAGAATGCTGGAATCGAGCGCTCCCGAACGGGAAGGCAACGCGCTGCATCGGGAACTGATTATCGTGGCATGCGCCTACCTGGATGCTTGTTCCGCGCGTGTCCCGGTTTAAAGTGAAGGTGCTATTGACGACACTCCTCGAGAATTGTCTGTCCCGAGTGGCCTCAGTAGACCGCCGCATTCGTGCGCACAAGATCATCGACGAGCGGCAGGCCGGGCCCAGGCTCGTATTCTGAAATATGACTGAAATTCCGAACACAGACACAGAGACCACGGTTCGGGCGGGCTTCCTGCGATCCTTCCTTCGGTGGCTGGTCATCGGCGTGGCGCTTCTTTGGTCGCTTGCCGCGCTGATTCTGGTGGCCGCCCGATGGATCGACGCACCGACAACCGCGGTACACATCCAGCGCCGCTTGCAGGCCTGGATTCATCACAAGCCGTATCGCGAACGCTACAAATTCATTCCTCTCCGCCAAATCTCGGCCGATCTCCAGCACGCTGTAATTGCCGCGGAGGACGCAAATTTCTACCAGCACCATGGATTCGATTGGCACGAGATCCAAATCGCTGCCGAAGACGATTTCGAAGGCGAGCGCACTCGCGGAGCTTCCACCATTACCCAGCAACTCGTAAAAAATCTATTCTTCGGAACGGGACGCTCTATCCTCCGCAAAGGCGCGGAGGCCACACTGGTACCGGTGGCCGAACTCGCCCTCGGCAAACAGCGCATTCTGGAGATTTACCTCAACGTGGTCGAATGGGGTCCTGGCGTTTATGGTGCAGAGTCGGCGTGTCGTTATTACGACGAAACCGCAGCCCGGACTATCGACCGACAACAGGCGGCACGGCTCGCTGCTATCCTGCCGGCTCCCCTGAAGCGACGACCCGAACGCATGAATAACTACAGCGCAATTATCCTTAAGCGGATGAGCCAAATGGGTTGGTAATCGTGGCTAACATTTTACCAAGACGGCGGCAGCTACCGACGCGGCGCCGTTCTTGAGCTACTTTGGAAGATTCCGCCTCGCGGGACGAGGCTCAATCAGGATGTCGGCAAGGGCGATTGTGCCGGTTGTGATTGCGGCTTTTTCCTCAGGACCGCCGCGGAGATCAGCGGGATGGCGAGCCCAATCGGGAAGGGCTCGATGAACGTCATCGCTGCGTTGAAGAACGGGTTTTCGTACAGCTCCTTGAATTTCTTCAGTTTCTCGACTTGCACCTCGACAGCTTCCGGACTCGCGCCCGAGGCCTTGAGCTTCTCGATCACGTGGGTGCCGTATTTGTCCATGAAATCGTGCATGAAGTTGAAGTAGACAATTTCCCACGTCACGGCATAGAAGATGCACGAAATCAGGGTAATGGAGATCCCGACGGCAAACGCTTTGGTGAAGGTGATCTGGCCGTTGCCGACGTTGTCGCGGTACGAGCGGATGCCGAAGAATACCAGCAAAAAAGAGAGCACAATGCCCGTGTAGCCGACGATGTACGCGCCCTTGCCATGGCCCATCTTGTCCGCAAAGGGCACTGTGGCCGCCATCAGCAGCGAGGAAATAGCGCCCGAAATCAGCCCGAACGTTAGTATGGTTCTTTTCGCAGGTGTCTCCATTCAGATTCAGACGTGCCGATCGACTAGAATTTGGTCCCCGTCGGGTCCTTCTGTCGTGTCAGTACCTAAACAACTCCGCTGCCGGGAATGCTAAACGCGAATGCGGACCCACCATGCCTCGTCGGGCAGGGTATTTGTCGTCAGCCTTTCGGGTGATCTTGGCTGCAGGAGAGAAAAATCATTCGTTCGCACGGGTAATTCAGGGAAGCAAGCCGAATTCCTTGCCAAGTTGCACCGCCTGCGTCCGTCGCTTAGCTCCTAATTTGTCGAAAACACGGCTGGAATGGGTCTTGACCGTGTTCTCGCTCACATAAAGCTTTCCGGCGATCTCGCGGTTGCTCATGCCTTGGGCTATCAGTTCAAGGATCTCAAACTCGCGGCGCGTGATGCCGAGGTCCTCGCGTTTTCTATCGTCGGGGACAAACGGTTCGCCGGCCGGGACAAGGACTTCCTTCACAACGACCCTCTCCTTCGTCCGTGTCAGCTTGAGACCGAGCCAGATACCAAAAACGGCAAAAGTGGCCGCGGTTAGGCCACCGTAGATTTCCATCGAATGCTCGATGACCAGGAACCGATACTCAGTCCACTTCAGAAGGGCAATCAGGATCCCACCGACTAAACCGTAGATGAGCACATGCCGTTTCATAAGTTCCGCAGGAAAGGATTCAGGCCGAGATTGTCGCGCCTGTCATTCTGCCGATCATACTACGGCAGGGGAACGTCGGCGCCATGACCTTTGCCCGAGTGACGGACAACCTCATCTTTACGCTTCCTAGAACTCCGTTTGCGCAGGTATCGTAGCTCGGGCCGCGCTCTTCTCAGAAGGAGAATCGGATGCTTTTTCAACGACGCCAACTGCTGCGAACTCTGTCACTTGCTTTCGGGTCGAGCTGCATCTTGCAGCGCAACCAACCTGGTCTAGTGGCGCAGACGGCCGTAGAGCCAAAGCCCAGTCCTCTGCCTGCCGGGGCCGCCGTTCACGATGGGATCTCTGGAGGAACGGAAAAGGAAAAAGTGACCGGAATCGGAGGATTCTTCTTCCGGGCCAAAGATTCGAAAGCGCTGCGGAGTTGGTACCTGCAACACTTGGGGATCTCGCTGACGCCATCGAGTTACGAGGATTCCGTTTGGCAGCAAGAGGCCGGGACCCACCGGTTTCGATCCTCGACCGGAGTCGAGCGAGCTGTTCAAGGGAACCGACAAGCTCTGGATGTTGAACTTTCGAGTCGGGGATCTCGACAAAATGGCAGCCCAGCTACAAGCGGCTGGAATCGCAGTCGAGGTTGACCGCAGTCTTATCCCAACGGCCGGTTCGCCAGCCTGCACGACCCTGAGGGAAATCCGATCCAATTGTGGCAATTTGTAAAGCCTGCCGCCGCGCGGTAGTTTGCTACGGTTTGGGACTGTTTCTGGATTTCTCTGGGGTTAAGAGGAAAGCTGAAGTAATGCCTCGGGGTCGGCAGATGGCTCCCGGTAAATGCGCAGCTCGTAGAGAGTGAATTCCCCACACGAAGCCGACCCTGCTCACCAGCGTAAGCAGGGTCTCCTCCACCAGCACGCCTCGGGCGTGAGCGATCGCGTGTACTAGTCGTTGAGGTTCAACGTCACCTTGGCGTTCTCCACCACTTTGTTCCACCCAGGGTCAACTAAGCCCTCGGCCGTGTATGCGTCGTGCCAGTTCCACCATTTGTACGGTGGAGTCTGGGGGTAGCCCTCCGGCGAGTCTTCCCACTCCTCCTGTCGCCCAAGGGCTGTCATGTCGAGGTAGCTCCAGGTGCTCCCCATCGCTTCGTCCCCGCGGTTGTTGATGAAGTAGGTGCGAAACACACCCTCGTCGTTGCGGAAGAACGCGTTCGTGCCGTGCCACTCGTTCACGCCGAAGTCGGTGTCAAAGCTGTCGGTGATGGTGTACCACGGCATCGTCCAACCCATTCGGGCCTTCAGGCGCGCGATGTCCGCTTGCGGCGCACGCGAGGCGTAGGCGAGGGTCGTCCCACGAGCATTCAGATGGGCGAGATGGGAGACCTGGTCGGCACCGAATGAGCAGCCACGGCAAGCGTGATCCGGCCAGCCGAACACGCCGGGCTCGAAGAAGGCGCGGTAGACAATCAGCTGACGGCGGCCATCGAACAAATCGAGCAGGCTCGCCTTGCCCTTGGGCCCGTCGAACTCGTACTTTTTCTCCACGGACAGCCACGGCATTCGCCGGCGCTCGGCGGCCAGCGCGTCGCGGGAGCGGGTCAAGGCCTTCTCCTTCACGAGAAGCTGTTGGCGCGCAGCCTCCCATTCCTCGGGAGACACGATAGGTGGGGTCTTCATTGCCAGATGCCCTTTCTGGTTCTTCACGTTTATCTCTTTGCTTGTTGCCATTTCATTTCTCCTTGTTTTTGTGAAACAGACCGAGACCGCTTGCCCTGAAAAATTTTCTGAGTTTGCCAATGCACAGCGCCAGAATTCCTCCCGTGGATCCTGCTCCGGCGGCCAACACTGCTGCGTTTGCAATGCATGCTGGACACATATTTCCCTCCTGTGAACTTCCAACTCGTCCGCGCCTCAGTGGGGCCGCGGCGCTTCCGCCCGTTGCCGCATTCGCTCGTGCGTGTATGCCCAGCCATCCTTCACGTTTCTGTATTCCTCGAGCACCAGTCCAAACGACTGGTGACGGAACGTGACGAGCGTCACCCCGCCGGATTCCTTCAATCGATATTGCAGATTCGTCATCACCGGGTTGGACATGAACAGTGGTCCGCAAATTTCCAGTAGCGTAGGCCGCTTGATCGCTTGCACCGCGCCCCAGTAGTGACCATTGTTGTCCCCCAAGTCGCGATACCACCTGCCGCCCGGCCAGGCTTCTAGCTTCATCGGCATTGGCTTGTCCGCTTGAGTCTCGTTGTAGGGTCCAAGCTCGTCCAGCAATGCGGCAAACGTCACCTCGATCGACGCGCGTACTTTTATCTCCTCTGCTATATGGATCGTTGTCGCTTCCAGCGATAGTGCGGGTGAACTCACGATTTCCTCCTGATTTGAAATTCCACAAGGCTATTGTTTCTGTGCATTGTTGGCCTCGGCCCGTTCCTTGATTCGCAGCAGTTGGTGTTTCCACAGCCGCTCGAACGTGCTCGTCCATTCGTGCAACGGCCGGATCGCGATCGCATTTACTTTGTAAAGCATCTGCCGACCCTCCCTCCGGACCTCCACCAGGCCAACATCCTTCAAGACCTTGAGGTGCTTTGAAACGGACGGCTGCTCCATCTCCATGGCATCCACAATCTCGTTGACCGACCTCTCCTGCAGCACCAGATAGTTCAGGATGTCCCGCCGCCGCGGTTCCGCCACAGCATTGAACGCGTCCGATGTTGTCGCCGCCCTTGCCATGCCCTTAATATATTCCCATATCGGAATATGTCAAGTTCTTTTCATTACCAATCTTTCCGCCTCCCTTTTTCCTTCTGCTGCGTGCCGCTCACAATCGGGTTTGTCCAAGGGGCCGGCAATCCCGAAGTTATCAGCCCGCCGGTCGGGTTACTACCCGGCACCTAGAAATGATCGACTGATTGCTGGCGAGAAGCCGCCGCAATTCTGCGGTAGAACTATGGGTTCTGAAGATCGACAGAAACGGCGTGAGGCAGGAGTCGGACCTAAAAAGCAACAACTAATCCGGTAACGCGAATTCGCCAGGACGGGAACTGGCGCGCGTTTCAAGAAACTTCGACAGCGATGCCCAAATTCGTCTCAATTAGTTTCTTCAAGATTCCCGAGAACCCGGGAATCACCGCGCCATAGGTCCAGCGCTTAGGGCCACCAAACATGCCGACAGGGCCGTCACACGCTCCATGGGCAATTCTGATCCGTTCGCCATTCACTCGAAGTAGCGCGCCAACAAGTTCCCGGCGTGCCTCCGGGGAGTTACCTTCGGGAAAAGGTACGCCCAACAGAGCGACGACGAGCGATGACGAAACGTCTAAAACGGTCGCGCGATGCTCAATTAGCGTGCCGATGACCTCGTTGATCACTGCCGGGACCTCCTGAGGATTCGTGTCCTCGGCGAGCGCCACGACAAACTGGAAGTGCTGCACCTCAGGCGGCCTGATTTCAGAACCTGTTTCGCTTAGCAACCTTGCGACTACGTCGGGGCCAAGATGGTCCTGAAATGCTTTACGGATCTTTCGTCGTTGCAGTATTCGCAAGATTCCCATTCTGGCTCCGTCGATTTGCAGACGTATTGCTATTTTGCCGGGGATTTCGTCGTATCCGATCCAAGCGCCTCGTCGCGCCAACGCAACTTCTTTTCACTCCACGCGGGTCTTCTTCAAAAAATCTTTTGGGGGCGGCGCGTCTCGACGGATCGCTGACTCCCCAAGGAGTGGCCCATGGCTTTCATACGTTCCGAGCCTCTTCGATTCTTTTTTGTTCCGTCCCAGAAATGCAGTCTAGCTCGAACGCGATGTCTTGTGCATTGACTAAGTCCTGCTGCCGCCGTCCAAGCGAGCTGATGATAGAGTCTTGAGGACTGCTGGCTGAAAGGCTGAACCTTCGTGAAGACTGCGGATGTTGCCATACTCGGTTCCGGTTCCCTGGCGAATGGAATCGTGCACGCACTTTCTCAGGTTTCCGCCGGTTCGCTCCAGATTGCGATCATCGGGCGGTCAACAGCCAAGATTTCTCGGATGGCGCTTATCGCGAATGCCCGCACTGCGAGCTTTGGCACACGCCTGTTCTTTTTTCCCTTGGCGATGCCTCAATTCACGGCATTGGCCTTTTCCCGGGCTTTCCGTTCTCTCAAGCCACGGGTCGTCGTTCTCGCTGCTTCCTTGCATTCGCCGTGGGAAAGTTTCCAGACGCAAAGCGCTTGGACAAAGTTGATAGCAGCGGGAGGCTTCGGGATCACTTTACCCCTGCAGCTGAAATTCGCTGCCGACGTCAGCCGCGGCGCGGCTAACTCGGATACTGCGATCGTCAATGCTTGCTATCCGGACGGTGTGAATTTGGTGCTCCACCGCCTGGGTTTTCGGCCGACCTGTGGCATCGGGAATTCCGCGATCGTAGAAGCGTTCTGCCGCTCTCATCCGAGCGTCGGCGCTGATGTGCGTGTCGTAGGTCATCACGGCCACCTTACTGCCTGGTTGAAGGGAAACAGCTCTCAAAGCCAGCCGCGTGTTTGGGTAAACGGCAAGGAGAGAAAGAGCCTGCGACTGCGGCCTGACCTCGGACGGATCGGTGAAGAGCTGAATAACGTAACTGCTGCGACCGCCACCAGAGTCATCATGTCTCTGCTTTCAGGAGGAACACTTCACACAAGCGTGCCCGGAGTAGCAGGTCTGCCGGGCGGATACCCGTTCGTCCTGAAAGGCAGAAAATTCACCTTACGACTCCCTTCTGGCATCACGAGCGCCGAAGCGATCGCCCATAACAAAACAGGGGAACGACTCGATGGATTGGACTTGGAATCAGACGTGAAGTTTGTTGGGAAAGCTCGCCGGTTTCTCACCGATGTCGGTTTTGAGTATGCGGAGGGCTTCAATCTGGGCGAATGGCAATGCGTCTGCGACAGAATGGTCGCACTGAGAGATCGCTTGCGGCAGACCAAGGTGTGATCGCTCAGGCTTGCCGAGATTTCCGGCATCGTGAATGGATGACGGATGAGGGATCTCGCCGATGCTTGAATTCCTCACTCGATGCCGATCCGCAGGTCACATTCGGATTCTTTACAGTGAGGCGCCACAGCGAGGGACTTGGTGAAAGTCGCGACCTTCAACATTAACAACATCAATAAGCGGCTTGATAACCTCTTGGCTTGGTTAGCGAAAGCCGAGCCGGACGTGGTGAGTCTCCAGGAGCTCAAGGCGGAGCACGGAGCCTTTCCTGTGAATGCCCTTCGAACTCTCGGGTACGAAGCAGTCTGGCAAGGGGAGCGTTCCTGGAATGGCGTGGCCATTCTCGCGCGAAACCACGTTCCCGTGCTGACCTGCGCCAGCTTGCCGGGAGATCCTCAAGACCACCAAGCCCGCTACATCGAAGCGGCTGTTCAGGGAGTCCTGATCAGTTCCATCTACCTCCCGAACGGAAATCCGCAGCCTGGACCGAAATTCAACTACAAGTTGGCCTGGTTTCAGCGCCTCATTGCCCATACCGCCGAACTCATGGCCAGCGGCGCCCCCGTGGTGTTGGCTGGTGACTACAACGTCGTGCCGACACCGCAGGATATCTATCCGACTCGATCGTTGGATAACAACGCGTTGATCCAACCCGAAAGCCGCCAGGCTTTTGCCGCTTTGCTGGCACAAGGCTGGACCGACGCGATGCGGAGGCTACGTCCGGACGGGCCGCTCTGGACATTCTGGGATTACAAATATGAACGCTGGCCGAAAGACAAAGGCATGCGACTCGATCACATTCTGCTCTCGCCGAAGGTGTCCGGCCGGCTCGTCGATGGTGGTGTAGATCGATGGGTGCGCGGGGAGACAAACGCCAGCGACCATGCGCCAACATGGATCACGCTCGATCTTTAGAACCAGAGCTGCGTAAGTTGCGGCTTCAGCAAGAGCCCGCCGCCACGAACAAGAGGCACCCAAGCGCTTTCCAGGGTTGTTCCCAACACCACGCTGATCCCGCGCTTACTTGTCTCTTGTTGGCACGCTGTCGTATTCAAGCTTTGGGTACCAGGTGGCGCCGCGGCCCGCGGGTGTGAGGTCGAGGATCGTCCACAGAGCATCGAGGTCCGGCGCTCCGCGCGGGTCCTGGCCGGGGTCGGCCATCTCGCCACTCATCTCGCCGCTCCAGAAGTGGCGGATTGTGCCGCCGTTGCGAGTGAAGACTGAAAGTCCGGGGACGTCGCCATCATCGGCGCTGACGTAGGCGCGGGTGTAGTCGCCCTTGGTGTCGGAGTAGAACTGTAGATTTTTCCAGCCGCGTTCTTTCTTAAAATCGAGAAGGCGTTCGATCGGCGAACGTGCGGTGACGGCGAGAGCAACACGCTCGCGCAGGTTTCTGGCCGTGCCTTCCCATGAAGTGAGCATAGCGGTGCACATAGGACATGCTCGTTCGCGCTGCGGGCCGAACATCATGCTGTAGACCACAAGGGTGTCCTTGTCGCCGAAGAGCTGAGAGAGACGTAGCGCGCCGCCCGGGCCTGCAAAGGTATAGTCTTCGGGGATTTCGCCCCCGGCGGGAAGGGCGCGACGGATTGCAGCAACCCGCTCGATGTGGCGGCGGAGTTCAATCTCTTCGGCGAGGAGGGCGTTGCGAGCCCGGCGATATTCGGGACCTTCGTTCGGGAAGTGCGCTTTGTTCTTTGCTGCGAGTTCTGCTGCGGGGACGAGGATGCTGTTGTCAGCCATTCGGTTCTCCTTTGCGACGCGCCATGCGAACGTCCATCTTAGCAACGCCGAGTCCGGCGGTCACGGACCCTGGCGCGGTGATTGGCAAGGTCGGAGATACCCAGCCAGCTTTTTTGGCTCTCTCAAATCTTCTTTGAGTAGCCTACTGTGCATCGGCTCCCCCGCGACGGCCCTCCATCAAAAACATGGCGAAGTCCGTGGCCAGCGGCTCAGCGGCGAGCTGCCGCATCATTAGCGCGACCTGCCCCCGATGGTAAGTGGAATGGTTCGCCAAATGTTGCATGAGGTGGGCCAGACTGATTTGTGTTTCGCAAACAGGAAGCATCCTTTGCAAGGATTCGTTTGTTAGGCGATTCGCAAACTCGACCAGGTCTCTGTCGACTTCTGTCCACTTTAACTGCACCGCAGCGAGGCCAGGAAACGCATTCGGAGGGAGTAGGTCGTCGAGTCGCGTCCACAAATCGGTCACGAAGGCGGAACTAACGGAAGGCTCCTTCCAAATTGTGAGCCAACCCCACTCGCCGCCGATAATGTGCACCAGCGTGTCTCGCACAGAACCGAAGCTGCCACCCAGATCACGCGTGAACTCCTCAACGCTTAGAGTGGAGACTGCTTGCAAAACCCTGCTGTTCGCCCAGCGGTCATATTCATAGAGTAGCTGAATGTCATCTTTGGTCATGGCGCTGGCCAATCCTTTCGTATTTAGAGAGGAACTGAGAAAGCAGAAGGCTCGAAGCTGCAGGACGCAGGCATTGGCCTAAAGGAGTGCCCACGAAAATCAGTCACAGACAAATATTGGCGTACTGAACGCAGCGACAAAGGCGCCGAGAAAAACAGATCTTGCTGGCAGCGGAGTGCGGGTCCGAAATGTCGTCCACATGTCGCCACCGGCCAGCCAAACGATAACAATCCTAACTCAGGTCTGGTGCAATTGGCAGCGTATCGCGCCGGCCAACCGCATTATTTGAGCCATGCGAAGGCCAGCGAACCCCTACCCATCACCTCGTCTACCACTGGCTTCGCGACCTGCAGTCCCTTTTCACTGTTTGCGAACATCACCACACCTGACTTCGTTTTCGGATCGGCCATCACGAAAGCCTTGAATGAGCCGTTGTCTCCCCAATGCCAGAGCACATCGGTTCCATCTTTACGCTCGATGCCCCATCCCAGTCCCCAGAATAGATTCTTTGATAACTGTTTCGGCTCCTGCTTGATGCAAATCCGGCACTCCGGATCGAGGGCGATTTCCGGCGTTTCCATCTCGCGCAGAGTCGCCGGCTTTAGCCCGTTCCCATTGAGAATCGCTTCAACAAATAGCGCGTAGTCCTTGGCTGTTGTGTTCAGCGTCGAAGCAGCTAACGCCTCTGTCGGCTTCACCAGTTCGTCCGGCTTCCCGTCGGAGTCGTAGCCCGTGGCGGTGAGTGCATCAAAGTCTGGCCGCCACACATAACTGCTGCTGGCCATGCCCAGCGGCTTGAACACGGCTTCGGTCATATATTCGTTGAGCGGTTTGCCAGTAATCTTCTCGACGACGCGTTGCAGGTAGATATAGCCTTCACCCGAGTAGCTGAACCGCTCTCCCGGCGTGAAATAAATTGAGACGGAGCCGTCATCTGCTGGCCAATTCGGGAATCCGGTTCGATGGCTCAGAACGAGCCGCGCGGTAATCTTTGCAAGGCGCTCGTCGCCCGCAATAAAAGGTTTCGGGAGATAGGTTGTGAGGGGAACGTCCAGCCCCAACTTCCCCTGCTCCACCAGTTTCAGAACAGCGTAGGTAAACACTGGCTTGCTCAGTGAAGCCGCTTCAAAAACTGTTTCCCCCGTCACCGGCTGGCCCGTTTTTACCTCTTTCAGCCCGAAGCCGTGCAGCCACGTCGTCTTTCCGGCGCGAATCACAGTAATCGCCAACCCTGGCACCCCGTCTTTTTTCATTAGCTCGGGAATATCTCTCTCCAGCTGCGGAACGGTTGCCTCGGTGGGTGTCGCCGGTGCCTTGTTGGCCCGCCAAATCGGCGAAAAAACAGGCAAACCGACAACGATAGCCCCAAGCACGACAGCAGTTCGCGCTCTGATCCCCAAGCAATTCATTATGCCCTCCAAAGGCGACCGGAACTCAGCCCTATAGACGAACCAGAAGGGCCGCGGTTAGGCACTCCATAAGTGGAAGCACGCGAGATCTAGCGCTTTTGTTCCACGCAAGATTTGTTAAAAGGATCTGTCAGAATCCGCGCGCGAAATCGCGGCAGACGTTTTTCCCCGACGAGCTTCTGCCGCTCTACCTTTAATACCAGACACAAAAGCCTGCTGAACGCGATTGAAACTGCGTGCGCGCAAGACAGCGGCAACGATTGTTCGCGTTGCCTGAGTGTCACGTATGCGCACGTAACGGCAGCCAATGTTGCGGTCGATAGCCATTTCAGGAACGAGCGAGACACCGACACCGGCCGCAACCATTCCCAAGAGACTGCTGAACTGGCCGCTTTCGAATGCAATGTTTGGAGTAATGCGCGCGTGGGTGCAGGCTCCAATGCTGAGGTCTCGGAAACAATGGCCGTCGCGCAACATGACGAACGATTCTCCACGGAGTTCGTTGAGAGCGAGAGACTCTGCGGAGGCTCGCGGATGGTCTTTTCGCAACACAGCGAACAGTGGCTCAGTGCGGATAGGAAACAGCTCCAGGTCTTTGTGGCGCAAGGGGAGGGCAAGAATCGCGACATCGATCGACAAGTCGCGCAGACCTTCTATCAGTACCGAGGTCGTTTCTTCGACGATGCGCAGTTTCGCGTCAGGGTACTTTTTCGCAAAAGCTGTTGTATAGCTCGGCATCAGATAAGGTGCAACGGTTGGAATGACACCCACCGCTACGCTGCCGCGAAGGTCTGCGTTCTTATCGGCCACGCTCGATCGCGCCATCTCCATCTGCTCCAGAATCGAGCGGGCATGATGAATAAAAACCCGACCGGCCTCAGTAGGGCGGACACTGCGCCCCAGACGGTCAAAGAGCTTGGCGCCCAAATCCTTCTCAAGTTTGAGGATCTGTTGTGAGAGGGAGGGCTGGGCGATCTGGCAACGCTCCGCGGCCCGGCTGAAGTTGCCGGTCTCGGCGACGGCGCAAACGTATCGTAACTGATGAAATTCCATAGAGTATGCCTATACCTAGAATGGGATTTAGATATTGGAACTATCCCCCTCTACGATGCTACTTTAGGTTGGTCGAGATCGATACATAGATTTCAACGATCCCATTCGTTGAATCGAAACACTTGAAGGAGAGTACCTATGTCACCCGAAGCAAAGTGCCCGTTCCATCGTGGCAGCAGCGCAAGCACAACCAACCGGGACTGGTGGCCGAACCAGTTGAACCTAAACCTGCTGCATCAACACTCGTCGCTGTCCGATCCCATGGGCAAGAATTTCAATTACACAGAGCAGTTCAAGAGTCTCAATTATGAGGCTTTGAAAAAGGATCTTGCGACGTTGATGACCGACTCGCAGGACTGGTGGCCCGCCGACTTCGGCCACTACGGACCTTTATTTATCCGCATGGCGTGGCACAGCGCCGGTACCTACCGCACGGGTGACGGCCGTGGCGGCGGCGGTCGTGGCCAGCAGCGTTTCGCTCCGCTGAACAGCTGGCCCGACAACGTCAACTTGGACAGAGCTCGTCGTCTGCTTTGGCCGATCAAACAAAAATACGGCAAGAAAATTTCCTGGGCCGACCTGATGATTCTTGCCGGCAATGTGGCACTCGAAACGATGGGCTTCAAGACTTTTGGCTTCGCCGGCGGACGCGCCGACGTCTGGGAACCAGATCTCGACGTCAACTGGGGAATCGAAACAACCTGGATGGGAACCGACAAACGATATTCGGGCGAACGCGACCTGGCAAATCCATTCGGCGCAACCACCATGGGACTCATCTACGTCAATCCCGAAGGTCCGGAAGGCGTTCCGGATCCGATTGCGGCAGCTAAAGATATCCGCGAAACTTTTGCTCGCATGGCGATGAACGATGAAGAAACCGTTGCTTTGATCGCCGGCGGCCACACCTTCGGCAAAACCCACGGCGCAGGTCCGGCAAAACAACACGTCGGAGCCGAACCCGAAGGCTCGCCGATTGAAGAGCAGGGCCTCGGCTGGACAAACGCCTACGCCTCGGGCATTGCAGGTGACGCGATTACCAGCGGCCTGGAAGTTACATGGACCAGCACACCAACAAAATGGAGCAACGACTTCTTCGAGCACCTGTTCAAGTACGAGTGGGAACTGACAAAGAGTCCAGGTGGCGCACACCAGTGGAAGCCCAAGGGTAACGCAGGGACGGACACGATACCGGACGCTCATGATTCCGCAAAGCGTCACGCACCTGCAATGCTCACGACCGACCTCTCTTTGCGTTTAGACCCCGTTTACGAAAAAATTTCCAGACGTTTCTATGAAAATCCCGCCGAGTTTGCCGATGCCTTCGCCCGGGCATGGTTTAAGCTGACTCATCGCGACATGGGACCACGCGCGCGCTATCTCGGCCCTGAAGTTCCGACCGAAGAACTCGTCTGGCAAGACCCCATTCCGGCAGTAAATCACCCATTGGTCGACGGCCAAGATGTCACCTCCCTCAGAGGGAAAATCTTTGCCTCCGGCCTAACAGTCTCGCAACTCGTCTCAACCGCTTGGGCCTCGGCGTCCACCTACCGCGGGTCGGACAAGCGTGGCGGCGCAAACGGAGCGCGCATTCGTCTTGCTCCGCAGAAAGATTGGAAGGTCAACCAGCCGGAGCACCTGCAGAAAGTACTGAAGGCGCTCGAAAAGATTCAGAGTGACTTCAACGGCTCCCAGTCGGGAGGCAAGAAGATCTCCCTTGCTGACTTGATCGTCCTGGCTGGTTGTATCGGCGTCGAGCAGGCCGCCAAAAATGCCGGCATCTCCGTCGCCGTTCCATTCAGCCCCGGGCGCATGGACGCTTCACAGGCGCAGACTGATGTGCATTCCTTTGCGCCGCTCGAACCGGCGGCGGACGGCTTCCGTTCCTACACCAACGGAAACGCCGACGCGCCGGCTGAGGTCGAACTGCTCGATAGAGCACAGCTGCTCACGTTGACCGCGCCGGAACTGACCGTGCTCATTGGTGGCCTGCGGGTGCTGAATACCAACGTCGGGCAGACCAAGTTGGGCGTCTTCACCAAAAAGCCAGAGGCGTTGACCAACGATTTCTTCATCAACCTGCTCGATATGCGCACCGTATGGAAAGCGACCTCGGATGCCAACAATACGTTTGAAGGGCGGGATCGCAAGACCGGGGAAGTTCGGTGGACCGCAACGCGAGCCGATCTCATCTTCGGTTCAAATGCCCAACTCCGGGCGCTGGCGGAGGTCTACGGAAGTTCGGACGCGCACGGGAAGTTTGTCCAAGACTTCGTGGGGGCCTGGAACAAGGTGATGAACCTCGACCGATTTGACCTCGCCGCATCCGTCAAGTAAGGGCTAGGACGTTTATGTTCGGTGAAACGCCAAACGAAGTGTTTGGCGTTTCACGGTTCCTGAAGAACGCGCGACAATATTCCGTCGCGCTCCCGAAATTCCGTGGCACCGCCGAGCCGAGAGCAAACGCCAAAAGCTCAGCTTTGCTCGCAGTCGTCCCGGGCGTCGCTTCGTGTTGCTCCTAGTCATCACGGTGCTGTCGAGCAGCGTGGAATTCATCATCGAAGACTGATTATCCAGCATGGTGTAGAGCAGCGATCGTGTCACTTCCGTGAGGCTTGAGAGTTGGCGGCCAGGCGACGCCCGAGCAAATTTCCTCATCCGCAGTGCGGCGTTACGCGTTCTGCTGCACCCATTGTCTCCGCCAGGCCGGCGCCTCGAAAGGATCCCCGAAATACTGGGTTTCGTGGACGACCTTCCCGTCGCGGAACTCCATAATGCTCACCGTGTATGCCAGTCGTCCCTGGTAGGTGATGGTGTATTCCGTGATCCATAAATCCCCGCTTCCGAGAATCCGTTTAACCTTGAAGCCGGACGGTTTGCCGGGATGATGACTCCGCAAAGCCTGCAAATTGCTTCGCCCGCGGATTCGCTCGCCCGACTGGGGATAATCACAAATGGCATCGTCATCGTAAATATCGTGTTCCGCGTTGGCATCGCCGACGGCCGACGCCTGCCAATGCGCATCGAGGGCCGTGCGGATTTGTTCCTCTTGCGTGGACTGCTCTAGGTGCGGTTTCGCTTTCATGTTCATCTACCTTGTGGAATGAAACCCGGAATGCCGGTTTTCACCACTGCATTCAGCCTCTGTCTGGTCTGAATTCGATTGATTTCCGCAAGCGCGTCTTCTGGAAGGGCGGAGATGTCGAAATTTTCTCGCGCGCGGGCCGCAGACCTGGGCGTGGTAAGCAAAGCCGTGCCGCGCTGCACCGCCCAAGCCAGCAGCACCTGCGCCGGCGTTTTCCCGACTCGCGCGGCGACGGCCGAAATGACTGGATCTTCGAGCAGCCCCGGCTTCATCCCGTGACCTAACGGTGCAAAAGCCAAAAACACAATGCCCTTCTCCTTGCAGAATTCCAATAGTTCGCTTTCCGGCAGATACGGATGTGCTTCGACTTGGACCACGGCTGGCTTGATTGTCGCTGATTCATAGATGGCCTGCAGTTCGTCTAAACGGACGTCTGAAAGTCCGATGCCCCGGCACTTGCCGTGATCCACGAGACGCTCCAGCGCTTTCCAGGTGTCGAGCAAAGTCACGTCGTCGTCGTACAGGACATTGCCGTTTTGATCCCGCGGATCTTGCTCGTCCCCGGCTCGAAATGCGAATGGAGTGTGAATGAGATAGAGATCCAGATACGTGAGCCCGAGTCTGCCGAGACTCGCCTCGAAAGCCGGTTCGACGCGTTCGGGCCGGTGATTGGAGTTCCACAGCTTTGTGGTAACAAAAATGTCTTCGCGCGCGATCCCTCCGGCGGCAAGTCCTGCCTGCAATGCCTTGCCTACCTCGCGCTCGTTCCCGTACCGCTCCGCACAATCGAAGTGTCGAAATCCGGCTTCCAGTGCGTCTCTGGTCGCCGTTATCGTCACGGCGGCCTCGGGAATTAAGGTGCCAAAGCCGAGTGCCGGCATGCGGCCGGCTCCGCCGTTGAGTGGAATTCTCCTCATCCGCAGATCAGAAGATTCGATCATGGTTTCGCCTCCAAGGAGTCTCGGGTCCGGTACGACCGCACGGATTCAGAAATTAGATGCAGGGTGCAACAGCCAGGGCGCCATCTTCTGACGAGCGGAAGGCAGAGTTCAAGCGCGAACATCGTTAGAGGAGCCCTTTCCTGCGCCTTCACGCGGCGCGCGGGATTTTTCCGGGACGCAGTGCTTGCCACGCTTTGCCGCCGTGTTAGTCTCGGTGGCATGCAGGCCGCCAAAAAACTGATCGTTTTGTGCGCGATCTGGGCCACCGGTCTTTCGGCTCAGAGCCCCCGAAGACCGGCGCCGCTACCCGATGTTTTCCTGGTGACCATTGACACGCTCCGGGCCGATCACGTCCATTGCTATGGTTACGCGTCGATTGAGACCCCGGCGCTCGACAACCTAGCCAAAGACGGCGTCCGTTTCGCGCAAGCGTTTACGCCCAGTCCGCTTACCAACACATCGCACATCTCCATTCTCACCGGGTTATTGCCCAGCACCCACGGCGTGATGGATTTCGCAGTGCCTTTGGCGGGCGGGTATCCCTTGTGGGCCGAGCTCCTGAAAAAGCGAGGCTATCACACTGGTGCATTCATTGGTTCGGTCGTTCTCGACAGCCATAATTTCGCGCCCGGGTTGGATCGCGGCTTTGACTTCTACGATGATTTTCCCGAAGTTGCACCAGACATGACGCGCTGGGGGCGACTGGAGCGTCGCGGTGAGGACGTGGCGCGCCGCGCCGAAACCTGGCTAACGGCGCACCCCGGCGGTCCAAAATTTGTCTGGGTTCACTTCTACGACCCGCACGATCCCTACGATCCACCGCCACCGTTTGCACAAATGTACAAAAACCGTTTGTACGATGGAGAGATCGCTTACGCGGATTCGGTATTGGCGGATTTTGTGACTTATCTGAAAAAAAAAGGCTGGTACGACGATTCCATCGTGATTGTTGTGGGCGATCATGGTGAGGGACTGGGTGAGCACCAGGAGGAGACGCACGGGGCATTTTTGTACGATTCCACCTTGCATGTTCCGTTGATTGTTAAATTGCCAAGCCAGAAACACGCAGGCCGTGTGGTTGAGGCGCAGGTCCGCACGACCGACATACTGCCTACGGTAGTCGATTTGCTGAAGATCCCCCGGCCCGGGCGCTTTGATGGCGCGTCCCTGCTTTCGTTCCTGGGAGTTGCGGCTGCCACGGAAGCTGCTGGTCGTACTGCGTTTGGCGAAACCGACTATCCCCTGCGTTTTGGATGGGCGCCTTTGCGGTCCGTTCGGGATGCAGGATTCAAATTTATTGAAGCTCCGAAACCGGAACTCTATGACCTGCGCGCTGATCCTTCTGAACTGACAAATCGTTACGCGCCATGGGAGGCCAGTGTGCAAAAGTTTCGCGCCATGCTGGCGGATCGAAGGCGCAAAATTCCTGTCAGGGTACCCTCTGCCGGGTCCGTCAGCAAAAGCACGATTGCAGAACTCGAAGCGTTGGGATACCTGGGACGCGCGGACCTGGCCAGTTCAACGAACGTACCGGAGCCCTCGCTGCTACCCGATCCAAAAGACAAGATTGAACAACTGAACCTTTTGCACAAAGCGATGATCGCGTCCGAGGACGGACGTCGCGTCGACGCCCGCGCTGCGCTGGAGCGTGCCGTGGAGCTTGATCCGACTTCTCCAACCGCTCTGCGGCAACTTGCGGACCTCGAGCTGCGTGCGGGCGAGTTCGCAAAAGCGGCCGAACATTTCAAGCGCGCGCTTGCGCTGCAAGCGGGCGATTCCCTGACGGCCTTCCGCTTGGGCCAGGCTCTGGTGGGAGAGGGTCATCTCGCGGGTGCACAGGAGGCGCTCGAGACGAGTTTGAAATTCAATCCTGTGCAGTTCGATGCGCGGCTCCTACTCGGCCAGCTCTTCCTGGACGCGAAGAATACCAAGGCCGCCGAGGATCAATTCGAGGCGGCGCTGCTGATCGAACCGCAAAACAGCGCTGCGCAGCTCGGGTTGGCGAAAGCGCAGATGGCAGGAAAAAACTTTACCGAAGCAACGCGAGCGCTGGAATCGCTGGCGAAGTCTGAGCCGCAGAACGCTGAAATAATCGAATTACTCGCACAAGCGTATACGGGCCTGGGAAGAGCAGAGGAAGCGGAACGAGTGAGCAGCCGAGCGAAAGCGCTTCGGCAGAACCAAAAGCCCTAGGAACGTTGTGCGAAACCTAATTTCGGCTGGGTTTCCGCTCTGTGGTCTCAAAAATTTCTTCCAGAACGTGCCCGCGCATTTGTTTTGGCGGATCGATTTGATAGATGCGCAGAATCGTCGGCGCAAGGTCATACACCGAAGCTTCAAAACCCATCAGGCGGAGACCGTGTTTGATTCCCGGCCCCATCGCGAAGAACGATCCGGGAACATCGTCGCCGTCCGCAAAGTCGTGTTTGGCAATCACTGGCGTCGTTTTTTCGTGATCCGCATGGGCATGAGCGTCGGTCTGTTCAAATTCGCGCAACGGCTTGATGCCGTGATCGGAAACGATGAAGAGATAGGTGTTGTCATCCACGTGCTTCAGAATCGTGCCGAGCACCTTATCGAAGGCGATGTATTGGTCGGGAAAGGCATCGACGCGGACGCTGTTTAAATTAGGGTTGTAGCCGACATTATAGGGAGCGATGGGATAGAGCCAGTGGCCGGTGCGATCTTCACACGACTGGGCCAGCCAGGTGAATTCGGTTGGATGATTCGCCAAAAGATACTCGAACAGTCCGGTCTGCTGATCGCGAATTACCTGGACCTTCTTCAGCCAGCTGTCAATGACATCGGTTTCATGGCCGTTCAACTGCTCCGCCGACGGCATGCGTTCGCAATCGATGTAAAAGTCACCGACCTGCTTGAGAAGCTCGGTCTTCAAGGCGGGCGGATAAACTGCGTCTCCGCCTTCGACTTCGGAAAGCTTCGGAGCGCAGAGAACGCCGTCCTCGCAATTTTTTCCGCGCGTCAGCATTCCGCTGATCATGTAGCCATTCACGGGCATCACCGGAAATGTCGCGGGCACGTTGGCCATGCCAATCGTGACACCCTTTTTCGACAGGACGGACCAAATGGGCTCCTGCTTCAACATATGCGTGTTCGCCGTGATTCCGCCGACCAGAAAGCCGGTAACGCCGTGCTCGTCCGGACGGGTGCTGGTGAACAGCGTCGAATATACGCGGGGACAATTCGGCGCATCCACCGTTCGCAATTTGCCGTAGGCGCCATTCTTGATGACCTTTGCCAGATTCGGCATTGCTCCTTTCACGAGCAAGGGGCGGATCACGTCGAGTTCCATCCCGTTGACACCAACAACCACGACATGCGGATTAGATTTAGCGGTGGTTTGGGCCGACCCGCACAGGGGCCAGCCAGCGACCGTTAGAAGTGTGACTGCTGCTGCAAGCCTATAACAGGCCATGAGAACCCCACTTTTGAAGACGGAAGGAATTGTACGCGGATCTTATCCGTAGTGTCTCGACCCGAAAGTTACCAAGGCTACCGCAGAACTAGAATTCAATCCGCAGTGCCAACTGTCCCACACGATTTCCGCCGGCGTCACCGAGGCGAGTGGCGAGAACCCGTCCGAATGTGCCTTGCTCGAAAGCGGTTGAAGACTCACTCAGATTGTTGCGCGGATCATCGTAGTTGGGGTGGTTCAAGACATTGGTAAAACTACTCTCGAACTTGAAAGCGATCCGCTCCGTCAGCCGGAATCTCTTGGAAAGGCCGAGGTTCCAAGTAACAGTCCCCGGGCCAACGAGTGACCCTACACTGGCGTTGCCATAGCGGCCAATGACGTTTGAGCAAGAAAGCACGACCGTGCCCGGGGAGTAGTCTTGTCCTGCGACGCCCCCGGGGCAGGCGAATGCGTTCGGATTCCACCACTGATCGCTGGTGTGGTGAACGTCGTTGGGACTGCCCGCCAGGTCTGGCCGGTTAAAGCCAAATGGGGAGTTTCCGGAGGAATCAAATTGCAGGAACGGAGTATCGAACGGGCCAGTTTCCGCCAAGACAATCGTGCTGAGCTGCCAGCCTCCCACGATTCCGTCTAGCACACCATTGGCGTTGCCGAGAAACCTCCGCCCCTTCCCAACCGGAAGCTCATCCACCAAGGTGGTAATCCAGCGATGTTTACGGGTGCCGCCGACGTTGCCGTAGTCCCCCCTCAGGTTGTACAGGTTCATCGAGCGGCCCGTTACTTCGCCGGAAAAGCTGGAACGTGGCCACGACTCCGTGTCCGCCAGGTTGCGCGCCCAAGTCCACGTCGATTGCAGCGTGAGTCCGTGAGAATACTTGTGGATCACTTGAGTCTGCAGCGATTCATAGGTGCTGATGGCTCCCCCGGCGCGAGTGTAGACTCGCGACCAAGCGGGAAACGGTTTGTCTCGGGGAGCGGTCGGATCGGCCGGATCAAATGGAAGGATCTGATTGAGATCGGGTCCCCAGGAGAGTTGATTCGCGCGGCTGGCAATATACGAGACCCGCAGTGAGGTATTGCCATGCAGCACCCGTTCAACCGACAGGTTCCACTCGATGCTGTAGGGGTCCTTTTTGTCCCGCTGATTCGCAGTTTGGAAGGCTTGCGTACCCAGGAGGAGCCCGTCGGGGTCTTGGACATTGGGAAACTGGAAGAACCCCGGCTGGCCAAACCCAGCATTGGCGTAGTTGGCCTGGAAGCCGTCGTGGATTCCTGCCACGGAGAAAAATACCGCGCCCAAGGTGGTAACGTCGTAGATGCCAGCACCGCCGCGAATCACCGTCTTATTGTCCGCAAACGGCCGGTACGCAAAACCGGCGCGAGGAGTGAAGTTGGTGTAAACGTTGCGCAACGCTTTCGGCCACCCTGCCTGCTGAGAGGTCAGGAAGGGAGTGCAGGGAGGCGGGCCGGGATTGGGATTGACATTGTTTGGTGAGTTGCAGGCGTTGACGGCCTCGGCCCACAGAGGCTGCGTTGCCGCGAGAGATCTGGGGTCTGAGGAAATGATCACTTGTCCCGTGCCCGGAACGCTGGGATCGAAGTTGGTCAGGTTAATGGGGTCGTAGAGTGGCGGTATTCTCGAAATCCTTAAGCCAAAGTCCAACGTCAGTTTTTGCGTGGCCCGGAAAGTGTCCGACGCGTAGCCGTAATAGTGAATGGTGCTGCCATCGATGTTCCTCGGCGGAGTGTGGGTGACATAAGTGTAGTAAGGAACTCCCAGCAGGAAGTCAGCAAAATTATTGCCGGTGTACTGGCCGTTAAAGAAGAAGTCTCCGTAGTCGTCGGCCGCCGACGACCCGGAGTACCAGGCGGTGATCAGGTGGAGCATGCGGAGATCGAAGCCAAACTTCATGGTGTGCTTTCCCTTGGTCCAGGTCAGGTTCTCATTGATCTGGAAGTTGCGGGAAAGCTGCGGATCTGGCCGGGTGTGAACAATGGAGTCGAGGCCACCCCTCGGTTCGAAGACAAAGTCGGGGAAACCGCCGGGAGGGAAAGGTCCCAATTGCTGCGGATTCAGCCCCATCTGCTGCATGAAGGCCGGCCCATCGAGCGGGAAGGTTCCACCAAGCTGCCCACGGCTGAGCCCTCCGCGCAGCTCATTGATCAGGCTTGGAGTAATGGCATAGTTGTGCGCGAGCACAATCTGATTGTCATGTTCGAAATCTGTTTCGGCCGGAAGGAGCAGACCGGCGGGGTTGACCCGCCTGGTGTTCTTGTAGCTCCAGCGGCCGAAAATATTCTGCTTGGTGTTGATCGTGTGGTCGATGCGAATATCGAATTGATCGGAAAGGATAGGATTGGAAACGTTGGTGACGTAATTAAAAGGGCCCGCGCTCTGATTCGGCAGTGGGTAAAAATTTAGAATCGCGGCCGCTCGCGGATCGAAGCGAGTCGAAGGGATCATATCGTCCGCAAAGGGCGTACCGTCCAGATCATGGATAGGGCCAAGTCCCGTGAAATCACCATTCCGCAAGGCTTCAGTCGGCACATTCTCCTGCTGAACGATCTGAGTCCTGTACCGCATGCCTTCGTAGTCGCCGAAGAAAAAGGTGTGCCTCCCCCAAATAGGTCCGCTAAGCGAACCTCCGAAATCGTTTGCGCTTTTGGCAGGTTTATCCGCCTGGGGCACGGTAAGTCGCGTGGCATCCAGGGCGGCATTCTGAAAATATTCAAACGCGGATCCGTGAAATACGTTTGTGCCCGACTTGCTGGTCGTCGTAACGTCGGCAGGGTTCCCATATTCTGCTCCGCCGCCCGATCCCTGCACCTTTAGTTCGGCAATGCTTTCCGCCGAGAGGAACATCTCTTTTTGCGGGCCGGCCTCGCGGATATTGGTTGTACTGATGCCATCCATCGAATACTCGGCTTGATTGATCCCTGCTCCCTGGACCGAGATGTTGCCGCCCCCGTCGCCGGTAACGCCGGGGAGAAACGCCAGCAGGTTATACGGGCTCGTGCTGCCTGCGCCGCGATAATTGGCGGGCAACGCAAGCACTTCGTTGCTATCGAAACTGGAAGAAATCGATTGCGACTCCGTATTGATGAGTTCAGGATTGGCCACGACTGTGACCTGTTCGGCCGCAGCTCCCATCACCAGTTTCACATCGGTGCGCACAATTTGCCGTGCGGTGACAACAATATCGATTGTGGTCATTTCGCGGAAGCCCGCGACTTGCGCCTTGACGGTATAGATGCCGGCCTTCAGGTTCTCCGCCTGGTAATTTCCTTGGGCGTCGGTCAGCACTTCGCGCGACGAGTTTTCTCCCTGGTTGATGACTGTGATGGCCACGTTCGGCAGCACGGCGCCCGAAGGGTCGGTAACCGTCCCCAGGATTGTGCCAAACGTTGTCTGTGCGGACGTAGGATGCAAGAACACGGCCGCGGAAACCAAGCTACACAAAGTGATAGCCGCAAATCGAATTGCTTTCATTCCGTCGCCTCCCCGCTCAGCAATCGTTTACTACGGTTTGGAAAGGGGTATTGTGGGGTTGTTGGCGGGATACTATGGCAAAGTCCGGTTGTGGGTCAAGAAATTAAATCAAGACTTGTGTTAGAAAGTGTTGGTGTGGAAGGCCGGGCGAACCCCAAAATGGATGGAATAGTTCGCGACCGGTACTCAGCAGCTCCCAAAGGACGTTTCCTTGTAACTCGTTCGCAACCCATGAGTACACTTTCTCCAATGAAACGCTTGTTGCATTGTGTCGCTTTGCTCACGGCAGGTGCCAGCCTGGCTTATTGCAAACCGCCTGCCAGCACCGCGCATCCCAACATAGTCCTGATTACTCTCGACACCACGCGAGCCGATCGCATGGGCTTCCTGGGTTCTGAGCGCGGGCTTACCCCCAATTTGGACGCGCTGGCCCGCGCGGGCGTCGTTTTTTCCCGAGCCTATGCGCAAGTTCCGCTGACGACGCCCTCACACGCGGTCATCCTTACCGGAACGTATCCCGAGTTCAATCATGTGAACTACATGGGCGACCCGCTTGGCAAAACTCTCCCTTCCCTTCCCGATATTCTGCGTAGAAATGGTTATCGAACGGCGGCTTTTGTGGGAGCGCTCGTGCTCGATCCGAATAAATTGGCTGCAGGCTTTGAGCGCGGATTTGATAGGTACGACGCGGGATATCATCGGCGGCGCGGGACAGAAGACCGCTACGGCAGCCTCGAGCGGCGTGGAGAAGAAGTCGTAAAACGCGCGCTGGATTGGCTGAGCAAGCGTCCTGCCGGTCCTTTTTTTCTTTGGGTGCACCTCTACGATCCCCATGATCCGTACAGCTCACCTGAGCCCTTTCACACTCGCTACAAGGCAGAGCCCTACGATGGCGAGATTGCTTACACGGATTCAGTCGTGGGAAAGCTCATTGCCGGGCTGAAGACGCGGGGCCTGTTCGACAATTCCCTGCTTGCCGTAATGGCCGATCACGGCGAAGCATTCGGGGAACACGGAGAAAAACATCACGGCATTTTTCTTTACGATGAAACAATTCACGTACCACTCGTCTTCAAACTTCCTGGACGAACCTCGCCGGGGAAAATTGCAGACCGAGTTGGCCTAGTAGACGTTGCTCCGACCGTTTTGCAGGTCGCGCATTTGCCGGTTCCCGCGGTCATGCAGGGCAAATCTCTTTTGCGGCACATGAAATTCCAACAGCCCGGTGCCGCAAGCCCACCCAGAGATGCAGATTCGCAGCGTCCGGTCTACTCGGAAAGCGCCTATGGCCATCTTTCTTTTGGCTGGAGCACACTGCGGGCCTGGCGAGCCGGCAAGTATCTATACGTGGAAGCTCCGTCCCGCGAGTTGTACGACGAGTCGGCGGACCCGTCTGCGGCGCACAACCTCGCTTCGCCGGCCAATGCGGTCGCTGACACGGCCGCCGCACAGATTGCGGAATTTGTCCGAATGACCAAGGGGTCAGCCGCAGAACGAACCGAGTTGAGTCCTGAGCAAAGCGAAAACCTGCACGCCCTCGGCTACTTCAGCGCCGCTACCGGGATTTCCAACGAAGCCGAACGCGAGGATGGTCCGGACCCGAAAGAGAAAATTGCCACCGCAAACCTGCTTTATGAGGCGTTGGTGGACATGGAACAGGAACAGTTTCAGGAGGCCGTGCCGGTTCTGGAGCAGGTGTTGGAGCGTGAACCAAACACTCCAATCGCCTCGTTGCAACTCGGTAGGGCTTACATGGCTCTGCGCGAATACCAAAAGGCTTTAGCTCCTTTCCGGACACTGGTCGAAAGGAAGCCGGATGATGCTTTCGCTCGCTACGAACTAGGGTGCGCTCTGGTTAAAACCGGCAACTGGGACGAAGCCCTGCCTCATTTTGAAGCTGCTGTCTCCCTGACCACAGGCTCGGCCATGATGCACTTTTATTTGGCGCTGGTTTATCAGAAAACTTCCCGCATTGACGACGCGGCGAAAGAATTTCAGAATGCGTTGCGCGCGGACTCGAATAACTTTCCGGCAAATCTCCTTTTGGGCCGGCTCTTCCTCATGAACCGCCGAGCGCCGGATGCGCTTCCCTACTTGCAGAAAGCCGCCAAGCTGCGGACTGACTCGATCGATGTACATCGATTCCTCGCCGACGTTTATTCGCAATTGGGACAGCAGGAAAATTCCCGCCGTGAGCTCGCCGAAGCGGAGCGCTTGCAGTCGCAGGGCGGTTCTAGGCTTGGCACGCCAACGGAGCCCCAGTAGTGTCCAAGGTGATCCGCGCTCTATCGAATCGGTGAACGATGCCGCATAGAAGCTGCTGCCGAGAATTTCGAAAACCACGCTGATGGCATTCCGACGGCTGCTTCCCACGGTGTTCTATCGTTCCTCTTAGTTCTCTTTATTCATAGCCATTGCCGACCATAGTAAGACCGCATCGTTTGGATTGACATGGCGCAGACAACCCTCTATCTTGAGGCTCGTTTGCTGGTGGCGTTCCCTCGGGGGAACGCCTAAAGGGAATCCGGTGCAAATCCGGGACTGCCCCGCAGCGGTAAGCAGGATCGAACGCCCAAACACCACTGGTTTTCTCTGAAACCGGGAAGATGGGCCAGTAGAGACTCCGGTCAGTGTGACCGGCCACGCCTGCAAGTCCGAAGACCTGCCAGTAGCCACGCCATACCCGGCGTGAAAATCGTGCGAGCCTCCGAGGGGAGGTTGGCGATGATCTGGTGTGTCTTTCTAAGCATTCCCATTTCATCTCCTTTCCTCGCGACGTACTCGAGGTCGAACTTTGGGCCGAGGATTTGCTGACCGGCAACCGGGAGCTTTGCACAAAAGGCAGCTTCGTGTTGGTCACCGTCGACGGGCACGGCCGTCCGACACCAATTGTATCGAGCGAACCTACTTAAGGAAGTGAGGATCCTGTATGGGCATTTCATCCAATCTTGGTTTCCCGAGAATGGGCGTGCATCGCGAACTGAAGAAGGCACTCGAAGCGCACTGGGCCGGGAAGCTGGACGAACCCGGCCTGCTGTCCGTCAGTCAGGTGCTGAAGCTGAATCATTGGGTATTACAACAGAAACTCGGTATTCAACACATTCCTTCGAACGACTTTTCCTTCTACGATCACGTTCTGGACGCAGCCGCAATGGTGGGGGCCGTGCCCGAGCGCTACCTTTGGCGAGGACCGCAACTCGATCTGGCCACGTATTTCGCGATGGCGAGAGGCATGGCGCGGAAGCCCGGTCAGGCCGATGCGCCGGCCATGGAAATGACGAAGTGGTTTGATACGAACTACCATTACATCGTTCCGGAATTCACGGCGAAGCAAGCCTTCTCTCTTGGATCGCTCAAACCCATTGGGGAATTTCTTGAAGCGAAGTCCGTTGGTGTTCACACCCGGCCCGTCTTGCTTGGACCTGTATCCTTTCTATTGCTCGGCAAGGCCAAGGAGGCGAGCTTCGATCCCTTGACGCTTCTGGATCGAATTCTTCCTGTTTATGAGGAGGTGCTTCGCCGGCTCGCCGAAAAAGGTGCGGAATGGATTCAGCTCGACGAGCCGATGCTCTCGCTGGACAGCCGGGAGGAAGCTCGCAACGCATTTACCTCCGCGTATGAACGACTGTCGGATGTTTCAAGCGACCTCCGGATTCTTGTCGCCACCTATTTCGAAGGGCTCGGAGCGAATCTCCGGACCGCTGCGCGTCTTCCGGTCGCGGCACTGCACCTCGATGTGGTCCGCGCGCCGGAGCAACTTGACGAAGCACTCAAGATCATTCCCGCCAACCTGCGCCTTTCTCTTGGAGTGATTGACGGCCGAAATGTTTGGAAGACGGATCTCAACCGCGCTCTTCAACTTGTGCAGCGCGCCACAGAGGCCATCGGGACCGACCGGATTTTGCTTGCCCCGTCGTGCTCCCTTTTGCACACACCCGAGGACCTGGATTTTGAAAGGCACCTCGACAACGAGTTGCGTGACTGGCTTGCCTTCGCGAAGCAAAAGCTCGAAGAGCTGGTTGTTCTCGAGCGCGCCGTTCTTGAAGGGCCGGACGCGGTCCGTGACATTCTCGAACGCCATCGGCTCGCGATGGAAACGAGGCGAACTTCGAGTAAGATCCACGATCCCAGCGTCAAGGTCCGCGCGAACTCTGTAGGGGAGCAGATGATGCGAAGGACCAGCAACTATCCACAGCGCCGGAAGCTCCAGGAGCAGAGCCTCAGGTTGCCTGTATATCCGACAACGACCATCGGTTCGTTTCCGCAAACCAAGGAAGTCCGGGCCGCACGAGCGGAGTACAAGGCTGGAAAAAGAGACGAGGCTTCCTACGAATCGTTCTTGCAGACCGAAACCCAAAAAGCCATCCAGTTCCAGGAGGAAGTCGGCCTCGACGTGCTCGTTCACGGAGAATTCGAGCGAAATGACATGGTCGAGTATTTCGGCGAACAGTTGGCGGGATTTGCCGTAACCGAAAACGGCTGGGTTCAGAGCTACGGCTCGCGCTGCGTCAAGCCGCCGATCATCTACGGGGATGTCTACCGGAAGCAGCCGATGACGATCAAATGGTCCAAATTCGCGCAATCGCTAACTTCAAAGCCAATGAAAGGCATGCTGACCGGGCCGGTGACCATTCTCCAGTGGTCATTTGTCCGAGACGATCAGCCGCGAGCAGGGACTTGCCGGCAAATCGCCCTGGCCATCCGGGACGAAGTCACAGACCTGGAGGCTGCCGGGATTCGGGTCATTCAAATCGACGAACCTGCGTTACGCGAAGGCTTGCCGCTGCTCCGTTCTGAATGGCCGAAATACCTTGAGTGGGCTGTCGAAGCCTTTCGCATCGCGTCTTCAGGGGTGCGCGACGAGACGCAAATCCACACCCATATGTGTTACGCGGAATTCCAGGACATCATCGAGGCTGTCGGGCAGATGGATGCAGACGTGATCTCGATTGAAACGTCGCGCTCACAGATGGAGCTGCTGCACACCTTCGCTGAATATCACTATCCGAACGAAATTGGGCCGGGTGTCTACGACATCCATTCGCCTCGCATTCCTTCCGAAGAGGAAATGGTCGGTCTTCTGAAAAAGGCTTCCAAAGTGCTGTCCCCTACTCAACTGTGGGTCAATCCCGATTGCGGTCTCAAGACACGTCGATGGGACGAAGTTCAACCGGCGCTAGCCGCAATGGTGGAGGCAGCCCGCGCGATGCGGCAGACCGCAAGCGGGTCTTGTTGAATGAATTTGCGGGCGTCATCGAAGAACGAGACTGTGCAGCCGTGTTTCGCGATTGGGGTCTCGGGCGGGTGAATTGTTGGTCACGACTTTCACTCATCGACATCAAGTTGCTTGACTGATTATATCTACCTATAGAGTTGTGGTATGGGACTGCGGATTCGGCTCTCTCGGCAGACATTGACGGTGCTGGATGCCCTGCTGGGGCATCCAGGGCAATGGCAGCACGGGTATTCTCTGAGCCAAAGCACGGGAATTCCTTCCGGGACGCTCTATCCAATATTGATGCGCCTGGAAAAGCTGCACTGGCTGGAACCGGCGGCGGCTGAGCTTTAGGTATGAACAAGTCCGCGCAAGAAAATTCGGTGGCGGCACGGTTTGCGCGATGGGCGCTCGGATGCGTAGTGCATCATTGGCCGAAGGAGAATCGCGCTTGGGGACTAGCGCTGGCGGCGGAGATTGATGAGACGAGGAGCACGCGCGAGACGGTAAGGTGGGCATTCGGAGGAATTATGCTCTTCTCACATTCAGTCCTTCGAGTGCTTGGAAGTGGATAAACCTCCCTGCGGGTAGTTCCCTGTCCGCAGGTGCGGACGGACCAGAAAAGTCACCGTTCCTGCCAAAGCGATCGCGGATGTTTACAGCGGCGGTTCTGGCAGCGGCGGCGATGTTGTTGGGATTGCCTGAAGGGCGCGAGGCGATTCGAACGGTTCGGGCGAGCTGGCAAAGCTACCAGGAGTGGATGGTTTCGGGCCCGCGTAGTTTGGAAGAGCTTGCGGCTCGTGCTGAGAAACAGAACGATGCGAACACGCTGGCGTTTGTAGCGCTCAGCACCAGGGATCCGAATCGCGCGGAAGCGCTGACGGAACGCGTAGTAGCGCTTGATCCGCAGTTTATCTGGATTTACGGCTCAAGACATCACGGGCCGGATGCTGATCCGCCGCGAGAAGAACGGCTCGCGCGATTGCAAGCGGCTGATCCTGACAACACAGCCCCCTATTTGCTGGAAGCGTACGCAGCGGCCGGGCCACGCGTTGAGCAGTTGTCCCACGGACTCGGCATGAAAGATGCAGACTTCGAAGCCCTGGAAAGCAATGCAAAGTGGATGGGGCTTATGGACCGCGCTTTCCGCGCTCCGCGGTATGACAGCTATTTCGATAAACATTGTCAGCTCACGCGCGCAGTGTGGAACCGTGAGAAGAATTTGTCCCCCATGGTGGTTCTTTCCGGGCTTTGGACCCACGCGATTCCCAGCTTGCTGAGCTTGAGGGTTTTTTCGGAAGCCAAAATACACGAAGCACAGAAGGCGCGAGCGGCGGGCGACTTAAAACGAGCGGAGAGTCTGCTCAACCAAGTAGATGAGTTTGGGATACGGATGGCGGACGGAAGCGGAACGGACATCGAGAAGCTCATTGCCTGGTCGCTTTCACAGGGGGCTGACAAGGAGCTAACCGCTCTTTATTCAAGCGCGGGCAGAACGGGAGATGAAAAGAGAGCGACGGCGCGTCGCGATCAAATGGCGCAGCGCTTTAAGGAACAGCGACTCGCCAACAATCCTTCTAGGGGCTCGAGGACGCAGGCTTTCCGAAAAGAGGCCATGCTAGTGGAGGGCTTTGGAATTTTGTGCATTGTCGCCGCGTTTGCCGCGCTCGCTGGGATTTTAGTGCTGGAGCTGTGGCCGTGCAAGATTCAGGATGCGAAACCGATTTGGCGAAGAGTAGCTTGCTGGGCGGCGGACTATGCTCCGGCGATTCTGCTCATTTCGTGCGGGGCGTTCCTGGTGAGTTTTTTGCCGTTTCAGCGGGTATTCCAAGAATACCGCGCTTCGAAGTCCGCGCTCTTTGACAGAGAGCCGCTTATGGAAGCGATGTGGGGGCTTTTGGAAGTCCCACGATATTTGACGGATACGAACGCTGCTGTCTCGATCTGGACTTTTATTACGATCGCGCTGAGCGCGCTGCTCGTGTTTGTTCTGGCGCGCGGTTTTTATCGGATGCGGCGCACTGTAGCGGAGTCCGCCTGAGCAGTTCCCGCTCCCAAATTCGAATCGATCTGCTTTGAGAGTTAGAGTGGTCGTAGACCGCGTGACTTCCCAGAGCGCACAGACCCTGGTTGTTAGAAGGTGCGGCTTCCAGTCTCAGATGACGCGGGGAGTTTACCGGCACGTCATCAAGAACCGGCAGCACGAGGCGGTTGAGAATCGGTCATCGCGGCGAGGATGATAAACCAACGTAACTTCGTGAATATGCTACCCCGAACCCGTGCTGCGGTGAAACGTCGCTAGCGCTGGAGTGCTTCCAAGTCAACTCACAGTTGGGCAGGCGCTGGTGGATTCAAGCGGACGTGATAGCCATGCTGAAGTCCACCGAGTACTAGACTTCGTCATGGGCAGCGCGCCTGCCTTGGACCGAGGAGCTCAGCGAGACATGGTGATGTGTCGCGGGCGTTCATTCTTTCGACAGTGGCCGCCTCAATTCCCTGCCGTACGGGCTCCCCACTTTTTTCGCTCCACCCTTCAGCTCCTTTCCGAAAAATGTCCAAAAACTGTTTCGCTCTAGAGTTTCGCTCCGTGCAACAAAAGACCGCACTCGCTATGGCCGGACTCCCTTCGCGCAAGCTGTGTATAATAAACAGCGTGCCCGGACCCCGCGCGAAGGAATTGCCCAAATTCCCGACCGACGCGCGACTTTCCTGAGGGAGACCGCTATTGTGAATTCCTCCAAAGCTAATCTCGAAGAACCGCGACTGATTTTACGACGCGTCGTCATCGAGGGTCTGGAGCCAGAAATTGATGGCGGAAAATATCCCATCAAGCGCACGGTGGGTGAACGGGTCGTGGTAGAGGCGGACATTCATGCCGATGGGCACGATATTCTCAGCGCCGTAATCTTGTACCGGCCGGAGCAGGAAGACGCATGGCGTGAGGCGGTCCTGCAACCACTGGTGAATGATCGTTGGCAAGGTCAATTTCCTGTGGAGAGCCTGGGATCTTATTTCTACACCATCCAGGCGTGGGTAGATGCATTTCAAAGCTGGAGTCGCGATACCCTCAAAAAATTCGAAGCAAGTCAAGATATTTCTGCCGCTGCGGTTGCAGGGGCACAGCTGATCCAGTCCGCCGCAGCGCGCACGCAAGGAACTGACTCACAGAAGCTGACCAAATTTAGCGCGGACCTGAAGAGTTCTTCCCGCGTAGGCGGCGAGGCGGTCGCGAAGCTGGCGCGGAACGCAGAATTGACGGAGCTCATGGGCCGTCACGCGGATCGCAGCCGCGCGACAACGTACGACAAACAGCTCGTTGTCACAGTAGACCGGGAGAAAGCACGCTGCAGCACCTGGTATGAGATGTTCCCCCGTTCGTGCGCGGCTGAACCAAACAAGCATGGTACATTCCGCGACTGTATTCAGAGGCTTGGATATGTTGCTCAGATGGGATTCGACGTCCTCTATTTCCCCCCGATTCATCCAATCGGTCGCACCCAGCGCAAAGGAAGGAACAACACGACTCCCCCGTCACCCGACGATCCTGGAAGTCCCTGGGCGATTGGCGGCGATAAGGGTGGACATGTGGCGATCCATCCGCAGCTTGGGACTATCGAGGACTTCAAGGAGCTTCAAAAAAAGGCGCGAGAACTGGATGTCGAAATCGCTCTGGACCTAGCATTTCAATGTTCGCCGGACCATCCCTACGTCAAAGAACACAAAGAATGGTTCCTCCAGCGGGCTGATGGTTCCGTGCAATACGCGGAAAATCCGCCAAAGAAATATGAAGACATTTATCCATTTTATTTTGAGAGTGAATGCGCCACAGAGCTCTGCGACGAACTGAAGAGAGTCGTTTTCTACTGGATGGAGCAGGGTGTCCGTATCTTCCGGGTGGATAATCCACACACGAAGCCGTTCGATTTCTGGGAGTGGTTGATTAAGGAGGCGCGGCGGAAATATCCAGAAGTGATTTTTCTAGCCGAAGCATTCACACGTCCGAAAGTGATGCACCGGCTGGCGAAGCTTGGGTTCTCGCAGTCCTACACCTATTTCGCATGGAAGAATACCAAATGGGAGCTAACCGAGTATTTCACAGAACTTACCCAGATGCCGGTGCGGGAATTTATGCGACCGAACGTTTGGCCGAATACTCCGGACATCCTTACTGAGTATCTGCAGTACGGGGGCCGGCCGGCGTTTGTGTCGCGTCTTATTTTGGCAGCGACTCTCAGCGCGAATTACGGGATTTACGGTCCGGCTTTCGAGCTGTGTGAGAACCGGGCGCTGCGCCCGGGCAGCGAGGAGTATTTGGATTCAGAAAAGTTCCAAATTCGAGCGTGGGACATTTTCAGTCCCGACAGCTTAAAGGGATTGATCACGCGCGTGAACGAGATTCGCCGGGAGAATCCGGCGCTACAGAGCGACTGGAGCTTGCGATTCCACCCGGTGGACAACGACCAACTGATCGCCTACAGCAAGGCCACAGAGGATCTGTCCGATATCGTTCTGGTAATTGTGAACCTGGATCCGCGCTACAAGCAGTCAGGATGGGTTGAGGTTCCGCTGGATGATTTCAAACTCGAATCCAATCAATCATACCAGGTACATGACCTGTTGACCGATGCGCGGTACCTTTGGCACGGCGCCAGGAACTACGTTGAGCTGAGCCCTGCGGTCCTGCCGGCGCACATCTTCAAAGTGCGGCGACGGCTGCGTACGGAACGAGATTTCGACTACTTCTTGTAAGATGCGTATGATTTCGAAGGTGGGAGAGGAGAGTCGAACATTGGCAGGGTCCGCGGAATCTCTCTGGTACAAAGATGCAATCATTTACCAGTTGCATGTGCGCACGTTCTGCGACAGCAACGGCGACGGCATTGGAGATTTCCCGGGCCTCATACAGAAGTTGGACTACCTGCAGGAGCTCGGAGTTAATGCCATCTGGCTGCTGCCGTTCTTTCCGTCACCATTACGAGACGATGGCTACGACATTTCGGACTACAAGGCCGTCCACCCAAGCTATGGTGTGCTTGAAGATCTTAAAACGTTCCTCGCCGCAGCTCATGACCGAGGGATGCGGATCATCATTGAGCTAGTCCTCAACCACACTTCTGACCAGCATTCCTGGTTCCAGGAATCGCGCAGCTCTCGTGAAAACCCAAAGCGCGACTGGTACGTCTGGCGTGACACCGATGACCACTACCAGGGAGTCCGAATCATCTTCGTGGACACCGAAAGGTCCAATTGGGCTTGGGATCCGCTCTCGAAGTCTTATTACTGGCATCGATTCTTCAGCCATCAACCCGATCTAAACTACGACAACCCTGCCGTTTTCGAAGCGATGTGGGACGTGATGAAGTTCTGGCTGGAGCTCGGTGTGGACGGGTTCCGCTTGGACGCCGTCCCTTATCTTGTCGAACGGGAGGGAACGTCTTGCGAGAACCTGCCCGAAACGCACGCAATCATCCGTGAGCTGCGGAGACGAGTCGACCAGGAATATCCGGGCAAAATGCTGCTCGCCGAAGCCAACCAGTGGCCATCGGACGTCCGTTCGTACTTCGGCGACTCCGACGAGTTTCACATGGCCTTTCATTTCCCACTGATGCCAAGAATGTTCATGTCCGTGCAGCTCGAGGATCGCAAGCCGATCGTCGAAATTCTGGAGCAAACTCCCCAGATCCCCGACGGTTGCCAGTGGTGCCTGTTTCTTCGTAACCATGACGAGCTGACACTGGAAATGGTGACCGATGTCGAGCGGGACTACATGTACGACGAGTACGCAAAAGACAAGGGTATGCGAATAAATCTCGGAATCCGGCGCCGGTTATCTCCGATGATGGACAACGACAGGTGGCGAATTCAGCTTCTGAACGGAATGTTGATGTCCATGCCGGGCACTCCGATCATCTATTACGGAGACGAAATCGGCATGGGGGACAACGTCTACCTGGGCGACCGCAATGGCGTCCGCACTCCGATGCAATGGAATGGCGGCTGGAACGCCGGATTCTCGGCGGCGGATCCGGAACGCCTGTACTCAGCCGTGATTTCCAATCCGGTCTACGGCTATCAGGCCATCAACGTGGAATCGCAAAGGCGATCTCAGCATTCTCTCCTTTCCTGGATGAAACGCATCATTCATGTGCGAAAAACCTCGCGAGTCCTCAGCCGGGGGTCGATTGAATTTCTGAAACCTTCGAATCACAGAGTTTTAGCTTACGTCCGGCAATTGGGAAACGAGAAGATTCTCGTCGTAAACAATCTCTCGAAGGCCGCGCAGGCCGTGGAGCTGGACCTGCACCAGTACAAAGGAAGTATTCCCATCGAAATGTTTGGCGGGAACCTTTTCCCCCGCATCGGGGACCTATACTACTTACTGACTCTCGGCCCATACCAGTTTTTTTGGTTTCGTTTGCGCCGAATCTAATCTTCCGCCTGATGATGGCGGCAAATCGCAGCCATACTAGTTAGATCAGAGCTTTGCAGCGGGCAGCCAGGAAAGGACAGTGGAGACCGCATTGGCCGAAGAAACCTTTCTCGATGACAATTTCCTTCGCCAACTCATGAGCGTGGGTGAAGTAGACCTCCTCGTGGGGATCCCGTCTCACAACAACGCAAAATCCATCGGCCAGACGGTGACCACGATCGAGGAGTGTTTCCAGCAGAATTTTGTGCGGGACCGGGTGGTCATCGTAAATGTCGACGGCGGATCAAGGGATGGCACGTCCGACGTGGTCCTGAACACCCCATTGCCTAAGAGTCAAAATCAGCGCGGTTTAAGCTCGCTTCGTACCTCACATCGGATTGCGACTCGTTATGCCAATCAGCCTTCGCGCGGCGCAGCATACCGCGCAATTCTGGCCGCTGCCGATTTGTTGCAGGCAAAGGCCTGCGCCATCATTTCACCGGAAACCTCGAACTTCACCGCTGCGTGGGTCAGGGGCTTGCTTCAGCCTGCCTACCGGGAGAACTTCGACTTTGTGGCCCCGCTCTACAGCCGCCACAAGAACGACGGTTTGCTTGCACGAAACCTGTTATATCCGATGGGCCGCGCAGTGTTCGGTCGCAGGATCCGCGAACTTAATTCCGGCGAACTGGGCTTCTCTGGCCGGCTCGCCGGCCATTGCCAGAACCTGGACGTGTGGCGCGAGGAGAGCATACGTACGTCGCCGGAAGCATGGATGGCTACCACCGCAATCTCTTCCGGCTTTCGCTGTTGCCAGTCCTTCCTGGGTCCCAAAGTGCACTCGCTCACGAGTTCGGGAACCGATATCGTTACAGCAGTCCGCCAGACCGTGGGGACCCTGTTCTGGTGTCTGGAGTCCCAACAGTCTTTCTGGATGGAACGAAGCGGATCCGAGGCGGTACCAACATTTGGACCAGAACACGAGCTAAGCTCGGAACCGGTTCGTGTGAATCGAAAGAGAATCTTTGACTTATTCCTAAGCGGCGCCGCAGAGCTGTCGAACGTCTTGAAATCGATACTAAGCCCGGAGACTCACGCCGAGCTCCAGCGGATTGCAACCGAAGATGATCGGAAGTTCCGCTATAGGGACGAGCTCTGGGTAAGCACGCTGTGCGAATTTGCAGCGTCCTATCATCACGCCACTATCGACCGCGATCACCTGATTCAAGCTCTGGTACCACTCTATCGCGGAAGAATTTTTTCCTTCCTGCAGGAGCATCACGATTCGTCCCCGGAAGATATCGAGGCGCACTCCGAAAACCTCTGTCTGGAATTCGAGCGCCAGAAGCCATACCTGGTCGAAAGATGGAAGGCCAAATGAATGAGGTGATGCCATGAAAGAGATGATCGTTCGCGGACTACAGCAAGCCTACGAAAACATGGTCCACATGATTGCTGAGTTTCTCCCTCGTTTTGTGGTCATGTTCATCATTATGGCCGCCGGATGGCTGATTGCCTTGCTATTGAAGCACTTGTTGCGGGCCATCCTCCATTTAACAAAGCTGGACCGAATTTCCGAAGAGTCTGGCGCATCGCAGGTCCTGCGCAAGGCGGCTTTGCCCACCATTTCCGAACTTCTGAGCCGAGCATTCTTTTGGGTCACATGGACGGCCTTTACCCTGGTGGGCGTCAGCGTCCTGGGAATTCCGGTGCTGCATGAGCAGATTTCCCGTTTCTTCCAACTCCTTCCCGAAGTATTCATTGCCATCCTGATCCTTTTCGTGGGAGTGCTCGTGGCAAATTTCCTTTCCCGGGCGACCCTCCTTTCCGCTGTAAATGCAGGCTATCGCTCGCCACGGCTGTGGAGTGGGCTTGTCCGCTTTGTGATTTGGATTCTGGCGGTCACGATGGCTTTGGAACAGATCGGTTTGGCTAAGGAAACGGTGATCGCGGCGTTTTCAATATTTTTCGGCGCTGCAATGTTGGCGCTGGCGGTCGCTTTTGGCTTAGGCGGGCGGGATCTCGCTCGACAAGCCCTCGAGAGGCACCTCGGCGACAAACACAGACAGGAAAATGAGAAAGAAGAAGAACCAACACCGCTCTAGGATGTCGGCACTATCCGGCTTCGTTTGCGAATTTGCCGCGCCACTGCACCGGCGAAGGAGGACGTTTTGAACGCCGCACAGCAGGCGGAAGAAAGTTATCAGGAGTTGCGAAAGACGTTGCCTCCGCTGTTGCCCGCTTATCTTGCCGAGCAACGCTGGTTTGGCGGAAAAGCGCGCCAAATTCACTCTACGGAAATCACCGAACTAGTCCCCCTGGGCAACACTCGTTTGGAAACCTTCGTGCTAGTGGTGCGTGTCGAGTACGCGACCGGGCCGGGAGAGACGTATGTGTTACCTCTGATCTGCACCCGGGAGCCAGCCGAACGGAGCGCAACGGCTGACCTGAAAGTGTACAGTCCTGTGCGCGGAGCCGACTTGCTGCTACGAAATGCGCTTACCGACGAAGAGTTTCTGCGCGGTGTTCTGGGTACTATCGAACAGAAAACCGTATTTCGCGGCTCCGAAGGTGAAATCCGCACAGCATGTACGAGTGTGTTCCGCATGCTCTGCGGGGAGTCGACCGGTGTTTTGCAGCCGAAGCCAATAAAGACGGAGCAGAGCAACAGTTCGATTATTTATAGTGATCGTGTAATTTTGAAGTTTTTCCGGAGGGGCGACGAAGGAGAGAATCCGGACCTTGAAATTGGACGTTTTCTCACGGAAAAAAAGGGCTTCCCGCACATTCCCGCGGTGGCTGGCTGGATCGATTATAAAGGCAAAGATGGTAAGGAGATGTCTCTGGGGATCCTCCAGGCGTTTGTACCTAACGTCGGAGATGCGTGGCAGTTCACGGTGAAGGCCCTGTCCAGTTTCTGGAAGGAGGCAAGGAAGTATTCCGAAGGGCATCGTATTCGCGTGCCTCAACATGACGACCCCCTCGCTGCTGGCCCGCAGAACCTGCCGGCGCCCCTCCTTGATTCCATTACTCCGTATCTTGATGCAGTGATGCTTCTTGCAAAGAGGACCGCCGAACTTCATCTCGCGCTGGCTTCTGAACCGAGCGATCCAGCCTTTGCGCCCGAGCCGTACACGGCTTCGTTCCGGCGAGCGTGCATGGAGACAGTGCAGAGGTTGACCGAACGAAACCTCGCACTCCTCGAAGCGAAGTTGCGTGACTTGCCACCCGAACTGCGTGGGAAGGCAAAGGATTTGACCGCTCGGCAGTCCGAGATCCTGCAGAGATACGACGCGGCACTCGGCAGTCCGATTCAGGCGATGCGGACACGTATTCACGGCGACTATCACCTTGGCCAGGTTCTCTGCACGGGATCCGACTTTGTGATCATCGACTTTGAAGGAGAGCCAGCGCGGCCGATAGCGGAACGCCGCGTCAAGCGGAGTCCTCTTCAGGACGTCGCCGGGATGTTGCGCTCCTTTCACTATGCGGCGTTTTCCTTTCTGCTTGCTCCACCCGACGGCACGGCCGAGTCAGAATTGAACAGGAACGACCTGAGAACTTGGGCAGAAGGATGGTACGCCTGTGTTGCGCAGCGGTTTCTGAGCGCCTATTTCGAGAATGTCGCTGGAGCTTGTTTTATTCCCCCAAACCAACAGGAACTCGCCGCCTTGCTGCGCCTTCATTTACTCGAGAAGGCGGTTTACGAGCTTGGTTATGAACTGAACAATCGCCCTGCATGGATCGCAATTCCACTAGAGGGGATTTTCCAAGTCCTGACGTCCTGATTTCGCATTTGTGATGTTTTTGCCTGAAGAGAGGCCAGCCTGCCGTGACCACGGAGCTTGACAGATCTCTCGGTGCGGTCTGGTCGCCAGACGGCCAATGCGGCTTTCTGCTCTGGGCGCCAAAAGCCGAGAAGGTTGACCTTCACCTGGTTCACCCTGGGGATCGCGTGATCGCAATGCGGCCGTTGCACGGAGGCTACTTCTCGGCTGCCGTCGAGGAAGTTGCTCCCGGTACTCTCTATCTGTACTGCCTGGACGGCCAAACCGAGCGACCGGATCCGGCCTCGCGAGCGCAGCCGCAAGGAGTGCACGGCCCTTCTGAGGTAGTCGGTTCGGCCTTCGCATGGACTGACAATGGTTGGTTCGGCATTCCCCTTGAACACTATGTCCTGTACGAACTTCACGTCGGAACATTCACGCCACAGGGTACGTTCGACGCAATCATTCCCCGAATCAGTGAGTTGAAGGATCTGGGAATCACCGCAATCGAACTCATGCCGGTCGCGCAGTTTCCGGGAAACCGCAATTGGGGCTACGACGGCGTCTACCCTTTCGCAGTGCAAAACTCGTACGGAGGCCCCGCGTCCCTTAAAAGATTCATAAACGCTTGCCATGAAAAGGGGATGGCCGTAGCCCTCGACGTCGTATACAACCATCTGGGTCCAGAGGGAAACTATCTGGCGGATTTTGCTCCTTATTTTGCTGATTTCTACCGAACTCCATGGGGCCAGGCCGTCAATTTCGACGGTCCACAGAGCGACCATGTTCGCCGCTATTTCATCGAGAATGCGTTGCAATGGATTACTGAATTCCACGTTGATGCGCTACGGCTCGACGCTATCCACGCCATCGTTGACGTATCGGCGCCCCCTTTCTTGGAGGAATTGAGCACCGTGATCCACGCCAAGGCGAATCAGTTGAACCGCCAGGTCTTTCTTATCGCCGAGAATAATCGAAATGACGTGCGCGTCTTGAGCCCTCGCCAAACAGGAGGCTTGGAACTCGACGCCGTATGGAACGACGACTTTCATCACGCGTTGCACGTCTCGCTGACCGGCGAGCAAAACGGATACTACCAGGACTTTTCCAGCATCGGAGATTTGGCCCGCGCTTTTCGGGAGGGGTTTGTGTATCAGGGGCAATATTCCAAATACCGGCAAAGGCGTCAGGGGACTTCCTCGCAACAGATTTCGCCCCACCGCTTCGTTGTGTTTGCACAGAATCACGATCAGGTGGGAAACCGCGCGACCGGTGGCCGTTTGTCACAACTCGTATCGTTTGAGCAACTGAAGCTCGCCGCAGCGACGGTTTTATTCTCCCCTTTTGTTCCGCTTTTGTTCATGGGCGAGGAATACGCAGAACCGGCACCATTTTCCTACTTTGTCAGCCATGGTGACCCTGCGCTCGTCGAGTCAGTGCGCACAGGAAGAAGAATGTACCTAGCGAGGTTCGGGTGGGGTGGAGAAATGGCCGACCCCCAACAGGAAAGCACATTTCTTCGCTCAATACTGAGTTGGGAGTTGCGGGCAGAGGGTCATCATCGCCTGCTGCGGAATTTCTATCAAGAATTGCTTCGCTTGCGACGCGATCTGCCGTCGCTGTCCCGCCTCGACAAGGATGCTTGGGAAGTTATCGAGTTCGAGAATGCAAAAGTAATCTTTGTTAGAAGATGGAACGCGTCGAGCCACATCTTCGCTGTGCTTCATTTTGCTGACGAACCATGCCAGGTAGGATTCCCGGTTCCGGCCGGTTGCTGGAAAAGGAAGCTGGACTCGGCCGCGCCCCGCTGGGGCGGCGGAGTCAGCCAGGATACTGACATGTTAGTTTCATCCGGAGAGGTGCAGATATCTCTAAGTCCGTGGGCTGTTGTTCTGTATGCAGATGAGTTGTCAGACGAAAAATAGGTGTGATCAGCAGTTGGGCGAAGAAATGTCATTGCTGGTAACTGCCACGCCCGGATGCCCCAACCTCCAACCACCCCGCCCAATTTTCCGAAGGTCGGGGTACTGCCGGAGGGATGTCTCAATGTGAACAGATATGCGTGTCTGTCTCTTCTATGCTTATGCCTGCCAAGGGAGCGTGGCAAATGTGGGCGCGCCCCATTTAAGTGTTCAAGGAAAAATTCGATGCTACTACTGATTATCGTGTTGCTGCTCCTGTTCGGCGGAGGCGGTGGCTATTATGGGTACTCCAGGTGGGGTGCACGCGGAGGTTTGGGAACCGTCGGGACGATCGTGCTTATCTTCGTGATTTTATATTTCCTAGGTGTATTGCACTGACCTATCGAGTCCACCCGACCCAATCTAAAAGGGTGCCCCATTTCGAGTAGTTCTTTTCTGAAGCGTCGATTCGTTTTCAAACAGTTAGATTGCTAGGGGCTCGGCGGGGAAATCGTTCCAAGGCGGCTCCCCCCCTTCCACAATCCTAACCCAAGAACCGAGACAGCCCTTCCAGTTCGCGTGCTTCTTTCGCGCAGCTTCTATCGAACGTCAGCGTGCCTCAACAGAAACCTGCTGAACTTTCACAATCACGACCCTTGGGAAGCGGCTTTGCAGGGCCACATTGTTTAGATGGGCGCAAGGAAAGCGGTGTTAGGAAGGAAGAGGGCCCTCGGCGAAGAGGGCCCAGACGCTAAGAAAATGCACATAAGCCGAGGAATGACCTGGGCTAGATGTGGTTACTTGTTGCGAAGGCTATTGGGGGTGCCGACGCCAGTGCAAAGGTCGTAGCCGAATATGGCAAAGTTGCCGGCATTGAGGCCGCAGTTGCCATAAACGGTGTCATTGAACGAGTTACCGAAGATGTGGTTGTAGAGTTCGCGGTTTTCGTCCTGGCTGGAATTGCGCGAGCCGCCGGCGGCATTGACGATGCCAGCGAGAGCTGGCGAAGAGACGCTGGTGCCACCGACGACGAACCAGCCGGTGCCCAAGACGGGGTTGGTGTTAAACACCCACACACCGGTAGTGGGATTGGCGTCGAAGGATAAATCCGGTGTGCCGCGAGAGTTGCCAACGAGGAAGCGCACACCATCCTGAAAAGAGGGCCGCGGCTCGAATATGCTGGGGCCGCCACCAGCGTCTTGCCATGTAGTTTCCAGGAGGAACTTGCCGCTGTTGGGATCGCGAGAGAGCGTCGTGCCGCCAGCAGAGACAACGTTGGGAGATACGCTGGGGTATTCGGTCCCAGGGCTGTCTCCGGAAGAGGCAAAGAAGACAACTCCGGGTAAAACGAACGTCGGGTCAAAAATTGTCTCGCTGAATGAGACATCGGGTGGGCCGAATTCACCGGTGCCGAAGCTCATGGACACTTCGCCGCCGCCGCTGGCCGCGACAAGGCTGGCGCCAAGCCTGGCGGCGTTAAACAGGTTGACGAGGCCGTTGTTCGGGGCTTCGACGAGAAAAATCTTGGCTTGGGGAGCCATGGCATGGGCCCATTCGAGGTCCAAGGCGGCCTCGATCTCAAAGCCACCCGTTGGGTCGGTCTTCGGTTGCGCACCGGTGAGATAGACCACGGAAATGGTCGTTTGAGGCAAGCCAAACTGGGCTGAGAACGTGTCCAGGTCAGCCTGAGCGGATGGGTCATCAAAGGCCTCAATGAGAGCAATGGCTCCGGCGCCCCTGCCGACATTGGGATTCTCGGTGGTTGAGTTGGGATTGCAGCCGGGGATGGAATGGTGGACGAGATGATAGATGCAGCCGATCGAGGCCGGCGTCTCGAAGAAAAGGCCGGGGAACGGAGGCAACTCGCTAGGTTGTACCGCTGCTCCGAAATTCATTCCAGTGGAAGGAACGAACATGCGGAGATGAGTATGGGCGTTGACTCCGGCATCGCCGGGCTGGGCCATGCTGGATCTAGGGATCATGACGTGGCCCTTAGGCCCACCAACCTGTTGAGCTAATCCCTGAGCGGGAACAAGGAAAACAGCGATAAGGCATACCGATAGTAAAGCAACCACTTTTCGAGTCATTGGATCACCCCTTTGCCTGTCCTCACATGACGAACTGAGGTTAAGCGGCACGATGCTATGCATTATGGGCGGAAAGTCAATCCCTGAAAAACCTCATGTCCCTGAAAAACCTCAAAGTTCGCACATTCTGTTTACGTAATTGGGCTCTATAAATGCGAGTGGGGGCAGCGTTCGCGGCGGGGTTGTTCGAGCCAGCGGAGCAAACTCCCGCCGGATTCTCCTGGGCGATCCCACGAAAAAAAATCTTCATTTGACTGAGATATTCCAGCCCGACTGTCTACAAAGTTGTCAATACGGCCAATACTCTGAGGAACGATCATCGCGAGGCGATGGAAGCGGTTGAGGCCGCGGCGGCTGAACACGAGGGAGTGCCAGGCGAGTCGACCCGCACCTCGAATTTCTGCCCATCGCTCGAGGTATGCAGGCGGCAGGCCCAATTCCTGTGGATTTTACGTATCTTTGTTGGATGTTAGAATTTAACCATGGCAGGAGACCTAATCAATGACGCTCGAATGCATCAATCCCAAGGATCTGCCTACTCCGCAAACGTACACCCAGGTCGTCGTTGCGACGGGAAGCAAGATGGTATTCGTCTCGGGCCAGGAGCCCGAAGACATACATGGCAAGCTTGTTGGCCCTGGTGATCTTGCTATTCAGGCGCGCCAGGTGTTTGGCAATCTCGGCCGTGCACTTGCTGCTGCCGGTGCGCAGCCTGCGCAGGTCACCAGGATCACAATCTACGTCGTCAATTACAAACGCGACGAATGTTTGCCGATTATTGAAAAGGCCCGGATGGCGCTGTTCGGAGATCACAAGCCAGCGGACGTGGTGCTCGGCGTAGCGACGCTGTCCCCCGACTACCTGATCGAAGTTGACGCGATCGCGATCATTGATTGACCATACCACGAGCCGCCGCCGCGAATCGCTTCAATGAACAGTCTTCGCGAGAGGCCATGCGAATCGAAGTAAGGAGAATTGAGGCAGTGAGAATCCTGAATGTATATTCACCGGATGTAAGGGCGAACATCCGAGATCTCACCTGGGCAACTTTACCGGCACACTGCAAGCGGATGGCTACGCAGGCTTTGATCAGATCTATCAAGCAGGGCGCATTCAGGAAGCGGCCTGCTGCGCATCGAGGGATTCAGCTAGTTTTTCGTTCGGAGCCGCCATGCAATCTCCGCCTCATCACAAGTTTATTGTGCCGTGCGAATACAAGTGTATTATGCCGCGCTAACACAAGCCAATGATGCCGTGGCGTAGCAAGTCTATTCCGTTTTGGCCTCCGTGCTGGTTGGCGAGCTAAAGGTCGGGCGGCACACTCTTCTGCCCACAATTAGAGGCCATCTGCCCACAAAACAGAACACGATTTCCTGCATTCTGGAATATCGGCCCCGCAAGGTGAAGCGATGTTGCTAGGTGCAAGGATCTCTATCTAAACTCAAGCCATGTGCCCAATGTCATTTGCCCCGAGCCGTTGGTGCCACCCTTGAGGCTCTATTCGTTCTTATTGCCGCCTTTTGCCGCCTCGCGAAATCGCTAAATCATTCAGAGCAAACGGGATGGTTGGTAGGGGCGGTGGGGTTCGAATTTGTATCCCTACAAATCTAAAGCTCACCAAATGAAGGCGTTACCAACCGCCAAGACTTCCAATTGTTAGAAATGTTAGCAAATAAGAAAAACCAAGTGCATTTGACCGAAGCGTTTTTCGAAAAAATTATTGGACGTTGTTCAAAATTGACTGGATATCGTCAAGCGGCACTGGACCAGGCTATGAAATCTGTTCCGTGGCATGATATGTTGCGTCTTGAAAAACAAAGTCGATCCATTCTCCTATGGAATCTCCCACACTGAAAACTATCAATTATCGCGGAGGCGTCGTACGCTTCCGCATCCCGGCCGACTGGGTTGAGGAATATGAGGAAGCGGGCGGCGGAACGTTCTATAAGCCTGGCGACAACACGGTAAGCGACTGGTGAAAGCCGTCTGGACGAAGTGAGAGTAAATAAGGATGCTGCCCGATATGGGCACATCGATAAGTGTCCACGAGGGATAAGTGGACATCACTTCCGAGCAGACCATCCTTAATGAGACACCCAAGCGAGAAGCGAGACGGCGGCGATCGGTCGAAGAGAAGCGACGAATCGTCGAAGAGACGTTAGAGGCCGGTGCATCGGTAGCGCGTGTGGCGCGGCGGCATGCAGTCAACGCCAACCAGGTCTTTTACTGGCGCAAGAAGTATCGCGAAGGACGGCTGGGTAAGAACCAGTCCAGCAAACTCCTGCCTGTAACTTTGTCAGACATCTCACGGAGTAAATCCGACCGAGCTGGTGGCGCGTCTTCGCCATTCGCTGTCGGGTCGATGGAGATCAAGCTCGCCAAAGGGACTCTTCGCGTGGCAGGGAACGTGGACGTGGTGGTACTGCGAACAGCGATCGAGTGTTTGCTCGGATGATCGGGCTGCCAGCGGGAACGCGCATCTGGATCGCCGCAGGGGTGACAGATCTCCGTCGTGGATTTACGGGCCTGAGCGGAATGGTGCAAACGGCACTCCAGGAGAATCCCTTCTCGGGTCATGTGTTCGTGTTTCGTGGTCGGCGTGGTGATTTGATCAAGATGTTGTGGTGGGACGGCGATGGTATGTGTCTTTTCGCGAAACGACTGGAGCGCGGAAGATTCATCTGGCCACAAGTCACGAGCGGAACCGTGGCGCTGACTCCCGCACAGTTGTCCATGCTTCTTGAGGGGATCGATTGGCGGCGTCCGGTACGCAGCTACGATCCGCAGATGGCGGTATAAAATAAATTAGGTGTTGGGGCAGTTTGGTTTTGCTGACAGCAACGTAAGGGCACTCTCCCAAATTTGACCTCCGCGATACGGGCCGTCTCCATCGGCGTCGTGCTGAGGTTCATCGAACCAGACCCAATAAACTGTATTCGTTCCTAGTGCGCTCACCTCACTCCGTGTCAGCCCTTCATCCCACGGACCACTGATTGTCGTGACCGCGTCCGGCGGCGCAGAGACGGTGCCAATAGCTCCCTTTGCCCAGAAAAAATCACCAGCGATTCGGACTCGGTCTCCAGCGGAAAACCTTCTTTTCACGCGCCCACTCCTCAACTCCTGCTCCCATCAAATAGTGACACCAACTCGGCAATCGTCAAACTAACTCATTGCCAGAAATTAGCGAGAATTGATTTGCCAAGAATTTTGTTCATGACATACTGCGCTCACGATGACTGAGCGTGCGGCCCTTCCTAATCTCGATACACTCGAACTCGCCACACTGAAAGCACTGATTCTCTCGCAGCACGAACAACTCCTCTCGAAAGACGAACAACTTGCTTCACGCGACAGCGAAATTGAACAGCTGAAATTGCTGATCGCCAAGTTGCGGCGGATGCAGTTTGGTCGCAAGTCAGAGAAGCGGGAGTGGCAGATCGAACAGCTGGAGCTGAAGCTGGATGAACTCGAGGCGAGTCGAGCGGAGCGTGGGGCCCCTTTCTCAACACCGACTAGCGTTGAATCAAACCGTGCCGGGAAACCCGTACGGCGGCCACTGCCGGCGCATCTCCCACGTGAGGTGCGGAAGATTCTGCCGAAGCAGGAAGCCTGCCCAGACTGCGGCGGTGAGCTGAAACGTCTCGGCGAAGATGTTTCGGAAATCTTGGAGTACGTTCCGGCCAGTCTCAAAGTCATTCAGTACATTCGTCCCAAGCTTGCTTGCGCGTGTTGCGATCGCATCGTGCAGGCTGAAGCGCCGAGCCGACCGATCGAGCGAAGCATTGCTGGTCCGGGGCTTCTGGCGCACGTGCTGGTATCGAAATACTGTGACCACTTACCTCTCTATCGTCAGTCGCAGATCTATGCTCGTTCCGGCGTGGAGTTGGATCGTTCCACTCTGGCGGAGTGGGTAGGCGGATCAAGCCGGCTGCTGGCGCCGCTGGTCGAAGTGTTGCGGCGTCACGTGATGGCTGCGGGGAAACTACACGCAGATGACCACGCCAGTTCCGGTGTTGGCCCCCGGGTTGGGTAAGACCAAAACGGGGCGGCTGTGGACGTACGTGCGCGACGATCGTCCCGCGGGAGACGGCACACCAGCAGCGGTGTGGTTTGCGTATTCACCGGACCGCAAGGGTGAACATCCGCGATCCCACCTGAGCAACTTTACCGGCACACTGCAAGCGGATGGTTACGCGGGCTTTGAGCAGATCTACGAAGCGGGGAGCATTCAGGAAGCGGCGTGCTGGGCGCACGTACGGAGAAAGTTTTACGATCTCGAGGTTGCGCACAAATCTCCCACTGCAGCTGAGGCTTTGCAACGCATTGCGGCGTTGTATGCCATCGAGAAAGAAATCCGAGGACGTCCACCAGACGAGCGGCTTGAGGTTCGCAACACGCGCAGCAGACCGTTGCTGGAATCACTGAAACAATGGTTCGAGGAGACCTTAGGGAAACTCTCGAAAAAATCCGATACGGCTATGGCCGTTCGTTACGCACTCGGACGGTGGGCAGCGCTGCTGCGCTTCTGTGATGACGGCCGCATCGAAATCGATAATAATGCTGCGGAACGCGCTTTGCGGGTCGTGGCTCTGGGCAGAAAGAATTTTCTTTTTGCAGGTTCCGATGGTGGTGGAGAGAGTGCCGCGGCGATTTACAGTCTGCTCGGTACGGCCAAGCTAAACGGAATCGATCCCGAAAGTTATCTGCGGAACGTGTTGTCCCGCATCGCGGACCATTCGATCAAGCGCATCGAGGAGCTGTTACCGTGGAACGTCGCCGCAAATCTACAGCTCCCGACCCAAGAAGCGGCATAGAAGAAGACGCAGCCACGAACGTTCCCACCAACAGTATTCCAGAGCTGCCCTACATCGAAGAGACAATCGAACACGGCGGAATCAGCATCGGAATCATTCCTCCTCTCACGGAATGTATCGCCGTAGCCCACGAGGGGCGCCACACGCTAGCCATGTTGAAACGTCAGAAAGGTGAATCTCTGGCACAGTTGCTCACCCGTCTGGATCTCGCCATCGCCAGGGCTCAGACAGACGACATTTTCACCGACGAAATTAACCCGCCGTCAAAATCGCAGCACCCCTAACAGTTGCATCCCTTCGACACAAGACGGCCAGAAGCGAACGCTTACACAACACGGGAACATTACGGCTAGAAGTTTTGGGAGGCACAACGCCGCCGGGCAAGGTTGCGACGGCCGCTTATCTCGCTGAACTGCTCGCGAGCGATGCGGCGAAGTATGGAGTTGCCACAATACAGGTTGGCGAAAATGCGGTAATGGTCCAATACAATATGCCAACAGAAGAGCGTGGCCAGCCGCTCAAGATTCGTACTTGGCGGATATTTCAAGCCTTGCCGCCGAGCACTCTTCGTCATGCACTTTTTACATACACAGTACTCGCGGACGAGTTCGACCAGCCAGGTTCTGTGGCCGAGATGGAGTTACTAGACCGTGAGATTGCAGCGTTAGAACTAGCTCCTGTAATCGGTCAGACGCCATCTGCTTCTAAGAAGCCGTGGTGGCGTCCTTGGTAATACTGGCTGGGTGCATGGAATCCTACAAATAATGATGCTTTGGGATTAGTTTCACTTGTCCGACTAACGTGTCAATCACTGAGCAACCTCTCAAGCACGCCAGTACGTTTCTTTCCCCAAGAAAATTCCAACTGAGTGATGCCAAGTGTTTCTGTTGAATTATACAACTGTCAGAGTTCTTCGTCTGACGCACTGCCCTTTTAGTTTGGAACTGATCCGGCTCGCGTAGCCCGGCATGCAAGGTCCTAGGTTGGCGGTTGCTTCCGGGTAGCCGACGATCCAGGATAAACCCCATTATCTATTCCGGCGGGACCGGGACGACGTGGTCCGAGAGGTAGTCTTTCCGGGTGATCCAGTGTGCCTAATGCCTAGCCTGTACAAATGTTGCCAGATCATTCAAGTCCTTACCTACTCCTTCAGGAACCGACCCAAGCTCTTCTGCCGCAGCATGTCCGCGATTGACCCAGAACGTAGGATAGCCGAACCACTTTGCCCCTACCGCATCCCAGCCCCCAAACGCAGCAAAAGCGATCTCTTCTTTCCTCAACCTGAAGGCACTCATCGCCATTCTGTAGGCCTGAGGATCGGGCTTGAACGCCCTCACCCGATCAGTACTCAAGTGATCGTCAAAAATACGCTCAAGGCTGGAGTTCTTCACAGCCTGATCGAGCATCGCTGCAGTAAAGTTCGAGAGAAACGCCATCCGCAGACCGCTGGCCTTCAACCCGTTCAGCGCCGCCAATGCATCAGGCCACGCCTTCAGCTCGAGGTAACCCTGCATCAGTCGGTCGCTGTCCGCTTTAGTCAGCTCCAGCCTTAGCGATTTGCAGGAGAACACCAGCGCCTCCTCCGTCACCTGCCAGAAGTCGGCATACTGCCGTCCCACGGTCCGCAGCCATGTGTACTCAAACTGCCGCGTCCGCCATACGGCGCTCATTTCTTCCCCGTGTCCAGGAAAGACCCGCTCGGCCAGCGCGGCAACAGGCCGCTGATCGAAAACCGCCAGCCCATCAAACGCAATTGCCTTGATCTTGGCCCTGGACACCGCTGCTATTACAGGTTCTGCGGAGAGCGCTGCCGCCGCTCCTGCTCCAACTAAACTCACAAAATCTCTTCGGTTCAATGTCGTTCTGGCTCCTGTAATCTTGGACGAACACCACCACCATTTGAATTTCTGTGTCTTGGCGCAGTGTCTGATCAGCTTTTGTCCTAGCTAGTTGGCGGATTGATTCAAGCGGTTCCACTCATCCAGCGACACAACCCCAATCTCAGGTTTCGCTTTGCCGGGAAGCTTGGCGATGAACTCCAAGAGGTGGCCGTCCGGATCATTGAAGTAAATCGATGCGGCTGGGACCCACCCGAAAACGCTGGGCACATCGGTGGTTTGCTCGAAGAAATTGCGAAGCTCGATCCCTCGCTCCTTGATCCCAGCGACCGCGCGGCCCAAATCGGCGGGCGCAATCTCGAAAGCGAAAAGCTGGATGATAATCTGGTCCTCGGTGTTCCTCTCAGAAACCCAAGGCGGATTCTCCCAGAGACCCAGCATGGTCTTGCCCTGCCCGCCTATCCAATAGAAAGCTACACGTCGCTTGTACTCCTTCATACCGAGCTCGAGGCCCAGAATCTTCTCGTAGAACTCCGCGGAACGCTCGAGATTCTTCACCCGCAGGTGCGTCTCGAAAAGTCCGGTAATGAAAACAGCTGGTGGGTGGCTCGCGGACATTCAGACCTCATCGCTTCGATGCTTCGAGCGTTATTTTGGAGGCGTCGGTCGAATTCATTTTCGAAACAAATTCGGGACGTACCATCGGGCGTAGGTTGCCAATCCCAACAAGAGCACGAACCACCAGAGCACCAGTACCGTTCGCATCCAGAGCTTGTACTTGGTGATGCGGAATTTCTCCGGCAAAACGCTCGTGCCCGCGGCCAGCAGAATGTACAATCCCGCGATTTCGGTTATCGTTCCGAGCGCCGCGTGTACCGTCGCCAGGGCGTAGTAGGACTTGCCAAGCTTGAGCGGTATCTTTGGACTTACATGGGCACGAAAAGAAGGAATCATCACGAGCACGATCGCGGCAAGGTTGAGAAGCACGATCGCCGACTGGCACCACGCGTGAGCCCGAAATCTGTGCATGCGCGCGAGGAGAGTGCCGATGAGCAGCCCCACTCCCATTGCAATCTCAAGGAGCAGAATCAAGTTGGCATATGCAGGAGCCACGGTTCCTAGGAAGCCTTTCCTTCACAACATCGTCCTCGGCGCGTCTAGCCGGGTCCATTTACGCCACTGAGAAATCCGCCGAGGTGCCCCGTCAACCCCACAAGTAGCACCGCGACCGCTTCGATTGGCAGTCGATATCTTGGTAATAATTCCTCCGGATGGCGCCGCGCACGCCAATGGATCCAAAACACGTACCAGATCAGCAGGCTCGATAGGCAACCCAACACCAGGTGCGTCAGCAAAATCCCTTTTAGCTTTTGCCCCTCCAGCGCCCACTGCCACGCCACAAGACCGGTGGCCACCACTGGCAAGGTCGAAACTGCAGCCAGAAGAAGGTTGAAATACGCCGCCGCTGTTAGCGTTCGGTTTTTCGTCCATAGCGCGAGATAGTCGAACGCCACAGCCGTAATAAACAACGCAATCGGAAAGTGAATCAGCACCACGTGTTGTGCGTGCTTGGCGAAAAGCGCAGTTTTGAGGTCGAAGGGATTGACGCTCATCGTCCCCTCACTGCACCACGACTTTGCCGGTCATCTTCGGGTGAATGGAACAGAAGTAGGGATATGTTCCCGCCTTGCTAAAGGTAAAGGAAAACTTTTCGTCGGTATCCAGCACTTTGGATTTGAACACTTTGTCCGTACTCACTACCGTGTGGGGAATATCGTCCCGATTTGTCCACGTGACGGTGGTTCCCACCGCCACGGTGATCTCCGTCGGTCCGAAACTGAAATTGTCGATCTTGACTTCCAGCGTTTGGATCTTTTGTTGCGCGCCGGCCGCAGGAGTTCTCGTTTCGGCGCCCAGCCCGGCAATTCCCAACCCCAACGTCGCCAACAAAACTGCAGCAGACACACTTCTCCTCATGATTGTTCTTCCTTTCTTTTTTTGTACTGATCGTTCGAGCTGAGTTTGACTGACTCTTACGCCAGTGAAGAATCCACGACCGCCAGCGCCTGATGCCCTTGCACGTAGTTCACATCCGTAATCCCCAGGACGCTCTTCAACTGCTCCGCCGGCACCTTCATTGGCCCGGGAGAATCCGCTTTGCCCGGAGCCGGTTGCGGAAATGCCGTGGACGCCGCCGTATGAAACGTCACATTTCCTTCTACCTTCTGCATCGTCTGGTGAATGTGGCCGTTCAGCACCGTCACCGAACCAAACTTTTTCAGGTAGCCCAGCGCCTGCACGCTGTCTTCCGTCCCCCAGCCCCACTCCGGATATACGCTCCACAGTGGAATGTGCGCGAACACCACGATCGGCGTGCTGGGCGTCAACCTCTTGACGTCATCTTCCATCCATTCGAGTTGCTCGTGGCCCAGCGTGCCGAGTCCTCCAGCTTTCAGGTTCAACACGTTCACCAGCCCGATGAAGTGCACCCCTTTCTTGTCAAAGCTGTACCACCCTGCTCCTTTGGCGCCTTTTCCGTAGCGTTCCAGGTATTGCTTGCCCTCATCGTTGAGCACGTCGTGTTCGCCCGGCACGAAGAACACGTCCTTCGCACTCGCGCCTTTCAAGATTTGGTCCACGGTGTCGAATTCTTCCGGCTTCGAGAGATGGCTTATGTCGCCCGTATGCAACATGAATTCGGGCGGCGTCGCCAAACCATTGATTTTGTCTACGGCCGCCTTCAGTGTCCCTACCACATCCGGATTCGCCGCTTTGTTAAATCCCATATGGCTGTCGCTGATTTGCACGAAGCTCAGCTCACCCGCAGTGGGGCTCAACCCCGACATTCTGCCTAGGCCGTACGACTTTAGGACGCCGCCCTGCATGACACAGAACGCTCCGGTTCCTGCCCACGCCATGCACTTCAAAAACCCCCTTCGGTCGACTCCGTCGTGGTTGTGATCATTCAAAAGCTCGTCTTTATTCTTCTCGAACATTCTCGTGCTCCTCGTCTGCGATTTCTTTCCTCGTTCCATTCTCCGGGTGCCATCTGGCGGCGGGATGGGTCACGGGCTCACTATGGGACGCACTTCAAATCAGGGCAATGGACGGGCAGTTCCTTCAGGCTGGAATCAGAGTCCCCTGGTAACTCTCATTCAATAAAAGGCTTACAGGAAACTGTCCCCGCCCCTGCTCCTGCTCCAGCAAGCTCTCCCCGGTGGTAGACTCTATTTCGATTGAGGTTTACTTCTCCATGCGCGAAGACGATCAGAGGCGCGGGCGGCTCCGCTTTGGAGTTTTCGAACTGGATCTTCGCGCGGGCGAATTGCGCAAGCACGATCTACGACTTCGCCTTCAGGAACAGCCCTTCCAAGTCCTGGCGATGCTGCTTGAGAACCACGGCGAGGTCGTAACGCGCGAGGAACTTCAGAAAAAACTCTGGCCCGCAGACACTTTTGTGGATTTCGACCACGGACTCAACAAAGCAATCAACAAAATCCGGGATGCCCTCAACGACTCCGCCGAGAGTCCTCGCTTTGTGGAAACCGTTGCTCGCCGCGGCTACCGCTTCGTCGCGGAGGTCAAAGTTGTCGAAACAGTCCCTGCTCGCAGCCTGGAGCTAGCAACTCAACCTTTCGCGGCAGAAGCCCCTGGTCGCCCGGACCTCGCCGGCAGACTCGCAACGCCCAAACGTTTTCTGCCGCCACTTGCGTGGAAGATATCAGTGTTGGTGCTGGTCGTACTGATGGCCGCTCTTGCCACCTGGAGGCTTCACTCCTGGAACCATCCGTCCCCTGTCATTCGCTCCTTGGCTGTCCTTCCGCTCGAAAGCCTTTCGAGCGATGCTTCTCAGGATTACTTCGCTGACGGAATGACCGACGAGTTGATTTCGGCTCTCGGCCAGATCAGCGCGTTGCGGGTGATCTCGCGTACCTCAGTGATGGCTTATAAACACGCGCGCAAGCCTCTTCCGCAGATTGCTCGTGAGCTGAACGTGGATGCCGTGGTGGAAGGCACCGTGCTCCGTTCCGGCGACCAAGTCCGCATCACGGCGCAGTTGATCGAAGCTTCTACTGACAAACACTTATGGTCCCAGAGCTACGAGGGTGAATTGCGGGATACCTTGGCGCTCCAGAATAAGGTGGCTAAAGCCATTGCAGACCAGATTCGGATCAGCTTGAATCCCGAGGAACAGGCTGCGCTGAAAAACGTAAGGGTTGTTAATCCGAAAGCTTATGTGTCATATCTCAAAGGCCGCTACTTCTGGAACAAGCGAACGGCGGATAGCTTGAAGGTTGCCCTAGCCTATTTCAATCAGGCAATCGAAGAGGACCCAAAATACGCCCAAGCTTATTCTGGCTTAGCCGACACTTATGCTTTGTTGGGGGACTGGCAATATGCGGTGATGACCCCCAAGGAGGCACTCCCAAAAGCGAAAGCCGCAGCTATCAAAGCCCTGGAATTGGACGGCGCGCTCGGCGAAGCCCACAACTCGCTTGCATTCTGCTTGGATGGCTTCGACTGGGATTTGGACTCTGCCGGGAAGGAATTCCGGAGGGCCATTGAGCTGAACCCAGGCTACGCAACCGCTCACCATTGGTATGCTTGGCATTTGGCTCTATTGCGTCGGTATGACGAAGCTCTCGCGGAAATGAGAAAAGCGGAAAACCTGGACCCGCTATCTCTTATCATTAACGCCGATTTGGCCGAACTTCTTGCCCTTGCGCATTCTTATGATGAATCGATACTACAGAGCCGCAAGACAATCGAAATGGATGCAAATTTTGCTCTCGCGCATAATCATCTCGGCCAGGCATACCTTCAGAAACATATGAACGATGAAGCGGTCGCAGAACTGCAAAAAGCGGTCCAGCTTTCTGCGGGTAGTCCGACTTGCATGGCGAATCTTGCTCGAGCCTACGTCGCATCCGGCAAGACGAGTGAAGCGGTAAAACTATTGAACGATCTAAAGAAGCGTTCCAGTCCGGTTTCTTCGCATGCTTCGGAGATTGCCGTGATCTATACAGCTCTCGGCGATAGGGGCCAAGCGATGCATTGGCTCGAAAAAGGCTACGAAGAGCGATTTAACCCAGGCGTCCTGCTGCGGCCGGGCTTCGATCCTCTCCGCTCCGACCCGCGCTTTCAAGACCTTGTGGGCCGTATCGGCCTCCCTCGTTGAGTCAGGGAATTTGATGTTCAGAATTGCGCGTTCGGAGCGAGTTGCTCAGACTGACTTGCTCTAAACTGCCAGCGGAGATACGCGACGTTAGTTTCCTCAGTTCTTGTTCTTGAGGTGATGGATAAAGAATGGCCTCTATGGCTCGTTCTCACTGGATTCTTGGGATTGGGCCTTGTAGGGCTGCTGTCGTGCCGGAAATGGCCAATGATGGCTGTCGTGATTCTACCGTTGATAGTTCTAGGTGGGGCTAGGCAGTTCACGGAACTTAATGACCCATATGTGGGCGAAGCAATTAGGCACGAGTCGGGTATCCGGTACGTTGTCGTGTCCTACTTGGCGGTTGGCACCAGTATGATTTTGCTGGTCGTGGGGACTCTTCAAGGATGGGCTCGGCGCAAACAGCTAATGAAATGAGTTTCGTACTCCTGCTGCCAAGTAGACCGTATTATTGTGGATCACTGCCTGCGACATACGCGGTCCTGTTTGAATGCGCTCGGTCGGCATGGCGACTCCTCTAGCCTTAAGACTCACTCCTCGTTCCCATTCGTGTCCGGCTTTGTGCGCGGTTCAGCACGATCAGAACGATCCCGGATAGCGCAACGCAACCAGCGACCGCCGCGAGCGCAACGCTGAACCTATGTGTACGCGAATATAGCCACCCGATCAGGTACGGAGCTATCAGCCCCGACATCGAAGCGAGGCAATTGATCAGCGGAACGCCAGCAGCAGCGGCCGAACCGGACAGGTAGGAGACGGGCAAAGTCCAAAAGATTCCCACGACTCCCCAGAGTCCCGTCGCACCGATACAAAGTCCGGCGAAGCCCAGCCAAAAACTGGACGCGAGAGCGCACAACAACAGGCCGGCCGATCCAACCAAGGACGAAATGACGATGTGCCCAATCCGTTCACCAGTACGATCGGAATGACGGGCGTTGCAGATCAATCCGAACGCCGCTCCAACAAAAGGTACACCAGAGAGAAATCCTACGGAAAGGTCGCTGCGCCCCGATGCTGACTTCAGAATCTGTGGCAGCCAGAAAAGGAGCGTTGTGACACCGATATTCAACAAGAAAAAACTCATCGCCAGCAGCCAAACGCGCCCGTCGACAAATATCTCACTGAGGTTTGAGACCCCGTGCGCGCTCTGCGAGGTCAGTTCCCTATGGAGCGTTCCTTCGAGCCAAGCTCGCTGTTCATGACTCAGCCAGGTGGCCTCAGCTGGTCGATCGGTTATGTAGAGAAAGCTCGCGATTCCGATAAGGACAGTAGGGACACCTTCGCAAATGAACATCCATCGCCAGCTCTCAATTCCCCAGTGATTGGGCATCGACAGGAGGAGTCCGGAAATGGGTCCGCCGGCGATAAACGAGACCGTAGTCGCCACCAAGAACAAGGAAAAAGCACGAGCTCGCTGATCCTGTGGGAACCAACTACCGATATAGAGTATGGCGCAGGGAAGGAATCCGCCCTCGGCCAAACCGATTAGAAACCGGAGCACGAGAAAAGATTTTGGCCCGCTGACCAAAGCCATCATCGCCGAGAGAAGACCCCAGACGGTGACGGCACCGGCAAGAAATCTGCGCGCTCCGGTTCTTTGCATGATTAACCCGGCGGGGATCTCAAGGAGTATGTAGCCGGCAAACAAGACTCCGGCTCCCAAACCAAAGATCTGCGGAGTAAGCCCAATATCCGTATTCATCCGAAGCGCAGCGAACCCGATATTCACGCGGTCGAGGTAGTTGAGAATAAAAATGCAGAACAGCAAAGGTATGATCCGCCATCGGACCCGAGACAGCGTAGTGCGCTCAATATCCGAAACTGTAGGTGCCAAGGCTAGATGAGAGACCCCTTTTACGACCTGTTCTGGCTGCATTGTAAGACTCTCTCTTCGATCACCCCGTTGCATGCTACCGCCAATCAGGACGCCATTGGACTTACTCGATTTTTACGACGCCATCGGCCACAGCTGGAAATTCAGTGAACACGGCCGGGTCGTGCCCCGTGATTATGAACCGGATATTTGTGGCGATCTGTCGCATTCTATCCTGGGCACGCAGGTTCGAATCGGCGTCTAACGTGGCTGCGATCGGCGCGTGCATTTTTAGGTTTTCCTCGACGTAGACATTATCGCTAGCGAGTACTACGATGCCCTTGGCCGTATTTACGGCAACGTACTGCGACGCATAGGTGTGGCGTCCGCCGGTATAGCAAGTCACTCCGGGGAAAATCTGCTGGTTGTCCCCACCCACCAGCGACACACGTCCCGCAAGATTCAGCTTTACTAAATCGAGCACATCATCCTGATCGATACCGGCGTGCGTATCTTTGCTAGCCCAAGCTTCCCCGGTGTAATAGTTGTATTCGTCCTTCTGAATCCAAATTCTGGCTTTTGGAAAAAGATTCATGCCGTCGGCGTGGTCCCAGTGCATATGCGAGATAATCAGGTCGGTGATATCTTCAGGCTTTAACCCCAGGCGATTAAGGGCATCGGAAGGTTTGACGAAATCGGTTATGTGAAATCTGTCGTCGTGAAAGAACTGGTCCCGATAAAACCCCGAGTCTACTAATATAGTATGGCCTTTCCCACGCACGAGCCAAACGATCATGGCTAAATTCATTTTGCGCGAAGTATCCGCCCCGACAACCAACTGAGAAACGGGATAATCGACGAGCGTCGCGTAACGAATTGCGTAGACTTCATATTGCTTGTTTGGCACCCCAGCGACTGTCTGGGCGCTAGTCCGCCCCGCCAAAGCGGCCGCACAAAGAGCCAGAAGCACGGACATGACCTTAAGACCCCAGCGGCTCAGCATGTTTTGTTCCTCTCTCAATTCTTGTGAAATGTGCGCCTTAGGATTTCATTCGATCCGTGAGTTTTTGTCACCGCGAGTCGACATCTATCTCAATTGCCCTTGAGCGAGTACCGTTGCCTATCACCGGGAGCTCTGCAGGCGCCAGCTCTAGGCTTAAGACTCTGGCACCTTGTTCGGTAACCTCGACAAGGTCTTCGACGTGATAAAAGTCATTTAGTTCGTCAAATACGTTGGGTTCAATATTGATAGCCATGCCTGCACGTAGCGGAAGCTTCTCGCCTGGACGCATCATCGGGCGTTCGTGAGCTTCGATGCCGAAACTGTGTCCCACGTGTGGCATATGAAATTTCAGGCCCTGCTTTTTGAATTCATCGCGGCTCAAGAAAAATACGTCTTCGCCCAGCATTCCGGGCCGGATACCGTCGATCAATGCCGTGTGAACCTTCTGAAGCGCGGCATAGGTATCGCGTTGCAATCTTGTTGCGTTGCCCGCGGAGTATGTGCGGGCGAAGTCGCTGGAGAAAAACCCGTAGGCACCGCCGACATCGAAACGGATCAGTTCGCTTTCCCTTGGTACACGATCGGTTGGCATGGCGTGCGCAATCCTTGTCCGCTCACCGCTGGCAAACACCATGTGTCGGAGTCCATCCGCTCCGTAACGCAGAATGCCGTCGGCAATCTTACTACTCATCTCACGCTCGGTATCGCCGAGTTTGCTTGCCTGCATGGCCTCGAGAACGGCTCGATGTGTGGCCTTCTCGGCTTTCTCCAGAATGTCTAACTCAGCTCGACTCTTGATAGCCCGGATCGCCGCCAGATCCTCTGTCGTGTTCACAAGTTTCAGTTCTGGCAACGAATGCATCAATCGTTCGTGAGAGCTGACGGGCAAATAGTCGTTATCCATGCCGATGGTCGCGCGCGCGAGTCCGAGTTTCTTGAGAGTCTGGACAAGCACGTCGATTGGGTTGTCCTCGAATTCGATGTAGGTGTTCAGGTTCTGGATCCAGCTTTCGGACTCGGCGTGAGCGCGCTCGATCTTGCAGACGATCAACTCCGGTGCCCCTTTTTTCGGGATTACAGCAAAGGCTTGTCGCGCGCGAATCAGGCCTACGGTGATGATATGCGCTCCAGAGACATAGGCGAAGTTTTCGGGGCTCATCGCGATGATGGCGTCAAGACCGAGTCTCGCGGGGAGCGAAGGAATATCCGGGTTGAGACTCCCACGTCTCGCCGTATTCATCGCGTCCCTCGGAAGTTCCAGTTGGTGTCTACAATCCGTTGAGTCATTTCATCTCCAAGTGAAAGATTGCTGCGACGCACTCTGTCCAGCGCGGGTCTATCTGCGCATTTCTGGGCCGGTATCAGAAGTTGAGCCTTATCCCAAATTGGATCTGGCGAGACGAACTCACCGTACTGAAAATCTGACCGGCATTTCCCGCCGGGGACGTCGGACCGAGGAAGACGACATCACCATTGCCTCCAGCTCCGTTCGGGCCAGTCGTATTGACAGGTATGGAAAAGTTCGGGTGGTTCAGCAAATTGAAGCACTCAATTCGGAACTGCAGAGTTTTCCCTTCCCGAATTGTAGTGTTTTTTAGTAACGCAAGGTCCAAGTCTGCGAAAGCCGGTCCAGGAATACTGTCGCGACCTGTATTCCCGAACGAACCGGCGCTGGGTACTGCGTACGCCGCCGCATTGAACCAGCACGTCGCCGTTTTGACCGGAGCACCGTTGGGACACGTTCCCGAAAACGGGTTTCCAACAAGATCGGGCACCTCCGTGTAGTTGAAGAACGGCTGTGTGCCGGCGTTGTCGAAACCAAGCACCGGAGTGAACGGTACGTTGCTGTGGAAGGTGCCAATCGACGACAGCTGCCAGCCGCCGGCTAATTTCTCCCCGATGCCAGTGAGGCCGTTCCCGAACTTTTTGTCCGGACCAAAAGGCAGGTCGTAAAGCATGTTGAAGACGAAATTGTGGCGAATATCGAAGCCAGAGCGACCGCGGCTTCCCTTACGGTCGTTCGGGTTTTGTGTGGCCACACCGTCATTAACATCGTCGCTTGGCTCAGCGCCAGAAGAGTCATCAACCGAATGCCCAAAGGTGTAGTTCGCCTGGAAGGTCAATCCCCTGGACAAACGCTGTTCCCAAGTCACCTGCAAGGCGTTGTAGAAGGACTGAGCGTCGGTTTCGTACCGGAACAAGGAGCCAAAGTTTGGGTTTGGGCGAGCGCCGAGGACAACATTAAATGGGTTTTCATCGACAAGACGAATCAGGTCATTTCCGCGAGCGCCAACGTAAGCGATCTTAATCACAGACCTGGAGGTCAATTCACGCTGGAGGTTAAGGTTGTACTGATAGACAGTCGGCCATTTGGGAGTATAAGTGAGGCTTGTTGGAATCGAGGCAGCCGCCGAAGCGCCGCTGAGGGGGGACAAAAATGTTGGAAACAAAACCTGCAGACCACCATAGAATGGCGGGAAAAATCGATCGTTGCCGTACAAGTTCCCGTAGATCTGGTCGTAGAAGATGCCAGCACCACTCCGGAGTACGGTCTTGCCATCCGCAGTAAGATTCCAGGCGAGACCAACGCGCGGCGCGAACAGATCTGTCGGAGTACTCTTCATAAATTTACCGACCGTTGCCGTGGGGTCCGTGGCGACATTGATGACGTTCGCTATTCTTCCGGCCTCCTCGGTCGGATTCGAATAGAACTCGTAGCGCACGCCAAGATTTAACGTTAGGCGAGGGGTAACGCGCCAATCGTCTTGGACGTAACCCGACAGCCAGTTCTGTCGGAACCCCCGATCGGAGTCCGATAGGTTGGGTTGCGTCCCCAAATAAATTAGAGGCTTCGCTTCTAAGAAGTCCTCAAGCGCCGGATTGTTGCTGCTATTGGCGCCGAAAGCCGCAAAAGCATATTCTCCGTTCACGTATAGATCAAAAGGGCCATTCATCTGCAAACGACGGTATTCCGCACCAAACTTTAAGGCGTGCTTGCCAAGAGTCCATGACAAACTGTCTTGCACTTGGTAGGTGTTGGAGATTCCTCCGACGGGATAGACCAGATTGTTTCCAATCGCCCCGATCCCGGCGATGGCCAGCACACCGATCGGACGGTTCGGCGACAAGGAAATTGATAGTTCAGGAAAGGTTTGGTCCGGCTGCGCGATGTATCCTGTCCTGTTGAACCCAAATGCGAGCAAATTCATCAAATTGGGTTTTATGAATTTTTGATCCTGGAGCGTTAAGTATTGATTGCCTACGTTTTGGACACCGGGAAAACCCGGGACGAGTGTACTCAGATACGGCATTTGCGAGGAACTGCTGTCGTAGATGTATCGCGCAAAAAACCTGTGTGCATCGGAAAACGAATAGTCGAACCGACCCATCACGTAGTCCTCGTTCGTGATGCGGCGTTCCGTACTGGTGATCTGAGCCGTGCCATTCCCAAAGTCCGGGCCGTTCGCTGGAGCAATAATGTTGAGATAAGGAGCAATCGACGGATTCACTCCGATATTCAGGCAGCCGCTTTGATCGCTGGCTGTACAAGGGCCACCCGTGGGATTGGCCGGCGTCGCAGCCCCAGGAAGAAGACCTTGGCGCGCAAGGGCGTCCGGGACCGTCGAGACCGAAGTCAAGCCCTCTCCTTCGCGGAAGCCTTCATAACTTATGAAAAAGAACGCTTTGTCTTTTTTGGCGGTGCCACCCGCGCTGCCACCGAATTGGTTTCGAATGAAGGGCGGGATGGGACTGCCCGGCAGATCAAAGTAGTTCTTCGCGTCGAGAACCGAATTACGAATAAACTCGAAAACCGAGCCGTGTAAATCATTGGTTCCCGAGCGTGTTATGGTTTGAATGACGGAACCGGAATCGCGCCCGTATTCTGCGCTGAACGTGTCGGTATAAATGCGAAATTCCTGTATCGCATCCACCCCCAGCATGACACCCGAAGCTCCCCCGGGGCTCTGATTGTAAAGAGGATCGTTCGCATCCATGCCGTCGATCGTCATGTTGTTGTTAAAAGCCCGTTGCCCATTCACGGCGACTTTGTTGATGCCTCCTTTTCCCCAGAGGCTTGGGCCTGCACTCAGATTGGGGGCTACTCCAGCCTGCAAAGCCACCAATTGATAAATGTCGCGGCCATTGAGCGGCAACTCGCGCATTTGTTGTTCACCCACGACTCCGCTGAGCGACGAAGTAGAGGTTTCAACAAGAGGCTCCCCTCCGCTAACCGTTATTTCTTGTTCGACCGTTCCCACCTTCATGGAGATGTTGATTTCCAGTTGCTGCGAAACCACCAGATCGATGTCCCGGTGCACGTCCGTCGCGAAGCTATCCAGCGTGGATCGGAGTTCGTAGCGCCCAGGAGATAAACCGGGGATGCGGTATTCACCCGACGAGTCCGAAAGTACGGATACGCTCAATTGCGTGGCCGTGTTGGTGGCTGTGACTCTTACATTTGGCAGCGCTGAACCGCTGGCATCGTTTACGGTGCCCAATATCACGCCTGCGCCGGTCTGCGCCCGTAAATCGCAATACACCAGGATGAGTGAAGTGCACAGGGCCAGCAGACGGGCCAGTCTCGCCATGTTGTCAAAGTTCACGTTACCCTCCTGGCATATTCAGAGCGCAGCGTGTTTCAGACGCAAAGTGGTCCGAGACTCACAGCGACCAGAACTCGAATCCTACGAATCGCATAGCTTAAGTCGGGCCTGGAACCTATGTTCCGGCGAAGTATTGACATTTTATCCTATAATTGTCAATAGTTTATTTACATTTTATCGATACATTGTTTAAATGAACTCGATTTGAAATTTGCACCGCCAGATATGCGACACTTGACCGCGTTGCATCTCACCCAAGAAAGGGAAATAGATGGCCAGAAGAACAGAATTGTCGTCCGTATCCAACGCGGAAGCGGCCACTGAGACAAATCTTTTGTCCAGAGCAAAAGCGATGAGTGAATTTGAACTCGCACTCATCGTGGTGAGCAACACGTTCAATCAGTGGGTGACTCGCTGTGGTAGCGCTGCTGGTATTACAGGTCTTGCGACCCTGGACATGCTTGTATTGCATTTCCTATGCAACCGTCGGCGCCCAATGCGTGCGGCGGATATTGCCTTCGCGCTTTCTATTGAAGACGTCCATTTGGTGGTTTATTCGTTGAAGAAGCTGGTTCGCCTCCAACTCATGGCTCGGGAGCCAAGAGGAAACGAAATGTTGTACTTGGCCACCAAGTCAGCGGAAGCAACCTACGATCGTTATCAAGCGATACGTCGACAGTGTTTGATTAAATCGCTCGAGAACCTTCACAGTCAGAAGAGTGATCTCCCTGCACTTACTGGGATGCTACGCCTCTTGGCAGGAATCTACGAACAAGCTGCCCGAACTGCTGCAACCACACCATAGTAGGAAGAGCAAGGCCATCCCTAGCAAACACGATGAATCACGATTCCTTCGGTTGTGGTTCGCCAAAATTCCAGCCGACCGTGAAATCAATAACATAGGTTGCTGCCGTCTCACCACTGTTCGGTTATAAATCCTGACTATGTTTTGTTTTGTACCGCTCTGCTTCGGGATGCTGGTTCGCCTCTTTCACTAGTTGCTCACTTTTTTGATGGTCTCGTGTGCGCAGACCGAAGGGACACAGTTCCACAATTGGGGCAGGGCTGAGCACTCAGCAGAAGATCTGTTACCTGGGTCGTAGGGACTTCTCTCGCCCCGAACAACAACAAGGGAGCGGATGCTTTCGGCAACATGCGATGCTCCTGTTCACACCAAGTCCTACAACGTGGTATATCCTACAGTGTGGTATTTATAGAATCTCAGGCATTTACTCGCCGGCTCCATGCGCAGCGATAATGGCGTGCCCTTCGCTTCCTCTCACGCCTCGTTTAACTTGAGCAAGCTCGCCGTGTGGTGGTTACGTCTCGGCATCGGCATCGAACGGATCAAGCCTGGCCATCCACAGCAGAACGGTCGGCGCGAACGCATGCATCTCACGTTGAAAAAAGAAGCGACCAAACCCGCCGCCGTACACTTTCTACAACAGCAGGCCCGCTTTGACAAATTTACTGAAGTCTTCAACGGCGAACGTCCCCACGAAGCTCTGGACATGAAATGTCCCGCGGAGGTCTATCAACCCGCTACTCGTGCCTACACCGGCTTGCCGGACATCGACTATCCCCTGCACGATAAGACCATCGTGGTCACCCGTTGCGGACGGATCTGTCTGGGCAAGAAAAAAATCAAGTTCAGCACGGTGTTCGCCGGTCAGGCTGTGGGCATCAAAGAAATTCACGACGACATCTGGCTGGTCAGCTTTATGGATTATGATTTGGGTTACTTCGATCTGGAGACTCGAGTGCTCGAACCGCTTGAAAATCCGTTCGGCCCAAAAGTGTTACCTATGTCTTAGGTACACTGTGTCACCCATGTCTCCGGGCCGGACCTTTGTATTTTTGGTAGGGGCGGTGGGGATCGAAAACAACAACGTTAGGAATTTCAAGGACTTGAAAGGAATGCAGAGGAATACTAAGTCATTGAAAAGGAACAATGGGGCATGCAAAGGAATTCTTAGTGCTCCCTCAAAGCTCCCTCGCGTTCTTCAGTCCCATGGAATTCTTTCCTCGCGCCTCTAAGGCAGCGTCGGTTTCGGGCCCAAATTTTGCGGCGCGGATGGCAAGCCGACGCCCCATTTTTCCTACTTCGTCCAAATGGAAACAGCACAGCTTCATGCGCCAGAAGCTTTAGTGGTGTTTATCACTACATTCGAGAGCGGAACCGAAATTCATTTCGACAGCAAAATCCATTCTGAATCCCTTGATCATATGCCTCCCTGGTCCTACTTAGATTTTCGATGGAATGAATCAGTCGTAGGTCCGACGCCTACTATGCGATGAAGTGCACGGCAGGGCGGACCGATGTGCCCTCTGGCGTAATGGTGAACTTGATCTCAGGGCGGGTAAGGGCCGACATATTCTGTGTTCCGCAGATTCACGCTCCAGACATCTCGGCCGCTTCCAAGATCGAAAGCGATCACTCTCCGAGGTTCTTCGACAAGTCCGGTACTCTTCCGTTCAAAGTGTCGACTGCTCTCGTAAATTATCTGTGAGCCGGCCACAAAGAAGCGCACGACCGGGACGGCACTCTTGAAGGTGCCCAGGCGGATCTCTGTCATGCTATTGAAGATCGTCAGTGTGTATGAACCTGACTCCGATTGTTCGTGGCTCCGCTCGCTGACCAGCACGCTGCGTCCGTCCGCGGAGAGGTATCTTCTTCCCGTTGCCGCAAAAACCCTCGCGAATGCCGGAGCGTTTTCGTTCTTGAGGAGTTGCAGCGCCGGAACATCCGCAGCCGGCACGGGGGAAATCTCACCTGTTGCAAGGTCGATCCGGAATGCCCCCTTCTCCGGCTCAGCCGGACCGGCATCCGCTGCGACTCCTGGCCCCGGTAACGTTGCCTTGGTTCGTGGTGGGAGCCCCTGCCGCACATTCTCTTGCAATCAGGAACTGCCAACCGCCCGCGTGAAGGCCGAAGGAAGTTCTAGCTCCCCGCTGCGAACAAACCGCCGGTCGACTTCCCGCCGCAACTCCTGGGCCTCCCGCTTCGCCAATCCTCGCATCCCACTTTCCTGTGCTCAAATGCGCATAAATTGGATTTGCCGTTGCGCGGGTCTCCGTACTCTCGCCCGCAAAGTGCTCCGGGGTTTTGACTCTGCGTAGCTGCTACTTCACGGATCCCCCTGTGGCGCGAATGCGCATAAAGCGGCTTGAGGCCCAACGCCCATCCACCTTCAAGAGTTTATAAAAGTGTTCCTCCGAACCATGCCTGGCGGACATTTCTATATGGCAGAAAACCGGATTTCTACTTTGCGTTGACATGCATTGGCTATTGTTGCTGTAGATGCTGCCGGCGCAAGGCTGCAGAGAGCGCACGATGGAGCTGAATGAGAACAACGACTCAGCTCTTTGCTCCCGGAACTTTCAACTTGATGCGGTACACACTGGTGCTTGCCGTAATGTAGAGGGTCTTGAAATCTTTGTCGCCCCAGGCCACATTGCTCACGACCTCAGGAACCTTAATTGTCCCGAGGTGTTTCCCGTCGGGAGAAATAATCCACACGCCGCCTGGACCGGAGCCGTAGAGGTTTCCTTTTTTGTCCACGCGGATGCCGTCTGGCGCCCCAGCCGCACTATCGTGGGAAGCATCGAGGAACAATACGCCGTCCGTAACTGATCCGTCAGGCTGCACTCGATAGCGCATCCAGACTTTCTTGCCGGAATCCGCGATGTACAAATACCCCTCGTCCGGCGAAAAACAAATTCCGTTCGGCCGCGGAAGGTCCTTAATTACAAGCTGGACTTTGTCACGGGCCGGTTCTGTCCCCGGCTTCTGATGCCGTGCCCCGGGAATGCGATAGACACCGTTGACCTGCAACTCCTTTTGCGGATCGTTGTCTTCCTGCGTGGGCAGACCGTAAGGAGGATCAGTGAAGTACAGCGAGCCATCGGATTTGTACACCAGATCATTGGGGCTATTGAACTTCTTTCCTTGATAGGAATCGGCCAGAATTGTAATTTGTACTTTCGGGTCGAGGGACTCCAGGCGCCATACGTTGCGTCTGGCGTGTCCCGCCACACTTACTCGACCATCAGGATCCAGGATCATTCCATTTGAGCCTGGCTCTGTCCCTTTGAATGGCTCTGCACCTGTATATCCGCTAGGGTGCATGAAAACGCTCGCGCCCTCCCCCGGAATCCAAATGTCGATGTTGTTTGCTGGGATCTCCGCAAACAGAAGAGTTCCTTGGCGCGTCCAAACTGGGCCTTCAGTCCACTTGTTGAAGCCCGTGGCTATGCGCTCCAGCTTGGAATCAGGACCCACCAACTGCTCGAGAGCGGGGTCAAGCTTCTGAATGTCCTGCGCAAATGCGGACACACTGAAAACAGCCGCACTCACGATCAAGAGAAAAAGCTCTCGAATCGTGATCGAGGACATTGAGTGGCGAAAACCACAGCGTACTGGAAATGTGTTCATGTTTCCTCCTCGAGACTTCGCTGCCGCATTCAAGCAATCGACCTGCTGATATTCAGGGTCTGCCGATGAACGCCACTTTTTTCACCAATTGCACAGAAGGCCTGGTCCGATCCGACCTTGCAGCGCGCCTGGAGATCAGCGCGAATCTGCATAAGCCGGGCGAGTTGACCAATCCACCTGCCGAATAGCGCCGACAATAAATATCCGGGACAGCGAGCCCAGCAAGGCCGTGACTGCAGCGATGATGAAAGCCCAAAAGAACCGTCCCGTCTTGTCCACAATCAAACCCGTCACCACAGGCGCGATCCACCCAGCCAGATTGCCCAAGAAGTTTTGCAGCCCGGTCCACTTGCCAGCTGCCTGCGGCCCTGCAAGCGTTTGAGTAATTGCCCAAGTATTGGAAGCGCTAATTCCCCAGAACGCCGCCGACAACAGCAGACATACTACCGAGACCACTGGCCCGCTGACGACGCAGGCAACAAGCAAGATCCCAGCCCCCACCTGGCCCACGACCATAAACGTCTTGCGAACCAGCGTTGGCGTTTTTCCTGCGGCAATGTAGTGATCGGACGTCCATCCTGCTGACGTGGCTGCGGCAGCCATCAGGAAATAAGCGAACCCAGCGATTTTCGCCATCGCCGCCAATGGAAAATGACGTTCGTGCGTGAGGTAGAACGGCAGCCAGCTCAAGAGAAAGTACAGCACATAGTTCATACAGAAGAGACCTACACACGTTCCCCATACTGACCGCTGTGCCAAAATCTGCAATATGCCCGGCGCGACGAGTCCCGATTGCGAGGGGGAAACCTTATGACCTCTTGGCATCCAGCGAAACCATGGGAGTAGCCATAACAAGCCAGCCAGGCCAGCCACGAGAAAAACTGGGCGCCACCCAAATCGGCTCATCAGAATTCCGCCAGCGAGGGTACCGAACGCTGGCCCCAGGGCCATACCGGCAATTATGGTCGCATTGGCGAAGCCACGTTTGTGCTCCGGGAAATACCGGGACAAAATGGTCGAACATGCCGGATAAGAAACCGATTCTCCTGCACCCAGCGCCAATCGTGCGAGGAGTAATGTGCCGAATGCATGCGCCAAGCCGGTAGCGGCGGTTGCTGCCGACCACAGGAAAAAACCGCCGGCGATCACGCATTTCACATCAAGTCGATCGACCAGCCAGCCGGAAACCAGCAGAAAGAATGAGTAGGTCCAAAAGAAGGAGGACAGCAGAATTCCGAGCTGCGTCGCCGAAAGTTGGAACTCATTCTTGAGCAGCGGCGCCGCAATCGAGAGATTGCCGCGGTCCAGGTAATTAATGAAAACGGAAACCGCGAGCAGGAGCAACACGCGCGAGAGCCGGATCTCGTCCACTGCCGGTTTGACGGTCATCACTCAAGTCTCAAATGACTTTCGATAAACCCGTTACGCGTTCCATACATTTGCCGATTGCAGGCGGAAAATCGCGTCATTTTACGAATCAGCGGCTCATTTCACGGTACTCAATTCTGCACCTGGGGTTCCTTCGACCGGAACAGGCCGATAGCCGCGCACTGCGAAGTAGAGCACATAGGCTTGGCAGATCAGGGGCACTATAAAGGCCACGCGAATGCTGCTGTGATCGGAAATAAATCCCATGATGGCGGGGCAGACGGCTCCGCCGAGGATCGAAGCCACCAGCAAGGATGATCCCAGTTTTGTGTATCTCCCAAGATGCTTGATGCTCAGGGCAAAGATAGTTGGGAACATGATCGAGTGAAAAAATCCGATCACAACGACCGCCCAGAGGGATGCCACGCCGGAGCCGAGAAGAACCACGAGGAGACAAATCAGAGTTGAGAAAGCAAACAAGGAAAGCAACCTGGCAGCAGGCACCCGCTTCATGATGTAGGAACCGGAAAACCTTCCGAGCATGAATCCAATCAAGTGTAACTTCAAATAGTAAGAAGCATCCTTTTGCAGCATTCCCGGAATACTGTGCTGCGCCAGGCGAATGACGAAACTTGCTACGCCGATTTGAGCGCCCACATAGAAGAATTGTGCGATAACTCCTTTTACCAAGTGGCTATAACGCAAGATATCGCGCAGCTCTTCCCCGGTTGACTCCTGCTTCACGGCGCCGTCGCTTGCGCCAACCTCTGGCAACCTGGAAATAAAAATCACAACAGCATAGGCGAAAAAAATCCCTGCTATAACGACGTAAGGCATCCTGACCGTGCTGACCACAGCCGTGCGATACGCGGCGATTTCCGTGGGCGTCATGGTCGTCAACTGTTCACGCGAATACTCGAGAGCCGACAGGATAAAAGCCGCGCCAATGAACGGAGTTACGACTGCGCCCACAGCATTGAACGACTGTGCCAGATTTAGTCGCCGCTCTGAGCTATCTGCCGGCCCCAGCAGTGTCACGTACGGGTTGGCAGCCACTTCGAGGACACCCTGGCCACAGGCCATCACAAATAAAGCAAAAAGAAATAATCCATACACCTGAACTGAAGCCGCGGGAATAAACAGTAACGCGCCCACCGCGCAGGTAACCAAACCAACGACTATTCCATTCTTGTAGCCGATCTTTTCCAGCAGCCGTCCTGCAGGCAACGCGGAGAGGCAATAACCGCCGAAGAACGCCACCTGGATGAGTGCCGATTGAAAGTCGTTCAGATCGAAAACCTTCTTCAAATGCGGGATGAGAACATCATTGAGATTGACCGCCAGTGCCCAGAGAAAAAATAAGATGGTGACGAGAATCAGAGGGGTGACAAACCGCCGCTCGGTGATGGGTGCTGAGGTAGTCATCTTTTAAGTCAGCGCTCGATCGAGGTGCACGTAGCCGCCATCCACGAACACATGCTGGCCGGTTATGTGCGAGGCGCGGGCGGAGAGCAGGAATACCACCATTGCCGCGATCTCGTTGGGAGAAGTCATTCTCTTCTCCAAGGGGATCTTGGACAGAACAGACTGACGCTTCTGTTCGGGATCAGGGAAGGTGTCGAGCCACTGCTGGTAAAGCGGAGTCATGACCTCTGCAGGAATAACCGCGTTCACGCGGATGCCGTAACTTAGCAGCTCCGCGGCCCATTCGCGTGTCAGAGCCAATATCGCTCCCTTCGACGACGCGTATCCCGACGTGCCGCCTTGGCCAGTGATAGCAGTTTTTGAGCTGATGTTCACAATGCAGCCGCCCGTTTTCTTCAGATGAGGAAGCGCGAAATGCGCCATGTTGAAATAGTGCAGCAGATTGCGGCCAAGTGATTCTACATACTGCTCCGGGGTCCCATGTTCCAGGCCGATTTTGTCGTTTATCCCGGCGTTGTTCACGAGAGCATCAAGGCGGCCAAACTTCTCGACAGTGGAATCGACTGCCTTTTGGCATTCCGCGGGCGACGACAGATCCGCGATGATCACGTGGGTGGCGCGCACCTCGGCATGGAGCTTTTTGCTGGCCCGCGCGTCACGGTCCACAATGACAGGGATCGCTGCCTCCGCAGCGGAGGCTCGCACGATCGCGGCGCCGATGCCTTTGGCTCCGCCGGTGACGAGCACGACCTTATTTTCAAGTTGCAGGTCCACTCTGCTCTCGCAATCAGACATGCAAATTCAGGAAACCGCCATCCCGAGGGTAATCCACTACTGGTAAAAACACATGGCGAGGGCAAGCAAGGCTACTGTTCAGTCGCCGTATCTGCCGATCGGCTGCGTCTTTAGTGTATAAAAATACCTATTTGGTAATAAAAACACTCAAGTTGTATATTTCTCCGGGTATCTGCTTGTCAAGAGTTTTATTGCATTTCAAAAGGTTCGTGGGGGCCGCAGCCAACTTCGCCCGTTGCATCAGGTACGTCCCCGAAGGCAACCCGGACGATGCGCAAGACGGGAGACTAAAACTCGATCCCTTTCGATCGGAGGGCTCTGGTGATTCGTTCATTCGACGGCTGCCGGCAAGGAGGGCATCGAAGGCACGCCCGCGCTGCTCAAAGCGACCACGGCGTAGAGATGCTTAGCGGCACTTTGCGCAGATGTATCAACGTGGCTCATCCGAGGGAGCGGTGCGATTGGCGTGTCGTGGTATGAGAGCCCCTGGAAGAGTGGCCGTCCATACACCGCTTCTGGAGGTTGCGCTGGAAGCTTCGCTATCCCACGCCCGTCGCGAAGCACCACGAAGCCACCGAGTCCACCGACGATATCCGCTTCGGCTTCCCATATGATCTCGTTGCCATGATCTGCATCAGCTTTTGCTCGCACATTGAAGGGGGCGCTGGGTGCACGCGAGTCGGTGACGGTTCCGGTTCTAACGTACTCCATCCAGATTTTCGCCAGGGCCTTATTGGGTAACCAAATGGCCTTGTTGGTATCTCCCTTGAATTCCGCTGCCGGCATGGCGGTATCCCCGAACGGAGTTGCCAGCCATGCGCAGCTCATGTCAGCCGGCCTTAAGATCTTGTTCCATTCCGTTAAGCGCATCTGAAGGCAAGCGTCGAAGAATGGGATCGCTAGATACCTGGAATCCCCACAGAAGTGTCCCGTACGCGGATCGGGAGCGAAGCCGATGGGGGCCCCCTGGGCTCGGTACTCTTGAAAAGTTGCAATGGAGCCATCCCAGGGATGGTTTCCTCTCTCTCCTATGCCGAAGTTAACCATCGTGGGAATTTCGTAGACTGCGGGCGGAACTTCAGGCTGAGCGAATTCGTGCCTCGAACGGAACATCGCGGCAGTACCCGAACGGAGAAAAGCAGCGAGCACTCGGTCGGGGTGGAGGATGCTCATTACATTGGCCCATATCCCGCCACCAGAATGTCCCCAGAGGCACCACGGGGCCGTGGCGATTTCCGCAAGGCCAGACTTTGTCGCAAATTCTTCCAGGGCTCGAAGGAAAACACGGTCAGAACCTTGTCTCGGGTCGAACCACAACTCTGCGCCGCCTGGAGTTAAGTCAATCGCATCGTTTAGAACCTGGTAAGCAGGTCCAAGAAGAGCGCAGTTCCATTTTTTTGCAAGAGCTTGCCAGTGCAAATCGTAAGCAGAGGTCGCGCCGGCCTGAGCGGCTGGAATGCTGGCCCCGTGCTGATGAACGATAACCGCCCTTACCGTCTTCACATTGTCAGGGAGCCACAAAGTGAATATGACACCAAGTTGCAGCTCCCCTTTGTTCGTGGACGGCGGGTAAAAGAGTTGCAGATATCGACCTGCGCTGTTTGATGGAGTAAAAGGTCCCCACCCACCCTGGACTGTGGAAACCTGCGGGCCAGGAGTCGCCGGGTGATGATCCTGAGTCTGAGCAGCGATAGCAGGAGAGAGCGAGGAGGCGGCAAGCGTCGCGCTAAGACCTGCCATCCCTTTTATCAGTGATCGTCGCGACAGCGACTCCAGACAAGGTAGCCGTTCTTTTCGATGCATCTCGTGCATGTTCTTGTCCTTGTCCAGAGCTTTAGTTAGTGCGCTTCTGCACTTGCGCGCGCGTTGCGCACCGCATAGCTCAGGACTGTTCCATCAGCCGCAATCCCTCTCGCTCGGGATTGTTGCGCACTTCGCAGGGCGAGTCGAAATACATAGTTGCCCGATTTTCAGCCGTGTACGTGGGCCAATGCGGCAGGCCGTCGTGATTGGGATTGCCGGTTCGGGCAAAATTCACCCAGGCAGTACTGATCTGCTTCGACAGAACGAATGCTTCGGGCGTGCCTCCGCTGTAATGGTCGCAAATCTCTGCGTTGTCGAACGTGAACGCGATTTCACATGCGTGGAAAGAGCCGGGACGGCCGTCTAATACCGGAGTCCGCCAAGAGTAGATATATGAGTATGCCGGCGCGGCACCTAAAGCAGCCTTTCTGATGGCCTGTTCGAACGCAGGGCGGCGAAAGGAAGCGGCGGCAATAATGGCATACAGGCTAAAGGGAGTCGCTTTAGGGTAATCGCGCCGGTACGCGTCGATGATCGTCTGGCTGCTGCCGTTAAATTCTTCCTTAACCAATCGGTCCAGTTCTTCCGCTCCCATCGCATTGGCATTGGGACGATCGAGCCCACTCACGGCCTCGTGAAGATCTGTGCCCGTTAACAATGGAACGTCCGCAGAGATTTGCGGAGCTCCTGGATCGAACGGATGACGATGCAGTATGCGGCCATCTACTGTCGGCCCCCAATCGTATTCGCCGTAAGGAGTGCGAATCGAAGATTTGGGCCGAGGCATCTTCTTCATGGCTTCCGCGGCAGCGCCCGAAAGACGGTCAACGGGGATTGACTGCAGTTCGCTCAACTGCGATTTGGATAAACCCAATTCTGCGACCACCAGCTCAGCCAGTCGTCCCGAGTAATCAGTAGAGAGCGATTTAAGGAAGGGTCCGCTCTGCACAATCGCACGGTGAAACAAGCCTTTTGCCGCCGGCATCGCCATTAGAGCGAGGACCTTTCCACCTCCGCCCGACTGGCCAAAAATGGTTACGCTACCCGGGTCTCCCCCAAACGTCGCGATGTTGTCGCGAACCCACGCCAGGACCGCTACGAGGTCAAGCATGCCAACATTGGCGGCGCTGGCATATTCTTCTCCTCCCAAGGCTCCAAGGTTCAGATAGCCATACACGTTCAGCCGATGATTGTGTGTCAACACCACTACATCGTGATTGCGGGCGAGACTCTCGCCGTCATAGGAAAGAAGATCATGCCCGCTGCCGGCGGAAAATCCTCCGCCGTGCATGTAGATCATGACCGGGCGCTTACGAGAGGCATTGATCTCCGGTGTCCAGAGATTGAGGCGCAGGCAGTCCTCACCTGGAACGGTCCCGGCCGCGCCACGATGCAGCACGAACGCATCTTCGTCGGAGTTCGCCAGGTTTTTCCCGTCAGTATTGGAGTGAGCAGAATCTTGGTACGGGCACACACGTCCATATTGCAGCGCGTTCCGGATTCCTTTCCAGGGTTCGGGCTTGACTGGCGGCATGAAGCGCCTCGCGCCAGCCGTTGAGGCGCCATAGGGCACACCTTTGAAAATGTACACACCGTTCCGCTTGAAGCCGCGGATCTTCCCGGAGTTTGTTTCTGCGACGGTTGCCGCGTCGGAGGCATCGACCGAGCTGCCTCCGCAACCACTCGCTGTGGATTTTGTTTTCGGGGGGACTTCCTGCCGGGGATGCGCCATCGCGGTTGTCGGCGAGATGACCGAACTGGCTAATCCTGCTCCCACGGTCGCCATGCCGCCAATGAAGAGACGCCGCCCCCGGGAAGCAGGCGCCGACTCCGGATTTGGCTTTTCTTGAACGTGAGTATCTTTCATCGAACGCCTCCAGAGGCTCATCCTTTTTTATGCATACCGAAATTCCGAACGAGTCAGTTTTTGTTCACTCCCGTTTTTATGTCACTCGCACCGCGCAGATTCTCAAGCGCATCCATCGCCTTCTTCGCATCAACATCACTCGGATCTATTTCCAGCGCTGCCCGAAGTTCCTTTTCTCCATCTTCGAGATTCCCGGTGCGGCAGTACATCAATCCTAAGTTCCTGCGAAGGTGAGCGGCCTCACCGCAGTCCCCACAAACAGCAATGGCCTCTTTCATTTGTGCCAAAGCTCGCGGCCAATCCTGGGCGTTGGCGGATTGAATCGCAGAATTTCCCAAGTTGGCCACCCGGTCAGTTGTCTGCTCGTTCCTTTGCAGTTTGTCGTACCGGTCCTGAAATTGCTGCGCCTCGGGGTCGTGCAACTTATTCAAGATTCTTGCCAGGCTATAGAGAGCTTCGGAGTGATTGGGATTGGCCTTGACAGCCATTTTCCAGTGTTCGATGGCCTCGTGTGTTTTTCCCAGGCGCTCAAGGCTTTGCCCCAGGAGGAATTGTGCGTCCGTATTGTCAGGATGGAGCGCAACAACTTTCCGCAATAACTCCGTTGCCCGCTCGAAGTTATTATCTTGCCTTTCCGTAAGAGCTAGAAAATAGAAGGCGCTCGCGAATTTCGGTTCCAGACGCGTGGCCTTTCCCAGTTCCTTGCGTGCTTCATCGTATTTGCCGGTCTCGAAATAGAATCGGCCGAGGTTGTAGTGAGGTCGGCCATAACTAGGATTTAGCTGTGCGGCTTTGCTGAACTCGTCAAATCCGGCTTTCCGATCGAATTGGTCCACGAGCGCAATACCCAGGTTCAGGTGTGCGTCGGAGGAATCCGGCTTCAGCGCTACCACCTTTCGAAAGTTTTCGATCGCCTCTTTTCCCCGGCCCAACTTGGTTTCAACCATGCCAAGCGACGTGTAGACCTCTACCATTTGAGGGTCGATTCGTATTGCCGACTGGAATTCTTGTTCCGCTGCCGTAAATTCACCCCGCTTCATCATTGCCAGGCCCAAATTTTTATGAGCTTGTGCACTATTTGGATCGTTCTGGATCGCCTGCCGAAGAAGCGCTTCAGCTTCCGCACTCTTACCCTGTGAGGGGTCCGCGCGGCGGCCGATAGTCGCGTGATTCTGAGCGACAGCCGGGATTGCACCCGCGAGAATTATTAACGTGCTCAGCCCAACGAAACGCACAGTTTCACTCCCGTCCTCCGTGGAATCACCGTCCAGGGGTTTTGATTTGCATCTTATTGACATTGCGGGTCTGTTTTGAATCCACCCCACTGCCTTCGCGTACCACGTAATATCGATTTGCCTCCAGACCCTTCAGCGTTTCAACCAGCCCGTTAGGCCAACGGATCACAACCTTTTCTACCTTTTCGGCTTTGCCCAGACCGAAGTGAACTCGCAAGTCGCTTTGCGAAATAAAACTGTCGCCGCTGCGGATCTCTTTCTGGTATGTGCCGCCATTTTGTTTCAGGGTTACCTGCGCTCCCAAAGCGGCGCGGTTTGACTTCACACCAACCAGTTGAATGCTGATGAAGTTGCCCACCGGCGCGGTGTTGTAATAGAGCGAAGGAGTTTCATTCATGTTATTCACCAGCGCCTCTTCACGGCCGTTGTTAAATAAGTCGCCGAGGGCCAAGCCGCGAGCGGAGTGCATCTCATTGAGCGTGTCTCCGGAGTGCGCGGTAATGTTGGCAAACTTTCCGTCGTGCAAATTGGAGTACAGCACTTTCGGCTGGCGATAGCTCGTTCCCAGATTCTTGCCGTCCACTTCCGGGTAAATATGGCCGTTGCATATCAAAACACCGGGCCACCCGCTGTTATCAAAATCGTAGAACTGCACTCCCCATCCCAGCCAGCTCGTAATCCTGCCCAGGCCAGCTGTACGTGTTACATCGTCAAATGTATCGTGGCCGCGGTTGAGAAAGAGTGTTGGGGTGTCGTCGCTAAAGTTGGTCTTCACAATATCCTGATAGCCATCGTGCATGTAGTCCGCTGCGGAGACGCCCATACCCGCCTGCATGGAGCCGTCTTCGCCGTACGCCACACCGGCCGTTTTGCCGATTTCGGTGAAGGTACCGTTCTGATTGTTGTGGTAGAGCAGGCTTGGCGTCGTATCACAAGCAACGTACACGTCGGGCCATCCATCGTTGTCGAAATCGGCAGGCAGTGCAGTAAACCCATAGCAGCCGGAGGCTTTCGTGATTCCGGAGGCTTGCGAAACGTCGGTGAATGTGCCGTCTCCGTTATTGTGGTAAAGCGCGTTGACGCTCATTTTGAGTCCGCGCGGTCCACACATCACGTATATCCCCTTCCATCTGCACCATTCGCCCTCGCCAGGTCTGGGGACCGTGTCATAACTGAAATCCACGTAGCGCGTTACGAAGAGGTCGACTCTCCCATCGCGGTCGTAGTCTAGAAAACTGCAGCCGGTGCTCCATTCGCTATTGCCGGTTTTCAACCCGGCCGTTTCGCTCACTTCAGTGAAAGTCCCATCGCCATTGTTGTGATACAGGATGTTCTGGCCCCAATAGGTAACAAACAAATCCAAATAACCATCGTTATCGTAGTCGCCGACACAGCCGCCTTGGCCCCAACCCGGATGAGCGAGTCCAGCTTTTTCTGTCACATCTGTAAACGTGCCATCTTGATTGTTGTGATAAAGGTGACCGGTCGGTTCCTGGCCTTTAGGGAATCCTTCCACTCGAGTGCCGTTCGGCAAAAAAATATCGGGCCATCCGTCGTTATCGTAGTCGAAGACAACTGCACCAACGCCAGTGCCTTCGACCAGGAATACGTTATGCTGGTCGCTCCCGTTCACGTTCAGAGCCGTCAGGCCAGCTTGACGTGCGATATTCTCGAAATGGACTGCGTTCGGCTTGACGGTGGCCTGGTTGTTTTTCGATCCACCCGGCACCTGCGCGAAAGCAAATGCTGTCGCCGCCAAAATACCAGGAAGAAAAAGCCCTAATGCCTTCGCCCATCTGTCCGCCCGAGCTGGGCATTGGGACCACACGCTTGTCATGCTTTTCCCCCGATTCATGGATGCTCTTGAGGCGCATGGCACGCGACAGGTAATGAGAATCCCGATCCCGTACCAGCGTCTTTGCACGGTATTTTCGCATATAAAATGACATTTTTAATCGTAAATTTCGCTCAACTTCATGACTTTCTGGTCTTAGCCAGTCTGCGATTTGTTGTCTCGTTGTGGACTTCGATTTTTCTAGCTGCGGGATTTCCAGGCAGCGACTTTCTGCTGGGATGTTCCCAGGCCATCGATTCCCAGTGCCACGACATCTCCCGGCCGCAGAAAGGTAGGTGGGCGCATTCCCAGTCCGACCCCGGCGGGAGTGCCCGTACTAATGATGTCACCCGGCAAAAGCGTCATGAACTCGCTTACATAGCTGACCAGCGTAGGGACGTCGAAAACCATTTCGGCCGTGTTACTTCTTTGCCTGAATTCGCCATTCACGGTCAACCACATCCCCAGCTGACCGGGTTTCGGGACTTCATCCCTGGTTGCCAAAAACGGCCCGAGCGGAGCGAACGTGTCCGCGCTCTTTCCCTTCATCCACTGGCCGCCCCTCTCCAACTGAAAGCTCCGTTCGGAATAATCGTTATGCAGCGCATAACCCGCGATGAATTCGCCGGCTTGTTCTTTCGGCACATAGCTGGCCTCCTTTTCGATAATCACCGCCAGTTCCACCTCCCAGTCGACTTTCTCCGCGCCCCTGGGAATCACGAGTGCATCGTTTGGCCCCACCAGCGAGGATGTGGCTTTGAAAAACAGCACTGGCTCGGAAGGAAGCTGCATGCCACTTTCGGCGGCATGATCGCGATAATTAAGCCCCACACAGACGATCTTGCTAGGACGGCGGATCGGCGGTCCCAGGCGCTCCTGTGCGTTTACGCATTTCTGCGCGGAAACGGGGCCATTCATCAACCAATGTCGCAGCCGCGCCAGACCCCCGCTCCCAAAAAAATCCTCGTCATAGTCGGAAACAAAACTCGAGACATCAAGCCGCGTCTGATCGTCCAGCAGCACGCCCGGCTTCTCCGCTCCTGGTTCGCCAAATCGAATGAGTTTCATTTTGTGAGCGAGTGTTCACTGCAACACGTCGCAATCCTCCAGGTCTTTATTTCGGTCAAACTGCTTGTCTGGTGCAGGTATTGACCTACCAGTTTGCAGGAACGCTCGCGTACGAACGATCCAACGCTGCAATCGAAGCGCACCCCAGCAGACGAAGTGTGCGCTCGACGTCCGCGCGCAGGATTTCTAGAGCCCGCGTCACGCCGGCCTCACCCGCAACGGCCAGTCCATAAGCGTATGCACGCCCGCATAAAACCGCGCGAGCTCCCAAACAGATTGCCTTGACGATATCGGCGCCGCGGCGAATTCCGCCGTCCAGCAGCACCTCGGCGCGGCCGTTCACGGCCGCAGCCACTTCCGGCAGCGCTCTCAATGGAGCAGCCACGCAATCAAGCTGTCGTCCTCCGTGATTCGAAACCACCACGGCGGCGGCTCCTTCGTCAACGGCCCGGCGCGCGTCGTCAGCGGTTAGCACACCCTTCGCCACAATCGGGCCGTGCCAACAATCGCGGATCCATCGTAAGTCTTTCCAACTCACTGCGGAGCTCGCCAGAGCCGCGCTGACGTCGACGAGCGGCATTGGTCCACGACCCGGTACGACAACGTTCGGCAGCTTTGGCACGCCACCATCGAGCAGGAAACCGGCGAGCCAAGCCGGATGGGCGACAATCTCCGGAAGAAACCGCGCTTTTGCCAAGAGGCTGCCACCGAGCAATTCCTTCACCCCATTGCGAAAGTCTCGCTCGCGCATTCCGGCTACCGGTGTGTCGATGGTCACAACCAGACCCGCGAAACCTGCGGCTCTTGCGCGGTCTATCGCCCCTTCGGCGGCCGCTCGCCCGCCCAACAGGTAGAGTTGGTAGAAGACTGGTCCGCAGGAACTTGCTTTGACGTCCTCCAGAGGGTGTCCGGAAACGGTGGAGAGAATGTAGGCGGTGCCTGCGAGACCAGCAGCTCGCGCGGCGGCTACTTCGCCACCGGGATGCATCAGGCGGCTGTAGCCAATGGGCGCCAGGAGGGCAGGAAAAGATAGTTCTGATCCCAGTAAATGTGTACGCAGCTCGCACCCGGGCACAGGCACCGCCTGACGTGCCCGAAACGTGACATCTTCAAACACGCGGCAATTCTCCCGCAGGGTGACCTCGCCTTCGGCGCCACCGTCGAGGTAGTCGAAAACCGCCTTCGGCAATCGGCGCCGGGATAGGGAACGGAAATCGGCGATGCTCACTACACGGGAAGATATCGCTGCACGGAAAATCTTAGTCATCGGTGGTGTCAATATCTTTCCCCGGTGAGTTCGAACCGATTCAGATTTGTTTCAGGAACCTGAATCACCTCATAACAAAAGAGGATCAGCTCTCCAACTCGAAAATCTTCTCCATCAGCACCCATTTTTCCCCGGGCTTCGCCTGGGGCAATGATTGTTGAAACTTCCACATCAGATTTTCCCATTCCTGCACTTTCGGGTCGGACTGATCGGCGCTGCGCTTAGCTTCGAAAGAAAAATGTTCATTTACCTCCATCACCATGAACATGCGCGCGCCGAACAGATAAATTTCCAAGGTTTCAATGCCGGAGTCCCTGATACTCTGCGTGATTTCGGGCCAGATTTTTTTGTGATATTGGCGGTATTCCGCGATCAGTTTTGAATCGTCCTTCAGGTCCAGTGTCAAACAGAATCGCCGGTTCATTTGCTTGTACTTGCTCCTATTCCCGCGACCTAGTCTTTATTCGTTTCCACAACACGAATCTTGGAACCGATGCGTTAGCCTCGTAGGTTAAAAAAACCACCATCCAGGGGATAATCCGCGCCGGTGATGAAGGATGCTTCATCCGAACATAAGAAGAGCGCAAGCGAGGCGACTTCATCTGGCTCGGCCATTCTGCCGATGGGTTGCGCTTTAGACAGTTTCTCGAATATCTCCTTTTCCCGACCGGGATAAGCATTTCGCAGATAGCCATCGACAAACGGCGTATGGACTCTGGCCGGCGAGATGCAATTGCAGCGAATGTTGTAACTCAGATAGTCTTTTGCCACGGAGTACGCCATGGCGATCACGGCGCCTTTGCTCATCGAATAAGCAAACCGGTCGGCAAGACCGGAGGATCCCGCAATGGAAGCCATATTCAGGATCACGCCGCCGCCGCTGGCTTTCATGTGCCCGATGGAAGCGAACATACAATTATAAAACCCCTTCACGTTCACCCGGAAAATTCGCTCGAAGTCCGCTTCTGACGTACTTTCCAGCGATCCGATGTGCGAAACACCAGCGTTGTTCACAAGAATGTGAATGGTCGCTGAGCTGAAGAGTTCCTCGAAACGAGAAGTCACTTCTTTCTGATTGGTCACATCGCACAGAAGCGCTGACGCATTTCCGCCCTGGGCAGTAATTTCTTGGCAAACTGATCTCGCCTCGTCTTCATTAACGTCCAGAATGCGAACCGTGGCGCCATTCGCCGCAAATCTCAGGGCGATCGCTCGTCCAATGCCACTCCCGCCACCGGTTACCACGGCGACTTTGCCGTCCAGTCGGAAACTATTCGTATGAGTGTGTCGATTTGTCAGAGAGAGTCGCCTCTTTTCCAGGGGTGAAGTCTCCTTGCCCCCTCATTGCGGAGCATCGGCATCACCGTCGCGTTTGTTTCAGCCATTGCCAAACGTGTGCTGTGATTCGCGGCTCAGTTCCCTTTGCCGCATTCCCAATTTCCAAAACTGCTGTGCGTTTCCACCCAATATAGCCGTTTGCACTTCGGTCGGATGCTGGCTGAGGTAACTCTCCACCAGATTGATGGTACGCGTGTATGAGGCGGCTAACGTGCACACAGGCCAATCGGAACCGATCATCAGCCGGCCGGGTCCGAAGGATTCCAACGCGACATCTATATATGGAGCAATATGCTCAGGCTTCCAGTTCTGCCAGTCGTCTTCCGTCACTAATCCGGATAATTTGCAGAAGACGTTTGGAAATGTCCCCAGTTCCCGCATTCCTAGTTTCCAAGGGTGTAGGTTTCCGCTCTTGATGGGCGGCTTGGCGAGATGATCCAAAACGAAGCGTTGGCGAGGAAACCGTTTCACAAACTCCCCCGCCACAGAAAGATGTTTGGGATAGATGAGTATGTCGTAGGCGAGATCAAACTCTGCAAGCAAGGAAATGCCCCGGAGGAATTCTGGTTGCAGCAGGAATCGATCGTTTGGTTCGCTCTGCGCGATGTGGCGAATTCCAACCAGCTTGGGGTTCGCGGCAAGAGCTTTTAATTGCGAACGGACGTCGGGGGACTGCAAATCCACCCATCCAACCACACCGAGAATGAATGAGGCGCCCGTGGCCAGTTCGAGAAGCCATCGAGTCTCTTCCAGAGTCTGCCTCGCCTGAATTAGCACGGATCCCTGAAATCCGTTGCGCTCCAGTTCGGGTTTTAGATCGTTCGGAAGGAAATCACGACGTAGCAATGCCATCGAATCATCAATCCAAGCATATTCGCGTTGGTCATAAACCCAGAAATGCTGATGAGCATCAATGCGCATTATTCATCGCCTGTCTTGCAGGTTGGAACCGGGGTCCCTCTGATTGGTTAATCGGACGACACTCCATTTCCCGCCCATCCTCCGCATAGCTCAGGACAAAGGTCCTATAACTTTCAGCACGTTCGCGTAGCGCCCCGGAAGAGCAGCGGGCAAACTGATTTTGATGGCGTCGCCCTGTTGAGACCAAAGCAGCGACGTAGCCTGGCCGAGCAGGTAAATCTGCGAACCGGTCTTCAGGGAGAGAGACTTAAGCGTGATGTCGGTTGTCTTTGGCTGTCCGAACAGGGTCGCATAAACCGCTGAATCTTTTTCGGTGAAACGGACGGGAATGCCTTCAGCGGTCTCGCCGGCAGCTCGTTTCCATGGATGTGTGCCATAGATTGCGTCGCCGTTCATTCGAAGCCACGCACCGAGTGCAAGCAAACGGTCCATTTGGACCGCGGGAATGGTGCCGTCGGCTTCCGGACCGACATCGAGAAGCAGGTTTCCATTTTTGCTCACAATGTCCACCAACAGGTAGATTAGATCAGCTGGAGCGATCGTCTCGGCTTCACCTTCAGCGCGGTTATAGCCGAAAGAACGACCGAGACCACGGCACTCCTCCCACTTGGTAGGGCTGATCTTGTCCAGGGTCACGTATTCCGGAGATATAAAATCAGAGTGTTTGACGCCGAAGCGGTCGTCGATGACGCCGTCCGGGACCGTGTTGTAGTACTCCGCCATAATCCGCAGGGGATGCCCGGACTTAGGATAGTCGATGTCGTTCCAAAGCAACGCTGGATGGTAGCGCTCGATGAGTTCCCGCATGTGCGCGTCAACGTATTTGCCATAGGCTTCGCTTTGCGGCTTCACCGCTTCATAATCAGCGGGAACACGAATTGGACCAGGGACAAATGTCCAGTCGTAACCGCCGGAATAGTACAGACCCATGCGCAAACCCTGTTTGCCGACTGCGGCAGTCAACTCACCGACGAGGTCGCGGGTAGCATGCTGCCGTTCGGCGGGTAGTTTGGGGTTGGCCGTCGAGCTGGGCCAGAGCGTAAATCCATCGTGGTGTTTGGTGGTGAGCACCACATATTTCGCGCCGGCGTCATGGAATATTTTGGCCCAGGTATCGGGGTTCCACCTTTGAATCTGCTGGTCGAAGACCGGAGCGAAGTTGTAGTAATCGTAATCAGCGCCATAATGCTCGCGATGGTAAGCCTGGGTCGGCGATCCGTCGAGTCGCATGCTATTCAGGTACCACTCGGCATAGGGATTGTGAGTGATGTAGTCCGGCGAAGTGAAATCGTGCTCCGGATGAACCAGCGGCGCCCAGCCTGGAACCGAATAAAGGCCCCAATGAATGAATATCCCGAGTTTAGCGTCGGCATACCATTGAGGAAGCGGATGCTTGTTGAGCGATTCGAGGGTTGCTTCGAAATGCGAAGGGGATTGCGCCTGCAAACAGGGGGAAACGACAAAACACAACAGCAGAATGATCGCCGTCCTGCTCGATCTACAGATCGGAAAGAGGAACATTTTGTATCTCCTCACTGAATAAACCCGCAACCAAGAAATTAAAATCCTGCGGCTCTTTAACCACAAACTGACAGACAACGGGCTATATAATTAGAGACCGCTCGCACCGGTCAGTTTCCTCTGATTGCCCGCCGCAACTGGCGCATCATGGCCATGGAACTCTGTTCAACCGTGCCATCCTGATAGATTCCGATATTAATCGTGGTGACCGCCTGATGCTCGACGTTGGCTCTGACATAGGCAATCAGATCCTCTGCGCTAAATTGAGGCGCGGGAATCGGCCCTTGTTTGCCGTGGACCCAGGACTCCAGCGTGGATAGCAGGGCATGCGCTTGAAATCCCTTGCCGGCGCCCCGTTGGATGTAACGAGAAGCGAACGGATTATGCAGGCTGTTGAGTTCGCCTGCCCAATAATCCTGGTATGGCGTTAGAACCGGGAAGATCCAGAAGTTAAAACAAGTGATCCGTTCGGGATTTCCTACCCTGCAAGCATGGTAAACAGCATCGATCGGAACATCCGGATAGGCAGCCAACGATTGATACCACGAGTCGAACCAGTACCCAGCAAGTTTTTTCCCATAGCGGGCACCGATTTCACTCAAAACATCCCGGTGAATTTCCGCAAATTGCTCTTCACTGAAAGTCAAGTGGTACAGCCCCGTTGGCCCGATGTTGCCAAGCTTCGTCAATGTCGGAGAGTTGATGTAAAGCAGAAATCTGATATTGCGCGCCTCCAAAGCATCGGCGAGCTCACCGAGTAAGTCGCGCCGCGTTGTCCATCCCGGATGAATCGCCTCCCAGGATTGAATGGGGGCGGCGCAGTGCGGATGGGCATGGTTCAAGGTGAGGATTACGTAACCCGCTCCCATCTCGTCGATCATTTTCGCAAAGGCGTTGACGTCGAAAGCATCGACCGCATCTTTATAAGGCTTCTTCTCGCCCTGTCGGGGTTGGGTGAAGTCCGTCCAATGAAACATCACTCCGTAACCGGCTCTTACAAACCAATCGGTGTTCGCGCGATGGGCGCGGACACTTTCTTCCAAAGGAATGATTGCGGCACTGCCAGCGACGGGAAGAATCTCCAGGCATCGGAAGCGAACTGATCCACTTAATTCTGGTCCGGATACCTGGAGGGTCACTGGGTTTACTCCCCGGGTCAGGTGTAATTTGCCGTCCAGCATGGTCCTTTCAAAATTAAAATACCAGCCGCCCTCCGTTTGCTGATACACGCCTTCCGTGACTTTCAGCTCAGCTTTAACGGAACTGGACCCGGAGCGAATCCCCAGTTTGAAGCCCGAGACGGAGACTGCGCAGGAGAGGAACAGATCGAATTCACCTTCCTCCGGGACCGTAACATTCCACGTCATGCTGCCTGAGTGGCTACAGTCTACGGAAATCCTCAGGTCATCTAATTTTGCCTTGCCGCCAATCTCCACCGCAGTTGAGCCGTAGAGACGGGTATCCTGTGTAAGTGCACGGACAAGGGGTTGGGACTGGCGGGAAACTGGTGAACGAAGCGATCTCGCAAAACCAGCAGCGGCGGAAAGCGCGCCGGCCGCTACGGTCAGCATGACCTTAAGAAAGCTTCCTCTGCTCAGAGCCTCGGATTGAACGAATGTTTTCGTATGGTTCTCTTCCTGTTGAGTGCCAAGCCGCGGCGATTTAGAAGTTACATGAGCTTTGCAGAGCTGTCGCTGCAGCCGGCGCATCTTCATCCTGGCCATTAGCAAAATCCCGTTCCACGTTTACATAACCGAGGCAGGTACACCAGAGGCATCATTAATTCCACCGCACGCGGGGTGATGACCAAATCGACTGGCTGGTCAATGATGGCCAGCTGGATTTTGGTTCACTACAAGTAAGGACTAGCCTCGACTCAAAAGAAAAGCTTCAACGCCAACTGCACTTGACGCTCAGTGCCGCGAGTCGTCCTGACTGTTCCGAAGCCGGCATCGCCCAAGGTTGCATCGGGCTGGCCAAGGTTCACGTGGTTTAGCATGTTGAAAGCCTCCGCGCGGAATTCAAGCCTGTGCTTTTCGGCGAAGGGGAACGAACGGAACAGGGACATGTCGACGTTCTGGAACCTGGCTCCACGGAGGGTGTTCCGGCCAGCGTTGCCGAAGGTATAGATCTCCGGGGTTTCAAAGGCGCTGGTGTTGAACCAGCAGTTCGCGGTACCTACAGCGGCGCCACCTGGGCACGTGCCGGCATTAGGATCACCCACGAGGTTCGGACGGTTCACGGCATCCCACGATGGGCTGTTTTGACGAGTGTTGGGACCATCTCCGGGAACAAACAATGTGAAGGGTTGGCCCGAAGTAATGGTGTAGATGCCGTTCAGCTGCCAGTTGCCCACCACGTAATCGACGACAGCATTATTGCTGGAGAAGCGTTTGCCTTTTCCAAACGGGGATTCAGCTGTGAAGCTGGCTGAAAGAACATGAGTCAGATCGAATCCTGCCACGCTGCGGTCCCGCTCCAGGTGATAGGGGTCCTGGACCGACGTGCCTTCGACACCGAAGAAGCCATCACTTCCAACGTCAATGGTTTTCGAATAGGTGTAAGACACCAGGTAGGATAGGCGCGATCCTTGATGGCGGGCTGCAATTTGCAACGCATTGTAGGAACTGTTCCCAACGCCGCGATCGTAAAAAGTGGGGTCAATACCCGGCCACAGCTGTCTGGCCGCAAAGGCAGCGGCAATCTCGTCAGGTGTGGTGGCCAGCGTTCCATCAGGGTTCAGGTTGGGTCCAGGAGTCAACGCCGTATTGTAGAGCCCGCCCACATTAAGACGGTGAGTCTGGGAGCCAACGTAGTTGGCAGTCACAACGGTATTCGCGTCGAACTGATGTTCCAAACCGAAATTCCACTGCTCCGAATAAGGATTCTTTTCAAGCGGATCCCTGAAAAAGGAAAGCTGGTGGAATGGAGTGGGTGGCGGAGCATTCGTCAGAGGAGCGCCGGTGACTACAAGCGGATTTTGGAAATTTACCGATACGGGTGCCCCTATGGCGTTCGAACTGACGAGCGGTTGTGAGTTGGAAGGCCAAGACCCGCTGGCGTTCTGACCCGACTGGGTAATACCGGCCCACAAGTCATCGGTGATTCCGAAGGAAGCGCGCACCACCATCTTGTCCGTTAAACGATAGGCCAAGCCAAGGCGCGGTTGGAAATTGGTCTTAGTGTTTTTCCAGAGCCGCGAATTGGGAGAAATAACCACGTTGGCTGGGAGGCTGGTTCCGGGAATGCATGGGGCGATATCGCCGGTATTCGCGCAGCTGGCAACCGGCCGCTGGAGGATGTAGGTTCCGTTATTGAAGTCAATTTCGCCAACGGCGCTTTCGGGATCCTTAAGATTGCCCCACAGAGGGTAAGTTTGAAAATCGTAACGCAAGCCAATGTTCAGCGTCAGGCGGCTGGTGGCCTTCCACTTGTCCATAAAATATCCGCCAATTCCGTTCTGACCGGTGGTTGAGCCAGCCGTGTCGCGTTTTGCCCCGACGGCAGCGGTACCGAGCAGATATGACGCCAAGCCATAACCTGTGTTTCCTCCGCCGTTTTGCGGATCGGATGTTTGGTCAGAGGAAAAAGTGAGAGCATCGCTGTTGGAATCTTCCGTCAGTTTGTCGGTCTCATAGCTCACACCGGCGGTAAGCGTATGGTTTCTGATAATTTTCGTGAAATTTCCCCGCCATTCGTAAATGTTCGTCAGGGTGGTGAAGCCCGCGACTTCTCCTCCGGGAGCGAATTGGTCCACGCCCGGATTCGGAACGAGGCAGACGCCGCCGCTGAATCCACAAGCAAAGTCCGGCGAGAAACCGCCGTCCGAAAGAGCCTTGGTTCTGTCGCCGTTGAAGGTCGTCGGGGGCCTGTTGGTCAGCTCCACATGCCCAAACTGGAAGTCAAACATGGTTGTGGGGCTAAAGGTATGGTAGTAACTGGCGACATACTGTTTGGCAGGAACGTTCGCGATGTTGTCGAAGTTAGCGTTGCCACCGGGACCGACTTGCGTTTGTTCAGCCGAGGAGTAGCGGAAGAATACTGAATTAGACGGGTTAAAGTTTTCATCAATCCGCCAACTGTACTGTTGAACGCTAGTGCGCTGTCCGCGGAAATCGTAACCGTTATACGTCACGCCACTAATGGTTCTATCAGGCAGGGGTGCCGGGAATACGTCCCTCGCGAAGTTGACAGCATTGGCATCGATCAAACCCGTCGGAATGATGTTGTTCTTGAAAGGGCTGCGCACAAACCCGCTACCCGAGGCGGTAGTTGTAAAGGGATTGTACAATTGGTGTACTACCCGCCCTCCGCTTCTGTCGAGACAGATGCCGCCAGCATCGAAGCCGAGCTGGCAGAGCGCAGAAAAATCTCCGCCCAACTGAGCGTCAGTAGGCACTCGATAAAAATTCCCACCGGGAAGCGGCTGAACGCGGCGAAAGCCCTCGTAGGTTCCGTAAAAGAACGTTTTGTTGCGGCCATCGTAGATATGGGGCAAACGCACCGGACCGCCGCCACTGGCGCCAAACTGGTTCTGGATTAATTTTTGTAAACCGCTGAACGGGTTTTTGGCGTCCAAAACGGTGTTGCGGAGATATTCCCAAGCGGCGGCGTGGTACTCGTTCGTGCCGGACTTGGTAACCACGTTAATGATGCCGCCGGTGACTCCACCGAACTGCACTTCGTCGTTGTGAGATTGAACCTTGAATTCTTGAATTTCGTCGATGACAGGGGCAATCGCGTAGGTCGAGAAGGTCATTTCAGTGTCGTCAATGCCGTCCAACATGAAATAGTTGCTGCGGTTGGTTTGACCATTTACGGCAGGAAACGTGAAGTTACCGATGGGGTGGGTCTGGGCACCACCGACGTTTTGCGCGGTACTGATAGGCGAGACGCCAGGCGTGAGGCTGAGAAGCTGAGTAAAGTTTCGCCCATTCAGCGGAAGGGCAGTGACCTGCATCCTCTCGATGACGCTGCCCAAAGTCGCGTTTCCGGTCTCGAGGTTCACGGCGGAGGCCTTGACCGTCACGGATTGCGCGTTAGATCCAACGGTCAAGATGAAATCCTGAGTGATGTCCTGATTGACAAGCAAAGTCAAGTTTTGCTGAGTCGCCGGTGCAAATCCAGTCTTATCCACGGACAAGCTGTAGACTCCCGGCGGGATGCTGGTGAACACGTAAAGCCCCACTTCATTGGTTGAGGATTTTCTTTCCGTGCCCCTTTGCGTATCGCGAAGTGTTACGCCCGCATCCGGCACAATTGCGCCAGTGGAATCGTGAACCGTTCCGCTTAAGTTGGCCGACGCCGACCCCTGCGCGCTGGCGCGCTGGGGAATCGACAGTACCAAGGCGAGCATGACAAGCAGTGAGGCGATGTTGTTGCGCAAGGCGCCCCATGAGAACGAATCTATTCTCCCCATCGCTTCGGTCATAAGCTTCTCCACCGGCTCAATTTGCGAACCACCCAGCATCTATTCGGAACTGCTTTGCACCGGCACCTGCCTGTCGTCCCCCTCGACAGCAAATTGGTTTGTTACCGACGAAGCCCAATCCGCCAAGGGACGGCACACTGATTTGCTATCAAACGTTTTTATATGTAAAATGAATATTTCATTCATCAAATGTGCTCTTATAGCCAGTTTTTACGAAGCTTGTCAAGCACTTTGTTTGTAGATGAAAGTTGTTTTTCAGAATTTGCGTGCCGGAACGACAGAGTTGCCCTAGAAATGCCGTAGGCTGTCAATCGAGGTAGTCTGTTTGGTGCTGTTGGACTTCCTACGGTTCGCTACGTCGTGGGCCGCACGGCAGGCTGCCTGGGCATGGCAAGAGCGAGTCGAACTCTTGCGTTGTAAGCCATTTCCTGTAAGATTTACCGCCACTGGCGGGAGAACTGGAGCGTATTGCTTTGACCAAGATGAATCGCTCGCGTGCCCAGCTAGTGCCCCCGAAGCCGCCTAAAATTGCGCTTCGTTATCCAACCCCTGCCTTGGAAAAGGGCTTGGACATCCTGGAACTCCTCGCCAACCACCCCACGGGCCTCACGAAAAGCGAGGTCGCTCGTAGCCTGCATCGTACGGTATCCGAAATCTTTCGGATGCTGTTGTGCCTCGAAGAGCGCGGTTACATCTCCCAATCGAGGGATGGGGAACGCTTCTGTTTGACGTTGCAGCTGTTTAAAATGGCGCACGAATATCCGCCGACCAAACGAATGATTACCGAAGCCCTCCCGATCATGCAGCAAGTCACGCATGAACTGAATCAGTCTTGCCACCTTGGGGTACTCGATGGCGGCCACATCGTGATTATTGCGCAGGTTGATTCTCCCATCAGTCCCGGTTTTTATGTTAAGGCTGGCGCGATCGTTGATTTGATGCATGCCGCTACGGGGCACGTAATTCTTGCGCATCAAACTCCGGAAGTGACTTCCAGGGCGATTCAAATTTGGTGCCGGCAAAACAACGCGCAGGTCCCTCGAGACCTGGCCGCACATTTGACCAAGATCAAGCGCCAGGGATATGAGGAAAGAGAAAGCTACCAGGTCAATGGCATCGTCAACGTCACCTGCCCAGTATTCGATGATCGCGGAAACGCCATCGCCGCTATGACCGTTCCATTCATTCAAAGAATTGGCGACCAGACGACTCCGGCGACCGCCAGAAAAGTTTTGAAACAGGCCGCTTTTCTGCTTTCGGAAGCAATCGGCGGAGTGGCCAAAGCTCTGACGAGTGACTAGGCCGGGTTCGCCCGGCGTCGAGAAATCCTCCGACTTCCTTTCCAAAACACCTTCAATTCAGCAATTTTTGCTAGCCTGAACTGATTTTTATTGACAAACTCACTATTTCAGGAATAGAAATGCCTGCTGGGTATGCGGACGGCTGCCATACCCTCTCGGCCGTAAGTTCTCTAATTTGAGGAAAGTTGATCCAGTTTGCGAGACCCAAAAATTACTGATGTTCGCGTGATTGACCTCCGCTTCCCCACATCCAGCCAGCAGATCGGGTCGGACGCCGTGAATCGAGATCCGGACTATTCGGCGGCGTACTGCATCCTTGAGACGGACGCCGCTGTGGAGGGGCACGGGCTAACGTTCACCCTCGGCCGTGGAAATGAGCTGTGCGTCTCTGCGCTCAAGTATTTGTCCCGATTCGTTCAGGGTCGCAACCTGTCTTCACTGACGGCTGACTTCGCGTCCTTCTCAAGGCAACTCACCGGTGATAGTCAATTCCGTTGGCTTGGGCCCGAAAAAGGCGTCATTCATCTTGCTGCTGCCGCACTCATAAACGCGGTCTGGGACTTATATGCACGCGTCGAAGGTAAGCCGCTGTGGAAACTGCTCGCGGATATGGAGCCGGAGCAGATTGTCCGCGCCATCGACTTCACCTACATCACGGATGCGATCACTAGAGACGAAGCCCTCAATCTGCTGAAAGAACGGGCTCCTTGCAAGGATACCCGCCTGCAACACATGCAACATAATGGCTACCCCGCCTATATCACCTCAGTGGGTTGGATCGGCTTTAGCGATGACAAGATTCGGCGCCTATGCCGTGAGGCTCTGGCCCAAGGCTGGACCCACTTCAAGTTGAAAGTCGGTGGCGACCCGGCCGACGACCTCCGCCGGGCTCGTTTGGTCCGGGCAGAAATTGGCCCCAGCAACAAATTGATGATGGATGCCAATCAGAAGTGGGACGTCGTCGAAGCAATCCGACGCACGAAAGAACTGGCCGAACTGGACCCCTGGTGGATGGAAGAGCCCACCAGCCCGGACGACATTCTCGGACACGCGCGCATCCGCAAGGAAGTTGCCCCGATCCGGATAGCTACGGGAGAGCATTGCCATAACCGGGTCATGTTCAAGCAGTTCCTGCAGGCCGGGGCCATCGACGTTGTCCAGATCGACAGTTGCCGGCTGGCGGGCGTCAACGAGAATCTTGCCGTACTTCTCCTGGCGGCAAAATTTAATGTTCCAGTCTGCGCTCATGCCGGGGGTGTCGGTCTATGCGAATGCGTACAGCACCTGGCGGCCTTTGATTAGCTTCGCGTATCCACGACGTTGGAGAATCGGGTAACGGAATTTGTAGATCACCTGCACGAACACTTCGTTGACCCGGTCCGGGTGGCCAAAGGGCACTACCTTCTTCCTGAAAAACCGGGATACAGCACGGAAATACGCGGCGAAACGTTGTCAACCTACACTTACCCCGATGGTCCGGTTTGGAAGGGCAGGTGAGTTTCATCATGTGTGCGCACCCAACCCGTACCGATGCAACTCCTGTTGTTCTTAAGATCTGATCTAAGAACCCGGCTTCTACTCATGTCAGGATTGAGCAACACAAGGATCTAACTTGGATAGAAGAGAGTTTCTGTGGGAAGCGACTGGCGCCACCGTGGGATTAACGACGCCGGGCAAGATCGCGGCGTCATTTGTGTGCGGACCACTTGACGCTCCATCGCCGGGCGATTCAACCCAGAGCATTTTTGTAAGTACCGTCGGAGATGATCAGAATCCCGGGACGATATCTAGTCCGCTAAAAACTTTTGCGGCTGCTCAAAGCGCCGTTCGCGAGCTCAGGAAGCACAATCCCGGAACCATATTTGTTTGCTTCCGGGCCGGCACCTACTACTTACCAAATACAATCGTCTTTACACCGGAGGATTCCGGGGACGCCGGCGCACCGATCATTTATGCGCCATACCCAGGCGAGCATGTCCTGCTAAGTGGCGGAGCGCGGTTGTCCTCAAGTTGGAAAGCCTACCGAGACGGAATCATGAAAACCTCCGTTCCAGCCGGCACCTCGACTGACCAACTCTTCGTAAACGGTCAACGACAAATGTTGGCCCGCTACCCGAACTACGATCCGAATGCCAAATATTTGGGTGGCTGGGCGCCGGACGCGATCAGCCAAGAGCATGCCAAGCGTTGGGCTGATCCACGAGGGGCTTACATTCACGCAATTCATCAAAACCTGTGGGGTGACATGCATTACGTCATCACCGGCAAGAGCGCAGACGGCAACGTGGTCTACGAAGGTGGCTGGCAAAACAACCGGCCGAAACCGATGCACGCTCAATATCGTTTTGTTGAAAATGTTTTTGAGGAATTGGATGCTCCCGGTGAATGGTATTTGGACCGAGCTAATTCGGTGCTGTATTTTTATCCTCCCACAGGACTGGATCTCGAAAACGCAGTTGTCGACGTCGTGCGCTTGAAGCATCTGGTGGAGTTTCGCGGAAGCCAGAGCTCTCCCGTGAAGTGGATCGAGCTGCGTGGATTCACGTTTCAACATGCGTCCCGAACGTTTATGGAAACTCGCGAACCGCTTCTCCGCAGTGACTGGAGGATCTATCGTGGCGGCGCATTGTTCTTTACCGGCGCGGAGGACTGCTGCGTGGATGATTGTTTTCTTGATCAGCTCGGAGGGAATTGCATTTTTGTGAGTGGATATAACCGCCGTATTCGTATCTCTCGCACCCACATCGCTCGCGCCGGGGCCAACGGAATCTCTTTTGTAGGCGAGCGGAAGGCAGTGCGAAATCCGCTGGACAACTACGATGACAGGCTGGCTATCGGGGATCTCGATCTTGCTCCCGGGCCGTGTACGGTGGACTACCCGTCAGACTGCCTTGTTGAAGACACCTTGATTTACCAGACGGGTCAGGTCGAAAAGCAGACTGCTCCGATTGAGATCGACATCGCAAGAGCCATTACCGTTCGGCACTGTTCCATTTACGACGTGCCTCGCGCGGGAATCAACATAGGGGACGGTTGCTGGGGAGGACATCATATCGACCGTTGCGATGTCTTTGACACCGTAAAAGAGACCGGCGACCACGGCTCTTTCAATTCTTGGGGGCGCGATCGCTGGTGGGGCGTGAGAGATCTCGACACGGACACACTGCTAAAAGGGCCTTATGCAAAACTTCCCCTGGTGGATGCCGCCAATACGAATACTCTGTCGAACTCGCGCTGGCGCTGCGATCATGGCTGGGATATCGATCTGGACGACGGCTCCACCAACTATCACATCTACAATAATCTGTGCCTCAACGGGGGGCTGAAGCTGCGCGAAGGCTTCTACCGTACTTGCGAGAACAACGTTCTGGTAAACAACTCACTTCATCCGCATGTCTGGTTTAACGACAGCCATGATATTTTCCGCGGCAATATCGTCTTTAGGGCTTACAAACCGATTCAAATGAGGCAGTGGACGCAGGATATTGATTTCAACCTGCTCCATCAGCCGGCGATGTCACAATCCAGCCCCGCCACCGCGCTGCAAAAACTAAGCTCACAGGACGCCCACTCCCTGCAAGGAGACGCTCTCTTTGTGGATGCGGCCACCGGCGACTACAGAGTCAAATTGAATTCTCCCGCGTTGTCTCTCGGATTCATCAACTTCAACATGGACGATTTCGGCGTGCAAAGCCCGAAGCTCAAAGCCATCGCCCGGCAACCGGTGATGCCCTTGAGGTCAAGCGATGCCACGCCTACTCTCAGTGAAACTCGTAGCCGAGAGGTTGCGATTTGGGCAGGCGCAAAGGTTCGCAATATCGTTGGCCTCGGTGAGGTTTCAGCCGCGGGCAGTCCCGGTGAAACAGGCGTGATCCTGCTCGACGTACCCGACACAAGTGATGCAGCCAAAGCCGGCTTTTTTGCCGGGGATGTCCTGCTGGCATTCAATGGCAAGCCCATCAAAGAATTGAAGGATCTTTTGCAGGATACCCAACAAGATGTTACAGGGAAGGCCGCCAGCGTCACCATACTCCGCTATCAGCAGGAATCTACGATCATGATCAAGCTCAAACCGTGATCGCGATAGGGATCGACTAAATGCGAATTCGTCTGGCCGTTTTCTTGACCGTAATTTTTCTGCCGCTATCTTCCGCCCTGGCTCAGACTACTGCCAGTCTCGATTCCATTCCTGCACGCATGCACGACGTGATCGTCTCAAACGAAGTTCCAGGCGCGGTCACGGTAGTCGCCACCCGCGATTCTGTACTTCGGATGAACGCTCAGGGTTGGGCTGATCCAGAACACAAAGCTTTCATGCGCGTGGATTCGATCTTCTGGATCGCATCCATGTCAAAGCCGATAACTGCCATAGCGGTGCTGATGCTCATGGAGGAAGGCAAACTCTCCCTCGACGATCCCATCGCCAAACACGTTCCAGAACTTGCTGGACTGAAAACTCCTGATGGCAAGACGCCGCGAATCACGCTTCGGCACTTACTCACTCACACCTCCGGAATGGGAGAAGCAACCGACGAAGAAGCGAAAGCCGCGCGCACGCTCTCTGACCTGATTCCGGCCTTTGCTTCAAAGCCACTAGGGTTTGTGCCGGGGAGCAAATGGCAATACTGTCAGTCCGGCATTCTCACTCTTGGCCGGATCGTGGAAATTGTTTCCGGTGTCTCGTTTGACGTTTTCCTGCGGAAGCGTATCTTTGACCCGCTGGACATGAAGGACACAACCTTCTACCTCAGTGAAGCCCAGATGCCGCGCTGGGTTATTCCCGCCCGGCGCGAAGGCGAACAACTGGTGACGGCGGAAATCGGGCTTTTGTATAGGCATCCTCCCACCTGGCGTGGTCACTATCCGGCAAGTAACGGCGGCTTGTTCTCGACCGCCCCCGATTACACCCGCTTGGCCCAGATGCTGCTGAATGCCGGCGTGCTCGATGGCCGGCGTTACCTCACGGCCGAGTCGGTGCGCATGATGTCAACTATTCAGACCGCTGATCTGGTCACCGGCTTTACTCCCGGTAACGCCTGGGGGTTGGGAGTATGCATCGTCCGCCAGCCTCAGGGTGTGACTGAAATGCTATCGCCGGGAACCTTCGGCCACGGCGGAGTCTACGGTACCCAGTTCTGGATCGACATGAAGAGGGGCGTAGCTCTAATCATGATGATCCAGCGGTCCAATTTCAAAAATGCCGACGACTCGCCGGTCAGGTTGGCCTTTCAAAAGGCCGCGCTGGAGTAGTTAAGAATTTTTCCATTTTATTTTGTATTGGCATTTACGATTGTAGTTCAAGAAGTGAAGATTTTTGGAGCCTAAGCCGAAATGAATTTGTACGGTCACATAGAATCCGATCTCCGTAGAAACGCCATGAAGCGGCTGGTTTCCTCCGTGTTTACGGTTGCCTTGTTGGCTTTACCGTCCCAGGCCGCGGAGCGTTCGCAGATCCGATTTGAGAACCACCAGAAACTCTCACACGTCGACTTCATTCTCAACAACAGCACAACCGCAGACAAGCCCGTTATTGACTCGGTGCTCGGGGGTGTGGCACTCCTGGATTACGATAACGATGGGTATCTCGATATTTTTTTTACCAACGGTGCGCGCATCCCCGGCCTGGAAAAGGACAGTCCTAACTTTTCGAACCGTCTCTACCACAATAACCACGATGGCACTTTTACAGACGTAACTGACGGTGCGGGCGTTAAAGGTCATGGCTACAGTGTGGGCGTCGCCGTGGCTGACTTTGACAACGACGGGTTTGCAGATATTTACGTCACCGGAGTCAACCGCAATACCCTCTATCACAACAACGGCGATGGGACTTTCACCGATGTCACTGAGCGCGCAGGAGTGGCAGGCATCGACCGCAATGGCAAAAAACTTTGGTCTGTATCAGCCGCATGGATCGATTACGACAACGACGGCCGCCTGGATCTTTTCGTGACTAATTATCTGGACTGGTCATTCGAAACTTCCAAAGTTTGCGGCCCACCCGACCGGCGCCTCTCATGCTCGCCGACCCTGTATAAAGGACAGCCGAATTTTCTGTATCACAATAACGGCGACGGCACGTTCACGGATGTTTCTGCTGCGACAGGCATAGCCGAACATATCGGCAAGGGCATGGGTGTGGCCATCGCCGACTACAACGCCGATGGTTGGATGGATATTTTCGTCGCAAACGACAAGGAAAGAAATTTTCTGTTCAAGAATCATAGAGGTGAGAGCTTCGATGAAGTCGGAGTGGAGTCCTTCGTGGCCTTCACGGATGATGGGATCCCTGTTTCAAGCATGGGCGTCGATTTTCGCGACTGGAATAACGATGCCAAGCCCAGCCTGTTTATCACCGCCCTTGGTCGTGAAACATTCCCGCTCTTCCGTAATGAGGGCACCGGATCTTTCAGTGTGGATACCTACAAGGCAGGTATAGGATTTCCCAGTCTCAAGATGAGCGGTTGGGGCAATGGCATCTATGACTTCGATAACGATGGCTTTAAGGATCTATTCACCGCCAATTCGCACGTCAATGAGTACGCCGACGACGACCCTCAGCAACACTACAAGCAAGCAAACGCGGTGTTCCAAAACGTCCAGAATGGAACATTCCGTGATGTAAGCACCCAAGCCGGGCCGGATATGCAAGTTCGTGCCGCTCATCGTGGTTGTGCGTTCGGCGACCTCAATAACGACGGTAAGATTGACGTGGTTGTATCCGCCATTGCGGATCGTGCCGAATTGCTCTACAACACCACCACGAACAACAACCATTGGATTCTTATTCAGACGATCGGCGTCAAAAGCAACCGGGACGGAATTGGCACGCGCATCAAAATCACAGGCGAATCGGGCTTAGTGCAATACAACCATGTAACCACTGCGGGGAGTTTCGCTAGTTCCTCGGATAAGCGAGTCCATTTTGGATTGGGCCGCGATTCTCGAATCAAAGAAATTGAGTTGCGCTGGCCGAGCGGAAGGATTCAGGTTTTGCAAAACGTTAAGGCCGATCAAGTACTGAAGGTCACCGAGAGCGAGAAATGAAGGGGATTCTGCTTTTTGTTGCAGCACTTTGGGCCCCGTGCTTGGCCTCTGCCGGAGAGTGCACGGGTGCAGAAAATCTACTTCAATCGGTTTCCAGCGCGCTGGCCAGTGAGACGCTGGACAAGGCCGAGCATATTCTTGATTCCCTGGAGCAATCCTATCCGAACTGTTCCGAGACTCTGCTCGACCGCGCGCGACTCTTGGCCGTGAAAGGAAACGCGACGGCTGCCGAGGACGCATTCGTTCGTTACCAGGAATTGGCGCCAGATGCATCCCGAGGCTACGCCTACTTTGGTCGCTTCTTATTGGAGCAAAGGTTGTACGCGCGCGCCGACTCTGCCTCACTCGTCGCTCTGGAAAAGAACCCCAACGAACCTGCCGCCCTGGCCCTGCGAGGCGAAATTCTGGTCATGAAAGGGCAAGTGGAAGAGGGCGCCAGCTTACTTCAGCACGCCTGCCAGATCGATCCCGACAACGTCGACGCGAATTTTCAATTAGGCACTCTGTACGACAAGGAAAATCGCCACGCAGACGCGGTAAGACACTTCGAAAGAGTTGTAGCTATGGATCCAAGCGATCCACGTGCTTGGGATTATTTGGCTTTGAATACGGAAATAGTGGGAGATGTGGATCGTGCGGGCGAGGCCTACCGAAAGGCGGAGGCCGTCAATCGACGTCGGACCCACTTCGATGGCTTCCTGGATTACAACTACGGGAGGTTTCTGCTGAAAGGCAACCAGCTCAAAGAAGCCAAAGAGCATCTGGATCGCGCCGTGGAGCTGACCCCCAACGTCCGGGCGGTTTGGTACGAACGCGCCAAAGTGAATTTGAGCATGAAGAAATATGAGGATGCTAAAGCCGATGGCGAAAGAGCGGCGACCCTGCGCGACACAGCAGGAGTAATCCTTGATCTGCAGACTTACGTCTTACTGGAGCAAATTTACGGAAGACTCGGCAACAAGGAATTGGCCAGCAAATACGCCGCTCTGAGCCGCATAACGCCCGTGCCCATCAAACAAACCCGCTAAGTGATCGGAGTGCGGTACCGGAAACAACAATTTTCTGTCCGAGGTTCTCGGGAGGCAAAGGCAACAGACTCAACAGGACTTTTGGTAGGGGCGGTGGGGATCGAACCCACGACCTTCGGCTTAAAAGGCCGCTGCTCTACCACTGAGCTACGCCCCTAATGTGGTGAGAACTCGTAGTTTAACTTTTCTGCTCCGGCATCTCCCCCGCCTACCCCAGTACAACTCGAGTAGATCGAGAGCAAGCTGAGCAAATTGCGGGTGGAGATTCCGCACGAGTAAACCTAAACAGTTTAACAGACAAATCGAGTTCGTGCTCAAACGATCCGCTGCGACCGTCTGTCCGTCATCCCTACAGCTCCGGCGCATCTCGCCACCGCCCTGTCGCTCCATTGAATTTGCCTAGGGCCCGCGCCCGCCGCAACCACGGGGGCTTCCTGACGCTTTGCGTCTGCGGAGCACGCTTTGCGTTTTCTGCGAAGTGCGGCACTCGTCCGCGAGAATCAATGAGGAACAGCACCCACGATTCGGCGGTCGAACTTTCGCATCCACAGGATAATTCCCTCGCTCGTCCAGGCGCGAACGAGGCTTTTCCCTTCGGCGTTCTCTTCCACCGTGTAAAGGTCCGGGCCTCGATCTGTCGGCACCGCCTGCACAATTTGTTTGCTCTTGTATCCAGGATAGTTTGGAACTGACCATTTGATCGTACCGTTAGGCATTTTGCCGCCGTCCAGCACGGTAATGGATGCTTCCGCAGACCGGCTTCCAACACGCGCTCGCAGAACGGCTTTGCCCGGCTGTTTAGTGGTGATTGTCGGCTGGCCCTTGTCGTTAAGGGTCGCGATCCCGGCGTCGTCAATCGTCCATTCGGCCGCGCGAGTCAGGATTTTTCCATCGATGTCGAAAACGCAAAACTCACGAACGTCGCCGACCAGCATATTGGTTACTGATGGCGAAACAAACAGCGTCTGATCGGCGCCCACTTCTGTCTCCGTGCCAATTGGCGAATTTGGTCGCTGCTCTTCGAGCCTGCTCTTTTGTTCTTCAAATCGCCTTTTGCGCTCGGCGGCTTTGGCTGCCTCGTCGCTGGCCGTGGATCCTCCCGCACTCTGAGCCTGCTTGGGAGGTTGCTGAGTTGCCCAAGCCGCGACTGCAAAAAGAAGGATTGCAGCAGCTCGGAGCGTGAACGAAAGGTATCTTGGCTGATGGAAAGGAAAGAGGGGTTTCACAGTTAGTGGCCCAGAGCCTTCAGCCTCTCACGAAAGCCCTTTGCCCTGTGTTGACTCTCGGTGTGCGGGTGTCGCAAGCAATAAGTCTTCGCCCGGAGCGGACGCCATCTCCAGACAAGTTAGTGAGGAATTGACTGGACCACGAACGGGTGCTTGGCTATTGGAAAGACACAGAACAACAGACCACTCCTCAGTTTCCCCAGAGCTGTCGGCTTTGGACATGACGTGACCAGGCTATGGTTCTTGTCAAATTCCTGCCCACTTGTGTCTCCAATTTCGAACTCGTGTCCACTGTGGTAATCGACAACGAAAACGCTGCCATCCGCGTCTCCCGCGAACCCCTTATATCCAAAGGAGTTCGGATATTGCGAATAGTAACGTAGATAGAACGGATGCCGCTCGGCGAGGGCCTTGATTGCACAATCTGCTCGCCCATCACTTGCTCCAACGGCATTGGCGTTGTTGCAATTTAGCGCTTCAATTCCTTTGGTAGAGGCCAGGGTTTTAAGCCGCGCGTCTATAACCCGGTTACTCGGGTCACGCCCCGAGGCACCTACCTGCAGCAAAATTCTCGAGTCTTGCAGATAAATGCCCTGGTCTCCAACGGCGAAATACTGCAAGTCCGACTTGACGGCGGCCGCATGGGAAGAACCCAACTGGAACACTCCGTCGGCCAAGATCTCCCCGGTGTCGTCTTTGTAGACCGTGCAGCGGTTCGCATTTGCTTGTGTGTCGGTTGAACAATCGACGAATGTGCTGTCTACCCAAACGGCGGCTACGGGAACGTTCGGAGGGCGGATGTGCGTTGCCTTACAACCTGATAGCAAGGAACCGAGAAATAGACAGGCGAGCGTGGACCAGCGAGTGCCCATACAGAGTTAGACTCCAACTAACCTATAAATGTGCCGGAGCTCAACTGGAGACCTTGGGGCTTCGCGCCCGTTCCCCGCTCAGTTACTCGATGCGATGGACTTCGCGATCCCGCAAAGAATTCATACCAAACCTAGTGGTTCGAGTGGTGTTTCACAGCGATGAGTGAAACCTGTTCAAGGTCTGGATAATGCCCTTCTGCGTCCTGCGAACGAGTTGTCGGAGACAACTGCTGCAGCAAGGTTTGGACGGGGAGCGGGCTCTTGAAATATTCGCGGTAGACTTTGCTGAAAGCCTCGGTATCGGAAAGATCGTCGAGATAAACTGTTGTGCTTACGACTTCGCTGAAATCCATTTCCGCTTCTTCGAGATTGTCCAGCTGATTGCGCATCGTCTGGCGAAGCTGGGTGGCGGCGTTGGTCGCATATACCCCGCCGTTTGGGCCAGGAATGAATCCGCTCTTGGCCGAGCAGTACAGCGTCTCTCCGGCAAAGACGCAGGGACTGGCCGTAGGGCTCGGCGGCATGTTTTTCGGCCGGATGGCGCGGCGGCGCTGAATATCGCGGACGGCTACCCCCGTATATTCGATTTGTGCATTCTGCGGCAAAGCCGTGACGATAATCGTGGCTCGGGCCGGTGTGTTGCCGAATTCAAAGCGGCGCGCGTAGTGCTCGTTCATGACGCGAGACGGGATTTTCTGCGTCAGATACGGATTTACAAAGACAAAGTGCTTCATGGTAAGGCCGGCCGCTTCGACAACCGACTTGAGCCCGTCAAGTGCAAAGTCGGTCTGCGCGGCGGGATCGTCGGGAATCTTACCGGACACGGGATCACGGCCCTGCATGGCCGAAACAAACAAGCGGTCATGTGTCAGAACGCCGGGCGAAAACGGTTCGTCGCTTTTGTAGTTTGCCGGGCTTATCGCTTTACGGGCTGAGAGATCGCGCACCGCCACCGCATTCACCTGGATCGAGCCCTGCGGAAGTTTGGCGACTCCGAGGACGGCTCTGGCGGGCGGTGTGGACACGAAATATTTCTTGTAGACGCCGTTCATGGCTTCATACTCTCCGACGTCCAGCATATAGACCTGCACGTAGACAACATGTTCCATGGTTAGGCCGGAGGCCAGCACGAGAGCTTTGAGATTTTCCAGAGCCTGGCTGGTTTCTTCCCTGAAATCAGCCGGCACCGTGCCGTCCGGGCGATTGCCGCATTGTCCCGAGACGTAGAGGTATCCGTCGGCGTCGATTGCCGGAGAGCGTACCGCATCGATCGCCTTTGCGCCCTGAGCTGATTCAGCCGGACGGGCTTGCGCGCCGACACCCGCCACGGCAAGAGCGCACAGGCAAATTGCGAGATTAAGGAAGCGCATGTCGAGATTTCTCCTCTTTGTGAAGCCTCGGGACTCGAATCAGGTCGCCGATGGCGCGGCTTTCCGCGCGGCGCTAAGAAGTTCGCGAAGGCGTTGTCCGACGATCAGCGTCTCGTGCGGCTGGATGGTGGAGGAAACCAACTCGAGCGCGCTGTGACGCTTTTGTTCCTTGGAAGCCGCCTTGGGATTTCCTTCGCGAACAGCCGGAACGAGGCTGGGATTGTCCGCTCCGGCAACTTCAATCACCGGATCGCCCGCGCGCAATTTCTGCACGCAGTCCTTTACTGTATATCCCCACTTCTCTTCGTCCCATGAGATGTGCAGTGTCGGGTAGCGATTGCCGTCTTTGGGGATGGAAATTTCCGTCTCGACTCCCGGAACGGTCTTGACGAGTTTTTCGATGCGTTCCACGCGCGCGGTCCACTCGCGGTTGAGAACACTCAGATCGGTTTTCATCCAGGTCTCAACCGCGGTGATGAGCCCAACGATTTCTTCTTTGCCAACCTTCATGGCGCGGCAGACGGCGCCTTCCCAGGGACTGGTATTCAGCATTGCCGCTTCGATCAGATCCTTGCGACCGAGAAGCAGCCCACTGCATTGCGGGCCGCGGAGTCCTTTGCCGCCGGAAAATGTGTACATGTCCAGTCCCATTTTTGCGTAGAGTTTGACGTTTTCGATGGGGGGGATACCGGCCGCGTCATCAAGCAACATGGGAATCTGGGCTTTCTTGGCTATCGCGTTTTCCTTTTCAAGTTGCTCCCCGAGATGGGTGGTGTAGATCATCGCCGTGTTCTTGTTGATGGCGTCAGCGAGCTCCTGGGGTGTCGCAACCAGAACCAGCTTGGCTCCCGTTAGACGAACTGCATTGTCGAACGCGCTTCGGCCACCGACCATGATGACTTCATGACGCAAGCCGGTGGTATCGGGGAGCTGCCAGATATACTTGGCGTCGCTGCCGGCCATGCAGGCCGCAGTGGCCGAAGCGATGGCGCCGGCGGCGCCCGAGGTGACCATGCCGGCTTCTGCTCCGGTCAATTCAGCAAGTCGCCGGCTGGCAGCGTGTTGCAACTCGAACATATTGACGAAGTGTTCGGCGGCTTCGCGTTGCGCGGCCTGGACTTCAGGAAACTCGAGCGAGCCGCTGAGATAGGTCCAGGTTCCCCGGCAATTAATCACGGTCTTGACCCCAAGGCGCGTGTACACATTCTGCCCGGTATTCTTGCCGACTGCGGCGGCGGCACTGGCAAACGCATTTCGTGCCGCAATCTGGCTCAGCAGCGGAATGGCTGCCGCATATCGTATGAAGTTTCTGCGGTTGAATTCAGGTATGAATGGCATTTTCACGTCTCCTTCTAGAGAATCGAATTTCTTGCTCAACTGCGGGCCCGGAACAAGAAAGTACCTTGCACGACGGATCTTTACTGCTCCTTCGGCCCCTTGGTTCCCTTGGCCACCTGCGAACCAGCAACTCCCGGCCGGGACGTTTGGTGAACAATATAGCTGACAATGTCGGTGATCTCTCCTGCCGTTAATCTTTGCCGGTAGTCGGTCGGCATCGCCGGCCCGGCCGAACGTTCGATCGAGCGCACTTCAGACTTCGCGAACAGGAAAAACCGGCCTTCGCGGTCCTGGATCTGGAGGGACGAATTGTTTTCATTGCGAGCGAGTCCCGTCACCTGTCCACCCGAGTTGGTCGTCACAATAACAGAAGCCACGGCCGGAATTCCCTGCCCTTGTGGGCGGAGAATAGCGTCTTGAATCTCATCGGAATCGTGGGCATAGCCGTAGTCGGTAAGATCGGTCGATACGAAGCGGCCTTGGCCGTTCATGGCGTGGCAGTCGGCACAACCCGCTTTGCCAAAAAAGAGTTCCTTGCCGTTCGACGGACTTCCACTCTCCATCCGGGTGGCGGACCTGCCTTGCAGCTCGCGCAACTCGCGAAGAATTGCGCGAATTTTCTCGTCCCCCAGATTGTTGAAGGCTGGCATGCCCTTACCCAGGATTCCCTCGCGAATGATCTGCAGCAGTTCGCCGTCCGGCAGCGAGCGGGCCCGGGAAGCGCGCGCAATGTTTGGCGCGTGCTCACCTCCAGCCCCGTCAAGTCCATGGCAAACAGCACATGCGGTCTCAAAGAGTTCGTGACCACGGCCTTTGCGACTGGATGGGGCGTCCTGCGCAGCCGCGAATTGAGTGTTGCCTGCCGCAACGAAGAGCAAGAGAAGTGCTATCTTCAAGTGCCACAAGACTGGGCCAGCTCCCCGTGAACGCGGGCCCTGCCTCGACGCTTCGGGCGAGGCGACGCAGTTCGCACCAGAGGACTTGGCGTGTAAGCCCAAATGCATGCGCCTTTTCTAACACATAATCCTTGACATGCAACGATTATTTTCGTTTGATTACGAATTGTTTCGTTATGCTTTCGCTTACTTTCACTATGCGGAAATCCAGAACGCGCCCAATGGGATGAATCACAAAACCGACCACATGAAAAAATATCCGATTCTCCTCAATATAAAGGTCTGGCTCCTCTTCTGTGCGGCGAGCGCCGCTCCGGTGGCGGCACAACTCCGGCAGAGTCCGGGAACAAGCGAACCTCGCGCGGGCTGCCGGGTCGAGCCCGTCAACTACCTGGGTTGGCAGGCACAGCAGGTTTCCAATCCATGGGTAAAGCTGATTTTCGTGCCGCAAAACGGCGGGCGGCTGATGCAGGTTGTCTTCGATGGGCATTCCTTTCTATTTGTGAATCCCGAATATGCGGGGAAATATCTTCCGCCATCGGATACCCAGTGGTTCAACTATGGTGGCGACAAGTTGTGGGTGTTGCCTGAAGGCAATGAGGACGAAAAACATTGGGTTGGCAACTCAGACGTGCTCGACGATGGACCGTTTTCCTTTGCGACGACGTCGCAAGGCCAGCGATGCGAAGTGGTTTTAAAAGGCCAGGCCGATCCCAAGACGGGGCTGCAGTTCACCAGGACCATCCGACTCGATGCCGATTCGCCGCGCATTCAATTTCACGCTGTCTTTACCAACGCTAGCGGCCACCCGATTGAATGGTCGGTTCAGTCGGTGACGCAATACAACACCGGAGATGCCAACAACCCCGCCGTCCACAATCAAACGATCTGGGGACTCAGCCGCGCAAATCCCACGAGCAGCTACCTCAATCGCTATCACGTGAAATTTGGCCCCGCTGAAAATTCAGCGGCGAAGATACGGGAAAACGGTCTTTTTGCGTTGCACTACGTTCCGCTGGCGGCCGAGTTATGGCTGGATTCCAGGGACGGATGGCTCGCCGTGGTTGATGGTGCGAGCCAGTACGCTATGGTCGAACGCTTTCGCTACGACGAAACCAGGCCCTACCCCGGAAACGCTTCGGTCATTTTCTGGACCAACGGGCCGCAACTCCGCCAATCGGCAGACGGGACCGTCACTTTCGGGCGATCCGAGCGAGAAGCCTCTCCTTTTTATATGGAAGCGGAGCTCAACTCCCCACTCGTAAAGCTTTATCCGGGTGAATCTCACAGCTTTGATACAGAATGGTTCCCCACGCGCAGCGACAATCGTTTTGAGGACGCCACCGACGCCGGAGTCATCCTCAGCCCTTTGCGCGCCACCAGCTCCCCTGAGGCGGGTAAGATCACCATCGCCGGCACCTTTGGCGTTTTCTTTCCTGGAACCCTGGTCGTGCACTTTTACAGCGCCCACGGCAATGCATTGGGCACACAAACGTTGGCTGATGCCGACCCGCGAAAATTGAGTTCACTCCGTATTTCTGTGACGGCGCCCGTCAAAGTAGGCCGTATTTCACTCCACGCGGTGGACACGAGCGGCGTGGACCGCGGCGCGCTGGGTGAAGTGTCGGTCGAGCCTCCGGCCGGGAACCCGTGAGATGACCTCCCGGGCGAAAATACTGGCGCTATGGAGTCTTGTTTTTCTGGTCCACGTGAACCCGGTCCGGGGGCAGGCGCAAGGAGCGGCCCCCGTGGCCAGCGGCGGCGAAGTACGGCCGGAAGACTTGTCCGCAACGCCGGTCGGAAAAAACTGGACGTCCTACAATGGAGACTATTCCGGCCAGCGTTACAGTCGATTGACCGGCATCAACAAAACGAACGTCTCCGCACTTCGCGCTGCATGGATTTTTCATGCCCGAGCCTCCGCGCGCCTGGAAGTGACTCCGGTCGTTTTCAATGGCGTCATGTATGTGACCGCCGCCAATACCGTTTCCGCTCTGGACGCGCGCACGGGACAGGAGTTGTGGAGTTATGAGCGTGCGCCGAGCGGCGGTTTGATTGATGACGCGGCCGCCCACAAGAGTCGCGGCGTGGCAATTTGGCGGAACCGCGTTTATCTGGAAACCGACAACGCGCACTTGCTTTGTCTCGATGCTCGCTCGGGACGCATGCTTTGGGATATTGAGTACGCGGACGCTAGAAAGGGTTATGGCGCCACGAGCGCGCCGCTGGTTGTTAAAGATGCAGTGATTGTTGGCACTTCCGGGGGCGACAGCGGCGTACGCGGTTTTGTGGCGGCGTATGACGCGGAAACGGGCGAGGCTCGCTGGAAGTTTTGGACGATTCCCGGTCCTGGGGAGAAGGGCTCTGCGAGCTGGCCGGGCGAAGCGTATCTGCATGGCGGCGGGACCACCTGGATGCCCGGGACCTATGACCGCGAGCTGAATACTCTCTATTGGACGACCAGCAATCCTGCGCCTGATTTTGCCGGAGAGACGCGGCCCGGTGATGATTTATACACCGATTGTGTTTTGGCGCTCGATGCAGATACCGGACATCTGAAATGGCATTTTCAATTCACCCCGCATGATTTGTATGACTACGACGCCAACGAAACTCCCGTTCTCATCGACACGGAAGAAAATGGAGCAAAACGCAAGCTGCTCGTGCAGGCCAACCGGAATGGCTTTCTTTATGTGCTGGACCGGACCAGCGGCACGTTTTTGAAGGCGACGCGTTTTCTGACGGAGGTGAGCTGGGCCTCGGGTATTGATGCAAGCGGCCAGCCCGTTCGGACCGGGCGGATTCCGACAGCAGAAGGAACTCGCCTCTGTCCCGGCATTGAGGGCGGTACCAACTGGTTTTCTCCTTCATACAACCCGGATTCCAAACTTTTCTACTTCCTGGCGCTGGAAAACTGCCAATTATTTTTCTCCAAGCCGGCCGAATATGTTGACGGACAGACGTATTACGCCACTGGCACGAAACGCATTCCAGCCGAGAGATCCCAGAAATTTCTTCTGGCCTATTCCATCCCGGGCGGAGCCCTTGCCTGGCGTTATCCGCAAATCGGACGCGGAGACTCCTGGGGTGGCACGATGACGACGGCTGGCGGATTGCTGTTTTTTGGCGACGACGCCGGTTCCTTTGCCGCCGTGGACGCCCAGACGGGACGTCCGCTTTGGGATTTCAATACCGGCGAAACGATTTTCGCGTCTCCGATGAGTTATGAGGTGGCGGGGACGCAGTATGTCGCGATAGCAGCGGGCAGCAATGTAATTGCCTTCGCTTTGCCGCACTAAACAGTTTCAGAATGGTTCCGGGGAGACGATCGATATGCATTCGCGCAGAACGAGCATCAGCATTTTGGCGGGAGTTGTCGCAAGTTTTCTAGCACTTTTCGCCGGTTGTGGGAAGAAAGAGGCAGACCCCACGGCTCGCGTCGGTCCACCGGCTTCGACCATCCGGGTTGAAAAACAAGGCGATGGTATTCACCTGAAAAGTTCCCAGGCGGAATTTGTACTTACCGCTTCGGGGCAATTGCTGGCTCGTCGCTCCCAGGGCCAGACCGGTACAACCATTGACGAAGAAGGGGCTTCGCGCAGCGGCGTCGATGTACTTGTCAATCACAAATGGGCGGCGGATTTTGTGCGCGATCTGAGCAAAGCGGAGACCCGAGACGCCCAAGGCAAGCTCGGCAAACTGGGAAAACAGGTGCTGGTGACAGGCCATAGCGCCAGCACGGGTCTTGAGGAAGTGCTGAAGGTGGAGTTGTACGACGACTTCCCCACTATGGCGTTGCTTTCGGCGACTTACAAGAACACGGGCGCGACGCCGGTTCCGATCAATTCCGTCAGCTTGCAGCAACACCGCTTGAACGCGACGCTGGCCGACAGCTCGGCAAAAGCGCACGAGATGTGGGCCTTTTTTGGCTCGAGCCTGAAATGGGGGAAAGACGACGTGCTCGCGGTCCCCGCAAAGTTCCGTCAGGACAATCCGTTTGGAACTCCGGTTGAAACCAAAGATGATTTGGGCCGCGTGGGCGGTGGCGTGCCGGTCGTAGCTTTCTGGACCCGCACCACAGGACTGGCAATTGGCCACATTGAGACTTTGCCGCTGGCCGTGTCCATCCCGGCGGAAACAACCGCCGACGGCCGGGTGGAAACTCACATCGACGTTCCCGCCGATACCACGCTCGCGCCCGGCGAGAGTTTTGCGACGCCGCGTACCTTTGTGGCGGTATACCAGGGCGATTACTACGAGCCGCTCAATCTGTGGTCAAAAGCCGTTGAGCAGGAAGGGCTGACGCGTCCGAAAAACAACGAAGAGAACTATGCCGTCTCCTGGTGCGGATGGGGCTATGAGTCCGATGTAACTCCCAAACAGATGGTCGACACAATTCCTGAACTGAAGAAACTGGGGATCCACTGGGCTACCGTGGATGATCGGTGGTTCAACAATTATGGTGACTGGCTGCCGCGCCCGGAAACGTTTCCCGGCGATTCTCTCAAGAAAATGGTGCAGGATTTTCATGCGCAAGGTATCAAAGTGCAGGTGTGGTGGCTTCCTCTGGCGGTCGAGGATGGCAACTTCAGTTATGGCGGGCACAAGTACGTGGTCTCCCAGGTCGCCAAGGAACATCCGGACTGGCTGATCCTGGACCAAAAGGGCAAACCGGCGCGCATGACCCGAAATCTGGCAACGCTGTGCCCGGCCGTTCCAGAAGTGCGCGAATACTACAAACGGCTCACCGAGCGACTGATCCGCGACTGGGATTTTGACGGACACAAGCTTGACAATATCTACTCGACGCCGAAGTGTTACAACCCCAAGCATCATCACAAGTCGCCAATGGATTCCGTCTATGCCATGGGCGACGTTTACAAAACAATTTTCGAAACGACCCGGTCGCTGAAGTCCGACAGCGTGACCCAGAGCTGCCCGTGCGGGACTCCTCCGAGCATCGCCTGGCTGCGCTACATGGATCAGGCGGTAACGGCCGATCCCGTCGGCTCCGTGCAGGTGCGGCGGCGAATGAAGATGTACAAGGCGCTGCTCGGACCGACAGCGGCCATCTACGGTGACCACGTGGAACTGACGCGCGTCGAGAATACCTTCAGCGCAAACGAGCAGGACCTTGGCCAGGATTTTGCCTCTACGCTTGGCACCGGCGGAGTACTCGGGACGAAATTCACCTGGCCCGATTATGGGCCGAAGCTGAAGAACGTCTATTTGAATCAGCAGAAAGAAGATATCTGGAAGAAGTGGATTCAGTTGTACAACGAAAAAATGCTGTCGAAGGGTACGTTCCTGGATTTGTACGTGTACGGCTACGACGCGCCGGAAGCCTATGCCATCGAAAAAGATGGCGCCCTCTATTATGCGTTCTATGCGCCGGCTCCGGACCGTAAAAGCAAAAAGCTGGAAAGCAAGTGGAGTGGAGAGGTGGAATTGCGGGGCCTGGGCACAGGAACCTACCATGTCGTGGACTACGTGAATGGACAGGACTACGGAACCGTCAACGGTCCGACCGCAAAGCTGAGGGCGGACTTTAGCGGGAGCTTGCTGCTCGAAGCAAGCAAGAACACCAAGTGAGTTCGGGTGCAAGCGCTGAGCGAAGGGTCGCCCTTGGCCTTATCGCGCGTCCGTAATCCAAACGACGGCCGCGCGATCAACGGCAGGTAGATAGAAAATGAGGCGGTCGCCCACGACGGTGCCCTTCAGTTCCCGCTCTTCCCCGAGAAACGGAAGAAAACGTGCCGTGCATTTCCGCGAGGCCGGAACAGAGATCCGCGTGGCCGTCTCCGGGGCCGGATTCACATTGCTGTGCGGAACAATCCCGCCGAAGTTGGCGAGGAAAACGTGCGGCTTGCCATCCACCAGGGAAACGCTAGAGGCCACGGTTGGTGCCGTTTGCACCACCAGCGACGCGTCCTGTGGAAGAGCGGCGATAAATTCCGGCTGGCCGCTCGCCGTCGCTTTTGCAAAATCGTTCTGCAGGGCAGCCAGATGAGTGGCACCAGGCGATGTCGCAAAGCGCTCTATGTTGCCCGCCGCGCCGAGAGCCGTGTTGTCCGCTCCGGTAATCACCAGTTTGCCCCCACGACCAACAAAAGCTTTCAGTTGCGATCGTTCGTCGTCCGAGAGTACGGAAACATCGGGAAGTACGAGCGAAGCTCCTTTGAATCCGGCGAGCGTGCGGGGCGTGACCGGCTGGAACTCCAGGTGTCTTTGCAGGAGAAGAACGAGAGTGCCGCGATATGCCGGCAGAAAATGTTCGGAATCAAAGTTCCGGCTTGCGGGAGAGAAATAAACGCCAATCGGGTGAATCGGCGTTCGCGGGAGATAGAATGTCTTTTCATGCGCAGCAATCCACTTGAAAATCTCAGTGCGCGTCGGTAAATCGTTGGAACCGCCCATGGAATGACCTGGCGCATCCCAGAAGTTCACTCCCGTAACAATCTGGGAGGCGGCCAGAGTTTTCATCGCTTCCCGGGCGGCCACGCCTTTGTCACCGTCCCATGAATAATTCAGTATCCAACTTGCTTTGCCTTCAGCAAACGCCCGAAACGTGAGCATACCCGCCTGGTACAGGAACCAGTCGACCTGCGTGCGACCTGCGGCCATGTGGTCGCCCGAACCAAATTCATATTCGTGGGCGATCGCGTCCACAACCGCATACATTTCATAAACGTCCGCGCCGACTCGCGTCGCTTCCTGTTCGATCCCCGGATAGATTTCCGGAATCACCATGATCGCAGGGTTGACGCTGCGTGCTACGGAGCGAATTTCTGCGACAAAATCCGTGAGCGTGTCGATCCGGAAGTTCACCCATTTGCGGAAATTGCCGTCGGAGAAATCGCCAATCTTCAGATCCTTGCGGGCATTCAGTCCGGTTTTCGCTTTGAATGCAGCCACGGTAAAGTCATCAAAACTCGCCCAGGTATTTTCCCAGCCATCGAAGTGGGTCATCCAGTACGGGATATCGACATAAATTCCATCGATCCCCGTTGCCGCGATCTGTCGCACCCGTTCCATGTACGTTTTGCGCCAGGGCTGGGCATAGGGGCTGATCCAAACGTCTTCGTCCCCTTTTCTAATCCAAAATGCGGCGCCGGATGTAAAGACGGCCGGCTCGCCCGTAAGCTTTCGCTGCAGCCAATCGGGATGATCTTTTACAACGCTGTGTGGCGACTTGTCGGCGTTGGCGGTGATGCATTCCGTGCCGGCAATGTATACGAAAGCCTTGTTTTTGATGAGGTGCGCTTTTTCCGCGACAGCCCGAATATCAGCCAGTTTTGCGGTGGGGTCGAGAAAACTTTCATAGCGGCCGGGAATATCATTGTCCACTTCGATGCCAAAAACGTGGGAAGCCTCGGCGTCACGGACAATCTTGTCCGGGCTCTTGGAATTGAGCCCGTATCCGCCAATACGGACAAAGTGCGTCCAATTTTGTTCAGGACCGTCGCTGTGCGCCGGCAAGCCGAGTAACGCGACCGCTGTCACTGCCAGGCTGAGCAGAGTTCCGAGGCGAGCCCTCATAGGCCGTCTCCTTTGAGTTCGACGGGTGGCAAGCGTCTAGATTGGCAATCTAAAATTCAAAGCGCACGCCGAATTGCATGTGGCGCGGCGATCCGAGAGTGCTGGTAACCTGCCCGAACTCGCCGTCAGTCAGTATCGTGTCGGGGATAGCGAAGCGCGGCGTATTCGTGAAGTTAAAGAACTCCGCGCGAATCTGAAGCTTCATGGCCTCGTGAATCTTGAATTCCTTGCTGAAAGAAAGGTCGGTGTTGTGGATGCCGTCGCTGCGCAAATTCGAGAAATAGCGCGGAGCGTTGCCAGCAACTTGATCGCCAGGTTGCGCAAAGCAACTCGTATCAAAGATGTTCGCGCCGGTCGCGGCAGCCTCATGATAGCTGATCCCGGAAGAGACTTGCGCGCAAGTTATGTTAGGGCGCTGGACTCCATCCTGGAGATTGCCCCCGGAAATGATGCTGATAGGAGTGCCCGTTTGAAACGTGAGGATGGTCGAAGCGGACCACCCGCCGACAATGGCGTCCAGAACCGGGTGCATGTCATGACCAATCCAGCGGCCACGGCCCAGCGGCAAATCAATAATGGTCGCCAGCACCATGCGATGGGTGGCGTCGTTGGCGCTGATCGACCGTTCGGCTCTGAGATTGTCGAGTTCTTGCGGTACGCCGGAGCTGAGGCTGTTCGTGATGAAGGCGTTGGCGCCGGCTGAAGAATCGTCAATCGATTTGGAATATGTATAGTTGCCTTCAAAACTGATGTAGTGACTCTGCCGCTTCTGAAAACGAACTTGCAGCGAGTGATAGATTGAATTGGCTTCGAGCAATGTCAGGCCGCTGAAGGAGCCGTTGAATTGCGGATAGGGCCGCAGCAAATTGACGAGTGGAATCGTATCGTCGTTGTAGATGGAGCTGGGCTCGTTAAAGATTTGATCTGAACCAGGCACAAAGAGTGGCTGGAATGGATTGGCAACCTGCTGCGCCAGGCAATCGCTCGGACCCAGGCCGTTGCAAACCGGCAAGTCGCCATTGACGATCTGATTGCGAATGGAAGAAGGCAAGTAGTTCCGGTTGGATGCGCCGGAGAATGAACTGTATGGCAGATGGGTGCCGCGGCTCCCCGAATAGTCGACTCCTATGACGATTTGACCGGGGAAAAGATGCTGGACGCCAAGGTTCCATTGATAAATTTCCGCGTTGCGCGCTTCGCCAGTGTCGAGGCTGTTGTTGTTGCCATAGCCCCAGAGCGCCGCGGCACCGTAGGTTTGGCCTTGCGGTTGGGCAAACCCGGCTGGAAATGGATTTTCCAGAGTGGCGAATTGGGACTGAAAGTTATCCTTGCTGAACAGGATTGGATTGGTGGCGCCGAATGCGGTTCCGGTAAATTGAAAATTCGTCGCGACATTCAAACCATAATAAATGCCGGCGCCTCCGCGAACGACCGTTGTGGGAGTCATCTGGTAGGCAAAACCCAGACGCGGCGCCCAGTTGTTGCGATCAACCGGAACGTTGCGGCCCCCGGGGCCGGCAAAGACCGTTGAACCCGGAAGGTCGCCGGTGGTATTGACCAATCCAGGAACATTGATGGGCACCGCAATCCCGCTGCTGCCCGAGAAATCGCTGAACTGGATCTGATCGTGGCGTTCGTTGTAAGGAGTGCTCCATTCATAGCGAAGGCCGAGATTCAGCGTCAGCTTGTGAAACAATCTCCAATCGTCCTGAAAATAAAAAGCCGTTTCCTTCGACTTGTTGGCAACGGAATGCGCCACTGTGAGGCTGGACGAGTTAGGATCGCCGTATCCGAGGAGGAGACTTGCAAAGGAATTGCCCTCGAACGGATTGGGCTCGTCCGGATTCACTTCGCTGGCCGTAGTGGCAGAAGCAAAGTTGAACAGTCCTGTGGGACTCTGCGGTTGCGAAAAATTGTTATAGAAAAGACGCTGCTCACCGCCGAACTTGAAAATGTGGCGGCCATGAACCCAAGACACCGCCGAATTGTAGGAGACCAGGGTGTGGGCAAAGCCGGTATCGGTGCAGCACTGATTGAACAGGGACGACGCATTGTTGTCCATTTGGATGGTCGGGAAACGACTCTGCCCGTTGGCCTGCGAGAGAATGGCATCGCCGGGCGCGTCGAAAACGCTTGCGACATCGGGGTAATTTTCCGTAACGGGCGCTACAGCGCGATCTGCAGTGAGACGGCTGGTCCAGACGATGGTGGGAATGGGACTCCAGTTGTGTTCAATCGAGGCGTTTTGTACGTCGGTGGTAGCACTAAAGCCGTCGCCAAAGTCGCCGTCACCGAAAACCGTGGGCGCAACAAAGGAATCGTGATGGTTGCTGTAGCGGCCGGAAATTCGATTCGTATCGGAAAAATGATGATCAATCTTGATATCGAATTGGCGGGCATCGGATTTGGGAACAAAAGCGCTGTGGTAGTTGAAATCGCCTGGCGCCGGATTGTCGATCGTAGGCATCGGATACAAGTTGATGATTTTCTGGCCGATCGGATCGATCAGGTTTGCGTCAATGACATTGGGAACAGTGAAATCCGGACGATTGCCCGCGCCGTCGACAGCAAAAGGATTGAAGATACGTTGCTGGACCGGATTTCCAGAATCGTCTGCCAACACCGAGTTGCGGAAGTCTCCCGTGCGTTCTGCCGTGGTTGGAACGAAGGCATTGATATCGACGGGATCGCTTTGTTTGGTTTTCTCGAAGTCGACAAGGAAAAAGGTTTTGTTTTTGCGAAGGGGGCCGCTGAAGGAAAAGCCGTACTGGTCGCGGGAGTGATCGGGATTGGGAATTCCTTGCGCATTGCGGAAAAATTCGTTCGCGTCCAGCGCCGACCGTTGTCCAAACCACCAGCCGCTGCCGTGAAATTTATTGCCGCCTTCCTTAAGCACGATGTTGACGACGGTGCCACCATTACTGCCGTATTCGGCAGAGAAGCTATTATTCTCAACCTTGAATTCCTGCACGATCTCGACCGAAGGTTGATAGTAGACGTTCGTGGTTGCTCCTTCACCTTGCTCCGGAGCACTGGTGAGCGCGCCATCGACACGAATTTCCGCGGTCGCATTGCGCTGCCCGTTGGAAACGAAGTTGGTTCCCGTCGGATAAGAATCGGTGGTTCCCTGACCGGCCGTTTCTGTAACTCCGCCCGCCAGAAATACCAAACTGAAAAAACTGCGATTCACGAGCGGAATATCCCGCACGTATTCATTGGTAACATCGGTACCGAGCGAAGCGTTGGCGGTATCCAGAAGGGGAAGCTCCGTCGTTACCGTCACGCTGCTCGACAGAGAACCCGGCTTCAACGCGAAGTCAATCGAGGCCGCTTGGCTGGCCGCGAGCACGACATTGGTCCGCTCGTCCGGGGCAAAATCGGCCGCCTCCACTCGCAGCGTATAGTTCGCAGGGCGCAGACCAGTAAGGGTGTACGCTCCGTTCGTATCGGTCGTCGTAGCGGTCGCAACATTCGTATTTACATCTGTGAGCGTCACCTTGGCACCAGCAATAGCGCCGCCCGAAGAATCCCGAACAACGCCCGACAGCTGCGAAGTATAGGAAGCTTGCCCGTGAACGAGTGGAGGGAGCAAAAGGCATGCAAATATGAAGAAAAAGGCATTTCTGAGCTTGGTCATGAACACCCCCTCTAGCCTGCTTGACGAGAACTGAAACGCTTGCGATTTCCTTCTTTTATAATCTATTGGCTGTTATGTCAAGGATTAGCGTAAACAAAAACAAGGTAACGCAAGATGTCCGCCACCTAGCGTTTTGACCGGGGCTCCTGCCTTGCCCGGGAGGGCACAAGTCAGACAAGTGGGTGGGGCAGGAATTTGCTGCCTGGGGGTGAACCGGTGAGCAAGCGTGCCGGACGACAGGAGGAAGCTTGTGGCACGCTAGCTGTCAGCGGCCCGTGCTCGAACGGTTCTCTTTACAGGGATACGCCGCGCTTCCAGGGAATGAAGTCGTCCTGTGCCAGGAGTTCTGCCTTGGTGCGAAGTGTTCCGCTCGCCACGCGCAGGACCAGTTCCAAAATAGCGTCGCCGGTTTGCTCTATCGTCGTAGTCCCGGAGACGATCGAACCTGCGTCAAAATCAATGATGTCGCTCATGCGAACAGCTAGAGCCGAGTTTGTCGAGATTTTTACGACCGGCGTGATGGGATTGCCGGTCGGTGTGCCCAGGCCGGTGGTAAATAAAACGACGGTCGCACCTGCTCCAGCTTGGGCCGTGACGCATTCCACGTCATTGCCCGGAGTGCATTGCAGATTCAGACCTGGCTTGGTGCTGGTTTCCGGATAGTCAATGACCGCGGTGATTGGTGAAGTGCCTCCCTTTTTCGCCGCACCGGCCGATTTCATGGCATCGGTTATCAACCCGTCCCTGATATTCCCCGGAGATGGATTCATCTCAAAGGTCGCGCGTACGGCTTTGGCCCGAGCCTCGTAGTCCCGCATCAAATTTATGAATCGTTCGGCAGTTTTCGCCGTATCACAGCGATTGATAAGACCTTGTTCTACGCCGCATAGTTCGGGAAACTCCGACAGGATGCCCGTGCCACCGGATGCAGCGACAATATCCGCCAGATGGCCGATCGCCGGATTCGCAGTAATCCCCGAAAATCCGTCCGATCCGCCACATTTCAAGCCGACACAAAGACTGGAAAGTGGAGCTGGCTTGCGTACTTCTCTGTCTGCTTCGATGAGTCCGAGAAATGTGTCCCGAATGGCGCGCGACAGCATGGCGCTCTCAGAAGGCCATTGCTGCTGCTCGTAAACAAGCAGGGGCTTCTGCAAATTGGGAGTACGCCTGGCGATTTCCTCACGCAGGATGCTGACCTGCGCGTGCTGACAGCCGAGACTCAATACGGTAGCCCCGGCAACGTTGGGGTGGTTAATGTAACCTGCCAGAAGTCCGCACAAATTCTGCGCGTCTTCGCGTGTTCCACCACAGCCTGCTTGGTGCAGCAAAAATTTTATTCCATCAATATTGGGGAACACTTTACGGGGCGCCGCTCCCGGTGAACTGGTTGTAAATTCGCGACTGCGAAGTTCCTCGGTCTTGCCCTGCTGGTACAAGCGGGCAAGTTCGGCTACCTGCTGGCGGTGAATCTGCGGTGCGGCGAAACCCAACTCTTCTTCAAAAGCCTGCTTCAAGACATTGAGATTGCGGTTTTCGCAGAACACCAAAGGCAGCACGATCCAGTAGTTTCGCGTGCCCACCCGTCCGTCCGGCCTGTGGAATCCCTGAAATTCCTTCTTCGCCCAGACGCTGACATCGGGCGCGCTCCAGCGATAGGTTGTGTCCTTTTCATGAAAGTCCGAAGCGCTGTGACGAACATTCCGCGTGGTAATGGCTTCGCCTCGCGCAATCGGAACGATGGCCTTGCCCACCAGCACCCCGTACATAACAACGGAATCGCCCGGCGCCAAAGCTTGGGTGGCAAACTTGTGTTTCGCGGGCACGTCGCTGGCCAGCACATAAGACACGCCGGCAAAATTCGCAGTTTCTCCCTGATGAAAATCGAGAGTTGCGATGAGCACATTGTCCCGGGGATCAACTTGTAACAGCTTGTTTTGCATAGTCGCGAATCTCGCTACCGCATGGAAACTCTTGATTGGACCTCAAGCAGCGTCCTTTGAACCGTCTCCTCCAGGCGAGCCTTTGGCCCGACACAAATCATACGCGATTCTTGTAGCGGGTACATCCGGCGCGACGGACCTGGTTTTTATTTGATTTGACGATATCGAAATTTGCGTCCAGCAGATATTACTGTCCGCTGGTGGTTCAGGCTTTGACCGCATATCGCGGAATCGACCGGGATTTGGTCGAATTCTTGTCAGGAGGAAAGGCCGTCGAGCTTCTTAGAACCAATTGAGTTTTCAGGACATACTCGGTCCCGTCCGGCGCAGGCGTCTCCCTTTTCACTTCGTTCAAGAGCGCATCAAACGCTAATTTGGCCAAATCTTTTTGTGACATTTGAACGGTGGTGAGCGGCGGAATCATGAACTCGGCCATGCGGATGTCGTCAAATCCCACGATCGACAAATCCTGCGGCACGGCAATCCCCAACTCATACGCTTCCCGCATAACGCCGATCGCCGTCATATCGTTGGAACAAATGAGCGCCGTGGGTCGTTCTTGCAGACGGGAGAGTTCCTGCAGAGCGCGTCGCCCGCCTTCCAGACGGTGGTCTCCCTCGACAATAAATTCTGGTCTTATCGGCAACCCGATTTCACGCATCGATTCTTCAAACGCGCGTTTTCGCGCAATGGCTGACCTTAGTTTTAGCGGGCCCGCCACAAAGCCAATACGTTCATGCCTGAGCGCTGCCAGGTGTTGTACGGCCTGGCGAATCCCATCCACATAGTCAACTCGGATGTTGCTCACGCGCGGCGCCTTGGGCCCAACATCAATGAACACCAGCGGTAGATTTCGAAAACGCAAATGCTCCAGAAGAGCGTCTTCCATTCCGAAGGTTACGACGGCCACCCCGTCCACCCGTTGCTCGATCATTCTCCGGACCGCCAGTTCCATGCGTTTCGGATCATGAATTGTGGAGGTCAGCAGAATTTCGTAGTTCTTCTCGACGGCCAGATTTTCAAACGTCTGCACAATCTCAGGAAAGAAGGGATTCGTAATCTCAGAAACGATGAGCCCGAAGGTATGACTTCTCCCGGAAACCAGGGCACGGGCCTGTCGATTCGGGTAATAGCCGAGCTCGGCGATGGCCTTCCAGACGCGTTTGGCAAGTTGGGCGTCTACGGTGGCCACTTGGTTGACCGTTCGGGAAACGGTTGCCGTCGATACCCTGGCGCGTCGCGCCACATCGCGGATGTCCACTTTCGCTCTCCAGAACCGGGAAATTTGATCACCAGCAGTATACGCTTTCTCCGTGCCCCAGAGTCCAGGGCACGCGTATGGGCAGGATTCCCCCTGCGGGCTTCCTCATTTCACCCGAAGTCACGGACAACCGCCAGTCCGTTCCCTCAGGACTTGGGCCCGAACGAATTTGCGCTCGTTGGCATTGCAGTGGTAAACGTTTGCTTACACGTTTTCCGTTGGACAATCTGGGCAGCAATTCCAGTCTGCCCGCTCGCTAACCCTGGCATCGCGCCAGGCGCGTTATCGTCTTCTATTTGCAGCTCAGGAAGCCAGCTCCGCTCGCGTGCGCGGCCGTTTCCTCTTCCATTCATAATCTTTTCGCAAAAGCGACTTGTGTTTTTTAACCTGCACTTCCAATTCCTTGAATGCTATCTTGCAGCTCGATTGCACATTTGCTCCCACGCCAGTGGCGTGCAAGGCCCCAGTGGGCATCGACAAATTCAAAACGCACGAATGCTCTTCCCTATGTGGATTTTCAGAAAATACTCCATGTAATTGCAGAAGATCGGGCGAATAATTTTGTAACAATGTATTGAGTTTTTCGATCTGCCGTGCGACTACGCCTTCAACAGCCTGTTGCGAATTGACATGCTTGTAGCTGATGGAAAGTTTCATGAACGCACCTGTAGGAAGATTTGCGGAAGAGGCGTGCGACGCAGTCATCGACTCTGCACCGCTCATGCCCCAGAGCATAGCAGCGAGAAACGCTCGCCGCAATCGTCGTCTTGCTCACAGGTTCTTGGATGCGGCCTCTGCTGTTTGTGGTGCCTGACCAATTGCAGTGATTTAATATTCTTGTGACCGTTGATCCCGATTGACATAGGCACTCCATTGTCAAAAACTCTTCCCTGGTTCAGCAAACGCACGGGATGATCGATACCATGACAATTCACATATTTGCATTTCGCTTTAAACCGGGTGTCAGTGAGGAAAGAAAAAAATACATTGTGAGTGAAATTCGCGACCTACAAGGTCACATACCGGGACTACTGGAAACTTGGGTGGGCCTCAATATTTCTTTGCGGGGCGCCGGCTACGAATTAGGCGGCGCGATGAAATTTGCAGATAAGGAATCTTTCGACGCCTACGGCCCGCATCCGGCCCATCAAAAGCTGTTGGGTTGGCTTATGCCTTTGATCGAGCCAATCGAAGTGGATTTCGCTCTCTAAGCGTCACTGATCACGACAAACTACGCCGATAGCGGGCCCACTTGGCGTCTGGGCGGTTTTTTGATTTACTCCAGCGTTCCGGGTGCTTTTTCTTCTCGCGCGCGATGGACCTCGGGTCCACCAGCCATTGCGCCCTTCCCGGGCGTCCAGTCGTTTTCTGTTTCGAGCCAACGAGTCGCCCGATGCTCAATAAACGGCAAATCTCCGCGCTGGTGGTGTCCAAGGCCGCAGCGGTTTGTTGGACAGTGATCCAATTCTTGCGGGGATTTGGCATCTCTCAGTCCTCCATCCCAAGGAACGCGATTGGCTAAAATCACTTTACCGTTATATTACCTTTATTGGAAATATTCGTGTCAAATGTTTGTCCCGGGGCCTGGCCCTGAACGAGTGAAGGCCAATCGGATAACTGGATTGAGGGATACACAGGGGCGCGCTCTTTGCCCGGCGACGGGCAAATGGTAAGTTCATTTTATACAGAATTCTTATTTCTTGAACAAATCCTCAAATGCCTGCCGGGCATCTGTGGGGCGGCGCGCCGCAGGCGGCGCAGCGGCTGCGGTGTTCGGCTGTGAATAGGTGGTAGGAGCAGTGTCTTTTTCTACGGTTGTGCGGAATTCATAAAACTTACAGCTATTCTTCGCGTCTTTTGGGTAGATGCGCTCGGGAATCGGCTGCGTGCACTCAAATTGCGCACCGGTATCAAAGTACCGGCACTGCTTGCAGCAGTGTAGTTCAAGCTGGCACTTAGGACACTTTCCGTTGGGGTCAAAGCCTGGAGTCAGTACCGCGCCGCAATTCGCGCAACGTCCCCGCGTCACCGTTCCAACCATGCGGGGCGTCCGCGGACCCAGATGATCCACATTCCGCGGACCCCCGGATGGCGGTTTTCGATCCTGTCGTTTCTCTTTTTTGTCGTCTTTTTCCGCGTCTCGGTAACCGCGGTGACTATACTTGCGATCCACAAACGCCTCCGTCCGTCATTTTCGACGGACCAGCACACATCTCTGCCTTTTTGCGAATTCTCGCAAAGTGACTTGGTAAGTATCCAATCGGATTGTTACACTCGGCCCGATAGTACAACCACTTCCAAAGGGTTACGTTCAGGATTGCCTATTTCGAGCAGGAGACGGGACATCTATGTTTGTAGTCCTCTGGGAGTTCGAAGTCAAGCCGGGAAGCGAAATAGAGTTTCGGTCGGCTTATGGCCCTGCCGGCCCTTGGCTCCAACTATTTCGTCACGATTCCAGTTATCTCGAAACTCGTCTCCTGCACGATCCTTTCCGGGTCCAATTTTATGTCACGCTCGACTTCTGGACTTCGCACGGCGCGTACCAATCCTGTCAGGCCTTCAACCGGAGCGAATATCAGCAAATTGACGCCATCTGCGGAACGCTTACCCTGACGGAACGAAAGCTCGGTGAATTCGATACGCCTTCCGGGCCATAATCCAACTTCGATTTCGGCCGCCCTAGGCAAACCAGCCCACAAAACCGTCGGGTTTCAAATCGTCCTTCATGAATCTCCGTGGAGTTCCGTCGACGCGCAGGACCGCTTCTGCCGCCAGATATCCGCTCCTCACCGCTCCTTCCATCGTCGCTGGCCAACCCGTGGCTGTCCAATCCCCTGCCAGAAATAGCCCGCCAACACTGGTTTGCTGTTTGGGACGCCAGCGATCGACACCCGGCTCCGGCGAAAACGTGGCAGCCACCTCTTTAATGACGGTTGCTTTCACGAGCTGCGCCTCACGCGCCAATGGCAGCGCTTGCCGTACTTCGGTCAGGCACAAATCAATAATTTCCTGCCGTTGCTTCGGCAACAGAGCGTAAGACGCACTGATCACCAGCTGAAGATATTGCCCTCCGGGGACGCCCTCAGCCCTGGCCGTCGCATCTCCGTAAAGCTGGGTCTTGTTGAAAATCCACTGCGTGGTCGTGTCCAGGAGTGTGATGAACGGCTCGTCGGTAACCTTCCGGTCAAACCACAAGTGCACGCCCGTGATCGGTGCGTCCTTAATCCTCTCCAAGCTCCGAAACGCGGCGTCGTTCTGCTTCACACTTTCCGGAATCAATTCAGCAATCACCGTGTGCGGCACGGCGAACACATACGCGTCCGCGGTCTCAACGCGTTCACCGTCAAATTTCAGTCCGGCAAGCTTTCCGCCCTCAAGGAGCAGCGCGCGCACGGCGGAACGCAGCGTCACTTCCCCGCCCCGCTTCTCAATTTCCGCCTTGGAACCTTCGTAAAGGTCCGCCAGCGGCACAACCGGCACTCCCATCCGATATCCGGTCCGGTTGGACAAAAATGCCTTCCAAAATACATCCACCCCAAATCGCGCGTCGGTCCGGTCGAGTTCTTCATCGAGCGCACTTACCAACACCACGCGCCAAAATCTCTCAATCGCCCGCGGCGTCTGCCGTCTCCGCCGGAGCCACTCCAGCATGGAAATCCCGCCCGCCTCCTCCAGGTCCGCCGTCCGTCCCTTGGCCCACAGAATACTGAGCATCGCCCGCCCGATGGAAATCTTGTCGCGCAAGCTTAGCGGCGCAAATGCGGCAAACGATCCGGTCATGTGAAACGGCGCGGGAAGCATCCCGGCTTGCATTGTTCCCTGGCGCCCTTCCGGGTCAAGAAACAACAAGCGGTCGAAAAATTTAATTTTGTTTTCAGAACCGACGCGCCGATAAAAATCTTCGAGATTTGTGCAACAGCCCAGCGTTACATGCTGGCAGTTGTCCACATGCTCGCCGTTGGGCAACAGATAGCTCGTCGCCCGTCCCCCTAGATAAGGGCGCAGCTCAAACAAGCGAACGCGCCAACCCGCTTCAGCTAGCGCGACGCCGGTCGCCAGTCCCGCCAGCCCGCCGCCGATCACTATCACGCTTTTCAAGAATGTTCTCTTCCGTCACGCGACCAAAGCGTGCCTTTGCAATGAATAGCATCTTCTCTGCCTTGGAAAGCCGTACGCGCTCGCCAAAAACAGCAAAATCGAGTGATTCAATTCGCGCCAGAAGTGCGCTGTAGGTGTGCACCAGCAACCAGAGCGCGCCACGGCTGTCCGCATCAACCAAACTCATTAATTTCGCGCCTTCCTTATACAACTGCCAGGCACGTTCTGCTTCAAACCGCAACAGCTCGCGCACGCCGAGAGTCGCCGCATTGTTCCCCAAGTCGGCTGGTGCCACTCCAAATCGCGCCAAATCCTCGTCCGGCAAGTAAACTCGCCCCAGTTCGTGGTCCTCGTGCACGTCGCGAATAATGTTCGTCAACTGGAAGGCCAGTCCCAGCTTCTCTGCCAGCTCCAGAGCCCGTGCATCCTTAAATCCGAAAACGTGCGTGCAGGTCAGTCCAACTGTCCCGGCCACTCGATAGCAATACTCGCGCAATCGTTCAAATGTCGGATAGGTCTGAATCGTCAAATCCATCTCTGCGCCGGAGATCAAATCATGCAGGTATCGCGCAGGCATGCTGTACCGGCGCATGGTGTCCACCAGCGCCGGGAGCACGGGACTTGCCGCGGGCCCGTTGCTTGTCAGCGCATCGTCGAGGGCCGCGCGCCACCGTGCCAGCCCCCGCTGCTTTACAACCAAATCGTCGTCTTGGTCCGCCACATCATCCACCAGGCGCATGAAAGCGTAGAGGGCCGCCAAGCCATCACGCTTGGTTTTGGGCAAAAGATAAAACGCATAGTAGAAATTACTGTGGGCAGCGCGCGCTACGCGATGGCACTCCTGGTAGGACTCGGCGGCGCCGAGTGCCCCGCTCGCTTGCGTCTTCCCATCCGTTCTGGAATTTTTGGCAACGAGTTGCGTCAGCAGCGCCCGCCCCAGCAGCCGTGCCTGTTTCCCTCGTCCGACCGAGGGCCGCGTGTGCAACGTGTCGTAGCCCATCGCTTCAATCGCGTCCAGGACGGCCATCCCGCCGCGGCTGAACATATCCAAATCCACACTCAGCCTGCCATCGACCATTTTCGATAGCGGCAGGCCTTCGGCGAACAACCCGCGGGTTCGCGCGATCAAGTCCTTCATGAGCTCTACATAGCGCTCATCAAAACGCTTGGCGACGATATCGCTCTCGCCGACCGCGTGGGCGGCGGCAATATCGAGCGGAATATAGATCCGGCCCTTTTCCAAATCGCGCGAAACGTCCTGCCAAAAATTTGCCAGTTGCAGTGCCGTACAGGTTCGATCGGAAAGCTGCTGCCGCTGCTCATCCCGGTAACCGCAAAGATAGAGCACCAGCCGCCCCACGGGATTGGCGGAATACACACAATACCCAACCATCGCCTCCCAGGTCGCGTAACGCTTTACGGTTTGATCCTGCCGAAAGGCCCGCAGCAGATCCGCAAACGGCTGCTTCGGAATATCTTTCGCGACAATCGTTTCATGCAGCGCGACAAACACCGGATGCGACGGCGTACCGCGATAACAGGCATCCAACTCCTGTTCCCACCAGTTCAAAAGCTGCAAAGCGCGGGCCGTATCCGGAACCTCATCGCCCAGATCATCGGCCCACCGGCAGTACGCATACAGATTATAAAAGTGTTGATGGAGTTCTTTCGGCAGAAGCCAGGAAGCTACATTGAAATTTTCGTAGTGGTGAGTCGCCAGCCACCGCGTGTACTGCTGCGCCTCGGCAGCCGTACTTCCCACAGGAGGCAATTTCTCTGCTAACTGAAGTTCACCGGGACGCAACATCAGGCGAGGGAGTCCTTAGTACACATGTTTGGTTTGCAAAGAAAAAGAAGCGATCTGCTTCACGGACGCACGGCCAGCTTGATCTCGCCACTGCGCGCCTTCATACGCTCAAACGCCTGCGGCAAATCGGTCAGCCGGATTTCTTCCGTCACAAAATCGCCTGCAGAAATATCCCCGCGTCGAATGGCTTCCAGCGCTTCGCGAATAAATCGCGGCGTGTGATGGAACGGTGAAATCAGTTTAATCTCGGAATAGTGGATGCTCGCTGGCTCGATCTCCACCGTAGTTCCGCTGGGCAAGCCACTGAAGAAGTTCACCACGCCGCCGCGCCGCACCATACTCAACGCTTGTCGCCAGGTGGCAGGATTCCCCGCCGCTTCCACGACCGAGTCTGGCCCGCGTCCATCCTCCGTCAAGGCCTTAACGGCAGCCACCACATCGGGCGTCTCCGTAACGTTAATCGTCGCAATCGCTCCCAGACGCCGCGCCACTTCAAGAGGTGCGCTACGGCGGGCCAGCGCAAGCACGCGCAACCCGCGCCGCGAAAGCATGCGCACGTACTTGAGCCCGATTGGCCCGCATCCGATCACCGCAACCGTGTCGCCCGTACGCACTTCCATTTCGTGAATTCCGCGCAGCACACAAGCCAGCGGTTCGACCAGCGCCGCGCTGCCGTCATCGACGGAGTGCGGCACTTCCAGCATGTTCTCCATCGCAATGCGCCCTGGAATCCGCATGTACTCCGCATAAGCGCCGTTGTTAAACAGCAAGTCTTCGCACAAATTTTCCTGGCCGCGACGGCAGTGATAGCACCGCAGGCACGGCGCGGAGTTTGCCGCGATCACCCGCATTCCTATGCGCCATCGCGCATCAACGCGTTTTCCGACCGCCGCAATCTCCCCGACGACTTCATGCCCGAACACCGCCGGCGGCTGAATCATCTTCGCGTGATATCCGCGCTTCCACACTTTCAAATCCGTTCCGTCCGTCAGAGCCAGCCGAACCCGGAGCAGCACTTCATCTGCGGCCAGCGTCGGCACATCAATTTTTTCTATGCGCAAGTCTTCACTTCCATACAGCACAGCTGCCGTCATCTTTGACGGCACAATAATCCTGACCGGCCCCGGAATTTCATGGACCGCGAAGTCTGGTTTTTTTGTGCTGCTTGGGCTCATGGGTGTGTAATCAAAATCTTCAAAGACTCTGCCGTGGGCCGCGCCGCCAGTTCCAGCCCTTCCTGAATTCTATCCAGAGCAAAGCGGTGCGTCACAATATCCATGACCGGCAGTTTCTTCTGTAGCACCAGTTCGGCTGCTTCTTGTTGGATGTCCACAGCCGCGCTATAGCTGCCTAAAATCTCCTTCTCGTCAATCCCGACGGCTGCGGCCGGAAACTCGATTTTTGTCACGGGATCATTCGCTGCGAACAAGAGGACTCGTCCGCCGGGCCGCGCTGCGGCCAAAGCATCAATTACCACTGCTGGATGCGCCACAGCTACTAGCACCGCGTCGGCACCTCGCCCGTCCGTCCGGGCCCTTATCTCTTCCACCAGCTTACCACTACTTGGGTCGAACGACTCCAGCGCTCCCAAGGTCAGGCTCTTTTTGCGGCGCACCTCCATTGGATCGCTAGCGTACAGTCGCGCTCCCTGAAGATTCGCCACCATCAACAGCTGCAAACCAATCGGCCCGCAACCCATAACCAGTACAGTTTCGCCTGCCACAATCCGAGCCTTCTGCACCGCCTTCACAATCGTATTGATCGGCTCAATGAAGGTGGCCTCTTCAAAGCTTACCTCGTCGGGCAAAGCCACGACCCCGTGCTCGGTCACCCACGGCATGGCCTTCACATACTCGGCGAACCCGCCGCCGTTCGGTGTAAACCCGCCCGTGAGCCCGGTCGTCTTGTACTGCCCGCACTGTGAAAACAACCGGTTCTCACAATAAAAACAAGTCCCGCACGGAATATGATGAAAACTCATCACCCGATCGCCCAACTTCCACTTCTGTACTCCACTCCCCACCGCGACAACAGTCCCCGCCAGTTCATGCCCCAGAATTTGCGGCGGCGCCACATACCCGTGAAAAATCTTCTTGATATCGGTCCCGCATATCCCGCAAGCCGCCACCTTAATCAAGATCTCCCCGTTGCCCACCTCGGGCACGGGAACTTTTTCCACGCGTACAATCCCCTTCTCGCGATAAACCCCCGCCCGCATCACTTTTGGGATCGTGCCCAAAGTTTTCACGCTTTCATCCATGGACCGTGCCCCACTCATCCGACTTTCACTCCGGCGGCCGACTCCCTTTTCGCGTTTTCAACGATGCTCACAACATAACGATCCAAAAACCCAGCGAGTTTCTCGGCAGCCATGCGACTTTGGTTCCCAAATCGCAGCAAAGACGGAATCGACCACGGGTGCTGCGCAATCTGCCCGAACACTTTCCTCATGCTTACGTCGCCGTCCCTGGTAGTCACTCGGTTGAAATCTAGCGGTAAATTCTCTTCAACCGTGTCGCTGATTCCCCGCACCGCGACAACCCTCGCACCAAATCCAGTGGCCTCTTCGAGCACTTCCAAACTTTCCATTTCCACCGCATCTGCGATCAATCCCAACTGCTTCTTGTCTGCTGCGTGCCCAACAACATCGGAACCCGTGTAGAACGCATCCACCCTCTTCGCGCTGCTCTGCACCGCCAACTGGATCAATTGTTCGTCGCAGGCAACACTTCTTGAAACGGAGTCCAGAATTTCGCCAGGAACGAGTATTTCTCCAGCCAAATGCTGCGGTCGCAGCCCCCCTGCCAATCCACTTGAAATACAAAAATCGACATTGCAATCCCAAATCACTTTCGTAGCCTCTACCCAGGCCTTTTTTCCGCCAATGCCAGTCAGCAAGACATTAATTTCCGCACCATCTACGTTTGCCGAAAAGCACTCCATGTCGTTACGCGAAATTTTTTGAAACTCTCGCAACTTCCGCCACGGCGCAAATTCCGCATCCACCGCGAATGTAACAAGTATTCTCATTCGCTCGCCGAGATTCTACGCCGCCTTCGCCCGCGCCATTTTCTTCACGCGTCCTTTGGCGATATAACCATTCTCTTCATACCACCGCACCGCCCGTTCCAGCGCCTGACGCACCGGCCCAGCCACAAATCCCAGTTCCCGCCCGGCCCGCGACGCGTCCACAAACATCATATGCTGTGCAATCTTCACGCCTTCGACCGGTATCTGCGGCTCGCGACCAATCAATCGCGAAAACGCCGTCTCCGCATACGCCACGCCGAGCGCCACACCGTGCGGAATTTTCATCTTCGGCGTTGGCAGTCCCGTAATACTGGCCAGCAAATCCAGAAACCCTTTCAAAGTTAGATTCTCCCCACCCAACAAATATCTCTCGCCCGGCTTCCCACGCTCTCCCACCAGCAGATGACCTGCCGCGCATTCCTCCACACCCACGAAATTCAGTCCGGTCTCGACATAGCCCGGCATCTTGCCATTCAAGAAATCCAAAATAATCTTTCCGGTCGGCGTCGGCTTCCAGTCCCCAGGTCCGACTGGCGTAGTCGGCATGGCCACCACAACCGGCAATCCACTCTTGGCCGCGTTCAAGGCTTCCTGCTCGGCCATCCATTTCGACCGCTTGTAGTGCCCCACCATTTCTTCAAGCCTTGCGTCGGTCCGCTCATTCGGCAATTCCGGACGATCCACTGCAATCGTCGCCACCGTGCTCGTATAAATCAGCAGCTCAACACCAGCGCGTCGCGCGGCATCCAGCAAATTCCTGGTGCCGCCCACATTCGAATCATAAATATCCTGCGGATTTTTCGCCCACAACCGGTAATCCGCCGCCACATGAAACACATACTGAATGCCCTTCATCGCGCGTTCGAGCGAAGCGGCATCCCGCAAATCTCCGGTCACATATTCCAGCGGCAAATCGGCAATCGCCTTATTCGTGCTCGAAGCCCGCATCAACACGCGCACATCTTCGCCGCGTGCCACGAGTTGCCGGGCCACATGGCTCCCCAAAAACCCCGCCGCCCCCGTCACCAAGGTGGTCATGAAACCCGCAGACCTTCTTCGCTCGACTCTTCCTCCGGCTCCAGCTCACGTGGAGTCCGCAAAATCCTGCGCTCGCCCTGCACTTCGCCTCGCAGCGCGTCCGCAATCTCGCGCGAAAACTCCATCCACTTGCGATCCCCAATCGCGCTCCACACCGCCTCAAGTTTTTCCGGGGCTTCGCCGGTCACAACAAATCCATCCGCATCGAGCGCCCGCAACTTCTCAATCAATCCGAGCAGTTCTGCCAGCTCGCTGTCGGCCTTTACCGGCAGATGCGCGCAAATCAAGAATCCCGACAGCTTGGCGGCGCGAATTCCTTCCAGCGCAAGCGCCCAATTTTCCCCGCCATCGGCAAAGCGCACCGTCAGATACAGCCGCGAAACAGGCCTGAATTCATGAATTCGCCGCCGCAAGAATCTGCCGTCGGTTTCAACAAATACATACCGGCTGCCGTCGGCCAGCTCGCGCGTAAACTTCCCGCACGCCGCATGCTGGAGTGGCTCCGCGCCACCCAGCCAGATCACCGGAGCCGCCGATTGCTGCGCTTCGTGACGCAATTCCTGCTCGCTCTTTACTTCCGGATCCGGCGCGCCATTTCCCGGCCGCAGCAATTCAACACGCAACACCAGCGCACTGGCGCTCAATCGTCGCCCCAGCATGCGCGCGAACTGCGCTCTTCTGATTTGTGCTTGAAGTCGTAGAGGAAACCGCGTCATGCGCCGTGAAATCCGCTGCGCATCCGAAAATCCGCAGGCCGGACTTTCATCGCGCAAAATTCCTCAGCCTGGGTCGCTTGATTCTGATATCGCGCCAGCGCGTAAACCGGAAACGAATTGCGATACAAGTGGTACTTCAAATAAAACACACCTGGAAAACCGGTCCCGGTAAAATCCGCTTCGTCCCAGGAACCATCGTCATTCTGATTCTTGACCAAATAATCCACGGCGTTTATGACCGATGGGTCATGCGCGTCCCCGCCCGCCAGCAGGCCGATCAATCCCCAGGCCGTTTGCGAAGGCGTGCTCGGCCCCTGCCCCTTGGTCGAGGCCGCGTCATAGCTCATCAGCGATTCGCCAAAACTTCCATCCGCCTTTTGCACCGATCGCAACCATTCCACGCCGCGCTTGCAATATTCCTTCGTGGTCAAGGACACGGTCTCCAGCGCGCGCAGAACCCCGCTCGTTCCGTAGACGTAATTCACTCCCCAACGTCCAAACCACGAACCATCTTTGCACTGGTCCTTCAGCAGAAATTTCACCGCCCGTTTCACCGCCGGATGTTCCGCCGTCCAACCAAACCGTCCCAAACATTCCAGCGTCCGCGCGGTCACATCGGCCGTCGACGGATCAATCATCGCGTTATGGTCCGCAAACGGAATGTTGCACAAGAATTTCCGGTCATTGTCGCGATCAAACGCTGCCCAGCCCCCATCGCGGTTCTGCATGCTCAAAAGCCACTGCAAGCCACGGCGAATCGCGCCTGTCATCCGCTTCTCATCCGGAAACTTCACGCGCTGCAACGCCATCAACACAAAGGCGGTGTCGTCGACGTCGGGATAAAAATCATTCCTGAACTCAAAAGCCCAACCGCCCGGCTCGGCATCTTTATTCTTCACCTGCCAGTCCCCGGGGCCTAAAACCTGCTTCGACAAGATCCAGTCCGCCGCTTTCACCAGCCCCGGATGGTCGGGCGCGACCCCCGCCTCTTCGAGCGCCACCATGGCAATCACCGTGTCCCACACCGGTGAAACGCAAGGCTGCAATCGCAGCGTCTCTTCATCTTCAATTTCAAATCGCGAAAATTCTTTAATCTCGCGCGCCGTCAACGGGTCATCAACGCCATGTCCCAGGGCCAGCAACGCAAAAATGGAGTTCATCATCGCCGGATAAATGGCCGCTAGCCCTTCGGTCCGCTCGATGTGCTCCATCATCCACATTTTCGATTTGTGCAGCGCTCTTTTGCGCAAAGGCTTCCAAGGCGACTTTTCGTAAAGCTTTAGCACGCGATCGGTAAACAGGAAAAAATTCTTCCAGGAAACGAGCTGATCGCTCCAATCAAACGCCGCATTCTTGTGGTTGGGGTTCCGAAAGAGTTCATCAATGTGCGCGCTCTCCGGCACGCGCCAGTCCGGGCGCAGCGCCGACAAAATCCCCATGGGAATCACAATTCCGCGCGTCCACGACGACATCTCATAAATATTGATATAAAACCAATTCGGCAGCAGCATCAGTTCCGGCGGAATTGACGGCACCAGCTCCCATCCCACCGCACCCAGTAGCGCGAGATAAAACCGCACATACGAATTGGTCATTTCCAACCCGCCGAGCGCATGCACTTCGGCGCGTGCCTGCACCATGTGCGCCGCGTCGGGCGAATCTCCGGCCAGCTTCAACGCGAAATAGGCCTTACACGTGGCGCTCAGCTCGGAAGGCCCGTGCGGATAAATGCTCCACCCGCCGTCCGGCAATTGCCGTTCACGAACATACTTCGCCAGTTTTTCGATCCGCACCGGATCGGCTTTTCCCAGCACATGCAAATAAAAAATGTAGTCGGATTCCAGGGTGGTGTCTGCTTCCAGCTCGCCCTGCCAGAAGCCTTCAGCGGCCTGCAAAGACAGAACGTGGTTCGCGCCATTCTCGATGGCCTTCTCGAGGCGCGATGCCCAATTTTCTTCTCGCGCAACGGCTGGTGCCGGTGCCACCGTAAGTTCCTCTCCCATTCGGGCGAACGAAGCCATTCGTGCTCTCCCCAGAGCAGAGTTCAATTTCCCTTCAATTGCCGGCACCCGTGCCCAGCAATTTCACATTGCGTCTAACTGTCGTGTTCTTTATAACTTGGGTGGAACCAGCCTTACCCGCCGGTCCTCTGGAATAACACCCCACGCCAATTAGATGCGGGTAACCCCAGTACTACTAAATTATCCCTGTCTTGCCACTTATGGTCAACGAATAAGATGCCGCCAAGGCTTCCGTCGTTAAACATTATCTTGTGTTTTGAACGTTGGAATGGGCGGAGCAAAGCGTGGTTCGGCAGCTGCCAGGGGGCTCCCGCCGCCGCGGCACTCATTTTCGCGTCTGCCTAGACCTGCACACCCGCCGGCGCTTCGACGACTCGCTGCACCAAAACCTGCAACGGTTCGGGCAACCGCTCGCCATCCCGCTGGACGACCGAAGGCTTCTCGCGCAGAAGTTTTGCGGGAAATTTCATCCAGCCAGGGCGCCCGCCGCTACCCTCGCCCACCTCTCCTCGCAAAACGATCGCATCCGCCCGATCCAAAGCCGTCCGCGCGGAATCCTTAAAATCTTCTTTCGACGGATCAACCACCGCAAAAAACAGACTGGGCTTCAGGAACTGCATGAGCGAATTACTTTCAATAATCACAGCGCCGGGCTCATCCCCCAGGCCGCGTAGCGCCTCATGCAAACTGGCGCGCAGCAGCGGCAACCCTTCTGCCAGAAATCCTTGCTTGGTTCTCAACCAAAAAGACTTCCGCGCCCCCGCGGTCAGAAACCGCGAACTATCCGTCCCCGAGTCCGCACGGGTCTCCCACTCCATGGCGCAAATATGTTCACGCGGCGCACAATCGCAATCGTGTCCGTTCTCGGCGCAAACTCCGTGCCCATACTGCGTAATTTTCCCGGCAATCCAAGCAGCTTCAGGAAACGCGGCAATGATGTCGCACACGAGTTGCGTCTTCCCAATACTTCGCGTATGCCCGCCGACCACAATCACCCGAGCCTTCACAATTCACATCCGTTGTAGCGGTAGGACTTTAGCTTCCTCACTCCGCAAGGCTTCGCCAACCCAGAATAAAACGATCCAATTCGAAAAAGACTCACCGGGCATTGCATGCGCTGCTTTTTCCTCCGGCTACTCGTTAACCGGTTCGCCGGCATCCCTCTCCAACTTCGCGATTCGCTCTGCCAACTCCGGCAGCCGCGCATACCACACATACTGCTCTTTGAATTTCTCAAGTGATCTCGCCGGCGTCCCCCAAACCGTCTCTCCCCTGCGAATCACCTTCCCACCCAAAACCCCCGACTGTCCGCCAATCACCGCGCCATCTTCGAGCCCGCAGCGTTCCCCAAATCCCGCTTGCCCACCCACAATCACATTTTTCCCGAACGTGCACGACCCCGACAATCCGGCCTGCGCCGCCATCACCGTATGCGCCCCAATCTGACAGTTGTGTCCGATATGCACCAAATTGTCCAACTTCACGCCCTCAGCAATCCTCGTGTCATCGAGCGACCCGCGATCGATCGTCGTATTCGCGCCAATCTCGACATCATCTCCAATTTCCACGATTCCCGCCTGCGGAAATTTCCAGTACCGTCCCTCGCCATGAGCATAACCAAATCCATCGGCTCCGATCACCGCTCCGGAATGGATCTCCACCCGATCGCCCACACGCACGCTGGTGTAAAACGTAACTCGCGGATGAATCCTGCACTGGTCTCCAATCCAGGAGCCTGCTCCAATCACGCAATGTGCGCCAATCTGAGTTCCCTCTCCTATATGCACATCCTCCCCAATCACCGCATAGGGACCAATACCTGCCGTAGCCGCAACCCGCGCCAGTGGCGCCACGACAGCCGACGGATGAATTCCGTTGGCGATGGGCGCGCGGTCCAGCAAAAGCGCCGCAGCGCGGGCAAACGCTACCTTGGGCGCTGCCGCGCGCAGAACCGTCTTCCCTTCCAGCGCAATCCCGTCCGCGGCAATGACGCAGAGCGCCGCAGAATTGCGGGCCCGCCCGGCAAACTTCACCGCCTCCACATAAATCAGATCTCCCGCTCCGGCCCGCTCCGGGGCTGCCACACCGGCAATTTCTGCGCTCGCATTGCCCTCAAGCCGCGCCCCCAGCAACTTCGCCAGTTCCCCCGCCGTTTTCTTCATCCCCGCCTCCAGCTTCCCCAAGTCCGGTTCAAATCCCGTATCCGGCCCGCGCCGCGCCGGGGCGCCCGCCCGCCGTTTTCGCGGTGCCCCGCGCGACGCACGTCTTGCCGGCAAGGCTCTGCATTTCAAAGTTCAATTGCCATTCTCTCGGCGCACTCTCTGTAAACCCGTTTCCCCTCCGGGCCCCTCCCAGCTTCACAAGAACGGATAGAATTTCCCTTCCCCCTGGGGCCGCGTCTTCCACCGCGCATGCACCCAAACCCATTGCTCCGGATAGTTCCTCACAATTCCTTCAAGCACTTTGGCAAACCGCTGCGTATTCTCAAGCACATCGCGCTCCGGGTCCCCGGTCCGCAGCAACTCCACTTCCGGTTCAAACCGCAATCTATACTTCCCGAGCGAAGCGTCCCAAACCGCATACCCGGGCACCACCGCCGCCCCGGTATGCAAAGCAACGCGCGCAATGCCTGTAGACGTACAAGCCATGTTCCCAAAAAAATCCACAAACACGCCTTCTTCTCGCATGGTATTCTGATCCGCCAAAATCCCAATCGTTCCCGCTTCTTTGAGAATCTTCAGCATGGCCCGCGCCGATTCATTTTTGAAAATCGGCCGATTTCCCGACAAGCACCGGTAGCCATTCACCAGTGCATCAATCCGCGGGTTATCAAGAGGACGCGCCATGTAGTCGAGGGGGTATCCGTAGACTGCATGCGCAAAGGAAGACAATTCCCAAGCGCCAATATGCCCTGTCAGGTACAAAACCCCTTTCCCCTTGCGCTGCCCCAGCAGAAAATTCTCATGCCCATCGAGTGCGATCACATCCTCGATGTTTTTCCGCGAATATTTCGGCAGCCGCGCAAACTCGACCGCCATCCATCCCAGATTTCGCGACATTCCGCCCAGAATCCCGGCGCGCCATTCGTCACTCAATTCCGGAAATGCCGTCCGCAAATTGAATTCCGCCGTCTTCCGCAATTTTGGCAGCAACGCCAACACCAGCCGCGTCACAAAAACCGCCGTCGCGCGGGCCACGCTGCGCGGCAGCGCTCCCAGTATTTTCAAGATCACCCAAACCGCAGCGTACTCCGTCCATTCCTTCATCGCGCGTAAGTATGCCCTCTCCTGTGCATCGGCCGCCACTTCTTTGCCGCCACTCGGAATCCTCCCCGTCCAAACTCGTTCGACCCTCATGCTAAACTGCAGGCTCGTGAACGCAGAAATCAGCCGTGCCGCCGTCAGCGAGAATTCCACAGCCGCAAGAGTGGGCTGGACGATCCTGATCGTCGCCACTCTCTACGTATGTTATTTCAGTCATCTTGGCGCCATCGGTTTTGTCGGGCCGGACGAACCTCGCTACGCCTGGATCGCGCGTGACATGGCCGAGTCCGGTGACTGGGTCACACCCCGCCTCTACGGCAAACCGTGGTTTGAAAAACCGGTCCTCTATTATTGGGGAGCCGCGGCCAGCTTCAAACTTTTCGGCGTCAGTGAAGCCGCCGCGCGATTGCCGAGCGCTCTGGCCGCATTGCTGGCAACGCTCTCGCTCGCGTGGCTCGCGTTGCGCCTGTACGGACGAGCGACCGCTCGCTGGCTGCTGCTCTTGCTGCCTACCAGCCTGGGCATGATCGGCTTCTCCCACGCCGCCTCAACCGACATGCCGTTCAGCGGCATGCTTACTGTCGCTATGGTCTGCGCCGCGGTGGTTGTCGGCTTGACGCGTACCGAACACTCGCCCGTACTCAAACAAACATGGTGGCTGGCTTCGATGGCTTTTGGCTTTTTCCTGGGCGCGGCGGTCCTGGCCAAAGGCCCGGCCGCCGTAATTCTCTCGGGCGGCGCCATTTTCATCTGGGCCTTACTCAGCAAACGCTGGCGCGATGCTTTCCGGCTCTTCCATCCCGCCGCCGTTGCCACATTCCTGCTCACCGCACTCCCCTGGTACATCCTCTGCGCGCGGCGCAACCCGGACTTTTTCCGCATCTTCATCATCGAGCACAATTTCAGGCGCTACCTAACCCCCGAATTCCAGCATATCCAGCCCTTCTGGTATTACATCCCCGTCGTCCTCCTCTCTTTTTTCCCGTGGACGATTCTCTTGGTCTGGGCGGTCTACGCGGGAATCTCCCACATTCGAGCGAAAAACACGATCAGCCACGCTACCCAGTTTCTTTTGTGCTGGTCCCTGTTCTGCATCGTATTTTTTTCCGTGTCCCACTCCAAACTCCCGGGCTACGTCTTGCCGGCAATTCCCGCTGTTGGCCTGTTGCTCGCTCGCACCTCCACGGCTCTTTCGATTGTCCGCCCGACGCAGCTGCGCTGGATGTGGGTTGCCACCGGCACGATGTTCGTGATCCTGGCGATAGTCCTGCTGCGCAGCAGCCAGCACCTGTTCTTTGCCAGCGATCTTGGACCTGCCCCGGCCGTAATGATCACCGTTGCGCTTGCCGCCTTTGCCGGCCTGGCCGTCGCGTACTATTCGCGATTCAGCGTATTCGCCCTTCCCGCGATTCTTACCATTGTCTCGTTTTGGGCCCTCTTTGCTTTCGGTGCGAAGGATCTCCGCCAGGTGGATTCCGGGGTCTCGGCGCGACCTACCGCGCTTGCAGCGCGGGCCGATTTGCTTTCGCCGGGTCAGGTGCAGGCACGGACGTTCAAGCTCAGGCGCAATTTCACCTATGCCGTGAATTTTTATGCTCGTCGCGAAGTTCCGGAATGGAATCCGCAGGGTGAACCGCTCGCCGACCATGTCTTCGTTTTTTCAACAATTGACCATCGCGAGGAATTGCAAGCGCTTGGACTGTTCTGCGGTCCTCAGTGGTCTGTGGTTATATCCTGCAGGAAAGCCCCGCCTGGCCTCTTATAGAATTCCAGGGACGCATGTTCAACGAACGGGGGCGCCGGTAGCCGGCAGCTTGGTCAGGAAAAAGGTGACCACGCGGTTCTCATAAACCCGCTTGTCGTCGTCGCCCAATCCCACAAAGTTTCCATGCGCGATAATCGCCTGCTCCCGCGGTTCCGGAGCCTTCAAAAAGATCTGTCGCGTAATATCGGCCAATTCCGGATCATCCACCGCCTGAATATACAAAGTCGGCACACCATTTAGCTTCTTCAAATTCCGCGACAGCGGCAAATCCGATCGATTCTTGTAGTTCAACCACTCGAAACTCATCTGCGCCGACTGCACCATCAGCGGAAATCCTGCAAGCCCGGAGCGCTCCACGCCGATCTTCACCATCTGCTTCGGATCGTCGTAGATGGAATCCAGCACCAGCGCATGCACCCGCGCATCGCCTTCGGCCTCGCGCAAAGCGGCGTAGGCACCCAGGTTGTATCCCCACACCCCAAAACTGCGCGCATCCACGTCTTTCCGCGTAGCCAACGCATCGATTGCCGCACGCAACTCATCGGCCTCGCGATAACCAAACGTCGTCGCTCCGCCGTTGGCCCCATGCGCCGCAAAGTCAAATACAAACACGTTGTACTGGTGGTCCTGCAAAGCCGACACCAACGTCAGCAATTCGCCCCGGCTCGATCCATACCCATGGCAAAGAATAATCGTCGGCGCCCCGCGGAGTCCGGGGAAAAACCACCCTTCGCGATTACCAAGCCCGGCCACGGTAAAGTCCACGGCATCGGGCCGCCCCGGAAAACTCTGCATATTGATTTCAGAATTCGCCCTTTGCGGCTTCACAATCCGGTACACCAGAAATCCCGCCACCGATGCGGTCGCCAGCACCACAAAAAACACCAGCGCCAGCACAGCCATGATCAGCTTTGTATACCAGCGGTTCGGATACCGAAGCTCAAAAAGAATCGACATAGAAAATTGCGTTACTCAGATCGACAGCGTTCGCCGCTTTCTCTTTACTTAAATGTACAAACGATAATCCAAATCGTAGCACAGCTCACACACACTCAAATCCATAAGGCGCGGTCCTGTGTCGCATCCATATAAGACCACGGCCCCTCTGCGGCCCTTTGTTTTGTCCATCCTGTGACGTAGCTGTTTCGCCGCTCCGCGCCACCTTCCCGAACCCGCCCCAGCCCCGGATTCAGCTATCATGGACTTCCGCGGCAGGGGCCGCGTCTGATTCCCATTCGGCCATGAACATCGTCGACCTCCGTCAAACCACCGTTCGCCAGCTCGAACCGCTTCTTGAAGAAGAAGCACGCCACTGGCGTGAAGAGCTTCACTGGGACTATCGCAGCGCCTTAGAACTCATCAAGCGCTTCCTTGAAGCGCATGCACTCGCAGGCTCGGTCGCCTTCGAAGGTGGCGTCGCCGCCGGCTACTCGTTTTATGTCATGGAGGAACAAAAAGGACTCATCGGCGGACTCTACGTCTCGGCCAAATATCCGCAAGCTCCCATCGCGCGTCGTCTTCTTGAAGAAATGCTTTTCTCCATGCGCGCGTTGCCGCAACTTTCCCGCATTGAAGCGCAGCTGATGCCCTTCAGCGGCCCTATTGACGTGCCCCTCAGCGACCAGGGCTTTCATCTCTATACCCGTCAGTTCATGCAGCTCGCGCTCGACAAGATCGCTGCCGCCGATCCCGGCGTATCACCTGGTATGCGGCTCGCGCGCTGGAGTGATCGCTACTTCGAACCGAGCGCCCGCCTCATTCATCTCGCCTACGCTAATCACGTGGACGGCGAAATCAACGATCAATACCGCAGCCGCTCCGGCGCTCTGAGATTTCTGAAAAATATTATTTTGCTTCCCGGCTGCGGGCAATTCATCCCGGGAGCTTCGTTCGTCCTGCATCAGCCCGGCAGCGAAGAACTGATTGCCGCGGTGCTAACCAGTGAAGTCTCGCCCGGTGTGGCCCATACCACGCAAATCTGCGTCCTGCCCGGCTACCAGGGCCACGGACTCGGCCGCATCCTAATGCAAACGTCTGCCGAAGCCCTTCGCGCCTTGAAGTACCACGAGCTCACCCTAACCGTCACATCGGAGAATCGCACCGCGGTCGAACTCTATGACCATCTCGGCTTCCAAACCGTCCGCACTTTCACGGCGGCCGTCTGGCCCCGCTAGGGCTTCGGGGCGTACTGCTGACTTTTCCGTCGCGCAGCTGAAAATTCATCGCCGGCAACCCACCCCACTAGGGCCGGCGCGGTCGCCGCTTTCATTCCGAGCGCAAAACCGAACTTCGCCATCAGCGCATCGCCGCTGAAATCCATATCCGGCTTGTACTCGTCCGTCACCTGATGATAGCGGTGCTCCACATAATCTTTGGCGCGGGCCTCGCCCCAGGCTGCGTCGTGCCCTTTGAACTTCATGCCTTCCCCCACAGAAAACGCCGGGACACCTACGCGAGCCAAACTGAAATGATCCGACCGGTAGTAATGTCCAGCTTCGGGATGCGAATCAGCCTTGATGGTCAATCCAAACTCTTTGGCCGTCGCTCGGACCGCTGGATAGAATGTGGTCCGCTCCGCTCCGCTAACCTGCACTTCTTCCGGGGTTCCCAGCGCCGGTAGATCATCAAAATTCAGATTCAGGGTAATCCGTCCCACCGGCACGGGCGAGTGCCTTCCCAGATATTCCGAACCCAGCAGCCCTTGCTCCTCTGCCGTTACCGCGCTAAATAGAATCGAACGCGGAGGCGCAACATTCAGGCTTCCCCAAGCGCGCGCCAGCTCGAGCAACACTCCGCAGCCCGTGGCATTGTCGTCTGCCCCGTTGTAGATCTGATCGCCTTTTAGCGTGGTATCAATTCCGAAATGATCATAGTGCGCCGTGTACAGAACCGCTTCCTGGCGAAGCTTCGCGTCCGATCCCGGAATCACGCCAACCACATTCCTTGAAACAAAAGGACGAATCTCGCTCGCCACATGCGCCTTTAAATGAACAGGCAACTCGATGGGCTTGAAGTCCGCCGACTGCGCCCGCAGGTACAACTTGTCCAAATCGAGCCCGGCCATCCCCACCAGTTTCCGGGCCGCCTCCAACTGGATCCAGGAAGCCGCCTGCAACTTCGGCGTCGTATCTCTTTTTAGATAGGACCGCTCATTGCCCCAGGAGTTGCGCACGACGCCCCAACCATAGCTCGCCAAATCCGTCCGATGAATAATCAGTGTGGCGATCGCTCCATGCCGCGCCGTCTCTTCATACTTGTAGGTCCAGCGCCCGTAATAGGTCAGGGCCTTGCCTTTGAAAAAATCCGGATCGTCGGTGGTAGGCTCACTCACGAAGAGCAGCGCTACCTTCCCCTTCAGATCGACGCTCTTGTAGTCGTTCCATGAGTACTCCGGGGCATTGATTCCGTATCCCACAAAGACAATGGGAGCATCGATGTACGCTGATTCCTCCTGGGACTCGTTGTTCACCACAAAATCGTCGAGATTTTTCAGTGAAGTCTTTTTCCCGCCCTGGCCCACAAGCTCAAACGAAGTCCCCTCCATGCGGGTCTTCACTCCCACCATCGGCACCTTCTGAAAATAGGTCCCCTCATCGCCTGCCGGCTTGAGCCGGTCCAAAGCAAACTGAGTGGCAATATATTCGGCCGCCAGATCCCCCCCACGCTGGCCGGTTCCCCGGCCTTCGAGCAAGTCATGCGACAGAAATCGCACATGGGCGCGAATTTTTTCTTTGTCCATGGCCGGGCCGGAAGCAGCACCCTGCTGTGTCCAGGCGAGCTGCGCCGTCGCGCCTGCGACAAGCCCGGCCCCCAATACAATTGCCGCCCACACTTTCCTGCTGGCCATGCTTGGCTCCCCGGAGTTGCTATTTTTTCGTGCGGTCTTTGAGCAGATTCTTCAGCTCGCTCATAAATTCCTGAACATCCTTGAAATCCATATAGACGGAGGCAAACCGCACGTAGGCGACCTTGTCGAGCTTTTTGAGCCCTCGCATGATCATTTCCCCAATTTCCGTGGTGGTCAGTTCCCGTTCGGTGGCTTCATGCACCACGCCTTCAATCTCATCCACAATCGCTTCCAGCTTGGGCGTGGCTACGGGCCGCTTTTCGCAAGCCTTCAAGAGTCCCTGCAGAATTTTCTGGCGTTCAAATCGTTCCCGCCGGCCATCCTTTTTAATCACCATGTAGGGAATTTCATCGATCCGCTCATAGGTGGTGAACCGCCGTCCGCATTTCAGACACTCACGCCGCCGGCGGATGGTATCGCCGGTGCGCCCCTCACGGGAATCGATTACCTTGTCATCCACATGCGCGCAAAAAGGACACTTCACTCGGCCGCCTCTCCCCAGCCGGGACGCTTAAATATTCCCGGCCTCCTCGGATTCTTTTTCTTTTTCCGCCATTTCCCGCAACTTTCCCAGCGAAAAACCTTCGTGGATCAACAAGGGAACTCCGGCAATACTGCACGCGGCAAAGGAAATCAGCCAGAGGACCATGGCGGCCGCGACCGCCGGCTCTCTTTCTACTCCAAAGATTGCCGTGTACGCAATGATAGAACCCGCTTGCGAGCCACCTCCGACACCCGGCAGCTGGACGGCGGACCCCACCAAAGTAAAAGCCAGAACCAGCATCGCGTCGCTCACCGTGAGCGTTCCGAGGCGGCCGCCGAAACTATGCGAAACCCAAATGTAGACAAGCAGGACCAGAATCCAATGAGCGGCGGAATAGAGAAGCGATAATGCCAAATCCTCCCAGCTCTGGATAGCCTGCACTCCTCGTACCAGGCCGAGCAGTATGCGGGCCACTGTTCCGCGCCATCCGTGCGCAGCCAGCCAGCCCTTCAGACGCCTCTCCAGCAGTGCCGTTCCGTGGAGTCGCAGGTAGATCAAAAACCCCACAGCCCCCAGGACGCCAATGGCAAACAAGCTTCCCGTGGTCCTGGCGGCGGTCTCGAGCTTGGCCGCGGATTCTCCGGCAGGGCCATGCGATTGAAAGAGTAACAATCCGATGGCGGCAATTACGGCCATGCTGGCGATGTCGAAAATTCTTTCCAGCACGTAGATGCCAAACATGGAAGCGGCGGGAAGTTTCTCATTGCGCGCCAGTAAGATGGGCCGGATCGGCTCGCCGGCGCGGCCAAGCAGAAAGACGGCGGAGAAACCGGCCAGGGTCATGCGATAAATATTTCCGAAGTGCGAGGGACCGAGACTTTTCTGAAAGACTTTCCAGCGGAGCGCACGGAGGGCGTAGCAGCCGTAAATGGCCAGAACCGAAAGCAGCAACAGAAAATGATTGGCTTGCTTGACGAGTTCGAGCAGTTTTTTCCCGCTGAAATCGCCGAGATGGAACGAACCGCTGGTGCGATAGATGACAAAGCCCAAGATAAGCAGCACTAAAATTAAGAGTAGAAATTTCCTGGACGACGTTCGCATGGAGTATGAGCGTACTGGTGGGCAAGAAATGCGTCAAGCTGGTGAGCTGACGCGCGCCTGCAGGGGGTTCGCCCGGGGGTCATCCGTCGTCCCGAATCGTCCTCGATTGCGCCACGCCAGGGAAGCGGCTGAAACCAGGGAATTGGGCACGGGAAGTGCCGCATCCCGCCGCCGGGTGTCCCCGTCAGGCTTGCTCCGACTGCAGACCCCAAGTATTATGCGCGTAACGGTCGCCCGAGTCGGAGCCTGACTTTGAGGGAACTTTTCCCTCGCAGTTTGCGTTCCATACTGTGCAGGCCGAGCGTGGCTGCCAAGTTATTTTTCAATAAATTCACACTTGGCTGCATGTCTTTGCACCGTAGCAGGTTACGAGGCTGATGAGACGTTGGAGCAGGACGCCCAACTGGTCCAGCAATGCCTCCAGGGCGACGGTTCGGCCTGGGAGGAACTTGTGCGCCGCCACACGCGGAGAATCTATAACATCTGTTATCGATTCACCGGCAATGGAGCGGAAGCAGAAGACCTTTCCCAGGATGTCTTCCTCCGGGTATACCGCACGCTGGCCAGTTACCGTTCGGCCCACGGCGGTTTTGCGACTTGGGTGACCAGCGTGACGCGCAATCTGTTGATTGACCACTATCGTCGGACCAAGAGGGATCGCATCACCGATTCCCTCGATGACGCGATGCCGGCGGTTGAAAACAAGCAGTCTTCGGCTCGGCGTCCTGATGAACTGGCGCTCCTCGGAGAACTGAGTAACCAAGTCCAGGCGGCACTGCTGAAACTTTCACCCGAATTGCGCGAGGCCGTTATCCTGCGCGACCTGCAGCAACTCGAATACGGTGAGATTCAGCTGACGCTGGAAATACCGGAAGGAACAGTGAAATCACGAATCAATCGCGGCCGTATCGAGCTTGCCCGTATCCTGCAACAAATGGGGGTGCGCCCATCATGATCGCGCTTGCTGTTCTCCTTCTTTTGGTGTTGGCAACGGAGCGGGCGCAGACCGCTGCGCCTGTTCCTGTTCCTGTTCGAGCGAGGACCATCCGATGACCACCAATTGGACCTGCGAACAAACCGAATCGCGCTTGATTGACTATCTCGACGGCCTGCTGCAGCCCGCCGAACTAGCCGCTTTCCACGGGCATGCGCAAACCTGTGACCGCTGCGCTCCGCTGATTTCCAGTGTGACTGGCGTGCTCACAAATTTGCACGCTCTTCCGGAGCTGGATACTCCTCCGCAACTCATCTACGCCATCCTCGACAAGACGCTGGGCCCCCGCGACGCCGTCACCGGATGGGCCGTGGTTCTGGCCTGGTTCCGACGTTTTTCTCTGCCGCGGCTGGCCTACGGCAGCGCTTCTCTGGCTCTAACGTTCCTCATCCTCGCCACCGCGTCCGGCTTCTCGTGGCGCAAGCCAAAAATGGCGGACCTGTCCCCCGCGAGCGTCTTTCACAACGCCGATCGCCAGGCCCATCTCGTCTACGCGCGCGGTACAAAATTCGTCAGCGATCTTCGCGTTGTCTACGAAATCCAATCGCGCCTGCGCCAAGACAACGAGCTTCCGTCCGCCAACGAAGAAACGATTCCGCAATCGGCTCCCGGAAATAAAACTCCCGGCAGCACCGATCGCACAGATCCTGCGGTCCCCAGGCAGCAAAATCGCGCCAATGATTCGCAGAAAAATCAGCAAGTTCTGGCCGTGACCCTGGTGCCGGTTGCAGACGTCCCGAGCTTCGCCATCTTCAGCTCTTCCCTTTGCACAAGGAGAACCCCATGAGGTGTGCCGTCCATACTGATGTGGACGCGGTTGGCTACTGCCGCAATTGCGGCAAAGCCATGTGTGCCGCCTGTGTTCGTCCGGTGCGCGATGTCTTCTATTGCGAAGACTGCCTCGCGACGGTAATGGGGATCCCCGCTCCAGCACCTGCTCCGTCACCGTATTCCACGGAAACAAATCCGGCAGGCTACACTCCGCCGGCTGCACAACCGGTTACGCCGGTGCAAACCGCCACCAGCCCCGCAATCGCATTTGTGCTTGGACTCGTCCCCGGCCTTGGGGCCATCTACAACGGCGAATACAACAAGGCGCTGATCCATATCGTCGTGTTCGCGACGATTATTTTCGGCGTGAGCAGTGATATTAGTGGAGGGGCTGAAGTCTTGCTGGCGCTGGCGATTCCGGGATTCATTCTTTATATGGCCGTGGATGCGATGCGAACGGCAAAAGCCAAACAGCTCGGGCAAACCAGCGTCGACCCCATCGAGGCCTGGAGCAGAAACCGGCCTATCGGCCCGATCCTGTTGATTGGTTTTGGCGGTTTACTGCTTTTGAACAATTTTCACATTTTTCCGTTTCATCGATTGGTGCAGTTGTGGCCGCTGGTGCTGATCGGCGCGGGCATCTTGATGTTCCGCAACCGGCTGACGAATGGCTCCTAGTTGCCGGGCCGGCGTACGGGCCTTTGGTTCATAGCAGTCTAGTTGCTGATTGCCTTTTTTCCGGAGTACTGGAGTCAAGGAATGGCCGACAATAAAATCCGCTGCCACTGCAAACGCTGCACCATCCGCAGCCTCATGGGCCCCGCCGTCATTATCACGATCGGCATTATTTTTTTGATTGATCAGACCCACGGAGGCTTTTTTCAATTTATGAAGCTGCTGCCGGTCTTGCTTATCGTCATCGGCTCGATTCTTCTGGCTTCCGCGCTCGCGCCCATGGAAGGCCACACTTTCGCAAGCGTTCCGCCTTCTGCCCCTCCCGGAACGCCCGGCGTTTCTCCGACAATTCAGCAGCCTCCGTACTCAGGACAGGGGCAATAAATACATATGGCCACCCTTCGCCCTCGCGGCACGTCAGTGTTCTCAGGCCTTTTCCTCATCTTCGTCGGCATTGTCCTGCTACTCCACAATTACAGGGGCCTCGAGATTGGCGACCTCCTGCGGACCTGGTGGCCGCTGATCCTGATTCTCTGGGGCGGCATCAAGCTCTACGAACGGACCGTCGGACGCCGGTCCGGTGAAACCGGCTACGCCCGCATCACCGCGGGCGAAGTTTTCCTGGTGTTCGGGCTGCTCATTCTGCTCCTCAGCGTGGCTGGCGTTGACGAGGTCAGGAACCGCTTCGGCGGTCACGACTTCACCTTTGGCGAAACCTATCCGTTCGATCTCGACCTCGCTCCCAAAGCCGTCCCCGCCGACGCCCGCATCACCATCCGCAACGACCGCGGCGACATCACTGTCTCCACATCGGACACCAATGAAATCCGTGTTTCCGGAAAGAAGAAAGTTACCACCTGGAACGAAGAAGAGGCCGAGAAAATCGCCAGTCCCGCTTCCGTTGAAATTGTCCAGAATGGAGACGGCTACGAAATCCATCCCACGACCAGCGACTCACGCGTCACGATGGATCTCGATATCTCCATTCCCAAAAAATCCGTTCTGAACATCCGCAGCGAAAAGGGCGATATCACCGTGGCGGACCTGTCCACGCCCCTCACCATCAATGCGAATTCCAGCGATACGATCGAAGTCCGCGATACCAACGGCGACGTCAGTATTGACGCCCGTAAAGGCGACATCAAAGTCTCCGACACCAAGGGCAACGTGAAAATCTCCGGCAAGGGGGGACAGATTGACGTCACCTCCGCCACCGGCGGCCTTACGCTTAACGGTGAGTTTTACGGCCCGATCCGGGCTGACAAAATTGCCAAAGGAGTCCGCTTCATCTCCAAGCGCACCGATCTCACGCTCACCCAGCTGACCGGTCACATTGAAGCCGGGTCCGGCAATCTGGAAATTGTCGACGCTCCGGGCAACATCACGTTGCGCACCACTTCCTACGACGTCTCCATTGAAAACGCCACCGGAAAAGTCCAGGTTGACAATCGCAACGGCGACGTCTCGGTGCGTTTCTCGGCTCCGCCCAAAGAAGATGTCACCATCACGAATTCCAATTCCACAATCTCGCTCACGCTTCCGGGCTCGTCCAGTTTCGACACCAGCGCCGACTGCCACTCCTGCGACATCGAATCGGACTTTTCCGGGGACTCCCTGAAACAAACCAAGGAGTCGGAGAACTCCCGCCTGGAAGGAAAATACGGCACCGCCCGCGGCCCAAAGATCACGCTGAAGACCAGCTACGGCGAACTCGCGATCCGCAAAACCAGCTAGCGTTTGCAGGAAGCCGGCGCACGGTGGCTCCGTTTTTTCGCTGTCGGGGATTGCAATCCGGCCTGCTCGCCGCTCCCCGCAACTCAGCGCTCCGCCATCCGCTCCAGTTCGGCAAAAAACGTCGGATACGAGACCCCGGCACAGTCCGCATCGCGGATCACGGTATTCCCTTCGGCCGCGAGTCCGGCCACGGCAAAGGCCATGGCGATCCGGTGATCCCCGCGCGGATCAATCTCCGCCCCCTGCAATTTCCCGGCGGCGCGCCCGGCTACCCGCAAACCGTCCGGACGCTCTTCTACCTGCGCGCCCATCCTCTGCAAATTTTCCACCAGCGCCGAAATCCGGTCGCTCTCCTTTACCCGCAACTCCTGCGCATCGCGAATCTCAATCCCCTCCTCCGTATACGGGCCCAGCGCCGCCAGCATCGGCAACTCATCAATGACCAGGGGGATCTGCCCGCCCGCGATCACGCCGCCCTTGAGCGACGCGCCTTCCACCAGTAAGTTCCCGATCACCTCGCCGTTCGCGATTTTGTAATCCACAATTTCAATCTTCGCGCCCAGCGCCGCGAACAAATCCAAAATCTCGGTCCGCGTAGGGTTCAGCCCCACGCCTTCCACCACAATATTCGAATCCGGAAACAAACAAGCTGCCGCAATCCAAAATACCGCTGAAGACAAATCCCCGGGCACCGCGAGCGACCTGGCCTGCAATCGCCCGGCGCCGAGCTTCAGACTATGAACGCGAACCGTCTTGCCTTCCTTCTCGATCTCCGCCCCAAATTCCTCCAGCATCAACTCGGTATGATCGCGAGTCCGCACCGGCTCGCTCACCGACGTCACTCCATCGGCAAACAATCCCGCCAGCAGCACGGCCGACTTCACCTGCGCGCTGGCCATAGGCATTCGGTAATCAATGGCCCGCAACTTCCCGCCGTGAATTTCCAGTGGAGCAAAATTGTCGTCGCGCCCCTTGATGTGCGCGCCCATCTCGCGCAGCGGCCCCATGATCCGCTTCATGGGCCGCTTCTGCAAAGACTCATCCCCGGAAATTTTCGTCGTAAAATCCTGCCCGGCCAAAATCCCTGAAAGCAGCCGAATCGTCGTTCCCGAATTTCCCGCATCGAGGGCTCGCCAGCTGCTCTTGAGCCCAGCCGCTCCGCGTCCGGTGACGCGCACGACGTCGTTATCCTTGTCGATTTTGACTTCCGCGCCGAGGGCGCTCATGCATCCAAGCGTGCTATGACAATCCGCTGCCGCCGAAAAATGCCGCAACTCGCTGGTCCCCTCCGCCAGCCCCGCGATCATCGCGTAGCGATGCGACATGGATTTGTCCCCGGGCAAAACCACCTTGCCCTGCATATTCTTCGCCGGCACCACAATCTGTTTTTTCACGCCCAAATTTTACCACGCCCCCCGCCCTCGCAAAATTTCCGGCCCGCCGACGCGGGATCCGCACGCCCTCCCCGGGAACCTGTCCCCGGCTCGCGGAAATCCCTGTCCCAGCGAACAGTTTTCCCCCACGCACCACCGGGCAAATCCGCGTAAGTGCCCGGCAAGCGCTCGCTTTAAAATAAGAGCAGGAGAAATGTCATGTCAGCCCGCAGTACCGTACGTGAAGTAGCCACCAAGGCCGTAATCCTGTTCGGAGCGCTGTTCCTGGTGAGCGTTCTATTGGCGGCGATGCCCACTCATCGCGCCCCGGAAGCACGGGTCCCCGATGCGCAAGCTTCGGCAAGTTCCGCGTCCGCGGATTCGCGGCAAGGACAACCCGCAGGGCCGGAACAACCGCCGCGGAAGCACAATCGCACCGATCCGAAAAACCGCTAGACGTTTCGTTCCGGCCTTCGCGCAGAACCACCCGGTCCGGGCGAGCGGGCATTCTGCCGTTTCCCTTCAGGAACCCGGATCTGTGGCCGGTGCCACCGGCTCGCTGCCGTCACAGTTCCCAAACGCGAAACCCGCCCTTGAAGGCATTGTCATTTCTCCCGAGTCGCGCCCCTTCGGGAACTTTCTTCAATTTCTTGCTGTTTCCGCCCCCGAGCACTACATAGTCCGCCGCCAAGGCTTCTTTTAGTTTCTCGGTAATCTTCCGCACGTTCTTCCGCCACTTTTTCTTCCCGCACTTCTCGAGGGCCCGCAATCCCAAATAATCCTCGTACGTCTTTCCCTTTTTGTAGCTCAAATGGGCCAACTCCATCGGCTGCAAAATCCCATCCACGATCATCGCCGATCCCAGTCCGGTTCCCAGCCCGAGAAATAACATCCGGCCGCCTTCATAACTTCCCAGAGCCTGCATCGACGCATCGTTCATGATCTTTACCGGACACCCAAAGGCCTTCCTGTAGTCAAAACCCACCCAGCCTCCGCCGAGGTTATGCGGCTCGCGCAGCGGCCTTCCATTGATAATTGGCCCCGGATAACCAATCGAAATCCGATCATATTTCCAACCCGCGGTGGTCTGCTTCACAATCGCCACCATCTTCCGCACGGTCATCGTCGGCCCGGAAGGTACTTTCACCGGCTCCTTGAGACACGCCATGAACATCTTGACGTGCGTACCGCCCACATCCACCACCAGCACGCCATCGGACGCCTTCTTCCGTAACGCCTTGGGCGAGGTCGCCGCCGCCGCAGGGGTTACCGGCTCGGCCCATACCAAAACGCCTCGTCTCTGGGCATTCTCGACCTTCGCCAGTTTTTCCCGCTTGCCGGATGGCGCGACGCTCGGGCGCGCCATCCGGGCGCCCGGCTTCGCCGCACCACTCGTCTTCGCCACCGTTTTCCCCGTCGCCGCGCCGGCTGTCTGTGCCATGAATCCTCCATCCCAGGATATTCTCTGCGCTTACTCGGTCCACTCTCAAGAAAAATTATCCAAGTTGCGCAATCGATTGCTGAGGCGGCCGTCTGGTCGGGCGACGGGCAGGAGCCGTCCCCCCGCAAAACCCAGTCCCATTACTCCCAGTCAATTAGGCCCAGTCCTCTCCCTCCGTCCGTCCAATTGCTTCCCCGTACCGCGCCAAGTATGATTCCAAATCGATGCTCGCAAAACGGCCCAACGTTCTCTGTCTACTTCTCGTTCTTTTATTGCTCGCCTCCTCTGCCAGGGCGCAACAACAATCCGCCGAAATCATTCCGCTCTCGGAAATCCGCGCCGGCATGCAAGGCTACGCCTATACCATTTTCTCCGGCGACCAAATCGAAAAATTCGATCTCGAAGTTCTGGGGATTATGCCCAATTTCCTGGGCCCCCAACAATCCATCATCCTCGTCCAGCTCAAAGGTCCCAAGGTCGAACACACCGGGGTCGTCGCCGGCATGAGCGGCAGCCCGGTGTACTTCAACGGCAAGCTCGCCGGCGCGCTTTCGCTGAAACTCGGCGTTTTCACCAAAGAACCGATCGCCGGGATCACGCCGATCGAAGACATTATCAAACCTCCGGCGCAAAACGCGGCCGCCCACGCCACCACCCAGCAACTTTCCCTGCCAAGTGAAGCGGCAAATCGCACCGGACTCCCGTCTGGTTCCGCTCTCCAGCCCATCGAGACGCCGCTGGTCTTCTCCGGATTCCAGCCTTCCGCTCTCCAGCAATTCTCCAGTCAACTGCAAGGCTACGGCTTCATCGCCGCCCAAGGCGGCACCACTCCGGCGCGTCCCGACGACGCACATCTGGTCCCCGGCGACATGGCCGGGATGGTCCTGGTCCAGGGTGACGCGTCCATCAATTCCGCCTGCACTGTCACCGCGGTGCGCGGCGATCAAATCTATCTGTGCGGCCATCCGTTTCTCAGTCTTGGCAACGTCGAAATCCCCATGGCCCGCAGTCACGTTGTCACCACCCTGTCCTCCGATCTGTCTTCCACAAAAATCGTCAACGTGGGCGGCTCGATCGGCACGATCGACAGCGATCGCCTCACGGCCGTTTCCGGACGACTTGGGCCGGCGCCGACCATGATTCCGCTGGACCTGGAACTCTCCGTTCCCGCAGGCAACAAACGGCTGCACTTTGAACTGGTCAATCACCCAAAACTTACGCCGCTCCTTGTCGCGCTCACCTCGTTCAACGGCCTCACGCAAAATACCCTGTACGGCGAAGGCACGACGCTCCATCTTTCCGGTGAAGTTGTACTGAAAGGTCACGCTCCGGTTCGCATCGAAAGTACCTTTGCTCCCGGCGACTCGCTGTCCCCCGACGCGCTGCCTATCGCGCTCACCATACAAAACATCTTCACACGGCTGTACACCAACACCTTTGAACCCGCCACCGTCGAGCGCATTAGTCTCCATGTGGAAAGCGTCCCTGGCCGCAAATCGTTCACGATCGAAAGCGCCTGGCTGGAAAAAGGGGAAGCTGTTCCCGGCGAGACGCTCAAAGTCCGCGTACTTCTCCGTCCCTACCGTGGTCCAGGGGAGATTCAGGAAACTTCGGTTCGCGTCCCCGACCAGGTTGCGCACGGTACGACGCTCCGCGTCCTGGTCAGCGATTCCGAACTCCTCAATCGCGCTTCCAGGGGCTTTGGTGTCTCGGGCGGAAGTGGTTCAGCAGGCCTTGACCAACTCATCTCGCTGCTCAATCGCGAACGCCGCAACGATCGTCTCTACGTTGGGCTGTTCACTCCCAGTCCGACGATCCTGTGGGACGACAAAGAGCTTCCCAACGTTCCCCTTTCTGAAATCAACGTCGTTGACGGACGTCCCGCCCCCGGCAGTGTCCAAGTCCTGCGCGAATCCTTGGCCAGCGAGTCCAGCATCGCTTTGGGCGGCCCCGTCTCAGGCGTAGTCTCGCTAAATCTCCAGATCCGGTGACCCTAAACATGACACCCCGCTCTTCTTTCTTTGCAAAACGCTTCCGGCACGATCCGCGGCCTGCAAAACGTTTTCCTCAAGGCGTGGTTCGAGCCGTGCCCGAAGGGCCGGCAAACCCAACCGCTCCCCTCGCTCGCCACCTGCGACTGCATCGAGGTTTCATCAATAAAATGACTTCCCCGACCGGCCGTACCGCGCTCACTCTGTCCGTGCTTTTTTTCTTTCTTGCCGTCACGCCTCTCGCTCTCCACGCCGACCATACCCGCCGGTGGCGCCAATCCACTTACGACGAATTCCTCAAAGGCACCGCTCACGGAGTCGCCGTACGCAGCGATGGCCATCTCGAACTTGCTCCCAAATTCACACTCCTGGCCGACGCCGACGCTTCCTATCTTTGGTCGCTCCGCGTCGATCCGCAAGGCTCCTTGTACGCTGCCGGCGGTTCGCCAGCAAAAGTCTTCCGCTTTGACGGCACCAGCAAGCCCACCACGGTATTTGAATCGAGCGATCTCAATGCCCAAGCCATCGCCTTCGATTCCAAAGGCACTCTGTTTGTCGCCACTTCTCCTGACGGCAAGGTCTATCGCGTCTCAGGGAAAGGCGAGAAATCCGTATTTTTCGAACCCAAAACAAAATACATCTGGGATATGGCCTTCGCCGCAGATGGCACGCTGTACGTCGCCACGGGCGACAAGGGCCAGATCTTCGCCGTGCGGCCCGACGGCAAAAGCGAAGTTTTCTATTCAAGCGACGAAGCCCACATCCGCACGCTGGCCTTCGACGCCCGAGGCAACATAGTCGCCGGCACAGAACCCAGCGGCCGCGTCCTGCGCGTCGCAAAAGCCGCAAGCAACGTGAAAAAGAAAGACGGCAGTACCGGCAGCGCCGACGGATTCGTCCTCTATGAAACCGCCAAACGCGAAGTCACTTCGCTCGCCGTCGGCCCGGACGGCGCCATCTACGTGTCCGCCATCGGCGAAAAGCAGCGCCCCGGCAGTCCCGCCGCCCCTGTCGGCGTGATCGCAACTCCGCAAGGCACGACGACTTTCATCGCCGGTGCAACATCCGGTCCGTCGCAACAATCCGGGTTCAGTGCATTCCCGGCGCTGCTCTCGAGCAGCATCTATCGCATTTCACCCGACGGCGCACCTGAAGAACTTTGGTCGTCCCGGGATGACGTTGTCTATGCTCTCGGACTCGCCGCAGACGGTCGCCTGCTGGCAGGAACCGGAAACAACGGAGCGCTCCTGGCGATCGACGGCCGCGGCGTCTTCGCGCAACTTGCCAAATCTTCCTCGGCACAGATCACCGGCATCGCTCGCAACAAAGACGGACGGATCTTTCTCTGCACCGCCAACCCCGGAAAAGTTTTTTCCGTCGGTCCCGAGTACGAAGGGGTCGGGACTTATGAATCCCGCTCCTACGACGCCCAGCTTTTTTCGCAATGGGGACGTCTTGAATGGTGGAGTCCGGCTCCGGCATCCGGCGATTCGCCAGCAAAATCGCCGGCAAAATCCGGTGAACCGCGCCTCGAATTTTTCGTGCGCTCCGGCAACACGGAAGATCCCGGCAAAGAATGGTCGCCCTGGTCGGGCCCCTACACCAAATCCGGCACGCCCGCCGAAGTTCCGTCGGCGCGTTTTGCGCAATGGAAAGCGGTCATCCACGACGGCCGTCCCGGCGACGGAATTGACTGGGTGGCTTTAGCCTACCTTCCGCACAACGTTGCGCCGGTCATCGATGGCATCGCCATCCAGGACCCGGGAATTCGCGCGCAGGCTCAGCCTAGTATGTCCGCCGGCCAGCCCGTTAGTGTTCCGCTCAAAATGCCGCCCGCAGGAGGCGCTCCGGGCGTCATCCTCATGCAATCTGCTTCGCCAGGAAAATTTGAACAACCGCCGCAAGGAACGCAGCAAAAAGGTTTTCAATCCGTTTTGTGGAATGCGCACGACGAAAATGACGACGAGCTGCGTTACGCCGTTTACTATCGCGGAGAAAATGAACGCGAGTGGAAGCTATTGAAGGATAAACTGGATCAAAAATTCTATTCCTGGGACGCCACAACCCTGCCCGACGGCGCTTACTACCTGAAAATAGTGGCGACCGACGCGCCCGCGAATTCTCCCGCCGCCACTCTGAAAACGGAGCGCGAGAGCGAACGCTTTGAGGTTGACAACACGGCTCCGGCGATCGAAGAGCTGACCAGTACACCCGTGGTCACGAACGGGCACGTGAGCGTCAAGTTCAGAGCGCGCGACGCGGCCAGCAGCATTGATCGCGCGCAGTACAGTCTGGATGGCGGCGACTGGATTCTGGTTTCGCCCACGGGAAATCTCAGCGACGCGCCGGAAGAGAATTACGAGTTCGCCGTTGAACAGCCTGCTGCCGGAGAACATACCATTGCCGTCCGGGTGTTCGACCGTTTCGACAATGTAGGCAGCTCCAAGATCACATTCACCGTTCGCGCCCACAAATAGCTCAAGCGTCTCGGTTCAAGCGGCGCAGCCAGCAGTGGCCAAAAATCCGCCCCAGAACGCCTAATCGCCGGACGCAGCCGGCGATCAGGCACCACGATAAAGGGAAGCGTTCCCCGCCAACCACCGAGCGGAACCTGCTAGAGGAAAACCAAGATGGTCCTACTTTGCCGACGGCGTTTTGAAATTCTCGATTTCCGCGCCGAAGCCGATACGGCCGTCGCCGTAGGGTTCATTGCGCACGTGAACGACCCGCGCCGTGCAGCGGGTCTCTTCCACCTTCGATCCCGTGACGTCTGTGGGCATTCGCAGCGTCGCTTCAATGGGCATGCCGACTTGCAGGGGCGCGGAAGTGGCGAAGAAAAATCCGCCGCGGGAAATATTCAGTGCTTCTGTGAAATGCTCATTTTTGTCTGAAGCCAGCCCGATGGCGCGAAAACGCAACGGAGTACGGATATTAAAGCGGGTAAGTAATCTGCGTTCTGATCCCATTTGTTGTCGATCTCCTCGGTACCGGGTCAGGCGATTTCGCCTATGGAGAGGAAGGACCTCTAGGGTAACAAAGCGGCGGAGGGGGTCAAGTACCGAATTCCCTTACTCCTTTGGTCCTGTAACCCTTGATTTGCAAGCTCTTAGAGGCATATTTGCCTCCCCGAGAGCTTTCGCCCAACCTTCGCACCTGCCACGGTTCGCTCGCCCCTGGCACACACGGTATGGTGCCCCGGGGTACGGCTTCGTTTCATGCCAAAATGACCCTTTCCGATGGTCGTGAAACGAGATAGATAAGAGTGAGTGGCAGCGACAGAAAATTGCAAGGTGAGCCCTATGAGCATAGCCCCGGAAAGCCAGCCCCACAGCGAGCTGCCGACGACGGCCCAGACCGAGGGCCGGGCCGTTCGAGCACCGGACTGGGCCACCATCGAGGCCGCGCACAAGCGTATCGCTCCGCGGATTCACCGCACTCCGCTTCTGACCTCGTCTTCGCTCAACGCCATGACCGGGGCGCAAATCGTGTTCAAGTGCGAGAACTTTCAGAAGAGCGGCTCGTTCAAAATTCGCGGCGCTTCGAACGCGATTCTCTCACTCACCGGAGAAGAGGCTGCGCACGGCATTGTCACCCAATCGAGCGGAAACCACGGCGCAGCCGTTTCCTGCGCGGCCGGCTGGCGCGGCGTTCCGGCTTACATCGTGATTCCCCGCAATGCGCCGAAAGTGAAATCCCTGGCCATTGAAGGATATGGCGGCAAAATTACCTATTGCGAACCGACCATGGCTTCGCGCAACGAGACTTCCGCGCGCATCCAGCGGGAAACTGGCGCCGCCTTTGTCCATCCGTTTGACGACGATCGCATCATTGCCGGCCAAGCGAGCTGCGGCAAAGAGATCCTGGAAGATGTGCCGGACCTGGATGCGGTGCTGGCTCCTGTCAGCGGCGGCGGGCTGCTGAGCGGGACGTGTTTGGGCGCGAAAGGTATACGTCCTGAAGTGCGGGTATTTGGCTGCGAGCCGGCGCTGGCCGATGACGCCTATCGTTCGCTCGCTTCCGGGACGCTGCAATCCCAGGATTCGAGCGACACCATTGCGGATGGTTTGCGGGCTTCGCTCGCGCCGCGTACGTTTGCGATTCTGCGCGAGCAAGTCGATGGCATTCTGCTCGTGACCGAAGCCGAAATCATTGCGGCTATGCGGCTGATCTGGGAGCGACTGAAAATTATTATTGAGCCGTCCTGCGCGGTGGCCATTGCTCCGCTGCTGAAACCGGGAGCGGTGGAGGCGTTGCGGCTCTCGGCCCGCGCCGATGGCGGACGGCCAAAAATTGGAGTGATCTTCTCCGGCGGCAACGTCGACCTTGCTTCGCTTCCCTTCTGAGGACCGGCTCGGGAGGCTTGCCTGCGCGGCCGCGGGTTTTCTCGAACGCTCGCCGAAGTGACGACGGATAGACTCGGGCGTTCTCAGACGGGCTGAACCGGCGGCCATCGCCAGGCTCGCAATTCTCGGGTCCTGTCTATTCTTTGGAACTCAACTCAAAAGGCCGTGAAATGAAAAGTCCGAGCAGCGCATGCACCAGAAAGGACAGCGGAATCGCCAGCGCGAGCAGAAGGTAGATGGCTTTTAACCCGGAAACTCCAAGGCGAAAGCAGATGCCCGCCGAGATAATGAGAGTCATAACCCAGGACAATCGCAAATCGCCGAGCGAGCTTCGTAGATGCATGCCGCACTTGGGGCAAGGAAAACCTTGGGCATTCCACACCGGGGACTGCAGCTGCGAAATAATCGCGCCGCAAGAAGGACACGGGCGTTCGTACAAAGCCATTGCTGGAAGTTTGCCGAAATGGACGGTAGCCGTCTGTACGCTGCCTGACAATCAGCTGCTGTGCGCCGCCTGCGGCAGCCCCCCTGCATGATTGGTCTTTAGGCAGTCCGGTCGTGAATCCTCCTTCAAGGGTTAGCCCGGCATGGGGCAAAATCGTTGGCGCATTTCCGGCAACCTCGCCTCCCGGCGCGCGCCGCAAACTTTTTTCCTGCCCGACGGATAAGTTGCGGTACCCTAGGCGCGTTTGATTCGCAGTGACCCAGCCGGAGGAACATGAGACACACAGCAATGAAAATCATTGGAGCAACGACTCTTGCGATTTTTGCCTTGGCAAGTGCCAGCACCCGGGCCCAGGAAATTAGGAGTGGCGATGACGTTCTGCGGGCGATGCACGAGAAATACAAAGCAAACTGGTATGACACGCTGACATTTGCACAAAACAGCACGACACACAATCCGGATGGGACCAGTAAAACGGAGATCTGGTCTGAAGCGGCCCTGCTGCCGGGCAAATTGCGAATTGATTTCGGAAAAATTGCCGCCGGCAACGGCGCGGTTTTCAACGACGGGACGGTGACCTCGTTTAAGGACGGACGGGTGGTTTCTACGCGGCCCTTTGTGCACCTGCTCCTGGTTTTAGGATTTGACGTTTACAAGCAGGAAGCGCAGACCACCATCGATCTGGTCAAGAGCCAGGCAATTGACTTGTTGAAAGTACATGAAGAATCCTGGCAGGGTAGGTCCGTTTACGTAGTGGGAGCGGACAAAGGTGATTTGCGGGCGAAACAGTTTTGGGTGGAAAAGGAACGGCTTTTGTTTGTGCGGCTGCTCATGCCGGATGAGAAGGACCCGACAAAAATGCGCGACGAGCGATTTGGCGACTACCGGCAGCTATCGGTGGGCTGGATTGCGGCGCGCGTGGAATTTTATACCGATGGCAAACTGGTTTTTGATGAAACCTATTTCGATATTGTGGCGAATCCCAAATTGAATGCGGCGGTGTTTGATCCGAAGAACTTCAATACCGAGCATTGGGAAAAAGAGTAAAGACTCGCGCACCATCCCTGCCCTGTTTTTTAGAGTTTTTGCTCCTGGTCGGGGCGCACAGGGCACCCGGCGGCGCTCTCCCGGGAAAGCGCCGCAAATTTAGGCAGGATCCTTGGGGCGGGTATTTTTGACTGCCGAAAGGATGCCAATCCCCAGGAATACGGTGGCGCCGGCGGCAATCCAGTGCGTGGGGACATGCATCAGGTGGGCAGCATAAATCAGGCCGCAGATTACGAGGACAAACCCGATCGAGTATAGCGAGAAGGACATGTATGCTCCCGGGCCTGGCTTTCGCGAGGCCGCGCTACCAAGTGCCGCCCCACTCGGCCGAACCGGTGGGCTCGCCCGCGAGAAGGCGGTGACATCTACGACAGGGGAATGTCCGTTGTCGGAATCTGCAGGTGACTCATGGTTTTGGACAGACACTGATGCAAGGATGCCCAGTCTTTAATAATCCTCGCATCAGTGCCTACTTAAACCTGCCTGTCGAGTCTAGTCCGTTCCGCGTTTCGCTCAATACAGAGAAAATTGTATTTTTCTGTTCTCGCGGGTACGCGGGTTATTTTTTATGTTTGAAATATTCCACTTGCCGGAGGCGCTTTTCTGCCTGTTGTTTTGTCTTGTAGGGCCCACCCAGGTTCTTTCCCTTTTCCGACAAAACCCGATAGCCGCCTGAAGTTTTCTTGATCATTCGATCCTCCTGTTGGCCGGTGCATGGGCCGTACGGAAAGCTTCGGCGGGCACGATTGTGAATCGTGCCCGCCCGGGAGGACATACTTCGATTCCCGTACAGGCCGCCGAGGTTTTTTGTACGGCTGAGTTGCGGCAGGAAATTCGATTCCACAGTACGCCGGGCAGTACCGCAAGACGCTTGCACGATTACGCGGTGAAGCAGCGCGGGTCCGTACTGCGAAACGATCCCCAAGCGCGGGCGCGCAGGAAACGATTGCTCGGGATCGCCACGGCGAATTCGATGGCGGCCAAGGATGACTTCCAAACCGGTCAAACTGCAAAGGCCCGACCTGGGTCACCGTGTGCAGTCACTCCCAAAGGGACAGGGCCGCCAGGATGTACCAAATCAGGGTAGCGGTCAGGCGTAAATCGTTCCATCGGTGAAAGACACTAGAAACTCGGGAGGCCTTAACCTAATTTTCCTGACGGCCGCTCGCCGGGTGCTGGGTCCGGCGTCAGGCAGTGGCCGTCGGCCGCAATTTGTTTATCGCCGGCACGAGCTTCATTCCGAGATCCGCCTTGTCGAGAAGGCAAGCCGCGCCCAGGTCGGCACCAATCGTTCTGGTTTCCTCATCGTTGAAGATGGAAATTGCCAGTACCCGGCACGCGCTGCAGGCGGCTTTAACCTGCTCCATCGACATATTGGCTGGGTTGGGCATATGGAGATCAAGAAGGATGACGTCCGGCTTAAGCGCAGTCGCCATCTGAACGGTTTCCGGGAAGGACGTTGTTTCAGCCAGAACCACGATTTCCGGATACTCCTCGAGAAGCCGGCGGATTGATCGACGCATGATTTCAGAATCGTCAGCGAGCAATACAGTGACAGTCACAGTTCCCCTCCCTCGCGACACTGCTTATTGACAACTTAACAGCTTTGCAACACCTGGTCGGTTCGGTGCCCTACCAAATCTTTGCTCCGTCGCGAATCAGAAAAAAAACCGCCGGACCACCGCGTCTGCCGTATCCAAAAAAACTGATGCTTGCAATCGGTGTGGCCGAGAACTTGGCAGACAATTCCGTCTGCGCGTGAGGCTTGCGCAAACGTCCGGTGCGCGCTCATCGCTCGGTCCCCCTGCAAAACTAGGCGACGTTCCAGACATAGAGAAAGCCAGCGTCAGTAGCGGTAGCCACTCTGCGGCCGCTTTTACGAGTGGCGCGGTTCAGAGCCGACCGTACTTTTTCCTTGGATTCAACCAGCTCAGCAAGAGGCACTTTCAGCGCCGAACCAACGTCCAGCTGATCCAGATCCCGGAGAATGGTCGTGACGATCAACTTGTGCTTTCCGTCTCTGCCTTGCGGAATATCGGCTTGCACGATGGTTTTGAAATGCATCGGAGCCCGTCTGGCGCTCGGCATTTTTATCCTCCACGAGATGACAGAGTAGCCTTAACGATTCGTTATCGTATCCAATCGTAAGGAAACGTGCAAGAGAAATAAAAGCACGGGGTCCTTCCGCACAGGTGCTTAAACATCGGATGGGGGTGAGCAATCCCACGCCTGTTTTTGCGGTTATCGGGCCGAGAGCGCGCCAAACAAGTCTCTAGATTCTTTTTAAAGATCTGACCCGTATGGCCCGGGCCCTGCTAATTTGAGTCGGTGGTGAAACTCATGAAAAAGACCTATTACGAACAAGTGCCTTTGAAGGTTGTCAAGAAAATTGCGACGATCACGCAACTGCCAGGCCCGGAGAAGGAGCCGAAACTTCCGTCCGTGAAGAGCGGTAAGAAACGATGATCATTCCGGCCTTTGACATATTCAGAACCATCGAGGGTGAGGCCCATTGGGTTGAATCCGCCATGAGTCTCGACGAGGCCCGGGCACGCATCGAGGTTTTGCAAAGGGATGCGCCCGGCGCGTATTTTATCTTTGACCAGAAAACCCGGCTTAGATTTCCAGAACCAAGCGATGCAGTTGCGGACGCCACGGTCCAGAAGCCGGTGGACGGGCGCGAGCAGAATCAAGCGGGCGCGGGATGACGCTGCCCAGCCACCGGTACGCGCACGGGCGGGGACCCCGGATTACTTCGTTTCGCCCTGGGGGCCTTGCAATCGCGGCAGGGGAAGGTCATGGCGGCGGTGGGCTTCTGTGGGATATAGGACTTTGGAAGGGCGGCCGATCGCGAGGAGTTGCCTGTGCGCTTCGTTCCAACCAGGCGGATCGGGCGAGTCTTGATTCCAGTGGGCGATGGCGGCTTCATCACACCATTTGAGCAGCCGGGGCATGGCGTGGCGATGGGCGCCGGAGGTCATGAAAGCCTTCATGGCTTGTTCAGATGTCCACACGGTTCGTGTCCAATAGGTATTGTGTGCATCCCGAAGCAAGCCAAAATGCAATTGGCCTTCCGCGGAGCGCACTTGTAACGCCGAGCGCAGTGTTTGATAAAAAAATCCGGGAAGAAATTGCCAGGAACGTACGCGCAGGCGAGTGATGGAAACGAACGGCATGATGAGCTCTCCGCAATGGTCAGGCGGGCGGTCCCGCGATTTTACTTCCTCCCGGGCGATCGGACCAGGGGCAGCGGCGCTGCGAACCTAGTTGTCGTTTATCCCTTTTCTTAAAGACTTCCCGTTTTACCGCCCTCGTCAAAAACCAGGTACGCGCCGGGAACTTTCCTGGCCCATTCGGCAATCCTGCCTTCAGCCCTTTCCCAGTTGGCTACGGCTTCGCGCCCGCTCGCACGAGCCGTCACGGGTCCCGTTGCAAAATGTCGTCAAGGGCCTCGACGGAGCTTCTCGAGTTTTCCAAGCAACTAGCGGCCATGGCCGTATTGCCGGATAGCGTCGTAGCATTCGCAGGCCACGCTTTCCAGTTCTTTACGATCCAGTATTCTTACCGCGCCGCGAACATATTCGATGAGAAGCATTTTTTGCAGTTTATTGGCCGCCAGCGTGACGCTGGGACGGTCGGTGCCGAGCATGGTCGCCAGGAAATCGTGGGTGATGGGCAGAAAGCCGGAATCGACGCGATCCTGGGTCAGCAGCAACCAGCGGGAAAGGCGCTGGTGAACGCCGTGCAGCCGATTGCATGCAGCGGTTTGGGCAATTTGCATGCCCAGAACTACGGCATACCGGCTGAGCATCATTTGGAAAACCGGCGTTGCCGGAAGAATGGATTTCAGGGCTTCGGTCTTGACTCGAAATCCGTCGCCCGCAACCTGAATTACCTCGCGCAGTGAACTTCTCTCCAAGCCAACAAGTCCGGGAATTCCGGTGGCGCCTTCGCTTCCGACGACTCCGGCTTCAACCGTCTTCCCTTGCTTGAGCACAACAACCAGGGAGATAAGGCCGCTGTTGAGAAAGTGCGCGGCCCGCAGCCGGCGATGGGCTTCTTGCAGAATCAGGTGATGGGGCATGGGCAGGTATTCCAGGTGCGGGCGAATGACGCGGAACTCGTGGTCACTCATCGCCAGTAGCAGCTTGTTGATAATTGGCTTGCCGGCCGGATTGGTGCGTTCGCCGGGGCGAACGACCCGCATAGTCTTCGTCGACATCACAATCACACACTCCACTCTTTGCGGGAGCGCCGATTCCCGAAAAAAATTGTTTTTAGTTGCGCCTGGCTGACCGGCCCGCACGAGTGACACACTTGAGCCGGTGCAGTAAAGGTATAAGCGCGGCTTCAAGTTCGTCAAGCGCGCGACGGCTTTGTAGGCCATCGAACATACGCGACCTGGAAATTCTCCCGCTGCTTTCTGCCGGGCGAACTACAGAGGAATTGGCACGAAATACACCGAATCGCGTATTTGCATTGGAAAGCGCGAATATTATCAATGGACGCGAAGTTGTGGACCGCCATCGGCGAAATCATAACGCCGCTTTATTTTTCGGCTGCAGGGGAAGCCAATCAAGAAGGAGGATTTTCATGCGTTGCCCGGAGTCTCCTCGATGACCACGGGGCGAGGCGTGCGCCCGAAAACGGCGAACCAGGAATCGTCTGGCAAACGGGTCTGGGCTTATCTGCGGCGGCTGGGACCGGGACTGGTTACCGGTGCAGCCGATGATGACCCGAGCGGAATCGCCACGTACTCGCAGGTCGGAGCCCAGTTTGGCTTCGCCATGCTTTGGACCATGCTGTTTTCCTTTCCCTTGATGACCGCGACGCAGGAGATTTGCGGACGGATTGGAAGAATTACCGGCGCAGGAATCGCGGAAAATGTGCGCAAGCACTATCCCCGGCCGCTGTTGTATGCACTTGTGCTGCTCTTGTGCGGCGCGAATGTTTTTAATCTGAGCGCCGATGTTTCGGCAATGGCCGCCGCAGCACAGCTCCTTGCCGGAGGACCGGCGGCGGCGTATGTGGTGGCGTTCGGAGCCGTCTCCTTGTTGCTTGAAATTTACGTGCCCTATACAAAGTATGTGCGGTATTTGAAGTGGCTGACGCTCGTGCTGTTTGCCTATGTGGCCACCGTATTTGTGATTCACGTTCCGTGGGGAGCGGCACTGCGGGCCACAGTGCTGCCCTCGTTGTCGCTTAAACCGGAATACCTGCTCGGGCTGGTGGCTGTACTCGGAACGACCATCAGCCCTTATCTATTTTTCTGGCAAGCGTCGGAAGAAGCAGAGGACGTGCGGAGGGTTAGAGGCGAGTCCGCTTTGAAAAACAAGCCGGAGCAGGCCAGCCAACAATTTCGCCGGATTGCCAGCGATACGCGATTGGGAATGGGATTTTCAAATCTCGTGGCGTTTTTTATTATCTTGACGGCCGGAGTGACGCTGCACAATGGACACTCCTCGGGGATCGAAACCTCGGCCGATGCCGCAAGGGCCCTCGAGCCGCTGGCAGGGCGGCTGGCATTCGTGTTGTTTGCGTCCGGAATCATTGGAACCGGATTGCTCGCGGTGCCGGTCCTGGCGGGTTCCGCTGCTTACGGAGTCGCCGAGACCTTCCGGTGGCGGGCCAGTCTGGAAACCCGGCCGCAGCAGGCGCCGAAGTTTTATGCGGTACTCTCCGGGGCCACGATTCTCGGGGTGTTGCTGAATTTTTGGGGAATCGATCCGATCCGCGCTTTGTACTGGTCCGCGATCCTCAATGGGATTACCGCAGTCCCGCTGCTGTTTGTATTGATGCTCCTGGCTAACAACAAGGCGGTCGTCGGGAAGTTTACATTGCCCGGGTATTTACTGATATTGGGTTGGGCGGCAACCGCGGTGATGACCGCGGCGTCCGTCGGGGTTCTGTGGAGCAGTTTTCGGGGAGGCAACTAAGACCGGGAGAAAATGCGGGAAGCCCCGGGCGGGCAGCGCCCCGGGCCTGGGTCATGTCCGGGTGCGTTTGCAACCGTCCCATGAACGGACAGTCGGTCTTCAAAATTAAGGTGCGGTTATTCAGCAACTTCTTTTGTTTCTGTGTTGTTTGCCGGAGGCCGCGGCGGCATCCGAATTGCAAAAAAAACCTCCGGGCCCGCATTGCCTACCACTCCGATCGTCTGATGAGAGGCACCAATGAAAAAGATAGAATCCATGCGCGAAACACTTTCTTCCCTGCTGACGCCGCAGTATTTGAAACAGCGCGAGGAGGCGGGTTGGCGTCCGGTAGCCGTCGAGTGGCAGCGGGAGGTGACGGTGCTCGAGGTCAAGCCGGAGGAAGGTGGGTCGCGCCCGGCGGAGCCCGGAGGAGCCGAGGAGATTCCGTTTGGCTTGCAGGTGGCGTCGGATTGTCACCATCTGGAGGAAAACGGCGCGGAGATGGAGGTTCTAAAGGTGCTGGCGGAATTAGTTGTGCAGGATTTGTCGTTTCCCGAGATGGCCGCCGCTTTAAACCAGCGCGGCTTTCGGACCCGCGGCGGGCACTTGTGGAGTGCCTTGGGGGTTTTTAAGCTGACGCCGCGCTTGATCGATGTCGCGCCGAGGATTCTGGCGGGGCCGGAGTGGGAAACGCGGAAGAAGCAGATTTCGCGGGTGGCGTGGAATTCCTAGGCTCGCCTGACGGGAACGGCCCCCTGCAGGCCGCCCCCGCCCATCGCAGCTCAGAGCGCGGCAACGCGCCACATGTCTTCGCCGGAAAATTTTATTTTCATGGCGTGGCCGTTGACAATCTCCGTGAAGCGAATCCATTCGGTGTTCGACTCTTCATCGCTGAGACGGTAGGTATCGCCTGCTCGCGGCTCCAGCGGAATGACTCCGTCGATAAAAAGTTTTCCTTTGCGGACTAAAACGTGGAAGCTGCCGATCCAGGGGCTTTCATTCCGGTAGTGGCCGATGAAAGTGTCCCATTCTTTCGGATAATCGAACGTCTTCGGGCCGGAATATTTCGAGTTGGTGAACCACTCGCTGCCCCAGGACGCCTCAACGACCGGGCTCTTGGCATCTTTGCCGTCGGCGTGGCCGAACAGGACCGGGAACCGGTCAAACTCGGGATCGAGAACCAAGAACGCATCGTTACTGCCTTCCAGGGCTAGGCGCTTCCCGGCGTGCAGCAAAAACAGTCTGTCGCCTTCGGCCACGAATTCCAGTTTGCCGCCTGTGGCACTTTGAAATGTTCCAGCGTAGGCCGCGGCATTTTCGACTTTGTACGCGTCGCGGGGCGCCGGAGCGGCTGGAAGCGGTTTGGACTCGAGCTGTGTGCGCATGAGTTGCATGGCGTATTGCGCGACGGGGTTGGGTCGGTAGCCTTGCATGGCGTTAATCGAAGCGAAGGCGCCAACCCCGGCGTCGATATCAACCTGCATGGCGGATGCAAAGGAGACCATGCCGCCGGTGTGGCGCAGAACTTGGTGGCCCTCGAGGGTGTCGACGGCGATTCCGTAACCATAGCTGGCCGTCGGTCCGAACTCTTCGGCTTTAACGTGAGGACGTGAGAACAGGGCAAAACTTTCTTCGTTAAGAACCGTGCCCTTCGGGCCCTTGCCGTGATTGGCGATCATCTGGATGTAGCGACCCATGTTCTCGGGAGTGGATGCGATGCAGCCGGAGGCATCGGTAATGACTACATACGGCGCTTCGGCCAGGCGTCCGCGCGTGGCGTACGGGCGGTCATTCCGGAAGACGTTGTAGCTCTTGGCGGTGCGACCGCGGACATCGAGGGTTATGACCGGTTCGCTAGCAGTCATGCCGAGAGGCTCGAAAACGCGTTTGCGGAAGATTTCTGGAAGCGGGCGGCCGTCAAGCGTAACCAGCAGATGGCCGAGAAGCGCAAAACACATGTTGTTGTAATGAAATTGATTGCCGGGAGCGTAAGCCGTCTGGTGTTTGGCGTTCGGATCGGAAAGAAAGACCGGGGGGTCGCCCGGAAGGCCTGTGGTATGCGTCAGCAGGTGATGCGTGGTAATCGGCGCAAACTTGGTTTCCATGCGGAACCACGGGAGGTAGTCGAGGACCGGCTTGTTGAGCTCGAGCTTCCCTTCCTGACGGAGTTGCAAGGCGCAATTGGCAGCAAACGACTTGCTGATCGAACCGATCTGGAAGAGCTGGTCCGGCGTGACCGAAATTTTCTGGTCCACGTCGCTGAATCCATACGTGACGACGCGCTGGACGCCATCGCGGTCGGCCAGGACCAGGGTCATGCCCGGGGCCCCTTGCTCGCGCATATACTGCTCGACGAACGTGTCGAGCCGGGCGAAGCAGGTCTGATAACGGCCGGCGGACTGCTGGGCAGAACCGTCAAGAACCAGGAAGCGAGCTCCGGCGGCAACGGCAGCGGTTTGTGCGGATACGTTTATGAATTGCCTGCGAGACAGGAAATAAGACATGACACTCCTTGGCGAAGCGAATAAAGACGCCGGAGCGTAACACTCGAAGCCACTGCAGACAAGATTGTTCGGCGAGCTGGCAAGAACTGCAACGGGACGAATTACTGCTCTTTGAGTTTCAACTTGCCTTCGGCTTTGTTGGATTCAAGAAATTCGCGCAGCTGCGGAGCGGTGTCGAGCAGGCGGACCCACTGTTCGTAGTACAGGGTGACCGGAAAGCGACCAAGGCCGTATACGCTGACGCCGCCTTTTTCTCCCACGCGAAATTCAAGAGAGCCGGTGCGGCGCGGACCGCCCTGTTTTTTCAATTCTTCCAACTGCGCTTTAAGCTCTTCGTAGGTTGGTTCGGCCATGCGTACCTCCGTGAGATGGGCTGAAAAACGATTATAGCTTTTCCAGAGACGGGCGTCATGAACGCTCCTGCGGCTCGAAAAAATGGCATAAGATGTCATTGATCGGCGCTCTAGGAGCAACGGCGGCCGCGCAGCCAACGCCAGCTTCGTTCGCACGGGATTCGCCCGGGAGACCTGAACCTTGACCAGCAAGAAGGACCAGCAGCCGAACGTCGATTTTGCGGCTCTTTTTGAGTTCGCTCCTGGCTGCTGCGTCGTGCTCTTGCCCGACGAACAGTTCACGGTTGTGGCCGTGAACCAAGGCTACCTGCGGGCCACGCGTACCACCCGCGACGAAATTCTCGGCAAGGGCCTTTTCGAGATTTTCCCCAGCAGCATTTGCCAAGGAGCGGAAGCGGCCAACGCCAAGATTCGGGCGTCATTGCATGCCGCCCTGTCCACCCAGGAAACAAACATTCTGGCCGCGCTGCAATACGACCTGCCCAGCCCCGGCTCGACTTCGGGCCGAATGGAAGAACACTACTGGAACATCAGGAATAATCCGGTGCTCGGTGCGAGCGGCGTCACCGAATTCATTCTGCAGGAAATCGAAGACATCACGGATTTTGGCCGCTTGAGCGACGACGACAGTCGGCAGGCGAGTTTGAACGAGTCCCTGAAGACCCAGGCGGAGCGGATGGAAGCCGAAGTTTCCGCGCGGACCGAAGAAGTTCATGAACTGAATCGCAAGCTGCTGAGCACCAACAAGGAATTGCGCGCGCAGGAAGAGCGCTTCCGGGCGGTGCTCAATCAATCCCAGGTATTTCTCGCACTGGTCAGCACCAAGGGCGTCATGCTGGACGGGAATCGTTTGGCTCTTGAAGGCACCGGGGTAACCCGGAGAGAAACAGTTGGGCAGCTGTTTTGGGAAACGCCGTGGTGGCGCAACCTCCCAGACGATCAGGAGACGATCAAGCGAGACCTGTTCTCCGCTGCGCAAGGCGGCACTACCGAGCGCGACATTCGGTATCAGACGTCGGACCAAGAGACGCGCTTTGCCAGTTGCTCCATGACGCCGGTGACCGACGAGTCCGGTGAAGTATCGCTGGTCGTGGTACTGGGATTTGACATAACGGATCGCAAAAGAGCCGAAGAAGCGCAGCGGCGGGCGCATGAGGAGCTGGAGGTCCGCGTGGCCGAGCGTACGGCTGAGTTGCGGCAAGCAAACCGCAGTTTACGGGGACTGAACGCGCGCCTGCTGCGGCTGCAGGACGAAGAGCGGCGGCGCATTGCGCGGGAACTGCATGATAGTGTCGGACAGCTCCTGGCTGCGATGAGCATGAACGTCTCGATTGTTTCCTCAGAAAAAGAAAAGCTAAGTGCGCGAGCGGCTGAAGCGGTGCACGAAAACGGAACTCTGGTAGAGCAAATGCTGGCCGAGATTCGGACGCTTTCCTATTTATTGCACCCGCCGCTACTGGACGAAATGGGCCTGGAGTCGGCTTTGAACTGGTATGTTGCGGGATTTTCCGAACGCAGCCGCATTCAAGCCGAGTTGAAATTTAGCGAGAACTTTGGCCGGCTGTCGGCGGAAATGGAAACCGCCATATTCCGCATTGTGCAGGAATGCCTGACCAACGTGCACCGGCATTCGGGCAGTGCCAGGGCAACCATAGCCGTGAGGCGGCAGGGGGGTGAAATCGTCGTGGAGGTGAACGATGAAGGATCGGGAATCCCGCACGAACAGCTTCTCCAGATGGAAATGGGTGCCACGACCGGGGTAGGATTTCGCGGAATGCGGGAGCGCGTTGGCGAGCTGGGCGGAAATCTCGAAGTGCGCTCGCGGAGTCCGGGGACCCAGATTGCTGTCCGGTTGCCCGTCAAACGCGAGGGCGAGCCGGTTACGGTTTGACTCAGCAGCGGCGAGAATTGGATTTCCGTTTCGGTAAAACGGCGGGCCGAGCCCGTCAGGAAGCGACTTTGCGGGTGCCGGCCGTAAGTTCCGGAGGCCTTTGGCCTTGAACCGATGGCAAAGCGCCCGGAAAGCACGGATTGCTGGGGCAATACATCCAAGCGATGCTTCCCGCCATCCAAGTAAATGAGCCGTGACGGCGGCTTGGTTGCAAGGTTGGCCCTGAAGTCCAGGTCAGGGAGAAAAGGGACATGATAGACCCGGCAATCCGGATGAAGGCAAGACTGTTTCTGCGTTGCGCGCTGGTTTTGGGAATTGTGGTTTCCACGAGTGGCGCAATTCGCGCTCGGGAACAGCAGAATCAGACGCAAGATCAATCACCAAGTTCCCCACCATATGCTTCACAGGACCGCCCGCAGGATCCGCCGCCTATACAGCAAAACCAGCGGCAAAATGCTCCTCCGCAGGATCCCCACTCACAGCCTATGAATCGGTCGGATCGCCCGCCGGCAGATCAGCAGGCTCCGCCCTATGATGAGCCACCACCACCCCCTCCTCCAACGCTGACGATCCCCGCAGGAACGGTTCTCGTCGTGCGGACCAATGACTTTTTGTCGAGTGATCACAGCAAAGTAGGCGACATGTTCACCGGAATACTGGACCAGCCACTCGTCGTGAACGGGTGGGTGGTCGCGCGCCGTGGGCAGACGATGACCGGACAGGTGAAAGCAGTCAAGAAAGCGGGTCTCGTCAAAGGCACTTCGCAACTGGGTCTGGAGGTGACCGACCTGACTCTAGTCGATGGCCAACAGGTGCGGGTTGCGACGCAGTTGTGGCAAGGTAGCGGCGGCACATCCCACGGGCAGGACGCGGCCACGATCGGCGCGACAACCGGCACGGGAGCACTGATCGGAGCTGTGGCGGACTCAGGCAAAGGCGCTGCAATAGGAGCTGGCGCGGGGGCGGCTGCAGGCATCGGTGCCGTACTGCTCACGCGGGGACGCGCAACCGTTCTACCTCCGGAGACACAGCTCAGCTTTCGACTAACGGATGCGGTCAAAGTGGACACGACAGCTGGCCAACAGGCTTTCTTGCCCGTGAGCCAGGAGGATTTCGACAGCGGTCGCGGTGGAGATCGCCGGCCGGCGCGTCGCGGAGGCGCCTATCCGAACGGATACTACGGCTATTATGGCTACCCCGGTTACTACGGTTTTTATGATGGCTACTGGGGACCGCGTTTTTATGGCGCCTACGGGTTCCGCGGCGGGTTTCGCGGCGGATTCCGTGGCCGAGGCCGCTGGTGAAGCTGGTTTAAGGAAGGGGCAGTAAAGGGCGCTCCGATTTCACGATCGGAGCGCTTTTTGCTTGGGCGGCGCAGGCCATCGTAAATTTACACCCGAGTGACAGGAGCGCGACACGGACGGCGGCGGAGCGAGCTAGCATGTCCAGCGTTGGGTGGGCGTTTTCTCGATTAAATCTTGGATGTATTGGGGTAACCGTAACGAACAGGTAGACATGCAGGCGAGGGGTATGCTGTAGTACGCTACGCTTGATCTTGGTGGATTATCCCTTGGCAGAACGCAGCGCGTCTGAGCAACCTTTACAGGTATGCGACCCTCCTACGTACGGGTTCCCAAACACCGTAGATCGTTCGCCCGATTGCACACAAATTCTCTCTCCCCGGAAGGCCCATGAGATCGATAATTCCGTTCCTTCGTAATTCCCTGCTTCTACTGCTGGCTTTTTTGGCTCTGACGGCTTCGCGGGCGTCCGGGCAGATGAAACCAGCGGCGGCGCGGATTGTGCGCGCCGTAGACAATGCGCAAACGGTCACGCTCAAAGGCAACGTTCATCCGTTGGCACGGGCCGAGTTTGATCAGGGAATGGTCGAACCTGGGCAGGCAGCCGGACGCATGCTTCTCCTCCTGCAGCGTAGTCCGGAGCAAGAGACAGCGCTGCACCAGTTAATCGACGAGCAGCAGACCAAGTCTTCGTCCAATTTCCACGCATGGCTCACCCCAGAACAATTCGGGCAACAGTTCGGCCCGGCCGACGCCGACATTCAGGCCGTTACCACGTGGCTGGCCACACAAGGATTTTCGGGAATCAAACTGGGCGCAGGGCGCACAACGATTGAGTTCAACGGCACGGTCGGTCAGGTGCAGGAAGCGTTTCATACCGAACTCCACAATTATCTGGTGAACGGAAACCGGCGCATCGCCAATTCCAGCGATCCGCAGATTCCGGTAGCCCTTTCGCCCGTTGTCGCCGGAGTCGTCTCGCTCAATAGCTTTCCGAAACTTGCCCATGCGCGCAGAATCGGAACCTACGAGCGCGATGAAAAAACAGGAGAAGTCCGTCCATTGCTCACGACGACTTCCGGTTGTGGAACTGGCGGCACTTCGCCCTGCTACGCGGTGGGGCCTGGCGACTTTGCCAAGATCTACAACATTCCGTCGACAATGGACGGAACTGGGCAAACGATTGCGATCGTTGGCCAGACCAATATCAATGTTACCGACGTGCAGGCGTTCCGCGCCTTTTTTGGATTGCCCAATAATTTTAGCGCTTCCAATATTATTTTAAACGGACCTGATCCCGGGATCACCTCGGTCGATGAAGAGGGTGAAGCTGATTTGGACGTACAGTGGTCGGGCGCGGTGGCGCCGAAAGCTACGATCAAGCTGGTGGTTTCAGAAACCACCGACACGGGAATTACCTCGGGGATCGACCTTTCCGCTCTCTACATTATTGACAACAATGTCGCGCCGGTCATGAGCGAGAGTTACGGCGCGTGCGAAGCGGGACTGGGCACGATTGGAAACGCTTTCTACAATGCGTTGTGGCAACAGGCCGCCGCCGAAGGCATTACCGTGCTTCTTTCAACGGGCGACAACGGGTCCGCCGGTTGCGACGATTTTACCAGCGCGAGTACCGCAGCGAATGGGATCGCCGTCAGCGGATTTGCCTCGACGCCCTACAACGTTGCGGTGGGAGGCACCGATTTCAATGATGTAGGAAGCTTTCTGACGTATTGGACTGCAACGAACGCAGCGGGCACAAAGATTTCGGCGCTCAGCTACATTCCGGAAGTGCCGTGGAACGAATCCTGTGCCGCGGGGACCGGAATTGCCGGTTGCAATACCGCGACGGCCGGCTCGCCAAGCCTGAACATCGTCGCTGCCAGCGGCGGGCAAAGCACGATCTACCCGAAACCGTCGTGGCAGACGGGAACGGGCGTACCTGCGGCGAGCCATCGCTATTTGCCGGATGTTTCTCTGTTCGCAAGCAGCGGGAAAAATCAGAGTTTTTACGTCACGTGTCAGGCGGACAGCGTAAGCACGCCAAGTCAGTCTTGCGCGACAACCGGACCAGCCCAGTTTATTGGAGTTGGGGGAACATCGGCCTCATCGCCGGCATTTGCAGGAATCATCGCGCTCATCAATCAATCGCAGCTTGCCGCGGGCAAAAGCGGCCGACAGGGAAACGCCAACTATACGCTATACAAGCTAGCGGCAGCCAGTGGCGCAAGTTGCACCTCAAACGCAACAACCGCGGCTACGCCGGGCAGTTGCGTTTTCTATGATGTGGCTTCGGGCAATATTTCCGTGCCGTGCGCGGGAGCGGCAACCAACTGCAGCAAGACTTCAACGGGTGGATTTGGTGTGCTGGTTGATCCCGCAAGCACCTCAACCGCTGCTTGGGCTGCAACGGCGGGCTACGATCGGGCCACAGGCTTGGGTACGGTAAACGTGGCCAATCTGGCTACGGCGTGGCCGACTGCGACCTTCACCACCTCTACCGTCGCGCTGGCTACCACGACAACCACAATTACGCATGGAGCGAACGCCAACTTCACGGTCAATGTGACCGGGACCGGTGGAACACCACCCAGTGGGTTGGTCTCCTTGTCGGCAACTCCTGCCGGAGGCACGGCACAAGAGATTGGGCCATTTACCCTGACTGCTGGATCCGTTGCGATTTCTACAAACAAGATCCCCGGCGGAGGTGGGGCCACCGGCGGCGGCGCAACGGGTGGTCCGGTTTCGGTTGTGGCCCATTACGCGGGGGACGGCACGTTCGGCGCGAACGACTCCACGCCGGTCTCTGTGACGGTTAACAGGGAAAGCAGTAAGGCTTTCGTGAATCTCCTGGCCATCAATGGCAATAGCTTATCGACGGTAACTTCTGCAGTTTATGGCAGCCCCTACATTATGAGGGTGGATGTAACGAACGGCTCCAGTACGCAGTGTTCTGCCAATTCAGACAATGGCACTATTCCCCCGATTACGACGATTCCCTGCCCAACCGGCAACGTGACATTGACGGACAATGGAGCGCCGCTCAATGACTTTACGAATCTGAATATCCCTGGCGCGACCAATGTTGTGACGTTGAACAGCCTGGGCTATTTCGAAGACCAGCCGATTCAACTTTCTGGCGGGACCCACGCGATCATTGCTACGTACGCAGGTGACAGTAGTTATAGCGGCAGCACGTCGGCAACGGACACGATCACCATCGGCAAGGCAGGAACGACAACCAGTGTGGGCGCGGCGCCTGCCACGGCAACCACCAGCCAGACCGTAACTCTTACCGCTACGGTGGTTGCTCCCACCAGCAATGGAGCCGGGCCAACCGGGACCGTAAGCTTCTCTGCCAATGGCTCGGCAATCTCTGGCACGCCGACCTATGTGTCCACCCCTCTCAGTAGCACGGCGTTTCCTACATTAACCGCTACCCTGACAACAACGTTTAGCACGACAGGAACAAAATCGATAACGGCGTCTTATGTTGGAGACGCGAACTATACGGCCTCAGCTACGACCACTGCCGCTACAGTGACAGTGAGCGGAACTGGCACCGGTGGTGTATTTTCAATTGCCGGTACGACAACAACTGTGACTGCTGGCGGTACGGGAACCTCCACGATTTCGGTGACTCCGACAAATGCCACTGCCCCGGGGAGCGTAAATATCACTTGCGCTAGTTCGGGGTTGCCACCAGGGGTCACCTGTACGCCGAACCCACTCGTGATTGCCGCGACGAGTTCCAGCAGTGCGACGACCGGGCCGTTGACGATATCTGTTACCGCCCCTTCCAGCGCAATGACTGCGTCTCTGACAAATGGGCACCCGGTACTTGTGGCAGCAGCTCCGGTTGATTCCGGATCTGCCAGGAATGGCTGGTGGACACTCAGTGCCGGAACGGGACTGGCGGCCCTATTCTTGTTCTTCGTGCCTGGGCAGAAAAAATTCAAGGCAGGCGTGGTCCTCAGCGTAGTTTGTCTTGCGAGCCTGGCTCTCGGGTGTGGTGGTGGCGGTTCAAGCGGGGGAGGTGGCGGTGGCGGGACAGGACCGGCCGCAACAACGACAACGCTGACCGTATCAAGTACCAAAGTAGCCTCCACAGGATCTCTCACGGTAGGTGTCAACGTACATTCTTCGGCGGGAACTCCTGCAGGTACTGTGCAATTTTATGATGGAGCTACGCCATTAGTTGGTACGGTCCCGGTCCCTCTTGTTAGTGGGGCATTCTCGGTGACGCTAACCAGCGCCGACGCGCCCGTCAATGTTGTGGGCACGCATGCGATTAGTGTTCGCTATATCGGGACAACCGGTTTTTCCGCATCCGCCAGCGGCACCCTAAACGTGACCGTTACAGGCACAACCACCGTGGCCATTTCGGCCACGCCGACGGCGTCGAGTTCAACCCCGATTCATCTGACCATCAACTAGCTGAGACGTACTGGAGCAAGGAAGGGCGGCGGCTGTCGTGCAGCCGCCCTTTTTGTTTCAGCAAGCCCGGCAAGCTGCGAGAAAATTCCAGATGCCCATACTCTCGTGCGTGACAACTGCGAGGCGAGTGATTGCTTCAGCTGGCGAGCGCGGGTGGAAAGAAAACGCCCCAGAAATTGGGAGCGGCGACCAGGAATTCTACCGGAACCAGCGAGCCTTCGGAATTGAATTGCGGCGGGCGTACAACTTTGGCTTCTACCTTTTTTTGCGACTTGGGATTTTCGATAATGATCTTGGTGCCTTCGGTAATGGGCTCTTTCACAATGATCATGGCCCCGTTGGCGCTCACGGTGTGGGTCGTGCCGTGAACGGTCACGGACTTCCCTGCCACTTCAAGATTCACCGGCATCTTCAGAAGAACCCGCTGAGCACGGCGACGTTCTTCAGCAGTCGGTTGACGCGTGAGCCCCGGCTTCGCGGAATTTGTTACTGGAGCTTTGCCGTTGGGTAGCATGTCAGAGCTCAAGTCCCCAGAAATCCATCTCCGGCGCAACCAATTCGATGCCGTACTCCCAGCCGTCAGGCCGGGCGCCGCCCTTCCAAACAACGACAGCGGCATTGCTGGAATTTGTAGCCTGGTTTGTAAGAGCCACGCGGTGCTCGAGGTTGAGTGACTGCTTGAGAACGACCATGCAGCCGTAAGGATTTACGACGCGGGTATGCGCTTCCACGCGGATGCGCTTGTCGCCTTCGGCGTCCCATTCAAGAGTAATGGGGACGCGAGAGTTCATGCGGCGGCCACGGCGACTATCGTGATGCGGCGAGGCAATCTGCTTGGATTCGCGCATTTTCAGCGACATATTCCCTCTATGCCGTCATGCTAAAGTTGACGAGCAGATGGGTCAATGGTACGGATGTTAGCGCGCGCGAAAAGAATAGCTGTACCAACGGACAGGCCCACGGAGACAGGCAGGCGTGAAGAACTTGATTGTGAATGCGGACGATCTGGGCTGGGCCGCCGGTGTTAATCGCGGCATTGGCGAAGCGCATCGCAATGGAATTGTGACCAGCGCGTCGCTGCTGGCCAACGGCTCGGCATTTGCATCCGGCGTGGAACTGGCGCGTGCGACGCCCAGCCTCCGCATCGGAGTGCATTTGAATTTGAGCGACGGGACTCCGGTCGCGCCGCGGGCGTCGGTCAAGAGCCTGCTCAATGAGGCGGGAGAATTCAGTGGAGGACCAGAGAATCTGCTGATGCGCGTGGCCCGGAGACACCTGTTGCTGAAGGAAGTAGAAACGGAATGGGATGCCCAGATTTCGAAGATTCGCGAGGAAGGCATTGCGCCGTCGCATCTCGATGGGCATAAGCATGTGCAGATGCTGCCAGGATTGTTTGAAATTGCGCTGCGGCTGGCCAAACGGCACGGCGTGGGAGCCGTGCGGGTTGCGCATGAAGCATCGAGTTTACGCGCGGCTCTTTCAGCCGGAGAGGGCCAGCGCGGGAGCGTTGTACTGAAGCAGGGAGTGCAAGCGCGGGGACTGAAGTTTTTGGCGCGTGACGCGCGGGAGCTGGCCGAACATGCCGGCATCGCCACGGCAGATTATTTTTGCGGAATCGCACAAACGGGAGAATTGACGCGAGAAGGCGTGGAGCAGTTGCTGAAGAATCTTCCCGACGGCACCACCGAGCTGATGTGCCATCCCGGATACATGGATGACGAACTGAAGAATTCGCAAACCCGATTGCAGGAATCACGCGAGACCGAAGTTGCAATTCTCACGGATCCGGGCATACGGAGCGTTGTGACCATGCAAGGAATTCGCCTGATCGGCTATCGCGAAATTGCCGACGAAGCGTAGGGCCTTCAGGCGGAACTATTCGCGGCGTTTGACGACGCGGAGGACGGCAGATTCGCGGAACGCATCCGCCCTTTGATGGAAGTGCCGGACCTGCATTTCACCCAGCAAACCCAGCCCCACGAGCTGCAAGCCGCCAAGGATCAGGACCGCGCCGAAGAACATCAGCGGGCCGTGATTTTGCATGACGTGCACGCCAAAGAGGAGCGAAAGTGCGGACAAGGTCAGGCCGATGGCGCTTCCGGCGGCCAGCGCGACCATTCCGAAGGACCCGAAGAAATACATCGGGCGCGAGACATAGCGCAGCAGAAATGGAATGGTAATGAGGTCGAAAAATACCGGAATGGCGCGGCCGATTCCGTAGTGTGATTTGCCGTGGCGCCGCTCGGCGATGTGGATGGGAACTTCGCAGATCGTTGCGCCATAGGCCACCGCCAGCGCGGGAATAAAGCGCTGCAGCTCGCCGTAGAGCGGAATCTTGCGGATGAGCTGCGTGCGATAGCCCTTATAGCCGCCGCCAAAATCGTGAATTTCCACGCGGGTGAGCTTACGCATCATCCAGTTGGCGATGCGCGACGGAATTCGCTTCAGGAGCACGTTGTCGCCGGGACGTTTTACACGGCAACCGCATACAACATCAAAACCCTCATTGAATTTCTGCACGAAGAGCGCAATTTCCTCGGGATTGTGCTGCAGGTCGCCGTCCATGGCGATGACGTATTCGCCGGAAACGTGCTCGAAACCGGCGACGAGCGCTTCCGTTTTACCGTAGTTGCGGCGCAAGCGAACAATGACCACGCGCTCGTCGTGTTCGGCGATTTCCTGAAGAATATCGAATGAACTGTCCTTACTGCCGTCATCGACAAATACAAATTCACAATCATCGGAGATTTTTTGCATGGCCGCACTCAGCGTGCGGTAGAACTCGTGGATGCTTTCCTGCTCGTTGAAAAACGGGACCACGATGCTGTATTTCATCGGCCGGCGCCCCCGGCAAAAGCGGGCTGCGGCCGAACCGCCCCTGCCGGGGCTGATTGCGGCAACTTCTGGCTGAGGAGCACCGGCCGATTGGCATACAGCGATTTTCCGCCAGCGGACGCCACTTTGTGCAACGTATCGCGAGCGACCAGTTTTTCGATGTCCGGGAGTTTTTCGTCTTCAACAGCAAGGTACTGCAACCGGGGACCATTCCAGAGGTTCACGAAGTTCTGATTGCCGATGAACACGGGCGGCGCGTCCGGCGCGTACGAGCCGTACTCGAGATTGGTTTCGCGGCCGTTCAGGATCAGAGCGGTTTCCCCTGTGTAGAAAAATACCGATGAAAAAGTATAGTACGGCCCGTTGATGATGAGCGTGCCTTTCGGTGAACGGTTGAGCGCCTCGGCCAGCGGCCGCGAAGAGAGAAAAGGATCGAAAACGACCAGCGCGAGTCGCGCGGCATGGCAGAAGACGACCATCATCAGGGCGATGGCCAGGAAACGACGTTCGCCTTTGAAAAACCAGGCGCCGATTGCGCCGATAAGTCCTGCCAGCACAGCAACGGCCAGCGGCAGTCGCAGATAGGCGAGGGCGGCGATGTTCAAATCCTGCATGTGGCCGAGCGACAGCGTGTAGTCGTTGGAGTGTTGCGACAGCGCATAGGAAATATCCGCGGGCGTGGGGGCGTGACGCACCACGATGAGCAACGTGGCGCCGACGATCACCCCCAATGCGAGTACCACTCCGAGAACGCGCGAGGAGATGTCCAAGGCTCTGCCGCCAGCCGCCATCCCGACCGCCAGTAGCAATGCGAGCGCGGGGTAGGCGGGCATTGAGTAATATTCCTGGGTTGTGGAAAAGGTGAAGAACAGCAGCACAAATCCAGCCCAGCACAGGGCCATGGTCCAGGCCCGGCCGGCGCGACCCAGTGGACCGAAGCGCGCGCGCAGTGAGGAAAAAAAATAGACGCTCCACGGGAAGAGCCAGGCAAAATGCAGCAGCCAGAACGCCAGGCGCGGTACCGTATTGTAATCGCGCGGGTAGCGCGCGTTGAAAAAGCGCAGCAATTGATCGTTGATAAAGTAAAACCAAAAGAAGCCGCGATATTCGCCGGGGCCGCCGTGCAGGGTGAAGTCGAAATAGGGGGGATTGTGGAGGATGGCCAGGATGTGCCAGGGCGCGGCGATCACGACAAACAGCAGAAGTCCAGTCACAGTACACAGCCGGCGCCAGGTGCTGGCGACAAACAGTTGGCGGGTAAACAGCAAATAAACAAAGGCAATGCCCAGCGGAAAAACCACGCCGATGAGACCCTTGAGCAGCATTCCGGCGGCCAGCGTAATCCAAAATGCGTATGCCCAGCGCTGGGGATGGACTTCGGTTTCGTCCAGAGCGCGCAGAAAGCTCCACAGGCCAAGCGTAATGGAAAGGGTGAGGATGACATCGGGTATGACGATGCGCGTGAAGAGAAAGAGTCCGACGCAGGTGGCCACACTGAGTCCGGCATAGAAGCCGATGCGGGGAGAAAATGCCCAGCGACCGAAGCGAACCATCACCCAGGCAAGCACGATAGCGGCCAGTGCCCCGGGAAGACGCGCAGACCAATCATGCACGCCGAAAACCTTGTAGCAAATGGCGGTCATCCAGTATTTGAGCGGGGCTTTGTCAAGAAAGATCACTCCGTCCAGGCGGCCGGTCACCCAGTCGCCGGAAGCCAGCATGGTGCGCGCGACCTGCCCTTGGGCCGCATCCACATCATCCATCAGCGAAGGAGGGCTCATTACCCCGCCAAGAAAAATGGCGGCTGCAAAAAAGATGACAATCAGTTCATAAAATTGATTGCTGTGGACGGATTGGCCCGGCTCGCGGCTGGCGGCTGCACGGACCTGCGTTGCGCTGCTGTCGGGGGAAACGGCTCCAGAAATTTCCATGAGTTCAGAATAAAAGACTAGCACAACCGGGCATTTGATGCGTTGCGGCCAGCAAAAACCGCCGGAATTTCATTCCACTGAATTTTCGACTGCCACCTGGGTTGAGGTTCCGCCCGCGCCGGTACCTGGAAAAGCAATTGGCCTCGCCAAGAAGGGCACACGCTTGCTATAGTGGAAATTGCTGCTGAGTGCCCAGTCGATTCCGCGGAACCTTCCGTCAAGGAACGATTGCGCAGCAAGATCTGGAAATTGCTGAGATTTGATGCGCAGCGACTCAACCATCGGCTATTCCATTGTTGTCCCGTTCTTCAACGAACAGGAAAACATCCCTACCCTTTACATGAAGTTGACCGAAGTCATGGACGGGCTCGGCGAGTCGTATGAAATCGTGTTCGTGGACGACGGAAGCCGCGACGGTTCATTCAAGATTCTGACGGAAATCTACGAACATGATCGCCGCGTGAATATCGTGCGGCTGCGCCGCAACTTCGGCCAGACCGCCGCACTGAAAGCGGGTTTCGATTTCGCGCGCGGGGAAATTATCATTTCAATGGACGGCAATCTCGAACACGATCCCGAGGAGATTCCGCGCTTTCTGGAAAAAATCGAAGAAGGCTACGACATGGTCAGCGGCTGGCGTCATCAGCGCCGCGACCACTGGTTGATGGGTCAAATTCCCAGCCGCATGGCCAACTGGATGATGGCGCGCGTTTCGGGCGTGGATCTGCACGATTTCGGAACCATGTTCAAGGCCTATCGTCGCGAAATTATTCAAGAAATCCAGCTATACGGAGAATTACACCGTTTCATTCCCGCGCTGGCCAGCACTTCCGGAGCACGCATCACGGAAGTTCCCATAACGCACTTGGCGCACAAGAATGGCCACAGTAGTTACGGAGTGGGTCGCACCATCCGGGTGCTGCTGGATTTGATGATCGTAAAATTTTTGCTCGACTATTCGACGCGGCCGCTGCAATTCTTCGGCCTGCTGGGAGTTGGCGGCGCAGGCGTCGGCGTCCTACTGGGGCTTTTCCTGGCGCTTTCTAAGCTTTTTTATCACACCCAAGTTATGGGGCAGCATGGACCGCTGGTATTGCTGGCCGTTGCGCTGTTTGTAAGCGGCGTGCAATTCATCTCCATGGGACTTCTGGGCGAAATGCTGGCTCGTACGTATTACGAATCGCAGAACAAACCCATCTATGCCCTCCGCGAAGTGAAAAGCCACCGCAAAGAAATGGGCGATCCGGCCGAACCGGCGCGACCATCGGGAAGCTCGGAACGCTAGGTTTTTGTTTCAACCAGATCCGCAACTTTTTCATCATCGCAGCCTGCCGGGAGCCGGCCGCCCGGGAAGTGCTACGCGCAAAGGCAGCTGCCAAAGTAGATACAATAGAAAAGACAATTCCGGGAGGCAGCCAAGTGAATCGCGAACAGTTTTACGCCATTATGAGCGGCGACGGCACGCTCGACTACGAACTTTATCTCAACACCAAATCGCTCCTGAGCTGCCAGTTGCCCTACGGCGAGCTGTGCATCCCCGACGAAATGCAGTTCCAGATTGTTCATCAGGTGGAAGAGTTGTGGATGAAGCTGATCGCTTTTACGCTTCTGGAGATTGACGACTATCTGCAGCAGGAAAATACCAACCGGGTGGTGACGCTGTTCAAGCGCGTTCACCTGGTGCAGCGCATGATGATTCAACAGCTCGCGCTTCTCGAGACCATGTCTCCCAAGGAATATCAGGAAATCCGCAAGCGCCTGGGCAATGGCAGCGGACAGGAATCTCCCGGCTTCCGCGTTTTGCTGAAGATGTACCAGCCGATTTGGGCTTCGTTCAAACAACATTATCTCGACGGCCGCGGGCTGACCGTCGAGAAGATTTATGATTCAGAGTATACGCACGGAGACCCGTACGTCGTTGCCGAGTCGCTTGCGGAATTTGACGAACTGTTCCAGAAATTCCGCTTCGAACACATGCAGCTGATTTTCCGGACGATTGGCTTCGGTTCAAAGTCGTTGAAGGGCCGCCCCGTGGAAATTCTGGAAGACGGCATGCGTCACAAATTTTTTCCCGAACTGTGGGAAGTGCGCGGAGAGATGACCGACCGGTGGGGAGCGACCTACGGCGTAAAACGCGATCCTCTGGGTGGAGCTCACTAGCCCAACGGCAAGTGGTTATTGCCCTTCGCAGATTTTCCGGTATTTCCCGCGGAAATGCAGCAAAGGCTCGCCTTCATCGACTTCAACGCTTTCCACTTTTCCAATGAAAATTGTGTGATCACCAGAAACGTGCGAGCTGACTACGGTACAGGCCAGGCGCGCCAGCGTATCTTCGAGAATTGGAATTCCATCCTTGGCCCACCCGAAACGAATCCCCAGGAGGGCTTCGCTGCGTTCCGGCTGTTCCGGCTGCGCAAAAAATTCCGAGACGGCCTGTTGATTTTCCCGCAGGACGCTTACGCCAAAACGCTTTTTGTCGCGGAGCAGCGTCAACATTCTGGCATTGTGATCAATGCAGACCAGAATGAGTAGCGGATCAAGGGACACGGAGGTAAACGAGCTGGCCGTCATGCCGTGCACCTGTCCAGGATCGCGTTCCACGGTGACCACCGTAACACCGGTGGCGAACTGACCCAGGGCTTGGCGAAATTCGGCGGACGTCGGCGGTGGCGTGGTCATGTCTGAACTTTTCGAAGATAACATACACGCCTGCCAAAAAAGAAAATGGGCGGAGAGCTTGTTGTCTTTCTGCGCTCTCCGCCCGTTCCGTGGCCACCCGGCTCCGGCTAGTTACTGTGAGGCTTGTCCTTTTTCGGCGGCTTGGCGTCCTTTTCTTGCGATTGCCGCGGCGCCTTCTGCACTTTTTGCTGTTCCTGTGTCTGTTTCTTTTCCAGTTTTTGTTGTTGGGTGTCGTGTTTGTGTTCCAGCTGTTCGAGCTGTTGCTGCTGTTTTTGCTGCGTCTGCTGTTGCCTTCTCAGATCGTTCTGCTGCTGCAGTTTTTGCTGTTGTTGAACTTGTTGCTGTTCGACCCTCTGGCGCTCCTGATCCTGCTTCTGGCGCAACTGCTCCTGTTGCTGCTGCTGTTTTTGTTCCAGTTGCGGACTAGTGGCAGGAGCCGCGGGCCGCGCCGCATTCGGACGGTCGTTGAGCGTCCTCCGATTGCCGGGATTTCCCGGCGCATTCACGGGCGCGTTTGCCGGAGCGTTTGCCGGAGCGTTCCCCTGGGGGTTGCCCGGACGGTTCGCATTGTTGTTTTGCCCGGCGTTATTCGGTTGACCGGCAGTATTCGGCTGCGCCGCTTTATTCTGTTGCGCCGCGTTGCCAGGCTGGGCGGCGTTGTTCGGCTGACCAGGAGCGTTCGGCTGCACGGCGGCGTTCGGCTGAACCGGCCGGTTCGGCTGGCCGGGCTGGCCAGGACGGCTGACTTGCCCATTCTGCGGCGTTACTTGTTTCGCAGGCGGCGCAATTCGAATGTTGGACCTCGGAGCTTGTCCATTCTGTTGCTCAATCTGCCGCGTTTGCGACGGTGCCAGAGGTCGTCCGCCATTGGCTTCAATCGCCTGTTGTTGCTTTGCAAACGTCGCCGGTGCCGGAGGCGGCGCGGTCTTTGCCACAACTGCGCGTGCCTGTAGCGCGGCCGGAGGCCGTACTCGCGCTGCTGCGCCGCCACCCAGAACGGCTTGCCGGGACGGAGCAACTGCCGGCGCGTTATATGCCACGGGAGCGGAAGCCGCTTCACGGGCATCCACTTTAACCACATTGCGTGAAACAGATTGTGCGGATACGAAAGTTTGGCGGTTCGTGGCAGCCACTGCTCCGGGAACCCGCTGATTCACATACGTGACGTTGGTCACATTCTTGTTGATCACCGTCGTGTTGTAGTAGTTGTTCACGACGGTTGTGTTCACGGTGGTATTTGAAACGTTCACGCGGTTCACGTACCGGCGGCTCACGTGATAGGAAGGAACATAAACTTCACGCGGACCGAGCGGAAACCATCCGACGTTGCCACCACCGCCACCAACAGCCACTCCAATACCAAAGTGCGGTCCGCCCACCCACGCTACCAGCGCTGGCGCATAAACCGGGCGCACATAAGCGACGGTTACAACGCGGGGGCGAGGCGCAACCGGCACCCATCCCCAAACACCGCGCACCGTCACCCAACGGCCGTAATGAAACGGCGCAAATCCCCAGGGCGCGTCGTCAACCCAGGTATAGCCCCACGGCGCAATGTAGGCCCAGTGTCCGTAGTGATACGGGGCCCAGCCCACAATCGTCGTGTGGGGAAACCAGATGGTGCCGTATTCCGGTGTGTCGCGCCATCCACCATTGTCGTCGAGATCCTGGTAGCCAATGACATCGGTAGAAACATATTTTGCAGAAACGGAGCGGTCTTCGCGACGGTCGCGATCCGCGCACCAGTTGTCGAAATCGTCTTCATCGTTTCCGTAACCCTGGACATCACCGTTGATGTCATCGGTCCCGTTGAAGGTGCCCACTTCGTTGGCATGGACGGTATACGCCTGCCCCCCACCGTTTGCTTCACCCTGCCCGCTTAAAACTTTTACAATCGTCGTATCGCCGCCTTCGTTCACCGTCACGCGATACGTTCCCGTGCGCAGCACGGAGAACGCAAGGTTGGGAGTGTCGATTTCAAAGGTCTCGTTTTCGTCCAGGTCTTTTACGCGCACGCGCAGGGTGCCTTCGGTCAGCCGAATTTGCGTGATGCTGTCGGTGAGATTGAGAAACGAGAAGCCGGTGGTGCTTGAAAGTCGAATGGAAGCAGAACCGATATTCAACTCGGCTCGTGAATTGTTATCCGACCAGAGCTTGTCGCCCGTGGTGATAGGACGGTTGAGAACGGCGGCGACCCAATCGTCGGTGCCGGCCGGTTCAAAGGAAACTTCCCCACTCGTGTATGCCAGCCGCGCGACGCGCGAAGGCGGATCGTCATTGTCGTCGCCTTCGTCCTGTGCTGCGGCGCAATGAGGCAGAAGCAGGACCATCGCCAGGGCGGCGGCTAGAACCCACAACAATTTGAACGGATTATGTCTCATATCGAAGTTCTCTCCTGAAATTCGATTGCCTTGTCTTGCCGGGATTGCGACCATCACGTCCGAAGTGTATTCGCGGAGTGTACTGTGACAGTAGCATTGACCCGTGGCAGTTCCTCAATCGGGCCTTTCTTGTATGTCGGATAAGGAAATGCCGTGCGCTCGATGCCTGTTTCTTTAACACGTAGGTGAGCAAAGAGTTGCAGGTGAGTCAGGCGAGGGGAGTTGGTCTGGCGCGCAGCACGTGGGCGAAGAATTTTGGACCGGAACGTGAGGAGCACCCGCCCCCATTACAAGGAGCGGGCATCGCTCACACTGCAAGGTTAATGGCGGGTATGCGAACCGCCTCCACCACCGCCGTGCGGACTTCCGCCGCTACCACCGCGCGGCGCTCCGCCGCCACCTGAAGGACGGCTGGGAGCGGAGCCGCCGCTGCGGGGCGCCGCATTGCTGCGCGAGGGCGCTGGATAGCTGCGGCTTGGCGCGGAGTAGGACCGCGGCGGAGCCGAATTGCTGCGTGATGGAGCGTTGTATTGGCGCTGCGGCGCGTAGTTCCTGCTGCTGTTTGGTTGTGTCCGCTGGGCTGGAGCCGAGGAACGATTGGCGCCGTTATAGCCGCGGCCTGCACCGTCGCTTTGCGATGAACGAGCGTTGGAATTGCCCGATGCGTCATTTCCGCGCGCGAATGGAGGACGATTTCCGTCGTTCATCCGTGTCGCTTGCGCTGTTCCGCCGTCAGGTCGGTTGGCGGAACTCGACTGGCTTCCAAAGCCCGCCGGCCCCCGACCGCGATCGGTCTGGCCGCCTTGCGCCTCCCAGGTGCGCGTACCGGAAGGATTGGTGCCGCCGTTGGTCGAACGAATCATATGGCTCTGCCCTGCCGAAGGAGGGCGGCTTTGCGAAAGTTCGCGCTCGCGAGGCGATGTTCCGGAATTGCCTGCGGCTCCATTCAGACGTCCGCCGGCAGCTGCGTTGTTCCGAGCATTACCACGCTGGTTGAATCCGCCATTTGTTTCGCGACTTGACGCGGGCCGATTCCCTGCGTTGTTGTTCAATCCACTGCCCGCGCGAACTGCGCCTGAGTTGTTCGCCGCCCCATTGGCGCGACCATTGGAAAGATTGGCCGTGTTCATCGTGCGAACCGGCATGTGCGAGGCGCCGGCCGCTGGCGCGGTACGCGCTACAACGGCGCGATTCTGAATTCCTGCTGCCGGCGTCGCGACGCGGCCGCCGCGACTTGCGGCCCCGGTAAAGCTCGCGCGAGTCGGCGTGAACTGATTGCGGTTGCTGACTTGCGCTCCGCGCAGATTTGCTTCCGTCAGCCGCGCTGCTCCACGATTGACGCGCTGGCCATTTACAAACCCGTCGTGAGAGGTTGCGGTTACCGCACGCGTGTTACGCGCATACCTGTAATTGTTGAAGTGTGAGTTGTTAATCACATTCACGTTGCGAATGTAGGTGTTGTGAACGTTGATGTTGCGGAGATACCTTCCACCTGCGTGATACCACGGATGGTACGCTTCGCCCCAGCCGAGTGGAAACCATCCGATACCACCGCCAATTCCCCAGCCTCCGCCGAAGCCAAATCCAACGCCCCAGCGCGAACCGCCAACGAATCCAACAAACGCTGGCCCATAAATTGGCCGGCCATAATATGGCCCAGGGCACCAGCCCCAGCGATGACCGAAATAATTCCAGCGTCCGTAGTGATACGGAGCAAAACCCCACGGCGAATAGTCAACCCAGGTCCAGCCCCAAGGGCCGACATAGTTCCAGTTCCCGGTGCTGTACGGAGCCCAGTCGTCATCCACGTCATTGGGATACCAGACGTGACCATATTCTGGTTCCTCGCTCCAGGTTCCATGATCGTCGAGGTCCCCATAACCAACCATGTCCCGCGAAACGTATTTCGCGGACCGCGAATTGTCCTCTTTCGAATCCCGCTGGCTCGACCAGCGGTCAAGGCCATCCGGCGCCGGCGCTTGATTCACACTGTATCGAATATCGTTTTCGGTGCCGTTGAACTCGGCGCGCTCGCCCGCTTTGACGGCATACGTCTTGCCGCCCGATGTCACTTCACCCGTTCCCCGGATGACCGTAACCCGGGTGCCATCCCCGTTTTCGTTCACGTCGACGCGAAATGCTCCGGCTTCTTTAACGGTGAACGCTAGGTTCGGAGTGTCGACTTCGTAAAGATCGCCTTCGCGCAGTTCGCTGACCCTGAAGTTGATGCTGCCTTCAGCCAGACGCATCTGGGTGATGGCATCGTCCAAGTTCAGAAACGACAATGCGGTCATGCTGCCCAGATGAATGGTAACTACGCCGGCCTGCAGCTCGACGCGTGAATCTTTATCCGACCAGATCTTATCGCCGATGGTCATCGGACGGTTGAGCGCCGCGTTGGCCCAATCGCCTTCGCCGCCAGGTTGCAGGGACACCGTTCCATCCAAATAGCTGATACGGGCAACTCGACTGGGGGGATCGCCCTCGTCGCTTTGGTCGCCCGGCATGCCCTGGTCGCCCGGCGCGCCCTGGTCGCCCGGATACCCAGGCTGATCTTGCGCCCGCGTAGTGCCGGCGCTAATGCCCAGAAGACCTGCCAGAAATAGAAGCGCCGCTGCTACTCCGCTCTTTCCGATCCATTTGGTCTTCAACATGATTTTTCCCCTGTCTTGAATCCGGGCGTCGAATTCGGTCCGTCACTCTGGTTAGATGCGCCGGGTCGATACACCATGTCCGTGCTCCGGCTGTGGGAGAAGTGCCTATATAGGTATATGGCTCCCAAGGGTAGAACCCTGTCTAGGGAAAAAAGTTGCCAGCGGGCAAAAGCAGACTTTTGCCACCTGTTTCGCCCCCTTTTCCCGGAATTGACTCAAAAGGGTAACCCGCCCGAAATCTGGCCCTTAGGACAGGCGACGCGCGCGAGGCAATTCTCTACACTCCCCCTATTGTGAGCGCTGCTGCGCTCTGGGAGAATGCATGGCTATGAAAGCGAAATGGTTCGGAGCCGTAGCAATCGCATTAGCCGCGGCGGCAATCGCTCCGGCACAGGCATGGCGGCAGGTGGGACCTCCGGGCGGCACGGTCATTTCTCTCCAGGCAGATCCGCAGGACCAGAAGAAGCTCTTTTTGGGCACGTCGGACGGCCATGTGTTCACTTCGAGTGATGAAGGCTCGCACTGGCAGTTGCTCAGCCGCATCGGCGTCGGCCAGGATGACGTCGTCACCCACATTTTAATCGACCCTCGCCATTCGAATCGCCTGTACGCCAGCACCTGGACGCTTTATTCAGGCGGCGGCGGCGTGTATCAGAGTGAAGACGCCGGCAAGAGCTGGAAGGTAATCGGCCTGGCCCATGAGACCGTGCGCGCGCTCGCGCAGGCCCCGACGAACCCCAGGACTTTGGTAGCGGGCTCACTCACCGGTGTATACCGCTCCGTGGATGAAGGCGCAACCTGGGAACGCATCACCCCGGCAAACCATTCCGACCTTCGCAATTTTGACTCTGTCGCATTCGACCCGAAGGATGAAAATATTATTTACGCGGGAACGTACCATCTTCCCTGGAAAACCACGAACGGCGGCAAGGACTGGTTCCCGATTCAGAAAGGCATGATTGACGACTCGGATGTGATGAGCATCATCGTTGATCCGACCAATCCGGACAACGTCCATGCAACGGCTTGCTCCGGCATCTATCACAGCGTCAACGGGGCGCAGCAATGGTCGAAGTATCAAGGCATTCCGTTCGTCTTCCGCCGCACACAACTCATCCGGCAAGACCCTACCAACCCGCAAGTCTTGTATGCGGGCACCACCAGCGGGCTTTGGAAGACCACGAACGAAAAAGATTTCAAGCGCGTCACCCCCGGCGACTGGGTTATCAATTCCATTTTGATTAATCCGAAAAATCCCAACCGCATTATTCTCGGAACGGAACGCGAAGGCGTACAAATCAGTGAAAACGGCGGCGCGACCTTCACATCGGCCAACGTCGGTTTCCACCACCAGCACATTCTGGATGTGGCCATGGATCACGAGCATCCGGAACGAGTGCTCGCCGTGCTTACCTTTGACACCAACGCATTTATCGCCACCAAAGACGGCGGCACTTCCTGGGCAACTCTCGGCACAGGACTGAAGCGCACCGACCTTCGCCACGTGTACGCCGCCCCCAGCGGCTGGTGGGCATCTCTCACTGGTGGTGGCTGGATGAAGTATGAGGAAGGCTCCGGCAAGTGGGTAAAAGCGGGGCTGCTCGTTCCTGAAGCCGCGCCGGTTGCCGCAACGGCAGTGGCCACCAGCAAAACCATCACCACCAAATCAGGCAAGAAGATTACGGTTCCTGTGAAAAAAGCGGCGCCCAAAGCCAAGACCGCCGTTGCTACCCTCGTCGCTTTCCAGGTCAATGACATGGCGTTCGGCAACGACGCCTGGTTTGCGGCAACGACCGGTGGCGTGCTCGTTTCAAAGGATCATGGAGCAAGCTGGAAGACCGGAGGCTCAGATTCTTTCCTCAAGCAGCCTGCAACATCGGTTGAAGTTTCTCGAGAGGGCTCGCAAGTCTGGGCCGTCTCTCAACGCAACATGTTGTATTCCGCCGACGGCGGTTCCCGCTGGGAAGCGAAAGAGCTCTCCTTTGCGGCAGCCGGAAATCTTCGTCTCCACCGCGTCGACGATGCAAACCTCTTCCTGACTTCGAACATGGGTCTGTACGCTTCGCATGACGCGGGACGCAGCTGGAACCGCACAGAAGTCCGCGAATTACAGTTCCAGGACGTCGCCGGCAGCGGCAATGCGCTGGTCGTAGCTCTGCAAAAACACGGATTGCTGGCTTCGTTTGACGCCGGCAAATCGTGGCAGCGGGTGAGCGATCCTCTCGCGGAAGGCTACTTCCCGGTCGTGCAGACTCGCCGCAACGGTGCGGTCGTGGCGGTTTCTGCGACCGAAGGTCTGTTGTCGTTCGAACCGGACGCTCCGCACTCGGCAAACGGCGCAGTGGGTGCCACGCAACTCGTGACAGCTCCGGGGATGAACGCCGCTCCAAAAGACTAGTCTTCACTGGTTCCCGGAAAAAGCGTCCCGGTTTTCAAACCCGGACGCTTTTTCCGCTTTCCCAGCTTTTTTTCCGGGCCCGCTACTTTCCGGACGGTGAACGGTTTTCTGCGTTCCCGCGGGAAAATCAAAAACTTTCCCCGGCGACCATCCACAACCGATGGAATCTTTGATAGCATCTCCCTTCGCACTTTTCCTGGCCGGAGGATTCCCAATGAAGCCGTTGCTTGCCGCGTCGCTCGCCGTCTTGTCTCTCTTCCTCATTAGCGTCGCCAGCCCCGGCGGACCGCTACAGGCGCAGTCCCCCGCCACTCCGCAAACTCCCGCCGCTGGCGAGCGCCAGGTCGCTATCACGATTGACGACCTTCCCGCCGCCTCCCTCTCCATGTCCGGCACCGACGTCATCACCATGACGAGCAAACTCCTGGCCACCCTTCAACAGCAAAAAGTTCCGGCAGTCGGCTTCGTCAACGAGAAAAAGCTTTATCAAAAATGGGGAGAGGTCGATGATCGCATCAAAGCCCTGAACATGTGGCTGGACTCCGGCTTTGAACTGGGAAATCACACCTATGCCCACACATCAATCAATGTCGGCTTGAAGGATTTTGAAGAAGATGTCGTTCGAGGCGAAACCGTAACGCGCCTGCTGCTGGCGCAGCACAATATGAAGATGCGGTACTTCCGCCATCCCTATCTCGACACCGGACGGGACCTGGGAACCCGCCGCGACGCGGAAGCGTTCCTGGTTGCGCGCGGCTATCACATCGCTCCCGTCACGCTCGACGCCTGGGACTGGCACTTCGCCGCGGTCTACGACGACGCCAAAAAACGCAATGACGCCGCCGCGCAACAGGAAATCGTCCGAGCGTATCTCGCTCATCACGCGGAAATGTTCGCGTATGAAGAAAAATTCTCGAAGGAATTATTGGGCTACGAGCCTAAACAGGTTTTGCTACTGCACGGGAACAATCTCGAAGCCGAGCACATCGGCGAACTGATCGAGCTGCTCCGTCAGCGCGGCTACAGCTTTATCACTCTTGGCCAAGCCCTGAGCGAGCAGGCTTACAGCCTCCCCAACACCTACATCGGTGAAGAAGGCCAGGGCTGGATCGAACAATGGGCCCTCTCGCTCGGCAAAATGCCGCCGCCGGCGCCGCCGTTCCCTGCCGCCATCGAGGCCCGCGCCAAAGCTCTCCGCCACACTCAACCGTAACGCCTCGCGGGACAACGCCCGGCACTTCGGCCCTCACCACTTCAACAGCGGATCGTTTTCCGTTTCTTTCCGGTCCGCCCCTTCGCTTCCATCTCGTCGATATACTCGGCGGCCACCGGCACGCGACACGCGGTCTCCCCCACATCGACAGAAACGTTTCCAATCTGTTTTGCCGCCGCCTTGGCTTTCCGCAAAAGAGGTTTCACATAGCTTCCGACCGCCATCAGAAAACCATTCATGGTGTAGCGCACCCGGTTCTGGGCAGCGGCGATGCCGCTCACCACCGTGCCGATCAGGGTCTCAATCTCCGCCAAATCGAGTTTCTCATCCGGTGTGGTGGCCAGCAGCCCAGAGTACGTGCACCATCCTGTCGACGCCACGTGTTCACTCGTCGACTTCATCCACTGCAACGCCAGCTCCCGCCCGCCGGCATTCTCAACCGCCACCCACGGCACCGTATACTCGGCAATCATCTGGAGTCCCGCGGCACCCTCGGCCCAGGCACACAAGTCCCGCTTGCTCATCTTTGAGCCGTCCGCCACCATCCCCGCCAGATACATCGCGTCCACATTTCCCGTGGCGAACAGGGCGAGCGCCAGCTCCTGGTCTCCTTTGATTTTCCGGAAAATTATTTTCAGATCCGCGATGCTCACGCCATACATGTTGTCGGTCGCCATCCCATGCCGCGCATAAATTCGCCGCGTCCCGGCTCTCCCTCGTTTCTTCAGCTCCGCCATGATCGACGCCACGGTAGCCATCGTTCCTCTTTGTCGGATCGGAATAGTCCAGAGATTCTGCCAGACGGCCGGCCACAAGACCATCGCCGAATACCGCCTGCGCAGGCGCGCGAACCGAAGAACTAAAGCACGTGCGGACTGTCGTGCGGCAAGAGCAGCTGCGGCAGTTGCGTAAATTTCCATCCTGCCGGGTGCGGTTGCGCGTCCAGCACCCAAACCAAATCGAATCGGGAGTCGGGCCAGTGCTGAGGACTGGACCGATCATTTCCTAAAATCAGATTGACGATATCCAGAATGGCCTTGTGCTCCCAGGCAATCAGCACAACACCGCCAACGCTCATGACCTCGTCCACCAAGTTTTTCTCTTCACCCTTTGTGTGCCTGAGATTGAGGCGGAGATGCAGCGAATCAGCGACTCCCTGCACGGTATTCTTCGAGCGCTGGCTCGGCGTGTGCCCGGAAGGGCCGGCCGCAAATACGGCGTCCGGCTTGGCGAGCGCCGGACTGGAAAACTGTCCGCTGGCCGGATTGAAGAAACGGATCAGGGCCCCGGAACGTTGCCAGCCCTGCGGCGACAGTTCGTTCCTGTCGCGCTCGCCGTTGGCATCGACGCCATGAATCTCACTATCTCGATCGGGCTTTTCACCGTGCCGCACGATCATGATTTTCTTAACCATGGTGTTGTCTCACGCGCTCGTTCACACTTCACTCTGGATTTGCCGGCCGGACCTAGAAGGGTTGCGCCGCACAGTGGTTCGGCACGGTAGGCAATCCCATCGGGTTATCGATCGCCGTGAGATCTGCGGGCTTGCTGCTCCAGCGGCAACGGCCGCTGGCCAGCGCTTCCCGCTTGGCCTTGAAAGCCTCCACCCACTGTTTTTCAATCGTGGCATCGTCCAGGCCCTGCTTGAACGAGCCATCGCTATTGTGATATCTCGGCATCGACGCCACGCGCGATACCTTGAACAGATCTGTGATTTGTTCGTCGGTCAGCTGGCACATCAAACCCGCCAGAAACCGCCGCCCTTCTTCGCTGATCGTAGGATCGCCCAGCCCGTCCTTGGCCGACAGACTCTTGCTCAGTTGCGCCTGGCAGACCGGACAATCGGCTTCCTTCATCGCCGGAGTTCCTGTTTTCTTCCAAAGTTTTTTGTTCGACCAATTGTCCAAGTTCATTTTCGCGCCGTCGTTGCTGGTGAACCAGCCGCCGCCGCCAAAGCTGGCGCCCACATCCTGAACGATCATTTTCGATTGCTTGCAGGTGGTGACAAACGGACTGGTCGTTTGATCGACTTTTACCCCATCGCATACCAGCCGTTGCTGCGGTGGCTTGTTGTCGCTGTGCTGGATAAACGCGGCCAGCAAACGAAGTCCGTCCCGTTCACTGAGCGGCCGGCCATTGCTTGCTTCGAATTCCTTCCAGCTCCAGCCCTCATCACTGTTGCCGGTCTCATACATCTTGTGTCCCGCGTATTTGCGGACGACCGTTGCCGCATCGTAGGAGCGCACGCCCCGGGCGCCGGAACCGGACGCCGGATCTGCCGGGCAATTGTTGCAGTCCACATGCACGGGAAACCAGGAATCGGCATAAAAGCCCAGAGCCCACAGCAGGCGTGTCGACGCCACCTCGGCGTAAATCTCGTTGTCCGAAGCGCCGAACTTCACTTTGACGGACTCTTCATCCATTTGATCGTTAAGCGTCTGCGTCTGTCCGTTCGCGCTCTCGACTTTGGTGATCTTGCAGGAGAACTTCGGTGTCTTCCCGCCCATTTGTGACCCGGGCTGGTCAAAATCACAGGTCATCTTGTCCTGCAGATGAAATTGAAACTGTTTCGGATCCTGCTCCGGCCCCTGCAAAATGTTCACTTCGCTCACAGCCTTTGGAGTAAAAATCAGCGCCGCCTGGATTGCCGTCATCCGGTCCTTCGGCGTGTAGAACTGTTTCTCTACCTTGTTATCGGCTGGCTGGGGGGGCTCCTGGGCCTGGGCAGAGGAGGCACCCCCCGAGACCAGGCAGAGAGTGAGCAGCAGCATGGCGCTGCCGGCCATTTTCAGTTGGACGCGATGACTCGCGGTCGCTTGAATGATTTTCGGCAATTGCTGTGTTTCTGGACCGGGGCTCATGGGATTCTCCTCGTACGCGCCGCTCAACTCTACTGGAGATGGTGCCGTTTTCCGCCGATTCGTTTCTCGGTGTGCCCATTCTACCGCTCATTGCCCGTTGCGCCTAAGGTTGCACCGCAACCCATCTCAAGGTACATTGAGGCCCGCCGTCATTCAGTTGAACCTCGTTTCCGCAGCCCGGACATGATCGGAGAGCTTGGGTGGCATCACACCTGTTCCGCTGTAAAGGCATCGACCAGCTAATCGCAGATTGTGAAGGCGCAGAAGTTAAACTAAAAAAGTCGCTTGGGTGGCTGAGCCTCACAGCGCTGGGTATCGGCGCGGTCATCGGTTCCGGCATCTTTACCATTGTCGGCACCGCCATTGCCGGCCAAAAGCTGCAAGCCTCCTCCATCCTCAACGCGCCGCTGCTTGAATACCTGATCAATCATTCGGCATCGTTCGGCCGCCCCGGCGCCGGACCCGCCATCGCGCTGTCCTTCGTGCTCGTCGCCATCGTGTGCGGATTCGCCTCGGTCTGTTATGCCGAACTGGCGGCGATGATTCCCATCGCCGGCAGCGCTTACACCTACACGTACGCCACCATGGGGGAACTGATCGCCTGGATCATCGGCTGGGATCTGATTCTTGAGTACGCGGTCAGCAACATGGCCGTCAGCGTTGGCTTCTCGGCCCACATGGTCGACCTGCTGGACTGGTTCGGTCTGCATCCCAATCCGCGCTGGATTTCACCAGCCTATCTTCCGAGCGGCCTGTCGGATTTGCAAGGCCACATGCTGTACGGGCCCGGCTGGCACTTCGGCTTCAACTGGCCGGCCTTCATCATCGTGATGCTGCTCACCATCATCCTGGTCCGCGGCATCCGGGAATCCGCCAAAGCCAACAACATCATGGTGCTGCTTAAGATTGTGGCCATCCTGGTCTTTGTCGGCTTTGCTTCGCGTTTGATTCATCCATCGAACTGGCATCCGTTCGCCCCCAACGGCTGGCCCGGTATTCTCACCGGCGGCTCCATTGTGTTCTTCACCTACATCGGATTTGATTCCGTTTCAACCGCGGCCGAAGAGTGCGAACGCCCGCAACGGGACCTGCCCATAGGCATCATCGCCACGCTGGTTGTCTGCACGGTTCTCTACATTGCCGTCGTCGTCGTGTTGACCGGCATCGTCAAATGGGACACCTTGGTTGACAACGCGGCGCCCGTTGTAAACACGCTCAAGAAATTCGATTTGCCCAAAGTGCGCCTGGTGGTGCTCATCGGTGCGCTTACCGGAATGATCTCCTCCCTGCTGGTTTTCCAATTGGGACAAGCGCGCGTGTGGTATGCCATGTCCCGCGACGGGCTTTTCCCCAAAATTTTCAGCCGCGTTCACACCCGCTTTCAAACGCCAGACTTTTCCACCTGGATGGCCGGACTGGTCGTCGGCATTCCGGCCGGACTTCTCGACATCGGCACGCTGGCTGACCTTTCAAACATCGGAACGCTGTTCGCTTTTGCGCTGGTCGCCACCGGCGTGCTCATCCTGCGTTACCGCGAGCCGAACCGCCACCGCGCTTTTCGCGCACCGGGCGGACCCATCGCCCCCGTCATTACGATCCTGACCTGCCTGCTGCTGATGGCCGGCCTGCCCATCATGAACTGGCTGCGCTTCTTCAGCTGGCTCGCCCTGGGTCTGGTGCTTTACTATTTTTATGGAAGAAAGCACAGTACACTGAGAGCAGCAAATAGGTCCTAAGAGGAATCGCGGAATGCGGCGGGCGCTTTCCAACATAGTGCAGAAGCGAACTGTATTTTCCCTAACGGTGATCGCGCTGCTGGTCGCGTTCCCGCACAGCGCTCGCGCCTGGGGACGCAACGCCAACAAACTGGTCATCAACAAAGCCATCGACACGCTGCCCCCCGACATACGCGACTTTTTCGAATCCAACCGGGCAACTCTGATTCAGCACGTAACCGATCCGCTCGACGCGCTCGCCACCGTGCCCTCCGAGAAACACAATCATTTCCTGTTTCTCGATAAATATGGCCGCTTCCCGTTTGAAGCTTTGCCGCGCAACTACAAAGCCGCGGTCTCCAAATACGGCAAATCCAAGTTGGAGTCCAACGGCCTTCTGCCGTGGCAAATTGGCGTGTACAGCGCGAAACTCACCGAAGCAATGAAGGCTGGCAAGTGGGACGAAGCCCGCCTGGACGCCGCCATTCTCGCGAATTACGTCACCCAGGCCCACGACCCTTTCAGCACGACCGATGACTTCGACGGAAAAATTAGTGGCCAGCTCGGAGTCAATGAGCGATTCGGCTCAACCCTCATCGACCGCTACTCGTCTTTTTTCCCGATGCGCCCGAACGACGCCACCTATATTCCGGATCCGACGGACTATGCCTTCGATACCTGCCTGTCGGCCCACAGTTGGCTGGAAAATATTCTGGTTGCCGACCGCAATGCCCGCCGCGGCCTGAACGCCTACAACGACATCTACTACGATCGTTTCTACAACCAGTCGGCGGCTATCCTGATTCGTCAGCTCTCTGACGCTGCGACCGATGTCGGCTCGTACTGGCTCACTTCCTGGACCAACGCGGGCAAGCCTCCGCTGCCGCGCTGATTCGTCGCGAATGCCAGTCACTCCCGTCGCCCAGCACATCGCCTCCCTGCCAAAAGCGGAGTTGCATCTCCACCTGGAAGGCTCGATACACCCCGCGACCGTGAGCGCGCTCACCGTACGGCGCGGAGCGCCTCTCGGCGAAGAGCAGGTTCGCCAGCGTTACACCTACAGCAATTTCCTGAGCTTCCTGGAAACCTTCAAATGGATCACGTCCCTGCTTGTCGAGCCCCGCGACTACGCGCTTATCACTGAGGATCTTGCTGAACATCTCCTCTCGCAGAATGTCGTCTACGCCGAAGTCACGCTGTCCATCGGGGTGATGCTTTTCCGCAAACAAGATCCGCAAGCCAATTTTGCAGCCATACGGGAAGCCGCCGAGCCCTTCAAATCCCGGGGCTTGAACCTGAAATGGATTTTTGACGCCGTCCGCCACTTCGGCGTGGACGCCGCCATGCGCGTCGTCGATTCTGCCCGCGCCTGCGCGTGCCCGGATCTGGTGGCCTTCGGCATGGGCGGCGACGAATTGAGCGTTGCCACGGCCGACTTTGCTCCGGTCTATGAACGCGCCACCGCGGTCGGTCTTCATCGCCTCATCCACGCCGGCGAAGTCGGGGGTCCTGAAAAAATCCGCGAAGCCATCGAAGTTCTGGGCGTTGAACGCATCGGCCACGGCATCGCCGCCATCCGCGACCCCGCGCTGATGGACCTGCTCGCCGAACGCCAGATCCCTCTTGAAATCTGCCCAGAAAGTAACATCCTCACGGGAGCACTGGGCCGCCAGCTGGGCCTGCCCGAGGCCACGATCGAGCAACACCCGCTTCCAAAATTATTCCGTCACGGAATCCCGGTGGTCCTGTCAACCGACGACCCCACCATGTTCCACACCACGCTCGGCCACGAATACGAAAACGCCGCCCGCATGGGCCTCTCCGAACGAGAACTTCTTCGCTTGGTGGCCATGAGTTTTCGCCATGCATTTTCGCTGGGAGGAACTTCGGCCGCAACCTGAGGGTCCCGGGTTAAACAGCTCGACGGCCGATGCTATACTCATTTTATGAAAGCACATGTCTGGGTCATGCCCAAACGCACCGTTCTCGATCCGCAGGGCCAAACCATCCACCACGCCCTCTCTGGACTCGGCTACGCCGAGGTTCAGGACGTCCGCCAGGGCAAGTTTTTCGTCTTGAACCTGGATGGCTGGAACCGCGACGAGGCCGCACGGCAGCTCGAGCGAATCTCCCGCGAAGTGTTGACCAATCCGGTGATTGAAGAATATCGCTTCGAAATCGTCGACTAATTTCCCAGTATCATGGATTGTCCATGCTGCTGCGAAACTTCACCCCGCGCTCCGTTCCGAGGGCCCTCGTCATCCTGGCGCTTTCCTGTATGACCCTGGCGACTTCCGGCTGCCATGATCCGAGCCGCCATACCACGGACGCTACTCTTCGGCCCATCGACGACATGCTCAATATTGACCTGCCCAAGGGCACGACCAAGGAAAAGGTCGTTCTATACCTGACATCGCGCGGATTCGAACCGGACGCGCTGCTCGATCGCAATGGCCTCGTCGCGACCATCTCGCACGTCGATACACAAACTCTCCAGCCATCGGCCGCCGAAGTCACTTTCCTGTTCGATTCCGGCAACAACTTGATCTCCTATGAATTGCATTCCGCTTCCAATGTTCGGCCCATGCACTGACAGGAGTTTGAAACATTCGCCTGGCCTAAGCCGGATTCGCGCCGAAGACCATGCTAGGCTTGAAATCTAGACTCTCAGGAGATGCCTCTCCATGTGTGGAATTGTCGGTTATATCGGACCGAAAAAAGTTGTTCCCGTCATTATCGAAGGCCTTCGCAAGCTCGAATACCGGGGTTACGACTCGGCAGGAATCGCCGTGGTTACCACGGACGGCAAGCTTGAAATTCGCCGCGCCTCCGGCAAGCTGCGCAACCTGGAAGAAGTCATCGCCAAATCGCCCATCGATGGCACCTACGGCATCGGCCACACCCGCTGGGCCACCCATGGACGACCGACGGAGGAAAACGCCCATCCCCACCGTGATTGCAGCGGCAACATCGTCGTCGTGCACAACGGCATCATTGAAAACTATTTGGAACTCAAAGAGCGGCTGCAACGGGAAGGTCACAAGTTCGTTACCGAAACCGACACCGAAGTTGTCGCACACCTGGTTGAAAAACATGCAAAAGACGGCGGTCCGCTCGAAGACGCGGTCCGCAAAACTCTCAAAGATCTGCGCGGAATTTATGCGCTGGTCTTCCTTTCCGCCAAAGACCCGCAAAAAATTGTGGCCGCCAGACTCGGCCCTCCATCTGTCATCGGCCTCGGCGACGGCGAATATTTCGTAGCCAGCGACATCCCCGCCCTTCTCGCCCACACCCGCAAAATGTTTTTTCTTGCCGATGGGGACATTGCGGTTCTCACGGCCAGCGGCGTACGGGTCATGGATCATGACGGCAAGACCGTTGAGCGCGTCCCGCACCATGTGGCCTGGGATCCCATCATGGCCGAAAAGGGCGGCTACAAACATTTCATGCTCAAGGAAATCTTTGAGCAGCCCCGAGCCGTTCGCGACACCATGCTCGGCCGCATTTCACAGGACACCGGACGAGTCTTCCTCGACGAAATGCAAATCACCGAGGAAATGTTCCGCCAGTTCACCGACGTCCGCATTGTCGCCTGCGGCACCAGCTGGCATGCCGGACTCGCCGCAAAGTTCATGATCGAGCGCCTGGCCCGCCTCCCGGTCGAAGTCGACTATGGCAGCGAATTCCGCTATCGCGACCCGATTCTCGATTCGAGGACGCTCACCGTTTGTATCAGCCAGTCCGGGGAAACGGCCGACACGCTTGCCGGCCAACGCGAAGCAAAACTGAAAGGCTCGCCGACTCTGGCCATCTGCAACGTCATGGGCTCCATGATCACCCGCGAAGCCATGGGCACCATTCCCACGCACGCCGGGCCGGAAATCGGTGTCGCGTCCACCAAGGCTTTCACCGCGCAACTCACTGCGCTGCTCCTGCTGGCTTCCTATCTCGGCCAAGTCCGCGGAAAGCTTGCCGCCGACGCCGCCCGCACCTTGATGCAGGAATTCACGCGCATCCCGCATAAGATCGAGATGATTCTGCAAACCGACGAAACCGGCCTGTATGAAAATCTGGCCCGGCAATTTTTCCGGCAATCCGATTTTCTCTATCTCGGCCGCGGCATTCACTATCCCATCGCACTTGAAGGCGCGCTCAAGCTCAAGGAAATTTCCTATATCCACGCCGAAGGCTATCCGGCCGGTGAAATGAAGCACGGTCCGAACGCCCTGATCGACGAAAACCTGCCGGTCGTAGTCCTGGCAACCCGCGACGACACCGACCCCGACTCCGTCACGCGTTACGAAAAAAGCGTCTCCAATATCCAGGAAGTCAAAGCCCGCGACGGCATCGTCATCTCCATCGTCACGCAAAACGATCACCTCGCCAAGGCCGCCAGCGATCACATCATCGAACTACCTCCCGCCCCCGAACTCTTGTCTCCGCTTCTTGAAATCATTCCGCTGCAGCTTCTGGCCTATCACATTGCGGTCCGCCGCGGCTGCGACGTCGACCAGCCGCGCAACCTGGCCAAATCGGTCACCGTTGAATAATCCGCGCCGTCCGATTACTTGACGGCCGAGCCGACCTTTCCGCTAAAATGAACTCATGTCCGGTACTCGTCGCACCAGCCTGATCGCACTCGCCTCGTTGTTGGCCCTGTCGCTCCCCCTCGTCGCGCAAAACACCGCAACCCTCCGTGAAATCCGCGCCGAAGGAATGAAAACACTCACCGAGCCGCAAATCGCCTCCTTAAGCGAACTCACGTCGGGTTCCCAGGTCGGCAAGCCCGATCTGCAGTCCGCCGCCGACAAACTCGTCAAGTCCGGCCTTTTCTCCAGAGTCAGCTATAACTTCAAAACGCAACCGGAAGGCGTCATTCTCACGTTTCACGTCGAGGAATCGCCGCGCGTCCCGGCTTATTTCGACAACATCCCCTGGTTTGCCGAAAGTGAACTCAGCGAAGCGATCCGCAAGAAGCTGCCCTTTTATGACGGCCATTTACCGGAAGCCGGCGCGGTCGTTGAGCAAGCCGCCCAGGCCGTCGAGGAGTTGCTGGCCTCGCACGGACTCGGAGCGAAGCTCGAGCATCAGCTCGCGGCAAGTCCCATGGGTGAAGGCAACGTCCAGCAATTTCGGATCGAAGGCGCGGCCTTGAAAATCGCCAGAATTGACTTTAGCGATGCGACGCTCGGCTCTTCCCACGTCATCCAGCAGCATCTGTCGGAAATCGTCGGCAAACCCTATTCGCGCATGACCATCGATCTGTTCCTGTCCGAGCAGGTTCGTCCTGTTTTTCTCCAGCAGGGGTTTCTCCGTGCCAAGCTCGGGCCGCCTGAAGTACGACTCACGGGAAATCCCAATCAAAAACTGCCGGAGCAGATTCCTGTTTTCGTTCCGGTCGCTGCTGGTCCTGTCTATCACTGGACGGATCCGCACTGGTCCGGCAATAGCCTGCTATCCAGCATTACCCTGACGCAGCAGGTGGGACTGAAACCCGGTGACGTCGCCGATGGCATGCAAGTCGAAGCCGCCTGGGAGCGCATCCAAGAGGAATACGCGCATCGCGGTTATATCGATGCCAAGGTTGATCCCCGGCCTACTTTCGATGACGCGGCGCATACCATCACCTACTCCGTCAAAATCGAAGAAGGTTCGCAATATAAGTTTGGCTCGCTGGTTATCACTGGTCTTTCGGTGGCAGGCGAACGGCATTTGCGCGAAGCCTGGGCCGTGCAACCAGGTGAAGTTTTCGACAAACTGAAATTTGAACAGTTCCTCACCATGCTGCAAGCTCATCCCGAACAGGTTTTCAAGGGCCTCCCCGTGCACTTTGAAAGCATCGGGCACTGGCTCCAGAACGATGCCAGCAAGAAAACAGTCGAAGTCCTCCTCGACTTCAAATAGCCTTCCCGCTCAGTAAAAGGGGCGCGTTTGTTTCGCGCTCTTGCTCCTGACGCGCCCCATGAATTTGCTCTGGAATGGGCTGCTCGTGGGTTGCCGTCGCGGACGCTCTGGCCTGGGTCTTCCGGGCGGGTCTCCGGCCAAGCCGCCGAACTATTTCCGTCGCCGCACCCGTGCGCTATACTTCCCTTGGTAATGTGCGCATTAATCCAAATTCGGCCGCAGGGCCAGGATCCGGCTTCGGTCCACGAAAAAGAGGCTGGTCTTTTCGCCGAACTCGCCCAATTCCGCTCCATCATCGTCGCTCTTTCCGGGGGCACCGATTCCGCCTACCTCGCCTGGGCCGCACACAAAGTTCTGGGCGCAAACGCTCTCTCGGTCACCGCACTTTCTCCGAGCTATTCCGCCCATGATCGCGCGCACGTCGAACGCTTCATCCAGGCCACCAAGGTCCGCCACGAATTCGTTGATACGCACGAGATGGACAACGCCAGCTACCGCGCCAACGGCGCCAACCGCTGCTACTTCTGCAAAGACGAGCTCTTTTCCGTGCTCGACGCACTCGCCGCCGAACGCAACTTCTCAGCCGTAACCTACGGCGTGAACGCGGACGACACTCTGGACTTTCGTCCCGGGCACCGCGCCGCCACCGAACACCAAGTCCTCGCCCCGCTTCTCGATGCCGGCCTCCACAAGGCTGAAATTCGCGAACTCTCGCAACGTGCCGGACTCCCCACTTGGGATCGCCCGGCTTCGGCCTGTCTCAGCTCCCGCCTCCCGTATGGCACGGAAGTAACGCCGGAACGCCTCTCCCTTGTCGAACGCGGCGAAGCGGCCCTCCGTGAACTGGGCTTCCGGCAATTTCGCGTCCGGCTTCACGACCAACTTGCTCGCGTGGAAATCTCCCCGGAAGAAATGCCCCGCGCTCTTTCACCCGACATGGCGGCGACCATTTCCCGGCATCTCAAAGCCGCAGGCTTCACCTTCGTCGCACTCGATCTTGAAGGGTACCGCCAGGGGGCGCTGAACGAGGTTTTACCAGCAGGAGGACCTGCAAAAATCTCTTCGGGAACATAGCCTGCTGTTTTTGCGTATCCATAGGCAGAATGCGCTAGGAGTGCCAGAACTCATGCCGCCAGGAATCGTGCCGGAGGAAGCATGACTCGTCTCAGCCGTGTGGCTTTACTGCTGGTCCTGCTCGGGCCGCCCTTGCTGCTCCCCGGCTGCAGTTCCGGTCCTTCGATAGCCAAAGAGTTTGATCGCGACTTCACAGTCTCCGGCCCGGTTCGCCTGGAGATCTCAAACGCCTCGGGCGACGTACAAATCACCGGCAGCGCGGACGGTAAAGTTCATGTGCATGGCACTGTGCGCTCGGCCGGCATGCACTTCGGTGACGCGCAAAAAGCCGTCACCGAGGCTGCCGCTCATCCTCCCGTCGAACTGAAAGCCGACACCGTCCGTATCGGCAAAGACGTCGTCCGCCTCCACAATGTCTCCGTGGTCTACAAGATCGAAGTCCCCCGCAACACCGAAGTTACGGCTTCTGTCGCCTCTGGCTCGCCAACGGTTTCAGATGTCATCGGCCCGGTAAGAATCGATACCGCTTCCGGCTCCATTCATGTGGACAAGGTGCAAAAAAGCGTCCAAGCCAGCACGGCCAGCGGCTCGGTTGAAGTCTCGAACACGGACGATGATGTCCGCGCCACCACGGCGAGCGGAAACATCACGACGGCCAACACCCGGGGCGACGTGCGCGCCACCACGCTCAGCGGAAAAATCAGCGTCGGCAATCCTGGAGGCCGTGTTGAAGCGTCCAACGCCAGCGGCTCGATCGACATTCAAGGAGCCGCCAACGACGTCAAGGCGCAGGTGGCCTCGGGCCACATTCGTGTTGCGGGAAACCCCAGCGCCAACGGCTATTGGGATATTCAGACCGCGTCGGGAAACGTGGAGGTTTCTGTTCCGGCGGGCTCTAACTTTCACCTGTCGGCATCGAACACGTCCGGTGAAATCAGCGCCGACATTCCCGTGGTCATCGAAGAGCAAGGTAAACACACACTGCGCGCCCATGTAGGCGACGGCGGGGGCCGCGTCGAAATCCATACGGTTTCCGGCAAAATACATTTCCGCAGCTCCAACTAAATTTCTACGCCGGCCCGCCATGGTCGCGGCCCACCCCCGTTCCGCTGTCGCTCGCTTGCGGTGGTCTGGGCCTCCGCTGCTGCGCCGGCCGTTCAAGGGTCCGCCTTCCGGGCGGCCGGCGCGTGTTCGGAATCTGGTTTTCTTCCCAATCGCGCCGCGCATTTCTCCCGCAAACCCATTAAACTAACGGGGTGAGGCCGCACGTCCACTCTTGCCTGAAATCTGTCGCTCTTCTCGTTTTGAGTTTTGCAGGCCATCCGTGCGCCGCCCAGTCCGAGCCGGCTGCAAAAACGCCCACGGCCAAGCAAACGGCTCCGGAAAAGCAGCCCACCCCTGAAGCCGAACTCCGCAAACTGATTGAATCGGCCGACAACGATCGCGCGGCCCTGGTCCGCAATCTTGAAACCTATCTCAAGAAATATCCCGACTCGTCCCAGCGCCCACAGATTTACCGCGCCCTTGTTGAAGCTGCTCTGCAACTCCGGGAAAGCGCGAAAGCAGCCGACTACGCCGAACGCGTCGTCGCACTCACTCCAGAAGACATGTCCATGACGCTTATGGCGATCCAGCTTCTGGAAAGGAGCGGCGACGAAGCCGGGCTGCGCCGCGCCGTCAGTTACTCGACACGCGTTCTTGATTTCTTAAACCGGGACTCGCAGGAAGAAAAATCTCCGAAGGTCTCCCCGGAAGAATGGCTTGCGGGGAAAAACCGCGATCGCGCCACCATTCTTGCCTTACGCGGGCGCCTCGAAATGAAACTTCACGATAACGCTTCCGCCCAACGGGATTTCGAAGCCAGCTACGCCACTCTCCCCACGGCCTCCGCCGCCGAGCGGCTCGGCGAAATCGCCGAACTCAACCAGAAACTGGACCAGGCCATCCTGCAGTACGCGCGCGCCTTTTCGCTCGCCGACACCAACGAAGGCGGCTCCGGGCGGCGCGAACTCCGGCAAAAGCTCGGGAACACCTGGCGCCTGGCTCACGGTTCAGAGAACGCTCTCGGAAATTATATTCTGCAGACCTACGACGAACTGACGCTGGCAACCACGCCTAAAATCGCGAAGAACCACAACATAAAGGAACCCTACGAGTTCGTCGTGCGCAAGGCGCCTGAAGGCAGTTCCTATCCCCTGGCCGGCAGCAAAGGGAAAATTCTGGTCCTGAGTTTTTGGGCCACCTGGTGCGGGCCCTGCCGCGCGATGGAGCCGCATTTCGCCCGGGTGGCCGCAAGCTTTGCCAACAATCCCGATACCATTTTTCTTGCGGCCAATTGTGATGAAGACGAATCGCTGGTTTCTCCCTATCTGGCGGAGGACAAACCGCAGACCGCTGTGGTGTTTTCAGACGGACTCGACCGGCTGCTGGCGGTTGCCTCTTTTCCCACCATTGTGGTGCTGGATCGCGCCGGACGAATCGCCTACCGCGCCGAAGGATTTGACGCCGACACCGCAGAGAGAAACCTCACCGAGGCCGTCCGCAGCGCGCTCGCGACCGCCTCGGCAAAAGAATAGACACATCTCTGAGCACGGGTTCCCGCTAGGCGCTCGCCGCCTGCTCGGCAGCGACATCACGCGCCGCCAGAATCGTATTCATGTGAATGCGCACCGTATCTTCCACCCGTCGCGCATATCCACCCGCCAGCGTCGTAGCCACGGGAACAGCCCGCTTCCGGCACTCCAGAAACACCGAACGATCGCGCTTCTGCAACCCTGCTTTGGTGAGTGAAAGCCCGCCCAACTGGTCCTCGGAAAACGGATCCGCTCCTCCCACATAAAAAACGATGTCCGGCCGGAAGCTGTCGAGCGAGTCGCTCACGGCCGGAAGCAGGGCCTCCAGATACTCGTCATCCTCCACCCGGTCCTCTAAATCCAGATCCACATTCGAAGGCGGTTTGTCGGCCGGATAGTTATTGAGTTGATGAATCGACAAGGTAAAAACACTCTCATCTTGGCCGAATATCGACGCCGTCCCATTCCCGTGGTGCACATCGGTGTCAATCACCATCGCCGTTTGAATCGCCGCGTCCGCCTGCATCCGTCGAATGGCTACCGCCACGTCATTGATGGCGCAAAAGCCCTCGCCATGCCCGGCATAGGCGTGATGAAAACCGCCGCCAAGATTGCAACCAAACCCGTCGCGCAGCGCGCAACGCCCCGCCAAAATCGTGCCACCCGCCGCCAGCCACACGGCGCTGGCCAACTCCGCCGAATACGGCACCTCAAGTTTCATGATCTCGCTGGCCGTCAGCGTTCCCGTCCGTAACTTATGCACCCAGGCCGAAGTGTGCGCGCGGACCAGATCCTGATCGGAAGCTGGCTCGGGCTTCAGGAAGTCGGCCGGGTCTGCAATGCGCTCGCGCAGCAGCGATTCGGCAATCAATCGGAATTTTTGCGAAGGAAATACGTGAGGACCCAGATTCAAGTCATACTGTTCGTGGTAAACCAGCTTGAAAGGAAGCATCACAACCTGAAAAACTAATTCTCGCGCTCCAAAATAAAATCCGGCAACATCGCGAGCGCCCGCCCATATTCGGAATCCGCATGCCCATTCAAACAAGCCTTGGCCCGTCGCGCATACTCATGCGCCAAAGTCCGTGCCCGGTCAAGCGCTCCTGAATCCTGCACCAGCGCCACCAGCGTCTCCGGCCTCACCGAGCTGAATTCCTTCTCTTCGAGAACCCGCGCCACCATCTCGCGCGCTTCCCGGTGGCCGTTGTCCATCGCATAAATCAGCGGCAGTGTAACTTTGCCTTCCTTGAGATCGCTCAGCACGGGTTTGCCGAGTTGCTGCGCCGAAGCCGTAAAATCCAGCAAATCATCCACCAGCTGAAACGCTAGTCCCGCATAGCGCCCGTAGTCGGCCAGCGCCTCTTCCTCCACACCCTCCAGCCCGCCCAGTACCGCGCCCAGCCGCGCGCATCCACTAAACAAGCAAGCCGTCTTGTAAGTTGCCAGCTTCAGCGCATCCTCTTCGGTGACATCGATGCGCCCAATCTTTGCCAGCTGCAGCAGTTCCCCTTCCACCATCTTCTGCGTCAAATCGATCAGCACATCCAAAATCCGAAAATTTCTCTCTTCCAGGGCCATCTGGAACGACTGCATGTACAGCCAGTCCCCAGCCAGAACACTGCGATGATTGCCCCACCGCGAATTCGCCGAGGGCCGCCCGCGCCGTGTATCGGCGCTGTCAATCACATCGTCGTGAATCAAGGTTGCGCTGTGCAGCAATTCCACCACGGCCGCCAGCCGGATCGCGCCGTGACTCCGCTTGCCGGCCGCGAATCCGTTGCACAGCAGGAGCAAGGCCGGCCGCAGGCGCTTCCCGCCGCCACCCAGCAAATATGTGGTTATTTCTGAAACCGGAGGAAAGGCGTCCGCGCATTGCTGCGCAAGCTCTACTTCCACGAGGACCAGGTCATCGCGTACGAGATCGAAAATCTCCTTCACCGTAAGCAGAGCGATGGCCTACCTCCTGGCCGTGCTGATCAATGGGACTCCGCAGCCGTGGACACTGTCGGCCGGGCAAGACGAAAGAAGCGCCGAAAATTCTCCGAGGTTGCAGCCGCCACTTCTTCTGGCGTTAAGTTTCTCACACTAGCGAGTGTGCGCGCCACTTCTGCTACATAGGCCGGCTCGTTGCGCTTCCCCCGGTAGGCCTGTGGCGCCAAAAACGGAGAATCCGTTTCAATCAAAATGCTGGCCAGAGGAATGGCCGCCGCCACATCGCGAATCGCCTGGGTCTTCGGATAGGTGGAGTTCCCGGCAAAGGAAACCATAAATCCCATATCGATTCCGCGCTTGGCGCCCGCCAGTGTGCCGGTAAAACAGTGCAAAATCCCGCCAATTCCGGTAGGCCGCCAGTGCCGCTCGAGCATGTTTAAACAATCGGCCCAGGCCTCGCGGCAATGAATGATAATCGGCAGCTTGGCCTTCGCCGCGAGTTCCATCTGCTCCTGAAACACCCGGTGCTGCGTCTCTCGGGGCGATTTGTCGTAAAAATAATCCAAACCGATTTCGCCCCAGGCAATCACCTTCCGGTGCTGCGCCAGTTTTTCGAGTTCACCCAGGTGCTCGGCCGTAACCTCTTTCGCCTCTTGCGGATGAATTCCGACCGACGCATAAATCCACTCATAGGCCTCGGCAAACGGCAAAGCCGAATCGAGCTTTTCGGGCCCGGGTCCAGTGCCAATCGCCAGGAGCGCCGCTACGCCCGCCGCGCGAGCGCGAGCGAGCATGGCCTCGCGATCCTCCGCAAACTGCGGAAAATCGATGTGCGCATGGGAATCAACGAGTTCGAGCAATGATCGTTCCGTCCGTCCTTGTGGCGCAGGCCTTCCCGGCCTGTACGCCCTGTGCTGCAGCCACTCGAGCCGCGGCTGGCCACGCTCGGCTGGCCGTCGTTACTTCAACCGGGCCCCCACCTCGACATCCTCATCCGGAAATCCCGCCAGCACCGGCCGACCCTCCGGCCCGACCGAAGCCGCCACGATCATCCCGTTCGATTCCACGCCCCGCAATTTCCGCGGCGCCAGATTGGTGACCACCGCCACCTTCCGCCCAATCAATTTCTCCGGCTCATAAAACTGGGCAATTCCCGCGCAGATTTGCCGGATCTCGGTTCCTATATCCACTGTGAGCTTTAACAGCTTATCGGCGCCCACAATCCTCTCGGCCGTCTTGATCTGCCAACGCGCATCTCGACTTTGACGAAATCCTCAATTCCAATTCTTTCCGGGGTAGCCGGAGCAGCCGCAGCGGCTGGCACTCCCGCCGGAGCCGTTGTTGTGGGGGCCGGTGTGGCTGCCGCTGTCGGCGGCGGGGCATTCTGAGCTTCGTGTTCCATGGCTTCCATCCTCTCAATTGCTTCCGCTTTATCAATCCGCGGGAAAAGTGTTTGTGCTTTACCGAGCGGGGTCCCCGCCGCGAGCTGTCCCCAGCGCAGTCCAGCAATGGCAAAACTCTGCGGCGTCCCCGCTTGTCCGAGCAATGTCCAAACTTTCCCGGCACTGTCCGGAATAATCGGAAACGCCAGCACGGTCACGACGCGCAAGACTTCCGCCGTCGCGTACAAAATCGTCGCCCGTCGCGCCTGATCTTCCGGCGTCTCCTTGAGCGACCACGGATGTTCGCTTGTCAAATACTTGTCCGCCGCCGAAATCAGCGCCCAGATCATCTCAAGGGCCCGCGAAAATCCCAGCGCGCCATACTGCACCTGCACCTCGGCAATGGTTGACTGCGCCACTTTCGCCAGCGTATCGTCCTGCGCCAGAAACACCCCGGTGGCCGGAATTTTTCCGCCGCAATTTTTCTCAATCATCGCCGCCATACGGCTGGCCAAATTCCCCAGTCCATTCGCCAAATCGCTGTTGTACCGCTGCACCAGCGCGTCGTAGCTGAAATTTCCGTCCGCGCCAAAAACCGTCTCGCGCAGCAAGTAATAGCGCAGCGCGTCCATCCCCAGGACATTCACAATCGGCCGCGGCCGCACCACGTTGCCGAGCGACTTGCTCATCTTTGCGCTGTCCATCAAGAGCCATCCATGGGCCCAAATCTGTTTTGGAATCGGCAATCCCGCGGCCATCAAAAATGCCGGCCAGTACACCGCATGAAAACGGATAATTTCTTTCCCCACCAGATGAATATCCGCCGGCCAATAACCCGACTTCGCAAACGCCGGACCGCCCACGGCGCTCAGATACGCCGTCAAGGCATCAAACCACACATAAAACACGTGCGGCTCTTCGCCCGGCACCGGAATTCCCCAGCGGATCGAGGTCCGCGTAATGCTCAGGTCCCGCAGCCCGCCTTCGACAAAACTCAACACTTCGTTGCGGCGCGCTTCGGGTTGAATAAAATCCGGATGCTTTGCGTACCAATCGAGAAGCGGCTTCTGAAACGCCGACAACTTGAAATAATAGTTGTCCTCGGTAACCGTCTCGGTCGGCCGTCCACAATCCGGACAGTTCTCCCCGGGCTTCACGTCCACATACGCGTTGTCGTAAATGCAGTACTGCCCCGTGTAATGTCCCGGATAGATGAATCCATTCTCGCGGCACTGCTTGAACAGCCATTGCACGGTATGCGCATGCTTCAGGTCCGTCGTGCGAATAAACTCATCGCCCTGCACGCCCAGCTCGTCCCACAGATTCCGCCACTCCGCCGCCATCTTCCCGACAAATTCCGACTCCGGCATCCCGGCTTTTTTCGCCGACCGCTCCACGTTCACGCCGTGCTCGTCGGTCCCGGTGGTCATGACCACATCAAAACCCTGCATCCGCTTGTAGCGCCGGATCGCATCGCAAACAATCGTCGAATACGTGTGCCCGATGTGCGGCAGCCCGTTGGTGTAATAAATCGGAGTGGTTATGTAAAATTTCGGTTTATCAGCCATTTTCCCTTTTCAATCTCACAGAAACTTCCGTCCCCGGTGCGGACTTCTACTTGTCAGCCGTACATCGTCGCAGCAACCAGCCTATGCGCGAACGTGTTCCATCCCGGCATTTGCGGCACAGTTCTCCTGCTGCCTGCCTTCAATCCTTCTTATAATTTCGAATCGCCTCACCCATCACCGTCTGCAGCGGCACATTCTTCTCCACCGCCAACCGGTAACAATCGTCATACTCTGGCGCCACATGCGCCACCACCCCGGCCATCCGCGCAATCTTCACGCGCACTTCTCCAAAACTCGTCGCCACCGTCAAAAATTCCCGCGCCAAAATTCTCCGCTGCGCCGTGTACGACCGCACTCCCAGCGTGGTGGTCTCCGCCAGCACCAATGACATCAACGCATTCGCCTCCGCCGGTTTGCACAAAATCGTCAACAACGTCCCCGGACGGTTCTTCTTCATCTGCACTGGCGTCGTATACACATCCAGCGCCCCTGCGCCCAGCGCCTTCTCCATCACATACCCATAGATCTGCGGATTCATATCATCCAGGTTCGCTTCCATCACCACAATTGCTTCATCCAGTAGCACCGCCATTCCTGGCTGTGCGTCATTCCTGACTGCAACCTCTTCCCCAATCATGATCCGCATCACGTTAGGTTGACCTTCCAAATCTGCCGTTCCCGCCCCATATCCAATCGCTGAAACCTTCATCCCCGGCTGCGGCCCAAACGCACTGCATAAAGTCGCTACAATGGCTGCGCCGGTCGGCGTCACCAGCTCTTTCTGCACGCCATTTGAATACGTCGGCAATCCCTGCAGTAATCGCGCCGTCGCCGGAGCCGGCACCGGCAACACTCCATGCGCCATCTTGGCCGTCCCCCCGCCCACATTCAGCGCCGAGCACGCAAACTTCTCAATCCCCAACTCATGAAACCCAATGCACGCGCCTACAATATCCACAATCGCGTCCACCGCTCCTACTTCATGAAAATGGATCTTCTCGATGGGCACATCATGCACCGTCGCTTCCGCGGCTCCCAACTTCTTGAAAATCGCAGCGGCCATCTCCCGCACGGGTTTCTCCAGCGTCGACTTCTCCAAAATATCTAGAATCACGCTGAGCGACCGGTGCTTCGAGCTGTCCTCGGTCTTCACTTTCACGTAAGTTGCCGACATCCCGTTCTTCCAAACCTTCTCCGCCCCCATCTCCCATCCCGGCACCTGCAGACCGCGCAAGCCCGCGCGCAGCTTCTCTGTGTCCAGGCCGGCGTCCACCAGCGCTCCCAGCGTCATGTCCCCGCTAATCCCGCTAAAACAATCAAAATAAGCCAGTTTCATTCGGTCCCCAGCACTGCAAACGACCGCGCACACGCTGAAAAACCTCGTCCAGCGATGCAAATCGATACTATCGGCGCACCCCAACAGTGTCAAACTCTGCCGGGCGGCAGCACCGAGCCGTATTTTTTCTCCCGCGGCCGGCAGCCCGCAATCCTTTCGCGCGCCCCCTAGTGCACCAAATAATCCCACTCCGCCGCCCCGCGCTCGAGGAGCAATCCCCGGTCCTCTGGCAAGATCCATCGCTCCTGAATCAACGCATCGGCCGCCTTGGCGAATTTTTCCAGATAGTCCTCGCGTCCTTTATACCGTTCCCGAATCGACTTGCGCGGATCCCCGCTCTTGGCCCGTTCCGGTTCTCCTTCCGGAAACGGCAAGTACGATCCCAGAAACGACACCCGCTGCGTGGGAGCCCCAATCGACGCGTCCCGCAAATTCCATCCCGTGAACGTCGCCAGCGGCACGGTAATCTCCGGCAAATGGATCCCCCCCGTCTCATTCCCATCCGCGTTCACCTGCGGTACGAGCACCGTAAATGCCTTCCCCACTTTCGGTGGCACTACAGACAAAATCCCCTGGTGCCACTGCGCTCCATAATCCAACTCGTACGCCGCATTCGCCTCTGTAGGCACATTCACTCCCGGGATTTTCGGAAATTTCCAAGCACGCAAGGGCACCAGCGTCTGCGCCGCAATCGTTGAATACACACTCGCCGGCGGAGGCGTCCCGTTCCGCACCCAGGCGTCCATATTCGCAATCATCGCCCGCCAAAAATATTTGATCGCCAAAGGAGTCTGCGGCTCCTGCCCGTGCAGCGGACCCTCTCCTACCTTCGGCGGCCACGGTCCGGAAAAATGCTGCAATCCCGTAAAATGATAAATGCGCACACGGGGCCCGATCACCGCGTCGGTTTTCCCATCCGCCGATGTGTGAATCAGTGAAGCCGCCCGCCCCCAATATTCATACGAAGTATGGGAAAAGAAAATCTTCGGCACGACGTTGTCGCGCGAGGCGCGATCGAGCAATCCGCCCTTTTCTCCGGTCGCCGGATCGACTTCCGGCTGATCTGTAAACGGAAAGATATCGGTCGGAAAGAATACCGCCGAGCTCGGCTGCGCATCTCGCGAAGGCTGGGCAAACCGGCAGTTGAAACTTCCTCGTCCCGCACCCGCTACATGCGAAAGCACTCCATCGAGAGCCATCCGTCCGTCTTCATCGGCATTGAATCCTTCATAGAGAAGATCCCGCAGAAATCTCCCGTTCTGCGAAATTCCCTCGCCCAGCACCCGCGCCGCCGGCGTCACGGCATCGCTGGCGTGTTTCGCGTAGGCAGCAAAATCCCGCACTGCCGCAAATCCCAAGCCCGCCACCACCGGATCTTTGACGGCATAGACGTATTCATAGATCCGTCCCGGCGCAAATCCGCCTTTCAGATGAATCGACCGGTCACTCGGGGTCGTCTCGCCATTCACCGTCGCCGCAAACTGCCACTCGGACCGCGAAATCGTGGTCCGCTTCCCCTCCCTTGTGTCGCGCACCGTCAAAGTATTCCGGGCATCGGTCGCATCCGCCACCGCATACTCCGACCCGCCAATCGAGCCCGGCATCAAATGCCCCAGCGGCACTTCGTCGGCTTTGGCCGCCAGCATGAAATCCCCGCGCAGTAGTCCGGTGATGGTCTTGCCGTTTTCCCTGGCAATCGGCGCATACAAGCGCAAGGCATCGGCCCCCACCGCGTCCCACTGCCAACCCAGCGCCACCACCGTAAATCCATTCCGCAGGAGCCAGCCGTCACCCGCCGAATGCGCCAGATCCTCATCCCCGCCATCCACCAGCGACAGAATGCGCGAATGCCCGCGATTGGGATTCTCGAGAAGCAACGTGCCATTCCCCTTCGCCGCATCCTTCGGCCGCACCGCCACAAAATCGGCCGAAAACTCCACCTCCCCGTCCCGCAGATTCACCGCATTCCCTAGATCGACAATCCCCTGGTTGTGCGCGTTGTCGACGCGAACTGAAAAATAGACTTTCCCGGTAATCCGCTCATACGCTCCAACCGGCCCGAACGCCTGGCCGCCCAGAGCGTCGGCGCGCGACAATATTTCAACACGCGTAACCCGCGCCCAGCCCGCGGTCCCCGCCCACAGGACCAGCACCGCCAGAACCATCCCGCGATAAATGTTTTTCATGCCCGACACGATAGCACAGCGCGCTACGCCGGCGCGCCGCCGCCGCGGTTTGCAGAAACGACGGGCGGCTCGGCTTTGACCACTTCCGGACGGCTCTCTATACTGAAGAGCCTTGGCGTTTTAAATTCCGCCACACCCCAATTGAAGAGGCCTTGTGTACCAAACTCTGACCAGCCGCCTGCGCGCCGCGCTAAGCCAACACATCCGGGAGAAATACTCCGTTGAACTGAATGTCGTCACCGAGCGTCCGCCCAAAATCGAAATGGGCGAAGCCGCGTCCCCGGTCTGCTTTGAACTCGCCAAGCGCCTCAAAAAGGCTCCGCGGCAGATTGCCCAGGAAATCGCCACCAGCTTCCCCAAAGTCCCGGGCATCGCCAAAATAGAAGTGGCCGGTGGCGGCTACCTCAACGCTTATTTTGAACGCGCCAATTTTTGGACCAGCGCGCAAACGGAAGCCGCAGGCGAACCCCCTGCCGGAAAACACGACAAAATCATCGTCGAGCACACCAGCATCAATCCGAACAAGGCCGCCCACATCGGCCATGTCCGCAACGCCGTCCTCGGCGACACCATGGTCCGCGTCCTGCGCCACGCCGGCCACGCCATCCAGGTGCAAAACTACATCGACAATACCGGAGTGCAGGTGGCCGACGTGGTCATCGGCTTCCAGCAAATGGAGCGCAAGTCGCTGGCCGAAGTGACGGCCCTGGCCGCGCAACCGAAATTCGATTACCTCTGCTGGGATCTCTACGCCCGCGTTACCGCTTTTTATGGAGACGACAAAGCGCGCGCGGCAGGAATGCGCGGCGAAACCCTGCATGCGATCGAAGCCGGTGAAGGCGAAATCGCGCAAATGGGCGCGGTCATCGCCGACTCGATTGTCGGGTTTCATTTGCGCACGATGGCGCGCCTCGGAATTACCCACGATCTGCTGGCCCGGGAAAGCGAAATCCTTCATCTCAAATTCTGGGATACCGCGTTTGAAAAATTAAAATCTTCCGGGGTAATTCAAATGGCGGTCACCGGAAAGATGGCCGGTTGCTGGATCATGCCTTGGCAGGAGGGCGCGGCCCGGGAGGTGCCGGGACCGGGCACCGAGGAAACGGAAAGCGGTGAAGCAGCGGAGAACAATCAGGACAAAATTATCGTCCGCTCCAACGGCACGGTAACTTACGTCGGCAAGGACATCGCCTACCAGCTCTGGAAGTTCGGCCTGCTCGGCAAAGACTTCAACTACAGGCGCTGGGCCGACAGTCCTTATCCCGATCCCCTGTGGACCACGACCAGCTCCGCTACAGATCCGGCCGCGCCCCGTTTCGGCGAACCCGCCTGGACCGTCTACAACGTAATCGATGCGCGCCAGGCGTATCTGCAGGAGGTGGTCGCCGAAGGCTTGCGCCGCCTGGGCCACAGCAAAGAGGCCGAGCAATCCATCCATTTCGCCTATGAAATCGTGGCCCTCACGCCGCGCTGTGCGGCCGAAATGGGTTATGAGCTATCGCCGGAAGAAGCGCGAAAACCCTACGTCGAAGTCAGCGGACGCAAAGGCTTCGGCGTCAAAGCCGACGACCTCCTCGACAAACTCGAAGCCGCCACCCTGGCCGAAGTGCAACAACGCCACGCGGATATGCCCCCCGAAACTCAGACCAGGACCGCGCATGAAATTGCCGTCGGCGCATTGCGCTTCTTTCTGCTAAAGTTCACGCGCAACGCCATCATCGCCTTCGACTTCAGCGACGCCCTCAGCTTTGAGGGCGAAACCGGCCCCTACTGCCAGTACGCCGTAGTCCGCATCCGCGGCATCCGCCGCAAAGGCGCAGAAGCCGGCGCCACAAATATTCCCGTCACAGCAGACGGTGCCGGACGGCTACTCAATGGTCCCGACGGCAATGGTTTATGGGAACTGTTGCTGCTGGCAGGCTCGCTCGACTTCGCCGTAGACGCCGCCATCGGCGGGCAGGAACCCGCATTCGTCGCCAAGTACGCCTTCCAGCTGGGCCAAGCCTTCAATTTGTTCTATCACAAGTACCACATCCTGTCGGAACCGGACGAGGAAAAACGCTCTTTCCTCCTGCGCCTGACCGAACTGGTCGAAAAACAATTGGTCAGCGCCCTTGCGCTGCTCGGAATCGCAGCACCGGAAAAAATGTGAAGACCAACGGGGAAACCGCCGAGCACAGAACTCGGCCGTTCGCGAGTCGCTGCGGACGAGCGGCGCCGGACCCGGGACCTCCCTAGAAACTCTCCACCAGATGAATCAGCGTCCGCAGGCCGGTGCCAGTCGGTCCCTTGGCGAGCCAGGGCTTGGCGTCATCGTTCCAGGCGGTGCCGGCGATGTCCAGATGGATCCACGGAGTATCTCCGGCAAATTCGCGAATGAACCAGGCGCCGGTGATGGAGCCACCGCCTTTGCCGCTGCCGATATTTTGAATGTCGGCGAAGCTGCCTTTGATGAATTCACGGTATTCGTCATCCATGGGGAGCTGCCACATCTTTTCGCCGGCGGCTTTGGCGCTGGCGAGCAGCTTGTCGGTCCAAGCCTGGTCGGAGCCGAACACGCCAACATTGATATTGGCGAGCGCGACTACGATTGCGCCGGTGAGGGTGGCGGCGTCAACGATGTGCGTGACGCCGAGTTGCTTGGCATAGGTAATCGCGTCGGCCAGAATCAATCGGCCCTCGGCGTCGGTGTTGAGAACTTCGATGGTTTTTCCGGACATGGCGGTTTGAATGTCGCCGGGCTTTTGCGCCGTGCCGCCGGGCATATTTTCGGTGGAAGGCACGACGCAGATGACTTTGACGTTTGGTTTAAGCGTGGCGAGGGCGCGTATGACGCCGAGCATGGTGGCGCCGCCGGCCATGTCGTACTTCATCTTTTCCATGCCGTCCGCTGGCTTGATGGAGATGCCGCCGGTGTCAAACGTCACGGCTTTGCCGACCAGTCCGATTACCGGCGCGTCGGGCTTTACGTTTGCCGGGGTGTAGGTCACCACGATGACCCGCGGGGGTTCCGGGCCACCTTGCGAAACGCTCAGCAGCGCGCCCATTTTCAAATCAGCGATGCGCCGTTCGTCAAGAATATCGACCTCCAGGCCAGCTTCGGTCGCCATGGCTGCGGCTCTTTCGGCCAGAATTCTGGGGGTGAGCTTATTGGAAGGTTCGTTCACTAGATCACGCGCAAAGTTTTGCGATTCGGCGACCACTTTTCCTTTGGTCAAGCCTTTTTCGCCCGCGGATTTTTCAGCGTCCGAAAAACCGGCGACCAGAATCGCATCGATGGACTTGTCGTTTTTCTTGTCGGTCTTATATTTGTCGGTTTCAAAATTGGCAGTGATGATCCCTTCGGCGAGGGCCTGCGCGGTTTGTTCATTGGCATCATTTTCGCGGACCAGAAAGGCAAACTGTTTTACGGAGCGGGCCTTTAAATACCTGGCAGCGGCTCCGGAGATTTTGCGCAGCGCGGCGGGGGAGAACTGGTCGCGCTTACCTGCACCAACGAGCAGTAGCCGAGTGGCCTTTAGTCCAGCTGGCGCGTGGATAAGGGTAAATTCTAAACTCTTCCCTGTGAGCTCGCCGCTTTGGGCAATTTTGGCGAGCAAGCCGTTGGCCGTCTTGTCGATTTCCGCAATGCGGCCTTGAACAGGATCGGTTTCTTCAAAGAGGTAGGAAACCAGGGCATCGGTTTCAAGTGTGGCGTATGGCTTGGTCTCAAGCGTGATTTGCATGGTCCTTTTATCGCCTCCGGTTGCGATACATGGATTCTTCTACTTCTTTACGGGCTTCCTTCGTCTTTTCATCCTGACGACGGTCCCAAGACTTTTTGCCTTCCGCCAAGGCAATTTCAATCTTGGCGATGCCTTCGCGGAAGTAAATTTTGAGAGGAATTACGGTTAAACCCTTGGCTTCGGTGCGGCTGGCGAGCTTGTCGATCTCGCGCTTGTGCAACAGCAATTTGCGGGAGCCGAGGGGCTCGTGATTCCAGGGTCCGCCGGGCAGGTATTGCGCAATGTGCGCGTTCACCAGCCAGGCGCTGTTCGGTCGAAAGTCCACATACGCGTCGCGAATGTTGGCCTTTCCTTCGCGCAAGGCTTTAACCTCTGTCCCGTGGAGCACCAGGCCCGCTTCATGTCGCTCAAGAATATGGTAGTTGTACGACGCGGCGCGATTTTGCGCGACAATTAATTCCTCGGGCTTGGCAGACTTGTCCTGTTTTTTGGGCAGTTTGGGCACAGAATTACATAATAGCCGTAGTATCGAATATGTGCCAGTTAGGGTGTTATCCTATGAATGACAGCCAACCCTAGCCGCCTTGTCCATGCTCTAAGCCGAGTGATAGACTGCGTCAAGATTTCCGTCGAGGTCCGGAGAATACATGCAACGCTGGGGGAAAGTCGTTCTGTGCGTAGGGTTAGGACTGTTCGCAGCAGGCTGCCCGAAGGGCCACACAGAGTTTGACGAAGGCAAGAAGGCCGAGGCACTGCAGGATTACGATTCCGCCGTTGCCTACTATCAGAAAGCCATCAAATCCGACCCGTACAACGCCAACTACAAGATCAAACTGAATCAAGTACGCTATGAGGCGGGCCAGCAGCACGTCAAGCGCGGGCAGGATCTGCGCAAAAAAGGCGATTTGCAGGCGTCCGCTGCCGAATTTCAAAAAGCGCTGGGCGTGGATCCCGCCAGCTCCATAGCAGAACAAGAGCTGCGCAAGACGCTCGAGTTGATTGCCGATCAAAATCATCAAACCGACGCCAGCAATGAAGCCAACAGCGTGGTATCAAATGACCAGCTGCTCGCTTCCCTGCCGCCGGAAATCAAACCGCTTTCCCGCGCTCCGATCAGCCTGACGATGTCCAATGACTCGAAGGTGGTCTTTGACACGATTGGCAAGCTGGCTGGACTCACGGTCATTTATGATCCGGATCTGCCGGCTCGGCGCATCACCGTAAACCTGAACAACGTTACGCTCGAACAGGCGCTGGACATTGTTTCGATTCAAAGCAAAAGTTTCGTAAAACCGATAACGGAAAACATTGTCTTCGTGATTCCGGATCAGCCGCAGAAGCGCCGCGATTACGACGAACAGCTGGTAAGAACCTTCTATCTCTCCAATACGGTGACCGCCCAGGATCTGACCGAAATTGTGACCGGTCTGCGGCAAATCCTGGAATTGAAGAGAATTCAGCAACTGAACGCGCAGAACGCCATCATCATCCGTGATACTCCCGACAAGTTGCAGATTGCCGAGAAATTCATCAACGATGTGGACAAGGCTAAACCGGAAGTCATCATTCAGGTCGAAGTGTTGCAGGCCCGTACGGATCGTTTGCGGGATTTGGGAATCCTGCCGATGCAGAACGCCAGCATTAGCGTCAATCCGGCCAATTCGACGACCAACAGCGGAACCGGCACGGGCACCGGAACCGGAACGCCGACCAGCACGGGAGTTTCCCTCGATCAACTGCGCCATTTGACGAACAGCGATTACAGCTTTACGGCTCCGAGCATTACCCTGAATGCCGTGTTAACGGACACATTTACCAAGATTATTCAGAATCCGGAAATTCGTTCCGTTGACGGGCAACAAGCCAAGCTGAAAATCGGCGACCGCATCCCGGTGGCGACAGGAAGCTTTTCAGCAGGTATCGGCACGACGGGAACGACCGGCATCAACCCGCTGGTCAACACCCAGTTCCAGTATCTGGATGTCGGTGTAAACGTGGACATTACGCCGCGGGTGCACCCCAATCACGAAGTCAGCATGAAGGTCGTGATCGAAGTTTCCTCACAAACCGGTGTGGCGACGATTGGCGGCATTCAACAACCCATCATCAGCCAGCGCAAGATTGAACACGACATTCGCTTGAAAGAGGGCGAAGTCAACATCCTTGGCGGATTGATTGAGCGGACCGATTCCAAGACGCTTAACGGCTGGCCCGGCCTGGCAAAGATTCCTCTGCTGCGGTATCTGTTCTCGGAAGACAAGACCGACCATCAGGAAAACGAAGTCTTGATTGTGCTCGTGCCGCGCATTGTGCGCATGCCGGAATGGACGAAAGCCAATCTGCGCCCGCTGTATTCGGGTTCCGAAGCCAATGTACAGGTCCGGCGGGAAAATGAAGTACGGGCTCCCAATCAGGTGCCGGCAGCGACCACGAACCCGGCGGCCGCACCGGCAGCCGTTGCTCCCGCGGTGCAGCAGCCGCCACAGCCACAGAGTGCCACCAGTCCTTCGCCGATGTTGCCTTTGGCCGACGCCTCGGCCGTAACGTCACCTGCCAACAATGCACAAGCCGGCGGAGCTGCCAAGATCCGGTTTGAGCCCCAGTCTCTTTCCCTGAAACCGGGGCAAACGGTGACGGTCGGCGTGGCCGTCGATAACGTGAATGATCTGTTTTCCATTCCGCTGCTGCTGCAGTACAACCCTGCGGTAATCAGCGTCGAAGAAGTGCAGCACGGCGGATTCCTCTCCGGCGGCACGCAAGAGATCGCCATCGTGCAGCGCGTCGACAAGGAACATGGACAAGCGATTATTTCCGCTACCCGCCAGCCGAATACCCCCGGGGTGAACGGCAGCGGTACGCTCATGGGCATCGTCATAAAAGGAGTGGCTCCGGGAACGTCGAATCTTTCGATCGTGCAGGTGAACGCGAAGGATTCCCAGCAAAAGCCGATTCCGCTGGTAACCAGCGAAGCAACCGTACAGGTCCAGCCATAATCGAATTTAGTGGCCTATGACGCGAACTGCAGGTATCTGCCGAAAACGAAACAATCCTGAAGCAGGCATGACGCTTCTGGAGTTGATTATTGCCTGCACGATTCTTCTCATTTTGTCTTCCGCCGCGGTGCCCATCGCGCGGTACAAGATCATGCGCGACAAAGAAGCGGACCTGCATTACGACCTGCGGCAAATGCGCGACGCGATTGACCGCTACAAGGACCTTGCTGACCAAAACAAGATTCGCGTCGAAGTCGGCAGCGAAGGCTACCCGCCGGATCTTGAAACCCTGGTGAAGGGCGTGCAGCTGGGGGCCGGTAACGACAAAAAAGTTCGTTTTCTCCGCAAGATTCCGGTGGACCCGATGACCGGGAATGCGGAATGGGGTTTCCGTTCGGTCTCGGATGATCCCGATTCTTCCAGTTGGGGCGGCAAGAATGTGTTCGACGTATACTCGAAGTCTCAAGGCACGGCGACGGATGGAACACAGTATAAGAACTGGTAGACTGCGATTGCATGGCCGGCGAGAAGAAAAACCAGTGAACACGCAACGACAAATCGGTAACTCGAAAACTGAACTGCGTCGTGGCCCGAGCGCGGCGGGATTTACGTTGATCGAGTTGATGATCGTGATTACGATCATCATGATTTTAGTTGGAATTGCCTCGGTTCATTACGAGCGGTCTGTGCAACGGGCGCGAGAAGCAACGCTCAAGAGTGACTTGCAGGTAATGCGCGTAGCAATTGAAAACTATACCTTGGATAAGCAAGCCGCGCCGCAGTCGCTGCAAGACTTGGTAGATGCCAAGTACTTGCGCGAAGTTCCCGTCGATCCCATGACGCGCCAGCAGGATTGGCAATTAAAGATTGGCGACACGGTGATGAGCCCGGATCAGACGACAGTGGGCGTGGAAGATGTGCACTCGAATTCCGACCAGGCATCACAGGTGGAAGGTACGCCGTACAATACTTGGTAGTTCGTCACTCGGACGCGTTGCTGGCTTCCCTCTACGCTTTCACGATATTCTCACCGATAAGCTTGCGATATTTGACGGGCGCTAGAGCATCCGCTATAGTTGGAGTGCGGGGTGGAGCAGCCTGGTAGCTCGTCGGGCTCATAACCCGAAGGTCGTCAGTTCAAATCTGACCCCCGCAACCATTTACTTAGTTTAGATACAACGGCTTAGGAGACTCCACTCCTGAGCCGTTTTCTTTTTTGCGTCCAATTGCGTCCAAAACTCCCCACACCGCGTTACCAAGTTGGCCACGACGCGCCGTCCATCTTCACTAACGACGCGCGTGTAGATCGACTCCGTAACCGGTGAACCATCGACGTCCACCGAGCCGTTGTTGTCGTAGCTTTAGCGATACGCCAAAGCTATTCATCAATGTTGCGTTCGCGTGCCGGAAAGCGCGGAATCCAGTGCCGCGGGGCACGCTGATTTGCGAGCGCCTTGAGCAATGGTTTGAAATGCCGCTTTAGCAGCATATTTTGATCCCACGGTATTCCGTTCGAAGTTGCAAAAAGAAGCCGCGATTGATTTGGGCGCCACGATTCCAGAAACTTTTTCACGTGCCCGCATGCCTGAGACGATAACTCCACGACCCGAATCGATTCGCTCGTTTTCGGATCCCCGAGTTTTCTTCGCCAAGCGCTCTGCCGCACCTGAAGCAAACAGCGTTCCAGATCGAAATCGTCCACTGTCAACCCACATAGTTCGCCGGCGAGCCAATGGGCTTATACTGTGCTTGCCCAGGTGGGCAAAACGGAAATTCTGGATGAGAGAGCTCTGGCAGGACTTCCATTATAGCGCGCGATCGCTGGTGAAATCGCCTGGCTTGACAGCTGTCGCCATCCTCACGCTGGCCCTCAGTATCGGCGCCAACGCCTCCATCTTCTCGATTCTCGATCCTCTATTGCTTCGCAAACTGCCCGTCCAAGATCCGGATTCGCTCGTATTTCTGGGCAACGCCGGGCTTTGGCGCATGGCTCGCAGCGCGGATTACGATACGGCAATCACTTCTGAGCTCAGCGCCTATCGCCACTACCGAGACGAAAATCGCGCCCTTTCTGGTGTGCTGTTTTTCACCGGCACGGAGGAGTACGACCTCACGCGCGGCGACGAGGCTTCTTCCGCATCGGGCGAGACGGTTTCCGCGAATTATTTCTCGCTGCTCGGCGTCCGGCCTTATCTCGGCCGCTTGCTCGCGCCGCAGGATGGCGAAGGCGCGGCGGCTAGCCCCGTCGCGGTTCTCAGTTACGCCTACTGGCAGCGCGCGTTCGCGTCGAATCCGGCAGTGACCGGCCAGACGATTTCGCTCGAAAACACGGGTTGGTCGTTCGACCCGCTTCAAAGTCACGCTTACAGAATCATTGGCGTCGCGCCGCCCGGCTTCTCCGGTGTCGAAGTCGGCCGCAACCCGGATCTGTACCTCCCGGGGCCGAATAGCGGCGATTCGCCCGCTTTCGTGACGATTGTCGCGCGCCTTAAACCAGGAATTTCGTTCGCGCAGGCCCGTGCCAGCCTCGCGCCCATTTACCAGGAAACCGTTCGCGATTCCAAGCTGCGCGGCTTGGAGAAACAAGAAGATATGGCGGGGCTCGTCGTCGAGCCGATACCGCACGGTCTTTCGCGTGTGCGCGATAAGTTCGGGCTGGCAGCGCAAATCGCCATGGCCGTAGTCGGGCTGGTCCTATTGATTGCTTCCGTCAACGTCGCGAACCTTCTGCTCGCTCGCGGCATCAGCCGCAGGCGCGAACTGACTGTCCGCATGGCGCTCGGCGCTGGCCGCTGGCGATTGATCCGCCAAATGCTCGCCGAAGCCGTGCTCCTTGGCTCGGCGGGAGCCATAGCCGGTCTCGTCGCCGCCAATTGGACTACAAAATCACTTACCGCTGCACTCTCCACGAAACAGCTTCCCGTGCAATTGGACGCCACGCTCGACGCGCGCGTGTTCGCGTTCGCCGGGGCGGTCCTCGCAATTACGGTTCTGCTTTGTGGACTGATTCCCGCGATTTCCGCCTCGGGCAGTGATCTCACCTCTGATTTGAAAGTTTCCGGCGCGATTGCCGCGCATGCTGCGTCGCGCTCGCGCCTCGGCAATCTGCTGCTCGGTGCGCAAATCGCGATTTCCGCGATCGTTCTCGTCGCTGCGGGTCTGCTCCTGCACAGCCTGTTCAACCTTGAGACCTACAATCTCGGCTTCGACGCCGATCACGTCGTGGCCGTCACGCTCAGCGGCAAAGCCGCAAACCCAGCGTTTTATGAACAATTGTCGGATCGCGCTATGCATCTTCCGGGCGTTAAAGCCGCCGCGTATTCCGCGCTGCTCCCGCTACGCGGCGAGGTGTTGGGAATCAATATCTCCGTTCCGGGTTATACACCGCGCTCTGCTGCGGAAACCCATGCGTTTTTCAACGACGTTTCTCCGGGATACTTCCAGGCCATGCGGATTCCCTTACTGGCGGGGCGCGATTTTACGCCTCAGGACGCGGCCGTCCAGCCGCCGCGCGTCGCGATCATTAGCCGCACCATGGCACAGCACTATTTCGCGGGAAAGGACCCTGTCGGGCACGCACTCACATGGGCGGAAGGAGTCTCCCGGCCGCCGCTGGGGATCATTGGCGTGGTCGCGGATTCCGTTTACTTCGGCCTCCGCGAGAAACCGGCGGACGTCTTTTACCTGCCCTACAGTAGAGCTACTGTTCGCGCCAACTTGGTGCTGGGCGCGAGTGGGAATCCCACGGCGCTGGCGGCCGCGGCGCGCGATCTGATCCGCTCGCTGGATCGCTCCGTCAAGATCGAGGCCATCGAGACCATGCGGCATCAAGTGACCGAATCTCTCCACGAAGATCGTCTGATCGGTGCGGTTTGCGGCGTATTCGCCGCGTTGGCGCTTGCGCTCACCTGCGTCGGAATCTACGGCGTGCTGTCGTTCCAGATCGCCCGCCGTACGAATGAGATCGGGATACGCATGGCGCTTGGCGCGCACCGGCGCGATATTCTAGCCCTGATCTTGCTCCACGGAATGCGAATCCTCGTCGCGGGCCTCGCGGTCGGCGTCGCCGGAGCGCTCGCCATCTCCCGCGTAATGGCGCACATGCTGTTCGGCATTTCGCCGTCCGATCTCTTAACGTATGCAGCAGTGGGACTCGCCTTGCTGCTGGCCGCGCTCGCGGCGCTCTATTTTCCCGCGCGCCGCGCCATGCGCGTCGATCCCATGGTCGCGTTGAGATACGAGTAGACCAACGCGCATGGTGAGCGACCTGCTGGTTCCCCGCCCGCCGCGCCGCGGCAGTCGATCCCCTCATTGCCCTGCGCTACGAATGACGCGATGCGAGAAACGGGACTAGGCAGAGGTCATAACGAATGAGTTTACTTTCGGTACCCCTTACGAAGTTTACCGGCTTGATCGGGGCGGCGTAGAGAACGCGCACCCCGTCGCTCTCATTGGCGCTCAGACGTTTCGGCGAGTTGACCTAGTCATGCACGGGAGAGTCGACGCATTCACGATTGTCTTTCAGCCAGGGGGCGTGTTTATGTTGTTTTCCGTGCCCGCAGAAAAGCTAACCAATGACCACTTCGACGGAGAGGCCGCGCTCGGCCGGGGGCTCGGCGAACTTGAGCGCCGGCTGGGCGATGCCACCTCGTTTACCGACCGCGTTCGTATTGCGGACGAATACTTATGTGCGAAGCGTCCCGCATTCGATTCCGTCAGCGGAATTGCCAGCGCCGCAACGGAAATACTTTTGACCAGCGGATGTGTTCGACTGTCTGACCTCGCTCACAACGCAGGGTTCGGGATCCGCCAGTTTGAGCGGCGCTTTCGCTACGAGATCGGGATCCCGCCCAAACTGTACGCCCGGATCGTCCGGTTCGAGGCGGCCCTCCGACGTAAGGCAGCGGCGCCCGAAACACGGTGGACCGACATCGCCCATGCTCTGGGATATCACGATCAGATGCACATGGTGCACGATTTCAATCGGTTTCGGGTGACAGTCCGACAGCCATCGGCGGCCAACTCGCCATGTTTGTACAACCTGAAGTAGTTTCAGGTGGCTACACCGAAGCAATCGCTGACCTATAACCTTTGACCTCGCACGCGCTGCCTACGCTGCGAGTCGGATCAGCTCCAAGCTAAAAGGTAGCACTAAACAATTCGGATGGTTGCAGGCCCCCGCAACCATTTAGGCTTCATGGCCGGAACCCAGGACTCCGGCCCTTTTCTTTTTTAAAGCTGGGGCGAGCTACACAGAAGTCCTGCTCAGCCTCGTGCCTTAGGGTTTCGCGGATGCGGGTCTGAAAAGAATAGTGCGGGCGATACATTGAATCGCTGGCTGAGCTTTTCGATGTGGTGCTTGTTCAGCTCCCGTTTGCCACTCAAAACTTCGGAAACGATGCTTTTCGATCCTGACAGAGGCGCGAGATCCTTCTGCTTAAGGCTGTCCGCGATCGGCAGCCGTGAGGTAGTCCACGCTTCCTGTAGACCGGGAGCATTGGCAAGGACGATCTAGTTCTTTATTATCAGACTGGCATCTACCAGCGACAGGCTCAGGCCCGGAAAACTAACGGAAGAGACGGTGGCAGAAGCTGCCCATGACCTGGACTCATCTCGTATGTAATGTGTTCGGTGCGCGACGTGGTTTTGTGAGAACTGCGTGCTTGAGCATAAGTCTCATCGCAAGTATCGGCGACCGGGCGCTTGCGCTCGAATTTACCCAATCGGCCAACGTCTATATCAGCAAGAACTTTACCGTTGAGGATGGGCTTTCATCGAACCACGTGAACGCCATAGTGCAAACGCGCGATGGCTTTCTATGGGTTGGCACCGAAGAGGGGCTCTTCCGCTTCGATGGCCGACATTTCGCTCCGGTCGTGTTTCTGCCGCAAGCGTCGCCGGTCTCGGTAAATACTCTTGCTGAGGCGCCGGACGGCACCCTTTGGGTGGGCACCAAAGCCGGCCTGGCCCGAATTCAGAGCGGAGGGATGAGCGAACCCGGACACACAACATCCGCCCTGTTTCATCCCGACTCGGGTGATGGTGATTCGATTCAATGCCTTCACTTCAGTCGCAACGGCACCCTCTTTGTCGGGACAATGACCGGACTGTATCGATTCGATCAGGATAAGTTCTCAGCAATCATCCCAAAACTTTGGACCTCCCGGATCGAGGAAGCGTCCAACGGTCATCTCCTGGTGATCACCTCCAAAGGATTCATGGAATGGGACGGCACCCAAGTGCTGCAACATCCTGAGGTGTCCGCGAGACTGGGTGTACGCCAGAACGAGATTTTTCATGTTTTCGAGGACCATGCCGGAACGATTTGGTACTGCACGGTGTTCGGCGTGACGCGGCAATTGGGGACGGCGATTGAACGGTTGAAACCTGTTGCCGCCGTGTTCCGGGTAACTGAAGACGCGCAAGGCGCGGTCTGGTTTTCCCAGTCGGGCGGCTTATATCGCGCGACCAAATCTGGTCAAGAGTTGATAGCGCCCAATATGGGCGCCGCCCTTCCTACTTTTCTGTGTTTTGACCGCAATGGCGATGTGTGGGCCGGCACAAAGGGGACAGGACTCTTTCGATTTAAGAAACAAGCGGTAAAAATGTTTACAGCGGCGGACGGTCTGCCGCTGGGCCTCCCCAGGGCGGTCTTGGCGGCAAGCGACGGCAAGCTTTGGGTCGGCAGCGATTGCGGAGGTTTGTCTTGGTTCGATGGACGCCGATTTCATTCTTATTCTGAGAAGCAGGGCCTTACCAACTCTTGCGTGTTTTCACTTGCAGAAGATCGCAACCACGATATTTTGATCGGCACCTTTGGTGGTGGAATCTTCCGCTTCCGGGAAGGGCGGTTTACGGCATTCTTCAAAGAAGACAAGCTGACGAACAAGGTCGCGGTAGCCATCCTGCCTGCAAGCGACGGTTCGCTCTGGATTCCCTATTCGGGCGGTCTTCGCCATATCCTGGATGGACAGGTGCGGGAATTCACCACCGCCGACGGAATCTCGAGCAACAACGTGTTATCAGCGTATGAGGATCGGCGCGGTGGGATTTGGGTCGAAACTACGGGAGGGATCGACCGCTTGGAGAAGGACCGGTTCGTCGCGGTGTCCAAGACCAACAATGCTTCCATTGGGGCAGGGCGATTTGGATTCGGGGAGGATCAACGCGGAGAACTCTTCGCATTTGGGCCATTCGGCGGCACCTTCCGTGTCCGGGAAACTGGGGTCGTCCGGCTTGATGTCGCGCCGAAGATCACCGGAATGTTGAAGACTCGGGACGCCCTTTGGTTTTGCGGGGATGGCATTTACTGGGCCGCGCCCGACAGCCTGGAAAAATGGGAAAAGCATTCAGACGCGCCTCCGGATTACACGCGCTTCGACCGGGCGGACGGGATGAATTCCGCGGAATGCAGTGGCGGCTATCGCAATATGGCCATGACCAAGGACGGCAGGGTGTGGGTCGCAACGGAGCAAGGCGTGGCTATGCTTGAATCTTCCACACCTCCTCACAGGTCTGAAAAGCCAGCGATTTACATGGAAAGGATTGTGATTGGAAAAACGCCTCAAGCCGTCGGCCGTGAGCTGGTCGTGCCGCCCGGCTCAAACCATATCGAACTGCACTTCGACGCCATCGAGCTGACGTCACCGGAGAGGGTCCGGTTCCAATATCGCTTGGATGATGTGGATCGGGAGTGGCTGGACGCGGACGCGGCCGTCACGGCGACCTATACGGGCTTGCCCGCGGGAACCCATGAATTCCATGTGCGTGCAAGCAACGCTGACGGAGTTTGGGATCGCACCGGCATCGTGTACAAAATTACGCAGCAGCCGTATTTCTACCAGACCACCTGGTTCCGTTTGTCGTGTGTGGCCGCCTTCCTGGCATTGCTGTCGGCGCTTTATCGGCTGCGGCTGCGGCAGGTGGCGCAGCAATTTAATGTGCGTCTGGAAGAGCGCGTAAACGAGCGGACGCGCATCGCGCGCGAACTGCACGATACACTGCTGCAGAGTTTCCATGGCCTGATGCTGCAGTTTCAGGCAGCGACGAACCTACTCTCGCGGGGTGAGGCTAAACAAAGATTTGAGAGCGCGATCGATCAAGCCGCGCAAGCGATTACCGAGGGCCGGGATGCCGTACAGGGGCTACGCTCCTCGGTGATCGATCCCAATGATCTTGCCCAGGCGATAAATACTTTGGGCAAAGAACTTGCCTCAGGTGCAACGAACCCAAATGGAACCGAGTTTTATGTGGTAGTGGAAGGCGCATCGCGGGGACTCCGTCCGATCCTGCGGGACGAAGTCTACCGGATTGCAGGTGAGGCAGTGCGCAACGCGTTCAAGCACGCGCACGCGCAGAAGATTGAAGTCGAAATTCGCTATGACGACCGGCAGCTTCGGTTACGGGTCCGGGATGACGGCAAGGGCATTGACCCGAAGGTTCTCAGTAAGGACGGACAGCCCGGACATTACGGTTTGCGCGGCATGCGGGAACGCGCCAAGCTGATGGGTGGCAAACTGGCGGTGTGGAGCGAGCTTAATTCGGGTACAGAGCTTGAGCTGAGCATTCCTGCATCGCGGGCTTACGAGACACCGGTGCGACGACGGTCGTGGCTGGTCGAGAAGCTCGCCGGGAAGGATACGGAGGCGAAGTCATGAGCGCTGAGGCGGGCCCGATTCGGATTTTGTCGGTCGACGACCATCCGGTCCTGCGCCAAGGGATCGCTGCGCTCGTCGCTGGTCAATCAGACATGAGTTTAGTGGCGGAAGCCTCGAATGGGCGCGAAGCGATCCAACAATTCCGTGCGCATCATCCAGACGTCACGCTGATGGACCTGCAGATGCCGGAAATGACTGGACTTGATGCGATGAACGCGATTCGAGGCGAGTTTCCTGAGGCCAGAATCATCGTCTTGACTACCTACGTCGGCGATGTGCAGGTTTTGCGGGCGATCAGAGCGGGCGCCCGGGGTTATTTGCTAAAAAATAGCTTGCACAAGGAACTACTCGAGACCATCCGCGTCGTCCACGCGGGGAAAAAGGCACTGTCCCCCGAGGCCTCCTACCAAATCGCCGAACATGTCACCGATGACGCCCTGACCCCGGCGGAAATCCGCGTCCTGCGTTTGATCGCCGAGGGGAATGCTAACAAAGAGATTGCGGCGCAGCTTTCGGTCAGCGAAGAAACCGTCAAAGGTCAAGTCCGGAACATACTCTCCAAATTGGGTGCTAACGATCGAGCCCACGCCGCCATTATCGGCGTGAAGCGCGGAATCATCGAGGTTTAGTTCCCCCCCAAAAGAGCGACTTACGCGGCCCTTTTGAGGTTTTCAGGGTGCGTTCTGAATCTTGTAATTTCACCTTTGTCGTGCGACGACTATTCTCCACGTTTGCCCGGGGTTCCCCTGGCATTGGCCTTTTGTTGATGCGGCTGGCTGCCGGAATTGCCTTGATTGTGCACGGCGGCACAAAGCTGCTCACTGGGCCTCCACTCGGATCGGCGATATTATCCGCCGTCACGACGTGCCTAGGAGTACTTCTGCTCGCAGGATTATGGACGCCCATCGCGGGAGTACTCGTGGCGGTCATGGCGCTGTGGCGCGCCAGCTGGCAACCTGGAGATCCGTGGAGTTGTATCTTGCTGGGAACCCTCGGTGCCGCCCTGGCACTGCTCGGACCCGGCGTCTGGTCGGTCGATGCTCGCCTTTTTGGATGGAAGCGCATCCGCATTCCTGATCAGGAGAGATAGCCGTTACCCGCCTTATTTCACGCGCCTCAGGGGTTGCCCGGCCAAAAGAGTGTCCGGAGTGTCCCAAAAGAGTGCCCATGGCGCTCGAAATTGCTGATAGGGCGTCCCGATATGGTGTGCAGTGCGACTCCAACTGCGGTTGCAGGTAGACAGGGCCAGTTCCACAATGCGTGACATGAACAAAGGGGTCTGACAAGCCTGCAACGTTCCTAGATTCGTGAGGCAAGTTATGGCTGGCGTCTCGGTAATCATGGCGGATCCAAAGCAATCGGAAGAGAGATTCAATCGCGAGAGGGTGGCCCTGGCCGAAGAAATCGATGAGGGATCGACTGGCGGCCGGATCGTCGGGAGTTCTGGCGCCTTGAAAAAAGTACTCTCTCTAGTATCGAAGGTCGCTCCCACCGACGCCACCGTGCTGATCACCGGGGAGACCGGAACGGGCAAGGAGCTTGTTGCGCGCGCGATCCATCGGCGGTCGCGGCGCTCGTCACGGGCTTTTGTAAGCGTAAACTGCGCAGCCATCCCGCGCGGCTTGATTGCCTCGGAACTGTTTGGCCATGAGAAAGGCTCTTTCACTGGGGCTTTGCAGCGGCGCCTGGGGCGGTTCGAACTTGCAGAAGGAGGCACGATCTTCCTCGATGAAGCCGGAGAGCTTCCTGCCGAGACCCAAATTGCTCTGTTGCGTGTTTTGCAGGAACACGAATTTGAGCGCGTCGGCGGAACTCGGTCCATCCAAACGAATGTCCGCGTGATAGCTGCTACCAACCGCGATTTGCAGGCGGCCATCGCTGCGGGAACCTTTCGCAGTGACCTGTTTTACCGGCTCAACGTTTTCCCGATTGATACGCCTCCTCTGCGGAAACGACGAGAAGACATTCCTGCGCTGGTTGAATACTTCATCGATCATTGTGCGAGGAAAGCGGGAAAGAACATACAGCGGATAACCAACGAAAGCCTCGACTTGCTTCGCTCCTACCCCTGGCCGGGGAACATCCGCGAACTGCAGAACGTGATTGAACGATCGGTCATCATGTGCGACACAGAGAACTTCTCGGTCGACAAAACTTGGCTTGCTCAACCGCTTGGGACCGAACCGAAACTCCTGGTGGACATCTCCGAATGACGAGAGTCTTCCCCGACAAGGGCCTCAACTGCAGACAGACTCGGATTAAAACTGAAAGACAGTAATGCCTTCAATTAGTTCCGAGGACCATCCGCACCCACAACAGCGATCGCCAAAGCAACCGCGACTCCCGAATGGATCATTCAGGCTCTGCGCGATCCCGGCACTGAAACCGTTCAGGAAATCCCAAATCCCTGGCGAGGCACGAAACCGATCCTTTTTCTGTCAGGCCGTCTTCAGCGTGCAGCGTTCGTTCGTCGTCGCCGCTCGCTCTCCCTTATCATTTCGTTCAAATCCGCCGCTGGACGTATCTCGATCGGTCCAAGTCCATACTTAAAACCTGGGAGCTGTGAGATCAGTTGAATGGCGTGATTAAGGTCTCGCGCCTCAAGGATTTGAATGCCGCCGAGTTGTTCCTTGGTTTCCGCATAGGGGCCGTCGGTCGTCGCGACTTTGCCGTTTCTCCAGTACAGGGTCAACGCAGTCTCCGGAGGCTGAAGAGGTAGTTCGGTAACAAGATGTCCGTTGGCGCGCAGATGGTCATTGTGCTCAAAGCATTCGTCGAGCACCGCATGTCGCTCGTCCTCGGTCATCCCTTCGAATTTTCCTGGCTCGATGTAACCCAAACAGATGTATTTCATCGATTCCTCCTTGTTTCCCGTGACTCAGAGAGCTGCAGCTCATCGCCCTGGGTTTCGATGAGCCAGGTAATGCCACTTGGAAGCAGGGATGTTGACCCAGCTCGCGGCAGTCCGTCGGGCCAGCATCGCCGGCAGCGCGCTCACTGCCGTTCAGTTGCCTTTGCTGGGTGCTCCGTCAGTTAAACGGACGCACCTCGACCGGCGCGCGACAGGCGACGGCAGCCTTGCGCCCCCACGCCAGCGCCTCGTCCAGGTTCGCGGCGTCCAGCACCCAAAAACCCCCTATGTGCTCCTTGGTCTCCAGGTACGGCCCGTCGGTGACGAGCACCTTACCATCGGGCTGCGCCAGCAGCGACCTCGCGTTGCTCGCGGCGGAGAGGCCGCCAACGAAAATCCTGACACCGGCAGCCACCATCTCTTCGTTGAGCACGTGGATATCGCGCATCGTCGCTTCGGTCACGGTGGATGGGTCAAAATCGTCGGGGTGGTGAATCGCAACCAAATACTGCGTCATGATTTCTCCATTCTCCTGTAACGGTCTTCGCACGGGCCGGTTGCCCTGCCTTCACTAGATAGTCGAGCGGACGGGCCGGAATTCGACAAATCGTTCTATAAATTTTGCTTCTGCCGTGCTTTAGAACGATGCTTGGCGCTTGGTCATCAATATCCGCATCGGCTTCTGAGTAGTCTTTTTTTATTTCAACTGCCGGATCCGCTCTTGCAGGAATTGCCGCTCTGGTTCCTGTTGGGTCAGCGCCAGAGCTTTCTCGTAAGAGGCCCGAGCCTCCACTGTCCTGCCGAGCCTGCGGTACATATCGGCGCGCGCTGAATGCGCCAGGTAATAATTGGCCAATTCGCCATGCTCCAACACCGCGTCGATATGCGCCAGACCGACTTCTGGGCCATCGCGCATGGCAATGGCCACGGCACGATTTAGCTGTACCACCGGCGAAGGCTGAATTCGTCCCAATCGGTCGTAAAGGGCAACAATCTGCCGCCAGTCGGTCACAGCGACCGATTCCGCCTCCGCATGAACGGCCGCAATCGCCGCCTGCAGTGTGTAGGAGCCGAAGCGCCGGGACTTCAGGGCTTTTTCCAGCAATGCAACTCCCTCCGCGATCTGCTCGCGGTTCCAGAGCGAACGATCCTGGTTCTCGAGCAAAATCAGCTCTCCGGCCGGAGACGTTCTCGCGGCGTGCCGGGATTCCTGCAGCAACATCAGGGAAAGCAGCCCAATGACTTCCGGCTCGGGCCGGAGTTCGATCAGCAACCGGCCCAGTCGAATCGCCTCGCCGGTTAGCTCGGCCCGCGTTACCTCCGCTCCCGCCGCAGCAGAGTAGCCCTCGTTAAAGACGAGATAAACGACCTGAAGTACCGCGTCCAGTCGCTCTGGCAATTCCTGTGGCGACGGCACCTCGTACCGAATCCCTGTCTCTCGAATCTTTGCCTTGGCGCGCACAATGCGCTGCGCCAGCGAGCTCGGAGTGATGAGGAAGGCCTTTGCTATCTCCTCGGTTGTCAGCCCGCACACCTCACGCAAAGTGAGCGCAACGTGCGCTTCCGGAGCGAGAGATGGATGACAGCAGGTAAAAATCAGGCGCAGCCGATCATCCTCAAGGCTGTCCTCTTCATTGGACCTTCCCGCCGAACTCCATTGCGCTTCGAGATATCGCGCGAGCTCGTCTTGAGACGCATCAAATCTTGCCCGTCGACGCAGAGTATCAATGGCTTTGAACCGGGCCGTCGAAATCAACCATGGTCGCGGCTTGTCCGGAATACCCGTTTGAGGCCAGGACTCCAGAGCGGCGGCGAATGCCTCATGCATGGCCTCTTCGGCGAGATCCAGATTTCCGAGGAGGCGCACGAGCGTCGCCAGAACCCGGCCGGATTCCGATCGGTAAATAGTCTCAATGGTCCTGCTGAGTTGTTCGGGCACAGGCGGCGGCATCTACGCCAAACTAGCAAACGGAGCGGCTCGACACAACTGCACTCGGGCTTTCCTGTGGAGCTCGTTGCGCCATTCGGCGGCTCTGCTTGGCGCGCGATGTCAGGTCTGGCGGGCGCCGACGGCGATGTGTCCAACTGGATTTCGCCATGCATGCAGGCCCGCTCGCTGAAGCACGGATACGGCCCGATCAGCGAACTCCACCTCAATCTCGCGGGCGATGTCATGGTAAACCGGAAGCGCCTGCGTCACGTCGATGGGGTCGGGCGGCTCGGCGAGACATCCGTTCTCGTCGCGAACGGCCATCCGGTTTTCCGCCAGCAAAGCGTCCAAGCGGGCGTCGTAATCGCGCAGAAACTCCCGATCGGACCGCAGGATTCCCAACAGTTCTGCAAGCCGCCAGGTCTCCCGCTCGCCGTCATGCAGCGCAAACCAGACGGAATGACGGACTGTTTCTATGCCGAACGCAAATTCCTTCTCGACGAGTTGGCCGCCCTCGGCGCGGTACACCGAATAGTGAGCATTTAGCGATCCCGAATCGTCCCGGCCGCAAACGAATAGTCCTCCCGGGCGCAGAACCTGCGCCACCCATTGTTCCGCCTCGCGGCGGAAATCCGCGTCGTAGTAGATGAGCACGTTGAAACTGCGCACGACTCCTGCTTCCGGCAGGTCGCTTGATCCAAATCCCCCCTGAACGAATGTGAGGTTGGATCGCTCGTAGGCGCTCAAAGGATGGCGGACCAGACGCCTGCCGTCGCGTTCGGCAGTGGATAGTGTTCCCTCATCGGCGGGAAGACTGGGGAGCAGTTGCGCGAATGCCTGCGAAAAATGCTGAATCGTAGCGTCCCGATCGGTGTACAGGCCGAGAAACTCTTCCGGGCGGCTGGCTTGAAAATACCGCACCTTTCCCGTCCGGTCGAAACATGCATAGTTCTCGCGTTCGTCGTACAGGAGATATTGTTCAAAAGTCGGATCCACGCCCACGATTCGCCATTCCGGAAACGCCTCCGCCGCTTCAATGGAAGTTTGAGGAGGAAACCCGCATCCCACATCCAACAAGACCGTCCCTGGCTCGAAACTCGCCCATTCATTCGAGCGCAAATAGGCATCGATTTTCTTGTGCCGGCCCGGGAGCGTGAAGGGCGGCACGATGCCTCCCCAGGCGCCAGGCAAAATGCCCGGCGCTATGACCGTGAAGAAGCGTGCCACGAAGGGCGAAAAATCGCGCGGATCGAACTTCGAGAGTGCCATGAGTCGAAACGCGCGCTCCAGGAAATCGCGCACTTCCGGCCGTTGCTGTTCGGCGTTCCTGAGCACTTGCAGAGCGGCTGCAGACGGGCGCCCGCCCAGGTAGCGGTCGCATAACTCTTCTACGGTGTTCCATCGCTCCCGGTCCTTACTTCCGGTTCCACCTGATGCTGGCATCGAAGTCCCCAGTGTTTATGTCGATTTGCATTGCCTGAATCGCAACCACAGTTAGCTTTCCATTCCTCCTTATCGTAATCGGCATTGCCATGTGCCGGATGAATATTTTCTTGCTCCTATAATTCACCCGCGCGATTCACCTGCATTTGTTGTGGCCGATGTCCACAATGCAAGTCCCGACGTTGTCTGAGCGGAACAGGCAAGCCAACTGACGACTGTGGCAGCTACTCGGAAGCGACAACTTCTTGGGAAAGATTAGGGAAAGAAGTCAAAGTTTCAAGATGCGGGTTAAGTTGCACAGAATCAACAAGCCCATGTAGCTGTTCACGTCGTCGGCTCAGCATCGGCCCGGCGAGTTGTAAGTTCCGTTCGAGTACAGGTGGGCAGTGAGCCTCGCCCATCAAGCGGGTTGGCAACGACTGACTTGCGAGAAATCTCCCGCGCTTCCCCCTTGCGGAAGCTGCGCTACTTCGCGACCGTACGAGCTGCACTCTCAATTACGTCTGCAACTTTCTTGGGATGCGAGACGTAGACGGCGTGGCTGGCGCCCTCAATTTCGACCTTCTGACTATTCGCACGTGCGGCATACCACCGTTCAAGATCGGGGTTGATGGTTCTGTCCTTCGTCGGCACCGCGACCCAACTCGGCTTGCTCCTCCAAGCGGGCTTGGTGATGACTGCTTTGAAGTTGTCAGCAAAGTTGAATACCTGTGATCGCGCCATGAACGCGGCCTGTTCAGCAGGAAGATCGGCGGCAAAGTACTCGTGAAACTGGGCGGGATCGAGATACGTGAAGCCGTCTGCGGTTTTCTTTATCGCGGTACTCTTGCTGAGGTCGCTTGGAAAGCGCTTTCCGTCATCTGCCTCATTCTCTCCCGCATCCGGCATATGGGCTGCTACGTACACCAACCCGACGACCGCGGGATCCGTCCCAGCCTCGGTAACGACGGCGCCGCCATAGCTATGGGCGACAAGAATGCACCGCCCATCTTGTTGAGCAATGACGCGCTTGGTGGCCGCAACGTCGTCCTGAAATGATGTCTCCGGCTCTTGGACGATGCTGACCTTAAAGCCGTCCTTCACAAGGATGTCGTAGACGCCCTTCCAGCCGGAGCCATCTGCCCACGCTCCATGTACCAGCACGATGTTCTTGATCGGCGTGGGCGAAGTTTGGGCGACACAGTTGTGGGAGGTTCCAAGCGCACAAAGACATAGGAGCCCTGCTTTCACGTAGTTCGCGCCCGTGAAATCTCTCACACGTTTCCTGCCTGGTGATAACAGTGCGGGTTTGGACGTAGTCATCAGTCTCGTCCCTCCTCGGGCCGTATTGCATCTATGGATTTAGGGCAAGAACCGGTATCCAGCGCCGTGAACCGTATGAAAGTGCTTGGGACGGGCAGGTTCTGGTTCGAGTTTCTTGCGCAACTTCAGAATGTGGTTATCGACAGTCCTGGTACAGGGATAGTTCTCGTATCCCCACACTTCATTGAGTAGTTCTTCCCGGGAGATCACTCTCCGAGGGTTTTTCAGCAGATAGGCGAGCGTTTTGAATTCCTTATAGGTGAGGGTAACGGGCTGACCATTGCGATGTATTTCCATGGTTGAAAAACATCCCGTCACTCCTCCAAACCGAAACGTGTCTGAGGCGTTGGAATTTCTCAACCAAGCCTTGGCTGCATCCAGCGGTAAACAGACATCGCTGGTATCGACAAGGCCAGCGACCGACTTATGGGGTCCCGGCTTTTTCTGGGTCGTCGTATCCTGAACGGCGGCTTTTGGAACCAGCACAATCACCGGCAAGAAACGAGATAGCTTCCGGAATTCTTCCGGAATGCCAGAAGCTGGCAGCACAGCCAGATCCTCATCGAGGAAGTGAATCGAGCTGGCATGGGGCTCCGTTTTAGGTTGTCTAAACGGAGAAATTGCGATCTTCATTGTTGCTGCCATTGAGAGGCCTCTTTGTCTACCTGGCGCTCAGCCGATGGGACCTGGCGACGCTCTGCAACAGGGGCATTCGATGCAGGGCAACTCGCGCGTGAAACATCCGCGCTTTTGCTGCTGCGGTTGAGATCCCCAGAATCTGTGCGGTTTCTGTGAGTGAGTGTTCCTGCAATTGGTGGAGTTCCACGACCCTTCTAGCGAGTGGCCGTAACCTCAAAATGGCGTTATTCAGAATCTCTGTCCGTTCACGAAGGCGGCAAATCTCTTCTGGATCCGGAGCGTTGTCTTGAATCTCACTGTGCCGTTCGAGTTCGCAGGGCGGGTTTGATTCATGCACGGGGATCTCGCGTTTCCGATGGCTCTTACGAAACTTTGCCAGCGCCGCGTTGATGGCGATGCGTGTCAGCCAGGTGGCAAACCGCGATCTTTCATCGAAATCCTGGATATGGGCGAAGGCATTCAGAAGACAATCTTGCAGTGCGTCTTCCGCGTCTTCGCGATTTCGCATGATCCTGTGAATGACACGGAAGACTTTTTTGACATGGCGTTCTGAAAGCTCACCGAAGGCGGCTTGTCCTCCAGCCTTGGCGGCTGCTATCAACCGTTCCTCGCTCCACGCTCGAAGTTCGCTGAGCTCGGAGGCATCGTTCTGCACCGAGAAAAATGTAGTCATCACCACAGTGGACTTCCTCCTTCAAACCTGCGCGCCGCAGCGCCACGTCGGCGTCCGCTCAATTCTCTTCTCGGTCCATCCACTCGCGGACGTAGGCCGGACAGTTCAGAAGCAGCATCCCGTCCCTCTCGCAACTCCTTAGGAACTGCACTGCGTCGCGATCGGCCAGCCTCATCTCTTGCAAGTCGAGAATGATGCTTCGGTAGTCCGCATCGAAGAGCTGTTTCAGCTCCGCGACCTGCTCCGCCTTCATACGCCCGCTTAGGGTAAAAACCGTGAATCCCTGCCGCGCTGATCTCTCGATCCTCAAGGTCATCAGTTGTGTGTTGGGCCCAAGTCTCAGCGGTCGCGATGCGCTGCTTTGCCGCCATCGCGGCCGCTGGCACCAGTGAAAGTGCAATCCAGAAGCCATACGCAACCCACTGAAAACATGGGACGAGACACCACCGCAGGATGACGAAACTTCGACAAGTGCCGAATTCTCGGGAATTAAAAAGAGGGACTGGCTACGCCTCAGAGATAAAACTGCGTTTCTTGATCCCCAGTTGTTTGATTTTGGAGTCCAGCGTCGATCGGGGAATTCCGAGTTTTGCCGCGGCACCTTCCGGGCCCGCGACTTTCCCATTGCTTTCAGCGAGGGCCGTTTCAATAATTTCTCGCTCCTGATTCTGGAGAGTGTCCGGCAAAGGACCTGGCAACTCTTGCCGCGCTGCCTCCTGGCTGGCCAGCCAAGCCTTTTCGATCCAAAAAGTGTCGCCGCTGCTCAGGATCACCGATCTCTCCACGATGTTTTGCAGCTCACGGATATTTCCCGGCCAAGGATACGACCGGCACTCCTCGAGCGTATTCCTGTCGATTTTGCGAATATGCTTCCCGGCTTTCTCTGCATAGCGTTTAACGAAGTACTCGACCAGCATCGGAATGTCCTCCTTCCGCTTGCGCAGAGGAGGCACTTCAATCGGGAAAACGTTAAGCCGGTAAAACAAGTCAGCTCGAAACGTTCCCGCAGCAATGGCTGCCGTTAAATCACGGTTGGTTGCGGCTATGACGCGAACGTCGGTGGGAAGAATTCGGTTACCTCCCACTCGTTCGAACTGCCGCTCTTGAAGTACTCGGAGCAAAGTAATCTGGGTCTCGGCGGGAAGATCGCCTACTTCGTCCAGAAAAATCGTGCCGGAATGTGCCAGCTCGAAGCGGCCCTGGCGGCGCTGCAGCGCGCCGGTGAAGGCGCCTTTCTCGTGGCCAAACAACTCCGACGCGATCAAGGAGGAAGGAATCGACGCACAATTTACGCTGATGAACGCCTGGCCGGAACGCTGCGAGTGCTTGTGTATGGCGCGAGCAATCAGTTCTTTTCCGGTGCCGGTTTCGCCGGTGATAAGCACCGTCGAATCGGTGGGGGCCACTTTCACAATGCTGGACAGCACGGTTTGCAGGGCCGGTGACGAGCCCACAATTTCCTCAAACATGAATGCCTGATCGATTTGCTCCCTCAGCGCAAGGTTTTCGTCACGCATCCGCTCCTCGGCCTGCTTGCGATCGTCGATATCCGTGCCAGTCGCGTACCAGCGAATAATTTGCCCCTGGTCGTCGCGAAGAGGATTGAAGCGGACCAGAAACCACCGATATTTACCGTCTCGTCCCAGCGCTCGTTGCTCAAGTTCAAAAGGCTTACCGCGCGCGAGCGCCACATGGCGGTCCTCGCGCAGCCTTTCCACATCCTCGGGGTGGAAGACCCGTGCGCGTTGGTCTTCTCTCTGCACATCCTCCAAAGTGAGACCGGTGTAATCGAGCACCGTCTGATTTGCATAAAGGGCTGCCCCATCCGGGCGCAACACGTAAATATAACTGGCGATGGCGTCGGTCATCCGCCGAAGCTCGGTTTCCTCCGCCTTTATTTGCTCAAACGCAGTCTGCAGAGCCGCGCGCGCTTCGTGCTGCTCGGTGACATCCATCGCTGTGCCGACTAATTCAATGACCTCACCGGAAGCATTCACGACCGGGTGTCCGACCACATGAATGTGCTTGGCCGCGCCGTTTGGCAGAACAAGCCGGTAGTCGGCCGCAAAGTCAGTCCTGTCCCGAATGGCCTGCTCGACCACAGGTGTGTAATAACGGGCGTCGTCCGGGTGCAGCCGCTGGACGACCTCCGCGTAAGATGGTGGCGTGGGACCAGGATCGAAGCCGAAGATCCGGTACATCTCTTTTGACCAATAGGAAGCGTTCCAGCCGAGCCTTGGGAGCACGGCAACCGCTTGACCGGCCTCACCCTGCGCGTTTTCCATAGGCGGGACCCGCACCGCCCAACTGCCGGTGTGTGTCAATTTCTGTGCTTCCGCTAAATAACCCTCACTCCGCCGAAGAGCCTCCGTGCGTTGCTTAATTTCCTTGAAAGCTTTCTCGAGCTCGGTTCTGGCCTTCCACTGTTCGGTCACATCCATGACGGTGCCGACGACCTCAGTGATTTCTCCCGAGTCATCCCGGATAGGATGAGCGACTGAATGGAGGTGCTTTATGGAACCGTCCGGGAGAATGATTCGAAAATCAATCTGAGAATCAAGCCACTCTCGTCCCGAGGCCTCCATTCTTGCGCTCTGCTCGATGAGTGGTCGATCCTCAGGGTGCACTCTTTCCAGGAACTGTGACCAAGTGGGTCCCCTTTCCTTATATTCATAGTCATAAATGCTAAAAATTTCTCGCGACCAGAACAGAACGCCCGTGCGCACATTCCAAGCCCAACTGCCGGTGTGAGTTAATTTCTGTGCTTCGGCCAAATAACCCTCACTCCGCCTGAGTTCTCTTTCTGCTTTGGTGCTCTCGGTAATATCTCGATAAATGAAGTAGATGGCTCCCTGCTCGAAGCCAAGAGAAATGCCCTTCGCGACTACGGAAACGTCAAAGCGAACACCGTCTTTGCGTTGCCGAACGGCCTCCAGCTCCACTCTGTTTCCCGAAATCAGCCGATCTCTGTTCTGGAGGGCCTCAGCGCGCAACTCCTCGGGCATTATTAATTCAGGAAGCCACTGTCCGGCAGCCTCTTCTGCTGTGTACCCGAAGATCCGTGTGAATTCCTGGTTGACCCGCAACACGTGGAAGTCATTGTCGGTCAGGATTACCGCGTCGGGCGACAGCTCAAACAATCCATCGAGCTGCTCTTCCCGCCGGTACAGGCCCTCATTCGCTGCCGTGAGCTTGGCAGTTCGGTCCGCGATCGCGACCTCTAGGGCCTCCTTTCTCCGTCTTACCCAGATCATGAGTATTGCAAAGGTCAGGAACACCAGTTCATAAAGAACGCGGGAGAGGCTGCTCGTTTCGGCCTCAAAGATATAGCCGCGGATCAGCGAGGAAAGCAAAACCGCCACAATACCGGGCTTTATGCCGCCGTACCAAAACGTGATCGCGATTGCGGTCAGCGCAAATGCGGCAAACGGATGAGGCAGATTGAAGTGGTGAAACAGAAGCTCCAGAAATAGAGCGACGCTGACCGAAACGAAAGCCAATCCATAGCGGCGCGCGAAGGACGCACCTGGCCGCGCCATCTTTTTTGCAGTAGCTGAATCAACCATGGTAAAGGGCTTCTCGCACCCTTGGATGAAGGCTACGACGGTTCCGATATTAGTTTTTACTGTAGCGCCGTTCGAGTGGCGGCACAACGGCGGACGTGTCCCGGCAGCGTACTTATCCGCCGGTTTCCGTTGAAACACGCTTACGCGCGGCCGCTTAGCGGGTGGTCGGTCGCATGCAAGCATTCGTCAGCCGATGGACTTGGACCGCGCACGCGCCTACAAGGCAAGCCGGCGCAGTAGACATATGCCGTCCGGTGATGTTCAGATACTCCGTAGTCTAGGGAGTCGCCAGTTGACCGCAGCAGACTTTCGCAGGATTGCACTGAGCCTGGAGGCGGTGGAAGAGTACTCCCACGCAGGACTGCCGGCTTTTCGTGTAGGAGGCAGAAAATTTGCTTCACTGGCCTCGCAAGCAGGCGGTTACGGAAATCTGATGCTTACGCTCGAGCAGCAGGCGGCGTTTGTGGAGGAAGCGCCCGAGATTTTCTTGCCGATTCCTGGCGGTTGGGGAAAGATGGGACACACGCATATTCGCCTGGCCGCGGCGGGCGAGGATGTACTGTCGGGTGCACTGCGAGCCGCGTGGAGATTGCGACTTGATAAAAATGCAAAGACCGGCCGCAAAACCCCCCAGGCGGCGGGCCGCAGCGGAGTAACAGACAAGCAACGCGGGAAGGGACGACGATGAGAGCAATACCGGCTCGAAACACGAATAGCAATAAAAAGGACTTGTCACCGGAACAACGGGCCGAACTATTCCGAGCACTGAAAGCCCGTTTTGAGGGAAACATGAACCGCCATAAGGGCCTGGCATGGGATAAAGTGCAAGCAAAGCTGCAAGCCAGTGCTGAAAAACTGTGGTCACTCCGTGAAATGGAAAGAACTGGCGGTGAACCGGATGCGGTTGGTCAGGACAAGAAGACGGGCGAATACATTTTTTATGATTGTTCAGCGGAAAGTCCCAAAGACCGCAGAAGTGTTTGCTACGACCGCGAAGCGCTGGAGTCAAGGAAAGAACATAAACCAAAAGCTAACGCTATGGATATGGCGGCTGGCATGGGCATTGAGCTTTTGACGGAAGAGCAATATCGAGAGCTGCAGAAACTTGGAGATTTCGATACGAAAACGTCGAGCTGGGTAAAAACACCTTCTGACGTCAGAAAACTCGGCGGCGCCCTGTTTTGTGACCGCCGCTACGACACTGTTTTCACGTATCACAACGGTGCGGAATCTTACTATGCCGGTAGGGCGTTCCGTGGCTCGCTGAGGGTCTAAATTGAACATTCCGGCACATGCAACTGTCGACGCCAGTCAAGGATGACTGCCGCGGTTGCAAACGCAACGGTAAAACAACCTGCAGAGCGCATCGACACTGGCGCGAGCGCCGCGGCCGTTCCCCGCGGGGACGAAAGCAAAGCGATCTTGCTTTTACCGACAGAGCGACTGAAGCGCAACAGGCAGCAGTCGGCAGCGTTGCTTTGTTGATTGCCGTCGTGAGCTCCTGTCGGGTTGCTCCAGCTGAGGCTCATTCTTGAGCCAGGTCGGCGCCACCAGTCAGCAGTTCCGGAAACACGCGGTTCCGGTCAGCTGAGTCGCGCCAGCAGCACTGCTGCGCGCCAGTTAGCAAATTCTCTCCGCCCTCGTTTTCAGGCCCTTCATCCAAAAATCCCGCCCTTCATCGCAAATCGCGTGCGCCGTCTGTTCCCGCACTGCAAACTCTCCGGGAGGTGATAATCCAAAATGCGAACGAAATGCCAACCAGCGTCCACGGTCCTGCTTGCGCTAGTCGCCGCCCCGCTATGGCTGGCCCAGTCTTGGACCCTGCCCCACGGCGCAACCGTGAAAAACAACCGGCCTCGCTGCTATCGCTTCACTGTCGAATATTTCACAGCCAACCTGTACGGCGAAATCAACACCCGCCAGCGCCTCATCGGCGATTACACTCTCGGCCTACCCACTGGCGATGTAGTCTGGAATAATGTCAGCGAAGCAAAAGCAGAAGGCGCGACATCGCCCTATGGCCCACCCGAAAAAGTTGAATTCATGGAAGGCTTTCACTATCGCCGCAACGCCAAAGAATCCGCCGACGTCTTGGCGCCGGATTTCTTCAAGAATTTTCCGCCCACTGCCGTATTCGAGCGCAATCTCGTCTGGGACACACAAATGATCGAAGACTTCGGACAGCTGCATTTCGACGACTTGAAACTCAACCAGCCCTATCACACCCTCTCATCAGAAGCGATCAAGATGCCGGAGGTAGGGCAATTTCAAAACCGCGATGTCGAACTGCAATGGCTGGGCAAATCGCAACGAAACGGCCAGAATTGCGCTTTGATTGAGTATAGTGCTTTCTTCAACCCCTTGGAGATTGCCAACGCCGGCATAAACATGAAAGGCCGCAGCCACTATTGGGGACAAATCTGGGTCGCCACTGCGACCAGGCAAATCGAATTTGCCACTCTCAACGAAGATGTGCTCGGCGAACTCACACTCCCCGGACAGAGTGCGCCAATGACCATCAGCGTTTTTCGTCGCGGCACGTTGGCTCCCGTGGCGCGAGACTAGCCGTGCACCGCGCGTCGTCCATGGTACCCGCCGTGACGCAAACTCCGAGCACAAGTTTGGCTCAACCTAAACGGCGCGCGATCAGCTGGCTTCTTTTCATCAACCTCGCGGTCACAGCCATGGCGCCGCTTATCGAGTTGACGAGCGCTCATCCTGCTGGTTGGGGTGGCCTGGTGCGCACCTGGATCTACTCGCTGGTCTACGCGAATATTACCGGTGTGCCGGCCATCCTTGTTCTGCCTCCTTTGCTTAACTGGGTCGCGGGGCGAAAAAAATCTCTGCTTCCGGTCGTCATCGTGGGCTGCCTGGTGTTCGCAATCGTTGGCTGCCTGGTCGCCCAGGCGCTCCTGGCCTGGACGCGCATCGCCGTCCCGCAGTCATTTTGGCGCGACTATCTCCAAACCCTCGGCGCTGCATTGCTTCTGGCCGTTGCTTTTGGCCTCGGCGCATTTTTCTATGGGAGTCTGCGCGATCGCCTGCGCTACACCGAGGAACGACTGCAGCAGCAGACCATCAATGAAGAGCGCGCGCGGAAGCTCGCCGCCGAAGCCCGCCTGCGCTGGCTTGAATCGCGGATCCATCCTCATTTTTTGTTCAACACGCTGAATTCGATCAGTTCGCTCATCGCCATCGACCCGACGCGCGCCGAACAGGCGGTCGGGCAGCTGGCGACCATGTTGCGTTCCTCTCTTGATCACACGAATCGGCCGCTGGTTGAATTGCGCGAAGAATTGGCCATGGTCGAAGACTATCTGGCCATCGAGGCGATGCGGCTGGGAGGCAGGTTGTCCTCGACAATCGAAGTTCCGGCGGCGTTCGGTGACACTAAAATTCCGCCCTTCGCGATCCAGTCACTCGTCGAAAATGCCGTGAAGCACGGCATCACGCCGCAGAAAAATGGCGGCAACGTTTCGATTACGGCTTCAGTCGAAGGGGACCTCATGCGCATCGAGGTCAGCGACTCCGGCCCGGGCTTCGACTCCGCCGCCATCGCGCCCGGTCATGGCCTCGACAATCTTGTCGAACGCCTCAACACGGTTTTCGGCTCGCGAGCCGCGCTGAACATTTTGCGCCGCCCCGAAGGTTGCACCGTGCAGATGGTCCTGCCCCGCACATGAAACTTCGCGCCTACCTGGTCGATGACGAGCCGCTCGCGCTCGCCCGTCTGCGCCGTCTCCTGCTAGAAACCGGCCGCGTTGAAATTGTCGGTGCCACGACCGAGCCGGAAGAAGCAGTCGCGGCTCTTGCCGCCAACCCTCCCGATCTGTGCTTCCTCGATATTCACATGCCCCGTCTGAGCGGTTTCGATGTGCTCGCAAAACTTCCGACCCAGCCGCTGGTCGTTTTTACAACCGCCTACGACGGCTACGCGCTCAAAGCGTTCGCCGTGAACTCGGTCGACTATCTGCTGAAGCCGATCGATCCCCAACAACTCGAACGCGCGCTGGCAAAAGTGGAAAATCTGCGCCGCTCTCCTGTGTCGGCGGCCGCCGACATCGGCGCGCTGCTCGAACGGCTGACAAAAACTCTGGCGCAACCCAAGACCGAGTACCCGGAACGCATCGCGTCGCGTCTCGGCACGCGGCTGTGCTTCCTCGATTTAGCCAAGGTCACGCATTTCTACGCCGAAGACAAATTGACGTTCGCATTCCTTGAAGGCCAGTCCTTCTGCGTCGATCACACCATCGCCGAGCTGGAAAACACGCTCAACCCCAAACAATTCCTGCGCATTCACCGCGCCACTCTCGTGAACCTCGCCTGGGTAAAGGAAATCTCGCCGCTACCCGGCGGCAGCCTGAATCTCCGCCTGAAAGACGCCGCCAAAAGCAACGTGACGGTAGCCCGCGATCGCGCCAGCGAATTCAAGTCCCGGGCAGGTTTCTGACCGCCTTGCCGTTGAAGTTCCCGTAGACGGCAACGCCGGGACCCGAGCGGCTCCGGCAGGCGCCTCCCAGACCAGTCGCCATTTTGCGCCGCCCGGGCACATGGACTGGCTGGCGGTGCCGCATTCGCGCGTGGATCAGCGAACTTGCAACGGGTGTGATATTTTTGAGGCCCATGTCAGTGCTCGGTCGGCTGAGGCGCCCACAAAAAATCTTTCTGGCACTGCTCCTGGGTGCGTTGGCGAGCGGTTTTCTGGCGCAGACGACAGGACATGAGCTCGTTGGCGGTTTTCTTTTCGCCCTGGCGATCCTCGGCGCCCTCGGTCTACTGGCATTTCTCTTGGTCAGGCCTCTGGCGCGCAAGCTTCTCTGGCGCGTGCGCGACCGGCTTTTTGTGACGTACTTGCTTGCCGGGGCGGTTCCCGTTGCCCTGTTGTTGCTGCTCGGCTGCCTCGGCTTTGCTCTGGTGCTCAGTCAAACCGCGAATTACATGCTGCACGAGGAATTGAACCGCCACCTCGAACAGCTCGCGACCTCGGCCGAGCGACTCGCGCTGGACATCGCTTCGGGTCGAGGGCCGGCGGAGTCCATGGCTTTCGGCCAAGCCGCCGTCATCCGAAATGGAAACCAGGTCTCCTTCGTTCCGGAGACCAGCCTGATTACCGAGTTTCCCGCATGGAGTCCGCCAAGATTCAAGGGCATCATCAGGAACAAAGCCGGGAAACATTTCTTCGCAGCGCTGGCAACGGCGGCCAAAGGCGAGCGCCAGGTTGATGTCTTTGCCGTTGAGACGCTCGACAACAAGACGCTGGCGCAACTTCTGCCGGACGTCGCATCGATCCGGATCGTTGCCAGCGACAATATCTCCTTCCGAATTGGAGCTCGCAGGGCCGGTCCAGGAGCAGACGCAGTCCTCGATTCTCTGAAAGTCGCGCCCGGGCCACGGCCGCGGAGTTTCTGGGATACCGATCTAGAAACCGGCGCGCCGCTGGAGATCCGGTCGCTGGAAACCGGAAACGCCGAAGCGCATGCCACCATTATCGATTCGCATCCCTCTGCGATTCTGACGCGCCTGTTTTCCACGTTGGGTAATTACGCCCGGCTGCCGGCAATCCTCATACTCTTCGCCGGCGCTGCCTATCTCCTTGTAGAACTCAGCGCTCTTCTGTCCATCGCCCAGCTCACCCGTACCATTACGGGTTCGGTTCACGATTTGTATGTTGGAACGAAAAAAGTCGAAGCCGGTGACTTCTCGCACCGGATCGCCATCCGGTCCACCGAACAGCTGAGTGAGCTAGCGGAATCCTTCAACAGCATGACGCAACGCGTCGAGCAACTCATTGGGGAAGTAAAGGAAAAGGAGAAACTGGAATCGGAGCTTGAAATCGCGCGTCAGGTCCAGGCCCAGCTGTTCCCGAAGCAGGTACCGAAGCTGGCGCGGCTCGAGTTGACGGGCGCGTGCACTCCTGCCCGCGTCGTAAGTGGCGACTACTACGACTTTATTCCAATCGATGCGCACAGGACGGCTCTCGCGATCGGCGACATCTCGGGTAAAGGCATCGGGGCGGCTCTGCTCATGGCCAGCGTCCAATCGTCCCTGCACGCGCAGCTCGCCGCCAGCAGCGGTGGTTCCGTGTCGACGGCGGAACTGGTCGGACGTTTAAGCCGCCAGCTCTATGACAACACCCCGGCGGAAAAATACGCGACGTTTTACTTCGGTATCTACGACGAGCGGACCAGCCGCTTGTCCTACACCAACGCGGGCCATCTGCCGCCGATTCTTCTGCGCGACGGAAACGCCATGCGCCTGGAGGCAAGCGGCACGGTCGTGGGGATGTTTTCCGACAGTGCTTACGAAGAATCGGTGGTCGAGCTTCTGCCAGGCGACATTTTCGTTGCCTTCACGGACGGTGTCACGGAACCAGAGAACGCCCGTGAAGAACAATTCGGCGACCAACGCCTGATCGAGTTGCTCGTCCAGAATTCCGGAAGGCCACTCGAGGAGATCGCCCGGATCGTGATGGCGGCGGTTCACCGCTGGACCCACGACCCCTCCAATCAGGACGACATCACGCTTCTGCTCGCTCGGCGACAAGAACCAATCCGCCAAACCTGAAGTTTTTTCGGAGTTGATCCTGTTTTTTACACTTGGCAGGACTTAATCGGCTGAGAGAGGAAAATGCCAGCCGCATTATTACCTTTCAGGCGAGACAAACCACTTTCCCGATTGTCCTCGTGTCCTGGCTCGGGCAAGATCGAAATATCGTGGAAATACAACCCGATACTCGTTTCAGCTGGCTGCGTGTCTGTCTTATCGTTTTGGCCCTGAGCTACGCCTTATTCGCCGGGTTGCACACAGTATCCGATCTCGACCTCGGCTGGCAGCTGGCGACCGGCAGATACGTTGTGCAGCATCATCAAATCCCCCGCGTCGATTTTCTTTCCTATACCGCCCAAGGCCATGAGTGGATTTATCCACCCTTTTCGGGAGCGTTTTTCTATCTTGTTTATCTGGCGGGAGGCTATTCCGCGCTGTCGTGGATCGGTGCCGTTGCCTGCCTGGCCGCTACCGCTCTTTTGATTTCTGCCGGCGGCAGACTGGCGCCCCTGCTGGCCATCGTGGCGGTTCCGGCGATCGCGTTTCGCACGATTCCCCGCGCCGAACTTTTCACTACGGTTCTTTTTAGCGCGGTTCTCGCGATTGTGTGGAGGCATCATCAGGGAAAAAAAACACGCTTGTGGCTGTTGCCGCTGCTCTTTTTCTTGTGGGTGAACCTGCATCTTGGTTTCATCTCTGGTCTCGGGCTTTTGGGCGCCGCTGTGGTATGCGAGCTTTGCGAGCTGCCTTTTACAGAACGTCGCTCCGCGGCCGTCTCCCGTCTGAAAAATCTGCTTCCCTGGGCCGCCGCATCCGGGCTCGCGACTCTGGCCAATCCCTGGGGTTGGCGCATTTACGAGGCGATCGTTCGCCAGAACCAGGTCATGGGTGTGCACAGCGCATTCATTGGGGAGTGGTCCGGCGCGCATCTCAATTGGCTCGCACTGCAACAGGCCGTCGACGTTCGCAATCCTGCCAGCGCGGACTGGTGGCTCCTGGCCGTGTCCGGACTGGCGGTTCTGGTGGCCGTCTGGAAGAAGCTCGGCGGCCCGGTGGTCTTGCTGCTGGCAGGCATGTATCTTTCTGTCCAACACCTTCGTTTCCAGGCGCTGTTTGCCGCCTTAGCGGTAGTCGTTGGCGGAACGATCTTGAGCGGATTCCTAGCGGAGATTGCGGCTCGCAAACGGTTGCAGGCAACCGCATCGGAGGCCAGGGCCGTTTCCCTGATGCGCCAACCAGCGCTCTGGGTTGCGGTGGTCTTGGCGATTCTTGTTGTATTGAGAATCGCTGATCTGGTCAGCAACCGGTACTACATCGACTCCGGCCAGATCACGTTTTTCGGAACCGGGGCCTCCTGGTGGTACCCAGAACGTGCCGCTACGTTCCTCAAACGCGAAGGTCTGCCGGGCAATGTATTTCACGACTACAACCTCGGCGGTTATCTGACCTGGGCAATCGGGCCGCAGTACCCTGATTTCGTCGACGGCAGGTACGTGCCCTTTGGAGAGCAGCTCTTTGACGAACAAAAGCGACTAGCCTCGGTCGGGCCGGATTCGCCAGACTGGCGGGCCGCTACGGACCGTTGGCAGTTCAACACGGCAATTTTTTCTGTGGCCCGATATGCGGGGCTTGGCACATTTGCGCTTCAAGATTTTTGTGCGAGCGGTGACTGGAAGCTTGTGTATATCGATGATGTGTCTGTCATTTTCGTTCGCAACCACCCGAAAAACGCGGAGTTGATCGGAAGGCTGGGCATCCGCTGCGAGAATGCACAGATCGCTGCGCCGGTTGCAGCATCTGGAAACTCCCGTCGAGGGCAAGCGGAACGCTTCAATTACCTGATGAATGCCGGTTCAATCTACTACGCTCTTTCTCGCGACACCGAAGCCGCTTCCATGCTCACAAAGGCGGAACAGATTTTCCCGAACGATTCCGGCCTGCACCTGGTAAAAGCTCAACTGCTTGTCGCGGTGAACCGCCTGTCCGAGGCCGAAGGCGAATTTCTTCGCGTGCTCAGTGTGCATCCGAGTGATGCCGCCTGGTTCGCGCTGGCGCAGCTGTACTCAAACGAGCATCGCTATCCGGAGGCTTTGCATTGTGTACAGCAGGCTGCATCCCTGTCGCAGACTCCGTACGAACGGGTGCGTTCGAGCGGCCTCATTTACCTGTACATGAACCAGCCACAGAATGCACTCGCGGCGTTTGCTCGTTCGGAACGGGAAAGCCCGTACACCGGCAAATCTTCAGAGGTGGCTCGGGAGTTTAGTGCCAAGATCTCCGAAGGCAGAGCACGGGCCTACCGGCAAATGAAAGAGACAGACCGGGCCATCACAGAACAAAAACTGGCGACGAGCCTGACTCCCGAGAATCCCCTCCGGTGGAGTGCGCTCGCTGAACTGTACGAAGCGCAGGGGAATGCCAGAGATGCGCTCGAAGCTCGCCAACGAGCAAAATCAATCCAAGACGCTGCGAAATCACGGGGCAACTCATCGCCAGCTCATTGAGAGAACACTATCTCGTGCAGGTCAAACGAGCGCCGGCATTTCACCACTGGGTCCGGGCTGTGCTGCAGCCCCCGGCAAAAGAAAAAGCCAGGTCCGTATGAGGGGATGGCCGCTAGTGCCTGTTGTGGCGCTCCTCGGCTAAGGTCTCGGCTGCCGTCAGCGCGTCCGCGGCATTCACTTTTACATCCGGTTCAACACCAGTTCCCTCCCAATCCTTTTTAGAGACAGGGTTAATGGGACGGGCCCCGGGAACGCGGATGCGGAAGTGATCGTCAATTTGATGGGTCCGCGCCGGGTGGGCGCCACCGGTCGTGGTTTCTCCGACGACTGTGGCCCGTTTCAGCATCTTGAGATCATAGGCAAATTCTTCGGCGCCGGAAAACGTGGCCGAAGAAGTGAGGACGTAGGCGCGTTTGTCGGCGAGCGCGTTGCCGGTAACAGGGGATTTGGTCCAAAACTGGCGGGTGCTGTTCTCGCGGCGGTCGTAGATATCGTTGACGTGCGTGGGACGGTTGAAGAGATAGGAAGCGATGAGGGAAACCATTCGGGGATCGCCGCCGTGATTGTCGCGCAGGTCAAAGATGATGGCATCGGCATGGTTCAGCTTTTTCATTACCGCCGTCACTGTGGGACGGCAGATGGCGGGGTCGGGAAATTCGTTGAATTTCAAGTAGCCGATATTGCGCGGAAGGATTTCCACCTTTTCGAAAGTGCAATTGGTGCGCTGCATGTCGCTACGATAGCGCGCCAGCTCGGTCGGCGTTGGGCCATCATGGTTGGCGGGATTTTCCTCCGGATTGTAGCCGACAAAGAGGTGGCGGTCGTGGCTAACCTCGCGAAGATGCGTGGTGAGAACCACGGCAAATGTTTCGGCGTCGGTGATGCTGCTGTAGTCGCCGCGCTGCTGATGCGCCGCAAGCGCTTCCGCCATCTGACGCCCCACGTCGGGATAGACGTAGTATTCGTTCAGTTTCGCGATGGCCCCGTCGATAACGCGCCGCCGCTGGGCGGCGTCAAGGTTGGAGAGCTCAGAAACTGCAAAGGTCTTCGCTGCAGGAACGGATGGCGGTTGCAGCGCAGGTGGTTGGCGGGAAGCCGAGTGATGCGGCGAACTGCGATACGCGATGGCCGGCTGCGCCGTGGGCTTTGCGGCGCTGTTCAGTGAAATCCAGAACACGCAGAGAAACGCCAGAGACAGTATGCCGCCGAACAAGATTTGTTTCGGGCGCAAGGACTCGCCTTCAAGTACAAAAAAAGTAGGCAGGCCCGGTGCGTGCGGCCCGGCAACGCCGGCAAATGAGGGCTGGACGTAGAGATATTGTCGCGGGACCGAGAGTACGAGATCGGCGAGCAGGTCGGTCCACAGACGCAAACCGGAGAGAAATCCTTTTTCGTCGCGGGCGCGATCGCGATAAAGCTGCAGGGCGGCAGCGCCGTACTGCTCGCGAAAATGGGAAGGATAGAGGCGCAACAGCAAGACGTATATCTTTTCAGACATAATCCCCCCTAAAGATTTTCTTGATCCGTGCAACACGCAACAAATCAGCAAGCCGGTTCGCTTCCGAGCGCGCAAGTTTGCGGCCCGCAGACGTTAAGCGATAGTAGCGGCGACGTTCGTGGCCGAGTCTCGGGTCGTCGCGCTCGTCGACCTCGGCGATGAGTTTTTCTTCAAGCAGGGTGGCGATGGAGCTATAGAGCGTGCCAGGGCCGAGGCGCATGCGGCCGTCGGTCTGTTCGGAGACCTGGCGCATGATGGCATAGCCGTGCAGGTCTTCGCCTGCCAGCGAAAGCAGGATTTGAAATGCGGCGGACGGCAGTGGATCGAGTTTTCGTTTTGGCATGAGCAATCGATAATCGCTATATCGATAAACGACTGTATATGCCTGCAGAACGCGATTTGCAAGGACTTTATTGGGAAAACTTCGTTCGGCGGCGGATGTTCGCATGCGGACTGGCAGTACTAGCAATGCCCAGGGTCGCACGGCAGGTGAGCAGAGCTGGTTCTGCGGGCCTGGACCTGGCTACTGAAACGTCGCAAGTAGGTTGTTTCAGGGAGGAATTCTTGCAAAACTGGGGAGAGCGGAAATTCAGGAGTTCCATGCTATCTCAGGGGTATTGGGCCGAAATCAAGATGGGCGACGTGCACTTGCGGCTCTTTTCAGAGGACAACGCGCAGGGGGTGCAGGCGTCGGTATACAACGTAAATACCAAGACATGGGTCACGCCGTCGGAGACGGTTGAAAACATAGAAGACGGCAAGGACGTGGCCGAACGACATGCGCGCGAATATCTGAAACAAATTACCAGTCTCGAGATGCCGGTTTTAGAGTGGAAAAGAGCGCGAAGTACGTGAACTCCAGTCACGCGGCGGATCGCGCGCTGCCGGCGGAACGCTCAAAGGAATACCCGGACCACATTGCCGTGAGGAAGCATGAGAAAGCGAACCTGGCTGTTGCTCTTGGCCGTAATCGGAAGCGTCACGTTTTGGGGATCGTCTTTGGCGCGCGGCACGACAGATGCCGGACCACAGTCGCTGTTCAACGGGAAGGATCTAACGGGTTGGACCGGTGACCCGGCCGTGTGGTCGGTACAAGATGGCGCCATCACGGGTCAAACAACGGAATCGACGTCTCAGAAGGAAAATACGTTTCTCGTGTGGCAAGGCGGAGCCCCCGCGAATTTTGAGTTGCGCGCGTCGTTCCGGCTGGTCGCAAAAAACGACAAGCATTTTGCAAACTCCGGAATTTATTACCGAAGCCGCTTCGACGAAGCCAGCAAGCAGGTGCTTGGCTATCAGGGCGATATGGATGCTTCCCTGAGGGAATATCTCGGAGCGATGTACGAAGATGACCGCGGCACGATTGCAAAGAGTGGCGAGCGAGTGCGCGTATCTCGCGTGGATGGCAAACCCAAGATTGCAGTCACAGGCCGTACGGCGAACCCGGCAGAGGTCGCAGGACTTTTCGCCGAACTCGGTGCGGGCCACTGGCTGACGTATGTGATTATCGCTCGAGGCAACCACATCCAGCATTACGTGAATGGCAAGCTCACAGCCGACGTAACGGATGAAGACGATACAAAACCTAAGTCCGGTGTCATTGCACTGCAAGTGCACCACGGACTCGCCATGCTGGTTCAGTTTAAGAACATCCGGCTCAAGCTGCTGAACTGAGCGCGCGCAAAAGGTTCAGGGACGACACTATGACTGGAAATCGGTGCCCGCATGAAAAAAACAAACCCGAATCGCAAAACCATTCCGAAAAACGTGGATGCGTACCTCGCTGGAGTTCCAGAACCGGCTCGCAGCAGCTTGCAGAAAATTCGCGCGGCGATTCAGTCCGTGGTGCCACCCGGAACCACAGAAACCATCAGCTACGGGATGCCAGCGTTCAAGTACCACGGAATCTTGGTGTACTTCGCCGCGTTTTCCGACCATTGCAGCTTGTTCCCCACGGCATTGGCAATCGAACAGTTCAAAAACGAACTCAAGGGCTTCCAGACCTCGAAAGGAACGATCCAATTCACCACGGACAAGCCACTGCCGATTTCTCTGGTTAAAAAAATGGTGAAAGCACGAATCGCGCAAAACGAGCGTAAAACGCGGCGCTGACTCCAGGCGCTCTCCTGTCGCTGCGCTGCCGCTGGCCCGAAGCGGTTCCGAGACCAAATTCTTTGCACGCAAGCTGCAAACCTGCCAAGCCGATACTGCTGAATCCAACCGCGAGTGATTGGGGGAACGCGTGAAAACTTTCGCCATCGAACCGGTCGGAGTAATTCGATCGGAAATCAAACGGACAGCCGACGCCCCTTTGTTTTACACGGAGGGGGCGCCTAACGCCTTTCTTGAAATAATTCCGGAATACGCGGATGGCCTCGATCGAATGCGGGCCGGCGATGAGGTCATTGTCATTACCTGGCTTCATCAGGCCCGACGAGATGTGCTTAAGGTTCACCCCCGGGGAAACAAATGCAATCCTCTTACCGGCGTATTTTCAACGCGCTCACCGGATCGTCCGAATCCGCTGGGGCTTCACCGCGTGAGAATTTTACAAATTAGAGCCAACGGCTTGCAGATCGGCCCCATCGAAGCCATCGACGGAACGCCGGTCGTAGACATAAAACCGGTCGTTGAATCCAAAGACGACTGACAGCTCTTCTCTTTTACCCGGCACCTGGGACGCCGCGCCCGTTTCTCCAGCCGGATGATTTAGAAATCCGAAGAAGGGTCGGACAGTGTGAAGGGTATGCGCGGGCCGGATCCGTCAGTGATCGGAATCCAATCTCTTGGCAGGCACCGCGTGCTGGCCGCGCGGCGGGTGGATTAGCAGCCCCGTCACCCGCCCCTCGCTGTCGGTTTCCAGCGTGACTTGAAGCGGCAGCTCTGCTGCGAAGAAGTCGTGCAGGCTTTCTGGACGGATGCGCAATTTCGGAAGTCCCCAGTCAGAAGGCGCTTGGAAGGTTAAAAAGTCACGCTCGCGGGCAATGATGAATATTCCCTGGCCCTCTGCTTCATACTTCCCCGTGTATCGATTCAGAATATCTGAGGCAAGCGTGATCTCTGTATGCTTTGAGCTGGCCGGTTGGCGCAAGGGCATCGCTGGCCGCAGCAGATGACGCGGAATATCGTCAACACCGGCTACCTGGTTTGCAAGCGCGACAACGCCAATTCGATTTTTCGGGTCCCAGGCCAGTGAACTCGCGTAACCCCAGGTGCCACCGTCGTGAACGATCAACAGGTCGTCGCCTTCGCCAAGCACCAGCCATCCCAAAGCTTGCGCTTCGCCAAGGCGTCCCGTCGGGCGCCGCGTGTCGAGCATGGAGGTCATCGCCGAACCGAGCGGCGAGCGTTCATAACCCATACTTGCCGCGAGAAACGTGAGCAGGTCGTTCGCCGTTGAGGCCAGACCTCCGGCGGCCTGCATTTCTGAATACATCGGGTTGCCGTACCAGGTCTGAGTGGGTTGCAACTCGGCGTTGTGGCCCACTGCGAGTTCTAATTTCAAGGAAGGAGTCCCAACGCCGGTGCTGGTTAATTTTAGCGGGGCAAGGATACGCGTCCTTAACAAACTCTCGTAATCCGCTCCTGATCGGCGTGTGAGACTCTGCGCCAAAAGCCAGTAGCCAAGATTCGAATAGTCCCACTCGGTGCCAATGTCGTGCGCCAAAGTAGCGCGGCCGACAGATTCAAACAGTTGTACGGATGAATTTTTTCCTGCCGGTGAACCGCTGGAAGCCACCGACTCGTCGTGCATGAATGGCAGACCTGAGGTATGCGTGGCAAGGTCCAGCAGTGTGATCGAACGGCCATTCCGCTCGGGAATTTTGACGCCAGCGGGCAGATATTTCGCAACCGGATCCGCCAGCGCCACCTCGCCTTTCTGAACCATGTCGGCCAGCAGCAGCGCAGTGAATACCTTGGTCACCGAGCCGATTTCAAAACCAGTGTCACCATCCAGCGGACGGGTGTCCCCCTGTTTGCCATGGCCGTAGGAGATGATTCTTCGGCCTTTGGGTCCGATCAGGCCAACGACAATTCCAATGCCATCGTCGTTTCCAGCGATGGCGTCGACTCGTTGGGCGAGCATCTTGTGAATTTCAGCATCTGACGGGAAGGCCATGGCGTCGGCGTTTTGCTTTTCCTGAGCCTCCGCTACCAGAATTTTGGAGCATGCCAAAAGCCCCATAGCAAACGCAGCCCGCCGGAATTTGCTCAGCTTCATGTCGAAATCCCTCCCATGTTTTCCGCGTTTGGCAACGGCTTCCTCTGTTTCGCCATAAGGTACGTAACTCGCGGGGCCAAAGTTCGTCGGCACCCCGGCCGGGCTTCGCCAGCCTTGGCGATAAGCGCTGCTCGCCCCACGTCCGGGGGCAGCCAATACTTAGGGATTGACCTAAGTGTTGTTTTGTTCTAAAGTTTTCTCCGGCCAATGCACAGCGCACCACAATCCATCGATGGTGTTTTCCGGGCACTTTCCGATCCGACGCGCCGGCGCGTCCTCGAGCAGCTCAGCAAGCGAGCTAGCTCCGTTAGCCAATTGGCCGAGCCCTTTGCCATGGCACTGCCTTCGTTCGTTGAACATATGAAAGTGCTCGAAGGCAGCGGGTTGGTGCGTTCGAAAAAGGTTGGCCGCGTCCGCACGTACGAGCTCGTGCCCGGACGGCTGAAGCTTGCAGAAACCTGGCTGAGCCAGCAGCGCGAGTTCTGGGAACGGCGATTGAATCAGCTCGACAAATATCTGATTGAACTCAAGGAGAGACAGACATGACGGTATCCCGAGTGTGGACACCCGATCCCAAGCTGGACCTGGTACTGGAACGCGTAGTCGACGTTTCGCCGGAATTGGTCTGGACGGCTTGGACCGAGCCCGAGCACCTGAAAAAATGGTTTTCACCCGCGCCGTGGACGGTAACGGATTGCGAAGTGGATCTGCGGCCCGGCGGAATTTTTCGCACCGTCATGCGTTCCCCGGAAGGCCAGGAATTTCCCAACGTAGGGTGTTTTCTGGAAATCGTGCCGTACCAGCGACTGGTCTGGACCGATGCTCTGCTTCCCGGCTACCGACCATCGACTAAGCCGTTTTTCAGTGCGGTGATTTCTCTTCAGCCGGAAGGCCAAGGCACGCGATACACGGCCACGGCCATTCATCGCGATGAAGCTGGAAGGAAAGCTCACGAAGAAATGGGCTTTCATAGTGGATGGGGGACAGTCCTCGACCAACTGGTCGTTCATATGAAAAACACTTGAGATCGAGTTCAGTTTCGCGAACTAGTGCTTGGTCTCGGGCTTCGGTGCGGGCCCCTCGGCCGCCGGCGCATTTATTTTTGCGCTCCACTCGGCGGCCTTCTGTGGCTTATTCCAGGACCGATACAGTTCGACAACGCGTTGGCCAGTTTCCGCCAATAAAGGTTTGGCTCCTGACAACAGTTTTGCCTCGCGCTCCTTCATTCCTTCATAACCGGCAATAATGTGAGGCTCCGCCTCGGCATATTTTTTCTGCGCCAGCAGGGCGCCGCCGAGAAGGCTTTGTGAATAAAAGGTCTGCCAGGCATCTGGTCTGGCTTTTATCGATAGCGCTAAGGCCTCGCGCAGGGGCGGTTCGGCCTTGGCGTATTGCTTGAGGGCCAGATAATCTCTGCCCAGAGTCGTCGTTGCCACCAGAACATTGCGGTCCTGCGGCCCGAATTTTTTGGACGCAATATCTTTGATTTGGATCTGAATCGGAATCGCCTGCGCGTACTGGCCATGGGTCTCGTAGAAATACGCCAGGTTGCTCATGTCCATCAGCGTACTGGGATGGCCGGAGCCCAGAATGCGATTTTGCCGGCCGAGCACGTCCTTGTAGGTGCGTTCGGCTTTGCCGTCTTGCCCTGCACGAACATAATTCTGCGCCAGATCTCCTTCGGCCATCAGGGTTCGTGGATGGTCGGCCCCCAAGGCCGCGATATAACCGGCATAGGCTTTTTCCTGCAACGCCAACCCCTCGGCAACTTTCCCTTCCTTGCCGTAGAGGCCTGCTACCGCTTGCATCGTAGAAAGCGTGTCCGGGTGTTGCGCGCCAAGCATTTTGGTGTTTTCTTCCAGTACCTTCAAAAGCAGCGGCTCCGCCAGCGCATATTTTTCTTCGCCCACGTAGATGGTGGCCAGGCCGTACATTTCCCGCAGGGTGAAAGGATGATTGGGACCTGAGATACGTTTGTAGCTTTCCAGTCCGTTGAGCAACAGCGGTTCCGCATCTGCAAATTTTCCTTCCGCACGATACACGGAAGCCAAGCTGTCGCTGGTGTCCAGTGTTGCCTGATTGTCCAGGCCCAGCGTACGCAGCTGCTGCTCGAAGACTTTCTTCAACAGAGTTTCGGCCTTCGGGTATTCGCCCAGTTGCAGGTAGGAAACAGCCAGGGATTGCTGTGCAGCAACGGTCCGATGGTCCTCCGCCCCCAGGGTGCGCGCCATGGTATCGGCGACTTTTTGGTGAAGCTCAGCAGCTTCGGGCTCCTTGCCCTGGTCGCTTTTCAGAGTCGCCAAATTTCCCAGTGCGATAAGGGTGTCGGGGTCTTCTTCTCCGCGGTTTTTGCGGCTTACATCGTAGGCCTTTTGGTATTGCTCTTCCGCTTGCGAAAGCATGTTGAGGTCGCGATACGAGTTGCCGATGGTGCCGCGAACTCCAGCTTCAACAAGAGGCTGTGCGCTGAATTTCGTGCTGATTGTGGCCGCAGCGCGGTCCAGCAAAGTACGCACTTTTACGTCGGGATCGGGCTTTTCGTTGACTCCGCTTTGTTGTTGCGCGCTGGCTTGCGACAGCAGACCATCGCGCAGAAAGTCGGTAACCGCCTTGGCCGTCGCGGCTTCGGAGTCGGCACGGTCGCGTTCAACCTTGGCGGCCCGTTCGGCGCGTCTGGCTCGCACGGCCTGCCAGGTGCTGACGACCACACCCAAAATGAGGATCAGCAAGAAGGCCGAAACCGTTCCGATGAGCACTTTGTTCTTATTGGCAAATTTCCTGAAACGATATGTAGCGGATGGTGGCCCGGCTTCAACCGGATCGCCGGACAGATATTTTTCAACATCACGCGCAAACCCGCTGGCTGTTTCATACCTGCGCGCGCGGTCCTTTTCCAATGCTTTCATCACGATCCAGTCGAGTTCGCCCTGGATCAACTTGGGAAGCTTGCCGGGATCGGTTTTTCGCTGCTCGGAGGTTGCCGTGAGTCGTTCCTTCGATTGACTCAGGCGGTTACTGGGAATCGGGGGTTCGTCCTCGCGAATTTTTCGAAGAACCTCAAGGTAGGTGGCCTTTTGGAAATCGGCCGATTCCAGCGGAGTCGTTCCCGTGAGCAATTCGTAGAGCAGAGCGCCCAGCGAGTAGATGTCGCTGCGGGTGTCGATGTCCAAACCGGTCGATTCGGCCTGCTCCGGACTCATGTATTCGAGCGTGCCGATAACCGAACCAATCTTGGTCAGTAGCGTTTGCTCGGAAAGCCCTTGACCGGTGGCCTTGGCGATTCCAAAGTCAATTACCTTAGGAACGGCCTTTCCGTCATAGTTCGCCACCAAAACGTTGGAGGGTTTGATGTCCCGGTGAATAATTCCCTTTTGGTGTGCGTGTTGAATGGCTTGGCAGACTTGCACGAATAATTCGAGCCGCTCGCGCACGGTAAGGCGGTTGTCGTTGCAGTGCCGCGTGATCGGAACGCCGTTCACCAGCTCCATGACGAAATAAGGGCGACCGGAAGCCGTCGTGCCCGCATCCAGAACTTTCGCGATGTTGGGATGATCCATGAGCGCAAGCGCCTGACGCTCAGCCTCAAAACGAATGATCACCTGTTCGGTGTCCATGCCCTGCTTGATGATTTTCAGCGCGACCTGGCGGCGGACGGGAAACTGCTGCTCTGCCAGATAGACGGCGCCCATCCCCCCTGCACCAATTGCTCTGACTAGTTTGTAGGGTCCGATCAGCGAGCCGGGACCTTCTTTGCTACTCGTAGCGGCCCGCTGCTCTTCGTCGGTCACGGTGTAAACAGAGCCAGATTCCAGAGTCGGCGCTTCGCCAAGCTGCGCATGGACCGCCAGTCTTCGTTCGATCCGCGCGCGCAGTTCGGTATCCCCGGCGCAAGTGCGATCGAGAAAAGATTGACGCTCTTCCGGAATCGATTTGCTTAGAGCTGACGCAAATATCGAGTCTTCTGTCATAGGCTCCTGGAGATTTCCAGACGTTTGATCGTGGGCCCGACTCTGGCGGGTCGAGAGATCTTTGAACCAGGCATTCAGTTTTGCCGCGCCATCTCGCCTAGCGCCGCAAACTCTTGACGCTAAGTAAATCACGACTCATGCAGTTCTTCCACAAGATAAGTGCAGCGCGGGTGGCAGATGGAATTAAAGCCAGAGCAGTACGATATTGGGACCGAGCGCGCGGAGTTCGGCAAATTTTTGAGCGGCCTTCCGCTTCTTTTCTTCGTAGGCAGCCTGCTCTTCATGCGATGCCTGGGGACCGGGCGCCTCGCCAACGGATTCAATGGTGTAGTGTTGCGCTTCTTGTGGATGCGGCGTCCAGGAACTCACTTCCAGCTTGCGAATATCTCTTAAACGAGCCGTCCTCTTGACGAACAGCTGAGTCTCACGGTCTTGCAGGATGCACGAAGGCACAGCAACTCCTTTCTCAGTCTTTCCATAGGATAAGCAAACTCCCAATCCCCTCCGCGGCGACTGTCGAGCGGCAATGTCTTTACCAGCAATACTTGTCGGCAAAGAATAGCATCCGTGAGGTCGACCGATCGCCGTCCCGGCGGCGGCGCTTGCGCGAGGCCACGCCGTGCAGCTTGCAGCAAGCTCCTCATGAATGCGCCATGGCGCGTTCCCGCGAGCGCTGCCGCAGCGGGCAACTTCAGAAGCGCTCCACATATCTAACTATTCTTCGGATGGCGTCGCTGTGGTCGAGGAGAGAAACGAAAGGCGTAATGGTTTCGCCCAGAGAAATCGGACGACCGGTGAATCTGTCTTTTGCCCTGATCGTTGTCGCCGCCATTGCCGGTGTGGCCTACGCGGACTTCATCGTACAAACCATTTCGCTCGGATATCTTTATCTGCTGCCCCTGGCCATGTGCGGATTTGTCTTCCGCCTCCGCATCAGTCTGATTCTGGTTCTTTTATGTTTCCTTCTGCAAGATTGGCTTGGTCCTTTCACGCATTACGGCTGGGAACACTTTGCGCGAAATCTGGCAACGCTAGCGGCGTTTGTGACCGTCGTGTTCGTCGTAGACCGCCTGACGGGCCAGCGCCGCCAGCTTAGCCAGCTGGTGCGTCAGCAACGCGACGAACTAACCCGCGAAATCGAGACGGCGGCACTGGTTCAAAGGCGTCTTCTGCCTTCCCGCGCACCGGCGATCGACGGATTTGATATTGCCGGGAGGATGGTGGCGGCGCGCACCGTGGGAGGCGACTACTTCGACTATTTGGAGCTTCCGGCCGGGCATCTAGGCCTGGCGATCGCCGATGTGTCGGGCAAAGGAGTATCGGCAGCGCTTCTCATGTCCTCGGTGAAGATGGCTTTGCGCGCGGGTGCGCCACGCGCGCTAAGTCCGGACCGCTCCCTGCGAAATCTCAACAGTAGCTACTATGAAGTAACGGAGGCCGATCGCTACGTCACATTGTTCTATGGGAACCTCGATACGGCGCAGGGCCTGCTCGAATATACCAACGCCGGGCATCTGCCCCCCTTACTTTTTCACCGAGCAACTGGCGAGATAGAGTGGCTGGAGACCGGCGGAACGGTCATCGGGCTCTTTCCCGCTGCCGAATATCAATGTGGCCAAGCCTGGCTCCAGCCGGGAGATATTCTGATCCTGTACACCGATGGCGTGACGGAAGCCACGAACGCCGCCGGGGAGGAATTTGCAATAGAGCGATTGGCAGAAACATTGCGCCAAAGCTTCACGGATAGCGCGAAGGAATTGCTTGAGTCCATCTACTGTGCCGTGCATGCATTTCGCGGAACAAGCGTACTGGAAGATGATTTGACGCTGGTGGTTGTCCGCGCGCTTGAGCGCCCAAACCTGCCGTAGATAGGCAACACCGGGCGGGACCGGAGCCGGGAAGGTTTGCGAGCGTTTTCGTCCAACTCTTTCCAGCCGCTTCAGCGGCGACGGAACAAGACGGTCCCTGGCCCTCCAGGGCCCTAACGGCTAAGCCGCAGGAACTGGCGAAGATTTCAGCTGGCGCGCCGCGCGAATCGCCTGCATAAGTTTTTCTGCCATAGCGGTCACGTCTTTGCCGCGGCCCTCGCGAAGGGCTTTCAGATCCACCAAATCTGCCCCGGCACCGAGGGCGTAGGCGCCAGCGGCGATGTACTCGGCCGCATTTTGCAGGTTGACCCCGCCCGTCGGAATCAAATCCGCTTGCGGAAATGGGGCTCTCAGGGCTTTGATGTATTTGGCGCCGCCCAAATTGCCGCAAGGAAAGATCTTGATGGCCCGCGCTCCTTCTCGCATGGCAGCCATGATTTCGGACGGAGTGAGAGCGCCTGGAATCGCGAGCTTGCCGAACTTCTGCGCCGCATGCAGCACCGGCACGGACAAGCCGGGGCTTACCAGAAATTCAGCGCCCGAATCAAAACATTCCGCGGCTTGCTCGTAATTCAGGACAGTTCCTGCGCCGGTGAGCACCTTGTCGCCGTACTGTCGCACCACTTCGCGAATTACGCCAATGGCGTTGGGCACAGTCATGGTGATTTCAACGACGGGAATTCCTCCAGAACAAATGGCGTCGACAGCCTCCTGAGCCTCCTGGTAGGTGGCCGCGCGGACCACTGGAACAATACCGATTTCTCCGATTTTCTTCAGGGCTTCTTCAAGGTTCATGGTGTTGTGTGTGAGTTGCGGTCGCGACGCGCTGCTTCAGCGTGCGATTCGCGCGGATTGTCCTTTCATGACTTGTAGAACTTCCGAGAGCGTGGCCATGCTGGTGTCGCCGGGAGTGGTCATAGCCAGCGCGCCATGCGCGGCGCCGCAATCGACCGACCATTGCACGTCTTTTCCAGCGAGGAAACCGTAGATGAGTCCCGAGGCGAAGGAATCGCCGCCGCCGACGCGGTCATATATTTCTACATTCTCGCGGCGCGGGGCCTCGTAAAAATTGCCGTCGGAGAACGCGATTGCGCCCCAGTCGTTTTTTGTGGCGGTGCGGGCGTTGCGCAACGTAGTGGCGACCACGGCGAGATTGGAAAATTCGGCGCGGACCTTTTCGATCATGCGCTTGAAATTTGTCGGATCAAGTTCGGAATGGCTTTCATCCACTCCCTCGACTCGGAAACCAAGGGCGGCTGTGAAGTCTTCTTCGTTGCCCAACATGACATCGATGAACGGCGCCAGCGCCCGATTCACTTCCTGCGCTTTGGCTTTGCCTCCGATGGAGTTCCAGAGTGAACTGCGATAGTTCAAATCATAAGAAACAATCGTGCCGGCACGTTGGGCCGCTTCCATCGCCTCTTTGGCGACTTGCGGCGTCGTAGCCGAGAGCGCCGCAAAAATCCCGCCGGTGTGAAACCAGCGCACACCTTCGCTCACAAATATTTTCTCCCAATCAATGTCGCCAGGCTGGAGTTGCGAAACGGCAGTATGCCCACGGTCGGAGCAACCGAGGGCCGCTCGCACGCCGAACCCCCGCTCGGTAAAATTCAATCCGTTGCGCACGGTGCGTCCGACTCCGTCATAGGCGACCCAGCGAACGTGCGATTGGTCCACCCCGCCCTGCCACATGAAATCCTCGACCAGACGGCCGACGGGATTGTCGGCCAGAGCCGTAACAATTGCGGTATTCAGCCCAAAGCAGCGCTTTAACCCGCGCGCAACGTTATATTCGCCGCCGCCTTCCCAGGCGCTGAAGGTGCGCGTCGTGGCCACGCGCCCGTCGCCCGGATCAAGGCGCAGCATGACCTCGCCAAGGCTTACCAAATCCCAGCGACAGCTCTCTTTAGACTTGATCTTCATCGCTCCGTATTGTCCGTGTCGAAAATAGAGTTTGGCGTGGCAGCCAGAGTGCGCTCCGGATCAACAAATAGCCAAGCGACGGCTCCGGCAGCGGCAAGCGCCGCCGCCACAAAAAAGGAAGTGTCCCATCCGTATCGAGCAGCGATGGCGGGCGTAAGCGACGCAGTCAATGCCCCTCCCAGTTGCGCTCCCATATTCATGAATCCAGAAACTGAACCAGACCGACCGGCAGCGATATCTGCGGTAACCGACCAAAACGAGCTTTGAGCAAGATACAGGGCTCCCGCTCCCCCGGCAAGAACCACGCTGGCGAGCCGGGCACTTTCGGCGCGCGAACCCAGGACGAGAAGAATCGCCGTCAGACCCAGGGCGAAAACGGCGATGCCACACCGTCCTTTGCGCTTGCCGAACGATTTCGACAGATTGTCGCTGATCGCTCCGCCGGCGAGACTGCAGGCGATCATGGCGAGCGGAGGAAGGGTACTGTAAAAAGCGCTGGATTTCAGGTCAAGGCCGCGAACTTTGGCCAGATAAATATAAAACCAGCTGAAGAAGATCCAAGCCACATATCCAAAGCAAAAGTAACTGAGGGTGATGCCCCACACTTCTCTGCTTCCAAGAATGGTTCCCCAGGAAATGCGGCCCGCGTTTTTCGACAGGGTGCGGCCCGCCTGAATGTGAGCAAGTTCTTCTGGGGAAACAGAGGAATGTTCTTCCGGCGTGTCTCGCGCAAGGACGAACCAAACCATGCCCACAAGCAGTCCGAGCACCGCACTCATCCAGAACGAAGAGCGCCAGCCGTGATGAACCATGACATAGGTAATCAGCCCCGGTGCCAGTGCCGCACCGACGCCGACGCCGGCAAAAATCAGCCCATTGGCAACGCCGCGTTCCTGCGAAGGAATCCACTGCGAAACGAACTGGTTGGAGGCTGGATAGATAATAGCCTCGCCTGCGCCGAGGAGAAATCGTACAAGAACAAAAAACAGCAGTGCCCATGCAATGGATGACGAGACCAGGGCGGTTAACGCCGTAAAAATACCCCACCACAAGACTCCCGCCGCGAGCACACGGCGCGGCCCGAGGCGGTCGGCGAGCCATCCGCCGAAGGTCTGGAAAAGCGCGTAGCCGATGAGGAAGGCGCTGAAAACGTAGCCCAGCTGAACATTCGTCAGGCGATATTCACTAGCGATTGAACTGCCGGCAATCGAAATGTTCACGCGGTCCAGAAAAGCGACCGCGCTCAGAATGAAAAGCCAGAACACCAGGAGCCAGCGCACCTGACTTCGCTTTTGCTCAGCCACGGACGCGCCTCCCCAGGTCTTTTTGTCCTAGTTCGGCAATGGAGGCAAACACTCTCACGCGGAATGTGCCTTTAGAACCTCAACCAGTTTCGCGGCGATGATTTTTTCTTCGCCGGGTTGCAGCATAAAGGAAGTCACGGTCAGTCCTGCGCGATTGTCGCCGCTGTCGATGACAATCGAAGGCGTGCCCTTCTTCAGCGCCACACTGACATCGCGAGGCGTAATCGTAATTTTCTTGGGGTCCCAATCGATGTCCATTGTCGGAACGTGATTGGCGATGCCCGGGGTGGGAAACCCAGTTGTGACGCCCAGAATTTTGGTGATTTGCCCGGAGATGTGGTCCAGCCGCGCCCGCCACTCCTTGTCCAGCGCTTCGTGGTCCTCTTTCAGAAACAGCTCCAAGGCCTTGACCATCCCCACAATTTCTTCCTTGCCGACTTTCTGGCTGCGCCCGATCACGTCTTCGTGCGGGCTATTGTTGAGCAGCGCATTGGCCACCAGTTCTTCCCTTCCAATCAGCAGACCCGCGCATTGCGGCCCGCGAATCGCCTTTCCTCCGCTGAAACAAATCAAGTCGTAACCCATGTTCGCGTAGTCCCACAAATGCGATACCGGCGGCGTATCTGCGGCAGCGTCGATAAATGCAGGAATGTTATGTTCGTGCGCGATTTTCACCCACTCTTCCACTTTGATCTGCCCAACATCATTGGCAAAGTTGGAGAAATGCATCATCGCCGTCTGCGGATTGATCGCTTTCACCAATTCGTCTTTCGTCTCAACCACTACCAGCTTGATGCCAGTCGTGCGAAGCTGGTGATCAAATGGGTTGCGATGCGTTTTCTGAATGATAACTTCGGTCTTCATTCCGGTAAGGTCGGGAATCTGCTGAATAAATTTCGGATTGTTCCCGGTCAGAATTCCCGCCAGCCCCGACTGCATCGCCGCCGCGGCGCCCGACGTGACCAGAGCCGTGTAACCCGCCGGCAGTTTGAGCATTTGTGAAATGCGTTTGCCCGCTGCGACTTCCAGCTCCACGACGGGAACAAAGTGCCGCCCGGCCTGGGCCATGACGGCCTCGATTTCCGGCCGCAGGATGGAGCCGCCGAAGACAGTCATGGTCCCCACGGCATTGATGATGGTCGTCAGTCCCAGCTCGTCATAGACATTGCCGCTCGAACCAAAACCGGAAATTGCCGTGGCGGGAGTGGTGTCAGCTCCGGCCACGGCCGCAGGCGCAGCGAAAAGCTTCCGCGGGCTCCATGCTGCGGCCGCCAGCGCGCTGAGCGTCCCCAGAAACGAACGACGATTCCACTTTTCGCTGAACGCCATTTTTTATGCGCCTTTCTTTGCAGCCTTGACCACAGCCGCCGTGCAGTTCACTTCGCAGAGAGACTGGCCCGGAAGCGTCGAGAGCGCCACGCAAGTCCGCGCCGGTCCGCCATTTGGAAAATAGGTTTTAAACACCTTGTTGAAGCCATCGTACTGGTCGATGTTGGTCAAAAACACCGTAAGTTGCAGCACGCTATCCATGGTGCCGCCGCCGGCTTCAACGCAGGCCTTCACATTGTCCATGACCATCTTCGCGTGCATTTCAATCGTGGGAGTTTGCCCGGCATCGGAATTGTCGCCGCGCGAGTGTGCGCCCTGTCCGGCGATATAAACCACTCCGTTGTGGACAATCACCGGAGTTATGAATCCTCCCGGCTTGGCGGGTTGCCCCTTGTCGTCCAGCTTTACGACCTTGCCCTTGCTGTCGGCCGCCCCGGCCGGCGAAGAAGCTGCCAGGGAGGCCAGGCCCAATCCCGGCAGAAGTGCGGCCAGGCGAGCGGCGAACCCTCTTCTCGTGCTTGTTGTTGAAAACATTGTTGTCTCTCCTTTGATTTGGAAATTGGGATCCTAAGGCAAAGCAAAACTGAAAACGTCACTTCCTGCGGCAATAGCAACATACTGCTTGCCTTTCACCGCGAAACTCATGGGCGAAGCGTGCATCGACTGTCCCGTATTGAAATACCACAGGGCTTTGCCGGTTTCCCCGTCGACGGCTTCAAACGACTGTGCGTTGTCGCCAAAAAATACCAATCCGCTGGCCGTGCTCATGACTCCGCCGGCAGAATGCCCGGAGCCGATTTGCTCGTAGCGCCAGGTCGCTCGGTCCGATTCGAGACCGTAAGCGAGCAGAAATTTCTGGGAATGGTCTTCAGCGGCGCGCTGCACGCCGGTTGAATAGTAGGTCTTGCCTTCTGCGAATTCCTCGGGCTTTAGGTAATAGATGTTGCAGTCTTCATCGGCCAGGAAATAAAAAAGCTTCGTGACCGGATTGTAAGAAGGAGAAAACCAATTCGTAGCACCGCCAAATCCCGGACAGATGCGCGTGCCTTTTGCCGAGGGCACGGCCCCGGTCAGGATCGGACGCCCGGCCGCGTCAATTCCCTTTGCCCAGTTTAATTTTTCAACAAACGGAACAGCGGAGAGAAATTTTCCATTGGTGCGGTCGAGGATGTAGAAATACCCGTTGCGATTCGCCTGCGCCAATAGTTTTCTCGGCTGACCGTGGTACACGGTATCAACCAACACGGGCGTTTCCGTAGCATCGTAATCATAGAGATCATGCGGCGTAAATTGAAAATGCCATTTCAGTTTGCCGGTATCGGGATCGAGCGCAAGCACGCAAGCGGTATAGAGGTCGTCGCCCGGACGAACTGCGCCGTCAAAATCAGGAGATGGATTGCTGGTGGTCCAATAAACCGTATTCAGCTCGGGATCGTAAGTTCCCGGCATCCAGGTCGTCCCGCCACCGTGCCGGTAAAGTTCGCCTGGCCAGCTCTCGGCCCCCGGCTCGCCCGGGCCCGGAATCGTCCAGAATCTCCACGCCTCTTTTCCGGTCTCCGCATCAATCGCCGTCACAAATCCGCGCACGCCATCATCACCGCCCGAAGTTCCCACAATCACCTTGTCTTTTACAACCAGCGGAGCACTGGTGGCCCCGTAGTTCTTGTTCCCTTCCGCGTAGGCAACATCCCACAGCAGATGGCCGGATCGCGCGTCCAGACACAGCAGGTGGGCATTGTCGGTTTCCATGTAAACGCGCGAATGCCAAAGCCCGACGCCGCGATTGTGATGTGCTGAAGCGTCGTCAATCAGCCCTTCGGTCACCGGGCGGGAATAGTGCCAGAGTACGCGCCCGGTTTGCGCATCAAGCGCAAAGGCATCATTGGCCGAAGTCACGAACATCAGCCCGTCAAAGACGACCGGGGTGACTTCCAGGCTGCTCGAATTGGGTGCATGAAAAACCCACTGCGCGCGGAGCTGGTTCACATTCTGTTTGGTGATCTGGGCAAGGCTGGAAAAGCGGCGCCCGGAGTAGTCGCCGTTGTAGGACGGCCAGTTGGCGCCAACCGGCTGGGTAACAAGTTGTTCGGGGTGAACGTCGGCGGTGACGGAAACGGATGAAGCGGGTTGGCTCTGCGGCGCAGCTCCGGCTGCGGCGCCTGCAGAAAGCATCATCGAAAGAACCCATCGCCTCGCTTGCTTCATTTTTCTGTGGATTCTCCGTCGTAATGTTTTATTGAGACGTCCCCGAGAGGGCCAAAGTCCATTTCTTTTTCATCTACAAACCGCAAAGAAATTCTTGCGATATTTTTCCCGGTCTTGATCTCCTGGCGAAGCTGGACCAAATTCTCCGGACTCGCGTTTTGCAAAATAATATCGCCCAGCGCGATCCCGCGGCGATTGTAGGGGCGCGCGACCAGTTTGCCCCGAGTAAATACACCAAATTCCCCGGAAAGCACGAGACCACCGGTCGTCGGCGAAGCGCTGAAGGAACCCGAAACAGCCCCGGCCGCGGTAACCGCCGTCACATTTCTGGAAAGCCGCGTCGGCAGCCACTCCGTATCCATGGCATAGCTCTCCCCCGGCGCGAGGCGGACCATCGGACTGTTGAGTTCCGCTTCCATGTAGTGCATCGCGTCTTCTGGATTTGCCGTCTTAATGAAAGGAATTCCTTTTTCGTCCATTTCCAGAGCCGGACCATTCTTATAAAAAATGACCGAAGCTTTGCCGGGATATTCGGCAGCCGGATAAAAGCGAAAGCGTTCAATCATGGCAAACTGCGACTGCCCATCCACAACGGCGATCCAGTCCCCGACAGAATCAATCCAGACTTCGTTTTGCAGGTACATCCAATGCAATTTGAAAAGGCCGTCTTCCACCGAAAACGAAGGATCGTCCGCTAGTCCCGCCCGCACATGAAAGCCGCCCAGATACGCGCTTTGCGGATTGGCGGGCGCGAAAGCCCAGAAATCGCGATTGAACGTAGTACGGTCGCTCGCATCGGAGGTGTTGTATTGCGAGACCGACTGCATCGACCAGCGGATCGGATACCGGGAAGCGTTTTTCATCACCGCGTGAAAGGAAATCTGCGGAGAATCACTCGGAAGACGAATCTCGCGCGTGTACTGCAATCCCGTCACGGGATCTGCAGGACCTTCCAGTCGCCCCGCGCAGACGGAATTCTCAGAGATTGCCGTGAATTTGTATTCGCCGTCGTCTAGAACGTCGGCAATGGGTCCCGGCCAGTGCTGGTCATCGCCGGAACCCTCCGGCATGGGCCAGATTTTATCCCCGCCATAATTGAACCACCGCCCTTTGGCGGATGGATCGCTTGGCGGGATATATTTCCCCTTCAGTTTCTCGTTCACGAACAGATACGGATGCCCGGCAAACGTCACCTGCATCAAGCGTCCGCCCAATTGGGGAACGATCGTGAGCTTCACCCACGCATTGGAAATTTCCTGCGCCTGCCAACCTTCAAAGTTGACGGCTTGTATTTTGCAGGGAGAACCGGCAGCCAGGGAACCGCAGCACAAAAATACGATCGCCAGAAGAAGGGAGCCGGGCCCTACCCGGCTGGTCGCAAAAAGGCCGTTTCCCGCGGGGACCAGGCCGCGACGGTTGGCACTTGGAAACAACTCGGTTTTCATCGGCAGCAAGTTATTTCACCGCCACCTTGCGAAGTGTTTGCGGCTGGGCAGGTGTCTTTGCTTTGCTGGGTGGTTTGGCAGGAGGTGCCGGTTCTGCAACATTTTGCGTTTCGTCGTATCCGAGATCGCGGGAAATTCGCAAACCGATCTCGGTGATCAGAGTGGCAATCTGGCGAAGCCGCGCGGTGGACATGCGAACGGCTGGCCCGGTAACACTGAGGCTGGAGTTGACGTTGCCCGTGTGGTCCCAGATGGGGGCGGCAATGCAGCGAATGTGCGCTTCATGCTCTTCGAGGTCGCAAGCGTAGCCTTCGCGGCGAACCCGTTGCAATTCGGTTTGCAGTTCCTGAAGATTGCCAACGGTGTTCTCGGTAAAGCGCCGGAGGTCCAATTGGCCGAGAATTTTCTGTTGTTCCTCATCGGGCAGATAGGCCAGGAGGACTTTGCCGACGGCGCTGCAATGCAGTGGAACGGACGCGCCAATCCGCGAGTGAATACGGAGCTGTTCGGGCGAGTCGAGTTTGTCGACGTAAACGGCCGCCAGTTCCTGCCGGACGGTCAGGTGCACCGTTTCGCGCGTGTGCCGGTTGAGCTCCTGCAGATAAGGAAGGCTAACGCGCCGGATATCCAGTTGTCCGCGGGCGGCCTGGCCGAGCGACACGCAGGCGATTCCGAGGTGGTAGATGCCGGCGTTGTCAGAATTCAGAAACCCGGTGGTTTCCAGATTCATCAGAAAACGATGCACGGTGCTGACGGGCAGCTGGGAAAGCTTGGCCACTTCGGTAGCCGAGAGTCCGTGTTCGATACTGGCAAAAAGCTTCAGAAGATTGAGGCCGCGCTGTAGGGCCGTAATGTTGTAGGTGCGTTTGGCGGACATGGGGCTTCGGCAATCCTTTCAAACGGCCTTCCGGTCGCCGGGGCTACCGTTCGGAAGGCGGGAAAATGAAAATGACTCTTACTTGGTGAAAGTCTCTATACTACAACCCAGTGTCAGAAGCCAGAGTGAAATTGCCCTGCGGCCCATTCCCTTCTAAATTCACTCCCTCACAGCCGCCCAAACTGTTTGACCGCTTCCACAATGGATTTGAGTTTCTCAATGACCGCGTACATGGAATGCTCCTTGTAGTCCATGTCCTTGGCGAGCGCCAGGACCCTGGCCGCTTCGGCTTTCGGCACCACCACCACGCCGTCCGGGTCCGCCACAATGATATCGGCAGGATTCACCTGCACCCCGTCGCAGGTAACCGGAATATTCGATCCCGCAAAGCGGTAGTGACCGACCGATGTGGACGGAACGATGCCCAGGGAGTAAACCGGAAATCCAATTTTCTGTAGATAGGCAACATCGCGCACTCCGCCGTCAATCACCGCTCCCGAGTAATTGCGCGCCGCCATCGCCGTTCCCATTAGTCCGCCCATCCCGGCAATGTCATTTCCGTCTTCGACGACCATAACGTAGACGGAGTTCGCCGTTCCCTGATCGATGGCCGCGAGCATTCCCTTCAGGGCGTCCGGATCGTGGTTGGTTTCCTTTTTCAGGGAAACGGTCAAAGCAAATCCGGCAAAGCGGGTGGCAAAAATCGGACGCATCTTGTGCGTCATGTACATTCGTCGCCCGGTTAGCTGTTCCAGCGCGTCAGAAACCGAAGCCACTTCAACGTGGCGAAAGCCTTCAAGCAACGCGGCGTCGCTGGAAGGCGAATCCTGCGCACCAGTCGCGCGCGAAAAACCAATGGTCGCAATTCCCATCCCGGCAAAAAGCAGCAGCAGGAAACTTAGGCGATGGTTTCCCAAAAAACGAAAGGCAACTTTCATCAAGACCTCCTGAAGAAATCGGCGGGCCGGACTCTATCACCGATCGCGAACCGGCGAAAGCGAAACAAAGTCCATTCCAAATCCGGGAGATTTAAACCGTTTTTATACTGAAAAATGGAGAACGCAACGCAAAATTCACAGAGAAAAACATTGACACTTCCCGCTTCGTTGCGTTATCAAAACTTAACAAACGATGGAGAATTTTTATTTACCAGCGAGTGGTTTCACTGGGTGAAAGCAACTGTCGTCCGCGCCAATAACTGCGCGGTCTGTGGAAATCCAAAAGGGGTTCATGGGGGTAAGCATGGGTTCGCTCCGTAGGTTTTGGTGTGTCTTGTTGGCAGTGCTCCTGGTAGGGATCGCGCCCGCAAGAGCCAGCATCACAGGAAGTATTTCCGGAATCGTGACAGATCCAAGCGGCTCCGTCATTGCCGACGCGAACGTAACAGCGACCGAACGGCAAACCGGCGTCAAAACCGTCATCAAAACCGATGGGCAGGGTTTCTACAACTTCCCTTCGCTGGCCATCGGCACTTACGATGTCGACATCGAACAGACCGGCTTTAAAGGCTTTCGCAAAACCGGGATCGCGATCGACGCCAATTCCGCCGTTAAGCTCGACGTCGTCCTGCAAGTGGGCGCCACAACCGAAAAAATGGAAATCACCAGTGACGCCGTTACCATCGATACGCAAAGCACGCAAAACGGCGACGTTATTACGGGAACCAAAATGACGACCGTGCCGCTAAACGGCCGCGCCTACACCGACTTGCTCTCGCTGCAGCCCGGAGTGGTTCCCACTGCTTACGGCTCCCAGGCGCCCGGAGTTAACGACCGTGCGCCGTCCGGCGGACTTAATTCTGGAAACGTCTCGGTAAACGGCCAGCGGGAGGCCGCGAACGGTTTCATGGTCAACGGCGCCAACGTCACGGAAGGGAAAAACAACGGTGCTTCGGTTATTCCCAATCTCGATTCCATCGCTGAATTCCGCATCATCACCAATAACTTTGACAGCGAATACGGAAATTACAGCGGCGGTCAAATCAACGTTGCCACCAAGTCGGGTGCGAATAAATTTCACGGCAGTGCCTTTGAATTCAACCGCAATACCGATTTTAAGGCGCGCAACTTCTTTGATCCGCCCGACCAGAACGGCGATTACAAACGCAATCAATTCGGCGGAACCATTGGCGGCCCGATCAAGCACGACAAAATGTTTTTCTTCACCGATTATCAAGGCACGCGTCAAATCGTCGGCAGCACCGTTAACACGGTCGTGCCTACTGCAGCAGAACGCCAGGGCAATGTGCTGAATCGTCTGGTGAGTGCGGGCGGCACGGCGGCTGTGAGCAGCGACAACTGGGCCGGCATTCTCCAGGATCGCCTGCAAGCCAGCAATCCGGGGCAAACGGTTGCCGCGGGCGAGCCGTACTGGTTTGACGGATGCAATAGCACAAATCCGTCGGGTGGCTGCGTATTCCCGACAGGAGTTATTCCGCAAAGCGCGTGGTCTCCTGCCGCGGCCCCGCTTCTGCAATACATTCCGACCGGAGACCCCACCTCGGGCGCTCTGGTTACCTCAGCATTCCCGGATCGTCTGCGCGATGACAAAGGCAGCGCGCGCGTCGATCTCAACACTCGTTTCGGCATGATCTCCGCCTACTACTTCCTGGATGACTTCAACCTGAACAGCGCCTATCCCAACGGCGGCGCCAACGTTCCCGGATTCAATGGCTTGTCGCTCGGACGGGCGCAGTTAGCTAACCTCGGCAATACCAAGAGCTTTGGCTCGACAGCCGTCAATGAATTTCACATCAGCTACACCCGCAACGCGGAAAACTTGTTTTCTCCGCAAGGCGGCCTCGGTGTAAGCCTGAGTTCTTTGGGCTTCACAACTCCAGACAGCCCGGGCGGCGTATTTAACGGGGGGTTGGCTCCGATTCAATCCAATCTGGAAGGTGTGCCCAATATTTCCTTCAATACGTTTTCCATCGGCATTCCTTCCGATACCGTTTCTCAGTTCAACAACACCTACCAAATCCAGGATACCTTCTCCAAAGTCATTGGACGGCATAGCCTGAAATTCGGCGCTCAGTTCAAGTACGATCAAATCAACGAGCGCAATTTTTACGGTGAAAATGGTTCGTTCGGATTTTTTGGCGGAGAAACGGGAAGCGACTTTGCCGATTTCCTTCTCGGCGCTCCGGACTCCTTTATTCAAGCCAGCAAGCAAGTCCTCGATTCCCGCACAAAATACACCGGACTTTTTGCGCAAGACAGCTGGCGGGTAACCTCCAATCTCACGTTCAACTACGGCCTGCGTTGGGAAGTAAGCCAGCCGTGGTACGACACGCAAAACAAAATAGAAACGATTATTCCCGGACAGCAGTCCGTGCTTTTCCCGGGGGCTCCTACAGGATGGCTGGTCGCCGGTGATCCCGGCGTTCCTTCCACGCTGGCTCCGACAAAATACGATGCCTTCGCTCCCCGTCTGGGGCTCGCCTACTCGCCGAATAAATCGGAAGGGTGGCTTTCAAAAATAACAGGCGGACCCGGGAAAATGACGATCCGCGCCGGGTACGGCATCTTCTACACTGCGGTTGAAGATTTAAGCCAGTTCCTTGAAGTAGGCGACGCTCCTTTCGGATTGTTCTACGTTTCGCCTGCGCCTCCTCAGCTGGAAACTCCGTTTTTGAATCGCGACGGAACGAATCAGGGACAGCGATTCCCATTTCAATTTCCGCCGACCAACGTTTCCGCCAGCAATCCCGACACATCCTTCAACTGGGCGTCGGTTGAACCGATTTCAAGCGGATTTGTTTTCTGGAACAAGAATCGCCAGCCGTATTCAGAACATTTTGAGCTCTCCGTCGAGCGGCAGTTCGGGACCAACACACTTCTCGACGTGGCTTACGTCGGCAATCAAGGACACAAACTCGTAAGCTCGGTCGAAGCAAATCCGGCCAGCGCTTCTCTTTGCCAGCAGTTGAATGCCCTGGGGGCAACTCCCGAATGCGGGCCTTTCGGAGAGAACACCATCTACACTCTTCCGGCCGGCGTGAATCTTCCGGCCGGCTTGTTCCCCGGACCAGTGGTCGGCGGGCAAGCCACAACCTACGGCACGCGCACCGTGCTGGACCCGGCGGCGTTTGGCAGCAATCCTTACATTAAGGAAATTGCCAACTCTGCTTACAATTCGCTGCAGATCTCTTTGAAGCACAACAGCAAGTACGGTGAATTTCTCGCCGGCTACACTTACAGCAAATGCCTGGACAATTCTTCCGGCTTGCAGGACACCACCAATCCATTCGATCCCCAACTGAGCCGGTCGCTTTGTGCTTTCGACGTCACGCATAATTTCGTCATCAGCTACAGCGCGCTTCTTCCGTTTGATCGATTGCCGCATATGGATCACGGAGTTGCCAAGCAGATCGTTGGCGGCTGGACGCTGTCCGGAATCACCACGTTTGCCTCCGGGTTGCCCGTTTCGCTCGGCGAGGGCGATGACAACTCGTTGACCGGAGCGGTGGGAGTCGACTTGCCACAAATCACGGGAGCCGGATCCGTTTATTCCGACCAGGATCCGCGCCATTTCGGTTCAACGTACCTGAACGTGGGTCACTTTGCCCCGGAAGATATCGGAACGATTGGCGACGCCAACCGCCGGTTTTTCCACGGCCCCGGATTGAATAACTTCGACATGGCGTTGCTCAAGAACATTCGTTTCACCGAAGCCATGGGACTCGAATTGCGTTTTGAGGCGTTCAACATTTTCAACCACGCGCAATTTTCCAATCCCAACGGGGACATCAATGCCGGTGCTCCGGACTTCCAGACGGATCCGGGTACCGGGAAACTCGTCAACCAGGGCGGAACGTTTGGGCTGGTCTTGAGCGCGCATGACCCGCGCATTTTGCAATTTGCGCTAAAATTCCACTTCTGAGGCGGAGCGTAAAGTTGTGAGAATCTGCGGCGAGCAGTGGTAGACTCGCCGCAGATTTTTTTCCCTGGACGGATGATGATTCTCTTTCGGCAAACGAATCGGATGATGAAATTCAATCGACGTATCGGCTTTTCTGTCGCACTTATCCTTTCTGCGGCCGCTCCCAGGGGTGGGGGGCAGCAGCCGGCGGACAAGAAACCACAGGCCCGCGCAGCAGACGTGAGCCCGGCGGAGGGCAAGAAAACATTTGAGTCCATTTGCGCGTCGTGCCATGCGCTGGACGCGCGCGGCGGCGAGCGCGGACCGAATATTGCCAGCCGCCCCGACGTATTGCGAATGTCGGATGCCGAACTGCTTGCCGTTATTGCCAACGGCAAACCCGCTGCGGGAATGCCGCCTTTTGCCTACCTGGGACCGGCCAAGGTCAAAGCCGTGTTGCAACATTTGCGGGCATTGCAGGGCAAGGAAAAAATCACCCGATTGCCGGGGGATGCGACCCGGGGAGCGAACCTCTTTTCTGGGAAAGGCGGGTGCGCTGCCTGCCACCTGGTGAATGGCGCTGGAGGATTCCTGGGCTCGGACCTGACGGCCTACGCGGCCAATTTGCCGATGGCAGATATCCGGCAGGCGATTGTGGAGCCCAGCAAGAATCTGGCGCCGAGAAAAGGTACCGTGGTCGTGACCACCCGCGACGCGAGGAAGTTTACAGGCATTGCCCGGAACGAAGACAACTTCTCTCTGCAACTGCAAACTCCGGATGGCGCGTTCCATTTCTTCCAGAAGTCGGAGCTTGAAAATCTGGAATATCAGCCGATTTCGATCATGCCGGCGGATTACGGGACAAAACTAAGCAGCGCGGAGCTGGATGACCTGATCAGCTATCTGGTGACAGTGGCCCGCGCCAAGCACGCGGCGCATCCGAAAACAGACCAGGAATGGGAAGATGAGTAAGGCTGGCAAGCTGGGTTGCGCTTTGGCGCACCAATTCCGCAGCTAGCCCGGGGGAAATTGTGATGAACAGGAAAACGGTTTTGCTGCTTACCTCCCTGCTGGCGCTGGGCAGCTGGTCCGCTGCGGCGCAGGAAAAAAAGCCGCCGCGAAAGTTTGCGCTGATCGCTGAGTCGCCGAAATTCTGGGAGCTGTTTGATCACGGCGCGCAGCTGGAGACTGTGGCGAGCGAATTTGGATTTACGGAAGGTCCGGTGTGGGACCCAGCCGGATTCTTGTATGTGAGCGATGAAGAGAAAAATATTTTATTCAAAGTGAAATTGAAAGATGGCAGCAAGGAAGAATTTATCGCCATGGGCGATCCGGACGGAAACACCTACGACCGCGAGCGTCGCCTGCTGACTACGGCGAGTTATTTGCGGGCGATTGTCCGCTTTGATGGGCCCGGCAACAAATATAAGGTTCTCACGGATCATTTTGCGGGCAAGAAATACAACAGTCCAAATGACGTGGTGATCGGTCCGGACGGCGCGATTTATTTCACCGATCCCGCGCTGGACGTACCCCCTGGTGAAAAGCAGGAGATGGACTACCAGGGTGTGTATCGGCTGGCAGGTGATGGAACGGTGACGCTGCTGACAAAGGAGTTGACGCAGCCGAATGGATTGGCATTCTCTCCTGACGGCAAGAAATTTTACGTGGACGACAGCGCGCAACGAAACATTCGGGTGTACGACTTTGTTTCCGGAACCTTGCAGAATGGGAGGATATTCGGCGAAGAGCCGGGCGGCAAGGGCGACGGGGTCCCGGACGGGATGCGCGTGGACTTGCAGGGAAATATTTTTGTGACCGGGCCCAAGGGAATTTGGGTTTGGACTGCGGACGGGCAGCACCTGGGCACGATCGCGATGCCGGAGCAGCCGGCCAATCTGGCCTGGGGCGATACCGGCTACGGTACGCTCTACATTACCGCCACGCACGGGGTGTACCGGCTGGCGACAAAGACCAAGGGATTCGTGCCGTGGGAAAAATAAGTTGTTATTGGCGGAAATGACCCGCGGGCGAGAGAACAAAGAAATAGAAATCTCCCTGCAGCCCCTGGCAGCCCGGCACCCAAATTGTCTTCGTTCCAGACGCCGGGAAACAAGTCGGCCGGATTTCCGGGTTCGGGAGAATTTCGCTGCGCAGCCCCGTCGCAACGACGCGTGGTTCGCGGGGCAGCAAACTTCAGCACGAGCCCCGTTGGCTCAGTTCAAAAACAGAACCAAGAACATCCGCTTGGTCTGATCCAATCGGATTATAATTCCTGGACCTGGCTAGTTGGTTGCTGCAATTGTGAGTTCGTTCGCAACATTGTCGACGCCCGCAACGGCTATGGCTTTGCTGTCGATGGCGTTTTTTTCCTGTTCGGAGCGGACGGAGCCGGTTAGAGAGACTCTTCCATTTTCCGAGTGGATCTTAATGTCGCTGAGGCGGCGGGCGAGGGATGTGTCGGTCCGGATCGATCTGCGAATCGTCTGGGTTAACGAGCGGTCTTCGCCAGTCATTTTGCGTTGATCGGTTCGAGAAAAGTGGGACTTGTTCAAGGTGACTTTGTCTTTCAAGGATCGCGACTCGGCATAGCCCACGATGGCTGTCGTCGAAAGTGCGGCGCCCAGAATAGACAACCCAGCGGTTAGTAAAATCCGCCGGAGTGTGGAGTTGGTTAGGTTCATGTTCTTGCTCAAGGGCTGTGCTACGGGCCTTCCCCGTGGGCCGGTCGCGATCTAGCGACGACTTACACTGGGGCGGAGGCGCCTCATCAGCGGTACAGGCAAGTTACTCGTTTCAAAGAGCCGCGGTAATAGAGCGAAGGCTGTAGGACCAGAACGGCGAGTGTGTAGGGGCTCGGGACAAATCAGTCGCCCCGCACTCTTGCGGGACGACTGGTCATGATGGCATCGTGAAGAAGTCCGGTAAATCTAATCCGAGATTTTCATCACGTCGAAGTCCCTGGTTTTATGGTCGGGAAATGGAACTTTATATTTTTGCGAAAATTCGTAAGACGAATTGTGCTGGTCCTTGACCAGTTTTGCCTTGAAGTCGCCAGGAGTTAGCAGATAACCCGCAAAATTACTTTCTAGGACATATTTCTTGCCGTCGATTGTGGCCTTCAGTCGGAGTTTGCGCGGCAAGCCTGCACGTTCCCGCCAGCAGCAGGACGAACAGTCCGATCATTTTCATGGAGCCTCCAGTTGCTTCCCGGGAGCCTGGTAGCAGGTTGGTCCGTTGCTGTGAGCTAAGACGATGGAAACCGAGACGGGGTTACAAGTCGGGCAAGTCCATTCAACGTAGCGGCTGGCCGCCATCGAGGTCGCGGCTCCGGTGGGCCTCTGGTCGGCCGCCAGTCGGGCGGCGCCAGATGTCCGGTCGTGGGACGGAATTTCCCAATATTGGGCTGGGCGCAAATCGGGATCGGGGTATTTTTCCTTCTAAGTTGCTGTAAAGAATGATATTTATACGTGCAAGGTTCGGAACGACACTTGCCATTACATAGGGTGACGACACTATGGACATACAACGACCATCGAATGCGCGAGCAAAGAAAATCCGGCGGATCTCGTACGGACTGCTCGGAATACTTTTAGTCGGCGGAGTAACGCTCGGCTTGTCACGGCTGAAGCCGGCGGCACCTTCCGTCGACGCGAGCACGGTGTGGACCGACACCGTGAAGCGCGGGCCGATGCTGCGCGAAGTGCGCGGCCTGGGGACGCTCGTGCCTGAGGACATCCGCTGGATTCCGGCACAGACGGATTCCCGCGTGGACAAGATTGTTTTGCGACCAGGCGCGATTGTGAAGCAGGATTCGATCATCCTGGAATTGAGCAACCCGGAACTGCAGAAGGATGCGCTGGAAGCGGAGTTCTTGTTAAAGGGGGCCGAAGCCGATTACGCCAATTTGAAGGTGCAGGTGCAAAGCGAACTGTTGACGCAGAAGGCTTTGGCGGCTGCGGTGCGCAGCGACTATGCACAGGCCAAGATTCAGCACGAGGTGGATGAAAAGCTGCAGAAGGACGGGCTGGGCGCGGAAGTGACAGAACGGTTGTCCCGCGTAAAAGAGGAGCAGCTGGCGATTCGCGGACAGCTCGAAGAAGAGCGGACCAAGAACGCGCAAGACACGATGGAAGCGCGCCTGCAAGCGCAGCAGGCGAAAGTCGAACAAGAGCGGGCGTTGTTTCAATTGAGAAAGAGTCAGCTGGATGCATTGCATGTGCGCGCGGGTATTGACGGCGTGTTGCAACTGGTGCCGGTCGAAGTGGGGCAAAAAGTTTTACCGGGTGTGAACATTGCGCGCGTGGCAGACCCCAAGAGACTGAAAGCGGAAATCAAGATTGCTGAAACTCAGGCCAAAGACGTGCTGATCGGACAGAAGGCGACGATTGACACGCGAAACGGCACGGTCGTGGGCACGGTGTCACGAATTGATCCCTCGGTGTTGAATGGCACGGTGACCGTGGATGTGTCGATTACCGATCCACTGCCGGGCGGTGCACGGCCGGATTTGAGCGTGGACGGGACCATTGAGATTGAGAATTTGAAGAATGTGCTGTTTGTGGGGCGGCCGGTGCATGGGCAGTCGGACAGCACGATAGGTATTTTTAAGCTGGATGCAGACGGAAGCGAGGCTTCGCGCGTCAATGTGAAGCTGGGTCGCAGTTCGGTGAACACGATCGAGATTGTGGATGGGTTGAAAGTGGGAGACAAAGTGATTTTGTCGGATATGTCGGCGATGGAGAATTTTGACCGGATCCGACTGAAGTAGAGGGCTGAATCTGCGCTAACCGTTTCGGGTAAAAGGTTTTGCACAAAGAGTTTAGGCCGTTGGTCCGCAAATCTAGAGAATGACCGCAGGAGGAGAAAAACTTGCACACGCTCTGGCAGGACGTGCGCTACGGTCTGCGGGTCCTTTCCAAAAATCCCGGATTTACACTCGTCGTAGTTCTAACCTTGGCGCTGGGAATTGGCGCTACTACTTCCATATTCAGCGTGGTGTACGCTACGTTGCTCCATCCATTGCCGTATCCCGGTCCTGAGCGCATTGTTCGGGTGTGGGAAGTCGACGCCAAAGGCAAGCGGCAGAATTTTTCCGATCCGAATTTTGAAGATCTGCGCGAGGCCAACCGGAGCTTTGCCGCACTTGCTCAGTATGGGACCGGCACGACGACGGTCACGGGCGGGTCGCATGCGCTGCGAGTGGGAGCGGCCGATGTGTCACGGCAGTTCTTTGAGGCCCTGGGCGTGCAACCGGCTGTGGGACGCGGATTTGCTGGTGAAGAGACGCGGATGGGCGGCAATCCGGTCGTGCTGGTAAGTTTTTCGTTTTGGAAATCGGCCCTGGGCGGGGCCCAGGATTTTTCGCTCAGGCATCTGAATTTCGATGGGAAGTCCTATTCAATTATTGGCGTGATGCCGCAGGGGTTTCGGTTTCCTGACGCGACGGACTTGTGGATTCCGCGTGAACAGTTCGAACGGTATCCGAGCCGAACCGCTTTGAATTGGCAAGTCCTGGGGCGGTTGAAAGATGGCGTGAGTTTGCCGCAGGCGCGCGCCGATGCCAGCCAGATTGCAAAGAATGTAAAGCAAAAGTTGGGCGATGAAACCTGGATGTCGGATGCGGCGATGTTGCCGCTACAGGAAGCGCTGACCGGCAACATCCGGACTTCCCTGCTGTTGCTGCTAGGCGCGGCGGGGATTTTGCTCTTGGCGGCTTGCGCGAATACCACGAATTTGCTTTTGGTGCGGTCGGCGACGCGGCAGAGAGAATTTGCGGTGCGCGTAGCGCTCGGAGCCAGCCGGGGGCGGCTGCTCTCGCAATTTTTTGCCGAAGCGCTGTTGCTTTCGCTGGGCGGAGCCGCGCTGGGGATTGTGCTGGCATATTGGGGCGTGAACGCAATTTTGCAATTGGCGCCGGAGCAGCTACCGGCGATGGCGGATGTGCAGATCAATGGCTGGGTTTTGGCGTTCAGCTTGGCGGTTTCGTTTGTGACGGCGTGCGGACTGAGTTTCATGGTGGCGGTACGAGCGGTGAGACGGAATCTTTCAGAAGATTTGAAAGAAGGCGAGCAACGGCAGTCCGGCGGAGTAAAGGAAGTGCGGGTGCGCGCGGTGATGATGACGGCGCAGGTCGCTGTGGCGACTGTGCTGCTGGCGGGCGCGGCGCTTTTGGGTCAGAGCCTGATTCGCTTGATGCACGTGCAGCCGGGGTACCGGACGGAGAATATTTTGACGGCCGCGGTGTTTCCGCCCGATACCGAAGAGGCGAAGGAAAAAACGCGACGGGCGCAGATGATTGATCAGATTCTGCAGCGCATGAAAGCGATTCCGGGAGTCGACGCCACCGGAATCGTAGGAGATCTGCCGCTGGCCAGCGGTCCCAGCAACGGCACATTTCTGCTCGTGGAAAATCAGAATGAAATGAAAACATTCGCGGATTTTGAGCGAATCGCGAGAATACCGGAGCGGACGGGTTCGGCATTTTACCAGGTAGCCAGCGCGGATTATTTCTTGACGCTGCAGATTCCGCTGGTGCGCGGACGGTTGTTTGACGAACGAGACGGGGCCGACACGCCACACGTGGCGGTGATCAGTGCGGCGCTGGCCCAGGAGCGCTGGCCAAAATTGGATCCGCTTGGCCGGCACATTGAATTTGGGAATATGGACGGGGACGTGCGGCTGCTGGAGATTGTAGGCGTCGTCGGAGACGTACACAGCAGCGGACTGGGCGATGCGGTCGAGCCGATGGTGTATGTGAACAGCCGGCAGCGGGTGCCGAGGCATTTTACGTTTGTGGCGCATACAACAGCTTCCCCGTTGTCGGTGATCCCGGCGGTGCGGAATCTTTTGCTGGAGATGGATCCGAATTTGGCGCCGAGATTTGCGACATTCCCCGACATTGTTTCAAATTCTCTGAGTGATCGGCAATTTCAGCTTTGCTTGCTGGCGGTTTTCGCAGCGGGAGCATTGGCTCTGGCGATGCTGGGGATTTATGGCGTGACATCTTATTTGGTTTCCGAGCGAACGCGGGAAATTGGGATTCGCATGGCGCTCGGAGCGCAGCCGGGAAATGTTTTGGGATTGATTTTGCGGCAAGGCGGAATCGTGGTGTTGGTGGGGATTGTGTTGGGGATTTGCGGACAGCTGGCTTTGACCGGCGTGCTGCGCGGCATGCTTTACGGAATTACCGCTGCCGACCCGTTTACATTGGCCGGCGCTAGCGCGTTACTTGCGGGACTGGCGCTATTCGCGTGCTGGCTCCCGGCGCGGCGCGCCACGCGAATTGACCCGGTTGTGGCTCTGCGAAGCGAATAGAGTTTGGCTGGAGAATTTTCTAAGGTGGAGTAATGCAAACATTCTTGCAAGACATACGATTCGGATTGCGAATGCTGGCCAAGAAACCGGGATTTACCGCGATTGCGATCTTGACGCTGGCTTTGGGAATTGGCGCAAACACGGCGATTTTCAGCGTCGTGAATACGGTTTTGCTGAAGCCGCTGCCCTTCCCGCAACCCGAGCGGCTCGTGGCGGTGTCGGGCATTGATTTGCGAACAAATGAACGGGGACGGGCTTTGAGCTATCTGGATTTTAAAGATTTGCATGCGCAGACGCGGACGCTCGAAGCGGTGGGCGCGTTTTCCGATGCGGCGTTTACGCTTACAGGCACAGGAGAGCCGCGGCACCTGCGTGGGTACGCCATAACGTCTGATTTATTTGCGGCGCTGCAAGTGAATCCGGAAATTGGACGAGCGTTTGTGGCAAATGAAGATACGCCTGGGACGCGAGTCGTTATTTTGAGCCATGCGCTTTGGAAGAGCGCGTTTGCAGGGGACCCGGGTATTGTGGGGCGCGCCATTCAAGTGAATGGAGGACCGAACACCGTTGTAGGAGTGATGCCAGCGGGCTTCCAGTTTCCGATTGACGGCGACGCGCAGGATATCTGGACGACCATGTCCGTCTACATGAGTTCTGCGGACGGCGAAAAGTCGATGGCGGATTCCCGCGGCGCGCATTTTCTGGGCTGTATGGGGCGGTTGAAACCCGGGGTGAGCATGGCACAGGCGAATGCCGATGCCGGGACGATTGCGGGTGCCTTGAAAACGCAATATCCAGATACCAATGGACATTTCAGCATTGGCGTGAAGCCGGAGATTGAAGCGCTGGTGGGGGATGTTCGGCCGGTGCTGATGATGATCGTGGGGGCGGTGGCTCTGCTCCTTTTGATTGCTTGCGCGAATACGGCGAATCTCTTGCTGGCGAGAGCGACGGGCCGGCAAAGGGAAATTGCTGTGCGGCTTTCGCTGGGAGCAGGGCGTGCGCGCATCTTGCGGCAGCTATTGACGGAAAGCATTTTGCTTTCCCTCGCCGGGGGAGTGCTCGGGCTGTTCCTGGCGGTTTGGGGCACGAAATTATTTGCCAGTTTGCCGGGTATGGATATTCCGCGGCTGGCAACAGCACAAGTGGATGCGCGTGCGTTGATTTTCACGCTGGGTATATCGGTACTGACGGGTTTGGTGTTTGGACTAGCGCCGGCACTGCATTCGGTAAAACTCGATCAATTCCAGTCATTGCGCGAAGGCGGACGTTCAGCTATGGAAGGAGCAGGACACGCCAGACTGCGGAACGTGCTGGTGATTTCCGAAGTCTCGCTGGCACTGATGCTGCTGATTGGCGCCACCCTGCTAGTGGAGAGCATGTCGCACGTTTTGCGTGTGGCTCCGGGATTTGAGCCGCATGGATTGCTAACGTTCAACATGGATTTGCCGGATGCGCGCTACGGAAAGCCGGAGCAGTCCGGCGGATTTTACAAGCAATTGCTGGAACAAATTCGCGCGGTACCCGGAGTGCAAAGCGCGGGCGGCGTGATGCCTCTGCCCTTTTCGCAGGATATGATTCGTACGACGTTTCAAATTGGCGGCCGACCGATTCCGAAGGCCGATGAACCGGCTACCCACTTCCGGTCCATTTCGGTTGGTTACTTTCAGACCATGCAGATCCCTTTGATCAGCGGGCGAGATTTTACCAACCATGACGACCGGAAATCGACGCAAGTGGCGATCATCAATCAAACCTTGGCGCGAAAATATTTTCCGAACGAAAACCCCATCGGACGAATGATCAAGCCGGGCGTTTCCGACAGCGGACCGGACAGAATGCGCGAGATTGTGGGAATCGTAGGAGACGTCAAGCATCACAATCTGTGGGAAAGCTCGGATCCCGAAACATACGTGCCTTACCAGCAAGCGGCGATCGGGCAGATGTCGCTCGTGGTGCGGACGCAGGGCGATCCGATGAGTCTGCTGCCGATCATGCGTGAGGAAGTAAAGTCTCTCGATGCCGAGCTGCCGGTCTATGGAGCGCAGACGATGGCTGAATATTTGCGATCTTCGGTCGCCCAGCGGCGGTTCACCAGCATTTTGTTTGCGGTGTTTGCGGGTACCGGATTTTTGCTGGCAATTATCGGACTGTTTGGCGTGATGTCGTACAGCGTTTCACAGAGAACGCACGAGTTGGGAATTCGACTGGCCGTAGGAGCGGAAAAGGCCGATATTTTGAAGCTGGTCGTCGGCCAGGGAATGCGCGTAACGCTTGCGGGGATTGTGATTGGACTGGGCGCGACACTGGCGCTTTCAACTGTCCTGCGCAGCCAACTGTTTGGTGTGAGTGCCTGGGATCCCTTTACATTTTTGGCGGTGGCGGCCGTGCTGGCGTTGGTGGCTTTGACCGCCTGCTACATTCCGGCCCGGCGGGCAACTCGAGTCGATCCGGTGGTGGCGCTGCGGTACGAGTAGGAGATTGTGATGTTCAATTTGTGGCAGGACATGCGGTTTGGGGTGCGGATGCTCGGCAAGAATCCGGGCTTCACGGCCATTGCGGTGTTGACCCTCGCGCTTGGGATCGGCGCGAACACCGCTATTTTTTCTTTGCTGGATCAGGTGATGCTGCGGCGCTTGCCGGTGAAAAATCCGGGCGAGCTGGTGGTGCTGCGGGTTCCGGGAGACCGGACAGGACATGTATGGAGCGATGGAGACGATGCGCAGTCGCTGTCCTACCCACAATTTAAGGGCCTCAGAGACAACAATTCGGTGTTTGCGGGCATGCTGGCGAGGTTTACCTTCAGTGCGAGCATCGCCAGCCACGGACAGACCGAACGCGGCGCAGGAGAGATGGTCTCCGGAGACTATTTTGAAACTCTGGGCGTGCAGCCGGCCATCGGAAGAGTTTTTTCGCGCGACGACGAGAAGGTTCCGGGCGGACACCCATTTGTGGTACTGAGCTATGGCTACTGGACGCGGCACTTTGGGGGTGATCCGGGCGTTTTGAACCAGCCACTGCTCGTGAACAACACGGAAATGACCATTGTGGGGGTAGCGCGGGCGGGATTTGACGGCGTGCAATTCGGGCAGACGGCCGACATTTTCGTACCGATCATGATGAAGGCGCAGATGACCCCGACCCATGACGGGTTGCTGGAGTGGAACGATGCCTGGGTGGCCGTCATGGGACGGTTAAAGCCGGGAGAATCGCGCCAACAGGCGCTGGCCGGGGTTCAGGCGACGTACCGACCCCTGCTCGAACAGCAACTGGTGACTATAAAAGGCTGGGATCAGAAAAAGCGAGAACGATTTTTGCTGAAAAAGGTGGAATTCCTGCCCGGGGCCCAGGGACGGGCTGTCATGCAACGGGATTCCGGACCGGCGCTGATGGCGCTGTTTGCCATGGTGGCATTGGTATTGTTGATTGCGTGCACCAATGTGGCCAATTTGCTGCTGGCACAGGGGGCGGCGCGGCAAAGGGAATTCGCAATTCGGGCGGCGATGGGCGCGACCAGAGCCCAGATGATACGTCAATTGGTAGTAGAAAGCCTGTTGTGTGCTTCGGCCGGCGGGGTGCTGGGAATCGTCTTGGGCAGCTGGTTGATGAACATTTTGACGCCCGCCATCGTCTCTAACACTGGGACGCAGGGACTGACTTCGAGTCTCAACGGGACCGTACTGGGATTCGCCATCGCGGCTACCCTGCTTTCGGGCGTATTGTTTGGGCTCCTGCCCGCATGGCGAGTGACGCGGACCAGTGTGACGCAAACCCTGAAAGACCAGGGATCGACGGGTTCGGCCGGATTGTCGCATGTGCGGTTTCGCAAGGTGCTGGTGGCGGGGCAGGTGGCGTTCACGGTGTTGCTGCTGGCGGGGGCCTGCTTGTTTACCAAGACGCTCTGGAACTTGCGAAAGCAGAGTCTGGGACTGAACACGGAGAACGTGATTACCTTTAGCGTTGCGCCCAAGCTGAGTGGATATGACAACACGCGCATGATCGCGTTGATCGATCAGCTGCGGCAGAGGTTTGGAGCGTTACCGGGAGTGCGGGGGACGGGGACAGCAGAGATTCCGACACTGACTGGTTCGAACATGGGCGCGAACATCACGGTCGAAGGTGGCACGCCGGTTCCGGATGAGCAGAATGACATCCGGTTCAATTATATAAGCCCGGGATATTTTTCGGCGCTGGGAATTCCGCTGCTGGCCGGACGGGATATCCGGGACGGCGATCTGGCGAACAGCCAGAAAGTCGCGGTAATCAGCGAAGCCATGGCCAAGCAATACCTGCCGAACCGGAATCCGGTGGGAATGCACTTTGCCTTCGGCGCGGGCAATGATACCAAGCCAGACATTGAGATTGTGGGAATCGCGAAGGATGTGAAGCAGGATACGGTGCGCAGCGAAGTGGGGGCGTACGCGTATCTTCCCTACGCGCAGCAGAAGGTATTGAATGGTGTGACATTTTATGTGCGGACCCAGCAGGATCCATTGACTCTGGCGACCGCGCTGCGTGGGCAAGTACATGAACTGGACGCCAAGCTGCCGATTTATGATTTGAAGTCGTTTACGCGGATTGTGGATGAGAATTTGTTTACCGAGCGTATGATTGCGGGGCTTTCCGCCGGATTTGGCGGGCTGGCGGCATTGCTGGCGGCGCTGGGAATTTATGGCGTGCTGGCGTTCCTGGTGGTGCAGCGAACAAGGGAAATTGGGATTCGCATGGCTCTGGGGGCCGAGAGCGGGACCGTGCGATTGCTGGTGTTTAAAGAAGTAGGATTCATGGCTTTGGCGGGAGTGATTTTGGGAGTGCCGCTGGCCTACAGCCTGGCAAAGTTGAGCGAATCGCTTTTTTATGGAGTAAAAGCCAGCGACGTTTTTGTGTATTTGTTTTCCGTGGCGATGATTGCCGTCGTAGCGGCGGTGGCGTGCTACGTACCGGCGCGGCGCGCGACTCGGGTAGACCCGATTATCGCGTTGCGTTACGAATGACGATTTTTGTAGTGAGAACTTGAGACAGACTTGAAGGAGAGACGATGGCCAGCGTAAACGACACACTGATTAAGATGGAAGGCGTCAAGAAAGTATTCCTGACGGATGAAGTGGAGACGCACGCGCTCTCTGAAATTCATCTGGAAATCAAGCGAGGGCAATATATTTCGATCGCCGGACCTTCGGGTTGCGGCAAGTCGACGCTGCTGTCAATTCTCGGATTGCTGGATTCGCCGAGCGGCGGAAACTATTTTCTGAATGGACAGCCGGTGGCCAATCTGTCCATCAGTGAACGAACTCGCATACGCAATCGCGAAATTGGCTTCATCTTTCAGGCGTTTAACCTGATTGGCGATTTGTCGGTCTACGAAAACGTCGAACTGCCTTTGACTTATCGCGGGACCGGCGCGGCGGAGCGCAAACAAAAAGTGCAGCACGCACTGGAGCGGGTTGGCATGGCGCACCGCTTGCGGCACTATCCGTCGCAGCTCTCGGGCGGTCAGCAGCAACGCGTCGCCGTGGCGCGCGCTTTGGTGGGCGATCCCCTGATCCTGATGGCGGACGAGCCGACTGGTAACCTGGACTCGAAGAATGGTGAAGCTGTAATGGAATTGCTGCGCGATCTGCACCGCAACGGCGCAACGATCTGCATGGTAACCCACGACCAGCGGTACGCGAACTTCGCCGAGCGCACGATCCATATCTTTGATGGCCGGATCGTTGAAGAAACCCAGGAAACCATCGTTGGCGCTGCAAACTAAGATAAATGAAGTAAAGCTCTTTCCAAGGCAGTAGCGAGACGACACTCTAGGTTTGAATCGTGATGGCGCGGGAATATCCGCGGTCGCTATTGGTGCATGCCGACACCGGGAGCGGGGAAACGCTGTCGTCCGGCACTCGTTTCGGGGGTGACTCATGGAATCCATCTGGCAAGACATTCGATACGGGGCCCGAATGTTGTGGAAGCACCGCCTGGCGACGCTGATTTGCGCGGTTGCGCTGTCTTTGGGCATCGGCGCGAACACGGCAATGTTCAGCAGCGCAGAGGGGTTGCTGTTGCGTCCGGTGGCTTTTGCAGATGCCGACCGGGTCGTAGCGCTTGTTGACATACGGCCACAACAAAATGGGCTGATGCAACCGATCGCTCCCGCCACTTTCATGGAATGGAAAGAGCAGGCCAAATCATTCGAAGAACTCAGCGCAAGCAACTGGTACAGCGTCAATTTTACGGGAGATCGTGAACCAGAAAAGGTTCAAGGCTTTCTGATAACGGCAAACTATTTTTCCGTGCTGGGCGTGCAACCCCAGCTGGGGCGCCCATTTCTTCCAGAGGAAGAAAAACCGGGGAAAGAACAAGAAGTGATTCTAAGTCACGGGCTCTGGGAGCGACGCTACGCTGCCAATCCGGACATCTTGGGAAAAACCGTCAAGGTGGACGGCAAGAGCTTCACCATTGTGGGTGTAATGGGCAAGGGATTTGACTTTCCCATGAGCGCCGAAGCCTGGATGCCGATGGCCTTTAATGACGCGCAGATGGCAGAAAGAGCGCACCGCGAACTCTCGGTGCTCGGCCGGCTGAAGCCGCAGGTGACCGGGCCGCAAGCAGCGGCGGAAATGCAGGCGATCGCGCAGCGCCAGGCCGAAGCGTTTCCCGACAACTATAAAGGCTGGCAGCTGCGAGTGATGTCGCTGCGCGAATACGCGTCCGGCGATTTGACGCGGCAATTTACCCTGCTGCTGCTCGGAGCCACCGGGTTTGTGCTGCTGATTGCCTGCGCCGATGTCGCCAATGTTCAGTTTGCGCGGGTCACCGGGCGCCACAAAGAGCTCGCCGTTCGCACGGCCTTGGGTGCGAGCCGATCACGGATTGTGCGCCAGTTGTTGATTGAAAGCGTCATGCTCTCGCTCATTGGAGCGGTATTTGGGTTGGCGCTGGCAAAATGGGGTCTTACTCTCATGATCGCCAATATGCCGCCCGACGTTGCCAAATATGTGGCAGGATGGAAAACAATTGGCCTGGATGCCGGGGCATTTTTCTTTACCCTGACGATCGCGTTCATCAGCGGCATTCTTTCAGGGATTATGCCTTCCCTTTTCACTTCCCGCGGCAATGTTGGAGAGGTTTTGAAAGAGAGTGGACGCGGGTCGTCGGCAGGACGCGCCCGCCACAGACTAAGGGGCGCGCTGGTTGTCGCGGAAATCGCCATGGCGCTCGTACTTCTGGTGGGAGCGGGGCTTTTGGTCAAAGGCTTTCGTGCTTTGCTCACCGTGAATCAAAACTATCATCCAGAATCGCTTTTGACGTTAAACCTGGACTTGCCGGAGCTGCAATACAAGCAGCAACCCCTCCGTGCCGCGTTTCATCAACAATTCTTGCAGCGGCTTGCGGGGATTCCGGGGGTTCAGTCCGCGGCGCTCGTGTCCCATCTTCCCTACTCGCGTGGCGGCCTGATCGGTTCATCTCCCTTTTCCATCTCCGGGCGTCCGTCCCCAGCGCCCTCTGACATTCCCAGTGCCATCCTCGAGAACGTCAGCCCCAACTACTTCTCGCTGATGAACATCGGTTTGCGGGATGGCCGCACGTTGACGGAATCCGACGCCGCGACAACCCAGCCCGTGGCCGTCGTGAGTCGCAGTCTTGCGGAACGATATTTTCCGGGCGACAATCCGCTTGGCAGAAAGCTACAGGTGGGTGATGCCAGCTCGGCGGCTCCTCTGCTCACGGTTGTCGGAATCGTTGACGATGTCCATTACAACTGGATCGAGAAGGATGCGGTGCCTACTCTCTACACTTCCTACCGGCAGACGCCACCGCTCTACGCATCGTTCGTGCTGCGCGTTCCGGGCGATCCCGAGTCATTTGCTTCCGCTGTACACGCCCAACTTTTGACAGTTGATCCCGACCTTCCGATGTACAACGTCAAATCGCAGGACCGGGCCATCACCGAATCGATCGTGGGCATTGAACATGTGGCAGTCATGATGGGTATCGTGGGTGTCATCGCCCTGGTACTAGCCTCGGTCGGCGTATACGGCGTAATGTCGTATTCTGTGAGCGAGCGCACCAACGAAATTGGTATTCGCATGGCCATGGGCGCCAAGGCCGACGACATCCTGCGGCTTGTCGTTGGCAACGGAATGATCCTGACCCTGCTGGGTATCGCGATTGGCATGCCGCTGGCGTTTGGTTTGGCCAAAACGCTGTCCAGCATCTTATTTGGCGTGACGGCTGCAGATCCCTTTGCCTTCATTGGGCTTCCACTGATTCTTGCGGCGGTGGCTACCCTCGCGTCCTATTTGCCGGCTCGCCGGGCGTTGCGGGTCGATCCATTGATTGCGCTGCGTTATGAATGAACTGCGCTTACAATAAGATGTTGGTTGGAGCAATGCACACCCCTTCTGGGGTTTCAGGAATTGGGAGCTAACGTGGAACCTTTGATTCAATTGCGCAATCTTGAGAAATCCTACGAAGCAGCGGGAAGCAGATTTTTCGTCGTGCGGCGCGTGAACCTGGACATCAAGCAGGGTGAGTTCGTCACGATCATGGGTCCGTCTGGGGCCGGCAAGTCGACGCTACTGAGTATTATCGGCATGCTCGACAGCGCTTGGTCGGGCGAATATTTTTTTATGGGCGAGGCCGTCAACAAGCTTAATCCCAAGAAACGCAATGAGCTGCATAAGGCGAATATCGGTTTCGTATTTCAAAGCTACCACCTGATCGACAATCTGACGGTATTTGAAAATTTGGAAGTGCCGCTGTCCTACAAGAATGTCCCGCGGCAGGAGCGCATCAGTCTGGTCTGCGATACCCTCGACCGCTTTCACATTGTCGGCAAAAAGGATTTGTTCCCCAACCAACTTTCCGGCGGTCAACAGCAGCTTGTGGGCGTGGCACGAGCCGTTATTCTGAATCCCAAACTGATTCTCGCCGACGAACCGACGGGCAATTTACACTCCGAGCAGGGCGAAGAAATCATGCAGCTCTTCAAGCGGCTGAACGAAGCGGGTACGACGATTATTCAGGTGACGCACTCGGAAAAGAATGCCGCCTATGGCGACCGCATCATTCAATTAAAAGATGGCTGGGTGGTCAGCGAGACGGCCACGGCCGCGCAAACGGTTTGAGGGCTAAGCGCAAGGCGCAGTCGCCGGTGTGCCCGGCGATGCGCTTTGCCGTACTCTGAGCTCAACAATAATTCATGAAAACTTCCAATCCTCATCCTTTCCGCATCTTGTTGGCGGACGACCAAGCCGATATTCGCGATGCGCTGCGACTTCTCCTGCGTCGCGAGGGCTATGAAACGCATGCCGTGGCGTCTCCGGCTGATGCGCTGGTGGCCATTGAAGAGCGGGAATTTGATGCCGTTCTGATGGATTTGAATTATGCGCGAGACACGACTTCCGGTCAGGAAGGACTGGATCTACTGACGCGGATTCAGATGGCGGACAGCACCCTTCCGGTAATCGTCATGACCGCATGGAGCAGCGTGGAAGTCGCAGTCGAGGCGATGCGACGCGGGGCGCGAGATTTCATCCAAAAGCCGTGGGAAAACACGCGACTGCTTTCGATTCTGCGAACGCAGATCGATTTACGGCAGGCTTTGCGGCAGGCCTCGCGGCTGGAGGCGGAAAACCGGATTTTACGCGCTGAATCGCGGCCGACATTCTTGGCGAATTCTCCTGCCATGCAGCCGGTGCTGGAAATTATCAGCAGTATTGGACCATCGGACGCCAACGTTCTGATCACCGGGGAACATGGAACCGGAAAGGAAGTTGTTGCGCGGACACTGCACGCGCTGTCCGGGCGCGCGTCCAAGCCCATGGTCACGGTAAATGCCGGAGGCTTATCGGAAGGGATTTTTGAGAGCGAACTATTCGGCCACGTAAAAGGGGCGTTTACCGATGCGCGTTCGGATCGTGTGGGCCGCTTTGAGCTGGCCGACAGCAGTACCCTGTTCCTGGATGAGATCGCCAACGTGCCGCTCAATTTACAGGCGAAACTTTTGCGTGTTTTGGAAACCGGGGAGCTTGAACGAGTCGGCTCTTCCACAACGCGAAGAGTCAATGTCCGCGTTCTTGCAGCCACGAACGCCGACGTGAATGTTGAAGCGGCTGCCGGACGGTTCCGCCAGGATCTTTTGTTTCGCCTGAATACGATAGAGATTCACATTCCGCCGCTACGTGATCGAAAAGAAGACCTGGACCTGCTTGCGCATCACTTTTTGCGGGGTTACGCTCAGCGCTATCGCAAGAATATTTCCGGCTTCGATCCGGCGGCAACCAAGGCCCTCCAGGAGCACCCCTGGCCGGGCAATGTACGGGAGCTAGACCATGCCGTCGAACGCGGCGTATTGCTTACGCCAGGACCTCTGATTCGCGCCGCGGACCTCGGCTTGCGCGCGCAAGCGGCTGGCGGCGCCGCACGACTTGAAGAAATGAGCCTGGATGATGTGGAGCGCTACTTCATTCAAAGAACTCTGGCGCGCCATGACAGCAATGTGAGCCAGGCGGCAAAAGCGCTGGGGCTGAGCCGCAGCGCCATGTATCGCCGGATGCAAAAATACGGACTGGAATGAGACTTTGAATTACGAACGGCGAATCCAGCTTCTAGCGCTGGCTGCCGGTATGCCAGGCTCGCTCATTGCGTTGATCCTCCTGTGGACGGGAAGCTATTCTTCCGGAGCGGCGTGGACACTTTCCTTTCTAATCATCACGCTGTGGCTGGGCTTTGCGTTTTCACTTCGCCATCGCGTGGTCTTTGCGCTACAAACTCTTTCTAATCTTCTGGCCGCTTTGCGGGAGGAAGATTTTTCGCTTCGCGCGCGCGGCGCCCGCGATGACGATGCCATGGGCGAAGTCATGACGGAAGTCAACGCTCTCGGCGAAACGCTGCGGGAACAGCGTCTGGGCGCTCTTGAAGCCAATGCATTTCTTCGCACGGTGATGGAAGAAATCGATCTGGCAATTTTTACATTCGACGATTGCAACAAATTGCGATTGATCAACCGTGCCGGAGAGCGCCTTCTCGCGCGGCCTGTGGAACGATTGCTTGGCTTTACCGCGGAGGAGTTGGGGCTTTCGCAGTGTCTTGAGGGAGAATCGGCCCGGACGATGGAGTTGGGGTTCCCCGGCGGTTCAGGACGCTGGGGTATGCGTCGCGGAAGTTTTCGCCAGGGCGGCTTGCCGCATCAACTGGTGGTGTTGAGCGATTTAAGCCGGGCCTTGCGAGATGAAGAGCGGCAGGCTTGGCAGCGTCTCATTCGCGTCCTTGGCCACGAACTGAACAATTCACTGGCACCGATTCAATCCGTGGCGCAAGGATTGGAAAGCGGCTTGCAGTCGGCAATGCAATCCCCGGAACTGAAAAACAACTCCGCGACGGGCCTTTTGGATGATATGCGCGAGGGTCTGGGCATTATCCGGTCGCGAACGGAGGCGCTCGGCCGGTTTATGGCTGCCTATGCAAAACTGGCCAGGCTTCCGCAGCCTACGCCATCCACTGTAAATGTGGCGGAGTGGATTCATCGCGCCGCCAAGCTGGAAACTCGCGCGAAGGTCCTCCTGACCGACGGGCCCGCCTTGGATATTTCCGCCGATCCCGATCAACTCGACCAGCTGCTGATCAACCTAATTCGCAATGCGACCGATGCTGCGCTGGAGACCAAGGGAAAAGTTTGCGTCGGCTGGACCAGGCAGGCGTCCCAGTTGGAGGTTTGGGTTCGTGACGAGGGCCCCGGCCTTCCCAACACGGCCAACCTGTTTGTGCCCTTTTTCACGACCAAGCCCGGCGGATCCGGCATCGGCTTGGTGCTTAGCCGGCAAATCGCCGAAGCCCATGGCGGCGAACTCACCTTGAAGAATCGCACCGATGCCAGAGGTTGCGAAGCGCGCCTTCGGCTGCCCCTATAGGCAAGCATCACAGTAGGTGTTCGTTGCCGACTTGGGAACAAGCGCACCGGGTGTCATCTCGCTGATCAACATTGTGAAGGCGGAATGCGCACTTGAATTTTGATCGAATTCAGTTCGACCGGTGCGTTAGTCGGCCCTACTTGCGCGAAAGACCCTTCGCGCTTACGGCTTTGGGCAACTGAAAGCGGTACCCCACCCAAGGTTCCGTCACTATGTATTTCGGGTGCGCCGGATCATTCTCTATTTTCTTGCGCAATTGGTTGATTACCACCCGCAAATTCTCAGTCTCTTCCCCATAGTCCGGCCCCCACACCGCCTGCAGGAGGCGCCGGTGGGTTAGCGGTTTCCCGATATTTACGATTAGAAGTTTCAACACATCGAATTCCTTGGGAGTCAGATGGACGTCTTCGCCGCGAACGCTCAGCAGCCTTGCTTCAAAATCGAGCGTGAGATCTTTTGTGACAAAAGGGGTAAGCACATCCCCTGGGGAGTACCGCCTTAACGCTGCACGAATCCGTGCCAGCAGCTCCTCGATGCCGAATGGTTTGACGACATAGTCGTCGGCGCCAGCATCCAGTGCGGCCACTTTATCTTTCTCGGCACCTTGTACCGTGAGCATGATAATCGGCAGATCCGAAACCAAACGAATTTCCCGGGCCGTCGCAATTCCATCCATCCCCGGCATATTCACATCAAGAAGAACTAGATCAGGCCGCACCTTGCGCAGCATGTTCACTGCCTCTTCCCCGGTTTTGGCTTCAAGAATCAGGTATCCGTTGCTTGAAAGCGTCGATCGCAAAACGCGCCGAATCTGCGGTTCATCATCAACCACCAGAATTGAAATGTCGCTCAATGAACTGACTCCGTTTCCTTGGCAATTGGCAGCGTAAAGGAGAACACGGACCCTTGACCGAGTTGACTGGTTACTCCAATGGTTCCGTTGTGCGCGCTCACCAAAGCGCGCGCGATGGGAAGTCCCATGCCCGTGCCCCGCACCAGGTAGCGCTGGTCTTTCCCCCTGTAGAACTTGTCAAAGATCATCTGCTGCTCGAAATCGTCAATACCAGGGCCGCGATCCGCAACACTGATCGACACCATATCTCCTGCCTGTTCGGCCGAAATGGTAATGGGCTGTTCCGTCGGCGAGTAAAGATTGGCATTGTCGATGAGTTTCCCGAGTACATCTGTTGCACGTTCAAAGTCCGCTCGCACTCTGCGAATTTTATCGTTCACTTTGACACTCACGTGCCGGCCGGCAAGCGTGCTTTTGGCTTGTGCCAAGGCGGCGTCCACCATTTCACGGACGTCAACGGGCTCAAAGTGCAGCTCGATTTCTCCAGCTTCGAGCCGCGCCATTTCCGCAGCTTGCTCGACCAGATGATTCAAACGGTCGCATTCTTCATTGATAATGGTCAGCAGTTCATGCTCCTGGGAAGAATCGCGGGCAGAACTCAGCATGCTGGTAACTGCCGCTTTCATGGAAGTAAGCGGTGTTCGAAAGTCGTGGGTAATCGAATCCAGTAATGCTGATTTCAGGCGTTCTCCCTGTCGCTCGGCCTCGGTTTGGCCCAATTGTTCGACGGCGCGTGCGCGCTCAATGGCGATGGCCACAAGGGTACCGATGGCCTCAAGAGTCTGGCGCGAAAGACGCGATCCAGAAATCCCCAAGCTCGCAATGGGCCTCGCGCCAAGTCGAACTGGAATGAAATAAAGGCTTTGCTGCGGCTCCAGCAGTGCCTCGTCCCGCAGAAAAGCCGTTTTCATTCGTTCCTCATCCAGATGAGATGCGCCAAATCCGGAACGGTAGAACTTGTCTTTTTGTGGAAGAAACAGTTCAGTGGCGCCGGCTTCAAAGCTTTCGACGATGTAGTCCGGAATAGCGTTCATCAATTGAATGACGTTGCCCTCACCGAGGAGCTTCTGGCTGAATTCATAGAGCCTTTCGATTTCCCGGCGCCGGCTATGCGCCTCATCCGCCTCGCGTCGGATGCGCGCGGAGAGCTGACTACCAACAATGGATGTGACGAGAAAGGCGGCAAGCGCCACCCAATTCTGCGGGTCGGAAATTGTGAAGGTGCCGGTAGGAGGTAGAAAGTAGTAGTTCAAGGTCAGCATGCCAGCGACAGACATGAAGACAGAGACCACCATTCCCCACACCGCTGAAACTGCTAGAATTGCCAGAAGGAATGTAAGCGCGACCGTGGTCTGGTTGACGGGCAGGATGTGACGATAAAACGCAGCGATGGCGGCGATAATGGCGAGCGCCAAAGTTGAACCCGTGACTCGGCCGGCTAGGAATCGCTGCATCTTTCTATTCTAACGTACGCAGGAAGTTTGCCGAGGAGAAGAAACACTCTTGCCGCAAAGACTCCCCAAGAAGCCGGAAGACTGGCTGGAAGTCGCATGTCCCCCGCAAAAATCTCGAGGCATTTTCAAACTCTTTCTCGGCTACGCCCCTGGCGTTGGCAAAACGTTCAACATGTTGAGCGAGGCGATTCGGCGGCACGCGCGTGGCGAAGATGTGGTCATCGGCGTTGTGGAAACGCATGGACGCAAAGGAATCGAAGAACTTGTCACCCAACTCGAAGCGGTGCCGCGCAAACAACTGGAATATAGGGGAACCATTTTCGAGGAAATGGACACAGACGCCATTCTGGCGCGCCGCCCGCAGGTCGTCCTCGTGGACGAACTGGCTCATACCAATATTCCAGGGGCCAAGCACCGCAAGCGCTATGAAGATGTTCAGGAGCTGCTGGCGGCAAAAATTGACGTAGTTTCCACATTGAACATCCAACACATCGAAAGTATCGCGCCCACGGTGCGCGCGATCACCGGCATTGCCGTTCGCGAAACGGTTCCGGATTGGGTTCCCTTGACGGCTTCTGAAACAGTGATGGTGGATCTTACTCCGGAAGCTCTGCAGAACCGTATGAAGCGGGGCGATGTTTACAGCTCTGAAAAAGTTGAAAGATCTCTGCAGAACTTCTTTCGCCGCGGAAATCTCATTGCCCTCCGTGAACTTGCTCTTCGGCAGGTGGCCGAACAAGTCGATCGCAGCCTGGAATCCTATATGGAGGACAAGGACATCCAGAAAAACTGGGCTGTCCGAGAACGCCTGGCCGTCTGCATTTCCTCCAACCCCACCGGGCAATATCTAATTGCGCGCGCGACGCGCATGGCTCGCCGGATGGACGCAGAACTTTACGTTCTTCATGTAGATCGGGAATTCGGCGGGAAAGAGCTAAATCAAAATGCGCTGGCGGCGAATTTGCGCTTTGCCGAAAATCTTGGGGCACAAGTTGTAAGGCTCAAAGGCACGAGTGTTGCTGACGCTGTTTCTGAATTTGTCCGCAGCAAGCACATTACGCAGGTGATGTTTGGTCGCGCGCCGGTCCGCGATTGGCGCAAATACCTGTATCTTTCAGCCGTCCACCGTTTCTTGCGCGAGTCTCCCGCCGTCGACGTCCACATCGTCACGCAAGAGGCAGAAGACTAGTCCCGAGCAGCCGCAGTGGCCTGCACGCTGCCGCTCATTTCAACGGCAACCTCAACAACCGAATCCACCTTCAAGAAAAAATTACTGGGATTTTTCAGACCCCATTTTACGTACGGGATCTTGAATTTCCCGCTGGCCTTCCAGTGATCCGCGCTTAGTTCAACCTCCAACGGGATAGTCAGCTCTTGCTGGGTGCCGTGAATATCAAACGTTCCATGGAGTTGAATCGTCGAATGACCAGCGGGCAGGACTTTTCCTTCTACACGGTCCGGGTGAAACACAATCTCAGCAAACTTTGCGCTTTCCAATACGTCCTTGTGCATCTTCTTGTCACGAGAGTCGTTTCCACTTTCCCCGCTCTTGGCATCCACCACGATTTGCCCGCCCGCTCGTCCGGCAGTCGCATCAAAATTGACTTTACCTCGAGTTACGGGGAATGTTCCGTGCACAGTGTGCAAGCTGCCGCCCAGTTCCCAGCGAACCGTACTGCTGCGCGGATCGACAAGGAGCTCGATTTGCTGCGCTTTCTTCCCTTCTTGCGCCTGTTGTCGTGGAGGCGTGGCACTTGCCGCGAGTAGCACCGCAGATGCGATGAGAAACATGACGCATGCAATGTTTCGCGAGGCGGTATTTATTTTCATCATCGCGACCTCCTTAAACGGCCAGCAGCCGTAGCCCCAGCAGCGCTCCGCCCGTCGCCAGGTGTAACGGCGAAGCCTCGCCCACGTGAACTGCCAAAAGCCGTTCCAGAATTCTCGTGTCCGCAGCCATTGCTCGAATCGTCTGCCGGCGAAGCCGCGGCCTTTTATCGAGCAGCAACATGAGTCTCCCCATGGCCGTCGGACGCCGCGCAAGGCGCCGGTGTCCGGCCTGATAGCGCTGCAAGTCCTGTTTTTCCAATGCTTCTGCCAAGATCTTGGCTTGCACAAAACTCAGCCGCAGACCTTCCCCGGTGATGGCATCTACACTCCCTGAAGCGTCACCGATCAGAGCAACATTGCCGCGAACAACGTTTTTCAGGCTGTGCATGGCCGTCACAGCGCCGCGTTCCTTGCTGACCGGCTTTGTTCCCTCTAGCCGTTCGGCAAGTTCTGGAAATTCCCGCCAAGCGGCTGCCAGGCGCATTTGCGGATCGCTGGTAAGCAAAACCACGCACGTTTCTTCATCTCCAACCGGAGAAACATACGCTTGTAGTTGGCGGCCCCAATAAATCTCGACACAATCGCTCCACGGTCTGCAGCGATAGTGCCGGCGAAACGCAAACCGGCTCTGCAAGCTGCCATGCGCGTCAAGGCCGCTCCATCGCCGAACGAGAGAACGTCCGCCGTCTGCTCCAATAATCCAGCGAGCCGCCGTCGGTTCTCCTTCCGCCAGTATGCCCTCTGAGGACAATCCCGAAATCGGCGTTTCCCACAGCAGCTTCACGCCGCAACTTTCCGCTTCCTCAATCATCCTCTGATGCAAAACGGTTCTGCGAACCCCAATTCCGAATCCACGCTGAAAGTACGCCGCCGCGTTTGAGTCTCCCGATATGCAGCGGATGCCTCGGAAGGCCTTCCCTTCAGAAGCCTGAATCCGGATTCCCAGGTCCGCAAGAGCGCTGATCGCGTCGGGCATCAATCCTTCGCCGCATGCTTTATCGATCGGAGGCTTGCCTCCGTCAGCAACAGTAACGTCGAAGCCCTTCTTGCGGGCTGCAATAGCGGCCGCCAAACCTGCAGGACCCCCGCCAATCACAAATACGTCGGTCTTTCGCGCCATCGGGCGAGCCTCCAGCCACTAGATACGCGGCTTACTTCAGATTAGATGTATGTGAGGGACCGGGGCTGTCATTACTTTGTCAAATCTGCGCAGCATCGTGCTGCGGCTGCCGTCTTGCCTTGCCGGATGCCCTTGCGAGCCCCAGAGGGGCCCGACTCATATAATTTCTTTTTATTCGATTGAATACAACTATTAATTTGACTGATTGACTTTTATTCAGCCATGCTGTTATTGTTCATGGCGAAATGTCTCGCATCGCCATCGCGACTTTATTGAATCGCATCTCCGTCTCAGTAAGCGACGAAATGCGCTCCATTATTGTGCGAATTAGCCCCGTCCTCGTTATTACGCGAGGAAAAACAGAGGGATGATGGCGGCCTAGCCAAGCAAGACCAAAGAAATTCAGGGCCATCATCCAAACCAAGGATGATGGCCCAAAGTTTTTTAAGAGTGCAACGATTCGCCTGGCCTGGATCGCATGAAGTTCAGCTGCAACGGAGGATTCCAGAAGTGACTGACTCATCCCTCAAGCCGCGAAGCCACACGCTTACCGACGGCCCGCACCGCGCTGCCGCCCGCGCCATGCTGCGCGCGGCCGGCCTTGGCGACGAGGATTTCAAGAAGCCGCTTATCGGCGTTGCCAATACTTGGATCGAGATTGGCCCCTGCAACTATCACCTTCGTGAGCTAGCAGTTCACGTGAAGGATGGTATTCGCGCCGCCGGCGGTACTCCTCTTGAATTCAACACCGTCTCCATCTCCGACGGCATCACGATGGGCACAGAAGGCATGCGCGCTTCCCTCATCAGCCGCGAAGTAATCGCCGATTCCATCGAACTCGTTACTCGTGGGAATCTGTTTGACGCCCTCATCGTTCTCGTCGGCTGCGACAAGACGATTCCTGGCGGCGCTATGGCGCTGGCTCGCCTTAATATTCCTGGTCTTATCCTGTACGGTGGCTCCATCGCGCCTGGCCACTTTGAAGGGCACTCGGTAACCATTCAGGATGTTTTCGAGGCTGTGGGAGCTCACGCGCGCGGCACCATGAACGACGCACGCCTTAAATCGCTCGAAATGGCGGCATGCCCCGGAGCCGGCGCTTGTGGTGGCCAATTCACGGCCAACACCATGGCCCTCGTTTGTGAATTTCTGGGCATTGCCCCGATGGGAATTTCCAGCGTACCCGCCACCAATTCCGGCAAACCTAATGCCGGCCATCGCGCCGGGGAATTGGTGCTCGATCTCCTGCGTCGCGACGTGACGCCATCCAAAATCATCACCAAGGCCGCCATTGAAAATGCGATCGCGGGTGTAGCCGCAACCGGTGGTTCCACAAATGCCGTCTTGCACCTTCTCGCCATCGCCAAGGAAGCCAACATTCCCCTTTCCATTGACGACTTTGATCGCATCAGCTCGCGCACACCAATTCTTGTCGACCTGAAACCCGGAGGAAGATTTGTTGCAACCGATCTCTACGCAGCAGGCGGCACTCCGCTGGTCGCAAAGCGCATGCTTGAAGCTGGACTGCTCCAGGGCGACGCCATCACCGTCACCGGCCGCACCATTACTGAAGAGGCGGCCGCCGCCAAAGAAGCGCCCTCTCAAGAAGTAGTTCGCAGGCCGGATGCGCCGCTTAAAGCCACCGGTGGTCTCGTCATTCTCAAAGGAAATCTCTCTCCAGAAGGCTGCGTCGTAAAAGTTGCCGGCCATAAAACCCTGAATTTCAGCGGACCGGCGCGCGTCTTTGATAGCGAAGAAGCGGCATTCGCGGCGGTTGACAGCGGCAGCATAAAAGCGGGCGACGTGGTCGTGATTCGCTACGAAGGCCCTAAAGGCGGGCCGGGCATGCGCGAAATGCTGGCGGTAACCGCTGCACTGGTTGGCGCAGGACTTGGCGATTCCGTCGCGTTGCTCACTGATGGGCGATTCTCCGGCGCGACGCACGGATTAATGGCGGGGCATGTCGCGCCCGAAGCCGCGCACGGTGGTCCCATCGCAGCCGTCGCCGACGGCGACACGATCGTATTTGATATTCCCAATCGCCAGCTCAATGTTGAGCTGACCGAAGATCAGATCCACGAACGGTTGAGCACCTGGAAAGCGCCTGCTCCGCGTTACACGTCAGGCGTAATGGCAAAATACGCTTTCCTGGTGTCTTCTTCCTCTCTCGGAGCGGTTACAACCGTGCCTTTATCATCCGCCAATTCTCTTCAACCCGGCACCAACGCGAGGACTCTATGAAGCTTACCGGCGCAGAAATACTCTGTGAATCACTGACGCGGCTCGGCGTGAAGCACATCTTTGGCTATCCAGGCGGCGCGATTCTTCCCGTTTATGACGCGCTCGGCAAATCGCAGCTGCACCACATTCTTGTGCGCCACGAACAAGGAGCGACGCACATGGCTGACGGCTACGCGCGCGCCAGCGGCGGAGTTGGCGTGGCCATGGCGACATCCGGCCCCGGCGCGACCAACATGGTGACCGGCATTGCCACCGCCATGCTGGATTCTTCACCCATCGTTTGCATCACGGGACAAGTTAGCAGCAAGGTGATCGGCTCCGACGCCTTCCAGGAAATCGATATTACGGGCATCACGATGCCGATCACCAAACACAATGTCATCGTCACTCGCGCCGAAGATATCGCGCGGACCGTCCGTGAAGCCTTCATCATCGCGCAGTCCGGACGACCAGGTCCGGTTCTCGTTGACATTACCAAGGACGCGCAGCAAGCCACCGCGGAATTTAATTGGGAAGCCTCCGAGCCAAAGCTCCCTGTCAAACGCGCCAAAATCACCTACGACAAGGCCGAATTCGATCGCGCCGTCGAACTTCTGAATACCGCCAAGCGCCCGGTAATTTTGGCCGGCCACGGCATCATCGTCTCCGCGGCATCTAAGGTATTTGCCGAATTCGTGCGCGCCGGAAACTATCCGGTCGCCATGACGCTCCTTGGCATCGGTTGCTTCCCGGCCAACGACCCGCTGAACCTCGGGATGATGGGCATGCACGGCGAGGCCTGGGTCAACAATGCTATTCAGGAAGCCGATCTGCTAATCGCTGTCGGCATGCGTTTTGATGACCGCGTCACCGGAACACTGCAAACCTACGCGAGGAATGCGCGCAAGATTCATATCGAAATCGACCGCGCCGAAATTAACAAGAACGTCGCCGTGGACGCCGCTCTGGTCGGTGACGCCCGCGAGGTCCTCGAAGCGTTGCTTCCGCATGTTAAAACGGGCGGCCACGGAGATTGGATCAGCCACATCAATGAACTGAAGGGCGGTTCGGCAGTCCGCGACATCCAAAGCCTTCCTGACAATGGCCATCTGTATGCCGCGCACGTCATCAATGACATCTGGAAAGAAACGAAAGGCGAAGCCATCGTCGTCACCGACGTGGGCCAGCACCAGATGTGGGAGGCGCAGTACTACCATCACAATCGTCCCCGTTCGCTGGTCACTTCCGGCGGGCTCGGCACGATGGGCTTCGCACTGCCTGCGGCAATTGGCGCAAAATTTTCTCAGCCCGATGCCGAAGTTTGGGTGGTCGTCGGTGATGGGGGATTCCAGATGACCATGTGTGAACTGGCCACGATCGTCCAGGAAAAGATCAACATCAAGATCGCTATCATCAACAACGGCTTCCTGGGGATGGTTCGCCAGTGGCAGGAATTTTTCTACGACAAGCGCTACGTTGCCACGCCGCTCGTGGCGCCGGATTTTGCCGCGCTCGCCAACGCCTTCGGGATCCGCGGGGAGCGCATCACGATGCGTTCCGATGTAATTCCAACCATCCGTTCTGCACGCGAGTCGAAAGAAACCGTTCTTCTCGACTTCCGGGTCGAACAGGAAGATTCAGTTTACCCAATGGTCGCTGCAGGCGCTTCGCTCAGCGACATGATTCGCCGCCCGGATAGCCCGCTCGTTGAAACGGCCACCGAACCATAGAAAAAGAGGACATCATGCAGACTATCGTCGCCTATGTAGAAAACAAACCCGGCGTGCTGAATCGCGTCTCGTCTCTCGCGCGGCGGTTGGCCATCAACATCGACTCACTGACCGTCGGGCCCACGGAAAACGAAGAGATCGCCCGCATGACCGTGGTCGCGCACACCGACGAAAAAGGCGCTCATCGCCTCGAAGCCAGTCTTGAAAAGCTTGTAGACGTCCTTCTCGCCGAGAACATTTCCGAGCGCTCCATACTCGAACGCGACCTGGCGCTCATCAAAGTGATGGCCGATCAGAAGAACCGGCCTCATTTAATGGAACTCGTCAATGTTTTTCGCGCGCGTGTTGTGGACGTCGCGCCGGAATCGCTGATTCTGGAAGTTTCCGGAACCGTCGACAAAATCGATGGTCTTCTCGAAGTATTACGTCCGTTCGGGGTACTTGAAATGGCTCGCACGGGACGCATCGCGATGACCCGGGGAGGCGACTTGCTTCGCCCTCCTTCGGCGCCCGCCGTCGAAACCACTTTGCAGCCAGCTGGCACGGACAAGAAGTAACTCCAACAATCCGACGTACCGCGCGGGCGTCTTCAAAACAATCTTGCGCACAAGCATCATTCACACGGTCGCTCGACGACCAACGAGAGGATAAGAATGGCAAATCTTTATTACGACGATTCCGCAGACCTCGCGCTCATCCAGAGCAAAAAGGTGGCGATCATTGGGTACGGCTCACAAGGCCACGCCCATGCCCTGAACTTGCGGGATAGCGGTGTAAACGTTCGCGTGGGATTGCAAGAAGGCAGCGCTTCGCGCGCCAAGGCCGAAAAGGACGGGCTCACCGTCAACACTCCTGGCGAAGCGGCCGCTTGGGCCGATGTGGTCATGATTCTGACGCCGGACACCAAGCAGCCCAAAATTTACCGCGACTCGATCGAACCGAATCTGAAGCCCGGCAAAACGCTGATGTTTGCGCACGGGTTCAACATCCGGTTTGGCACAATCAAGCCACCGGCATTCGTCGATGTTTCCATGATCGCACCCAAAGCGCCCGGACATCGCGTGCGCGAAGTATTCACCGAAGGCGGCGGCACTCCCGCACTCATCGCCATCGAACAGGATGCCAGCGGCAACGCCAAGGCCCTTGCGCTGTCCTACGCCAAAGGCCTCGGAACCACGCGAGCCGGAGTTCTAGAAACTACCTTTACCGAAGAAACTGAAACCGATCTGTTCGGAGAGCAAGCCGTTCTCTGTGGCGGCGTCAGCGCACTCGTACAGGCAGGCTTTGAAACGCTCGTCAACGCCGGCTATCAGCCGGAAGTCGCCTACTTCGAATGCCTCCACGAACTCAAACTCATTGTCGACCTGATGTATCGCGGCGGCCTCAGCTACATGCGTTATTCCATCAGCGATACCGCCGAACACGGGGACTACACTGCCGGGCCGCGCATCATTACCCAGCAAACCCGCGATGAAATGAAAAAGCTGCTGGCTGAAATCGTGGATGGCAGCTTCGCCAAGAAGTGGGTGGAAGAGAACGAAAAGGGCTGCCCCAACTTCCTGGCCAAACGCCAGCAGGAACAAACCAGCCAACTCGAGCAACTGGGCCCCAAACTTCGCGCCATGATGCCCTTCCTGCAACCCATTACGGCTCCGGGCATGGCCGTAAAAACGGCTTCGTCAAAAAAGTAGATTTAGGCAAAAATGAGACAGGGCGCGGCCACCAGACCGCGCCCTGATTTGCGAGCGGTTGTAGTTGACATGTTTCTAAATTTAAGCAATTCTCACCCGCCATGAGTAAGAACGCCCTTTCGCACAAGCCCGTCGTATTGCATTTGGCGAAACGCATCGACGAACTAAGCGCCAAACGCCAGGAAATCATCCGCCCCATACTGGAACACCCGCGCGAATACGTTCTGCTCAGTGTTCGCGATTTAGCCAAGCGCCTTCACACCGATCCCGCCACAATCATTCGTATTGTCCGGGGCCTGGGCTTTGAGACCTATCGAGACTTTCAACGCCATTTGCACGAATTGTCCCTCGCCTTTGCAACCTCCCTGGACACGCTGCAAATGCCAAGCGCGGATGACAGCATGCCCGGCTACGTCCGTGATTCGATAAGTCAGGACGTAAAAAATCTTCAGGGCCTGATGAACAGTATTGATGCTCCGCGGCTCGTATCCCTCGCCAAACGCATATACGACGCGAGGCGGATCGTTGTGCTGGCAGGGGATTTGGCGGTCAATCTCGGCCAGTATCTTGAATACCATCTGATCCTTTTGGGATTGCCGGCCTTTGCCGGCACCTCCCCGGGCCGCATTTTGCATCTGGTTCGCGCCCTTGGTAAGCGCGACCTGGTGGTCGCCATCAGCTTTCGTCGCGGTCTCAGGCAGACTGTTGAAGGCGCGCAAATTGCGCACTCCCGTGGCGCCTACTGTGTGGCTGTTGCCGACACGTACTTGTCGCCACTGGCCGCATTTTGCGATGAAGCATTCCTGGCCCCTGTTGAATCCACGACCTTCGCTACCTCGTACTGCGCTCCCATCGCGTTAATCAACGCGATACTGGCCGCGTGCGCGCAATATCGCCGCGCCGACACTTTGGAAATCGTCAAAGAATTGGCCGAGGAGCAGCGTAAAGGCTTTCGCTGGCACAGTACCTAAGGATCTTTTATGGGTGAACTCTTTGCAGGCACTTCCGGCTGGGCCTATACGACGTGGAAGCCCGGTTTTTATCCGGCCAAACTCGCATCGGCTAAATTTCTGTCGCACTATTCCAGCCGACTGAACTCTGTTGAACTGAACTACACCTTCCGCAGTTTTCCTACGGAAAAACTTTTGAACAATTGGATTGCCGCGACGCCGTCTCCTTTCAAATTCTCTGTCAAGGCTCACCAGTCCATCACCCACATTAAGCGCCTCCGCGATGCCGCGGGAAAAGCTTCGGACTTCATCGCCAGCCTGGCGCCATTGGAAAGGGCCGGAAGGCTCGGCCCGATCCTCTTTCAATTGCCGCCAAATCTAAAATACGACCTGGCCTTGCTGAAAGATTTTCTCGCTGGACTCCCTGGCAAGCAACGCCAGGCCTTTGAATTTCGCCACTCTTCCTGGTTTCAGGACGATGTTTTCTCAGCGCTGCAAACTGCCAACATCGCTCTTTGCCAGGCAGAAAGCGAAGATCTGAAAACTCCCGAAGTGCACACCGCAGACTTCAGCTACGCGCGGTTGCGCAAAGATGACTATTCTGCAAAAACCCGCAGGGAGCTGGCTGCAAAATTACAGAAAATGGTGAAGGACGGCGACGCCTTCCTCTATTTCAAACACGAAGACGAACCGGACGGCCCGCTCAATGCCGAGGAATTGCTGAAGGCGGTTAGAGCAGAGTGAAGGAAGCCGGCAGCAAACTGCCGGCAGAAACAATTATTCAATTGTGTCCAGACGAATCCAGTCTTCTTGCGGGATCGAGCCCGCATCCAAACTGCCACGAACCACCACGATTCGAGCGGCGACCGAGTTTTCGCCGGATTCGCGCAATTCTTCAAGAAAAACGAAATTAAGATTGGTATCCATGCGGCCTAACTCAGAGCCGTCTTCCCCAACTCCGCCAGGCGCCGTTCATAGGTCATCTCGACCATGCCGTGCTTTCCGAAATAGCGAATCACGATCTTGTGACCTGGTGCGATCTTCGCGCGCGCCTTGATCAGCGAGTCCGTCAACTCCACCCATTGTCCGTTTACCAGGTAGCTGCCTTCCCAGCCTCGTAATTCGAATCGTCCGTCCTTTTTGAGAATCAAAGGAGCGGCCGTGCAAGGGATGACTTTGCCGCGAACCTTGGCCTCTGAACACTGATATCGGCCGGAAAGATTTACGGTTTGGGCGTGGAGGGCGGCGTTCAGAACGAGACAAAGAAAAGCAAGAATCAGTCCCCGGCAAAGACAGGCAGCGACTCGCAACAAGCTCATCAGAACCCCGCTTTACAGGTCGCATGGCTGCGGGCCGCGATACCCGTACTTTAGGACAGGTGCAAGCCAAGCGCCATCCACCTAAACGGAACATTGTTTATTATCAGTCACTTACAATGACAGCTGACCTGTACCAGGCCCGGGACGGGTACATCTGTTCCCGGCTGGTGCAACCAAGGGAAGTCTTTTGCACCTTGGCAAACCGCTTGCCCCGGCCGGCAGAGCGGGCCTGCGCTTCTAGTCCAGAGGCATTTCCGCGATGGCTTCGCCGTCTTTGCGAGGATCGGACGCTCCGTAATTCACCCCGGTGGCGAAATCCCGTTCAACAGCTTGTCCGCCGCCGACGGTCCCCGAAAACGCTCCCAGCAGCTTGATGCTGTGTCCTTTGGCGGCCAGTTCATCTCGCACTTTGGAAGAAAACCTGTTCTCCATCATCACATCGCAGCCCGCAAAGGTGTGCTTCACAAAACGCGGCGCCTCGAGAGCAGCCTGAATGTTCATCTTGAAATCTGCAAGGTCGGCCATAAATTGCGCGTGCGCTTGCGCTTGATTCCAGCCGCCCATGATTCCAAAGGCAATTCGCGTATCGCCTTTCTGCGCGAAGGCCGGGATGATGGTGTGGCGCGGCCTCTTGTGACCCGCCAGCGCGTTCGGCGACGCCGGGTCGAGAGTGAACAATCCCCCGCGGTTGTGCATCACAAAACCGGTTCCGGGCGACACAATGCCTGACCCAAATCCCGCATAGTTGCTTTGAATCAGTGAAACCATGTTTCCTTCGCGGTCCACCACCGTCAGGTATGTCGTGTCGCTGCCTCCGGCAATCTCTCCGGCGCTTACATTGCAATTCGCGTGATCCGCATCGATCAATTTCGCGCGCTGCGCCGCCCATTCCGTCGACAGCAGTGTCGTCACCGGCAATTTCTGTCCCCGCGGATCACCAATGTATTTCGCCAAATCCGCATAAGCTAGTTTTTTTGCCTCGATCATTGTCTGCAGTGTCTTGGCCGTACCAAATCCGGTTGTTCCCAACGGGAAATTTCCCATGATGTTCAACATTTCCAGTGCCGCCAGCCCTTGCCCGTTCGGCGGCATTTCATAAACCGTCCAATCGCGGTAGGTGGTCTGAATCGGCTCGACCCATTCACTTGAATACTCGGCCAAGTCTTCGGCCGTCATGGTTCCGCCGTGGCGCTTCATGGCCTCCACGATTTTGCCGGCAATCTCACCTTTGTAGTACGCGTCTCTTCCCCCGGCTGCCACTTGCTGCAAGGCCCAAGCCAAGTCCGCATTGCGAAAAACCTCGCCCACTTTCGGCGCATGATCGCCCGGGAGATAGGTTTTTGTGGCCGCTTCATCCGCGTGCAGCAAATCCAGGGATCCGCCCCAAACCGCCGCCGTCAATTCCGGTACTGGAAATCCATCCTGCGCGGTTCGAATCGCCGCCGCCAAATCATCCGACAATTTCTTGCGTCCAAATTTGTCGGCCAGTTTTTGCCACCCGTCCACCGCGCCGGGAACAGTAATCGTGTCCACGCCGGATTGCGGCATGTCCCGCAGCCCCTTTTTCTTCAAATATTCAATCGTCAAACTCTTGGGCGCCCATCCGCTGGCATTCAGCCCGTAGAGCTTGTGGGCCTTCGCATCGTAAACGATGGCGAATAGGTCCCCCCCCATGCCGTTCATCATGGGAGCGACAACGCCCATCATCGCGTTCGTGGCAATGGCCGCGTCCACGGCGTTTCCGCCATGCTCCAGAATGCGCACTCCGGCTTGGGCCGCCAGGGGAGATTCCGCGGCTACAATTCCATTTTTGGAAATGACCATTGACCGTGCCTGGCTTCGGTCCTGCGCCCTTGAAATTCCCCCGGCAGCGAGGGTCACCATCACAACCACCAATCCAGCTCTGAAGAATCGCATTTTCCGTTTTCACCTTGTTCCCATCGAGAGTTCTTGCACTATTCCTTGGAAAGCTCCACGCGTCTGTTCCTCGCGCGTCCTTCCATCGTCTCGTTCGTCTCCACGGGCGAAGACGCCCCGTAACCCGACGTGATCAGACGCTCTGGAGCAACCTTATATTGTGAAACCAGCGCGTCTTTTACCGCCGCCGATCTTTTCTTGGAAAGCTCCAAGTTGAACGCGTCGCCGCCTACATTATCGGTATGTCCAGCGACATTCAACTTCCAATCTGGATGGAGTTTCATCACTTCCGCAATTTCATCCAGCGTGGGTTTCGACTCCGGCTTGATCTGCGCACTCGCAAAATCAAAATAGATTCCGTAGATCTGCACTTTTTGCTGTTCCTGCAATTTCTGCTCAAGCTGCCGTACACCGGCCGACTCGCCTCCGCCACCCGCGTTGTTTCCGGAGGCGGCCTGCGTTGTCGCAGGCAAGATAATCTTGATCACCTGCAGCCGCTCGTTGTCCCCCAATTTCCACGTCAGGGACAGCGGATTTTGCGCGTCATCCAAAAAGTAAAACTCGGCATCCTCGTCCTCGCTCTTGCAATTCGCTCGAATCGCAGGCAATTGCACGCGCTGGTCATTCATCAACACGGGAAAGGCGTAGGTCTTTTGATCCGTGCGCTTCAACGTGCAATTCGTTTTCGACATGTTCTGCAAATCAGCCACCGGATCTTTGTCGCCTGTCTTGTTCTTCTTTCCGGCCGAGCCGGGATCCGCCATACCGCTTAATCCGCCGAGCAAGCCTCCGAGCCCTCCCAACAATCCGCCTTTCTGATAGGTGAACGGCGTTTCTCCCCGGGACTTCAAATCATTCAATGCCGCGGCGGAAATCCCCAGCGCCGTTGTCCCCGCAATAGTTTCCGGGAGCACGTCTGAAAAAGTTTGCGCATACTCGTGGGCGTTTGCCAAATCCGCGCGCAAAATCCTTCGCGGCCCGGTGATGTGTCTCATCCTCGGCGGTCCCGATTGCTTTTGCGAGTCGAATGGATTCTGCGCATCGGGAACTTCTGCGCGGTATTCCATGCTCACCGCGTCGTCGGTGATGTTTTTGATTTCCTTGTACGATTCATAATCTCCAAATGATTCCTGGATCGCCGTCACAACGGTCAAACCCTTGCGCAGGGGCACGACCAATCCCATGGATTTTCCGTCACCGGTCGCGTCCAAACCTGCCGACCCTGGCTGCAGCGCACCGGGAGCAGCAGCAGACCAGTCCGGGAACGTCGGCATGCCTTCGAGCGGTCTTTCTTCGACGTGCTTGCCGCCCAAGGCTTCTGCCATTTTATTTAAATCATTGGACTTGGCGGCTTGCCGGATCTCATCGACTTTCTTTTTAGCCCGGTACGCCAGATACGCTGCGCCACCAATCCCCGCAGCCACCAGCAGCCCAACCACGACGAGGACGATCACCACAACTTTTCCGCATCCACCGCTTCCTCGCGCAGATTGCGAAGGAGCGACAGGAGCTCCGCCGCCCGTTGCCATCACTGGCGATGGCGCAAGAGGCGCACTCGACCCAGCTGTAGCCGGCGCAGGTGACGGCTCAGCCGCCGCCGGGACCGGCGCCGCCACCGGGTCCAATAAATTGCCACACTTCTGACAAAACTTCGTCCCCTCGTCGCCCGGTGTTCCACACTTCGTGCAAAAGCGTGCCATGTGCCCTCCCTTGGTCATTTTGTCGAGGACTATACAACTCTCGGGGCACCGCTGAACAGTTTTGATTTTCTTTATGGTCCAGCCGAAGATTTGGCGGGTCACGAATTTGAGATTCACGCCCCTTTGTGGCCGATGGCGTCATCGAATCAATACCCGGCGCCTGGCCTTCGGAACGGCAGTCGTCGACCGCCGGCCGCAAAGGAATCTTTGTATATTGGCCTCATACGCGCCTAAAATTAGGGGTTATCCAATCCGTCAGGAGAATTGCGACTTTGGCCGAAAAACCTACAGCCGTTCCGAGTCCTTCGCCGGGCATCAGCGACTCTGAACGAAAGAGCGCGGAAATTGACGCCTTGCTCGCAGGCCGTCATTCCGATCCGTTTGCGGTTCTCGGACCGCACCCATCGGCCGGCGGCACCTGGACGGTGCGCCTCATCCTGCCATGGGCGGCCGAAGCCAGGATTGCTATTAAAGGAGTGGCTAAAGTTGCCGACGCCGCAAAGCTTCGCCCTGAAGGTTTTTTCGAAGCGACCTGGCCTTCCAATCAAACGACCGCTCCCGCGCCTGCCAGCTACAAGATTCAGGGCCTGACCCACTACGGCGATCCGTTTGAAATTTACGACACCTACGCTTTCCCTTTTCTTCTCAGCGAATTTGATCTTTACCTGATGGGGGAGGGTCGCCACTACGACACGTATGACAAGCTCGGCGCGCATATCGTAACGCTGGAAGGCGTGACGGGTGTCCACTTTGCGGTTTGGGCGCCTAGCGCCCGCCGCGTCAGCGTCGTCGGCGATTTCAATCATTGGGATGGCCGCGTCAATCCCATGCGCGCACGCGGGTCTTCCGGCATTTGGGAAATTTTCATCCCGGAACTCAACGAAGGTGCTGTCTACAAATACGAAATCATCGGCCCGGAAGGCAACCTGCTGCCTCTTAAAGCCGATCCGTATGCCTTCCGCTCAGAGCTTCGCCCCAACACCGGATCGGTCGTTGCCGATCTGACGCATCATCAATGGACGGATGCGGAATGGATTGCGCAACGCGAACGGAAAAACTGGCTGGAATCTCCGATCTCAGTTTACGAAGTTCATCTGGGATCTTGGCGTCGCGTCACGGAAGATCACGATCGCTGGCTTAGCTATCGCGAACTCGGCGACCAACTTATCCCGTACGTCAAAAATCTCGGCTACTCCCATATCGAGCTGCTCCCCGTCATGGAGCATCCGTTCGATGGCTCGTGGGGCTATCAGACCATCGGCTATTTCGCCGCCACCAGCCGCTATGGCTCTCCCGCCGATTTCATGGAGTTCATCGATCGCTGCCATCAGGCCGGGGTCGGGGTCTTTCTCGATTGGACTCCGGCGCACTTTCCGCGCGACACCTTCGGCCTTGCGCAGTTTGACGGCACTCATCTTTACGAGCATTCCGATCCGCGCCAGGGTTCGCATCCGGATTGGGGCACGCTCGTCTACAACTATGGCCGCAATGAAGTTCAGAATTATCTGATTTCCAATGCCCTCTTTTGGCTCGATAAATATCACATCGACGGACTCCGCGTGGACGCCGTGGCGTCCATGCTCTATCTCGACTATTCCCGCAAGCAGGGCGAATGGATTCCCAACGAATTTGGCGGACGCGAAAATCTTCACGCCATCTCATTTCTCAAACGCATGAACGAAGTCGCTCACGGAAAATTTCCCGGCGCACTCACGGTCGCCGAGGAATCCACTTCCTGGCCCAACGTTTCCCGCCCCACGTATGTCGGGGGTTTGGGCTTCAGCCTTAAATGGAATATGGGCTGGATGAATGACACGCTGAAATATTTCTCGGCCAATCCTGTTCATCGCAAGTACGAACACAATAAACTTACTTTTTCTCTGCTCTATGCGTTCACCGAAAATTTCATGCTGCCGTTCTCCCACGATGAGGTCGTTCACGGCAAGGGTTCCCTGCTGAATAAAATGCCGGGCGATTCCTGGCAGCAATTTGCAAATCTCCGGCTGCTCTACGGATATCAATACGCGCACCCCGGCAAGAAACTATTGTTCATGGGTCAGGAATTTGCGCAACGCGACGAGTGGACGGAAACACACAGCCTCGACTGGCACCTGCTCGGCTACGATCCCCATCGCGGCATTGCGCAGCTCGTCGGCGATCTCAACAAACTCTACGCTGCAGAACCGGCTCTCCATCAAGTGGATTTTGACTGGCAAGGTTTTGAATGGATTGACGCCAACGACGCCGATAGCAGCGTTCTTTCCTTCATTCGACGGGGAAAATTGCCTGACGATATTATCGTGGTCGTGCTAAACGCCACACCGGTCGTCCGCGAGGGCTACCGCATCGGTGCCCCGCGCCCCGGCTTTTACAAAGAAATTCTAAACACCGATGCGTCCCACTATGGCGGCTCGAACGCGGGCAACCAGGGCGGCCAGATCGCTTCCGATCAGCCGTACCAGGGAAAATCGCACTCCCTGTGCCTCACGATTCCTCCGCTCGCCGCTGTCTTCCTGAAATTCCAGGCAAAATAATACTTCAGCGCAGAGACACCCGACGTTGCGCCTGCCGGAACGACGACGCCGCGGGCAGCCGGGATTTTCATTCCACTGCTTGTCCGAATTCCGACTAGCGGTCCGCTACAACTTTGGTTGCGAGCCTCCCGAGCTCCGGATCCTGTACCCGAACGAGCGAGCTAAATACTCGATTGCTCGCAATCAGATTTCCCGTGAGGCCGGTATCCTTAAATATGCCAATTCCGGCTCCCGTAATGGTGTTTTGCAGAATCACGTTGTTGTTTCCTTCCAGCAAAATCCCGGCCTCGGGTCCTGTCGCAACTTCGTTTTTCTCGAGCCGATTACCGTTGCCCTCGATTCGAATCCCATCAAATACGTTTGCCGCAAAAACCTGGTTCTGCCGGAGCGTGGCATCATTTCCATTGATGAAAATTCCAACTTGCGAGATTCCGACGCTGTTTCCGGTGATTTGCACGCTATCGGACTGTTCGACCAGGATACCCGTTCCCACATTTGCGCAGTTGTCCACCGTTATGCATGGCGACCAGATATTGTTGGTGACTGTATTGCGCCGCACCTCGCCGCCGGCGCCGAAACCCACTTGGATTCCATTCTGCGCAGCGCCGCTGGTGGGCCCTATTCCGGTCACAACATTGTCATGCACCGCAATCGCCGTACCAACTTCATTCGCGGTGATGCCGTTCTTCTGATAGTCGTACAGAACCGAATCATGCACTTCGAGTTCAGAGGCACCTCCGCCGCCGCTCTGCACAAAAATCGCGGTGCCGCTCTGGCAACCATTCAGAGCCGTTGCCAGTTTGAAATTTCGCACCGTGACATTTTCCACCACTCCCGATGCATTCTGGTATTCGATCCCAATCAGCTGCGGCGCGCAAGCCGAGACATTGTTGTTCGCCCCATCCACGATCATCCCTTCGATAATTACGTTCGTCGTATCCACCACCAGAATCGCCGCAGCCATCGGCGCCCCGCTCACCAGGCTCGTGGTATTTGCCTGCATGTTGGTCGGCAACAAAACCACTCCATTGTCGGAGTCAATATGCACCGGCTTGGTGATTTTCAATTGTTCCGGATAGGTTCCGCGACACAAATGGATGCGCTGTCCCGGCCCAGCCGCGTTCAACGCCGCTTGGATCGTCGTAAACTGCGCATCAGGACAATTGGCCGGTTGGTTGCCAACAATCAGAAAACCGTTGGCCGCCGACGCCGGATGAGCGAGCACAAACATCAACACAGCGAACACCAGGGCCCGAACACAAATCTGCGTGTGTGTCTTCATATGCCTCTCCTGATCAAACCACTGGATTGAACGTTCGAATTCCCCCGCTCGATTCGCGAAGGCCGGCATGGGAGGCCTCGAGGTACCCCGGGAGCTATGACATATATACGCCTAAATCAGTAACCGGCGTTGTAAATATTTCCGCTCTCGTACCTGTCACGGCAAGGGCCCTTCCTGCGGCTGGACCAATGCTCCGCGGGTGCCGGGCCGCCCGCTGCCGCCGGCTCCACTCCGACACGATCGCAACCACTTGCGTGGCGCGACGCCCGGCAGGCGCAGGCCTTCTCTGCAAACTCACATGGGTACGCGATTTTCTTGTCCGTAAATCCGCACATATACGCCTACTTTAGTCCTACTTCTTCCAGAACTTTCCTCGTTGTAGGTTACCGTGTCACTTTCCTGCAAAAGCCTGCATCCAAACGCCAACGAGCCGTGTTTTCTTCGTGACTTAGGCGCGAGCGTACGATTCACACCGCTGGCGGGGGTAATTTGGCGAAGCCGGACGTCAGGCAAGAACCAATTCAGATTTTTCGCGACCCGATCTCCAGTCACCACCCGCAAGCTCTCCCCAGGAGGCGTAATGACATCTTTTTCTCTCAACGGAAAACAAGTTTCAGTCGATGAAGATCCCGCAACACCGCTACTTTGGGTTATCCGCGACTCGCTCGGCCTAACAGGCACAAAATTCGGCTGCGGCATGGCGCTCTGCGGTGCCTGCACTGTACATCTCGATGGTCAAGCCATCCGCTCCTGTGTCGCGCCTCTTTCCCGCGTTGCCGGCAAACACGTCACAACAATTGAAGGCCTATCGCCGGACACCTCGCACCCCCTGCAGCGCGCCTGGATGGAAATTGACGTTCCGCAATGCGGCTATTGCCAATCGGGCCAAATCATGAGCGCCGCCGTTCTGCTGCGTGAAAATCCCAAGCCCACGGACAAGGACATTGATGACGCCATGGGCGGTAACATCTGCCGCTGTGGCACATACCCTCGCATTCGCCGAGCCATTCACCGGGCCGCTGAAATAGCATCGGAAAAGAGCAAATCATGAGCGGCGCGGCCGCAAGCGATCTCACCGTTCAGCTGGCAAGAAAGGACGATTCCTTGTCAGCAAACGCCGGGTCCCGCATGGGACGCCGCCGCTTTCTGCAAACAACCGCCTCGGCAAGTGCGGGTCTGTGTATCGCCGGCTTCATTCCTGAATTGTTGTGCGCTCCCGCGCAAACTGCTGCTGCGGACAGCAATTCTTTCGCACCGAACGCTTTCATTCGTATCGCTCCTGATGACACGGTAACTGTGATCTCGGGCCATTCAGAAATGGGTCAAGGCATCTACACCAGTCTGGCCATGGTTTTGAACGAAGAGCTGGAGGCCGACTGGTCCAAAGTAAAAGTGGAATCCGCTCCAGTCGACCCGGCTTACAACCACACTGTTTATGGCGTCCAAATGACCGGCGGCAGCTCCTCCACCCCCTCCGAGTGGGAACGCCTGCGCAAAATGGGCGCAATGGCGCGCATGATGCTGGTCCAAGCCGCCGCCCAAAAATGGGGCGTCGATCCGTCCTCCTGCCATGTCGCGAGCGGCGTAGTCGTTCACGCGGCTACCGGCAAGAAAGCAACCTACGGCTCGCTTGCAACCGATGCCGCCCAGCTCAAACCACCTCAAGACATAAAGCTAAAAGCTCCCAAGGATTTCACGCTTATTGGCAAACCCAAACATCGCGTCGACAGCAAAGCCAAGACCGATGGCACTGCGCAATTCGGCCTGGACGTGAAACTCCCAGGCATGGTCTATGCCCTGGTCGCTCGTCCTCCCGTATTTGGCGGGAAAGTAAAATCTTTTGACGCCGCCGAAGCGCTGAAAATTCCAGGGGTCCGCGTGGTAGAACAAATTCCAGAAGGCGTGGCCATCGTTGCCGACCGGTTCTGGGCCGCCAAACAGGCTCGCGAACGGGTGAAAATCTCCTGGAACGACGGGCCAAACGCCACTCTTTCCACTTCCCAATTGATTTCCGATTTCTCGAAGCAATCCGCCACTCCGGGCATCGTCGCAAAAAAAATGGGAGATCCGGCCAGCGCCATGTCCGGAGCAGCCAAGACCATTGCCGCCGAATACGACGTCCCTTACCTCGCGCACGCCATGATGGAGCCGCTCAACTGCGTTGTCCGCTTAGGCCCGGACAGTTGCGAACTGTGGACCGGGACACAATTTCAAACGATCGACCGTATGCAAGCCGCAAAAACCGCCGGCCTGCCTCCTGAAAAAGTGAAGATCCACACCACTCTCCTCGGTGGTGGCTTCGGACGCCGCGCCAATCCGGCTTCCGACTTCATCGTCGAAGCCGTCAACGTCGCCAAAGTCGCCAAAGCTCCGGTAAAAGTGGTCTGGACTCGCGAAGACGACCTCGCCGGCGGCTGGTATCGCCCGATGTGGCATGACCGCTTCGCCGCCGGCCTCGACGCCGATGGCAATCCGGTCGCTTGGACTCACACCATCGTCGGCCAGTCCATCATGGCCGGTACCCTGTTTGAATCTTTCGGCATTAAAGACGGCGTGGACTCCGCCTCGGTTGAAGGTGCTGCGGACATTCTCTACGGCATCCCCAATCTTCAAGTTGATTTGCATTCGCCGAAAATCGCCGTCCCTGTACAGTGGTGGCGCTCGGTAGGACATTCCCATACTGGCTTTTCCGTTGAAGGCTTTTTCGACGAGATGTCCCACGCCGGGAAAAAAGACCCCTACCAGCTCCGCCGCACGCTTCTTGCAAAACAACCACGCATGCTTGCGCTCCTCGATCTGGTAGCGGAAAAAGGAAACTGGGGCAAACCTCTCGCGGCCCGCCACGGCCGCGGCATCGCCACGCACTTCTCTTTTGATACCTACGTCGCTCAAGTCATCGAAGCTTCTGTCGATGAAAACGGCAACGTCCGCGTGCACAAAGTCGTGTGCGCCGTCGATTGCGGCCGCGTCATTAATCCCGACATCGTCAAAGCGCAAATGGAAGGCGGCATCATCTTCGGCCTGACCGCCGCGCTCAAAACGGAAATCACTCTGGAAAGTGGCCGCGTCCAGCAACACAATTTCCACGACTATCCCATGATCCGCATTTTCGAATCCCCGGAAATCGAAGTCCACATCATGCCCAGCGAAGAAAACCCTACCGGTGTCGGCGAACCGAGCGTTCCACCGGTAGCTCCAGCCCTCACGAATGCAATTTTCGCGGCCACCGGCAAACGCATTCGCCGTCTCCCAATTCGGGCTAGCGAACTTGCCGCCACCAAGGAGGTGAAATCATGAAGTTCCCGCCAACCAAAAATACATTGCAATCCTTGGCGCCGCTCATGACGGTCCTAGCCTGCGTAGGGGCCGCCGTGACATTCGCCGCGCCGAATGCTCCCAAACCCGACGCGGCAGCTTCCAGCCAGGCGTTCCTGCAAGTCTACAAAGTACTCACCTCGCCGCGCTGCCAAAACTGTCATCCCGCAGGCGACGCGCCACTCCAAGGTGAGGACAGTCACGTCCATATGCAAAATGTAAAGCGCGGCAAAGACGGCCACGGTGTCAGCGCAATGCGCTGCGACACTTGCCACCAAGCTGCCAATCTCTCCGGTGATCACATGCCGCCGGGAAATCCCAAGTGGGCGCTTCCGCCTCCGGACCATAGAATGGTTTTCGTCGGACGTTCCGCTGCCGATCTGTGCCGCCAAATCAAAGACCCCAAACAGAACGGCAACCGCACACTCGAGCAACTTTACGACCACGTGGCACACGACGACCTCGTCGGGTGGGCTTGGGATCCCGGTACGGGCCGGGCCCTTCCGCCACTGTCGCGCGCCGACACTGCCGCTCAAATGAGAATCTGGATCGCTGGCGGTGCCCCCTGCCCGCCATAGAATCTTGTTCATTCCGGAGAACAAAAAAGGCGCTGCCAGGTGGCAGCGCCTTTTTTGTTTCAAGCTGGCTAAATTCAGATTCGGTCTATCGCTTCCGCTTTACCTTACGCTTGGCCCTGGCCACAGCCTTTTTCGCCTTCTTTACAACTTTCCTGGCCTTGGCTCGGCCCTTGGCCACCCGCGCCTTCACTTTCTTGGTGGCGCGTTTCACCTTCCTCTTGGCTTTTTTCTCAGCAGGCCGAACAGCGGCCACCGCTTTGTTCGCGGTCGCTACGATCTTCCCCAAAGCCGATCCAACACTCTCCCCTACATTCACCAATACATCGTCGCCCGTCTGGGAATCAGCCATATGTTCTCCTCTTCAATCCGATTTTCAGAATCGACCCTCGATTGAGCAGGCATCATACTCTCGCCTCTGCGCAATGGCCATAGGCAGGTTCGGGTAGGGGCGGATCGGAAAGCCGATCCCTCCTATTGACATCCGATAGGAGAAAGTCTATCCTCCTATCAAGCTTCTATAGGAGAGCGCGAACCCGCAAATCACCTTATGGCTTCCCAATCTTCCAATCTTCTGCAAGGCACACTCGACCTGCTGATCCTGAAAACGCTGGCCCTCGGTGAGCTCCACGGACTCGGCATCTCGCGCCGCATCGAACAAGTCACGCAAGGCACCTTCCAGGTAAAAGCCGGCTCGCTGTTCCCGGCCCTGCATCGCATGGAGCAGGCCGGCTGGCTCTCTTCGTTCTGGGGAGAGAGTGAAAACAATCGCCGCGCCAAATACTATCGCCTTACAAAATCCGGCCAGCGTCAACTTGATACCGAAACGAAAGAATGGGCGCGCATCGCCCTGGCCATGACCTCCGCACTCGAATCGAACTAAAGGACTTCTCATGCCATCGAAAGTCGGCAGTCTCTGGCGGAATCTGTTCGGCAAATCCTCGCTTGACAACGACCTCGACCGGGAACTTTGCGCCCATCGGCAACTTCTCGCCGACGAAAAAATCCGCGACGGCATGGATCCTGCGACGGCTTACCGCCTGGCGGCCATCGAACTAGGCGGCGTGGAACAAGTAAAAGAAAGAGTTCGCGAAGTGCGCATCGGCAATACCCTCGACAACCTCTTGCGCGATTTCCGACAAGCCGCCAGAAATCTGCAAAAGAACTTCAGCACCACCATTTTGGCCACCCTGATGCTGGCACTTGGCATCGGTGCGACCACGCTCATTTTCAGCGTTTTTTATTCGGTTCTCCTGCGGCCCCTTCCCTTCAGCCAACCAGAACGCCTTGTCGGAATCTCCGAGACACGCCTGCAAAAAGGCTGGAAACAAAGCTCGTTCATGGAGGCAAATTTCTGGGACATTCGCCAACGGAACAAATCGTTTCTGGACGTCGGCGCGATCAATGGTGGCTACGGCAACGGAGCCATGGTGCTCACGGGATTTGGCGACCCCGAAAACACCGCCGTCGCTTACACGTCGGCGCAGTTTTTCTCCATCCTCGGCGTCAACCCGGCGCTCGGCCGCCTGTTTTATTCAGACGAAGATCAGCCTGGACACAACCGGCAAGTCATTCTCCTTGAAAATAAATACTGGAAAACGCGCTTTGGCGGTTCGCCGCAGGTTATCGGACAGACCCTGCGCCTCGACGGTCGCCCGTACCAGATCGTAGGCATCCTTCCGCCCGGCGAGCCCTGGCTGGATTCGGCGGATGTTTTCATACCCATGTCGTACAGCCCGGACGCCAACCGTGGCAGCTTTGAATATTCGGTAATAGCCCGTCTGCTCCCAGGAGTCTCCCGGCAAGCCGCCCAAGCCGATTTGCAAGCAATCTCGACGGCGCTCGCCCACGAATATCCGTTGCCGGATGAAGGCATGGGTACCCTCATCAGTTCCTCGGAGGAATGGGGCGCCAACAGAAATCTTCGCCGCGCGCTTTGGGTGCTGCTCGGTGCCGTCGGATTCTTGCTGCTCATCGCCTGCGTGAATCTCGCCAATCTCCTTTTGGCAAAAGCCACGGCTCGCTCCCGTGAAATCGTCGTTCGGGCGGCTCTCGGAGCAAGTAAAGGTCGTCTAGTACAACTCGTCCTGTGCGAAGCGCTCCTTCTCGGAACCCTCGGAGCTGCGTGCGGCCTGCTACTGGCAAAATTCGGAATCGCTATTCTTCGCACCTCTGAAATCGCCGGCGTGCCCCACCTGACGGAAATCTCCCTGAGCGGGTGGGTTCTTTCGTTCACGCTGGTCACCACGCTCGCCGTCAGCGTGCTCTCAGGACTTTTTCCCGCTCTCGAAACTTCTTTCAAAAATCTTACTGCCGCGCTCCGGGAAGGTGACCGCAGTCAAGCTGGCAGCCGCTCACACACGCGGCTTCGGGCCACACTCGTTACCATCGAAGTCGCTCTGTCCTTTATCCTTCTCGTCGGAGCGGGCCTGCTCGTCCGCAGCTTTGACCAACTCCTCCGCGTTGATCGCGGTTTCCACTCAGAGCACCGCCTGTTCTTCTCCGTAAATCTGCCCGGTTCCTACGACCGCAATCGCCTGGAAGATTTTCTCCGCCGTTACCCTGATCGGGTGAGCCATCTTCCCGGAGTGCACTCCGTTGCCGCGGTCAACACGCGTCCCATCATTGGCCGCGACCCGGGCATGGGCATCGTTTCCGAAGAACAGTCCAGCGCGCAGCTGGCCAGCATCCCCTGGTCCAGTTGGCGCTTCATAACGCCGGACTATTTCCGCACGATGAGCATTCCTCTGCTCAAAGGCCGCGAATTCAATTCTCAGGACAGAAAGGGAGCCCCCTGGCGCGTCGTCATCAGCCAAAAACTCGCCGAGCTCTTGTGGCCCGGCCAGGATCCCATCGGCCGCCACGCCGTACTATGGAAAGGTCAAGGCAGCAACTTGGCCGAGGTTATCGGTGTTGTCGGCAACATCCGGGACCACGGACTCGACTCCGACCCCACACTTATCGTTTACATCCCCTATTACGGCACGATATGGACTCCCCTTGATATCGTCGTGCAAACGGCCGGCGCTCCTACCACGATTGTTCCCGCTTTGCGAGCAGCTCTTTCCGAATACGATCCCACTCTCCCTATCTCCGATATACGAACGGGCGACGAACTCGTCGACACTTCGCTCGGGCCACAACGCCTGAATGCTTCTCTTCTCGCGCTGTTCGCCGCCATCGCCCTGGTCCTTTCGATGACCGGCATCTACGGTGTGCTCGCCTATTCGGTAGCCAAGCGCACCGCCGAAATTGGCGTCCGCGTGGCCCTGGGCGCCAGTCACCAGAAAATCTTTCAATTGATAATGGCCCAAGGCATGAAGCCGGTCATCGCGGGAATCGTCATCGGCCTGGCTGGAGCCATGGCGCTGTCGCGATTCATGATGAGTCTGCTGTTCGGCGTCAGCCCTGCGGACGCCATCACCTACATCGCCGTGGCCGTCATGATTGCCTTCACCGCCTTGGTCTCCTGTTACGTTCCGGCCCGCCGGGCTCTGACCATCAACCCGGTAACCGCCCTCCGCGAAGAATAAAAGTGCAGCACATTTCCTGCAACCGCCATCGCGGGCGGCAACTTCGAATTCAATTGCCGCAAAACCTGCTACCGTAGCTACTGCCAAATCCTCGACGAGGCCTCTGCATGTCCGGATTGCCCAAACCTGAAACCGCGCCCCCACCGGTAGCAACTCCGGTCCCTGCAAAAACCAAGTTTCTTCAATACTCCAGCTTCACCATGGCACTCCTGCAAAGCGCCTGCACTGCCGTAATCGCTGTCAGCGGCATCCGCGTGGCTATCGGCTTGACTGCATTGAGCGCTGCCGCAGGTATTCATGCACCCGCGCACGGCTTCCACCGGGATGCCATTCGTATTCCCATGATGGTCCTGGCCCTGGCGGGCTCACTGGCAAACTTATTTGTGATTTGGAAAATCAGGCACTTACGCAACAAACCTGCCGCGCGCTGGCGCGTCCAACCACCGACTCGCCGGAAAATAAACTCCGAGCGGCTGCAAATCGCCCTTTCGGTCCTAACGCTTCTCCTTCTGACTGTTGAGTGGATCACCCACCCGATGGTTCATCGCTGGCCGTAGAGTCGTCTTCGGATTCTTTCATCGCTTTCGCCAGGCGTTCGTGCAGCCGCTCGCTGTACCCCACCGGCAACTCAAAGGTCCGCTCATCGGCCGTCAAAATCAAAATGTTTCGCGTCGAATCCAGTATCGCCGAGCAAATCTCGCAGTGCTCCAGGTGCTTCTCGATATCCTCGCGAACAGCGACAGCCACTGTTCCATCCAGATATTCCGAGATGTAGTCCCACACATGTTTGCATTCCAGCTTCATGCGTTTCTCCAGAACCAGCTCTTCCGCGCTGGAGCGGTCGTCTCGAGAAAAGGAACTAGTTTTTTCTGCAAAAGCATGCGCGCTCGGTGCAAACGCACCTTTACGACGTTGGCGCTCGTGCCCAGCACGGCAGCCGTTTCGTCCACGTTTAACTCTTCCAAGTCCCGCAGCGTAAATACTTCGCGATAAATATCCGGTAATTCCTCGACCGCAGAACGCACGGCTTCGCGTATTTCCATACGTTGCAATGCTTCGAGTGGAATCTCGCGCCAGTCCGTCAAAAACGCCGGAGTGTAATCGCCTTCCAGCCCCTCTGAATCCTCGGTGGATTGCTCGAGCGATACCTCTCTCGCGGTCCGCGTTTTTCGCAGTCGTTTGCGACCTGCGTTCATCGCAATGGTCACCAGCCAGGTACTGAACTTGGCTTCCCCGCGAAACGAGCCCAGATGGCGATAGGCGCTAATCACCGCCTCCTGCGCGGCGTCCTCCGCTTCGGTCTCATTCTTCAAGATCGCAAAGCACGTCAGATACACCATTCGCTCATACGGCCGGATAAGCTCATGAAACAGTTCCTGCTCGCCGCTCACAATGCGCGCGATGAGCTCGGATTCCGGGTTGGATTCAGTCGCCATTGTAAACTACAAATCGGTCGCAACTGCTGCCGGGCCGTGCGCCGGCTCTGTCCGAGGAGGCGCACCCGGCGCGGCGCGGCCTGGCAGCATTACGTTGCAGGCGTGCGCCATTACCCGTTAAAACCGTTCCAGCTTTGCCACTCCAAACACCGCATGGAATCTTTCGCAATATATGGCCACCGCCTGATATTTCCCCAGGTCAGCCGCCTGCGGCAAGGGGTAGTTTTGCTCTCCCTGATTTCCTTTCAGCAAGCCCAGCTCCACATGGTCCAGTTGGCCCTTCGCGATCCCCGATTGCAGTGCCGTATCATCTGCCCGCACCAGCAACACATGAACATCAGGCCCGTTGGAGGTCGAAAGATCGGACAATCGCAGGTACTGCCGTCCGTCCGCATTCTTATAGATCGTTGCGCGCCCCTTTGTAGGGTGCGCTTTTCCTTCAAGAGTGCCAGTCCATTGCGGCTCCGGATCGCCGTTTGCAGCAAACGGAGCCGCCTCATTCACACGTTGATTGATGAAAAGTTTCTCCGGCCGGAACGCCCACCACATTCCCGTCAAAACCGGAATCGCCGCCATCGTCAAAAGCAATTTGTTTCTCGAAACCCAGGATATCGTTTTTGAGCGCATCGTTTTTCTCCAGAAAAGAGGCGCCGGACTTGCGAGTGCGGCGCCTCTTCTTCAAGTTCCTTAAAACTTCTCCAGCGGCGCAGTTCCAAAGTTCGCGTTAAACCGCTCGCAATAGATCGACACCGTCCGGAACTTGCTCAAATCTGTCCCCGTCGGGATTTCATAGTTCTGGTCGCCTTCGTTCCCTTTCAGCTTGCCTAGCTCCACGCGCTCAGTCTTTCCAGGCAGAAAATTTGCGTCATCCGCCGAATCCATTGCCGCCACCAAAATCACGTGCACGTCAGGACCGTTCGAAGTCTTAAACCCCGTCAGCCGCAAGATCACCAGTCCGTCTGGCGCTTGATAAATCGTCGCGCGTCCTTCCGTCTTGTGAACTCTTCCGTGAAACTTTCCGGTGACCAGTGCCTTGCCTTTCTCGTCGTGCTTCATCGAATCCTGTTGCATGGCGTCTTGCGCGCTGCCGAGCGGAGCAAGAAGCGCTCCTTGCACAAGAAAACCAGCCGTCAAAGCCGCCGCCGCGAACCCCGCCTTTTTCATGTATTTCATCTAACCTCCCCTTTTTCTTTAGTTTGCGGGAGCGATTTGATCAGCGCTCGTCCCCGTCCGCCGTATAAGAGTGGGCCCGCCAGGAAAGGTTACCGGGTGTCTTGCACGAACCGGCCGAAGCTAACTGCGAGTCTCTCGCCCGGAGTTCTGGAAATTCCCGGAAACTTTTTCTCGAGCCTTCTCGTACCTATCTCCAACACCGGCGCTTCGCCGGTAGGAGGCTTCAAACAATGTTCAATGGCATCCAGGCATCCGCGCGTAAGGCTTTGCTGCTCTCGTCCTCGGTTCTAGTTTTAGTCGCACCGACCGTCTTGGCCCAAACGGCGCCCAGCGCGCCGGCAGGCGACCGCTGGCTTCACGTCCGCGTGATTGATTCCAGCGCCAAGGGTGAAACCGTCCGTGTCAACGTTCCGCTGGACCTTGCTGAAAAGGTTCTCCCCACGATTAACAAAAGCCGCCTTCACAATGGCAAAATCAAAATCGAAGATGCCAAGATGAATGACGTTGACCTGCACAGCATGGTCGACGCCATCCGCAGCGCCAAAGACGGAGAGTACGTCACGGTGCAAGGCACAGACCAGGACGTGCGCGTCGCCAAGTCCGGCGGCCATCTGATCGTGCATGTGAGCGACAAGAGCGGCAAGAAGACGGACAAGACGGACAAGACAGACAAGCGATCGTCTGAAGTCGAAGTTAAAATTCCAATGAAAGTTATCGATGCCCTGTTTTCTGCCGGGAAAGATGAACTCGACCTGGTCGCTGCACTCCACGCCCTGTCCGCGCAAGGCGACACGGAACTGGTTTCCGTCAAGGACAGCGAAAACACGGTTCGCGTCTGGCTGGACTCTAAAAACGTCTCGGACTGATTGCCCGTCCGGCACCGGGAGGGATTTCGCCCTCCCGGTGCCGCGGCGCTTCGCCTTCATGCAGTCGGGCTTTTGCTCAGCGCAGCAGCCGCAGGCGAGGCGGTTTTGATTTTTTCTCTCGCTCGGCTCGGCATTTTCTAGGACTCAACTGAGGAGAACCAATCATGATTCTGCTTGCAAAATTCGCTCTCGCCGTCACCACGACCGTAGCTGTCGCCGGCGTATATACCTTTCGCGAAGGCGTAATCCGCGTCGATGTCGATGAGCATCACGAAGGTGGCTCACACGTCCATTTCTGGCTGCCTGCCGCGGCGGTCCCTGCGGCCCTGCACTTCGCTCCCAAGCACCACATCGCCCATGCGGCTGACAAAGCCCGCGAATTCCTTCCCATTGCCCGCACCCTGATCCATGAACTTGAAAAGTATCCCAACGCCGACTTTGTTGACGTTCAGGACGGCGAGGACCATGTGCAGATCCGTACGCGTAACGGAAAACTGCAGATCGACGTCCATGAATCCGACGATACGGTGCACGTTCTGGTACCGCTCTCCACGCTCGAAGATGTCTCCGTCCAGCTCGAAAATCAGATTCCGACCGCCTAACGTGCCAAGGAGCGGCAGTAGCTGCTCCCTGGCAATCCTTTTCCCCGCCTGGACTACGGCTTACACGCGCGGCGCTCCGATCACTCCTCCTCTTTGCCCGCAGCTTCCTTGGCCGGCTGAAAATAGACTTCTTCAAACATCGTGTCTTTCTTCCAACCGGCTCGCATCAGGATTCCGCGGCCATTCTCAACCATGTTCGGATGCCCGCACAAATAGCCGGTCGTCTCCTCCGGTCGCAGCCCCCAGGCGTCGACATATTTTCGAATCAGATCATCCACGCGTCCCGTTTCTCCCTGCCACGCCGCATCCTCCCAGGGACGGCTCACCGTCGAGGCAAATTTCAGCCACGGAACTTCACCCGCAATCTTCTCCATCTCATCCTTATAACCAAATTCCCAGGACCGGCTGGCACCCTGCAAACAGTACAACTTGTGCGCCCCCGGCATGGGGCTCCCGCCGCTTTTCCAGTCCCGGTACAGGGTCCGCACATAGCTCACAAAAGGCGCGAGGCCGGTTACGGTTGACAGCAGCAGATGCTTTGTACGTCCGCTCCGCAAATCCAGCGTAAATCGTCCTTTGGCAATTTTCCGGCAAAGCAGCGTATCGCCTTCCTGCAATTTGTAAAGATGTGGCGTCAGGCCGCCTTGCGGGACCAGTTCAATGAAAAACTCTAGCGTTTCCTCGTAAGGCGAGGACACGATCGAGTACGCCCTTTCGATACGATGCTCGCCCTGTTCCACTCCGAGCGTCGCATACTGCCCCGCTTTGAAACTGAATGGCCCGCCCGGATCCACCTTCACCAGCCACAAATCCTCGGACAAATCCCGTCGCTCCAATATCCGCGCCTGATAGTGTTTTTCTGAGACCTGCAAATGCTTTTCCGTGGGATCGGCCATCCGCACTCCTTTGCTGCAATCCTCCTATTTCATCACAAAAAGCATTCGGGCGGAGCATTCTCTGCCTCCGCCCGAATGCAACGACTTGAATTCGCCTGGACTAGCGGTTGGGCTGCTTCTGTTGTTGCTGCGTCCGATCCATCATCTGCTGCCGCATGGCCTGCGGATCAAACTGCTTCACCGGCCCGGTAATGTGGTCTTGGGCGTCGACAACCAGCTTCACCAGAATCATAGTTCGCGTGGGACTTACTTCCTTCACGACCCCAAACGGAGAAACCAGCTCACTTGTCCAGAGGTCGCCTCCATCATTGCCATTGCTTTTCCAGTGCTGGCACACAAACGTTCCGCCCGGCACCGTGACCGTTTCCGCGCCAACCGGCTCCCACTTGGTGACGCCATCGGTCAACTTCTGTTTCGCCGGGTCCGTCATGTGGAAAGGAATCTCCATGGCTGCCTGCCCTTCGCGCTGCACCACGAGCCGGTGAATCTCAAAATCCTCCTTGGTGAAGAGAATTTTCCCGTACGCAGGCTTACCCGTTTGCTTGTCTTCTCGCGCAAACTCAAACCAAAATCCGTCCTTGCCATCTACTTTTTCCGTGCCCACAACGGTCATTTCCTGTCGATCCCTGGAATCGCTGCCTTGTCCGGCGTGGGTCGTCTCGTAAATGGCGCCCTTTCCCACTTCAGGGTGAATCACGCCGGCAACCGACGGTCGTGGAAAAAAATTCTGTCCCATCTGCGCCCAGGCTGGCGCCGCCGCCAGCAAACACGCGAGTCCAACCAGTCCAGCCACCTGCTCTCGCCTCATGTTCAGCTCCTTACCAGCCCTACAGCGGATGCCGTGGTTGCGGCTGGCTCCCGGTCGAACTATTCGTATGCCAGCGCCACAACCGGATCATAGCTCGCCGCACGAAAGGCGGGATATGCCGCTCCTGTTGCCGCTCCCGCCAAAGCCAATCCCACCGCCGCAAACACCCAGCTGGGCGAAATTAATATCGTCAATCCAGGATTGGTCTCGCGCAAAATCGCCTGCGTCAGAAATGTCAACAACAACCCAAAGGTCGTCCCCATCAGCGTAAGGATGAAAGTTTCCCCGAGCAGCATCCGCACCACATCGAAACGCGAGAAGCCGAGCGCCTTCAAAACCCCAATCTCGCGCGTTCGCTCCATCACCATCGTGTGCATGTTCAGCAGAATCACCAGAAAGCTGATCACCACTCCCAATCCGACCATCGACCGCGTGAACGGTCTCAGTTGCGGCAAATTCGAAGAGGTCATCAGCGTCACATATTCAGAAAGCGAACGAACGCTGTTGTCCTTCCCCAATTTAAGAATTGCCGCCCGCGTCGCTTCCGTATCCCCTTTACTTCGTACGTAAAACATGGAAACCCGCTTGTCCGCGCCGGCAATCTCCTGGGCGGTCTTGATCGGAATAAAATATCGCGCGCCCTTGCCATGCCCCACAATTCCGCAAACCGTGAACGTGCGGTTCAGCAGCGTTACCGTGCTGCCCACCTTCAAGCGCTTCGATTGCGCCATGATGTCGTCTGCAATCACTTCATCCGGATTCTCAAACGGCCTTCCGGCGCGAAACAGGAATCCTTTGCTCAGTGCATTGAATCGTTTGTAATCGATCCCGTAAATCATCACTAAGTTCTTTGGTTCCGTCAGGATAACCGTGGGCGCAACCTCGTCCACGCCCGGCAGGGCGGCAATCTGATCACCGAGCGATTCCTGCATCACCGCGCTTGAAAACGCAAAAAAGATCGAAGAGTTCGGCGGCTGCACCAAAATATCCGCGCCCACTCCTTCAACCCGCTTCCCCCATTCAGAAATCACGCCCGAGGTCATTCCCACAATCAACAAAACCAGAATCACCTGGATGGCGATCGCCAGCACGCTCAAAAAACTTCTGAGCGGGCGCGCCACGATGCTGCCCCAGAACATCTGTACGAGTGAAAATGGTCCGTCGTAGGTGTCAGTCATGAAGAAAAACCATTGTCGTACTGTATCACCTTCATTTTGCAGGGGTCAAAACTGATCACTCCAAAAATTTCCCGGCGCCAGTGCAAGCGCCCTGCCGAATGTGCTGCGCAATATTTTTTCTGAGTTAAGTTTTCAACACAAGTGTGAGTAAGCTTGTGGAAATCCCCCGTTAATTTGGGGTAACTCCCAACGTTGCAACACTCTCGCCCGCTTTGCACAATTTCTGTGCAACTTTCGTTTCCGCGCCGGATGTTCCGCAGGCCGCAAAAAATTGTTCTGGAAAATTTTCTTCTTGAAAAATGACGGACAGGAGAGTACAAAGTCGGAAGCGTCGTCGGTGTTTGAAAATCTCAGGTGCGAATTCCGTTTCTCTTTTTCCTGAAATTACTCAGTACCATTTCGGCGGCTTTTCCAAATGAATCGCAATGGTCTGCTTGGCGTCGGTCACGTCGTACCAGCGGCCGTACGTCTTCCAGCCCTCTGCCACGATCTGCACGAGGACGCGGCCGAGCGGCGCTTCCTGCACATGCGCCATGCCTTCGCGATTCGTCTTCACGTTCAATTCCAATTTCTTGTCCTTCGACAGCTTCCGCTCTTCAATGTATTTCACATACACGCTGGCGTTTTCGACGGGCACATTTTTTTCGCCGCCCTTGATCTCGATCGTCAACCGGCAGGTCGCGGCGGCCGCCTGCGCAGGAGCCGAAGGGGCCGCTGGCGGCTGCGCTTCCTGCCCAGCCGCGCGTATTCCGGCTCCTGCGAGTAGACCCCACGCCATCCCCATGGCGATAACTGGACGAATTCTCATTTTTCGCTCTCTCCATCCTCTACGGAAGGACCGTCGCCGGTCAAGTGCCTGGCTTTGCACTTCGATGCCTGTTCGCCCTGGCGTGCTGCATCACCAGGGCCGACGGCCCATGGAAACTCTTCGGTCTCCACAATTTGACTCACTTCCACTGCTCCTGTAACGTCTCTAGAATCTGCTTGGCTGGCAACTGCAGCGTTCTGCCGTTCCGCTGAAGCCCGAGTCATTGTTCATTTCCGTGCAGCGATCACGCACCGCCGGAGTTCTCTGCCGCCATTGGCCAGTTCTGGAGGTTTTCTCATGGGTTTTGCTACAAACGCCATTCATGTCGGGCAAGAGCCTGACCCATCCACTGGCGCCGTCGTCGCGCCCATCTACCAGACCTCTACCTACGTCAACCCCGAGCTCGGCAAAACCAAAAACGGCTACGACTACGCGCGCACCAATCATCCCAATCGCAAGGCCCTTGAACGCACGCTGGCAAAGCTGGAAGGGGGCCAGTCCGCCTACGCCTTTTCCTCCGGCATGGCAGGCATTGACGCCGTTTTCCGGCTCTTGCGTCCCGGAGACCACGTCGTCCTTTCCGAAGCCGTCTATGGCGGCGTCTTCCGGCTGTCGACGCAGCTCCTGGTTCTTTTCGGCATCGAGTTCAGTTTTGTGGACACCTCGGCTCCGGAAGCAGTCCTTTCCGCCTTCCGCGCCAATACCAAAATGCTGTACATCGAGACGCCCACCAATCCCACCATGCGCGTCGCGGATATTGAATCCCTCTGCAAGCTCGCGGGCGAGCGCAACATCACGGTCGTCGTGGACAACACCTTCCTTAGCCCCTTTCTGCAGCGTCCCATTGAACTCGGCGCCCACATCGTCGTCCACTCCATGACCAAATATCTCAACGGCCACAGCGACTCTACCGGAGGAGCGGTGATCCTCACGCGTCCTGAAGACGCCGAAAAAATTTACTTCATCCAGCGCTCTGCCGGCACGGGGCTGGCCCCCATGGATTGCTTCCTGATTTCCCGCGGAATCAAAACGCTGGCCCTGCGCATGCTCCAGCACAACGCCAACGGCATCGTCGTAGCCCGCCACCTCGACGCCCATCCCAAAGTTCGTAAAGTGTTTTATCCCGGACTGCCGACCCACCCGCAACACGATATCGCTCGCAAACAGCAAAAAGGACCCGGCGCCATGCTGTCTTTCGACGTGGGCTCGCTCGATGCCGCCCGCCGGTTTCTCAATCAAGTGAAACTGTGCGCTCTGGCCGAGAGTTTGGGAGGAGTTGAAACCCTAATCTCGCTACCCGCCCTGATGACCCACGCTTCCATGCCCAAGGAAACGCAGGAGCGAGTAGGCATCACCGAAGGACTGGTTCGTCTGTCCGTCGGCATTGAAGACGTCGAAGACATCATCGCCGACCTCGACCAAGCCCTGCTCTACGTCTAGAACAGGGATAGAGCCCCCAGGCGCTCTGTTTTCCAGCCGCTCGGACATCGAAATTCGCTCGTCGGTGGTCCCGGCCTCCATCCTTATCGCAACTCGCTATTTCCCGGTCTCGTGAAGCCCTACTTCGTCGCGTCTCCAATCCAGCGCAAATAGTCCCCGGCTCCGGCTGCAATCTTCAGGACCAGGAACTCCGCCACTTCATAGCTGTGCAACCTCCTGACTTCGTTCCGGAGCTCGCGCACTCTTCCTGCAGTCGTCTTGATCACCAGCTGATACTCCCTGGCTTTCTCCAATTTCCCTTTCCAGCGGTAATACGATTCGACCGGCGCAGTTCCCAAATTCACGCAAGCCGCAAGTCGACGCCCCACCACGGCCCGCGCAATTTTCCGTCCCTCGGCAATCGATCCGCAGGTTACCAGGACAATCCGGGTGCTCCTCGCTTGACTCATACCTCGCTCCTTGCTGGAATCCGCCAGCTTCACTCGCTCGCGCGCAGCCTCGCATTCACTCGGGTTGCCGTGGCGCGGGAGGCGCGGAGCGCGGCAACCGGAAACTCTGCCGGTAACCCCGGGGGGTCGCGGCAGTCGAGGGACTCTTCCTAGCCCGCGCGGAGTCAAAACTGCCGGTCGCGCAGCCATTTCCCTTTGCAGCCGCAAGCGGTCTGAAGTCGCGAAGGCCCTATTGCGGAGTCCGCTCCGGCTGCCCGGCAGGAATGTGCTGGAGCAGCTCGAGGAATACCCCGTTGGTCCACCCGAAGCCGATGACGTTGGCTTGATAGCCGGAACTGAGGGCCAGCTCGGAAGACCGGGTCAGCGCATTGTATTTTTCCCGGATTGTTCGGCCCCGATGGAAATCTTCGATGACCATGGACACAAATTTCGTCGAGAGGCGGTCGGCTTCCGGCTTGAAGCCATAGCGCCGCATGCCTTCGGTCGCGAGTAACTGCATCGGCGCCCAGGCAAATGGAAAATCCCACTGCACTCCGCTATCCCGGGTGCTCATCACCAATCCTCCTGCCTGCTCCAGCATTCCCATGCTTTCCACCACTCGCTTCGCCTGCTCGGGCGTGGCCAATCCGGCCCACAACGGATAAAACGTCGTCGCATAAACGTATTCGGACCGTTGCTGTTTTGCAAAGTCGTAGTCAAAAAACAGCCCGCGTCGCTCATCCCACAGAAACGTCTGCATTTTCGCCCGCCGCTGCTCTGCGCGTTTTTTCCAGTCCTTCGCTTCTCGGTCCCGGCCCAGAATCGTACTGATACGCGCAAAATCCCGTTCGGTCTTATAGAGCAGGCTGTTCAAGCACACTGCGGCGAAGTGGTGGGTGTTTGCTCCGTAAGGTCCAAACCGAAAGGAAATATCAAAACCAGACTCGCGCATCGCGCGGTCGCCCTTGTAAAATTCCGAACTCAGGGCCACCGACTCCGTGCGGTCGCAGTTCGCCTCCGAGGCCCCGCTCACCTCCCGGCAGACCTTGACGTCGTACGCTTTTCCGGCAAACGAGTCGCTGGAATTTTCCGTCGTGCGCGCAACCAGCAATCCCCGGCTTAGTTCTGGATGTCCGACAAGATAGGACGCCACTTTCTCGTAGTGATCGGTTTCATCCTTCAGACTTTCTGGGGTGGGGCCATCGCCAAAATCGTAGTAGCGCGAAAGTCCAGTCGATCCGGCCTGGTGTTCCGGCCTTCCCCACAGCGCGTAATCTTTTTTTGCTCCGCGAAAGGCCCGCGCCAGCCACGGGTTGTCCGTGTGCCCTGCAGCTTTTTCGGCTTCATACACTTCCAGAATCATGGACGACAGGAAAGGCTGCTGCGAGCGCGTCAGGTAGTAGGTGCGGTTGGCGTTAAGCACCGCCCCGTAGTGCGCAATCTCAAACAGGAAATTTTCAACCATTCCGCGCGCCAACTCGCGGCGGCGGTCATGCAGGAGCCCGCGGATGATGAAGTAGCTGTCCCAGCCGTACATTTCATTAAATCTTCCCCCCGGCACAACATAGGGATGCTCGAGGTAGAGCAGCCCGGGCGGGCTGAGTTCTCGCGGATCGATCTCGCCGAGCGCCGTAATTTTGCGGGGCAGATGCTGCAACTCGATCTTGCAGCGCTCGCCCAGCGCTTTGATCGCCGGCGTGATGGGATATTCCAAGGGCAGGTACAGGATGGATTTGCCGGCCAGTTTGGGATCAACGATGGTGGCGCAATCCGCAAGCGAGCGCGTTAACGTCGTCCATCCGGCTGAAATATAGCGCAGGACGTCGTCCCGTCGCTGCTCCTGGCTTTCGCCGGAAACGGCCTGCGGCGCAGGAGCTGCAAAGGCTGGCCCATGGGGCATCACGAGCGATGCCGCCAGCAGGAACAACGCGCGCCGCAAGCGAGCTAGAGTTTCCACCGAGTCTCGATCCGTTCCCCGGTCCGTTCGGCACGGTCCGGTTCGGAATTTCGGGGTTGCCGCCGGGCTTCTTCAGCGTAAACCATTCTTGTCGCATTCTGCCATCCCTTCGCTCCAGCCGGACGCGCACGAATGGCCCTGGCGGAGCGTGGCGGACCCACGCTCGTTTTTCTGCAGACCTTCGGGGGTCTGCCGCCAACTTGAATTTCAGTGCCCAGAGCCGCCCGGCCCCTCTGGTCCGCTTCCCCGCCCGTTTACGCTTTCCGGGGTACAGCATTCCACTACTTCCGGGGCCGTCACCTCCAAGCTAGAATGAATCCATGACCACCTCACCGATCAAATTTGGCACCTCCGGCTGGCGCGGACTGATTGCCGATGACTTCACCTTTGCCAACGTGCGCCTCGCCGTGACCGCCATCGCCCAAAATGTTCTAAGTAAGTCGCGGACGCCGGTCGTTCTTGTGGGCTACGACACCCGTTTTTTTTCCGAAGAGTTCTCGCAACTGGCTGTCGATACCCTGGAAGCCCACGGCGTCCATACGCTGCTCTGCGACACCTTCACTCCTACTCCGGCGATCGCCTACGAAATTCAGCGCTGTAAACTCGACGGCGCCATCAACTTTACCGCCAGCCACAACCCGGCGGCCTATCACGGCCTGAAATTTTCTTCCTCCGATGCCGGGCCCGCACTTCCTGAAGTCACCAAGGACATCGAAGCCCGCGTCAGCAAACTTCTGGAATCCGGCCAGCCGCTCCCGGCCGCTGCTCGCGCCCAGGGCGAGGCGACCAATCTTCGCGCTGGCTATCTCGAACGTCTCGGCGAGCTCGTGCGCTTCGATGTTCTGAAAAAAACTAAGCCTAAATTCGTCGTTGACGCGTTGCACGGCTGCGGCGCTGGCTATCTCGACAAAATCCTGGCCGATCACGGCATCGCGGTCCACACCATCCGCGCGGAACGCGATTGCCTTTTCGACGGTACCGGCCCCGATGTCTCGGAAGAAAATCTCGCGCCGCTGCGACGGCTGGTCGTTGAAGAAAAAGCCCTCGCCGGTCTGGCCACCGACGGCGACGCCGATCGCTTCGGCATCGTCGACCGCGACGGCACCTGGATTCAGCCCAACCTCATCCTGGCCCTCCTCTACGACTACCTGGTCGAGTCGCGCGGCTGGAAACTGCCGCCCGCGCGCAGTGTCGCCACCACGCAGATGCTTGATGCCGCCGCCAGAGCCCACGGGCAAACCACGTATCAAACCCCCGTCGGATTCAAATACATCGGCCAGCTGATTCGCGAAGACAAAATTGCCTTTGGCGGAGAAGAAAGCGCGGGCCTCACAATCCGCGGACACATTCCGGAAAAAGACGGGATCCTCGCCTGCCTGCTGGTCGCTGAAATGACCGCCGTGCGCGGCGCCTCCATCCAGGAACAGGTGCGCGCCCTGTACAAGAAGCTCGGCCGTGAATTCTGGCCCCTTCGCGAAAACCTGCACCTCACAGACGAACAAAAAGCAAATGCGGTACGACGGGTGGCCGTGGACGCTTCGACACTTCTCCATCGGAAAGTTGTATCGACCGACCGCACCGATGGAGCAAAATTTGTATTTGAGGACGGTTCTTGGATGCTGCTGCGGCTGAGCGGCACCGAACCTCTTTTGCGCCTTTATGTCGAAGCTGACAGCGCCGCCGCTTCCGCCAAACTGGCAAGGGAGGCGTCGCGTTGGGTTCTCGAGGGCTGACGAGAAAAGATTTGAACGCTGGTGATAAAATTCGTGCTCTGCTGCACCGCCACGGCCGCGGACTTCTCGGCCTTCTGGTGCTGCTGCTCGTGGTGCACGACATTTTCGGCACGCACGGCTTTCTGGCCATGCGCCGCACGCAGAGCGATATTGCCAGGGTTAAAAAAGATTTGAGCCGCCTCAATCAGGATAATGCGCAGTTGGGTGAAGAGGTCCGGTCGCTCAAGACCGATCCGCGTGCGGTTGAAAAAATCGCGCGCGACGAACTGGGTCTCGCCAAACCGGGCGAAATCGTGATCAAAATTCCACAGGCACAGCAACTTCCGGAGACGGCGTCGGCAAGGCCGTAGCCTTCCTTCTGTTTTTCCAGTTCGTCCGCAAAATGGAAAGCACGAGCATCCCGGCAGTGATCAGCAGCAGTCCGCCGGTGGCCTGCAGCACGGTGTTAGCTCGCTTCGACAAAATCGAAAGCCCGCCGTAGACAAATTCAATATGCACCCAATACACGAGCAGTGAGGTTTTTCCCAGCTGGACGAGCGGACTGAAGCCTTTGGCTGCCGGGCCCCAGCGGCACCAGGCGTATGAGAAATACAGAATCAACAACAGAATTCCGCAGCGCATCAGGAAAAAATTCGGACTTGTATGCCAGTAATCGTAATTTTGCGAAAAATAAATCGGCGAGTGATCGAACAAGATTGAGGCCAGCGATACGCTAGCCCCCGCGGCTCCCAGCAGCAGGAAAAATCTCGAAGAGTTGCGTTGCGCCGCACCCGAGAAGAGCAAGAAGCCGATGCCCAGTCCGGCGAAGGCAAAAGCGGCCCACGGAAAAAGCGGAAAGAGCCAGGGCTGCGGCTTGCCGAAAATGTGGACTCCATCGATATACGATTCAATCGCCCAGTACAAAAATCGCGGACGATAGGTTGTCCAAAGATGCGGAGTGGCGATGGCTACGACAGCGGCGGAAATGAACGCCATGGCAATTCCCCGGTGCCGCGAGACCGCACGGTTGGCCCCGGCGGTGAGCCAGCACAACACGCCCATCAGCATCATGGCAAGACCCAGGATATTTAAGACATCGACACGCAGAAGATCGGTCCACGGCGCGGTGTGAATTCCTAGAACAAATTCCTGCACCCGAAACAGGACCCCCAGGCCAAAGACCTCCGCTCCCCGAAGAATCGTCGTGCGCGCCACCGCATTTCGCTCCACGTCTTTGTCGCGCAATCGCTCGGTCACCAGTGCAAACGAGACTCCGCACAGAAACAGGAATATCGGAGCCGGCAGCGTCGCCGCAAATTGCGACCAGCCGTAAAGCGCCCCCTTCCGCGCCTCAGGACTCAGCCAGGAGTCGTAGCAATGCGCCTGAAACATCACCACGCAGGCTAGCCCGCGCATCCAGTCAATGTATGCCAGACGATCTATTTTTTGCGCCGTGCCCATTTTTATTTGGTCTGTCATTGGCCTGCGTTACAATCCTTGCTTCGCGGAAACGCAACTCGAGAGCCCGGCGTACTTCATGCCCACACCGAAATTCATGACGAGTGGTCTCCTCGAATTCTAACTTGGCTCTCGCTTGCCCGCCACACGCCAACTCGGCCCGGTTCCCCTGTTCAGCCTGTGGGCCGGGCTGTGCCTGGTCGCAGGACTCTACGGATCCTGGCTGGGGCTTGGCGGGAGAGCGCTGGCCGTAACACTTGCCGCATTCGCGTTTTTCCTCCTGGTGATGCTGTTGTCGGCGGCGCGCGGGGTGCCGGAATTCATTGCTTCGCGACTAGGAATGGCCGGCGCGTTTTTTCTGGGTTCCGCTATTTTTGTCTTTTATCTTTTCTATCTGCTGGGCACGGGAACTTTGGCATTTGCGCGCGCCGGAATTGCCGCAGGCCTCATCTTTTTGCCGCTGACGCTGGCGGCTTCGGCCGAGCGCGAGGCCTCCGGCTCCTGGCAGGACTTCCTGACCCTGGCCGGGATCTGGGTGGCCGTGAAATTCCTGCCCCTGCACTGGCTGTGGCCGTATCCGGGCGGGCGATGGGGATACGTGCTCACCATCCTGCTGGCCGTAAATGTGGCGGTAGGGACGTTTCTTTTGCTGCGGCGCACGAGCGGCGTCGGCTACTCAATCGGTTGGGGCCGCGGCTGGGGACGGCCGGTGGCCGGAAGCTTGGTATTGTTCGCTGGCATTGCCATTCCCCTTGGACACGCGCTGCGATTCATTGAATTCGCGCCGCACTGGTCCGCGTGGAAAACTCTGCCGCTGACTGCGCTCGGGATTTTACTTTTTACGGCGTGGCCGGAAGAATTCCTGTTTCGCGGACTGCTGCAAAATATGCTGTCGCGCGCCTCGCAAAGTGAGCTTGCCGGCTGGTGGACCGCTTCCGTGCTGTTCGGATTTTCCCACATTACCAACGGTGGTTTCCCCAATTGGCGCTACGTGATTCTCGCCTCGATCGCCGGCCTGTGCTACGGCTGGACCTGGCGCAAGACCGGGTCTATTTTCGCTTCGGCGATCGTGCACGCGGCCGTGGACATCACCTGGCATTTTCTGTTTCGCTAGAGGAAGCAAGTCGCGGGCCGCTGCCGGTTCAGGCAATTCGCCGGGAGCAATGTCCCATCCGCCGGCGCTCTTGGCCGGGAAAAATCCGTAGCCAGCCTCCCCTTGCGGTCGTGCCCTGGAGCACGAAGCGAAGTGGGGTTGCAGCCCGCTGCCGGTTGCGGCTAAATTGGAAAATCCGGGAACATTTGACTCTGGCGTTGCGTAGCTTGGGATGCGGTGGAGTGTGTGGGCACCCGGCTGATCGGGGAGGACTTGATGGAAACGCTGCGGCAGGACGTTTTCTTTGCTCTGCGTATGATGCGCAAGAACATGGGTTTTACGGTGGCAGCGGTTTTGTGCCTGATGCTGGGGATTGGGGCCACGACCGGGATCTTTACGGTTGTGCATGCGGTACTGCTGAAGCCCCTTCCCTACTCGCATCCCGAGCAGCTGGTGCGCGTATACACCGAGTTTCCTACGTTTCCCAATGGCGGATTGCACCGCTTCTGGACTTCGGCGCCGGAATTTTTCGATTTGCGGCGAGACACGCATTCCTGGGCGTCGTTTGATGCATGGGCCATGGGCAGCGCGAATCTGGCCGGCAAGACGCAGCCGGTTCGCGTGACGGGAGCCGGTGTCAGCGGCGGGTTGCTCGAGAGTTTGGGAGTGGCTCCGCTTAAGGGGCGGCTGATCACGCAGTCCGATGATATTCCCGGCGCTTCCGAGGTGGCCGATATTTCCTACGGAACATGGCAGACGGTTTTTGGCGGGGATGCCGATATCGTGGGGCGGGAAACGGAACTGGACGGAGTGAAGTGCACGATTATCGGAGTTCTGCCGAAAGGATTCCAGTTTCCCCCGGGAGAAGCCGAGCCGGCAAATCTGTGGTCGCCCTTGCATCTCGATCCGGCAAAGCCGGGAGGACGCGGTTCGCACAATTATTATTTGCTGGGTCGCCTGAAAAATGGAATTTCGCCGCAACAGGGACAGGCGGAACTATCCGCACTGGTCGAGGCCTACGATGAGAAGCGCGCGCCCAGCACGCACAGTTTCAGCCCGAAAAATCACACGCTGGTGAGTTTTCCGTTGCAGGATGAGGTGGTCGCAAGCGTGAGGCCCGCGCTGCTGATGCTGTTGGGCGCGGTGGGTTTCGTGTTGTTAATTGCCAGCGTGAATGTGGCGAATTTGTTGCTCGCGCGTGCGGAAGCGCGGCGGCGCGAGATTGCCATTCGTGGAGCCATGGGCGCCGGGGTGCCGCGGCTGGCTCGGCAATTCGTGACCGAAGGCGTTCTGCTTTCCCTCTTCGGAGCAATTCTCGGAACGGGACTGGCCTATGCCGGGATCCGGCTGGTGCAGTTGACCAACGCCGGAGGGATTCCGCGCGCCGATGAAATTTCAATGGATTGGCGAGTGCTGCTGTTTACCTTGGTGACCAGCGTAGCGACGGGAGTACTTTTTGGATTGGCTCCGATTGCGCCGCTGCTGTGGGAAGGAATATCCGGCTCGCTCAAGGATACCTCCGGGAGCACCACGTCATCCGGCGGAGCGCAGATTTTCCGGCGCGTGCTGGTTGCGGGCGAACTGGCCATGGCCCTGGTGCTGCTGGTGGGCTGCGGATTGATGGTGCGGGCATTCTGGAAATTGCAGGAAGTACATACCGGTCTTTCGGCCGATAGCGTGCTGACCATGAGCGTTTCACTCCCCGGCGCAAAGTACAACGATGGAACGAAAACGACGGAGTTCTGGCGACGGTTGGCCGACAAGCTCGAACATTTGCCGGGAGTGCAGTCAGCTGCCCTGGTCTCCGGATTGCCACCGCTGCGTCCGCCCAACATGAACGACACCGATATTGAAGGCTTTGTGAGGAAGCAGGGCGGCCCCATCGAGAATGTGGATTTTTACCAGGCAGTCAGCAAAGACTATTTTTCAACACTGGGGATTCGCCTGCTCGAGGGACGGCTGCTCGACGATCGCGACGTGGGAGACGCGCCGGGAACGGTGGTCATCAACAAAACGATGGCCACCACGTTCTGGCCCGGACAAAATGCCACCGGACACCGGATTCGCACCAACGGAAAAGATTGGATTACGGTTGTGGGCATTGTGGACGACGTGAAAAACGCCGGGCTGGACCGGCCTTCCGGGACCGAGTTGTATTTGCCGTACCGGCAGCCGTCGGCGGCGGGCGTGACGACGATGTATGTCGTGCTGCGCGCCCGGGGCGGAGCGGTAAATTCGCTCGCCGCAGCGGTGCGAGAACAGCTCGGCGAACTGGATTCGTCGATTCCTGTATCGGAAGTGCGTTTGATGGAGAATGTGCTTTCGGTGGCGCAGGCCCGGCCGCGATTCTTGACCCTGCTATTAACGCTTTTTTCCGGAGTGGCTCTGGCGATTGCCACCGTGGGAATTTACGGTGTGGTTTCTTTTTCCGTGGCCCGGCGAACCAAAGAATTTGGCCTGCGCATGGTCCTCGGCGCGCAGAGCGGAGATGTGCTGGGCTTGGTGATGAAACAGGGCGCGGGAATGATCCTGCTCGGGGTCGTCGGAGGGTTGCTTACGGCGCTGGCGTTGACCAGGCTGATGGCCAGCCTGCTGTTTGGGATTGCGCCGACGGATTTGTTGACCTACGCCAGCGTTACGACCGTACTTTTTGGCGTGGCTCTGGCGGCCTGCTACATTCCGGCGCGGCGAGCGACACGAGTCGACCCCATGCAAACGCTGCGCTACGAATGAACCGTATTCGCGGGAGCCGGCTGGATTCTACAGGCCGGCCGGCTGGCCAGCCGTAACCGGAGCCGTCTCGCCGAATTTGCCGGCGACATTGGTCAGATACGTGTCGATTGTTCGGGTGTAGCCCAGAAAAAAGCGCGCCACAAAGCGGAATACAGGATTGTAGATTTCGCCGCGTTCGGTGATGTTCAGCCGGCAGCCTTCCGCTGTGGGCCAAACCTCGTAAATCCAATACCCGCCGAAGGGCAGATTTCGGTCGACGATGTGTGTCACCAGGCGATGGGGGAACCTCGACTCGACAACTTCCATGGTGAGAGCGCCCTGGCCGGTGGTTTCCCGGAAAACTTGCCTGCCTTCCGACGGCGGAAGTATTTCGACCCGCTTCAGCTCGGGTCGCCACGAGGCGCCCTCCGTGAAACCGGAGAGCAAAGAGAAAACCGCTTCAGGTCTCTGGCGGAGCGCGATGGCGCGCGAAACGACGTGCGATTTGGGTAGACAGAAGCCGAGCAAAGCGATCAGAGCGAAGGCCAGAAACAAAACCGCTACGGCGATCAGTACGATTTTAAGCATTGGACCGGCCCCGCTTTTTGGTCATCGCCATAACCCGCATGGAACCGTAGGCCAGGAGTTCCAGCCCCGCGATGGCGCGCTCTTTTTCCCGTGGTTTTAGCTTCGCCAGCACTGCGGCAACCCGTCGCGCGTCCAGGACCGAAGTTGCGGCCATGGCTCTGGCTCCTTGTGGCGTGAGAAACAAAGAAGCGACGCGGCGGTCCGCAGCGGACTGCGTGCGCTCGATATAGCCGAGCGACTCCAGTTTCTGAATGGCGGCGGAAAGAGTCGAAGCGCGAACGCCCAGGTGGGCTGCCAGTTGCGATGGCGCAACCGCACTCGTTTCCCGCAAGTGGGCGAGGACTGAAGCGTCCCGTGAGGACAACCGATAGGCTGTGCTGCGGGCGCGCACGTGACGCGTGTGGCAGGCCAGATAAATCTTGGGATAAGCGCGTTGAATGCGCTCAATGTCGAGGGTGCTCATAGAGCGTGATTATCATGAAGACGGGATTGTTCGTCAAAACGAACGATTGGAAATTTCTCGCGGCGATTCCGGCAACCATAACGTGGCTGACGCCGCCGGCAATTTCGCGCAACTTTACAGAGCGAAACGTGTTCTTAGTTCAGTAAATAACTTCATGAATGCGCTCAGGTACTTTCTTCGGGCATTTACAGCAACTACCTGATCGTGAGCGCGTGAAGCGGAATTGTATGATGCGGGTGTGTAAGCGTGAAAAAGGAGGAACGTAAAATGACTCGTTTGAGCCGTTTTGTTGGGCCCCTGGTGATTGCTTCGGCCATGATTACGCCGCTCCTCGGCACCGGATGCGAAGGCCGTGTCCGGGTTTACGATGAATATCACAGCGACTATCATCACTGGAATCACCATGAAACAGGCGCGTATCACGCTTGGATCGGTGAGCGGCACTATGAGTACCGTGATTACGACAAACAAGACCGTGACCACCAGAAAGAATACTGGAACTGGCGCCACGATCACCCCGGAAAATACTGATCCGCTTGCATTGCCGAAGAAAACTTGAGTCAAAAGCCCCGATCGCGATGTCGGGGCTTTTTTTATTCTTGCCGAAGTTCAGCGGACGACGCCGGTGAGTGGACTGGAAGCAGAAGCGTAGAGGCGCTTGGGCATGCGGCCGGCAAGGTAGGCTTTGCGGCCGGCAACGGTGGCGTCGCGCATGGCTTCGGCCATCAGAACGGAATCCTCGGCTTCGGCGATCGCCGTGTTCATCAGGATCCCGTCAGCGCCGAGCTCCATGGCGAAAGCGGCATCGGACGCGGTGCCCACCCCGGCGTCAACGATCATGGGGACTGTGCTGATGCGTTCTCGGAGAATACGCAGATTGGCGGGATTTTGGATGCCCAGCCCGGAGCCGATGGGAGCAGCCAGGGGCATGACCGCGGCTGCGCCCGCGTCAATTAACTTCAGCGCGGAAACGAGATCGTCATTGGTGTACGGGAGCACGATGAAGCCCTCCTTCGCGAGGACTTTGGTGGCTTGAATTAGTTGTTCGGTATCCGGGAAAAGAGTCTGGGGGTCGCCGATAACTTCGAGTTTTACCCAATTGGAGAGGCCGACTTCCCGGCCGAGGCGCGCCGTGCGGATGGCTTCGTCGGCGGTGTAACAGGCGGCGGTATTGGGCAGGATGAAGAACCGTTCGCGGTCAATGAAGTCCAGCAAGGATTCCTTGGATTTGTCAGTGAGATTGACCCGGCGGACGGCGACGGTGACCATATCCGCTCCGGAGGCGGCGTGCGCGCGGGCCATTTCCGGGAAGCTGCGGTACTTTCCTGTACCGACGATCAAGCGAGATTGGAAGGCGCGGCCGGCAATGACCAGTTGGTCTGACATAAAAGTCTCCCCCAGGATTCTAGACCCGCGCAGGCCTCTGGAACAAATCGGCCGAAACCGGAATGGAATTCCCACAAGGGGTAGGGGCTTTTTACGAAAAGATTGCAAATCAAGGTAATCTTGCCGTGTAGCTTGAACGGTAACTTTTACTGGCTGCCATCCGTCTAAGGCGCAGATTCGGTTGTGCCTGCTGGTGATGAAATACGCATAAATTCAGTGTTTTCCAGGAGAGGTCGGGTGATGAAGACTAGAGCAGGATTGCTGTTGGCAGTTTTGGCGATGTTGGCCGGGCGAAGCTTGGCGCAAAGTCCAGCGGCGATTGATATTCCCTATCAAAAGTTTGTGCTGGACAACGGCTTGACGGTGATTGTGCATGAAGACCACAAAGCCCCGATTGTCGCTGTAAACACCTGGTATCACGTGGGATCAAAGAACGAACGAATCGGAAAAACCGGATTTGCACACTTGTTTGAACATCTTATGTTTGGTGGAAGCGAGCACGCCAAGGGTCGTTACATCGATGCCATGGAAGCAATCGGAGCCACCGACCTGAACGGGACGACCAATCCCGACCGCACGAATTATTTCGAAAATGTGCCGACTTCAGCGGTCGACTATACCTTGTGGATGGAATCGGACCGCATGGGGCATCTGCTGGGAGCCATCGATCAGAAGACTCTCGACTTGCAGCGCGGTGTTGTGCAAAACGAAAAGCGGCAGGGGGAGAACCAGCCATACGGGGTTACCCGGCAACTCATCACCCAGAATACATTCCCGGCAGGACATCCCTACTCCTGGACGACGATTGGCGACATGGCCGATCTCGATGCCGCGTCGATTAAAGATGTGCAGGAGTGGTTCCGGACCTATTATGGGCCCTCCAACGTGGTGATCGTGCTGGCGGGCGACATTGATTTGAAGACGGCCAAGGAAAAAGTGCAGAAATATTTCGGGGATATTCCCGCCGGACCACCGGTAGCCCATCAGCAGGTCTGGATTGCGAAAAGAACGGGAACCCACCGGCAGATTGTGCAGGATCGCGTACCGCAAGCGCGAATCTACAAGATTTGGAACGTTCCGCAATTTGGCAGCGCCGAGGCCGACTACCTGGATATGGTGGCCGATTGTTTAAGTTCCGGAAAAACGTCGCGTTTTTATAAGCGGCTGGTCTATGACGATCAGATCGCGACAAACGCAGCGGCTTTTGTAAACGCCAGTGAAATTGCCGGGCAATTCTACATTCAGGCGACAGCGCGTCCCGGCCAGGATTTGGCGCAGGTGGAAAAGGAATTGGATGAAGAGCTGGCGCGCTTTCTGAAAGACGGGCCAACCGCAGACGAACTGCAACGGAGCAAAACACAGCACGCCGCCTCTTTCGTTCGAGGCATCGAGAGAATCGGCGGGTTTGGCGGTAAGTCGGACGTGCTGGCGCAGAACGAGGTCTATCTGGGCAGCCCGGATGCCTACAAGATTTCCGAGAAGCGGGTGCAGGACGCGACCGCGGAAGATTTGAAGGCGGCGGCGAATCGTTGGCTTACCGACGGCGTGTACGCCCTCGAAGTGGATCCATTTCCGCAATATAAGGTTGCGACCGAAGGAGCGGATCGCACGAAAGCTCCGGCGACCGGCACGCCTCCGGAACTGAAATTGCCGAAACTGCAACGCACCACACTTTCCAACGGACTCAAGGTGGTCCTCGCCGAACGCCACGAAGTACCCCTGGTCAATTTCTGGATGACTTGCGATGCCGGATACGCAGCGGACCAGTTTGCCGCTCCCGGAACAGCGAGTCTGACCACCGCTCTTCTCGATGGCGGCACCAAAACCAGGAACGCACTGCAAATCAGCGATCAACTGGATGCCCTGGGAGCGGAACTGAGCGCGGGCTCAAATCTGGATCAATCGTCGGTGTCCCTTTCGGCGCTGAAGGCCAAGCTCGATGATTCGCTGGAAATCTATGCCGACGTGATTCTGAATCCCTCATTTCCGCAGGACGACTTTGCCAAAGAACAGAAGCAGCGCATTGCTGCGATTGAACGGGAACAGAACACTCCGACAGCCATGGCTTTGCGCGTGATGCCCGGCCTTTTGTATGGCGAAGGACACCCGTACGGAAATCCATTGACCGGTTCAGGAACCGTGGCGAGCGTCAGGAAAATGACGCGCGAGGATCTCGCCAAGTTTCACGATGTGTGGTTCCGGCCCAACAACACCACGCTCATCATTGTGGGTGACACAACCATCGCGGAAGTAAAGCCAAAGCTGGAAAAGCTTTTTGCCAACTGGAAGAGCGGGAAAATTCCTGAAAAAAATGTGAAGACCGTGCCGATGGCGCCGAAATCAACTGTTTACATCATGGACAAGCCGGGCTCTCAGCAATCGGTGATCGTTGTGGGCAGCGTGGCTCCTCCTCAGTCCAATCCCCAGGAAATTGCCATCGAATCGATGGTCAACGGATTTGGAGGAACGTTCAGTTCGCGCATCAACCTGAATCTGCGCGAAGACAAACACTGGTCCTACGGGGTTCGCGCTTCCATTACCGGGGCGCGCGGACAGCGGCCATTTCTGACGATTGCTCCTGTGCAGACCGACAAAACCAAGGAATCGCTCGTGGAACTGAACCAGGAATATCGGGGAATTGTGGGAGACCGCCCCATGACGGAAGAGGAACTGAGCAAAATCAAGGCGAATGAAACGTTGAAGCTTCCCGGTTCGCGAGAAACCATCGGCGAAGTTGGAGCGTCCATTGGCAACATCGTGCATTACGGTTTGCCCGACAACTATTACGAAACCTACGGCGGCAAAGTGGAAGCTCTTAAAGCCTCGGACATTGCATCTGCCGCAAAGACGGTGATTCATCCCGACAACCTCACCTGGGTCATCGTCGGGGACCGGGCAAAAATCGAAGCCGGAGTCAAGGAACTGAATCTGGGTGAGGTGAAGTTTCTCGGACCAGACGGACGGCCACTTTAGGTCTGCCGCTAAAACGACGGACCGCCGAGGGCGCGGAGGTGTGCGCCCTCCCTTGCACCGGTCGCTAATCTTGCAGTTGCGGACGAGGTTCGGACGTATCGGCGTAGAGTTGTTCAATCACACTGGCGTATTGCTGTTCCACCACGCGGCGTTTGAGTTTCATGGTGAACGTCAAACTTCCGTTGTCGAACGTGAAGTCTTCCGGAAGCAACGCGAAACGCTTGATGGATTCATATTGCGCCAGGTGAACCGTAAGGCGCTTCACTTCGGCGTCAACCAGCGCATGGACCCATGGGTGCGCCGCCATTTCTTGATTGGAGCGAAAACGAATTCCCTGCTCGGCGGCCTTGGCGCCGATGGTAACAGCGTTCGGAACGAGAAGGGCCACGATGAATTTACGCTTGTCACCGACGACCATGGCATTCACCAGGTACGGGCTGGTCTTTAACATATTCTCGATGGGCTGCGGAGCGACGAATTTGCCCGCGGCGGTTTTCAGCATGTCTTTCTTGCGGTCAGTAATGAACAGATAGTTGTCCCGATCGAGGTGTCCAATATCTCCGGTTCGAAACCAGCCGTCTTCGCTCAGGACCTCGCGCGTGGCTTCCCCATTTTTGTAATAGCCCTGCATCACGCAGGGACCCTTTGCCAGGATTTCTCCGTCTTCCTCAATGCGGATCAACACATTGCGTATGGGTCTACCGGAGCTTCCGCTGCGATTGCGGGGGTAGTTCGACGTGAGTACCGGAGAAGTTTCCGTCAATCCATAGCCTTGATAGATCGGCACCCCGATGGCCCAGAAAAATTGCCCGAGCTCCTTGGAAAGTGGCGCGCCACCTGACAACACCAGCCTGAGCTTTCCGCCCGTGCCGGCGCGGATTTTCGAGAATACCAGGCGATCCGCCAGTTTCCAGCTGAGTTTTGTGACGAGGCTCGCCGTTCCCTCGCCGCAACGCCAAAGCGCGGACCTGCTGGCGACTCCCAGCGACCAATCAAATATCTTTCGCTTCAGACCGGTGCTTTTGCTTCCCTGTTCCATAACGCGGACATATATTTTTTCAAAAACGCGGGGAACGGCGGCCATCACCGTAGGATGCAGTTCGAGCAAGGTCTGAGAAACCTGCTCCACGGCTTCCACGTAGGCGACAGCGATTCCTTGAAAAATATATGTGTAATCGAGCATGCGGCCATAAACGTGGGCCAGCGGGAGAAAAGAGATGGCCCGATCCGTTGCGGGATTAAGATTGAGCTCGACGCAGGTGTCGGTGACATTGGAACAAAAATTTGTGTGCGTGAGCATGACGCCCTTGGGCTCGCCGGTGGTTCCCGAAGTGTAGATAATCGACGAAAGTTGCCCGGGCAGAACCTGCGAAGCGCGCAGGCGGTAGGAAGCCACGTCACTGCCCGAAGCGCTGGCGATCAAGGTTTCATAGCGCAGGTATTCTGAAGGAAGAGCTTCGCCCCCGTCGGCGACGATGACTTGCTCGAGCTCCGGCAGATCCGCGCGACATGCCAGAAGCCGTTCGAGCTGGGCGGCGCCCGCAACAAAAAGAACCTTTGCGCCGCAGTGATTGAGGATGTACTTCATGCGGTCGGAAGATTCGTTGAAATAGATGGGAACCGTAATTCCCCCTGCGCCGGTGGTCGCAAAGTCCGCGGTATGCCACTCCGGACGGTTGGCGGCAAATAGACCGACGCGATCGCCCGGCCGCACGCCCAGCTCAACAAATGCCGTGGAAAGTCCGGCGACGCGGCGAAGAAATTCTGTCGATGAAATGGATTGCCAGCCCTCGGCGCGGTGAAACATTTGCGCGCGAGAATTGGGCGTCGAATCGACTGCGTTCAACAATCGCGACGGAAGGGTGCCATAGTTCATTTGATTTTTTGACTCTACCCCAGCCATTTGAAGAGTGCAATGGACAGACGAGGGCCGGTTGAACGATTGGTACCAAACGCCGAAGACAGCGAGTGGCGCTTGCGTCGCTGTGAAATGCCCGCGGGGTGAGCTAAGATTGGCGGCGGAGTGAGCTCATGAGTTCAATGCGGGTTGAGAATGCCGGGCACGCTGCGACTTCCGGCGGTCCGTTTCGCGCAGCGCGAGGAACGGAGATTTCCTGCAAGGGTTGGCAGCAGGAAGCGGCTCTTCGGATGTTGATGAACAACCTGGATCCGGAAGTGGCGGAAAATCCGGCGGAACTTGTGGTGTACGGCGGGACCGGAAAGGCAGCCCGGAATTGGGAATGCTTTCACGCGATTGTCCGGTCGCTGAAGGAATTGGCATCGGATGAAACTCTGCTGGTGCAATCCGGCAAACCAGTGGCGGTTTTTCGCACGCATGAATACGCGCCGCGAGTGTTGCTGTGCAATTCAAATCTGGTCGGGCATTTCAACAACTGGGACAAGTTTCATGAGTTGGATCGCGCCGGGCTGATAATGTACGGCCAGATGACTGCCGGCAGTTGGATCTACATCGGCACACAGGGAATTTTGCAGGGCACGTATGAAACTTTTGCGGCAGCGGCACGGAAACATTTTGGCGGCAGTCTGCAAGGCAAACTGGTCGTAACGGGCGGCCTGGGCGGCATGGGCGGCGCCCAGCCACTGGCGGCCACGATGAATGGCGCCGCGTTCCTCGGCATTGACGTGGATCCCGAGCGCATCAAGCGCCGGGTAAAGACCGGGTACTGCGATGTGCTGGTCACTTCGCTTGATGAAGCGTTGCGCATCCTGAAAAATGCAGTCCGCAAGGGTGAAGCGACGTCGGTCGGATTGGTTGGGAACTGCGCGGACCTGATCCCGGAGCTCGCAAAGCGTGGCGTGGTTCCGGATTTGTTGACAGACCAAACCAGCGCACACGATCCCGTCGGGGGTTACGTACCGAACGGAATGACACTGGAAGCGGCTCTGGAATTGCGGAAATACAATCGCGACGAATACAAGAAACGCTCCATGGCGGCGATGGCCGAGCATGTCCAGGGAATGCTGGACCTGCAGAAACTTGGCGCCGTGACGTTCGACTATGGAAACAACATTCGTACGTTTGCCTTCGAACAAGGCTTAAAGAACGCGTACGACTTTCCCGGGTTTGTGCCCGCTTACATTCGTCCGCTGTTTTGCGAAGGCCAAGGTCCGTTCCGCTGGGCGGCCCTGTCGGGCGAACGATCGGACATTGCCCGCACGGATCAACTGGTACTGGAGATGTTTCCAGAGAACGAACACCTGGCCCGCTGGATCAAGCTGGCCCAGAAGCGAGTAAAATTTCAAGGTTTGCCGGCTCGAATTTGCTGGCTGGGCTACGGAGAACGTGAAAAATTCGGCTTGGCGTTGAATGAACTGGTCAGGAGGGGCGAGTTAAAAGCGCCCATCGTGATTGGCCGGGACCACCTGGATTGCGGCTCGGTGGCTTCCCCGTTTCGCGAGACCGAATCGATGCTGGATGGTTCCGATGCCATCGCGGATTGGCCGCTTCTCAATGCGCTGGTCAGTACGGCCAGCGGGGCGTCCTGGGTGTCAATTCACAATGGCGGTGGCGTGGGCATTGGTTATTCCCAACATTCTGGACAGGTTACGGTGGCCGACGGCACGAAGGAAATGGCTGCGCGCATTGAGCGTGTGCTGAGCAACGACCCAGGCATGGGAGTCGTGCGCCACGTCGACGCGGGATACCCACAGGCCATCGAATTTGCCAGAAAAAACGGCGTAAAAGTCCCGATGTTGTAAAAAATGTGTTCTTTTCGCGACACTTCCTCGATAACCGATTGTTTTGTTTGTGAATAAAAGATAACGTCCCTTCGCAGCAGCGCATCCAAAAACATTGAGAGGGTTTTGCATGTACGTCATTCTTGGCGCAACGGGGAATATTGGATCGGTGCTCACGAATACCCTGCTGGCCAGAGGAGAAAAGGTACGGGTGGTTGGGCGCGACGAGGGCAAATTGCGGCGGTTTGCCAAGCGCGGGGCCGAGACCTTTGTCGGCGATATAAGCGACGCTGCCGGTCTGACAACGGCCTTTACCGGCGCGCGCGCGGCATTTTTGATGATCCCACCTTCGACCAACTCCACCGATTATCGCGCCGACCAGCAAAAATACAGTGAAGCTATAAGCGCGGCCGCCCGGCAGTCAGGCCTGCAGTATGCGGTGAACCTCAGCAGTTTTGGCGCACAGTCGGCTACGGGCGCGGGACCGATTTCGGGGCTTCATTTTGCCGAGAAAAACTTGAATGCCATTGAAAAGCTGAACGTGCTGCACTTGCGCGCGGCCTATTTCATGGAGAACCACCTGCAAGGGATCAGTTTGATTCAGACCATGGGACTGTATGGCGGAGCTGTGCGGGGTGACTTGAAAATTCCGCACATCGCCACCCGCGATATCGGCAGCTTTGCCGCAGAACGTTTGCTGAGTTTGGATTTCTCCGGCAAGCGGACCCGCGAACTGCTGGGGGAACGCGACCTGACCATGAATGAGGCAACGGCCATCCTAGGCCGCGGAATCGCCAAACCTGACCTGCTCTACATGCAGTTTCCTTACGAGCAGGTGCAGCAAGTACTGGTTCAAATGGGAGTGCCGCAGAAAACTGCGGCCCTGTACGTCGCGATGTTCGACGGTATCAACAAAGGGATTGTTGCAGCCGAAGAGCCGCGCTCGGCGGAAAATACCACACCGACGAGTTTTGAGACTTTTGTGCAAGACGTTTTTGTGCCTGCCTACCGCGGGCAGGCAGCAACCGCCTAAAGGCACGGGAACTCGAGCGTTGGCGGGTGCAAAGCGGCGCTCCATCCTGCATAATAACGGGCGTTGAGCCAGCCCCTCCTTATTGTTGGTGCTTCGCAATTGCTGACCATGCGCGGACGTGGTCCGCGTCGAGGTAGTTCCCTTTCAAACTTGAGCATTATCCCGGACGGCGCGCTATTGCTGCGCGATGGAATCATCGCCGCTGCGGGCACGCGCAGCAAAGTAGAATCGCTCCCGGCGGCCAGGCGAGCGGAAAAGCTGGATGTGCGCGGACGCGTAGTGCTGCCCGGATTCGTCGATTCGCACACGCATCTTGTTCATGCGGCAAGCCGGGCGGAAGAATATGAATTGAAGATCCGAGGGGCGAGCTATGAAGAGATGGCCCGCAAGGGCGGCGGAATCCTTAACTCGGTTGCGAAATTGCGCGCGGCGACCGCAGAATCGCTAAAACTGCGAGCGCGGGCGGCGCTTCAAAGATTTTCAGCGCATGGAACGACATCCATCGAAGCCAAAAGCGGATATGGGCTTGATGCCATCAGCGAATTGAAGATTTTGAACCTGCACCAGGAGCTGGCAAGGGAGCAGCCAGTGGCCATTGCTTCTACGTTTCTGGGGGCCCATGTGGTTCCGGCGGAGTTTCGTACGAAGCCGGGCGGCGCCGATAAATACGTTGCGCTGCTTGTTGAAAAACTCATTCCTGAAATTGCCGCAAAACGGCTGGCAGAATTCTGCGACGTATTTTGCGACCGCGGGGCGTTCACCCGCGCGCAGTCAAAATATGTGCTGAGCCGCGGCCAGGAACATGGATTGGTTTCCCGGCTGCACGCCGAACAGCTTTCTCGAACCCGCGCCGCACAACTTGCGGTCGAACTGGGAGCAGCCAGTTGCGATCATTTGGAGCAAATCAACGCGAGCGATGTGCGAGCGCTTGCGGCATCAAACACTGTGGCGACTCTACTGCCGGGATGCGACTTTCATCTGGGTTTACAGAAATATGCGCCAGCCCGGGCGCTGATTGAGGGCGGAGCCATCGTGGCACTCGCTACCGACTACAATCCCGGGACAAGCCCGACCCTGAGCATGCCGATGATCTTGTCGCTGGCCTGCACGCAATTGCGAATGACTCCAGCGGAAGCGCTCACAGCGGCAACGATAAACGCGGCCCATGCTTTGCGCCGGGAAGCGACCATCGGGTCGCTCGAAGTTGGCAAGCAGGCGGACATAGCAGTTTTCGACGTAGCCGATTATCGGGAAATTCCCTATTATTTTGGGGTGAACACCTGCTGGATGACATTGAAACGCGGCCAGATAATTTGTTCGGCAACAGCAAATGTGCAGTACGTTTCGCAGGCGGGCAGCAGACCCCAGCGCCATTAGGACAAACCGATCCGATGAACAGACTGATTGAGTGCGTGCCGAATTTTTCCGAAGGACGCGACCCCGCAAAAGTCGATGCGATTATTGCGGCGATGAGCAAGGTTCCCGGCGTCTATGTGCTCGATCATGAGATGGACGCGGACCACAATCGCTGCGTGGTCACGCTTGCCGGCGATCCGGATGCGGTTGGAGAAGCAGCCGTTCTGGGTGTTGGCAAGGCGCTGGAATTAATTGACCTGACCAAGCACACCGGAGCGCACCCCCGCGTTGGCGCAACCGATGTTGTGCCGTTTATCCCGATTGCCGGCGTAACGATTGAAGATTGCGTCGCTTTGGCCAAGCGCGTAGGCAACGAGATCTGGAAGCGGCACCGTATTCCTGTGTTTTTTTACGAGGCGGCAGCGACGCGCCCGGATCGCGCAAATCTGGAAAACATCCGCAGGGGACAATTCGAAGGCCTGCGTGAAGAATTGAAGCACAATCACGATCGTCAGCCCGATGTGGGCGAGCCTAAGGTGCATCCGACGGCGGGCGTAACGGTCGTGGGTGCGCGGAAATTTCTGGTGGCATACAACGTAAATCTCAACACCTCTGATATTTCCATCGCCAACAATATTGCCAAGGCCATCCGCTTTTCCTCCGGGGGATTGCGCTACGTAAAGTCCATGGGTGTGGAATTGAAAGCGCGAAATCTGGCGCAGGTTTCCATCAACCTGACCGACTTTGAGCGAACCCCCATGCATCGCGTGTATGAAATGGTGAAACGTGAGGCGGAACGTTACGGAGTGGTCCCGGTGGGCAGCGAAATCGTAGGTCTCGTACCCAAAAAAGCGATTGAGATGGCCGCGGACTTCTTTCTGCAATTGGAAAATTTCTCGCCGGCACAAGTTTTCGAAAATAAGCTGCAAGCTGCCTTGATCGGGGCGCCCATTGCGGCCACAGACGGAAACCTGGCCACTCTGGCGCGTCCCTTTTTGGATGCCGTGGCCGCGCCCACTGCCACTCCGGGCGGCGGCAGCGTTTCCGCGTTCGCCGCAGCGATGGCGGCTTCGCTCGGACAAATGGTCGCCGGGCTTTCGCGCCGGAAAAAGTCACAAGCGGAGTTTGTGGATCAACTCTCCGCGTCGCTTGACGAGTTACGGCTGGTTGCCGTTGATTTGGCGCAGGCCATTGATCGCGATGCATGGTCCTACGACGCCGTAATGGCCGCGTTTAAGCTGCCGCAAGGCGACGCGGAAGAGACCAAGAAACGCGAGGAGGCGATTCAAGCGGCCACGAAAATTGCCGCTGAAGTGCCCCTTAAGGTGGCTGAAAGTACAGTTGCTCTTCTCGAACGTCTGGGACAACTTGAAGCTATCGCAGCGGCATCCATGAAGTCAGACTTGCAGGTAGCGCGATATATGGCGGTGGCCGGAGCCAATGGAGCTTTGGCCAATGTGGAAATCAACCTCGAGGGCCTCGCCGATGTCTCCTACGTAACGTCCGTGCGCGGAAAAATCGCTGAGCTCCGGAAAAGGTTAAACTAGGCACGGTTTAGGCGCGAATGCAGGAATGGGAATTTTTCTGATATTGGAGAGGAGTTTTTAATGAAAATGAGTCTGAAAACCGTCGTCGGGGCGGCAGCCGGGGTGGCCCTGGCACTCACGATGGCGAAACCGGCGCTCGCCGGGCGTCTGGGCGCCGATAAAATTGCACTCTTTCCCAAGGAAATTGCCGAGGTTGGCTACGCGGATTTGAAAAAGGCGCGTACGCTCAAGTGGTTTGGGCAACTGCAGGAACAGCTCCTTCCGGAGCGTTTCCGCCAATTTGAAAAATTTCTGGCAGCCGCCGGAATCGACCCCAATACGCAGATTGAAGAACTGGCCTGGGGACTGGCGCCGCAAGGCGTGACCACAAAAACATCCGGAACGGGATCATCGGCGGTGCCGACGGGTGAGCAAATCGTTGGAATCGCGATGGGCAATTATAATCCGGACTCCACGGAAGCCTATTTTAAGCAGCAGAAGTTGCCTACCTTTAAAGCGCACGGCTACACGCTCTATGCGTTTGGCACGGGGTCCGGGCCGAACGATTTGTTCTTTCTGTTCATGGACTCGAGCACAGCAGCATTTGGCCATCGCGCGTTGCTTGAAAAAATGATCGAAGTTCGTTTTGGTGGCCAGGACGGGCTGGTTGGCAATGACGCGATTTTTTCCCTCGTCAATGAAGCGAACACAGGAAGCACGGTGTGGCTGGTGCTGAATCCGGCCTATACGCGGCTCGCGATGAAGCAGCTTGTTCCGGAGATCGATCAGTTCCCGGAAGCCGCAAAACTCGTGACGCGCATGAAAAACGCCATCATTAATGTGGATGCCGGCAGCGGAGTGGATGCCAAAGTCCAGACGGTGTGCGGTTCAACCGACGATGCCAATACCCTCGGGCAGCTTCTGCAGGCAGGTTTCCTCTACAAACGCTATCAGGCGCAGAAAGACAATCCCGACCTGGCAGCGCTACTCGACCAGGCCCGCGTGACTCCTTCCGGCGACCGCGTCAGTTTGTCACTAAGCCTGAGCGACGACCAGATGACTTCACTCATCAAGAAAAATACGTTTGCTCTGAAGATGTAGATCTCCTGTCGTCAGCCGGAAACACCAGGGGCCGTATGGCTTGCAGCCAGGCGGCCTTTTTCTTTTGTCGAATAGAATTGGGGGCTCGAACTACGCGTTGGAAGTGGAATGCGGAAAATATTTTGTAAGGCGAGTGATCGCACAAGCGCCTCGGGTTTCATATTGAACCCGGTCCACGCTGTGCAGAGCGCTTCCAGAAGACGCCCCTCCAACCTGAGAAGCAAATCCGGCGATGGTGTCGAGGCCGACTGCCGGCGTTCCTTCACCGCTGTAACTTAGCGCGATTTCAAGCCGGTCGGGATAATGAGAAATAGTGACGTCCACGGACTGGTGCGGCGGCGTCAAGGCGTCAAACGTCTCCTGGCAGGCCGCCACGGTGGCCGCCTGCAGGTTGGCCACATCCTGAGTTTCCAGCCCCGCGGCATCGGCCAGATAGCGTACCGCGCCGCCAGCCGCGGCAGCGAGGCGCGGGTCGGCATCAATTCTAAGATGATACTCTCGAACCTCAGTGGCCACGGTTTTCGGCTAGTGAAACATCGCAGGCTTCCCTGCATTCCGGACAATAGTAGAGACCGTCAGAGCAGAGGCGGACATTGTGCTGCCCTTTGCAGATGGTGCAGTATTTCTCACACAAGCAATCGTGCTCGGATTTGTCACAGATGGAACAAACCACCTGACTGCGCATGGGCGCCCCCAAAGAAAACTGTACCTGAGTCATGCTGGTGGCAGCAAGCGGAGACGCCGGCGAGAACGGCCCGTTGCACAACAGCGTCGGTCCGGCGCCTGCAGCCGGTTGCCGCAGGCTGCTTTGACGGCCTTGTACCTGCATGTTAGTATGAAATTCCGCCTCGAGAAAACGAATGGAATCTTCCACAACTTCTGTCCTTGGTGCGCTTCGCAAGACGCCGTTGCACGCCATTCACCGCAAATTGGGCGCAAAAATGGTGGATTTTGGGGGCTGGGATATGCCCGTTGAATATCCATCGAGCGGTGGTCTGATTGCCGAGCATAAAGCGGTGCGAGGCGGGGTTGGGGTATTTGATGTCAGCCACATGGGCGACATCCGCATCCGGAGCGGCAGGCAACCCGGCGGCGCTTTGCAGGCTGTTCAACACATCAGCATGAACGACGCATCGCTGCTGGCCATCGGACAAGCTCACTACTCCGCAATGCTGTATCCCGAAGGGACCTTTGTCGATGATGTGATCGTGCATCGCCTTGGGCAAGACGATTATTTGCTGGTCATCAACGCGGGTACGCGGGAAAAGGATATCAACTGGGTCCGCGAGAACACCAAACCGTTTGATTGCGTCGTCGAAGAGTTGAGTGACGCGTACACACAGCTGGCAATTCAGGGTCCGCGTGCAATTGATGTGGTGCGGAAGCTGACCGACGCGAATCTGAGCGAAATCAAAAACTATTGGTTCGCGCACGGCACCGTTTGCGGACTTAAGAATACGCTGGTGGCTCGAACGGGTTACACCGGCGAAGACGGATTTGAGATCTATGTTCCGTCCGATGTCGCCACCAGCGAGCGTGTGTGGGGGGAAGTTCTCGGAGCGGGCCGAGAATTCGGCATCGTGCCCTGTGGACTCGGATGCCGCAACACGCTGCGCCTTGAATCAAAAATGGCGCTGTACGGGCATGAAATCAGCGAAAGCATCAACGTCTGGGAAGCGGGTCTCGGCCGCTATTGCAAAATGGAAAAAGGCGATTTCATCGGGCGCGACGCTCTGGCGAAAGCGCATTCGTCAGCTCCGACTCGCGCACTGGTTGGCTTGGAAATGGTCGAACGCGGCATCGCGCGAGATGGTTACTGCTGTTGCAACGAAGCCGGCGAGGTCGTCGGCGTGGTAACGAGCGGCTCCCCTTCTCCGACCCTCGGGAAAAACATTGCGCTGGCCTACGTTCCTCCGGCCCTGGCGGCCTGTGGAACGACAATTCTCGTCGAAATTCGCACTCAGAAGGCCAAAGCGCAAGTCGTTGCAACTCCTTTTTACAAGCGGCCGAAGAAGTCCACAAATTCGGCTGAATCGGCGAAGCTTTGAGTCGAATCAAAGGAGCGTTCATGAAAACATTCGCGATTGCTGCCGTTTGTGCAATGGCTCCGCTGGCGGTGTCGGCGGCCCCCCGCGCGCCAAAATTGGCTTTGTCGGCACTTCAGCAAACCGCTGCGCCCCAGCCTCAGGCAAACGGCAACCCATCCTCCCCCGATACCCCAGCGGCGCCGGTTAAGACCGATCCCGCGGTGGAGGCCTCCAATTATTCGAAAGACGAAATCGATCGTCTTTCCGTGTTCTATGCCACCCCTCTTGGCAAGAAATCCCTGTCCGTTACCCAAAAAGCCACTTTTGAAATCCAAATGATCTCCATGAAGCAGGGGGAGCAATGGGGACGCGAATCGATGATGGAAGTTTTGGCCGAGCATCCGGACTTGGCGACGGCTTTGGAAGCTGCCTCTGCGGGACCGAAAAACTAGGATTTGCTGCACTTGTGCTATAGAAAAAATTCTTGGGGGAGAGTGGCAACATGGCGTACCCAACTGACCGCCGCTACACGAAAGAACACGAATGGGTTTCGGTGAATGGCGATATCGCCACAATCGGGATCACCGACTACGCACAGCATGAACTCGGCGATGTGGTGTTCGTAGAACTGCCCAAGCCGGGCGCCAAGGTAGAAGCCGGCAAATCCTTTGGCACGGTGGAATCCGTCAAAGCGGTCAGCGAAATTTATGCTCCTGCCGCCGGCGAAGTCGTCGAAGCAAATCCTGAATTGCAGAACACGCCGGAAAAACTCAATAGCGACCCGCATGGTTCGGCGTGGCTCATCAAGATCAAGCTGGCGAACGCTGCCGACGTGAATGCACTGATGGACGGGCCCGCTTACGACGCCTACATTGCGGACAAGGCGGCTTCTGCTTAATGCGCTATCTCCCGAAAAGTCCTGCCGAAAGGCAGGACATGCTCGCCTCCATCGGCGCCAAATCCATTGACGACCTGTTTTCGAGTATTCCGGAACGCTACCGGTTGCGCGAAGCGCTGAATATTCCCGGGCCTTACTCCGAAGCCGAAGTGATCCAATATTTCAAGGCTCGCGCGGCGGAGAATTCCGTTGGTTACAGCAGTTTTCTCGGCGCCGGAGTCTACAACCACCTGCGCTCGGTCATCACGGACACCATTATTCAACGCGGCGAATTTCTCACTTCTTACACACCCTATCAGGCGGAGATCACTCAGGGCACGCTGCAAGCGATCTTCGAATTCCAGACGCTGATGTGTCAGCTCACCGGCCAGGAAGTCGCCAACGCTTCGATGTACGACGGCTCGACAGCGATGACCGAAGCGGTTTTGATGGCCGAACGCTTGACAGGGCGCACCCGCGTGCTGGTGGCGCGTTCCATACATCCTGAATATCGCGCTGTCCTGCGGACCTACGCCAAGAATTGCGGGCTGCGCGTTGAAGAAATTCCTTACACCTCGAGCGGTGCAATCGACGAACGGGCCCTGCAGGCGGCGTTGACGAATGACGTTGCCGCAGTCGTCTTGCAATCCCCAAATTTCTTCGGGGCGATCGAATCGGCCGAATCGGTCGTCGACAAAATTCACGCTGCGGGCGCCCTGCTGGTTGTCACGGTCACCGAAGGCGTCTCTCTTGGCTTGTTGCGCCCTCCTGCCGAAGCCGACATTGTAGCCATGGAAGGACAAAGTTTCGGGCTGGCTCCCAGCTACGGCGGACCATTTGTCGGCGTGATTGCTTCCCGCGACAAATTTGTTCGGCAAATGCCGGGACGCCTTGCCGGCCAAACGGTCGACACGCAAGGAAATCGAGGGTTTGTGCTGACGCTGGCGACGCGCGAACAACATATCCGCCGGGAGAAGGCTACATCCAATATCTGCACCAATCAGGCGCTCTGCGCGTTGGCCGCGACAGTGCATCTCGCTCTTCTTGGCAAAGAAGGTTTGCGCGAAATGGCGCAGCAAAACCATTCCAAGGCGCAATTTGCTCTGAGCGAGCTCACAAAAATACCCGGTGTCAAGCGGAACTTCGACGGGCCATTTTTCAATGAGTTCACGCTGGAGTTTCCACGTTCCGTGAAAATGGTCAATGCCCAGCTGCTTCGTGACAATATCGTTGGACCCTACGCTCTGGGAACGCAATATCCCGAGCTGACGAAGCACGCGCTGGTTTGCGTCACGGAAACGACCACGCGAACCGAAATCGAGAAATTTGCCGCAGCGCTGCGTCGCGCGCTTGAACAACCACTCTAGTTACCGATCAGGCCGCGTAAACCGGCCCTAAAAAAGAAACCGAGAACATGAGCGACAAAATCAAAAAAGCATCGCGACACACAAACCAAAACGAAGGACTCATCTTTGAAAAGTCCTCGCCGGGAAAACGCGCTTTCGAATTGCCTCCACTCGACGTACCACCCGTGGACGCTCGGACGTCACTCGGCACACATCTGCGAACCAATGGCGTCGAAGGGTTTCCGGAAGTCAGTGAAATCGAAGTTCTGCGCCACTTCACCCGTCTTTCCACCTGGAATTACGCAATCGACCTCGGCATGTATCCGCTCGGTTCCTGCACCATGAAATACAATCCGCGCGTGAACGAATTTGTCGCCCGCCTGGATGGCCTGGCCACCGAGCACCCGTATCAACCGCAGGAACTTTCCCAAGGGTGTCTGAAAATTCTGCGACTCCTCGAACAGTGCCTGCTCGAAATTACCGGCATGGACGCCATCACGCTGCAGCCGGCCGCCGGTGCACAAGGCGAAATGACCGGCTTGCTGCTAATCCGCGCGTATTTGGAGAAACAAGGCAACGCTCGCAAGAAGGTCCTGATCCCCGATTCCGCGCACGGCACCAACCCAGCCACCGCCGTGATCGCCGGCTACCAAGTGGAAAACATCAAATCGGAATCGCATGGACAGATTGATGTTGAAAAATTGCGCGAACTGGTGACCGAAGACGTCGCCGCATTAATGATTACGAATCCTTCAACTCTGGGAATTTTTGAACAACGCATTCCGGAAATTGCCGAAATCCTGCACGCCAAAGGCGCCCTGCTCTACATGGATGGCGCCAATATGAACGCGCTCACCGGGATAACCAGACCCGGCGATTTTGGCGTCGACGTGATGCACCTGAATCTGCACAAGACCTTTTCGACGCCACACGGCGGTGGCGGCCCCGGTACGGGCCCGGTCGCGATGAAGAAAATCCTTGAGCCCTTCCGGCCCGTTCCGATTCTCGTTGAAAAAGATGGCGGACGCCTGGCGCTGGAAAGCGTGCGGCCGGATTCCATCGGAAGAGTAAAAGCCTTCGCCGGAAACTTCGGGCTTCTGGTTCGCGCGCTTGCCTACATCCTCGCCTATGGCCCCGGCGTTCGCCAAGCTACAGAAGACGCAGTGCTCAACGCCAACTACATCCGCAAGAATCTGGAAGGGGTATACGATTTGCCCTATTCCCTGCCCTCCATGCACGAAGTCGTTTTCAGCGACGCCATCCAAAAGAAACACGGCGTCAACACCATGGACATCGCCAAACGCCTGATTGACTATGGCTTTCATCCGTACACCACGGCATTTCCATTGATCGTTCCCGGAGCGCTGATGATCGAGCCGACCGAATCGGAATCCCGCGAAGAGTGCGACCTGTTCATCGATGCCATGAAATCCATCGCCGAAGAAGCTGCCAGCACTCCGCAGCTGGTAAAAACTGCGCCGCACTCGACGCGCGTTCGACGCCTGGACGAAGTGGGAGCCGCCAGAAAACCGATTCTGCGCTGGAAACCTGAAACTGATTCCCTAGGCTCATCGGGGCCACATCGGCGCCATCGCGTTGAGCCAACGCCGGTCATTCCCACGGCGTGAGGCGTCCTGCAAAAATCGCGTTCCGCTCAGGACACAGCAAGTCAAAACCCGACCTTTCACTTTTTTCCCGATGTTAAAGTAGTTTCATGATTCTTTGTTTGTGCTTAGGCGCCCCGTGAAGCCTGCCATTGCTGCCTGGCTTCCAAAATCCGTACTGCTCCTGCGCAACTACGACCGCCACAAGTTTTTCTCCGACCTGATCGCCGGCGTCACCGTCGGGCTCGTGGCCCTGCCGCTGGCGATGGCGTTCGCGATTTCTTCAGGTGTTTCGCCACAGACCGGAATTTATTGCGCCATAGTGACGGGTTTTTTGATCTCCGCTCTGGGCGGTTCAAAAACGCAAATTGGCGGGCCCACCGGCGCGTTCGTGGTCGTTGTCGCAGGCATCGTCGCGAAATACGGAATCGAAGGGCTCTTCATCTGCACCATGATGGCCGGAGTGTTGCTCGTGCTGCTTGGCGTGACGGGCATGGGCGCAGCTGTGAAATATTTCCCGCGACCGGTAATCATCGGCTTCACAAACGGAATCGCCATCCTGATTGCCAGCACTCAGATTCGGGATTTCTTTGGGTTGAAGATGGACCATGTTCCCGGCGATTTCTTTCTCCGGATGAAAGCGTTGGCCCACGCCTGGAGCACGATTTCCGTTCCGGCAACCCTGCTTTCCGTACTTTCCGTTGCGCTCATGGTTTTCTGCTTGAAATATGCCCGGAAAATTCCCGGAGCGATTCTGGTGACCTTCGGGGCCACCGCGCTTATGTTCCTTTTTCATTTGCCGATCGAAACAATTGGCACGCGCTTCGGTGGCATTCCGAGTGGGTTGCCAACTTTCGCGCTGCCTCACTTTCACTATGATCTTATGCGGCAACTGCTGTCACCGGCTCTTACGGTGGCACTGCTTGGCGCAATCGAGTCGCTGATGTCCGCGGTTGTTTCTGATCGCATGAGCCAGGATAAACACAATCCCAATGTGGAATTGATCGCTCAGGGCCTGGCCAATATTGCCTCCCCGCTGTTTGGTGGTTTGCCCGCGACGGGCGCGATCGCCCGTACCGCTACCAACGTGCGGTCCGGTGCCAAGACTCCGGTGGCCGGAATGATTCATGCCTTCACGCTCCTGGTCATCGTCCTGTTTGCGGCTCCGCTGGTAAAAAATGTGCCACTGGCCGCTCTTGCCGCAATTCTCGTAATCGTGGCCTACAACATGGGCGAGTGGCATGAAATTCCGGAAATTTTGAAGTTGAGCAAGGCCGACATCACCGTCTGGCTCCTGACCATGACGCTCACCGTAGTCACCGACCTGACGTTTGCCGTGGAAATCGGCATGGTCCTCGCGGCGCTAACATTTATTAGCAAAGTTTCGCGAACCACTACCGTCACGCGAGTGACGAAAGACTACGTCGCTGACAGCACGGTTCACATCCTGCAGGGCAAGGATATTCCGGAGTATGCCGCCGTTTTTCGCATTCATGGGCCATTTCTTTTCGGCGCCACGGATAAATTCACCGAGGTTCTCAGTCAAATCGACGCACTTCCGCCGATCGTGATCCTCCGTTTGCGCAATATGACCGCCATCGATGCCACCGGATTGGGCGCGATTCGCGATCTCTCCGATTTGCTGCACGCCTCCGGCCGCTCGCTGCTGCTGTGCGGAGCACGCCAACAACCTGCCGAACTAATGAAACAAGCGGAATTTGAGCGCCATGTAGGCGCAGAAAACATTTGTGGAAGTATAAGCGCGGCTCTCGAGCGCGCCGCCAAATTAGACATGCAATTCCGCTCCAGTAAAGATCTGGCACTGGACAACCCAAATCAACTTGACGCGATACGAAGAGAATTGACCCCGGAGTCGCCACCGCACTCGGGCGATGACGACAACTAGCAAGTGCTCTTGGTGGTTCAAGGGGCCGCTCGGTCGATTGACGGATCGGCGCCTTTCTATTTCTGAAAGCGCACGCTATCGAGAATTGCCGCAAACGTGCTGTCGTAATCGGTGTAGACATTCTGCGGCGCCACACAAATGAAATAGTACAATCCCGCCGGCCGCAACACCGTAATCAGCCAGTCCGTTTCCTGTCCGCCTGCCGGCGAATCGTTGCTCAAATACGTAGACAACCCGGGCTGTCCGTTCAGCCGCACATGACTGGCCTTCCGTGAAATCTTCATGGCAGGATTCGCCTGCTGCAGTGTGCCGATCAACTGCTGGGTGGCCGTATCCAATGCATCGGAAGCGCTGGTGTCGCCGTTCGGCTTGGTAACACCGACGATCATCCCATACGCCAACGCTCCGTTCCCCTTGCTGTCCTGCAAAACCCCATTTTCTGGCGCGAAAGAAATTCCCTCACCGCTCGGATCGGGATACTTCCGCCAGTTGTCCGGGTAATTCAAAGCGTAGGAATTCGCTTCATACGCAGCGTTGTGCGGCGAAGCAGCCACCGGCGCCGGCACCGATCCGGCCACGGGTGCAGCCGTCCCCGCCGTCGTAGATACGACCGGCTTCTTCACCACTGGCAGAGCCATAACCAGCCGTTTGGCGGCTTCGAATTCCGCCGAGTCGCGTTTTCCCTTTGTCGGATCGCCGCCAAGCTTCTCAATTTCTTCATCCACTCGTTCCAAGCGATTGTCTGGATTGGGGTGGTCTGAAAAAAACTGTGGTGGATTTTTACCGGACGTCTCCGCCTGCAATTTCTCAAAAAATTGCGCCATGGCCCGCGGATCGTAGCCAGTATCAAACAAGACCTGCGTCCCCATGACATCTGCTTGAGTTTCCGCTGAACGCGAGTAGCGCAACAACACTGAGCCCGCGCCCACGACTACGCCCTGTGTCAGCAAAGTTCCGCTGGTGCTGTTGCCAAAAAGGCCGCCCAAAATCCCCACGGCCCCCTGTGCCAGTTGCGCTTTTGAGGCCTGCGACGTGCCATGCCGCAGGGCCACGTGAGACAACTCATGCGCCATTACGCCGGCGAGTTGGGACTCATTGTCCGCGGCTTCGATGGCTCCCCGATTCACAAAAACATACCCTCCCGGCAACGCAAATGCGTTGATGGACTTGTCATTCACACAATGAAATTCCCAAGGGTATTGCACTCCGCGCGCGGGCAGTTTGGCGGCCAACCGCAAGCCGAGTTGCGTCAAGTAGGCATCGATCTTCGGTTCGTTGCACATTACGTATTGCTTTTGCGCCTGCAAAGCCAGCAGCTTTCCTTCTTTGATGTCGGTATCGGTGGAGAACGTGTTCCAGGGAGCTTTCAGTTGCGTCCGCTGCGCCCGGAGGACCGGAGAAAAAAGCAGAATCGCGCAGAGGAATAAGGCCAAACGATTCGCACCACGATGCACAGCAGTCGCCCTTTTTTGCGAAGCGGGAGAACGGAAAATGCTTGGTAGTGAAACTTTTCGCATGGGCATCCTCCTCGGATCCAATCTGGAGGGTATGCAAATACTGTACACCGGGGCCCTCGCAAAAGAAAAAAGCCCGGATGCGACAGCACCCGGGCCAAAAGAGGGGATAGGAAAGTTTAACGAGCCATGCGCGGAGTTGGTTCCGGTGTCAGCGAAACAGTAGGTTGTTCAACCGACTTGCCGCTGCGTGCTTGCGTGGTGCGCACGGCAACGACGGGATCCGGACGGCGGGCGGGCATCGCCAGGTTCTCGCCTTCGCGCGTGAAGGTCAGATTGTCCTGTTCCTTGCTCCAGTCGATGCAGACCAAATCGCCCAGATGGACTTGTTCGGTTGCCAGAAGATTTGCCAGGGGATACACAATGTGGCGCTCAATGGCGCGCTTCAAGTGACGCGCTCCATATCGCTGGTCGGTTCCTTCTTGCAGAAGGAACTCGCGGCCGTTATCTGTGACGCGGAACAGAAACTGTCCCTTGGCCGTCTCCAGCACACGCTGCTGGACTTGGCCGAGTTCGATTTCGAGAACTGTTTCCAGCTGCAACCGCTGCAAAGGATGGAATACCACGACTTTGTCCAGACGGTTCATGAATTCCGGCGAAAACTTCCGCCGTGCCGCTTCAATCGCGGTGCGTTGAACCTTGATTTCGAGTCCGATGGCCGGCTGATCTTTAGGCTGAACAAATCCCATTCCGCCCTGCATCAGTTCGGTGATTTCTCCGCCGCCCAGGTTCGAGGTCAGGAAGATAACGGTCTGCGAAAGGTCGACACGGCGGTTATCCCCGAGTGTCAGCGTCGCTTTGTCTAGCATTCCAAGCAGCAGTTGCCACAAAGAGTCGGATGCCTTTTCGATTTCGTCGAACAGCAAAAAGCTCAATTTCAATTTGTCGGTGTGGGAGGCCGCCAGTGCTTCCTGCGTAATCAGCGGATGTGTTTCGCGATGCCCCAAATATCCCGGGGGCGAACCGATCAACTTCGCAATTTCGTGGGAGTGTTGAAACTCCGCGCAATCCACCTTGATGATCGCGCGCGGGTCGCCGAACAGGATTTCCGCGGCCGCTTCCACGATACGCGTCTTGCCGGAGCCAGTCGGCCCCAGGAACAGCAAATTCCCTACGGGGCGGCCCGGCGAATTCAACCCCGCACAAAACACCTGAAACATGTCGACGAGCGATTGAACCCCTTCATCCTGGCCGACAATTTTCGCGCGCAGTGCTGTTTCGAATTCGCGCGTGTCCATGCTGCGGATGCTTGGGTCTAACTTTTGCCGGACGGCTGCTTTCATGGCGTTATCCCTCTTTAGCGTCGCATTTCCCCCAGACGCCAAGCGCGTCTCATTTCGGCGCATGCTGAAGATAGTGCATGGGACGTGCCAATCTTGCTTCCGGCCTGTGGAAACAGCAAGTACTGTATATTCAATCGGATAGAGCCTACATAATTCTGGAGATTGTCTCATCGCGTGAGACACTGTTTCAACCGAGCGCAAACTGAGAGTCCGGAAACAGTTTGTGTCATCGCATCGACGACAAAAATGGGCGCACGCCGGGATTTGCAATTAAATTGGACTGCCATTCGATTCTTTTGCACCAGGGAAAGTGTGGAATCAGGAAAAGCGCTTCCTTTGCCAACTGCCGTTGACGCTGGCTCCTCTGGCACGTCTTCGGGAAGCAGGGACACGCGGCCTAGGCCGCGGCGGCAACTGCGCGGGCAGACGGCAGCCTCGGACCAAGCGCTCTTTTGCGCTTTTAGCGCTTGCCCGTTCGGCGGTTTTGCACGGCAAGAGCGGGCGCAACCGCTGGCGCGGCAACTTGCTCGATCTTGCGCAGGGCGCTCGCGTCCGCCAGGGTATCGACGGTTCGCCCGTCAGAAATTTCCGATTCGACCTGGGCCGCCGCCACCAACGCCAGATCCGGTCTGACAATTGCGCCTTCGCTTTCACGCGCAAACGTGAGGCCCGGCGCATTTCCGTTCCAATCAACGCAAACCACATCTCCGAGGCTCACCTGTTCGGTTGCCAGCAGGTTCGCCAGTGGATAGACCAGGTGCCGCTCGATGGCGCGTTTCAGATGCCGCGCGCCGTAACGCTGGTCGGTGCCTTCTTCCAGCAGAAAATTGCGTGCCGGACTGGTTACGCGAAACAAAAACTGCCCTTTCGCAGTTTCAAGCACCCGCCGCTGCACATGGGCCAGTTCGATTTCCAGCACCTCTTCGAGCTGTTCGCGCTGCAGAGGGTGAAAGACCACGATTTTGTCGAGGCGGTTCATGAATTCTGGAGAGAATTTGCGCCGCGCGGCCTCCATCGCGGTGCGTTCCACTTTCTGATCCAGATTTGCCACGGGCTTGTCCGTGGGTTGGACGAAGCCGATGCCACCCTGCATGAGTTCGGTAATCTCTCCGCCGCCCAGATTGGACGTAAGGAAAATCACCGTATGAGACAGGTCTACCTTGCGATTGTCACCCAGCGTCAGGGTCGCTTTGTCCAACATCCCGAGAAGTAATTGCCACAATGCGTCAGAAGCTTTCTCAATTTCGTCAAAAAGCAGGAAGCTGAGTTTCAGCTTTTCCGTGTGATTTGCGGACAAAGTTTCCTGGGTAATCAGAGGATGTGTTTCGCGATGCCCCAGATATCCCGGGGGTGAACCGATGAGTTTGGCAATCTCGTGAGAGTGCTGAAATTCGGCACAATCCACCTTGACGATAGCGCGAGGGTCACCGAACAAGATCTCAGCGGCGGCTTCGACCAGACGCGTCTTGCCGGACCCCGTAGGCCCAAGGAAGAGCAAATTGCCAACCGGGCGTCCGGGCGAGCTCAATCCGGCGTTGAAAACCTGAAACATATCCACCAGAGAGCGCACACCTTCTTCCTGACCGACAATTTTCGACCGGAGTGAGGTCGCAAAATCCAGCGTATCGCTACTTCGCTTGTCGGGGTCCAGTGGAAGGATCTCCACCGTCGCGCTCTTCTTCGTGATTTTGTCGCCCATGACCGCCTCCTAGCGCCCGCGCCGAAGCGCAGTCGCACCACCAAATCGCCCCGTCCGGTCAAATTGATCCAGCTTGACCTGAACGGTGGACTGCAGGAGTCGTAGTTGTATGAGCAACTCCCGTGCCATTTCCGGCGATTCAGAAATCTTTAGAAGAGGTGGGAAGAGGTCCGCCAGATCCAGATTGAGACCCCTGAGTGTGGTGACCAGCCTTTGCACCTGCGGAGAATTGGGATCCGCCAGGCCCGTTCGAGTATTTAGCTGCTCGCGCAGAGCGCGCCAGTTGAGTTCCAGAAAAGGATGTTTTTTGGAGACTTCTCGCACGATAGCATCGGTGATACGCGCACGATCTCCGAGGCGCGCCAGGTGCAGTTGCTGCACTTTTTCGCCGCGGCGCACATTGTGCACCAGATAGAACGTATTTCCTTTGCGGCGAACAAAAGCCATAACCTCACCCCAAAACCAATCTGCTTTTTGTAGTGTATTTCCCGTCCACTACACCCTGCAAGATTTGATGCAAACAATTTTTACCGGTTGCATCGTAAAAGTAATATTTAAAGCTACCCATAATAGGGGACCGGCGCTTATCACTTTTTTTGCTGCGTTTCATTTCTTTACCGAATTTATGAACTGGCTCCATCGCGCCTTCCTCCACCCCATTGGATGCCCGGCAATATCAGTCGGCTCAAGAAAACGTCGAACTCACTTTTCATTGGATTAAACCCGGCTTGAAGATTTTTCTCTTGTTGTCACAACGCAATTCCCTCTACGATTCCCCAAGCGATTTGATCAATTGGAGATAGCCGCAACATGTCCTGGGATCCCGTTTACGAAGTGGTGAAACTAATTCCTCGCGGCCGGGTTTTAACCTATGGGGCGGTCGCCAAAGCCTCGCGGGTTCCGGGCGGAGCACGCAGCGCAGGTCGCGCAATGGCCGCCACGCCAAAAGGCCGCGGCATTCCCTGGCATCGCGTTTTGGGCGCCAACGGCAAACTTCTCATCCGCGAGCCGTACGCTGCACTTCAGAAAAAACTCCTCGAAAGCGAAGGCGTCGAAGTCACCGAAAATCGCGTCCGTCTGGCGAAATATCTCTGGACCCCAAAATCCAAGTCTGCCGTGAAATCCAGGAAGCCCGCCAAACGTAATAAAAAGTGAATGGACTGGCGGGGGCGCCTGGCCGACTGCTGCCGCCGGCACGGGATTAAGATCGCGACAGGCAATTACGGTATGCTATACATTCATTTTTGAATCGGACGGGCCTCGCACTGGAGCTATGGCAAATTCCATCCTGGAAGTTGAAAATCTCGTAAAAAGCTACGGCGACGTGCACGCCGTGCGCGGCGTAAGCTTCAACGTGCAGCAAGGCGAAGTATTCGGTCTGCTCGGCCCCAATGGCGCCGGCAAAACCAGCACGGTTGAAATTCTCGAAGGCCTGCGGACTCTTGACAGCGGCCGCGTCTCCGTTTGCGGGCTCGATCCGCAGCGCAACGCGCAAGAACTCAAACACGAAATCGGTGCGGCACTGCAATCCACGTCCCTTCCCGACAAGCTGAAAGTGATGGAAGCGCTGAAACTTTTCTCGAGCTTTTACAAACGGCACCGCAGCCCAGAAGAGCTACTGAAGCGTTTCGGCCTGGAAGAAAAGCGTAACGCCTTTTACAGCAAACTCTCCGGCGGACAAAAACAGCGTCTGGCTCTCGCCATGGCGCTCGTTAACGATCCGCAACTCCTGTTCTTCGACGAACCCACTGCCGGGCTCGACCCTCAAGTCCGCCGGGAAATTTACGACATCATCGAAGAACTTAAAGCCGAACGGAAGACCATCGTCATGACCACGCACTACATCGAAGAAGCCGAGCGCCTGTGCGACCGCGTGGCCATCGTCGATCACGGAAAAGTAATCGCTCTTGGCACTCCACGCGAACTCAAAGAACGCTCCGGCAACATGACGCGCATCTCTGTACGGCTTTCCAAACCCGAGTCCCTTGACACTCTGAAAAGCCTGGAAGGCGTGCAAGAAGCCCGCGAGGCCTCCGACGGGTACGCGCTTCTCTCCCCGCGGCCCCCGCAAGCCATCGTCGCCCTCGTAAAATACCTCGAATCGCAGAACAACGAACTCGTCAGCCTGGAAATCGCCACGCCCTCGCTCGAAGACGTGTTCATCGAACTCACCGGCCGGAGGCTACGCGATTGACAAACTTCGCCACACTCACGCGCATGCGCATTCAACTCACGTTGCGCAACAAGATGTTTCTCTTCTTCAGCGTAATCATGCCCTTCGGCTTTTTCTTCCTCTATTCCGGCGTCTTCGCCAAAGGCAATCCCATTGTCGTCCGCTATTTCCTCGGACCGGTCTTCGGTCTGACGGTAATGGGCAGCTTCTGGGGCCTCAGCGCGGCCCTGGTCACATTTCGCGAACAAGGGATCCTGCGCCGTTTCCACGTCACACCGGTGACCGCCGCAGACATGCTGGCGTCCAGCATCGTTGCTAATTTTGTTCTCACGCTGCCCACCATACTCACCGAGGCGCTTTTCGCTCGTTTTATTTTTCAGGTCACAAATTTCGGCGATATCGTATCCGCCCTTCTTCTCATTTCCATCGGCACCATCTCCTTCGGATCTCTGGGACTCGTCGTCGCCAGCGTGACCAACACCATGCAGGAGACCCAGGTGCTCAACCAACTCATCTGGCTTCCGCTCATTTTTCTGTCCGGAGCGACAATTCCCCTGGCCAGCCTCTCCCCCAAGGTTCAAGCCGTAGGCCTGTTTCTCCCCGCCACCTACCTCGTCACGGGATTGCAACGGGGAATTTTCGCAGACGCCCATCCGTGGGATCTGCTGTTGGAAATAACCTCGCTGGTCGTTTGGGCCTTACTCACTTTTTTCCTGTCCACCCAACTTTTCCGCTGGGAACCTGAAGCAAAAATTCCCAACCGCGCCAAACTTCTTGTCGCGGCCACGGCCATTCCTTTCGTGCTTCTCGGCATCTGGGAAGTCAAAACCAACCAAACCCTTTCGCAAGCGCAAGCGATGTTTGACTCGTTGAACAGGAAATCAGACAGTGCCCCACAGGGCGAGCCGCCATCTGCACCCAGGCCAGCCGAGAAAAATTGAGCATTGCCGGGCGTTCCCTAGCGACGCGCCAATTTGGTTTTGCAACCGGCTCCCCGCAGCAGCCGTTCCATTGACGCTCAGTCCCGCCTACCGTATTCTGCAATTCCAAGCTGCACGTCGCGAGTGGCACTGCCAATAAGGGAGCTACATATGCCAATCCAAGCAACAGAAAAAATCTGGCACAACGGAAAATGGATCAAGTGGGACGACGCCAAGCTTCACGTCCTCTCCCATGTCGTCGGCTACGGCTCCGCCGTCTTTGAAGGCATCCGCTGCTATGAAACCAAGCAAGGCCCCGCCATTTGGCGCCTGCGCGAGCACATGCAGCGCCTCATCAACTCGGCACGTATCTATCGCATGGAACTGCCTTACTCACTCGATGATTTCTGCAACGTCGCCACCGAGCTCGTGCGCGAAAATAATTTGAAGTCCTGCTATGTGAAACCCATCGTCCTCCGCGGCTACGGCGAAGTCGGCGTCAACCCGCTGAATTCTCCAATCGAAATCTACATGGCCTGCTGGAGCTGGGGCGCCTATCTCGGTCCCGAAGCGCTTGCCAAAGGCGTCGATATCGGAGTCAGCAGCTGGACGCGTATCGCTCCCAACACGCTGCCTGCTATGTCCAAAGCCGCTGCGAACTATATGAACTCGCAGCTAATTCGCATGGAAGCGCAGTTCAACAACTACGCCGAGGGCATTGCACTCGACACTCACGGCCACGTCAGCGAAGGCTCCGGCATGAACGTATTCCTGGTGCACGAGGGCACGCTCTTCACGCCGCCGCTGGCGACCAGCATTCTGCCGGGCATCACCCGGGACGCCATTGTGAAAATCGCTGAAGACCTCAACATTCCTGTGAAGGAAGCGGTCATCCCCCGCGAAATGCTGTATATCGTCGACGAACTCTTCTTCGTCGGCACGGCGGTTGAAGTCACGCCGATCCGCTCTGTCGATCATATTCAAATCGGCAAAGGCGTCGCCGGGCCCATCACCAGACGGATCCAGGAAGAATTCTTCGCCCTAACCAGCGGCAGCAAACCCGACCGCCACAACTGGCTCACCCCAGTCAACGCCCCGGTCGCCGCCGCCCGCTAGGCTGCTGCGCGTTTTCCTAAATCGCCGGGGCCCGACGCGTCGTGCCCCGGGTTTTATTTCGCCAGGCTAAACCCGGCAGTGCAAGCGGTCCCGCCGCCGCGCTCTGGTTCTCTGCGTTCTCTGTGCAAATTCTTCAGACCTCATCCTTTTTCATTGCCCTTCTGCTTTATTGCGTCCTTCTACGATTGTTCCCTACTCATCAATAAAAACTCCCTCCCCGACTAGCGCCAACTCCCCCGTTCCAGCTAGAATCCACTTCGCTCCATCCGGGTGCGCTTCCCGTAATCTCCCACCCGACACGCACGCAACGGCCGTTCCCGGCCGGGAGGAACCTGGATGTACAACATGCCGCAGAAACTCACCGCCGAATTTCTCGGTACTTTTGCTCTGGTTTTTTTCGGCGAAGGCGCAGCCTGCGCCCTGCAAAGCATCCACGAAACGGGAGGCGGTTTCGTCCTGGTAGCCGTGGCTCTCGCCCACGGACTCGCGCTCGCCACGATGATCTACGCCCTCGGCCATGTTTCCGGTGGCCACTTCAACCCCGCCGTCACCATCGGCTTCTGGGTCACCAAGCGCCAGAATACAATCGACACTCTGAGCTATTGGGCCGCGCAAATCTTGGGAGCGGTCGCCGCCTCGTTCCTGCTGAAAGCTCTCGTTCCGGCCGACCCTTGGCACCTGGTTGCTGGCGGCGCTCTCGATGCTCTACGGGACTTTCCAAGCATCGCCTCGATGGCCATCGAAGCGGTCGGGACATTTTTTATGGTTCTGGTGATCTTCGCCACTCTGGGGCAATCAACGCCAGGTGAGGAACCCAATCCGAATCGGGGCTCGTACGCCGGATTCGCCACCGGCCTGGTCTATTTCCTCGGTATCGTAGTCGCCGGGCCCTTTTCAGGCGGCGCTCTCAATCCCGCTCGAGCCATCGGCCCGGCCTTAGCGTCCACCCACTGGCATGGCCACGGCGTCTACTGGGTCGGCCCTCTGGCTGGCGGCTTCCTGGCCGGCTTACTGTTCGACTCCATTTTCCTCCGCAAATCCGTCTAACCCATCATCCTGCACAGATGTGCTGCGCCGGACGCCGCCTGTCCCCGGGCCGAGGTAACCACCCAGCAACCAGGCAATTCGCATTCCTTGCCCACCCATTGTCCCGGTGCTAGCCTCGCAAGATAGCATCACTCTTGCGGGGTTAGGAACGACATGGCACTCAACATCGACGATCTTCTACGCCGCGCCGTAGAAAGTAAATCGTCCGACTTGCACCTGAAAGTCGGCAACCACCCCTACTTGCGCATTGACGGCACACTGGCACCGTTGACCGACGTGCCTCGTATCACGCCTGAAGAAATGCTCTCCATGGCGTTCAGCATGATGACCAACCGCCAGAAACAGAAATTTAAAGAAACCGCCGAATTGGACATGGCCTATGGTGTCGCCGGCTTGGGACGATTCCGCGTCAACGTATTTCAGCAGCGCGGCAACGTGGGAATGGTTTTACGCGTCATTCCCACCAAGATTCGCACCGCGGAAGAACTAAATCTGCCCGCGGTGGTTTCCAAAATTTGCGAAGAGCAGCGCGGACTGGTTCTCGTCACCGGGACCACCGGCTCCGGTAAGTCCACCACCCTGGCCGCGATGATCGACCGCATCAACGCCAACCGCTCCGACCATCTGATTACCATTGAAGATCCCATCGAATTTCTGCATCGCGACAAGCGCAGCTTCATCAACCAGCGCGAAGTCGAAGTCGACACAGCAAATTTTTCAACTGCACTGCGCGCCGCACTTCGTCAAGACCCCGACGTGATCCTAGTCGGCGAAATGCGCGATCTGGAAACCATTTCGACCGCATTGCTGGCTGCTGAAACCGGTCACCTGGTTTTCTCAACGTTGCACACTCTGGACGCGACCGAAACAATTCAGCGTATTATCGCGGTCTTCCCACCGCCCGAACAAAAACAGATTCGCCTGCAGCTGGCCGCCACTCTGAAAGCCGTCGTCTCGCAGCGCCTCGTGCGCCGCGCCGACGACAAAGGTCGCGTCCCCGCCGTGGAAGTCATGATCGCCACCGCCTACATCCGCGATTGCATCATCAACGCCGACAAAACCCGCCTCATCCACGACGCCATCGCCGCCGGCACCAGCCAATACGGCATGCAAACCTTCGATCAGTCGCTTTTCGATCTCTACACCAAGCAACTCATCACGCTGGATGAAGCCTTGTTGCGCGCCTCCAACGCCGACGAATTCAAGCTTCGCATCCAGGGTGTTCGCTCCGCCGCCGACAGCGCCCGCGAAGAAATGGAACGCCAAATGGCCGATTTCGAACGCTTCGCCCGTAAATAACAACTTGCGCCCGTCCCCTGTCTCGGCCGCAAACCTCTGCAACATGCTGACGCTCACAAGCCGGCTGGAACTCATCAGGAACGCTGCTTACACGCAGACCTGAGCCTCCCTTTCAGTCTCATTGCAGGGTTTTGTCGCGCTATTTTCTTGAGCGCGGCGATCGCTTGGGTGGCCACTGTTTTCCCGCGGTGTCGGCAGAATCGTCCGCAGCTAGCGCGACTGCGTCCGCGTTCACCAACGGCGCAAAAACGGCGGGCCCTCCGGCAATCGGCCAGGAAAACATCAGGAACGAGGCGGCCGTTAAATCAATCGCCGGCTCAACAGTGCTGTACGACTGAACCCGGTCGCGATAGACGGCTCCGTTGCCGTTGAACTTTTTGAATTCATTAACGCCATCGGCAGGACAAGCGCGCATTCCATCGAGTGTTCCGGTGGCGGCAAATGAGTTGGGGCCTTCAACGAGTGCGCCGCGCAAGACCGGTTCCGTTCCATCCAGGGTTCCGACGATGTTGGCGACCTGATGCTGCATGCAGTTGGGGAAAACGTCGCCGTCGCCTGCGATGAAGGAACTTCCCCACGCGTTCGCACCAAGAATATTTCCCGACCACTGATTCGCGAGTTTTTCGTACGAATTATTTCCCGTGAGAAATGCAAATTCATGCGCCATTACGGCAAGACCTGCGCCGTGAGTTGCGGAATCGTAGGATGCCCACGGGAAGCCGTAGCCAAAGGGATCGGCCGCACCGGTTGTCTTTGCATTCTTCAATTCTTTGCGCATGTCGGCCAGCAATTGCTTGGGAGTCACTTCCAGAGCGGTGTTCGCTCCCGCGCAGTCGATCGCCCGGTAAAGCTCAAAGTGAGCCAACCCGCTTACATCGTAGAGATTCAGGGTGTCACAAGCATCGCAAGGCCCATTGATATATTCATGAGCCCAGTGGCTGGCCGCCTTCAGATAAAAATTGGCGTTGGTATGCTGGAGTCCAGGAGGCAGCGGACAATCCGCGCTGGCGATTGCCAAATACAACTCCGTCGCACCCAGTTCCAAATCATCGCGCCACTCGCCTTCGCCATAAAAATCAAACGGAGCGACTGTCAGAAGATCCCCCGCGGGCGCAGTGTCCGCCAAATCAAAAATATGTTCCGCGGCGAGCAAGCATTTGTCGGCATAGCCGGGATTGCTCTTATGCAGCACTTGATAGCATCCCGCAAAAGAAGCCGCCAGTCGCCCGGCCAGATTCGGACTGATTTTGGCTCCGGCAGCGCCGGCAACGAAAACCGGACGACTGCGAATGTATTGCAGATCGGTATCTGCGCCTCCAAAAGCGTCGTCTTCCTGGGGAAGCCGCCACAAATCGTGATCGCTCAAAAGATTTTCGTTGCTTTCAAATCCGGTGCCGATACCGACCTGGTAGTACAGCGTCTGCGACCCGTCATTCCACATCTTGTTCAACCAGTCGACGCCAAACTTGGCCTCGGAGCTGAAATTGGACGATCCCGCGCCAGCGCCCATCTGTTTTGGAAAATCCCGTACCCCGATCAGCATCAGCGCAACCGTGTAGCTGTGAGTCTGTACGAATTTGATATAGTCGCCGGCATCCCACCATCCTCCCGACGCGTCGACCGGCAATCCGGAAGGTTCGAGCGCGCCGATGATGAGATCGTCAGCGTCAAATTGCGGCGACGCGTAAACATTGAGGTGTGCATCGTTCAAATGGCCCGCGGCGCTGCGCAGCGGCGTCGGAATGAAGTGCACTCCATCGCGTTCGTTCTGATAAAAGTAAAGCGCATTGGCGACTCCGGACTTGAAAAGTTTCTGCGCGGTATCGACTTTAAATTGCAGCGACGTGGCATTGGCTGGACCCCGCACTTCGAGGGCGTAGTTCCCTGCTTCATGCACCTTGAAATCCAAGGCATATACGGTGAACTCGCCCCAGGTCCCGGTCGTCGCGCCGAGTGCGGTGGAAGATTTCACGTTTCCGCTGGAATCAACGACCCGATAGACCGCGCCCGTTTCCGCCACCTTGGACATCAGATACGCGCGGCCTGGTACTCCAGTTTCATAACCCATTTGATTGACGCGGATGAAGGCATTGGCGGCGCGAGCGGCCGGGGCACTGGCAAAAACAACCAGAAAAAGAAACGCGAGTCCCGGCAAAACCCGCACGAGTTTGTCGATCGAAAATTTGCCGCTGGACGCTTGTGGATTCATGCACGCACCTTTTTTCCGGCGGTCCCCCTCAAGAAGCAAATACGGTGTGGCGGCGAGCCGGACGGCTCACGATAGGGCTGGGGACCACGTATCTGTATCGCCAAATGTGGCATAAGTCAAACATTTAATCGGTTCAATACGGCGATCTCGGCGCGGCCTTGATCGCCCCCTGTCCTTTCCCTGTCCTTTCCCTTGTCTCGTTTTGCCGACGGCAGTATGATCGCCGGCAGACTGTGCACGTTTTCTCGCCCTAAGAACGGAGAAACACATGTTCCCGATTGCATGTCTCCCGAATCGCCGGAATTTTATTAAAGCGGGCGCCGCCTTGGTTGCCGGAATTTCCGGACTTTCTCTCGCGCCGCCTCCTGCAGCCGCCCAAGACGATGGCCCGTTCATCATTGGCCCCAAGCCGGGATTCTCGCCGGAGATTGGCACCCTGACGTCGATGATGGCTTTCACGCGGATGCAAGTACTTGCCGCGGTGAAGGGCATGTCGCAGCAGGATCTTGATTTTCTTTTTGATGCCAAAGCCAACACCATCGGAGCCCTGCTTCTGCATCTGGTGGCTACGGAAACCTATTATCAGATGAATTCTTTCGACGGAATCGAGTGGGATAAATTTCCCGAAGTTGCCAAGAAGAAATGGGACGTACCCATGAATCTGGGAGAGCCCGCCCGCAAAGCGATCAAGGGCAACGAGCTGGGCTACTACTTGGATTTGATGCGTGAAACACGCGAGAAAACTTTGGCGGAATTTCGCAAACGCGATGACAAGTGGCTGGCGGGTCCGGCCAAACCCGATTTCATGAACAATTACGGCAAATGGTTTCATGTGGCCGAGCATGAGTCGAATCACAACGGACAAATCAAGTTCCTGAAGAGCCGCTTGCCCGGCGCGAAACCAGCTGCCGAGTAATCGCTGTTTTCCCGCGCCCCCCGGGCCGAACTCGCTGGCTATCCCGCGGGCAGGCAGCTTGCGCAGCCGACCCAGGCAATCGGCAATTCCGGAAATTCCTCGCCGCAAACTAGCCGCTGGCGATCGCTGTGCAGTTCTTCTATGCTTCCAGCATGTTTGGGAAACCGCGCAAAGTGGATTCAGAACAGGAGTTGTATGACATTGCGCTGCGGGCGCTCATGCGACGGGCCTATTCCGTTGCAGAAATGAAGAAGTATCTGGCAAAGCGCAGCGACACGGAGTTGCTGATGCGCGTGGTGATGGCGCGTTTGCGCGAACGCGGACAACTGGATGACGCCAAGTATGCGAAAGCGTTTGTGCGGCAGCGGACGGAAATTCGCAAGCAGGGTAGGTTTCGCATCGCGCGCGACTTGCGAGGGCGCGGGATTGCTGATCCAGAAATCGCCGCAGCGCTGGCGGAAACCGCGGAACTGACCGATGAAGGGGCCCTGGTGCGGAAACGAATTGAGCGAAAGCTGAAATCGTTGCGCGGCGAAGTGGACGAGAGAAAAATGGCGTCGATTTACGGAAGTCTGCTGCGCGCCGGTTTTCCGTCAGACCTGGTGCGGCGGGAATTGAAGCGGATGACCAAGGAAGAACTGCCAGAAGTGGACCAAGGCGAGGGACCGGACGCCGAGCGCTGACGTAGTCCCGTGCTTCGGCGCGCCGTCTAGGTCCTACTGCCAGGAAACCGGTTCAACCGGACCAACGGCATATATCCAAGCCAGCGACCCAATCCAGGAAATCACAGCTACAACCAGAAACGGACCATAGAAGTGGCCCGTGCGCTCCACGATAAAACCGGTAAGCGCGGGAGCCACCACGCCGGCGAGATTCCCGACAAACAGTTGGAGGCCGGTCCAGCGGCCCGCGGCGCGAGGACCGGCAAGGCGCTGCGTGATGGCCCAGGTGTTGGAAGAGGTGGTGCCAAAGCCTGCTCCTGCTAACAGCAACAGAACGGTGGCGACTAGATCGGGAGTGAACGCGGCTCCTGCCACCATCACCCCCGTGAACGCCGTCGAAATAGCCATGACACCTTTGCGGACGCGAGTCGGCGTCCCGCCTTGTGCGATCCAGCGGTCGGAGAGCCGTCCGAAGATGGCGGAGGCCATGGCGGCACACAAAAACATGCTCGCGGCAACTCTCGACATGCGGCTCAAGCTGAAATGGCGCTCTTCAAGCAGATAGTACGGCAGCCAGGTCAGCATGAAATACGAATAATAATTCATGCAGAACAGCGTCAGGCACGTACCAAGCGCAGAGCGTTGTTTAGCAATGGCGAGGATACTTACTTTTTCCGGCCCGTCGGACAGGCGAGGAGTCGGCGGCATCCAGGCGAACCACGGGATGAGCCAGAGCAAGCTGAGAAGTCCCAATCCAAGAAAAAACACTCGCCATCCAAAAAAACCGATAACCGGCGCGCCAAAGAGCAAGCCAACCATGGGCCCCAGCGCTTGTCCCACGGAAATGGCGGAATTGGCGGTGCCGCGGTTACTCTCTGCGAAATGGCTCCCCATGATTTTGGAATAAGAGGGATAGGCAACAGATTCCCCAATGCCCAGAACAATGCGCGCAGCCAGCAGGGCAATAAATGTATGCAGCAGACCAGTGACGATGGTGGCCGACGTCCACAGGAAAAAACCGCCGGCAAGAATCCATTTCACTTCGAACCGGTCGACGAGCCAACCGGAAAGGAGTGGAGTGGTGGCATAGGTCCAGAAAAATGCCGACAGAAGAATGCCGAGTTGCGCCGGTGAAAGGCCAAGTTCGCTTTTAAGCATCGGCGCGGCAAGCGAGAGATTGCTGCGGTCGATGTAGTTGATAAATACGGAGAGAGCGAGAAGGAACAGGATGCGGTTGAGTGCCGGAGTGAGCCGAGACGAAGCGCTGGAAGGTAGCGGCATCTGCTGACCGGATTCTCAGTGGAATGACACGGGATTGCAAGTACAGAAGCCTACCGAGAGTGCGCCGGCAGCGGGACGCGGTGATCCTAGGAACGCAGCGGAATCGCAGCGGCGGCCAGAGGCAGGTCCGAGATTTGCAGCTGGTGACACTTGGTTTGCCAAGCTTCGCGGGATAGCTCGCCAGACTTCAGGCCCTGGATCGTGAGATAAGGATTGATAGTGTCTTCCCCGCGCTTCAAATCGAATTCGCCTGGCTGCACGTGGAGTTGCCAACCGTTGTTTACCAGGGACAGGCCGAGAGCTACGCCTAACAGATCGGCCGCGCGATTCAACCGTTGCTCCGGCGTCAGGAGAGTTCCCTTGGGGTCGCGCATTTCTGAGCCGATGTCCCGCAGTTTTCCGACGGCCTCCGGCAACCTTGCCAAGGTATACCCGTCCAGGACTCGTCCGCAGGCTTCCACCTTCTTTTTCCAGGTGGGCAGGGTGACGGTGCCGGCCAGCTGGTCCCAACCGACTGGCAGCAGCGCAGCGGCCGCGTATCGGGGGCCCAGCGCCTGGACGAATTTAAGTTCGGTTTGCGGCACATTTTCAAGCAGGCTCAAAGCTTTCAGCGTTTCCCGTTGGTCGCTAAGTGGCGGCAGTTTCGCCGCGGCGGCAATGCGATCGCGCAGAACGGGATGGGTGTCATAGGGATCGCTCTTCGCTTTCAGAAGCTGCTTACCCAGCATGTTGTCGATTTGCTTTGCAATCGCGGGGGCGGCGACAAATCGCGCAAAGCCATCGCCAATGCCCGGAATGGCGCCATTGTTGAGTAGCGGTGCCACTTCTGTATTCCAATACGTGGGCCAGGCGGGCCCCGCGCCGTTGATGGCGCGCAGGCCGTCGATTAAAGGTTGCGGTCCGGCTACGATGCAGGCCAATTCGTCGGCACGAAATTCCTGCTGGCGAGAGATTTGGTTGGTAATGGTGATAAAAAATTCAAAATACCATTTCAGAATCGTGGTGATCACCATGTACATGATGGCCAGAACCCAGAACCGGGCCAGCTTTCCGAGCGAGCCAACATTTTTGAAAACCCGAATAATCGCGGAGCGGGCCTTGTAAACCCACGGGCCCAGGCTCGTGTCTCCACCGTAGTAGTGGGCGAACTCGTGGGCCAGAATGGCGCGAAATTCCGAGATGGAGAGAATGGACAGTAGCGGAAGCCCCAGGCCCATGATGCGATGGCTGCCAAAACCCAGTATGCCGCCGCGATCGGCAACAAAAGCGTTCATATCTGGAATTAGGTAGACTTCGCGCGGAAGCCCTTCGGCGAGCGAAGCGGCGATTCGGTCGAGTTCCTGGAAGAGCCGCGGATGGTCGGCGCGATGGAGCAGCGGGCCGGGCGGGACAAATTTATCGCGTCGTGGAACCAGGGACCACAGGAGGGCGCCTGCGATCGCCAGGCCGAACAAGAAAATGATCAGTACCTGAAAATTGTCGTGACCGCTCTGCAGCAGCAAGTAGGGGAACACGACACAGATTGCGGCGAGCAAAACCAGGATAACGTAGGACAAAATGACCATGAGGATGGCCAGAATGGCGAAAAAGACCATGGAACGGCGGGGGCGAATGAGGACGGGCGGGGTGGGCATGGGCTCCGAGCGTGGGGATAATAGCATGAGTGGTATATAACCTGTACGCCTGACAAGCAGACTCTCTGAACGGGTTGTTGGTGGGGGTTGCTTGGTCTGCGATAATGGGGACCGTCGGAAATTCTGAAATATTTGAGGACTGCGTGACCGGGAACGAAATTCGCGAGAAATTTCTGCAATTTTTTGAAAGCAAGGGGCATCGGCGGGTGCGCAGCTCTTCGCTTGTGCCGCACGGGGACCCCACGCTGCTTTTCACCAATGCGGGAATGAACCAGTTTAAGGATGTGTTTCTGGGGTTGGAGACGCGGGAATATACGCGGGCGACTACGGCGCAGAAGTGCGTGCGCGCAGGCGGAAAGCATAACGATTTGGAGAATGTTGGATTTACGAAGCGGCATCATACGTTTTTTGAAATGATGGGAAATTTTTCCTTCGGGGACTATTTCAAGAAGGATGCGATTGCCTATGCCTGGGAGCTGATTACTTCGCCGGAATGGTACGGAATCGAGAAGGCGAAATTGTACGTAACAGTGTTTGGCGGTGCTGAAGTAGCGCCGGGAAATGTTTTGGGAGTGGACGAAGAGGCGCGTGATATTTGGGCCGCGCAGAATGTCGAACGCGAGCGGATCGTGCCGATTGCCGGACTGAAAGATAATTTCTGGGCCATGGGCGATACCGGGCCGTGTGGCCCTTGCAGCGAGATTTTTTATGACATGGGGGTAGCCGCATCGGAAGAAGGCCACGCGGATTGCAAATTCCCCTGTGATTGCGGGCGCTATGTGGAGATTTGGAATTTGGTTTTTATGCAATTCAATCGCGATGCGAACGGGACGCTTACGTCCTTGCCGAAACCCTGTGTGGATACCGGGATGGGACTGGAGCGGGTTGCAGCCGTGTTGCAGGGCGTGATTTCCAACTACGATACGGATTTGTTTGTCCCGCTGCTGAAGAAAGCGGCTGAACTTTGCGGTGTCGAGTACGGCAAGGAAGTAAAGCAGGAAGAAGGCAAGAGTGGCGCAGCTTCCCTGCGCGTGATTGCGGATCACGGGCGCGCAACCACTTTTTTGATTACCGATGGCGTCCTGCCTTCCAATGAAGGGCGCGGGTATGTGCTCAAGAAGATCATGCGCCGGGCGATTCGGCACGGGCGCTTGATTGGCGCGACGAAGCCTTTTCTGTTTGAGATGGTCGAGACCGTTCGGGATTTGATGGGCGGGGCCTATCCGGAACTGAAGGAACCCGCGGCAAATCGTGTGCCGCAAATCGTCTTGGGCGAAGAGACGCGATTCGGGCGGACGCTCGACGTGGGGTTGAAAAAGCTGGAGGCTCATCTCCACGAACCGGGAGCCGGAAAATCCGGAAACGAAGCGTTTGCGCTGTACGACACATACGGTATGCCGCGAGATTTCATTGAGGACGCCTATCGCGACGCTGGAATTCCTTTTCCAACCAGCGAATTTGAGAAGGCCATGGAAGAGCAACGCACGCGGGCGCGGGCTTCCTGGAAAGGCGGCTCTGTTAAAGAAACCGCGAGTCCGGCATTTGCGAAATTGGCCGAGACGTACAAGACGGAAAAGGACTTTTACTCGGCAACCCGGGCGAAGGATTGCCGGATCGAGGCGATTGTCACCAAGAGTGGCCCGGCCAATGAACTGAAAGCGGGGGAGAGCGGCGAAGTGGTTCTAGACCGGACCGCAATTTATGCGGAGTCGGGCGGGCAGGCTTCAGATACCGGCCTTTTCTATGACGGGTCAGAGTCGCAGGTTCTGGCGGAACTGAAGAGTGCGTTTTACCCAGTCGCTGGGTTGGTGGCACATCGCGTGGTGGCAAAGGAAACTTTGCGCGTAGGCGATCGCGTGACCGTAGTGGCCGACGGGGAGCGGCGGGCGCGGATCATGCGCAATCATTCAGGTACGCATCTGTTGAATGCGGCTTTGCGAAACATCCTGGGAACACACGTGAAGCAGGCCGGTTCTCTGAATTCGCCGGATCGCCTGCGCTTTGATTTCTCGCATTTTGCTCCGGTGGACGGCGAGGAGTTGCGGGACATTGAGCAGCAGGTGAATGACGAGATTCGTCTGAATACCGCCATTGAGACGACTGTGACTTCACTCGATGCGGCGCTGGCTTCCGGGGCACTCGCCTTTTTTGGCGATAAATATCCAGAGAGCAATGTGCGGGTGGTGACCATTCCCGATCCGCGCGCGCCGCGCGGATTTTATTCAAAAGAGCTGTGCGGCGGCACGCACGTACCGCGGATCGGCGACATCGGCGTTCTAAAAATTGTGAGTGAGGAGTCGGTGGCGGCGGGAGTGCGGCGCATTGAGGCGGTTACCGGGATTGCGGCCTTGGAGCACTATCAGCACCAAGCCCAGGTTTTGACAAAAGTGGCCCATCAATTGAATGTGGGAGAGGATTCGGTCCTAGCTACGGTTGAGAAACTCTGGCAAACCGTCAAGCAGCTGGAGAAGGAGCTGGAATCGCAAAAGCGCAAAGGGGCACTGGGACAGCTTGATGAATTGGCGGCGGGCGCGCAAACGATCAAGGGCGTGAAACTGGTAGCGGCCGAAGTGGCCAATGTGGACCGGGAAGCGTTGCGGCAGCTGGTTGACAGCCTGCGTCAGAAGCTCGGTTCGGCGGTGGTCGTCTTGGGTATGCCGGACGGCGAGCGGCTGGCATTGATCGCCGGCGTGACCAAGGATCTGACGGCTAGAGTGCATGCGGGCAAGCTGATGCAGGCCCTAGCGCCCCTGGTGGGTGGCAAGGGCGGGGGCCGACCGGATTTGGCCGAGGCTGGCGGAAAAGACACAGCGGCCCTGAAAAGTGCCTTAGCCAGCGTTCCGTCCCTGGTCAAGCCTTTGCTATAATTGGGGTGCGCCAGAGTTGTGCCCCGAGGCAGCCAAACTGCTCAAGGACATAGCTTTGTTCCCGATTCGGCAAGACGAGCTGGCTCCCGGAACGGAGCCAATCGAACGCGACGTTTGTTTCGTTTACACCAAATTGTAACTGCCTTCCCCAAGGCAAATGATGAAACGCACGGCAATCTCGGCATGCATTGTTTTGGCGATGCTCGCAGTTCACGCAAAACCGGTGAATGCGCAGATCACCAAGGTTGTGGACCAGACGGGCCGGCAGCTGTTTGTAAACGCCGAACCTCCCATCACAACCAAAATTAGTCTCAGTGCTGCCAGACCGCGCGCAACCATCTTCCTGCCTGCGGAATCTTCTTTTACAGGTTTTAGCCGTCCGGCCGTAAACATTGACCGGGATGGTGTTGAGAAACTTGTCAGAGAGGCATCGGAACGTCACCGCATCGATCCGGCACTTGTACGCGCGGTGATTCAGACGGAATCGAACTGGAATCCAGGGGCCCTTTCCCGCAAGGGAGCTGGCGGCCTGATGCAGTTGATTCCCACGACGGCCCAGCGATTTGGAGCAAACGACGTGTTCAACCCCAAACAGAACATTGACGCGGGAGTCCACTACCTGAAGACGTTGCTGCAGCGCTACAATGGCAACCTCGATCTGGCGTTGGCGGCGTACAATGCAGGTGAGGGGGCTGTTGATCGGGCACATGGCATCCCGGCGTATCGCGAGACGCAAAACTACGTACAACGGGTGCAGAATGCCTACTTCCGGCCTGGCTCGGGTCGTCTTGCGGATGCGTTTATCAATCCACGCGCTATCCACAGAGATGTGAACTCCAGCGGCCGCATCATCTTTACGAATGACTGAGTAGTTGGCCTGACAAACCAGGCGTGTCATCCTAGAGATACCCAGCAAAGGATGTAAGGCGCGCATGACCGTTCGTCGAAAAATTTTCCACAAGATCTTCGCCCCCGCTTCGCTGGGTTTTGTACTGGCGGCTGCGGCCGTAATTTCGGCCCCGGTTTGGGCTGCCGAAGCCACCGCCAGTTCTTCCGTGAAGCGCGCGGCAGCTTCGCAACAGTTTTCAAAAGCGGAAGAGCTGCGTGCGGCGCTCAACGACAAACCTGCGGCGAAGCGAACGCTGGGCGACTACAAACTGGTGGTCACCGCTTACAAGCGGGTAACCCTGATTACTCCGAAGGCGCCCGAAGTTGCCGATTCCCTGCTGGCTGTGGCCGAACTGAATACGGAAATGGGAGACCGCTTCGGGCGGAGTTATTACCAGGCCGCCGCGGATTCCTATCAATTCCTGTTGCGCGAGTACCCGACCAGCAAGCTTTGCCAGGAAGCGTTTCTGCGCAGCGGGAAATTAGAGAAAGATCAGCTTGGCGATACCGCTTCAGCGACGAAGACGTATGAAGATTTCTTGAAGAAGTATCCACGGTCGGGTCGGAGGCGCGAGGCGCAAGAAGCCCTGGCAGAGCTCGCACTTTTAAGAGACGTCCAGCCGTCTGGAGCAAAAGAAGCGAAAACCGGACGGCCAAGGCCTGACGCAAATTCTGGAGCCACGGAAACGGCATCTTCCCGGCGGGAAGAAGCTCCCGCGAAGCTGGTCCATTCCGGCGGAAAAATGTCCGACTCTTCCACTATTCCGCGCATACGGAGGATCAGTTCGGCGACCAGCGGCGACACAACGCGCGTAACCATCGATCTTGAAGACAAAGTGCAGTACGTGTCGGCGCGGATCGCCAACCCGGACAGAATATTTTTCGACCTGAATGCCGCGCGGCTCACCCCGGAACTGGCGCGCGGAACTATCAAAGTGGACGGCACTCTGCTTACGGCTGTGCGCGTGGCGCAGAATCAGGCCGGCGTCGTTCGCGTAGTGTTCGATGTGACCGGCGTTAAGGACTACAACGCTTCCCTTTCGAATAATCCGCCGCAACTGTTGATTGATTTGTACGGAACGGGCGCAGCCAATGATCCCGTGCGCACCGCGCGAGCGCGTCCCGAGAAAAGCCCTGCAAAACCGCAAGAAGCCGACGACAACGACGCCGATCACCCAGAAACGGCAGCGGCCGAAAAACCTGCGGTGGTGCGGAATACCCTGCCCAGTGCGAAAGCCGCAAGTTCAAAATCTTTGAAGAACACAAACGGACGCAGCAAACCGGATCTGATTGCGCCGCCCACGACGCCTGCGCCGATGCGCGACGGTTCGTCGACCTTAACCCGCGCCCTGGGTCTGAAAATCGGGCGAATCGTGATCGATGCCGGACACGGCGGACATGACACTGGAACGATTGGCCCGACGGGCTTGATGGAAAAAGATTTGTGCCTTGATGTGGCGTTGCGCCTGGGAAAAATCATTCAGCAGCGGCTGCCGGGTGCCGATGTGGTCTACACGCGGTCGGATGACACGTTTATTCCGCTCGAAGAGCGCACCCATATCGCAAACGAGTCGAAGGCGGATCTGTTTATTTCCATCCACGCCAATTCCAGCCAGGACCATGCGGCGCGCGGAATTGAAACCTATTACTTGAACATGAAGGGCTCAGCCGAAGCGATGGAAGTTGCGGCCCGGGAAAACGCAGCTTCCCAAGAAGGAATTCACGATCTGCAGGATCTCGTGAAAAAAATCGCACGGACCGAAAAGATCGATGAGTCGCGCGAGTTTGCCGAAGACATTCAGGATTCGCTGTCGAAACGCATTCAGAGAACCAGCAAAACCGTCAAAAATCGCGGCGTGCGCAAGGCGCCGTTTGTGGTCCTGATCGGCGCGGACATGCCGTCAATCCTCACCGAGATTTCTTTCCTCAGCAATCCCGCCGACGAGCGACTGCTCAAGCAACCGGAGCAGCGCCAGCATGTTGCCGAAGGCCTGTACACCGGCGTTTCCAGCTATCTGCAGAGCATGAATAGCGTGACCGTCAATCTGCCCGCCAGAAATGGCCACAGCCGCCGCGCTGCGGCGCCGGTTGAAGAGTCCCGGAACCAATAGCAGCCTGTCGGCGTCTAATGAAAAGGTAGGGATGGCAAAACAGCGACCCATTTTCGCGTGTTTGTTGACGGCTCTGGCCGTGCCGTGCGCGTTTGCCCAGTCGATTCTCCCGGAAAAAGTTGGCGATTGGCGGCGCGGCATTTGCGCAGCGGAGCCAGCGCGGCCGGCACTCGGCCAGGAGGCGGGGCTGCGCAATTTCAGCTCGTGCAGTTTCGCCTCCGGCGACAACTCGATCACCGTCACACTCGGACAATATAAGGATCCCAGCGCGGCCTACGAAATTTACACTTCGCGCATCACGCCGCAGATGAGTGCGTCCACACTTGCAGCAAAAATCGCGAACACCGCGATCAACAGCGAAGCTCTTGTCGCGCAGACGGGCGACTACGTTATGGAGGTTTCCTCGCCGCGCATCATTTCAGCGGGCGATTTGCAGGAATTGATTGAAGCGATTCACCAAAAGGCCGACAAAACGCCGTTGCCGAACATTCGCACCTTTCTGCCCGACGAAGGCAAAGTTGACGGCTCGCAAAGGTATGCTCCGGGCCCGCAAAGTTTCCACTTGGCATTGCAAACTCTAAAAGCGGATAACTACAGTTTCCTCGAGCGAGAAATCGGATTCGATCCGAGCGCGGACGTGGAAACGATGCTGGCGCGGTATCGTTTCAAGAACAATGAAAGCGCCGTCTTGCTGGCGCTATACCCGACGCCGCAGATTGCGGAACGGCGCTTGCGGCACGTGAATGAAGTGCTGGCCGCGAACGGGGAAACGCGCACAACATTCCAACGCCGGGGTTCCTTGCTGTTCGCGGCCCTCAACGCATCTTCAGCAAAATATGCGGACGCGCTGAGGAATGCAGTGCAGTACGGCACATCCGTCACCTGGAATGAAGGCTCCCACGAACTCACCGACCCGCCCATCACCAGCACTGTGGTCAAAATCATTATCGCTACCGGAGTATTCATGCTGGTGGCAATCGTTTTGGGGATCGCGTTCGGCGGCATTCGCATCATCATCAAAAGGCTTTTTCCCGGGAAGGTATTTGACCGCCCGCAGGACATTGAAGTCCTGCAGATGGGATTGTCCGGGAAGAAAATTGACCCCACCGATTTTTACTAAGCTGCCCATCCGTGGGCAATATTGCCAGCCTCGTACATTTCCACGTTGCGTAACTAAAATTCCTGCGCCGCGTCTAATGAATGATTGTCCTCTAACAAAGCTTGGTGTTGGCGTCGGGGTGTCGTACTATTTTTTGTGACACGGGATGGAGAACTTCTCGGATATGTTTGGTCCAAGTCGCTACAGGTTTGCCAAAAACGTCGTGCAAATTCCCTATCAGGCTTCACTGCTACTGTTGGCAGTTGTAAGCCTCAGTGTGTCCGGCTGCGGTGACAAGAACAGCGCCCCGCAACCGGGCGCGGCGCCTCAGGCCATGCCGGTTCAGGTACAGGTCGCGGCAACGGAAAAAATTCCGGACACGACGGAATACCTTTCCCAGTTGAAGTCGCGCCACTCGGCCATCATCAACCCTCAGGTCGAGGGCCAAATTACCAAAATCTTTGTGAAGTCCGGCGACCGCGTCACCACGGGCCAGGTTCTTCTTGAAATCGACCCGCTAAAGCAGCAAGCCACAGTCAGCGGCCAGGAAGCTTCGCGGGCCGCGGCTGAAGCCTCGATGCAGCTTGCCAAAACAAATCTGGATCGCGCAAAACGCTTGTACGAAGCAGGCGTGATCCCAAAACAAGATTTGGACAACGCGCAAGCAAGCTACGCTTCGTCGGCCGAACAAGTCAAAGCGCTCAAAGAGCAAGTAAATCAGGAGCGGGTGCAACTCAACTATTACCGCGTGAGCGCTCCCATGTCCGGCATCGTCGGCGATATTCCTGTTCGTATGGGCGATCGCGTCATGGTCACCACGCTTCTCACCACTGTCGACGAACCCGGCGCGCTGGAAACTTACATTTACGTTCCCGCAGATCGCGCCAAGGATTTGAAGCCGGGTCTTCCGGTGAAATTGCTGGACGTGGCGGGCCAGGCGCTCGCCGACACCAAAATATCCTTCGTTTCGCCACAAGTCGATCTCGACACGCAAACCGTGCTGGCCAAAGCGCCCGTACCCAACTCCCGAGCGACGCTGCGGATGTCCCAGCAGGTCCGCGCACAAATCACCTGGGGCGTGCATGAAGGTCCGGTGATTCCCATCCTCGCTGTGAGTCGCATTAACGGCCAATTTTTTGCCTTCGTCGCGACCAGCGACGGAAAGGGCGCAACCGCGCACCAGAAGATACTGAAACTTGGCGACACCGTCGGCAACAACTACGCCGTCCTCGACGGGCTGAAAGCCGGTGACCACATCATCATTTCCGGCACGCAATTCTTGCAGGACGGTTTTCCAGTTGCTGAGCAAATTCAGGGAGCCGGTGCGGCTTCGCCTCCCGGGGCCGGGGCCAGCCACTAGACCCGATGAGTCCCGCACCCGACATGAAGCACTTTTCCAGAACAGGTGGAACTCTTCTTTGATTGATTTCTTCATCAATCGCCCCGTTTTTTCGACTGTTTGCGCTCTGATGATCGTCCTCGGCGGCGCCATCTGCATTCCCACGCTTCCCATCGCGCAATTTCCAGACCTAGCTCCTCCGCAAGTTACCGTCACCACCGCTTACATCGGCGCCAACGCCCAAACGGTCGAATCCGCCGTCACGATCCCGCTCGAGCAATCCATCAACGGCGTGGAGGGCATGAAGTACATCACTTCGACTTCCGGCAACGACGGCACCAGTTCGATCAGCGTAACTTTCGACGTCAGCCGCAACGTAGACTTGGCCGCCGTCGACGTGCAAAACCGCGTCAGCCAGGCACAGGGCCGGCTCCCCAACGAAGTCAAAAGCACCGGCATCATCATCACCAAGCAGGCCACCGGTTTCGTTCTTGGTGCAGGGGTGTACGCCGAACACGGCGAGTATGACAGCCTGTTTCTCAGCAACTACATGGACGTCTACGTCAAGGACGCCCTGAAACGAGTGCCCGGAGTCGGCGATGTCCAGATTTTTGGCGAACGCAAATACGCCATGCGCTTGTGGCTGGATCCGGCGCGCATGTCGCAACGCGGGCTGACGGCCACCAACGTCATTGCCGCGCTTTCTGAACAAAACGTCCAGGTCCCGGCCGGACAAATTGGCCAATCGCCTGTTCCCGAAGGCCAGGGCTTTCAAATCAGTGTACGCGCCATCGGCCGGCTCACCGACGCCAAGCAATTTGAAAACATTATTCTCAAAACCGGCACGGACGGCACCCTGGTCCGGGTCAAAGATGTCGGCCGCGCCGAACTCGGCGCCGAAGATTACGGCTCTCTGCTCCGCTTTAACGGCCACGATGCTGTCGGCATGGGCGTCACGCAGCTACCCGGCGCGAACGCTCTCGACGTCGACCGCCTTGTCAAAGCCGAAATCTTGCGACTTAAAAAAACATTTCCACCTGGAATCAATGTGGCGGTCGCGTTTGACACCACCACGGTCATCGGCGAATCCATCAAAGACGTCCTCATTACCCTCGTTGAAGCCATCGTGCTCGTCGTAATCGTAATTTACTTATTTCTCCAGGATTTGCGCAGCACCTTCATTCCCGCCATCACCATTCCGGTTTCACTCATCGGCACTTTCATTTTCGTGAAGCTACTCGGATTCTCCATCAACACTCTGACGCTGTTTGGCATCACGCTGGCCACCGGTCTGGTCGTCGATGACGCCATTGTGGTCATTGAAAACGTCGAGCGCCACATCACTGAAGGAATTACCGAGCCCCACAACGCGGCATCGGTGGCGATGAAAGAAGTCGCCAGCGCCGTCATCGCCACCTCTCTCGTGCTCGTTTCCGTTTTCGTCCCCGTAGCGCTCTTTCCGGGCACCACCGGCATCCTGTTCCGCCAGTTTGCGCTCACCATCGCCTTTTCGGTGGCCATCTCCGCATTCAACGCTTTGACTCTTACTCCCGCGCTCTCGGCAATTTTTCTCGGCCATCACCGTGAACGCGCCCAGGGCGCTTTCTTCCGCGCCTTCAATCGTGTGGTTACGGCAGGCACCGAAACGTATCGCAAATCGCTGCACTTCTTCGTGGACTGGAAATTGGTTTCTCTCCTGGTCTTTATCGGGCTGATTGGTTGCACCTATTTCGTCTACATCAGCGTCCCGCGCGCATTCATCCCTGAAGACGATCAGGGTTACCTGATGTTTCTGATTCAGGCGCCGCAGGGAGCTTCGTTGCAATACACCCGCGACATCTGCGCCACCGTTGAAAAACAGTTGCTGGAGGTTCCGGAAATCGACGGAGCATTCACGATTGCCGGTTTCAGTTTTAGCGGCAGCGCTCCCAACCGCGCCATGATTTTCACCAACTTGAAACCGTTTGAGAAACGGAAGGGCGAAACGCACCGCGCCGAAGCCATCATCCAACGCTTGCGCGGCCCCCTGATGGCCACTCCCGGCGCACTGGTCATTCCATTCAATCCGCCGGCCGTGCAGGGCCTTGGCCAATTCGGTGGATTCTCTTTTCAATTGGAAGATTTGGGGCGCAACTCGCTCCAGCAAATCTCCGACACCGCAAATCAAGTCATCGCACAGGGCAATTCGGGCAAGGTTTTGACCGGCCTGTTTACAAGTTACACCTCGAACGATCCCCAATATCTCGTGAGCATCGACCGCGAAAAAGCGAAAAGCCTGCAAGTCCCGCTGAGCCAGATTACCGACACTCTCCAGGTGTACATGGGCTCGGTGTACGTCAACGATTTCGATTTCAACAACCGTTCCTACCGTGTCTATGCTCAAGCCGACGGCCGTTACCGCACCCAGGCGAAAGACATCAAGCAATACTATTTGCGCTCGGACATGGGGAAGATGATTCCGCTCGACAATCTGGTTACCATCGAGCAAACACAAAACCCCCAGGTTATCAGCCACTTCAACTTGTTCCGTTCGGCAGAAATTGACGGGTCCCCTGCGCCGGGACGCAGCTCCGGCCAGGGCATCGAAGACATGGAAGCGCTCGCTAAAAAAGTCTTGCCCAATGGCATGACCTACGAATGGAGCGGACTCTCGCTTGAAGAAATTCAGTCTGGCGGAAAAGCCGCCATCCTGTTCGGCTTGGGAATTCTGGTGGTGTATTTGACGCTCGCCGCGCAATATGAAAGTTACGCGCTGCCGTTCATCGTCTTGCTGGCTGTTCCGGTGGCCGTCCTGGGCGCGATTGGGGCAGTTCGGCTGCGCGGTTTGCAGAACGATGTGTATTGCCAGGTTGGGCTGGTGATGTTGATCGGCTTGGCCAGCAAGAACGCGATTCTGATTGTGGAATTCGCCGAGCAATTGCGCCAGCAAGGCATGTCTGTTGTAGAGGCGGCCGTGGAATCGGCGCGTATCCGGTTGCGCCCGATTTTGATGACCTCGCTCGCGTTTATCTTGGGCGTCGTGCCACTCGTGTTTGCCACCGGCGCGGGCCGCTCGGGACGTATTTCCGTCGGCACCACCGTCTTTGGCGGAATGATCGCGGCGACAACCTTGAACCTGATATTCATACCCGTGCTTTACGTTTTGGTGAAGACGATCGTTCCCGGCAAAAAGCCAGGCGCAACGAAACCACCGTCGGCACCAAGCCATTCCTGAGCGGTTCTGGCGCAGAGAGGCACGAAAAGCCTACGTTCTACCGGACGCGGATTTGCTGGTAAAGCTACGGTTGTGCTGTTCCATTCCCGCCAAAAGCAACATGGCCAAGACGATGATTGTCACGATTTCAAAACTGGCCACGGCCCACTGGTAACCGATGAGATCGCGCAGCTTATATTGGATTGTGTTGGTAGGGGCGGCCAGCAGAATCCCGAATTGATACGCGAGGCCGGGCATCAAGCCGCGAGCCGCGTCGGCGGAGAGTTCGTTCAGGTGAACCGGGATTACACCCCAGGCGCCTTGCACCCCCATCTGCATCAGGAAGGAACCGACCAGCAGCAGGGCAAAGCTGCTGCCAAAGGCCCAGACGGGAATGATGACCAGCGAAAGGCCCATAGCGCAGATCATGGCCTTGCGGCGGCCGGCTATTTGCGAGAGGTGGCCAAAGATGATCGCGCCCACGACGGCGCCGACATTGTAGAAGATGGCCATATTGGCGACGACTTTGGAGGAGAGTTTGTGAACTTCTTTTAGAAAATCCGGATACAGGTCCTGGGTGCCATGAGAGAGAAACATCATGAAGGTCATCAGGACCACCAGGTACGCGAAGCGTTTCCATTGTCGGCCAATGGCGCGCAGGATCTGGCCCGTGGACGCGGCGCGCTGCTCCTTCCAGGCTGCCGATTCCGGCACCTTGGTACGGATATACAACGCAAGAAGCGCAGGGAGGGCCCCAATCCAGAACATCGGCCGCCAACCCCAGTGCGGCAGCAAGAAGCGGGTGGCCATGGCGGCGAGCAGATAGCCGATCGAATAGCCACTCTGCAGGATGCCGCTGAGAATACCGCGCAGGCGTACGGGCGCCGCTTCCATGGCGAGTGATGCGCCAACGCCCCACTCTCCGCCCATGCCAATGCCAAAGAGCGCGCGCAGGATAATAAACGTCGTGAAATTGGGAGCGAATCCGCACAGCAATTCAATGATCGAAAAGTAGATTACATTGGCCATCAGCGGTATGCGGCGGCCGTAGCGGTCTGCGAGCAAGCCGAAGATAAGGGCTCCGATGGGGCGCATGGCCAGGGTAGCCGTGGTGGTAAGAATTATTTGCGATTTGGGAACATTGAACTGGTGGGCGAGGTCGTCAATCAGGAAAACCACAATGAAGAAGTCGAAGGCGTCGAGCGTCCATCCGAGAAATCCGGCGAGGACGGCGTGATGGGCTCCGGTATTTGTTGAAGGGACAGCGGCCGTAGTCGCCAAGAAAGCGGTCTCCTGAAGTTGGTGCGTAAATAGAGCGCAGGCATTTTAACTCATCTGCGCGTTTTTGGTTCGGCATTGACGGAAGAGCGGGCTAGCTGATCTGCCGCACCAAGGCCTGGAACCGCGGTTCAGAGCGAAGAGTATCGAGTCGCAGATCCGATTTGAGTTCCCAAACCAGGTCCCAGGATTTCTCCTGGTGCGCTTTTTCCAGAAACTCGAGCGCTTTGTCTTTATTGCCGAGTCCGGCGTGAATCGTCGCCAGCATGTACGGTGAGACATAGCGGGTCTCTGATTTTGCCTCCAGCTCACGCAGGATTCGTTCCGCTTCGGTCCGTTTGCCGGTAGTCGCGTAGGCATGCGCGAGAGCCGCCGTGGCATCTTGATCGCCGTCCGACATTTCAATTGCTTTCTGGTATTCGCGGATGGCTTCCTGCGATTTTCCGGTACCCTCGTAGCCGACGCCGAGAAAATAATGTTCCAGCCATTCATTAGGGTCTGAAACAACGCCTCGGCGGCTGACTTCCACCAGTCTTGGGTAATCGCGAAGCTGATAGTGCGCTCCCGATTCAGTAACGGCAAAGCTGTAGCCGGGGTCCAGTTCCCGGCTCTTGGTGATTTCAGCGAGCGCCTCGCTGCGATTGCCAATCCAACTGAGATAGGTGGAACGATCGGCGTGAGCGCACGCATAGTTCGGCGCGAGCGACACGGCGTATTGGAATTCGCGTTCCGTCGCTGCCTTGTCGCGGTCATATTGCCAGCTGAGCAAGGCCAGTGTGTCGTGCGCTTCGCCGATACTGTCGTCCAGCTCGAGCGCTATGTGCAAGGCTGCTTTGGCGGCCTTATAGGCTCCGGCCGGAGACAGTTCCCGGAAAGACGCCAGATACACATAGCAGTCCGCCAGTCCCACATAGCCCAATGCAAAATTGGGATCCTTTTGTACTGCTTCTTCAAAATAACGCTTGGCCACTCGCAGCTCGCGCGGTTTTGAAAATCGCGTCGAGAGATAAAAACGCCCCTTCAGGTAAGCCTCGTAGGCCTCCGGGTTGACTGAATGCGCCGCCGTTCGCGGCCTCTGTTGTTGCGGGGTGACCTGCACCCGGATCTGTTGCGCAATTGCCTCCGCCATTTCCCTTTGCAGCGTCAAAATGCCGCCCAACTCACGCTGATAATTTTCGCTCCAGACATGCCGGTCGTTGGGTCCGTCCAGCAGCTGCACCGTGACCCGGACCTGATCGCCCTCGCGACTGACCGAACCCTCCACAATTCCGTCCACGCCCAGTTCCCGCGCAATTTGCGGCAGCCGTTTTTGTGTTCCCTTGTAACTCATCACCGAAGTGCGTGAAATCACTTTCAATGCCGGAATTCTCGCCAGTTCGGTAATCAACTCCTCGGTCATTCCGTCGGCAAAATATTCCTGATCCGCATCACCAGAAAAATTTCCCATGGGTAGCACCGCAATCGAGCGGATGAGCGGTACCGCTGGCTTCCCGTAAAAAATTTTTCACGCCACCCAGGTGCAAAGCGCGACGGCCAGGCACGCGCACAAAGCCAGGGCAATGCCCTCGGGTAGCTTGCCGCGTGTGACAACGGGCGCAATCGCTTCATTTCTCTCGCTGGCTATTCCGACGGCAGGCTTCGGCGACGCGACTTCCTCAACCGCCGCAATAAACCGGTATCCCCGGCGCGGCAGCGTCTCAATATAGCGAGGCGACTCGGCCGAATCCCCCAATGCTTCGCGAATGCGTCCAATCGCGTTGTGCAGGCTGTGATTGAAGTCGACAAAAGTATCGGCCGGCCAGATTTGGCTCTGCAAGTCCTCGCGGGTCACCAGTTCGCCGGCAGACTGCAACAAGATCGCCAGCACCTGCAAGGGTTGCCCCTGCAGGCGCAGCTTCTTGCCTCGCTTGCGCAACTCACCGGCGCGAAGATTTAGCTCAAAAGTGTCAAACCGCAGGATCTGCGCGGCTGGCGTCGTCACTGACATTACATTCCTCTGGAGATTGTAGGAAAGCGTATCACAATTCTACCGTCCCGAAACGCGCCGCTGCACACGGGAAACTCATTGTCCTCAGCAGGTTAGGAATGGAGAAAACTTTGGGAAGCGATGGAGGTTCAAGGCATTGACCCTCCTGCAGTTTTCAGGCGAGAGTCGCCACTGTGTCAGGCTCGGAGGAAACGCGCGACGGCATCGCCCCGGTCACACGTGGTCGCCGCTTTCCCCGGGCAAATTCTTGAAGAAGAAAAGAGGAAGAAAGTAATGAGAATCACCTTAGCGAAGTTTGCTCTACTGGCGGGCAGTTCGTTTTTGGCGGCTGCGACGCGCACGAGTGCGCAGGAAAATCCCCCGACTCCGGTGCAGATCGTGGCGCTGGACGAATGCGATCCGACTACGTTTAATGCCGCACTTGGCGCGGACTTTTGCAAGAACGTCACGCTCGGATTCTTCACAAAACTGGACGACCTGTTTGCCAAAGCAAAAAAAGGCGCTCCCGATCCCAACTGGGACTTTGAACCGGACGTCCTGCACATCAAGAAAGGCACACCGATCCTGGTGGTTGATCAGGGCGGCGAGCCTCACACGTTCACCGAAGTGAAGCGCTTTGGCGGCGGCTTTATTGCGGATCTCAATTCCGGCGAGACGCCGGCGACGGAGTGTTCCGGTGGCTTTGGAAACCTGGCGGTGGCCCGTACCCGCATTCTGCAGGGCAGCCAGCTACAGGTTACCGGACTATCCAAAGGGGAACACTATTTCCAGTGCTGCATCCACCCGTGGATGCGTGTAAAAGTCGATGTGAACGATCACGACTCACACGACCACGACCACGACCACGATCACGACTCGCATAGTTACTAGCGCGAGCGGGGAATCCATAGCGCAATATGTTGCAGAGGAACGTCAAGCCAATGCGCGGAGGCCTACGATCTTGTTGCCCCTTTGACAAGATCGGGCCTCCACTCATCTGAGCAGTTCGCGCGCGGAAAGACACCCGCTCCGCAGCGCAAGTCCAGGAACAAGAAACTCGCCAGCAGAGCCAGGACCGGACGGTGTGCCATCTCGTGGCAAACCAGGGGCGCCCCTCTCAGCTGGAACTTTGCTGTTCCTCAAGTTTCTGTCGCGCCCGCTGTGCAGGTTCGAATGTGCAATCGAGTTCACAGGCATCCGCCATGAAACCGTGGGCTTCCGCCGATCGGTCGAGGCCGATCGAGCACAAGCCAAGGTTGTAGCTGGTCGCCGCCGAGGGTCCAAGAGCAATCTGCGATCTTCTGAACATGGCATATGCTTCGCGGAAGAATCGCAGCTCGAGAAGAAGCACACCGCAGTAGAAGGCTAGCGCGTGATCCGTACTCGTTACCGGAAACTGATTCTCCCAGGTGCGCGCTATGGCTTCCTGCAGATCTTCGCGCTCGGCGCCCGCGTTCCTGACCTGGCGGGCCAAAACGGGAAAGAGCCGCAAGAAGGTTATGGGATCCCAGCGGGTCAGCCTTAAGACGGAAAGCGCTTGCGAAACCGTCAATTCCTCCATGTGGGCATTCAGCCAACCGAGCAGTCCGAACAGATCGTCAGGCCCCAACGCCATGCGTAGTTCTGAATACGTCCGGACCAAGGTCGGAAATTGCCCCGTCGGTCCCTCCAGGAACGCGCAGGTGTGCAGCGTCGAATTGTGTTTTGCAGGCAACAGCGCTGCACCGCCCGCGAGCTCGAAATATCTGGCAATCGCGTCAAAATTCACCATGGCGGAAAAACAATTCGCAGAATGAAACTCAAACTTTGGTTCGTCCTGGGATTGCGACATATTTTCAGTGCGGAGGTAACCCTTGTCTGAAGCCAATACCAGCAGCGCGGACCCCGACAATTCGCGGATTGCTTGGAGTGTTCGAAGCACCTGGACCGGGAATAAAACGGTGGCGCTCGGAATCTCGGCACGGTACATACCCAGAATCCTGTTCCAGGTGGGGTCTTGGTAGCGATTGCCGTCCACACTTACATCCTGGTATTCAAATTCAAGGCGCGAGAGGGCCTGGCCGGCATCGCGTTCGCTGCCCTCCGGCGGGCGCCGAAGTGTCTGCAATCTTTCAAAAACTTGGCCATCCTTGATCCGGAACACATCTTGAGCGAGGCTGTCGAAACAATAGTTGGCGATCACTACGAGCGGCCCGTGGCAATTTTCTGGTTGACCGCTTCCCTCTCCTGTCAGGAATTGCAAGTGGATCGGTTCGCTCACGTCCAATACCGCAAATTGCAACATTCCACATTCCACAAATGGCGACAAAAAGGAATTGCTGCGCCAGTCCGCGACCAGCCGCTCCGAGCAATCCGTCATGCAATAACGCACCAGGTTCGGGGGGAGATCCTGCGCTTTCAGAAGAGCGGAGAGCTGTTTCAAAAATAAGAATGAAAATTTCCCCAGCCCGGATCCCAGCTCGACAATCCGCAGCGGATTATTCGGCGAAGGCCTGTCCGGTGTACCTTCGGCAAACTTGCGGCAATCGTCCAGGAAAGCACAGACGAGCCGCGCGTAGATTTCTGCGATCAGCGGATTGTTGGTGATGAACTGCGGAATCATGTCTTCGGTCCAGGACTTAGCGCCCCGCAGGGCGTAGTGGCGGCTGTGCGCGTGCCAGATCAGCGATTGCGACAGCGGTACATCCCGCTCCAGAAGTTCACCTGGCATTCGAGTTTGTTCCTCGGCGAACGACATTTTAACCCCGGCAAAGCAAAGCCCGGAGCTTTTTGCTCCGGGCTTTTCCACCAGGATCAGACCGAATTCGAGTGGACTCAACCGCGCGGCGGGAAAACACCCTGCAGAGCGATGATAAAGGTCAGACACAAATAAGGGGACATGTTGTTGTGCGGGAAGCTTGACCCGGTCTGCGAAACCGCATTCAGATTCAGCTGCGCGGCGGGACTTTTCGCCGGAGCGTAACTGGCCGGATGACCTTTCAGGCCGGACGCCCAGACATTGTTGCTGGGCCCGGGCAAGTTGCCACTTGTCGCCGCCCGTACGCCATGCGAGTGCGCGGGTATCTCGGATTCAAGCAGCGTGACACTTTGCTCGCCCCCGATCTCCCCCAAATCGCGCAGACTCAGCCCTGGCCCCTGCCCTTGGTGCAAGGGTGCCAGTCCTTGGAGATTGGGCAAAGCAAACGTGGATTTCCCATCACCGCCATACGTCGTACCCAGCAGAGAGAATAAGGCCGTGTTCTGGCTGATCGGCAGGACCTGACCATTGCACATGGCCCAACCAGTGGGGGCAAAGTTACCAGCAAAAATCCTAATCTCGGCTACGAATGGTTCGGACACGAATGTCCTCCTTCAGTGCTAGTTACGGGACGGGAAAATGCCCTGGAGCGCGATGATAAAATTCAGTACCAAGTAGGGGGACATGTTGTCGTGGGGTTGATTTCCACCCACGGCTAGAATACCCGCAGGACTCATCGCTGCGTTCGCTGTAAAATTGTAAGGGTTGGCGCTGCTGCTGCCCCAGACGTTGTTGGCGGCGCTGGGCAAAGAACCTAGCACGGAAGAACCGACGGCAGCGTGAGTGTGCGCGGGCAGTTCAGAAACGTTGAGCGTATGGCTGGCTTCACCGGCCATTTCCCCAAGCGATATTCCATCTCCGACGTGAACCGGACTGCGTCCCTGAAGATTGGGCAACGCAAACGTGGTCTGTCCATTTCCCCCGTACGTTGTGCCCAGGATCGAGAACAGCGCTTGGTTCTGGTTGATCGGCAGGAACTGGCCGTTACAGAAAGCCCAACCTTTGGGAGGAAAATTCCAGCTGATCACCTTGATTTCGCCCAAGTATGGCTGTGCCATCGGTAGCTCCTCTTCCGCTATTCAACACCGGACAACAAGTTCGTACTGCCCTCATCACCCAAAAAATTATTCACGAACATCACGACTGCGACGGGAACACTCCAAAAAGGGAAATAATAAAATTCACGGCTAGGAACGGCATCATGTTGTCGTGAGGCTGTGAACCGCCCGCAGTGGTCATCGTGGACGGATCCATGGTCACGCTGGGCGCGGCCGAAGAATATTGTCCCAACGTCGACTGGGCCCAAACCCCGTTCCCCGGGCTGGACTGGTTGCCCGCGCCGGAGTTTCCCCGCGGGACGTGGCTGTGCGCCGGAATCTGATTTACCGTCAGCGTCACGGTCTCTTCTCCGCCGGTTTGCCCCAAAACAAAAGCGGAACCCACATGAACCGGTATCCGGCTCTGCAGGTTCGGCAGCGCAAACGTCTCTTGTCCGTCACCACCGTAGGTGGTGCCAATGAGATTGAACAGGACCTCGTTTTCCGAGATGGGTAAAAGGGCTCCGTTGCAGAAGGCCCAACCTGCCGGCGCAAAGTTGCCGCCAAACATCCGAATCTCGCCTACAAACGGATTTGACATGTAATCCTCAGCTTCTATCGCAATTATCGTACCGGGTAACTACAGTATGAATTATCTGCCTGGATGTTCTGCGGTTCTGAATTGAACGAAGTAGCCAATCAACTAATACTGCAAAAACAGTACAAACTGTCCGGCTTCTGTTTTATAGAATTCCGCGGGGGAAAGAGATGGTACCTCAGTACTGTTTAGGGTTTCCTCAACCCGGTACCATTGAACAGTTGAGCAAATACATCTTTTCAAGCAAAGTATAGCAGTCTCTCATCCGGAATTTTAGGAGCCCCAAATGGCAGTTTCGCGACGTGGATTCTTAGTTGGCGGGCAAGTGTTGTTGGCCTCGGCCGCACTGCCGACAAAATTTCTCGGCGCCGTAATCGGCGCAAGCTTCGGCCCGTCGAAAACCGCCAATCTGCTATCGCTGAACATGGCCAGCTTTGCAGCGCTGCGAAACACCAGCTTTGCGGTTCGCTCGGGCGCAAAAACAGTCGCTTGGTTTACCTTGCTTTCAGTAGAGGACATGAACCGGAAAGCTTCAGCAGCCCCACCAATGGCTGTTCCGCCGAAACCGGTCAAAACCGCAGCGCCGACAACAGATACCTTCGCATTGCACTTTCAATCGACTGGCGACACCCTGGAACAAGGGACTTATGAAGTGCAGCACGCGACCCTTGGGCAATTTTCCTTGTTCGTCGTCCCTTCAGGAATCTCGGCCTACACCGCGGTGATCAGCCACTTCACAAGCGCGACACAGATTCTGCCGCCCAAGCCCGTCAATCCAAAGGGACGCCTGAAATCTGTGATAACCACAAATCAGCTCTAGTGTATAAATCGGCAGTCCAAGCCAGAAAAACCGCACTGGATTTCTTGGCCCGGTGGCGTTTGTGCTGTAAACTGCACGATCAGGGGGCCCTACGCAAGCATTCCCTTCCGGGCAGGCCCGGTCATGGTTTCCGTTCGCGCATGCGATTGAAAACAGCCTCGTAGCGCAGGCCCATGGCATCGGGCCCGAGGGGCACGAGGAACAGTTGCATCTCCCCGAGTTGCTCGTGGCGCAGCGTATGAATTCCCTGCGAAATCGCGCCGTTTTGCGGCCCGCGAAACAAAACGGAAAACTGTTCGGTGTCCGGTGGAGCGTTCCGCTCGGTCACTTCGACCAGCTGCAGCCCTACCGATTCAGAATCGGGAACTTCGAGGCCAAAGGTGCTGTTCAGATGCTCGGAAAAAATACGGCAGTTTAAATCTTCAGACATGCCTACATTCTCCTCGGGTTGCGCCTGCAAATCCGTTAGTTCCCCTGCGCCGCGTGTTCCATTTCGCAATACATGGCGTCCTCGCTCTTCAGGAAAAAACCCAGTCGCTCGTATAGACGCGCAGCCCGGTTGCCCTTAACAACGCTAAGTCGCAGAGGGATTTTTTTGTGAACCGATTCCGCGATAAGAGCGCCGAGTAAAGCGCTGGTAATTCCAAGGTTGCGAAATTGCGGAAGCAGAGCAATATCCACCAGACGAAGTTCCTGTGAGGCGCGCAGCACCAGGATGGATCCGGCCGGTTCATCGTTCGCTAAAACGACGCTCTCGGCGGCAGCGGGATAGGAGACCGCGTATCCTCGTGCGCGAGCGTCAAACTGCATTTGGATGAAACGGGACTGCTCGGCGGCGGGCCATCCCCAAGAAAGCATCTCCGGCTCGCGGGTGCTCGCGTAAACGCGGAGCAGGAACTCGCGATCGTCCGGCTGCGCACTGCGCAAGGAAACATGCGGCAAAGATTCCCGTTCAGGGTTTGGCGCGGCCATCGACGTAATACCTGCCTGCACGATCTACGCTTATTTGTTGCCGAATCGAAATACCAGTCCGGCCGAAATGCGGACGCTGTTCTGCGACACAGTGGAACCATTCACATCGGCAAAGCGCGTAAGAAGATATTCGGCTTGTATCAATCGAATCGCAAAATGACGGTGCACGGGCACGTCAAGACCTCCCCCGAGCGCCATGGCAAAGCCGTTTTCGCCCGCCTCCACCCCGCCGGAACTTGCCGTCAATCGGCCGCCTCCGAGCAGCCCTTGCACAAAGGGAGTCACCCGGTGCATTTTTCGGAACGAGTAGCGAGGCCCGAACAGGTAGGTATACATGTTGCTGGCCACACCGGACGGCAACCCGCTGAAACGGTAGGCGCCGCCATCGGCCAGAACTGCAAAACGGTCATTGAAGTTGTACGCAAAGGATCCGCTAACGCCGTTTACGTTGAATCCGCCTCCAGACCCAGCGGCGTTGGCGCGGATGTAGGAGTACGCGCCCGACGCTTCGAACTGCGGAGTGGAACCGGTCGCGCGTTGCGCGAGCGTCACGCTTGCAAAACTACTGGCCAGGAAGGCCATGGCCATTAGCAGTCGCACAGCCGGGTACAACACCTGTTGTCTCATCATAACCATGTTTTCTCTTTCGTTTGCGTTTCCCGTTTCCATCGCTTTACGGTTGAACCGTCAAGGTAATCGCAGTTGAATGCTGAATTGTTCCGGCGGTCGCGGTAACCGTAACCGTATAACTACCCGGCGGCGTTCCCAGATTCTGGAAATTATTCGCACTGGCGCATCCGTAAAGCGTGAATCCGGTCGTGAGGAACAGAAGCGCGAGCAATACCCACTTCCGTCCCACTCGCCGGAATCGGAATCCGATCCCGGAAAGGACTAGTCCGGCTAGCGGCATGAGCAGTCCATAGAACGGCGTGTGCTTCCGCTCAATATTGCGGGAAAGGAAAGTGTCGCCTGCCGTGGTCATGACGATCAGCGATGAGGTCGCTGGATTCGCTCCCGGCGTAACCGAAGTCGGACTGAAGACCGCTGACGATCTTCCCGGCAGGCCTGTAACGGTGAATGTGATGGCACTGGTGAAAGCCGTATTGATCGGCGTCACGGTCAGTCCGTAACTAGCGTGCTGGCCGGCTCTTAAGGTAACGCTGGCCGGATTGATCGCCAATGCGAAGTCCGGCGGCAAGGTAACGGTCGTCGGATCCGTTGCGGTATTGTTAGCGGTGTTGAGTTCGCCGCCACCAGAGACCGCGGCCGAGTTCGTTACGCTGGCTGGCGCGTTGGCTGCGACGCTGACCATCACCGTAATCGCGGGATAACTGGCGCCGGTTGCCAGACCGTCGCTGCGAACGCAGCTCACCGTTCCGACCGTGCAGGTCCATCCCGGGCCTGCAATACCGGTCGCTGTGAGTCCTGCTGGCAATACGTCACTGACCGTCACGGTGCCCGCGCTCGGACCTGCTCCCGGGTTGTTCACTGTGAGCAGGTAGGTCGCATTGGACTGTCCCTGATAGAAGTTGCCGGAATGGCTCTTGGTAAGAGTCAAGTCCGGAGCGAGTACGCCAATGGAAGCAGTGGCCGTGTTTCCTGTACCGCCATTTGCCGAGCTGACAGCTCCTGTGACGTTGACCTGATTGCCCGCCGTGATCGCTGCGACATTGACCGAAAATGTGCAAGAGCCGCTGGCCGCAATCGTCCCGCCACTCAGCGCAACGCTTGGCGATCCCGCCGCCGCCGTGACAACTCCACCGCAGGAACCGTTCAACGCATTGGGAGTAGCAACCACGAGGCCGGCCGGAAGGTTATCGGTGAACGCGATTCCCGTGAGGGCTGTGCCGTTGACCACAGGATTGGTAATCGTAAAGGTGAGAGAAGTTGAGCCGCCCAACCCGATGCTGGCGGCGCCGAAGATCTTTGCGATGCTCGGCGGACTGGCAACCATCAGATTGGCCGAAGCCGTATTTCCCGTTCCGCCATTGGTTGAAGACACGGCACCGGTAGTGTTGGTGTACGTGCCCGCCGTCGAGCTTGTTACGTTGACACTGATGGAGCATGGTGTGCCCGCTGCGATCGTTCCGCCTGAAAGCGTGACACTGGCGGACCCAGCAGCGGCCGTAGTGGTTCCACCGCACGAACTCGTCAGGCCACTCGGCGAAGCGATGAGGACTCCAGAAGGCAGCGTGTCGGTGAAGGCGACGCCGGTTTCTGCGGCCGTATTCGCCGCCGGGTTTGTGATCGTAAAGCTCAAGGTCGAGATTCCTCCTGGAGCAATACCGGTCGGAGTGAATACCTTGGCGAGCGACGGCGGAGCAACAACAGTAAGGCTCGCCGATGCCGTTGCGCCTGCGCCGCCTTGAGTTGAGGTGACAGCGCTGGTGGTATTGTTTTGCACGCCTGCTGCCGTCCCGGTCACATTCACAGAGAATGTGCACGAGGCAGTGGCCGCGAGGGTGGCGTTGCCCAAGCTCACAACACTTGTCGCTTGTGTTGCGGTGATGGTTCCGCCTCCGCACGTTCCGGTTAGTCCGTTCGGAGTTGCAACCACGAGACCTGCCGGGAAGGCATCACTGAAGCCGACGCCCGTGAGCGGCGTCGTGGCATTGCTGTTTTGAATCGTAAAGCTCAAGCTCGTGGAGCCGTTCAGCGGAATGCTGGCCGCCCCGAACGCCTTGGTAATCGCAGCAGCCGCCGTTACGGTTAGAGAAGCACTCGACGTGTTGCCGGTTCCCCCCTCGGTCGACAAGATCTGCACGCTGTTATTTTTTACGCCCGCCGTGGTTCCTGTAACGTTTACCGAGAGTGTGCAGGAGGTGTTGGCCGCCAGAGTCGCCGCTCCCAAACTAACCGAGGTGGCGCCGGCGGTTGCTCCGGCCGTACCAGTGCAGGTGGTGGTCAATCCGCTGGGCGTCGCCACAAGCAAACCGGACGGCAGGCTATCGGTGAAGGCCAGGCCGGTGAGGGGAATCGAGTTGGTCGCGGGATTGTTGATGCTAAATGTCAGCGAAGTCGAACCGTTCACGGGAATCGTCGCGGCGCCGAACGATTTCACAATCGCCGGAGGCGCAGCAACCGATAGATTGGCTGTCGCGGTGTTTCCAGTCCCGCCGTTGGTGGAAGAGACGTTTCCCGTGGTATTGGTGAAGTTTCCGGACGCCGTTCCAACTACATTGACAGCGAGCGTGCAGGAAGCGTGAGCAGCGATGGTGCCGCCCGTCAGGGTGACACTACCAGCGCCGGCAACCGCGGCGGCGGTGCCGCCACAAGTGTTGGTCAATCCATTTGGCGTGGCAACGACGATGCCCGCCGGAAAGATATCGGTGAATGCCGTTCCAGATTCGGCGACCGCGTTGGCTGTGGCATTGGTGATGGTAAACGTCAATGAGGTCGTGCCATTCAGTGCCACGCCGGTTGTCCCAAATGCTTTGGCAATGGCGGGTGGCGCCACCACATTAATACTGGCCGATGCCGTGCCGCCGGCGCCGCCTTCGGTCGAGGTCACATTGCCGGTCGTGTTGTTTTGCGTTCCGGCAACGCTGCCGGTCACATTCACAGAGAAGGTACAGGAACCACTCGCTGCCAACGTTGCTCCGGTAACGTTGACGACGCCAGTTCCCTGGACTGCCGTAATCGTTCCGCCGCCGCAACTACCGGTTAGGCCGTTCGGCGTTGCTACGAGCAAGCCTGCGGGAAATGTATCGCTGAAGCCGGTGCCGGTCATGGTCGCCGTAGGATTGTTGTTTTGTACGGTAAAGCTCAGCGAAGTCGAGCCGTTCAGAGGAATGCTGGCCGCTCCAAAAGCCTTACTGAGTACCGGAGCGGCAATGATCGTAATGCTGGCATTCGAAGTATTTCCCGTACCGCCTTCTGTTGAGGCCACCTGCACGCTGTTGTTCTTCACTCCGGCAGTCGTGCTGATGACATTGACGGAGAATGAGCACGCGGCGCTTGCCGCGAGTGTTCCGGCGGACAGACTAGCGGACGAGGCTCCGCCTGCGGCCGTAGCGGTTCCGCCGCACGTGCTGGTTAGTCCGCTAGGCGTTGCCAGTAGCAATCCCGCCGGCAGGTTGTCGGTAAACGCGAGTCCGGTCAGCGGCAATCCCGCATTGGGATTTTGGATCGTGAAGGTCAAACTGGTGACGCCGCCAAGAGGGCTTGTCGCAGCGCCAAACGCTTTGCTAATCGTCGGTGGACTGGCCACAGTTAGATTGGCGGTAGCCGTGTTACCGGTTCCTCCGTTGGTCGAGCTCACTGCACCTGTCGTGTTCGTCAACGGGCCCGAAGCCGTTCCCGTGACATTCACAACCACCGTACACGTGGTGTTGGGCGTCGCAACGGTCCCGCCGCTCAGGCTGATGCTGTTCGATCCGGCAATCGCCGTGACCGTGCCTCCGCACAAATTGCTCAAACCGTTCGGCGTGGCCACGAGCAAACCTGCCGGCAGCGTATCGGCAAATGCGACTGCGCTCTCAGCCGTTGCGTTCGCTGCAGGATTGGTGATCGTGAAAGTCAAGGCAGTCGTGCCATTCAAAGGAATGGACGGCACTGCAAAAGCCTTGGCTATGGCCGGTGGCGCGACCACGCCGATGCTGGCAGACGCTGTTCCTCCGCTTCCACCTTCGGTGGAAGTGACATTCCCGGTCGTATTGTTTTTGGTGCCCGCGGCCGTTCCTGTGACATTCACAGAAAAAGTGCAGGTCGTGTTGGCCGCCAAACTGGCGCCGGCGAGACTGACGACGCTACTGCCCGCCGTTGACGTGATGGTTCCACCGCCGCAACTGCCCGTAAGTCCGTTCGGGGTTGAGACCGCCAAACCTGCCGGCAAGGTGTCGCTGAAGCCAATTCCTGACACCGCTGTCGCAGCGTTGTTGTTTTGAATCGTAAAGCTGAGACTCGTCGAGCCGTTCAGGGGAACGCTGGCTGCTCCAAATGATTTGAGCAGTACCGGAGCTGAGACAATCGTGATGCTGGCATTTGAAGTGTTTCCCGTGCCGCCGTTTGTTGAAGAAACCGTTACGCTGTTGTTCTTGATGCCCGCGGTCGTGCCGACAACGTTCACCGAGAGCGTGCACGAGGCGCTAGCCGCAAGTGCTGCTCCCGACAGGCTGGCTGACCCTGCTCCGGCCACAGCCGTGGCCGTGCCGCCGCAGGTGTTGCTCAAAGCACTAGGGGTGGCGAGCACCAACCCTGCTGGCAGCGTATCTGTGAAGGCTACTCCACTAAGCGCGACCGCCGGGTTCGAATTTTGGATGGTAAAACTTAGACTGGCCGAACCGCCTATCGCGGCCGTGGCAGCGCCGAACGATTTCGTAATCGATGGCGCGCTGGCAACTGTCAGACTCGCAGACGCGGTGTTTCCCGTGCCACCGTTCGTCGAGCTGACATTCCCGGTCGTGTTCGTGAGGCTTCCCGAAGCCGTTCCCGTAACATTGATGGTTAGCGTGCACGTGCTGCCCGTGGCTACCGTGCCACCCGTCAACGATACTGCTCCCGCTCCTGCAACGGCTGTGGCAGTTCCTCCGCACGTGTTGGCGAGGCCATTCGGCGTCGCAACCACCAGTCCTGCTGGAAACGTGTCGGTGACTGCTACTCCGGTCAGCGGAGCGGAATTGCCGCTCGGATTGGTTACCGTCAAAGCCAGCGAAGTCGTTCCATTGAGCGGGATGGGCGAGCTGCCGAACGCCTTGGTAATCGCTGGCGGAGCAAACACGTTAACGCTGGCCGATGCCGTGCCTCCGGCTCCGCCTTCAATTGATGCCACCGTACTCGTCGTGTTGTTTTTCGTTCCGGGCGTGGTTCCCGTTACGTTTGCAGAAAATGTGCAAGAACTCGTCGCTGCGACGCTTGCGCCACTCAGAGTAATGGAGCCCGATCCGGCCACGGCGGTGATGGTTCCGCCTCCGCATGTGCCGGTCAACCCGTTGGGCGTGGAAATGACCAGACCTGCCGGCAACGTGTCACTGAAGCCGACTCCGGTGAGGGCCGCAGCGGCGTTGCTATTCTGAATTGTGAAGCTAAGGGAGGTTGCGCCGTTCACGGGAATGCTGGCCGCTCCGAACGACTTGGAGATCGCCGGCGGAAACGGAATCGTGATATTGGCCGTGACCACTGCGCTATCGACAATGGCGTCCGCGTGCGCCGAGCCTCCAGAGCTCAGGGCGGTAAACGTGGCGGTAGCTGTACCGTTCGGCTGAATGGTGGTCTGCGCGGCGGAAATGGCGCCGAGGACCGGATTGTTGAAGGTGATGGGCAGGCCCAATAACAGACTGAGGTTGGAAACCGCTACGGCTGTCCCATGATTGTCTTGCAGAAAACTGGCTGTAAGAGTGGTGCTCTGATTCGCGCTGATCGTGCTGGGGCTCGCCGTATGCGTCAGCACAATAAATGGATCGACTGCGGCGGTTGTCGTCGTGTTGCTAATTGTCGCCGCCGGGGAATTCGTACCCCACCAATTGCTCGTCGCCGCCACTGCGCTATTGACGTTGCTGAGGTTGCTTCCAGAACTTGCCGAATTCCCAGTCAACCGGCTGAAGTGCATCGCGAGTGTGACGCCGCCACTTCCATTCCCGGAGAAAATGCCGCCCCCAGGGCCGGTCGCGGAGTTCCCGGTAATCGTTACCTTGGAAAGGTTGGCGGCGTCTGGATTGAGCGCGCTATGCCACAATCCTCCGCCGCTGCCACCAGAGATGTTGCTTGAAACTACCGACGCCGTGTCCAGGAGCAAATTGGTGGTATTCCAGATTCCGCCACCGTCTCCGGCCGCGGTATTGCCCGAGATGATGCTGGCATGAATCGCCGTTTGCCCGGCCGTTCCCGACGGTCCGACGAGCTCCATTCCTCCGCCAACGGGTAGAATGCCGGCATTGGCATTGGCGCTGTTATTCAGCACCCTGCTGTTATCCAGGGTCATCGCTGCCAGGGTGCCCAGAAAGATTCCGCCACCGCTTCCAGCAGTCCCGGTAGCGCTGGGAGCCGTCACGTTATTCTGGATCGTGCTGTTTACGATGTGCGCAAACCCGGTGCCGTTGTTGGTATTGAAAATGGCGAAGCCGCCGCCTTCGCCTTCGCTGAGGGTGTTGGATGTGATATTGCAATTGGTCACCGTCAGCGTGTTGTTGCCAGAACTTCCGGTGTCAAAGTCGAAAGCGCCGCCCCAACCGTCAAACAGCGTGGCATCGCCCCGATTGTTTCCGTTGCGAATGACGAGATTGGCGATGCTGACTGTTGCGTTGGTAAACGAGTCGATGTCCTGGTTGAAGGAAAATACCTTATCGACGCTGGTCGCGAGGCTTGTTCCGCCTTGAACAATGCTGGCCGGATTTCCGCTGCCATCGGTCGCACCGATAATGTTGACCGAGTCCTGGACTTCGAGGGTGCCGCTGAGCGAAGTTGTGTGATCGGCCGGGTTTCTCGGCCGTGAGAGCGTGAAAGTTCCGGCAGCCAGCATGATGGTGTCGGTGCCTAGAATACTGTTGGCCTTGATGATGGCTTCACGCAGACTGCAACTAGACGATCCGTCTAGCGTGCTGACGTTATTGCACGTGAGCGCCGTAGTTCCCGGGACCGGATCGTCCTGGCGATTCACAAAAAATGTAGGATCGGGCAGTGGCATCATGACCTGCGGGGCCATTTGCCCTTGCTTCAGCACCACCACCCCGGGACGCCCATCAATATTGACCCGCATGGGAATTCCCGCCACGGCCGTTTGCGAGGCGTTCATCGACAAAGCGGAATGAAACGAAGCCGGCAGGCTTTCGGTCGCCGAATCCGCATTCAGCAGATTTTCGTGGGAAAGCACGTGCATCCGTGCTTGTGCAGCGTCAACGATCATCACGTCATCGGCGGCGCGACTTGAAATGCGAGTCCGGAAGAAAATTGCTGGCGCTGAGCCGCCGGCGGCCACCGCGGGAAAACTTTCTGCCACCTTCCAGCCTTCTGCAGGGTCCGCTGGAATCGCCAGCGGATCGGGTGTGCGGTTGAATTGTGCACGCCTGCGCATTTGCAACTCGGCGACGCTCCAGGGACGGGTGTCGAGTTGCGCCCGCGTTACGATATGGACGCTTCCGTCGTTGCCCATCACCGCCAGTTGCTGCCGTGAACCGCGTTCCTGAATGAACGATCCGGAGGTGACCGAAGCTGCGGCAAAAGGAACGGGGATCGCCTGCGCCAGGAGCACGCTCGAACCTTCACCCGTGCGCGCCGCGCGAATTTCGCGTCCGCGCACGATCAACAAATCTCCGCCGGCTACAACTGCAAGGTCCGTTGCCCGTTCACCGTTCAGGTTTCCGAAAGCCAGCGATGTCGCGGGGGCGCGCAAGGGGATCGTGGCAATCACGCCGAGAGTGTCGCCTGCTCGCTCAAAAATGGTCAGTTTGTCTCCGAATTTATCGCTCGTTCCCACTACGATGTGAGAAGACATGGTGCTGGCATCCAACTGCGAGGCGCCCAAGGTTGTGACCCCGCCTGCAACGGAAATCGCCTGCGGCGCGAGCAGCCCGCCTCTGCCGTCGCCGGCAAGAATGTAAAGAGTGTGGCTGCCGCGCGCTGCCACGGCAACGTCCACAGCCCCGCCGCCGACGAAGTTACCGGTAACAATGAAGTCCGGCGCTTCCGGCAACTCAATCGTCTTGGCTTGTGGCATGAATGCGGCCGGAAATCTTCCGGCGCCGATGGCCTGCCAGGAAGCTTCGCTCTGCGGCGCAAACGCGTCGAGATTCCCCCGGTAAATGGCCAGCACTCCGCCATTTGGCCCTAGATAACCGGCCAGCACATCTTCAACGCCGTCGGCATCCACGTCGCCCGCGGCCAGGGCCACTGGAATCAATTGGCCAAGCTTGAGCGCTTGCACTGTCGCGGCTTTTCCAACATACGCCACACTGGTCGGGCTCTCGGTCTGCAGATACAGCTGGTGCGGATCTCCCGCGTATTTCTGAGCGGCAGCCGGCTGTTGCGAAAAAACCGGCGCAACAACAAGCAGAAATCCTACGATGAGCGAGCAGGTTGGGACGGAGTAGGCCGACGCGCGGCCACAAAGGGCTAGCAAATTTTTCACGGCTGGGTCCTTGTATTTGGAGCACAAGGCAGTGAAAGTTCGTTATGCGCGGGGAATCGAGGGCAATTCCCTTTTGGCCGCACGCCCTTTCAATGCAGATGCGCCACCTTGACGTGAGGTCGATTCTTGCATGTCAAAGAATCGCGGGCCGAGAACAATATTTTTCTTTTGCTTACCAGTTAATACAGTTAAGAATGGATTTCCTCAAGGGGCAGCGGGCTGCAGTTCAAATCTGCCGGAAGGGGGGCTAGCGCCACACGGCGTCGCCCTTGCCGGAAAGGACCCGGTCGAGGTAGGTCGCAGCGCTGATGAGCGCCAGATGGGTGAAGGCTTGCGGGAAGTTGCCGAGCAGCTGCCCACTGGGACCGATTTGCTCGGAGTACAGCCCCAGCGGGTTGGCGTATCCCAGCAGTTTCTCGAACAGGAGTTGCGCTTTTTCGAGCTCTCCCCCGCGCGCGAGGCATTCGATGTACCAAAACGAGCAAGCCGTAAAGCTACCCTCTCCGCCGGAAATTCCGTCCACATGCGTGCGCTCTGCCTCGTAGCGACGGACCAGGGTATCTTCGACCAAACGCGCTTCAATCGCTTTCATGGTCGAGCGCCACATTGGATCGACCGGACTGATGAACCGCATGAGGGGCATCAGGAGAACGGACGCGTCCAGGTTCTTGGTCCCTTTGGACTGCACAAACGACTGCAGCTCGTCATCCCAGAAGTTGGCAAAGATATCCTGGCGAATTGCGTCACGCGTTCCGAGCCAGGCACCAAGAGGCCCCGACAGCGATCGTTTTTGAGCAAGCCGCAACGCGCGGTCAAAGGCCACCCAGCACATCAGACGCGAATGCAGGAATTCACGCGCGCCGCCACGAATCTCCCATATGCCCTGGTCGGGCCGCTGCCAGTTCTTGCCCAGCCACTCGAGGATCCGCTGAGTTTCCTGCCACCCGGCGTGCGAGATCGAGTCCCCGTACTTATTGGCGAGATAGATGGAATCCATCATTTCGCCATAAATGTCCAGTTGCAGCTGCTGATACGCCGCATTTCCAATACGCACGGGCCTGGAATTTTCATAACCCTTTAAGTGATCGAGCGTTACCTCGTCGAGTTTCTGTCGGCCGTCAATCCCGTACATCACCTGTAGCGGTCCCCGCTCCGCATCGTCACCGAGCCGCCCCTTCAGCCAGCCTATGAACGCCTCGGCTTCTTCGACAAAACCCAGTCGGATCAGCGCGTAGAGCGTGAATGCAGAATCTCGCAACCAGGTGAAGCGATAGTCCCAATTGCGCACGCCGCCAATTGCTTCCGGCAGCGAAAATGTCGGCGCGGCAATCAGCGTTCCGTGCTCCCGGCTGATCAACAGCTTCAACAGCAGCGCGGAACGGTTGACCGTCTCGCGCCAGCGGCCCTTGTACTGTGATTTCGCGATCCACCCCTTCCAGAAGCGCGCGGTTTCCTGGAAGCGCTGCTCTACGAACTCCATTTCCGGGTGCTCGTCGCGCGCGCGAATTCCGCCAAAGACAAACGTCACTCGCTCGCCGGCCCGCAGCGTGAAATCGCAGACGACATCTTGCGACTGCTGGCGCAGGGTACAGGTGGAGTACAGCGCCATCGGCAAACAGGTGTCGCCGGCAGGAGAAAAAATCGCATTTCGACCGTCGATAGTCACGGTGTGCCCACACATCCCATAATTAAACCGTGGTTGGCAGAGCACCTTGAACGCAACCTCGCCCCGGACGACGGCGACGGTACGGACAATCTCGTTCGGTTGCTCCCCGTCGGTTCCAATGGGCATATAGTCCGTCAATTCGACTACGCCCTCGTCGGCGAGAAATCGCGTAAGCAGAATATTTGTGTCTGGCAAATACAGTTGACGTACTCGTCTTTTCCTGAGTTGCGGCTGGATCTGAAAACAGCCGCCCCGCTCATCGTCAAGAAGCGCTGCAAACACTGTCGGAGAATCGAAATTGGGGTAGCAGAGGAAGTCGATTGACCCGTTTATGCTCACAAGGGCAATCGAGCACATATTGCCAATCGCCCCGTAGTTCTCAATCGGTTCAAAGCTCATTGGTATGGTCAGGTTCCAGCATCAAATTCTAGCTGATTCCAGCGGCTAACCAAATGGGGAACGTGAGCGGCCGCAGGTCAGGATCTCAGGTTAACCGATCGCCCGCGCGAGGCGCGATTGTCTCAGCTTTGGTCCGGATGCGGAAGGACGCAAAGCTTGGTCCCTTGTAGCGAGGTTCGAGGTAACGGCGGGTGCCAGCAAAAGCTCAGGACTGCGACAGCATCAGGGCTTCAGCCGCAAAGTGAAGATTGACGCCTTCGGTCCGCAGCCATATGATCGCTGGCAAAGTTGGCTTGCTGCTGGAACGAGGTCAGACCATGATCAAACTGGACGGTACAGTTGGCTCAGTTCTGAAAGGCAAGGGGAGTGAAGTCTGGACTGTCACGCCAGATCAGACAGTCTACGAGGCCATTGAGAAAATGGCCGACAAGGGCGTAGGCGCATTGCTCGTGCTCTCCTCAGGCAAACTCGTGGGTCTAATCTCGGAACGCGATTACGCGCGCAAAGTCATTCTCAAGGGCAAATCTTCGACCATGACGCCAGTCAAGGAGATCATGACGACCCCGGTGATTTTCGTGCCTCCGGACCAGGCAGTGGACGAATGCATGATTATCATGACCAGAAACCGCATACGCCATCTTCCCATCATGGAAAACGACAAAGTGCTGGGAGTTGTCTCAATCGGCGACCTGGTGAAGTGGGTGGTCTCCGAACAAGAGGAAACGATTAAGCACCTGCAAAACTACATCTCGGCGAAGTATCCCACCTGAGGCCCCGGCCTTCCCGGCCGTAAGGAATTCCCAGAGAAAGCCAGCCAGGATTTTTCGGAATCGTATGGACTTTTGCTCAAACTCGTCCGCCCGTGAAGTGACTCGTGGAGTTGGCGGACGAGACTCGAGGCGTTTCTAGAAAAACACTCTGTCGCCAGCGAATTGCTTTAGTGTCGGGGGCACAGTTTCGTGCTTCAGGTTAATCGCCAGCGGTTTGCACGACTGGGACTCTGGCAGGAACGGGCCGCGATCGGGAAAGATCCTGCCACTGTAGTACGAAGTCCGCGAAGAGCAGGGAGAAAGCCACGCACATCCAGACGACCGTTTCGCTGACCGACTCACCGAGTCTCTCCCATCCGGTGACACCGAGAACCACACGGACTTCGAGGAATACGATAGCGACCGCGAAACTTCGAGTCATCCACTGGCGGTGCAGCTGGACTTTCCCTTTAAGTATGAAATACATGGCGATGGCGGTGGTAAGCATCCAGATCGCCGCATCGGTGAAAGCGGCGAAGCTGAACGAACGCGTGCTGCCCATGCGCTCTTCGTAGTATTGGATGTAGAAGCCGAGCGGAGCCCCGATGAAAACGCCGGCGACATAGAAGCGTCCAACGACGCGATGGAATTTTGCAAAGCGTTGGCGAAGGCGATCGGAGAACTGCATCGGTCCGAGCAAGAGCGCGCAGGCCGCCATGATGCCGTGCGGCAAAAGATACCATTTGAATGATTGGATGTGAGCCCACGCCGGATGGCTGGCGTCGATGAGGAAGCGCTCGTTGTGGACGAGAACATAGGCCATCATCAGCCCGATAAATCCAAAGACGAGATGCTTAGGACGGAGCAAAGCGCTGCGTCGTAATGACGGTGAGGCTGTAGACATGTGCGGCACCAGACAAGGAGAGATTTGTTGCGACGGACTATACGACAGAACTGCGGATTGGTGCAGGAAATGTTCGCAGGTAACAGCCAAATCGGACAGGTTCTGTGCGGTAGGGCAGTGGCGAGCCTGTCCGGAACGGACAAGCGAAAAAAGACTAGCCCCTCTACTTCCAGTATATCGCGCACCGGGGGGCTTGCGGCAAGACCCGGGCCGTGCCCTAGAGTCGCTGGACAAGGCCAGAATCTTCAGGAATAAGAGCGGCGACATGCGGGCCTTTTTGATCGGCAGGTGGCGATGACCGAACATGCGGTGGTGATTGCTGGAGGCGGCCCGGCGGGGCTGATGCTAGCGGGCGAGCTCACGCTTGCGGGCGTCGACGTCGCCATTGTCGAGCGGCGCGCGAGTCCGGAGCTCATCGGCTCGCGCGCGGGTGGCCTGCACTCACGCACCATAGAGGTTTTCGATCAGCGCGGAATCGCCGATCGGTTCCTCGCGCAGGGACGGGTAGCGCAGGTCGTGCGCTTCCACATGATCCCGATAGACATCAGCGACTTTCCCACCCGGCACAACTACGGCCTCGGGCTTTGGCAGAACCACATCGAGCGCATCCTGGCCGAGTGGGTCAGCTAGCTGCCGGTGACGATCTATCGCGGACGTGAAGTGACGGGTTTCGCGCAGGACGACACCGGCGTCGACGTCGCGTGCTCCGACTGTCAGTCGCTCCGGGCGGAGTATCTCGTCGGGTGCGATGGCGGCCGCAGCTTGATTCGCAAGACAGCCGGCATCGAGTTCCCTGGGTGGGATGCGACAACGAGCTGGCTGATCGCTGAAGTCGAGATGGCCGAGGAGCCGAAGTGGGGGTTTCACCAGGATGCGCACGGCATCCATGGCCTCAGTCGGATCGAGAATGGCGGACCCGTACGGGTACTGATCGAACGGCAAATCGGCCCCGCCTGCGAACCTACACTGCGCGATCTCAGCGAGGCGCTCATCGCCGTCTACGGGACCGACTACGGGATCCACAGTCCCACCTGGATCTCCCGGTTCACCGACATGACGCGTCAAGCTGCCGCTTATCGCGACAGACGGGTCCTGTTGGCCGGCGACGCCGCGCACGTGCATCCCCCGGTAGGTGGACAGGGCCTCAACATCGGCGTGCAGGATGCGGTGAATTTGGGATGGAAGCTGGCTCAGGTAGTCAAGCGGACATCACCGGAAAACCTCCTCGATACGTATCACGCTGAACGCCACCCGGTCGCTGCCCGCGTACTGCACAACACGATGGCGCAGATCGCGCTTCGTCGTAGGGACGACCGCACCAAGGCCTTGAGCGACATCGTTTCCGAGTTCCTCAGCATGGACGAGCCTCGCAGACGACTCGCCGCGGAGATGTCCGGTCTGGGCATTCATTACGACCTCGGCGAGGGGCACCCGCTGCTCGGGCGCCGCATGCCCGATCTCGATCTAGTCACCGCCAAGGGTCCGCTGCGGGCTTTCACTCTGCTGCACGACGCTCGGCCGATACTCCTCAACCTCGGTCAGCCCGACAGCTTCGACGACATCACTCCTTGGGCGGATCGCGTCCAGTTGATCGACGCCAAATACATAGGTACGTGGGAACTTCCAGTGATCGGGGCGGTCACGGCCCCTACCGCCGTTTTGGTTCGGCCCGACGGATATGTGGCTTGGGTGGGAGACCTAACCCGGGTGGGGCTTGCTGACGCGCTAACCACTTGGTTCGGACCGCGGCCACGCTCGAATCGTAGTTGAGCGAAGCAGGAAAAAATGGCGTGGTTTCGACTTTTAAGGAAGAGCCGGAGCGGTACGTGAAGGTGGGCCATTCCGCGGTATTGCTGAAGTGCGCGCTATTCGCGCTCGAAGACTCCTCCCGCGCATCCAATCAGCGGCGGCGATTCGTGTTACGGAGGTCAGCCTTGCCCATTATCCGTGCCTGCAGTCATTGCGGCCAGAACAACCGCATCCCAGCAAAATTCTTGGCCAGCACCGGCCGTTGTGGAAGCTGTAAATCCCCGTTGCCGCCGCTCGCCGAGCCCTTGGCGGTCGATGAAATTTTATTCGATGAAATCATTCACAATGTCTCCGTTCCCGTACTAGTGGATTTCTGGGCGGACTGGTGCGGCCCCTGCCGCATGGCTGCTCCTGAAGTGGCTCGCACCGCAGCGGAGATGGCGGGCAAAGCCGTGACACTGAAAGTGGATACCGAGAAATATCCGAAACTCGCGGGACGCTTCAATGTTCGCGGCATCCCGAACTTTGCGGTTTTTGCCGGCGGCCGCCTGGTGACACAGCAAGCCGGCTTGGTCGATCACGACCAGATGAAACAGTGGCTGAGGGCTGCCGCTGCAGTTTCTGCTTGAACGCCGGTTGTTATCTCGGATCCGGTAGCCTTTGATTCGTTGATTCCGTTTGCGAACCGCCTCACGGTGAACTCAATTCGACGGATCGCAGTTCGCGCGGTCGCCCGAACGAATTCCGCCTCAGCGCACGCTCCTGCCGAAAGCAGCAACTACGCATTTATATCATTGCGGACAGTTGCCGGTGAAGAACGGTTGTTGTGCGCTAGCCTTTTCGGAACTTCGACCCGATCAGTAGCGCCAGCCCTACAGCGGCGACACCCCAGCATGCTCCGACTGCAATTAGCCTTACCAAGTCCAAGCTGCGGATGTCTTGCGATCGCGGATCCTTCAGAACGTTCATAAAAGCAGCGAAGCCCAAAAACAAGGGCAGGATGATCAAAGCAATGACGATTCTGCGTTTTACCTGGACGGTGCTGTCTCCACTCGTTTCCATGGCGCGACTATATCACGTGAGAAGGTTCACCAGATTCGAACAGACTGCGGGCCGCTGGATCGTAGGCCAGAGGCGTTGTTACCGAGATGTTCCCGTGGTGCACTGATTTGCAGCAGGGGCTCGGCGCTATCGAATTCATTTCTGAGAAGATGGGGCGACGGCGACGGTTACGCTCGCGCCCTGCCGATGGTAGTAAAAACGCTAAATTCTCCGTCAACACCTTTGCTTTTCGGCAGGACTGAAAGCACGCTCGTCCCAAGAACTAAACCTTAGGAGTGATTCTCATTTCAGGTCGCGGTTTTGGGGCGCCGTCACAGAAACATTCCTGCCCCCGAAGCCATTTTTCCGCCAAGCCTGCCAGCTCTTCTGTCGCTTCCGAAGCCCACGCTTGTTGGCCTGCGTGCCACGCATAGCTGTGTGGCTGCCCCTGCCCTTTCATCGCCTTCCAAACCTCCACGTCCTCGGGGAGTGGGTTGCGATAACTGTTTCCAAATTTCTCGAGCGTTGTTTCCAGGCAACACATTGTGGACCGATACCGGACCCATGCATGATTGTCCCAGTCGAATTCGGACAACAGCGCTTCGCCGGCCCTCCGTCCCCGATCACTCATGGTTTTGATCACCGAGGCATCCATTTTCAGGTTCAAACCACCTTCGCGGTCGGTATGACTGATGTGGACAATGCGGTCACGGTATCCCGGAATCGGCATCTGTACATTGTCGCGCCAATTCTGCATAACGTTCAAAATCGCTCCCACAAAGCCAAAAACACCATGACTTTCGAAGTGATTCCAAGTCGGCAGCAATCCTCCGCGGTTACCTTTTGGCAGCCATACGTACTCGGATTCCGTGTTGTGATCCGGATGGGGAGACTTTAGATCGATTCCAAACGTAGGCCATCGCGGCAACGGGGAGTCAAAAAAATGGATTGGGAAATTGCTGCTGATCCCACCATCGGAAAACCAACAGGGGTCCGCGACGATTGGCTGGTCCTCCGGTACTCCGTTATTTTTTTTCATGCTGTAGTCCACCGAGTACAGCGGGACGGCGGTCAGCAGGATGGGAAAGCTCAGGCTCATCCGGATGGCAACGATGATGGGAAGGTCGCGCATCTCGGGTAATGGCACAAGCTGCTCGCCGCTCTCGGTGCGCGCCGGCCGCGCGTTGGGATCCTTTTTCTCCGTCATCCAACGTACGACTTCGGGCGGAAACAATTTGTTCCAGTCGTCGGGGCGGAAATAGTAGCCCTTAATAGTAAACGGAATCCGCGACGGAGATCCGCACGTGACATTTGTTGTCATTACTTCAAGGTTGATGGCGCGCGGGGTATGCTCCGCGCACCGGAACTCGCTCGCCAGTTCACTCTCTCCCGGATAGTTCGGCGCTGCCCACAGATCACCAAACGTGAGCGGCACTTCAGGGGCTTGGCCAGCAATTTCGTTGAGTAAAGAGTACAGCCAATTGGTTAGTGGAGGTTTTCCCGCAGGAGCTTTCGCGTCAAATCCGGAACAAAACCCAAAACAGTTCTTCGCCAACGATCGTGTTGCTTCAGTCAACGCACTCCGCAGAACAAACAAAGGAACCGTGATCAAGCATCCGAGGAGTGCGATGACAACATAGGGAACCCAGTTGCCGCGAAGCCACATGGCCAGTAAGGCCGTGGGTATAATCACCAGCAGGACCGCTAAGGCAAACGGTCCCAAGAAATTAGCCAGTAGCCTGACTGCAATTGCAGCGCTGACCGATTTGTTGTCCTGCTTGGCCGACAGCGCCGCCAAGACAACGTCGAAGATCCGTTTGGTCGATTGATCCGCCCGAAAGAGCGAAAGCAAGAAGTGGTCCCCAGCCAAATCCTCAGGCAGTTTAGCCACTCGCTCAAAACCCACATCTTCACCGGTTCGACGACGGCGATATTCGGCCGCCGCAGTCACGCCGGCTGCAATCGCCCCCGCCGAAGTACCGCCGATATTCTTGAACCAATATTCCGTTGAGAGTTTCTGGACGACGAGCGGGTACACGATGCCGCTCGTGACGCCGCCCTTCATCACCAAATCGCAATACTTCTTGCCCGGCTTAGACTCGGCCATGAGTCCCTCCTGCGGTCGTCCAGAACAAAGAACCCTCGGGATGCTTTAAGCTCCTCGTGCGCTCCAGAATCGAAGATGAGCATCGGCGAGTAGTCGGCTGATCGCATCCCGGTCGACACCCTCTCGAAGCGGTGAAGTTGCCTGAGCAGCGAGCGCTTCTGATTCAAGTTGCGCGCCGAGCGCTTGAATTTCGGTGAGAGAATACTTGCCCCTACGGATTTCGATCAACTCCTCCCGGTTTGGTCTCGGCAGCGTGATGCGTCCGTGCTCCATCAACTCTTTCGCTTCTCCATACAGACGGATCACATGCATGGCGTACTTGGTGTCGTATCCATGTCTATTTTCAAGTTCAGCGCGGTGAACGTTCTTCTGCCCCTTCTGTCCGAGCAATCGTTTCATCTGGTCGTCTGCGAATCCGAGGAATGGCTTCACATGCCCCTTCGAGAGGAAAATCTCAGGCCTAACGGAAAAATGGTCCCACGGGTTGGTCGTGAACTCGAGCGGCGCGAACAAGAAATGCAGAGCGGATGGATTGCCCTTGGCGGCGAGTCCTGCCCACTTCATCAGGGTATACAGGCAGACGTCCACATCGAGTGGCCCGTTGCCTCCAAGTTTGCCTCCCGTCGTGAAAACGAAATGCTCCTCGCGCTCGAGCCCAAGAACTTTGGTCGGTGGCGGGATGTACAGTCCGTACCAGTCGGTATCGTCGGTCGCGCCCAGTTTTGCACGGCGCGCTTGCGAGCCGCCGATACTCGCCATAATTAGGTTTTCCTGATGAACGAATCCGTATTGGGCGAAGTCGGGTTTCACGTTGCGGTCCTGATACCGTCAATGATACCGCGCAGCCGTCGCGGGAGCACAGATCCTCCAGGTAGATACATTCTGTCAAGTCCTCATCTGCTATATAACTTTAGTACTAGAGCTCGATATGTTGACAAACCTGTAAAAGCTCGGTACTCTTCGCGCCGTTCCCGAACAACACAGTGGGCTGCTACCGCCAACAATGAAGATCATCCCAGGCCAGCGATCAGATTTGCGTCGCAATGTGCTCATGCGTCGGTTTGTATTTCTCCTGGCATTCTTTGCAGTGTTTTTCTCTCCTCTCTGCGCTTTTGCGCAAAGCAGCGTTGTCACCGTGTCCAGGAATCTCAGTCAACTTGTCGACGAATCTCCTGTTGTCATGCAGGGGTGGGTCACGGCCGTAACGCTGCAACCACACACAACCTTGAGAAATCTCCTGACCGTCGTGGTTACTGTTCAGGTGGAAGAAACCCTCAAGGGCGCGCAGGCTGGCAGCTATACGTTCACGCAAGCCGTCATCGATCGTCGCGATGCCCAACAAAAAATGGGTTATCGCGTGGGTCAGCATCTGCTCCTGATTCTGATCAAGCCCAATGTCTACGGACTCTCTAGCACCGCGGGAATGGAACAAGGCCGCTTCCTGATCACCGCGAATAGAGATGGGAAAAAATTGGCGGTAAATGGCGTTGGCAACGCGGGACTCTTTCGCGGGTTGGACGCCCAGCTGAAAAACAAGGGCCTGCGCATTCCGGCCGAAGCGCAATCCATGCTCGCCGCACCTACTCCTGGCCCTGTCAGTCTGGAACAACTGAAGACTGTTATCCGCACAATTTCCACTTCGAGTGCGCCGCAATGAACCACCTATCGCGACACCGCCGAATCTTCGACCGTTGTGCGGCTCTGACCTTGGCCTTTTTCCTGTTACCCGCGCCTGGGCTGTTCGCGGGTGGCCCCTTGTATGTTGGAGGCCCGGACTTGGGAATTTCCGGCGCGCCTTTCGTTTGGGACACTTCAAATCCAATTTCTTACCGCGTGGAGAGCGGCCCACTGAGCCAAAAAGCAAATGGCGGCACGGTGGTCATTGACAATGCGCATGGCGTCACCCGGGTTCAAAACTTATTTGGCAGCTGGTCTGCGCTCACGACAGCCAATCTGAATGTTTCCCACGCTGGTGGACTCTTGGCGGTGGGTAGTTTCCCTGCGAATGGCGACGTTAAGACTGTGAATGATTTTCTTGCTGTAGCTGGCGAAGTTGCCGGACAAAATCCGGATCCCAGCTCCTGCAATGGCGGCGGACAAAGTCCGATTATGTTTGACGCGGATGGCAGCATTTTCGATGGACTCGGACTTCCACCGGAAGTGATTGGTTTCGCGTTTGCCTGCGCCTACAATCCTTCGTCCGGGAAAATACTGAGTGCGGGCGCCATTCTCAACGGCCGGTTTCAGGATGGGGTCAACAATTCAGGCAATTTCGAACTGACCTCCGCCGAATTCGATCAGGCCTTCACTCACGAGTTCGGTCACTTCCTGGGATTGGGACATTCGCAAATTAACGTCGATCTGTTTCTGAAAGCGATCAACAACCAGTCCTACTCCTGCAGCCCCGACGATACCGCCGGCATGCCGTTGATGTTTCCGGTGATCGGACTTTGCCCCGCGAAGGTCACAGCCGGAGTGCCCATCCTTGGCGTGGACGACGCCGCTTGGATGTCTAAACTGTACCCGGTTCCCTCCCCGGCCCCAGCAGGCAAAAGCAGTTTTTCATCCGCATATGGAACGATCTCTGGAACCGTTTACTTCTCCGATGGAGTAACTCCTGCGCAAGGCGTGAACATCATCGCGCGCAGCAAGACTCTACCCCGTCGCAACGCAGTCTCGGCTGTATCCGGATATCTCTACACCGGCAATCCCGGACAGCTCGCCACCTGCGTTAATCCATCCGCCCCCACCGAAGACACCTGCTCGAACCTTGGCGATCCTTTCGGCTCCCACGATTCCTCGCTTCTCGGCCATTTTGATATTCCGTTGCCGCCCGGTACCTATACTCTGAGCGTCGAATCGGTTTTTGACGGCTTCACAGGTGGCTCGAGCGTCGGCCCCTTGGATCCGCCAATCCCCGCCCCAGGAACTTTTTCGTCCGCAGGCACAGTTACGGTTACCGCCGGCGGAACAACGGCATTCAACATCACCCTGCAGGGAACACAGCCGCGCTTTGACGCATTCGAAAGTGCCGCCCTTTCGGTAACAGAAACGCCAATCCGCTGGTTGCGGCGCGAACTGCTTTTCGCGGGATTGCGACCGCTATGAACGCCTCGCTCAAATCCCGCGCCTTGTGCGCCTTCTTTCTCGTTTGCGCATGGACTGCTTTTGGCTGCGGTGGTGGTTCTGGCGTAGGCGGAGGTGGTGGCTCCAACAATCCTCCACCGGTCCCGCTACAAATTACCTCTTCCACTTTGCCCACCGCCGTTATGGGACAAGCGTATTCCTCTCGCCTTCAAGCCACCGGTGGCGCTCCGCCATACACTTGGAGTGCCTCTCTGTTTGAAATTCCGGGAATGACCTGTGGCACGGACGGCGTCGTCAGCGGAACACCTTCCCTGCAGTCCAACTACTACTCTGAATTCACGGTTCGCGATTCCAAAGGCGCCACGGCAACCTCCGGCATCGTATTAACCGTCATCGGTCCGCTTGCATTTCAAATGGCGCCCAACCTTCCCGATGTGAATATCGCTCTGCCTTTCGGTCTGTATATCGGCATTACGGGTGGCATCCCACCGTACAACTTCACAGTGATTGGGGGAAATTTGCCTCCCGGCGTTTCTTTAAACAATGCTGGATTGTTCCAGGGCACGCCCACCACGCCGGGTACCTACAATTTCACCGTCCAGGTCACCGATAGCTTCACTCCGCAATTCAAAATTTCGCAAGCCTTCACGTGGAATGTTCTCAACGGACTCGTCCTTCCAGTCCAGAATCTCCCCGACGCCGTGCAAAATCTCCCATACGCTGAATTCATCCAGCCCGCCGGTGGCATTCCGCCTTATCACTATGTACTGGGACAAAATTCCGCACTTCCACCTGGAATGCACTTGGATGCCAATTCCGGCAAAGTCTCTGGCACTCCTCCGAGCACCACGGTGGCATATATGGACACCATGCTGGTTTTGATCACAGATTCAGCATCACCTCCGGTCACCATCAATCCATTCGTAAGCTTTTTTGTTCAGCCAGCGCTTTCCTTCGACAACTCAGCGTTTCCAGATGGTGCCAAGGGACTCAACTACGGCGGAGGCATTACGATTTCCGGTGGACGCGCTCCCTACAAAGTCAATATTGGCAGTGGTAACCTGCCCGATGGCGTTGCCGTTGCCACTACACCGTACTCCAACAATTTCAATCTAACGGGTGTGCCCACGGCGGATGGCTTGTTCAAATTCAAGTTGCAAGTTACAGACTCCTACGAAACACCCAATACTTTCCAGAAGGACTATCAAATTCGCATCAGCGATCAAATGACGATGGGCGGCCCAACTTACGCCCAGGTTCTTTTCAACCAGAACTATTCGACAACCTTCCCGATCACTGGCGGATTCCCACCCTACACTTGGCACATCGACTATGTTCCGCCCGGCTTTACCTTTGACACAACAACCGGAACATTGTCAGGATCCCCCACAGCTCTTTCTGACAGATCTTCATTTATCACGGCGCATGACAGCAGCACTCCACAACTCGTCGCGCCCTATTTGTTTTTCTCGCTCACCGTAATTCCTCAACTTGTGATTCGCACAAATTCCCTGCCAACCGTGGCTACAGGCAGGAATGTCTATCTCATGCTTGCCGCAAACGGCGGTGGCGCTCCCTATACTTGGACCACTACGGGATCTTTGCCCCCGGGGATCAAGTTTGGAAACACGTCAACCGCAACGGGCATCTTCACCGGCTCGCCAACTACGGCAGGTGTCTACAATTTCACGGTGAATTTATCCGACGGCGTGTCAGGCGACTTGCACCAAACCGCTTCTCAGCAATTCATTTGGACCGTTAAAGATCCCGGCCAAATGACGCGCAACGACACTATTGCCCACGCAACCTCGCTCTCTAATATTTCTTTGCTTGCCTCCATCAGCCCGGCCAATGATCCAAGTTCCACAGGACCCGACGTTGACGTATATTCCCTGCAAGCTACTCCCGGTTCCTTGGTCACTTTTTATGTCTCGCCAAACAATGATTTCGTCCAGCCACCGGAACCCAATTCCATGCAGCCGATTCTGGAAGTGGTCGACTCCACTGGTAAACGCTACCAGACCTGCACGCCGCAAACTGGCGACGCGTTCTCGACTTATACTCTGCCGTGTATTAATGGTCTGCCGCTGAGCACCGCAATTGCTGAGCCCTATTACACTTTTTTTGTTCCCGGCAACGGCACCACCCCACTTACCTATTACATTCGGGTTTCCGACGCGCGTGGCGATGCTCGGCCTGATTTCATCTACAGCCTCTCGGTATACAACTTCGCACTGACCTTCTAGATTTTTGATGGGAAATCAAGAACTTGCAACGATTGCGCAGCGAATGGACGGAAGTCTACTCGGGTGGGTCGCTAAGCAGTTTGCTGGAAACAATAAGATCTGGAGCCGAGAGCGAGAGTTGAACTCGCGACCTGCCGATTACGAATCGGCTGCTCTACCACTGAGCTACCTCGGCTTAGCTGTTGAAACCAAAGCGTTTAGCTACTTTGGCTCCTGCATTATTAACAGTGCGTTTGTTGCACTGCGTGTGCGAGTTGGCGCGTGGCTTCGCCGCCAGCCTCGGACTGATCCACAATAACATAATGCATCTGGGTTGTCTCGACTCGGGCGTGCCGCAAAATTGCTTGGATTGTTTTAGGCATTACTCCCAACACGCAGAGGCGCATAGCCCGTCATGCATTTGAGAGGAAAGGAAATCTCTAAAAACAGGCCATCAAAGAGATCTGCAAAAAGCGAACAGAGGAGAACTGGAGCGAGTGAGACAATCTGTTGACATCGTCGCGATTGACGGTCTGAGGAGCGTGATTTCATCATGCTGGATGCGGCTGACGAATGAAAATTGACCGGTTGTTGATGAAAAATCTTGCGGCGATTGCCGCCGTCGTAATTTTCTTCGTAACCATTTTTGTTCCCGCATGGTCGCGGATGGAGACGGACTTTCCCAACTACTACACCGCCGCGAAACTGCTTCGAGCGGGCCAACCCTTGCACGGCTTCTATGACTGGACATGGTTTCAGCGCCAAATGAATTATGCGGGATTTCCACTTCAGCTTGGCGCCTATTCGCCGCAGACCCCCTTGGCCACCTTGCCGTACGCGCCCTTTGCAGGATTTCCACCCCTCGTGGCAAAACGCATTTGGATCAGCCTCAGTCTTGGATTTTTAGCGGCCACCATTGTTCTGATCAGCCGAATGACGAGTTTTCTCGCTTCAGAATTGATTTTGCTTGCGTTCTGCGCGTACTTGCCTCTGCGAACTGGATTTCGTTACGGCCAGTATTATTTCTTTTTGCTTTTTTTGCTGACACTGGCTGTTTACCTTGCCTCGAACAAACAGGAAGGCAAGGCGGGCTCTCTCTTTGGCCTTGCGTTTGTTTTGAAGCTCTATGGCGGGCCATTTCTTTTTTATTTTGTTGTGAAAAGAAAATGGAAAGCGGTTGCAGTTTTTATCGCCGCGATGTTTTGCGGCGGTCTCTGTGCCGCCATGATCTTCGGATGGCATGACCTGCTGTTTTACGCCACGAATATTCTTCCTCGCGCTTTGAAAGAAGGCTGCGTGGACCCGTACACTCCCGGAAATCAGACGCTGACCACATTCTTCATGCATTTTCTGACTCCGGAGCCGCAACTCAATCCGAAACCTCCTCTGAATGCGCCCTGGCTGGCATTTTTCCTGCGCACATTTGCCTCCCTGTCAATTTTGGCAGGCACCGCATTGGGATTGATTTTTAACAAGGAAGAAAATATCCGAAGAGATTTGGCGTGGTTTGCGATTGCGATTCTCTTGCTCACAACAAACATCGCATCGTATGTGTTCATTGTTTTGCTCCTCCCTGCTGCGATTCTCATGGATAGCGCGACGATGAAATCGAAACTCGTTCTCTTTTTCTGCTTCCTCTGCCTGGTGGCACCGACCCCTTCGCGATTCGCCTGGTTGTTTCCCAAAGCGTGGATGCTTTTTGCTCTTTTCATTTTCGTCGGAATTGCTTATTGGAGATTTGTGCCGTTCAAGGCGTTTGCCGTTGTCGCTATGGCAGTTGTGGCGCTTGCAGCACTCGACGCGCGCGTTTACTGGGTGAATTATCTGCAAGAGCCTGCCAGAAAGTACGAACTTATGAACATGAATGAATTATCGGCTGCCTCGCCCGCTATCTCGGAATGGGGACTTTTTTATCAGGCGCTAGGCACAGACCGCTACGTTCTCCGCTGGGTTCACCAAGGTGAACGGGGAGAGTTATCGCTGGATGGCCATATTTTGCTGCCGAACATTTCTGATCCGAATGGGCCCGTGCAATTTGAACTGGTATCTCACGGCGCTTCCGAAAGCATGGCTTATAATCCGTGGAATCAAACGCTCATCCACAATAATTCGCTTGAGCTGCAGACACAGGCTCCGCCCGTTGCCGTGTCTCCGGATCGCAAGTGGATTGCCTGGGTTTCCTCGGAGAAGGGAACGCGGCAAGTGTGGTTGAAAAAATCTGATGGCACCGGCGCCACAAAAATATCAGGTGGCCGTTGCAACAGTTCGTCTCCCGCGTGGGAATTAGATTCGGCTGCCGTCATTTTTGCCAGTGATTGTGGCCGCGGTTATGGACTGCCGGCGTTGTATCGCGCAAGGCTAACTCAGATCCTCGGCACTTATCCGGAGTTGCAGAAATGAATTGGGCATCGGTTGAAAGTTATTGAAAACGAATAGCAATAGGAACAGCCGTACGGCTCGCGAAGCGGCTGCTCTACCGCTGAGCTATCCCGGCCTAGCTCATTTTCAATCGCATCTGCGGAGAATTTGTGTCGATTGCACGGCGGACGTCCATTAGCAATCAGTGCGAAAAAGGATACATGGCCCAGCCAATTCCCACGCCAATCACGAGAAACAGAAACAGCGACCAGAGGATGTACTTGATGCGGTCTACGGGCCGGCGGCGTCCCAGGAAGCCGAATGCAGCGGAAATAATGACGGCGAAAAGCGCCAGGGATTGGAAATGGGTCAGATGAAGATTCATCGCCGCTAGGCCTTCCGCCCGCGCGCAGCTTCATAAGCGTGCAGTGCGGCCAGCAAATTGAGTACGCCTGCCGTGGCCAGGAAGCGCGTTCCATAATCTCCGCCAGCATGAGAAACGTCGGCCCCACCGGTTTCGATATTCTTTGCAATGAAATAGAAACTTCCCGTACCCAAGTCCGCGATGTACCCGAGCGAGTCAAACGCATCATTGCCATTCGACGTGAAAATGTTCCCGCGCATTCCCGCGCCAAGAACAACCAGCGCTCCTACGGTCAGAAAGCAAGCCAGCGCGCGACCCCACATTTTCTGCAGAGCGTGTCCCAGTCCCGGCAGGATCCATCCGGCTAAGCCGATTGCGAACGCGATAATTTCGCTCTTGCCATTGGTCTCAGGCACTTTCGTTTTGGGCAATTCGACCCGATCATTTTCGGGAACTGTTATTTCTTCCGCCATGTGTTCGATGGACCTGACCGTTTCCTGAATCGCCTAAGCCAACAACGCGAGAATTTCGGTTTGCACGGCGCCGGTAACTCGCGCTTCTGCGTTGCCAATGTAAACATCCACTTCGGTTCGAATGCCAAACTCCGGCAAATAGATGCCTGGTTCCACCGAATTGCAGGTGTGGGGGATCAGGTGGCGCACATCGTGGGTCTCGAGCCCGTCCATGTTGACGCCGTTCCCGTGCACTTCTTCCCCTATGCTGTGGCCCGTCCGATGAAAAAAATACTTTCCGTATCCGGCTTTCTCAATCACCGAGCGAGCAGCCTTGTCTACCTGCCAGCCTTGCAGCGGTTTCCCGGCGGAGATGCTGCTGCGAATCAGCTCAACCGCCTGGTCGCGAGCTTCGCGTACCACTCGAAATACTTTTGCATATTTCTCAGGCACTTTGGCGCCCAGGTAGCCAACCCAGGTGATGTCGTAATACACGCTGCCCGGATTTTTTTTCTTGCCCCAGACATCGAGGAGCAGCAAATCGCCCGCACGGATGGGCGACGCCGATTCTGGCGACGGCCCATAATGGGGATCACTGGCGTGGGCATTGACCGCAATGTCGGGGCCTTCTGCCGCAGTAATTCCCTCTTTTTCAAATTCCTTGAGAATCCATACTTTCAAATCGTATTCGGTGAGTGTCTTTTTCTCGCGCACGCTCTTGCCCGCAAGCAAAAATGCATCGGCAACAATGCGATCAATGGCCGCGCCCGCTTCCAGATGAGACTTCAGCTGCTCCTCAGTCCAGCACGCTTCGTATTTCTGAACCAGATCCGCCGAGCTGACGACTTTTCTTCCGCCCGCACTGCGCACAAGTTCTATCGTGCCGGCATCGACCATGGCCACATACGGAATCGCGTTCTTCGGGGAATACTGCATCGCTATATTTTTCGCGCGGCCCAGCATCTTTGAAAGATTCTTCAGCAGCTCGCCGCGCTCGGAATAGTAAAGAGTGTCACCGGGAACAGCAGCGAGGGACTCCGTTTCAATCTTGTGCACCAATTTCTTCGGCGTTCCTTTGGCGGGAATGAAGTAAAACCAACGCCGGGTGCGCATCCCGGCTGGAAGCTTGAGGATTCGCTGCGCGATCGGATCGCGACCGCGAAAATCATAGAAGAGCCAGCCATCCAGCTTGGCCGCCCGTAAGTCGTTCTGAATTCCTTGAATGTCAGCGCTCATCAGTCTCCCGGCTCCTCTGGACCAACCCAGAAAATGGCCAATCTCAGGCTTCGCTGGTCAGCAAAGCGAGTACTGCTTGTTCCGTCACACCGCGAACTTCGACACGTTTCTGACGGCTTCTTTCACCGCTGAGGATTCTAACAGCCGACTTGGGTGTTTTCAAAAGCTGCGCCAGGAACTCAATCAGGGATTCATTGGCGCGGTCTTCAACGGCCCGAGCCTGTAGTCTTATCTTGATGGCGCCACTCATAACGCCGGTGACTTCATCTCTGCTGGCGCGCGGCTGCACACGAACGGAAAAGACTACAGTGCCGTCTCTGATTGTTATTTCGACGGGTGATTGCAATGGGTCTCTCTGCGCTGATATTCGCCGCGCGCAATTCTCGGCTGCGACGCCCGGCAACGCAACCGAATCACCAGGCACGCTCATACTGTACTGGCGGCTTTATCTTTGCGCCAAGCGCTGCAGCGGCGCGCCGCGGCCAATACGGATCGCGCAGAAGTTCACGAGCCAGAATAATAACGTCGGCTTGTTCTGTTACGAGCGCCGTTTCAGCCTGCGCCGGGTCCGTGATCATTCCCACAGCCCCGGTGGCAATCGCCGCGTTCCGTCGAATCTCCTGCGCAAACCGCGTCTGATACCCGGGACCCAGCGGAATCGTCGCATTGGGCACCGCCCCACCGCTCGAACAATCGATCAGATCGACTCCCGCGGCTTTCAGCTGACGGCTCAGTTCAATCGTCTGCTCCAGATCCCAGCCACCTGCTGTCCAGTCGGTCGAGGAAACGCGAAAAAACAGTGGCAACCGGGCCGGCCAAATTTCGCGAACTGCGCCGGCAACCGCGAGCGGCAGCCGGATGCGATTTGCAAAACTGCCCCCGTACTCGTCTTCGCGCAAATTGCTGAGCGGAGACATAAACTCGTGCAGCAGATAACCATGCGCTCCGTGAATTTCAGCTACTTCAAAGCCCGCTTCCAGAGAACGCTCGGCGGCTTTGCGAAATGCCGAAAGCAGGTCTGCAATTTCGTTGGTCTTCAAGGCCCGCGGCAAGGGATACCCGTCAGCAAAAGGAAGCGCACTGGGCGCCACTGGTTCCCATCCGCCGTCGTGCGGAGCAATCGCCTTGCCTCCGAGCCATGGCGGTGCCGTGCTGCCTTTCCGCCCGGAATGCGCGAGTTGTATGCCGGCCGCCGCTCCCTGGCTGTGAATAAATTTAACAATCGGCTTCCAGGATTCGACGTGCGAGTCCAGATAGATTCCGGTATCTGCGGGGGAAATTCTTCCGCAGGCCTCGACCGCGGTTGCTTCCGTGAAAACCAAGCCGGCGCCACCAACCGCGCGGCTTCCCAGATGAACCAGATGCCAGGTCTGCGGGTGACCGTCGACGGCGGAGTACTCACACATCGGGGAGACGACAATCCGATTCTTGAATTCAATTTCGCGGATGCGCAGCGGGCTGAACAGTTTCATCGGGGGTTCCTTTGGTTTTCCGTCGGGCCGTCCGTTCATTTCCAAGGGCGGCTGCCGAAGATGGCAGTGCCAACCCGTACCTCGGTCGCGCCTTCCTCGACTGCCACTTCAAAATCGTGCGACATCCCCATGGACAGCACCGGCAGTTCCACGCGCAGATCTTTTTCTGCGGCGTCGCGCAGCTCACGCAACTTACGGAAATACGGACGCACCTGTTCGATGTCTTCCAGATAGGGCGGGATACACATCAAACCGGCCAGTTGCAATCGCGGCAAAGCCGCGACATTTTTCGCCAGTTCAGCAAGTTGCGGAACCTCCACACCACTTTTTGTCAGCTCCTGCTCTATGCGAACTTCAATCAGCACCCGCAATTTTTCGCCTGGGCCTTGTTCTTCTCGGGCGCGATTCAAGCGCTGCGCCAAGTCCCAATTGTCGACGGAATCCACGCTGTGAAACGCTTTCGCGGCGCGCGCGCTTTTGTTGCTTTGCAGGTGCCCGATCAAATGCCAGGTACCTGGCAAACCTTCGATAGCGCCGCGCTTGCCTTCCCACTCCTGAACCCGGTTCTCGCCAAAGTGGCGGACGCCGGCATCAAACGCTTCTCGGATAGCCTCTGCCGGATGAGTTTTGGACACCCCCACAAGAGTGATCTCTTCTGTGCGACGTCCCGCGCGTCGTGCCGCACCGGCGATACGTTCCTCGATTCTTGCCAAATTGCCTTTTACTGAATTTTGTGCCGGCATCTATCCAAAATCCTAGCATGTGCGGCGTTGCAGCGCCGCACGTCTCCGTTTACACTGGCGCTTGACTCTTGAATCTCAACTAATGACCATACCGGGCACACTCATCGCCGTTGAAGGCATCGACGGCAGCGGCAAGCGCACGCAAGTGGAGCTGCTGACTAAGGCGCTTTCGGTGCGCGGTCACTCGGTATACGCGACCGGCTTCCCGCAGTACCACTCCTGGTTTGGAAAAATGGTTGGACAATTCCTCAATGGTGATTTGGGACCTCTCGAGACTGTGGATCCACATTTCGCGGCAATGCTGTATGCCGGCGATCGCTTCGAGTCGAAGGCGGCCATGAATGCCGCACTGAACGAAGGCAAAATTGTAATTGCCGACCGCTATGTCGGGTCCAACCTCGCCCACCAGGTGGCCCGCATTTCGGCTGAGAAACGCTCGGAGTTTGCCACCTGGATCGAACACCTGGAGTACCAGGTTTACGGGCTGCCGCGCGAAAGCTTGATTCTTTACCTGCGTGTTCCGCCGGTTGAAGCTCAACAATTGGTAGCTCGCAAATCCGAGCGCTCCTACACCGCCGCAAAGCAGGATTTGCTCGAAGCCAGCCTGCGGCATCTTGAAGACGCTGCTGAAATGTACGATTCCCTTTCGAGACAGGCGCCCTGGGCCACGATTCAGTGCTATGACGCCACACGTCATGAGTTGCGCTCACCGGAAGAAATTTCCTGCGAGGTGCTGGCCGCACTAGAACCCATTCTGGCGGGCCATACAGCAAAGGGGGGCCGCTAGCGAATGGGCTTCTCCAGTTTCCTCGGCAATGAGCGCATCGTCTCCGCACTGCGCGGCGCCCTGAAGACCGAACGCGTTCCTCATGCGCTTCTGTTCACCGGCCCTCGGGGCGTAGGAAAATTCACGCTTGCCAGAATGTTTGCGCAGGCCGCCAATTGCGAAACGATGCTCGATGATTTTTGTGGCCGCTGCCCCACGTGCCTGCAGCTAAATTCGCTCGCCGAACCGGAGAAACTAGTCGAGCAGGGGCTCGCCGAACGTGGCGACGGCGCCGACGCCAGCGCGGTAGAACGCATTCCTCTGATACTGCAAACGCATCCCGACGTGTGGGCGCTGGTTCCCGATCCCGTGCGCCTGAAAAGTCCCGTGGCCAGACCCATGCTCCGCGTGGGTCAACTGCGAGCCGTTCAACGGGCGGCCTATTTTCAGCCGATGGGGCGACGTCGCGTTTTCATCCTGGATGGCGCAGAAACGATGCGCTGGGATGTCGCCAACGTTTTCCTGAAGATTTTGGAAGAACCGCCCGGATCTGCAACGCTAATCCTGACCGCTCCGTCCCCGTATTCGCTGTTGCCGACCATTGTCTCGCGCTGTCTGCAATTTCATTTCGCTCCCCTGCCTATGGAAGACGTGGAAAAAATTATTCTTGGGAAAACCGATCGCGACAAAAAGGACGTGCGCTTGGCCGCGCAGTTGGCCGAAGGCAGTCCCGGTTTAGCGATGGAAATGGACGTGGCCGCCACGGCGCAGCGTCGCAGGGATGCGCTCCGCATTCTGGAACGTGCGGCCAGCGGACAGGGTTTTGCGCAACTTTTTGCCGATACTTCGGCACTTGCCAAAGATCGCGACACTTCGTTTGAAGAACAGATCGCGGTATTTTATGGGTTACTTTCCGATCTGCTCGCGCTTACCGCCAACACTCGAGAACCCGCGTTACGAAATGTGCCACTGACCAAAGAACTGCAAGCCCTCAGCAAGTCCGTCGATACCCCCTGGGTCATGCGGGCCATCGCAGGATTCGACGAGCTGCATTCTGGAGCGCGCCGCAATCTAAATCGCCAGCTGGGACTCGATGCTCTTGCAGCATCACTTGCTCCTGCTGAACCTGGTTCGCTTGTGCGGCGTAGTTGAAATCACGTTTTGATTCAGGAATCGAAAAATAAAATTAATCAACTGTAACCCGACAACGGTCCGGCGCATCCTACCAAAAGGTATCCACCCCTAAGTTAATGAGGAGTTGTTATGGTGAATCGTCGGCTATTCCGTCCTGGATTTCCTGAAGTCAAGGAACAGAGCCCGCGCCCTCAGCACAACGGGCCTGCGCCGAGCAAAAAGCCCGCGCCTCCAGAATTGACGCATGCCGAGAATTTTTACTGGGTCAAACAGATGCAGGCCCATACGCCCATGGCCGTTGTGCTCGAGAACGGGGAAACGCTTCGCGGAACCGTCGAATGGTACGACCGCGACTGCATTAAGTTGACCCGCGAAGGCAGCCCGAACCTGATGATCTTCAAGCGCGTGATCAAATATGTTTACAAAGACGGCGAAGAATCTTCACAAGGCGGCGAAGAGTAGCTTTCTGCTCCATCGGCCGTAATCGTCGGCACCACAATCAGTTCTTCATGGAGTGCCCGGCAGCCGCACCAAATGTAATCAGGGCCTTGGCGGCCAGGGACCCGTCTTCATTTTGAATCTCGCATTCCGTCACCACGAAATTCCGGCCGGCCCGCAGAACCCTGGCGTTGGCCGTAATCTTTCCGCCCGGCGCAGCCTTTAGATAATTTATCGACAATTGTACGGTCGCGAGTTCCGTCCCCAGGGGAATAACGGTGTACGCCGCTATTGCCGCGGCGGTGTCGGCCAGCGCCGCCAGAATCCCGCCATGAACAACTCCGTGAATTTGCTTGTGCCGCGGCTTGGCATTCAGTGTGAACGTGACGCGTCCCGTTCGTACCCTGGTCACTTCAAATCCAAACAAAGTGCTCGCGCGGCTTTCCTTCATTCGCTCGCGAACGAATTCTGTCATTTCCCGTTCGGTCTCGGGAGCCTTCTTGCCCATCGATTGTGTCACCCTTCTTATTGAGCGGAAAGTCCGCCATCTAAAGGTATCGCCGCACCCGTCAGCCAGGACGATTCCTCGGAAGCCAGAAAAACCGCCAACTCCGCGACATCACCCGGCTGTCCCATGCGACCCAAAGGAATTGCTGCAATTCGCGCTGCGCGCAAGGCGTTTCCCTGTTCGCTGGCCGCAAACAGATCTTTCACGAGCTCGGTCTCCACAATCGACGGGCAAATACAATTCACGCGAATTTTCTCATGTGCATGATCGACCGCCATGGCTTTTGTCAGGAGCGTCAGCCCGCCCTTCGACGCGCAATACGCAGCGCGGGCCTGCATCGCAATCAGGCCGAGCACAGAACCAATATTTACAATCGTCCCGCCGCCGGCGCTGCGAAACGCCGCAAGCGCCGCCTTGGACATCAAAAACGGCCCCTTGTAGTTCGCCGCCATTACGCGATCCCAATCCTGTTCACTGGTCTGGTCCACCGTTCCGACATGCAGCGTCCCGGCGTTATTGACCAGAACCGTCAAAGATCCAAATTTCTGTTCTGTTTCGCGCACCGCTCGCCCAGCATCGTTCGCCTGCGAGACATCGCACGTGATCGCGCAACAATTCCCTCCCAATTTTTCAATCTCGCCAGCCACCTGATTCAGTTTGTCCACTCGCCGTCCCGCAACCGCCACTTGCGCACCCTCGCGCGCAAATGCCAGCGCAATGGCCCGCCCCATCCCGGTTCCACCACCAGTAATCAATGCTACTTTGCCGGCCAGCCGTGTCACGATATGCGCTGCTCCCGCGTCTAAGTAAAGTGTCGCCGCCCGTCGCTCACTTGAGGTCCGCGTGACTCTAGCATCCGGCACGCCGGCAGGCAAGATTCCAGCAATTGCGTCAGTTTGATGTATCGTATCGCAACGATTCTCTCAGACGGAGAACCTCACGGCCCTCATGCGTATCGGCATCACCTGCTACCCAACTTACGGTGGCTCAGGAGTCGTAGCCACCGAACTCGGCCAGGAACTGGCCGCCCGCGGCCACGACATTCATTTCATCAGCTACGCCCCGCCCATTCGCATGAACGAGAACGACCCGAACATTCATTTCCACGAAGTCGACGTCGCTTCCTACCCGCTGTTTGACCACGCCCCCTATACCCTCGCGCTTGCCACGAAAATGCTCGAAGTATTTGAGTCCGAATCGCTCGACCTCCTGCACGTCCACTACGCCATCCCGCATTCGGTCAGTGCCATGCTCGCCCGCTCGATGGCCGCCCCGCGCCGTCTTCCCTTCATCACCACTCTCCACGGCACCGACATCACCCTGGTCGGCAATAACCGCGCCTATCTGCCCATCACCAAGTTTTCCATCGAGCAATCGGACGGCGTCACCTCCATCTCCAGCTACCTCCTGAAACAAACCATCAAAGAGTTCGACATCAAGCGCCCCATCGAAGTCATCCCCAATTTCGTCAATTGCGATCTGTACACGCGCAAGGCCGATGTGGACTGCAAGAATAAATGGGCTCCGGGCGGCGAGCCGATCCTCATGCATCTTTCGAATTTCCGGCCCGTAAAACGCATTACCGATACCGTTGAAATCTTTGCCCTGGTCCGCGCCAAAATGCTCGCGAAGTTGGTGTTAATCGGAGATGGCCCCGATCGCGGCGCCGCCGAATATCTTGTCAGGAAGAAAAAGCTCCAAAAAGACGTCCTGTTCCTCGGCAAGCAGGACAACGTCTATGAAAAACTCTCCTGCGCCGACCTGTTCCTCCTCCCCAGCCAACTGGAATCGTTCGGCCTCGCCGCCCTTGAAGCCATGGCCTGCGAAGTTCCCGTCATTGCCACCAACGTTGGCGGCGTCCCCGAAGTCATCGAACATGGTGTTGACGGTTTTCTGGTCGAGCCCGGCGACGTAAAGACCGCCGCCAAATATGCCATCGACCTGCTCTCCCGCGCCGACCGCGGCCGCGAAATGGGTCAACTCGCCCGCCTCAACGCCAAAAGGAAATTCTGCGCCAACGATGTAATTCCTCGCTACGAGCAGTACTACCGGCAGGTCCTTGAACTGATCTAGTGGCGGCGCGTCTGCAGACCTGCGACTTCCCGTTTTCGCTTCTGCAGCTGCTTTCCGCTTGTCCCCCGGGCCTGGTGGGGCGGTGGGCTTGCGCAGCCATTTGGACCGCTGCTCTCGGCGCTAAATCTTCATCTTCCTTCTTTTTCCCGTACCGTGATTAAATGGGAACCATTCGCCATCCACAATGGTGAGGTTCTCGGGAGTCTTTTTGAGTAAGGACGGAAAATGAAAATTACAGCGTTGATCGCACGCATTCTGATGGGCCTGGTTTTCTTTGTATTTGGCTTAAACGCCTTCTTGCACTTCATTCCGGCGGTTTTGCCCACCGGACTAGCGGGCCAATTCTTCACCGTTCTCTTCCAATCGCATTGGGTGCTGTTTATTGGCGGCGTTGAGGCTATTGGCGGTGCGCTCTTGCTGGTGAACCGCTACGTTCCGCTGGCGCTCACCCTGCTGGGCCCGGTCATCGTCAATATTCTTCTCTATCATTTTCTCTTGGACTTTACCGGTGCTCCGGTGGCGATCATCGTCGCCATTCTTTGGCTTTTTCTGTTCTTTTACTACCAAAAGTACTTCTCGAGTCTGTTTGTCCAGAAGACTTCCTGACCATTTAGGCGGATCCGTGTTCGCGACCGAGGCGGCGAACACGGCCGTCGAACCCCCACTGTCAGGGCGGCGCCCCGCTCGAGCGCACGGCGTCAGTCGTACTGCTGCTACCTGGCTACTCCCGCGGCCCGCCGCCATCAATACTTAAGTACCCACTTGACAATCATGCGCCGGCCACCGATACTTAAGCATGCACTAAAGCATCAGGCTTGGAGAAGACCAACATGAGAGAACCGTCGGTAACTCACAACACCTTCGTAATTGAACGCCGTTACGCCACCACTCCGGAACGAGTCTTTGCCTTCTTCGCGGATCCCGCCAAAAAGCGCCGCTGGCTGGGCGGCGAGGCCGAAGGCTTTGCCATAGAAAGTTTTGTGCCGAACTTCCAGGTGGACAGCCTCGAAAGATGGACCTTTCGGTTCAAGGGTGGCGAGCTGATCAAAAACGATGTCTGTTATCAGGACATCGTCCCGCAGCGCCGGATTGTATTTGTCTACACCATGACCTTTGGCGACAAGCGTGTTTCTTCCTCACAAACCACGGTCGAACTCATTCCCACGGACGGCGGAACCAAACTTATCCATACCGAGCAGGGGGCGTTTTTCGACAGTGTCGATAGCGCCCGGGGACGCGAAGAAGGCACGCGGGGCCTTCTCGAGCAACTGGCAAAAGAGCTAGAGCGCGCGTCCTGAGAACACAGCAAGGAAGAAACAAGGAAGGAATAAAACGTGGCAAAACAGAAAAGCCGGAAGTCCGAGACCACTTCGCTCTACTGGATTCCCACAATCCTGATCGCCCTGAATTGGACCTTCGGTGGTGCGAGTTCTCTACTAAAAGCGCCCACCTCCATTGAAGTGTTCCACCGTCTCGGCTATCCGGATTATTTCGCAACGATGCTGGGGGCGGCGCAACTCCTGGGCGTGCTCGCTGTCCTCGCCCCCGTTCCTCGCACACTGCGAGAATGGGCTTATGCCGGATTCACGTTTGACGCCTCGGCCGCCATCATTTCTCTACTGGCGGTTGGATCTCCGATTCCGCACGTGCTTCCTGCGGCGATTTCCCTGCCCCTGGTTCTCACCAGTTATCGGGCATGGCGAGCCCGAATGGACGGGCCAAAACCGCAACTGCCTGTCGCCGGCGCGTGCTAACCGCTCGACAACCAAACAACCCGTCACTTCAATTTCTTTGCGTTGACGCTGTACCAGCGCGCGCGTAAGCTCCACCCAGGAGTGCCGGTGACGTAGTACGCACCGCGTTAAAAAGTATGCTCCCGAAACTCAAAGTATTACTCAATAAACTCAGGGAATTCTTCAACAGGCGCGACGTCGTGCGCTACACGAGCGTTCCTTTGTGGAAGCCCTGGCGCGACTACTAGGTCGCTCTTCGCGGCGCCGATTTCGACCCGTTGCTGTTCCCTTTCCTGTGCTGCTGGCCATCCTCTGCAGCGAACCCGACTACCGCTGAACATCTGCTTCGGCGAGCCGCTTCACGTGCTCGAAGACCCGGCGATGGATGTTGTGGACAATGGCGTCGGTCCACAGCCTCCAGTATTCGCCGGGCCACATTTTATTTCGGTAGGTGGTGGTGCCTTCAAGGCGGGTGCCGCCGCCGGCAAGAGGGACGAGGCGGAAGTCGGCGCGCTCGGGCGCGAAGTCGTGGTCGGTGAGATGGCGGACTGCGATATTTCCGTAGGGCGACGTCTCGCGCATCAACAGCGGCTCCTGCGCGACACCGAAGGCGAAGTGTTTGGCTGGTTCCCAGGCGAGGATCGGTTCTGTGAAGCTGCCAGTCGAGAAACGGCACTCGCGATGAGCGGTGAGGCCTTCGCCAGTGATGCTGGCTGCGAGCGGATAGGCGATACCGAGACGGAAGGGCCACTCGCGGGCCGCCGGCAATTGCGGAAAGGCGATGATGCGCTTCCAGACGATTTCAGGCGGGGCGGCGATTTCGATGGAGGTCTTTACCTCGAAGCGCGGCACCGGCGGCGGCGCTACCTGCTCGACGCCGAAGAGCATGGGGACGGCCAGGACGACGATTCCCATCAGGTTGGTGTGCGGCAGGCCGTCATAAGTTTTGTTATGAATGACGTGGGCCAGGCCGCCGCCAAGCAGCGCAAGAATCCAGGCGATGGGCGTAGCCATCAAGAGACAGACGAGCCCTTCGATGGCGATTGCCGCAATGCCCAGCGCCACCACAGCGAGGGTGAGAGTCACGACCAGAACAGATTCGCCCCAACTGCGGCGCCGGCTGAAACTGTAGATCCAGACCGAGAGGTAGCCCATCGCGAATGGGAGGGCGAAAAAGAGCGTCCAACCGTAGGCGCCCAGGAGCGTGATGCTGAACCAGGCGAGAACCACGCCGAAACCGGAAGTAACCGCCACAGCCATGATGGCGCTGCCCCAGGCGCTCTGCGGCATCGCGTCGGTGTCGGCGAATTCGCGACGTTGCAAGGCGTCAGCCTGGCTGGGCAAGACAGAGAGAATGGCGAAGAAGATCAGGTTGACCACCGGAGCAAAGAACAAGACGGTCAGCCAGAGAGGTTTACCGGCATCGCGGAGGCGCTTGATTGTCAACAGCAGGCCAATCCAGATGAACGGGAGCGCGGTAACAAACAGAACCGTCAGGAAGGTCTTGTTGGCCTGGGCGAAAGAGCCGAAGTTGCCCGTCAGATTGACGGGATACCAGTAGCTCCACCAGTTCCACTGGTAGTGAAACGACCAAGCGATCAGGCGGTCGAGATTGTGCTTGATGGCCAGGGCGACGATGCCCGTGAGGGCGTATTGCGCGCGGTTGACGCGGCCATCCCAGCGATAAAAATCAATGAAAGTGAGCGCCATCGTGCGACCTCGCTAAGCTGATCTCGCCTGCGCACCGCTTCTTGCAGTGGAATCCCCGGGGAGGCCTTCACGCCGAAGGGCAACTAACTGTTGGACGGCAGCACGCCATTGCGGAAAAAGGAATGAAAATCCGGCGGCCGAGAGGCGGCCGGGAATTACGCGGCGGCTTTTCAAAATGAGTTCGCTTTCGGTGCGCAGCAGAAATGCGCCGAGTTCCAGCATCCATCGGCTCGCCGGCAATCCGATGGGCATCCCCCAGGCGGCGCGGAGTTCGGCCATGAACTCGCGATTGGGGAGCGGATGCGGGGAGGCGATATTGATCGCGCCATTTAATTCGCCGCGCTCGATGAGGAATTCAATGGCGCGCAAGAAATCCAGACCGTGAATCCAGGAAATGAATTGCTGGCCGGATGCTGCAGCGCCGCCGAGTCCACACCGCACGAGCCGCAACAAGGTATCGAAAATGCCGCCGCGATCGGTATTCATAACCATGGCGCTGCGCAGCGCGATTCTGCGTGTTCGCGGAGCGTTTGCCGTGAGGAGTTCTTGTTCCCAGCGCGTCGCCACTTCGTAGCTGAAGCGCCATGTCGCGGGAACGTCCGGTTCGCCGCCGCCAATCTCTCCGGTCAATTCGTCCATCGGGCGGTCCAGCGCATGGCGATAAATCGTCGCCGTACTCATGTTCATCCAAATGCGCGGCGGATGCGCGAGACTGCCGATGACTTGGCCGATCACGCGCGTGCTATTTACCCGCGAGTCCAGAATCTCCTTACGATTACCTGTGGTGTAGCGGCAATCGACGCTTCTGCCGGCTAGATTGATGACAACGTCGGCGTTTTCCAGTTCACGGGCCCAACGGCCTGGAGTCAGGCCGTCCCATCGAACCATGCGCCATGGGTTTGCAATTGCCGTCCGGGAGAGGACGACGACGTCATCCCCTTTGCCGTGAAAGTATGCGGCGATGAGCTTGCCAACGTGGCCGTTTCCGCCGGGTAGGACGATGCGCCGTGGTCTTTTTTCTGGCATTTTCAATACCCGCTGAAAACGAACCTAAGTTTTCCGAGGAGCTTCATCCACGGGACACCGGTCAGACTTGCAACTCCGGTGCGCCGCAACCGAGCGGTATCCAGCCCGCAAAACGCTCATCATGCCGGGGATTTTGGAGATCCAGACCAGGGGGCGGGCCCACCAGATTTTGCGCGCCAGGGCCACGGCGGCGTCGGCTCCGCCGAACTGCCGGCCGTCGCCGAGGAGCAAACGCATTTCGCGGAGAAGTTCCTCGCGGGTTAGACCGAGGAGTTCACCGACACGGGGATCTTGCAGCGGGGCCAGGGCAAATCCGCGGCGGCGGAGGATCGGAGCGAGCCAGCGCGCGACGCTGGTACAGAAGGCGCAGTCGGCATCGAAAAACAGCCAGCCTTCGGCGTGACGCCCTTTGCCGTCGGTAAATTCGGATGTCAGCGAGATCATGACGCTTCCCTGCTTCCTTGCGGTGCTTCCTGCTTTACGTTGCTGCCGCCGTTACTTTTTTCCGCCCAGCAAGCCGCTCACTTTTCCGCGCAATTTCACCACACCTTTTAGAGCGACGACCGGCATCCGGATGATTTCTTCAAACAGGCCGGTCATGCCGGTTAGAAATTCGAGCATGCTTTCCAGGCGTTCGCGGGTGTAGGCGTCGGCAGGACCTGCGGCTTTGAGCTCTCCTACGCACTCGCTGATTACGTTCAGGGTAGGATCGATTTCGCGGCGTTTGCGCTCTTCGGCGACGATGCGGAAAATCTCCCAGACGTCTTTGGTGGATTCGAAATGGTCGCGGCGGTCGCCGAGGACGTGGACGACGCGGACGATCCTCCAGCCCTGGAGTTCGCGGAGGCTGGTGCTAACGTTGGAGCGGGCCACGGCAAGAGTGGTGGAGATTTCGTCGGCCGGCAGTGGCTTCGGCGCCAGAAACAGCAGTGCGTGAACTTGGGCTACGGTGCGGTTGATGCCCCACCGGGTCCCCATTTCGCCCCAATGGAGGATGAATTTCTGGGCTACGGGGGTTAAGGCCGATTTTGCTTGTTCGCTCATTTCTGTATATACAGAAATTACAGTAAGTACCATAGTGACGTCAAGGACTTTTTCCGAAGGGTTGGGAATGGAACCCGTCCGGGGCCTGCACTGCGGGGAAAGGGCAGCGTTACGCAGGAGACGTGGCGGCGCCATGCCACCGCGCCGGGACGGTGGCGGCAGGTCCCTACAGCGCCAGCCAGAGCACAAACGGATGATTTTTTCTGCGGTGGGAGACAAATTTCATCCCTGGCGAAACCTTTCTGGTGGACGGTCCGTTATCCTGTGAGGGACAATTTTCCAGTACCGGACGACTCGCTTATGGCCTCGAGCGCAACATTTACAGATTACTTCCCTACCCGTTCCCCGCTGCCGCAGGTATTGACGTATGGGCGGCGGCCGGACGGGCTGGCGCTGATGATGCGGGCTGATCCGCGCGGGGAACTGGAGGTTGCAGGACTGCCGAGTGTGCTGGTGGCCATTCATGTGGGGCCGGCGGCCAGAATTGCGTGCAAACGCGGTGGACAGCGTCATGCGGGGACCGCCGTGCACGGGGACATCGATATTGTTCCCGCGCTCGTGCCCAGCCGGTGGGTGATGCACGACGACCATGACACGGCGCTGATTTTGAGTTTGCCCACGACGCTGGTGAATGACGTCGCCGAAGAGTATGGATACGATCCGCGGCGAGTGGAGATATTGAATCGGTTTCAGGAGCGCGATCCGCAGATTGAAAATATCTGCTGGGCGCTGAAGACAGAAATGGAAGCGGATTATCCGTCGGGCTCGTTGTACGTGGACAGTTTGGCGGTTTCGATTGCGTCGCGGCTGATTCATGGACACAGTTCGATTGCGCGACGAGCGAAGGAACGGACGGGCGGGCTGTCTGGACAAAAACTAAAACAGGTTTTAAGTTTTATTGACGAGAATCTTGCGGAGACGATTTCATTGCCGCAGATTGCGGCGATTGCGGGAATTAGCGTGTCACATCTGAAGCCGGTTTTTCGCGCGTCGGTGGGAATTCCAGTGCATCAATATGTGATTCGTAGGCGCATCGAACGAGCGAAGACGCTTCTGGCGCAGGGAAAATTGCCTATTGCGGAGATTGCGCTGGCCAGCGGATTTTCGCATCAGAGTCATCTTGCGCGGCACATGCGGCGGCTTACCGGAATTTCTCCCGTGGAGTTGCGGCAAAAAATCGCTTCCCTGCCCATTTCCAGCCAGATGTAATTTCGGTTTTTGTAAATTTCATTCATCCAAATGTGCTCTTCGTCGTCCGAACATGCGCGACGTGAGAGTCCTCCATCTGCAGAATGGTGGGCAGGAGAGAACACAATGAATCGCAGAAACTTTTTGGTGAAATCAACTTTATTGGCGGGAGCGGGAGTTATGTCGCAGGCAGGATTTGCTAAGGCGGAAAAGCACAAAACGATGGATGCAGCGGAATACAACCGGACACGGCGCTATGCGAAATTGCCGGTGAGCAATGTGGCTTATGTGGAGCGCGGACACGGGCGAGTGGCGCTGTTTCTGCACGGATTTCCTTTGAACAGTTTTCAGTGGAAAGGCGCGTTGGAGCGATTGTCAAAACACCGGCGCTGCATTGCGCTGGACTTTATGGGGATTGGGCATACGCAAACGCCGGAGGGACAAGATATTTCGCCAGTGGCTCAAGCCGAAATGCTGGCGATGTTTCTGGATAAATTGTCGATTGAAATTGTGGATCTGGTGGGAAGCGACAGTGGCGGAGCGGTAGCACAGATTTTTACGGCGAAGTATCCGAATCGAGTGCGGACTTTGTTGCTGACGAATTGCGATACAGATGAGAACAGTCCGCCGCCGTCGTTTATTCCCTTTCTGGAAGCGGCGAAGAAAGGATTGCTGGCGGACGGAATGGCACGGCAACTGGCGGATAAAACGTTAGCGCGTTCGGCGAAAGGATTGGGCGGGTTGACGTATACCGATCCGGCGAATCTGACTGATGAAGCGGTGGACTATTATTTTTCGCCGATTTTCAGTTCACCGCTTAAGAGAAAGCAGTTTGAACAGTACGCGGTGGATCTGGGTGTGAATCACATGGTGGCGATTCGGTCAGAACTGCAGAAGAGTACAGTACCGGTGCGAATTGTGTGGGGCATGGCGGACGATATTTTTGAATACAAGTGGGCGGAGTGGCTGGATAGAACTTTTCCGAAGTCGCATGGAATCCGGCGGGTGGAGGGAGCGAAATTATTTTTTCCGGAAGAGATGCCGGGTTTGATGGCGGAGGAGTTGTTGGCGCACTGGGCTTATGCGGGAAATTTGCATGCGTTGGTGGAGAGTTTTCCGTTGATTTATTGAGCGAGCGTGGGCACCTAGGCGCGGACGGTTATGCGGAGAATTTGCATGCTTTGGCCGAGGTTTTTTGCCTATCTATTAAAGCGTGCCCGCCGGACGCAAGGAATACTTTATGAAACGGACAACTAAGAAGAGGAATGCGCTGCTGTGGGTGTTTGAGGCGTTGGAGGGGGATGGGCATTATTTGCAGAAGAAGTTTTTTGGTTTTGAGGCGGCGTATCTGGATGGGAAGTTGTACTTGGCGGTAGCTGATGGGAAAGCACCGTGGGAGGGCTTGTTCGTATGCACGACAAAAGAGCGGCACGCGGCGTTGCGCGCAGAATTTCCGGAGTTGAAAGCGCATCGCGTGCTGGGAAAGTGGCTGCACATCTCACAAATGCATCGAGAGTTTGAGCGGGTGGCACGGGAGATGGTGGAGTTGGCGCTGCGACGGGATGAGCGATTGGGAGTGGAATCGAAGTCGCGGGAAGTTTTGGAAGGCAGCAAGTTAGGAGCGAAAAAACGAACGGTAAAGAAAGACAACGATTGGATGCTTTGAGGGCGATGTTCTTTGTGAGACTGCTGGTGAGGCCGAGGCGCGATTCCACCTAGTCTGCTTCAGATCGGGCAGATGCCCTTACGAATATGAGAAAGCGAGGAAAAAAGAACGAATCTAAAGGTTCGCCACTATAAAAAACCAAGGCACGCACGGGGCATTCACACCGCGTGGGAAGATTCTGTTGCTTCTGAACGAGGAGCGATCTACTTCGCGGGGTGTTGCAGGAATTTGCAGAGGTCTTTGACGGCGTTTTTTTCTTTGATGGGTGTGGAGCCGAAGACGACGGTTGCGTTTTTGTATAGCGTGTATCGGGCATCCTCCTCGCGCCCCCGCCCCAAAGAAACTAACCACAAATTCCAAGCATGACTTCGTGCGATGGATCGTCTCGCGCCTATGCGGCTGTGGCAGCTATTGGTTTTTTGCGGAGGATGGCGGAGGAGATTAGGGTGATCAGGAGACCGACGGGGAAAGGTTCGACGAAGGTGACGGCGGCGTTGAAAAAGGGATTTTCGTAGGACTTTTTGAACGCCGCCATTTCCTGCATTTTGGCCTGGATGGCAGCGGCGGTGGCGCCGGACTCCTGGAGTTTGGCGATGATATGCGCGTTATATTTGTCCAGAAAGTCGTGCATGAAATTGAAGTAGATGATTTCCCAGGTGACGATGTAGAAGACGCAAGAGATCAAAGTAATGCAAATACCTATGGCGAAGGCTTTGCCAAAGGTGATGGATCCAGCGCCGACATTGTCGCGGTACGAGCGGATGCCGAAATAGACGAGTAAGAAGGAAGCGACCATGGTGGCGTAGCCGACGAAGAGGCTGTGGCCCATGCGATCCGCAAAGGGGATGGTGGCAATCATCAATGTCGAGGAAATGGCGCCGGAGATGAGTCCGAAGACGAGGATTATTTTTTTCATAGTGGTCTCCTTTTTCGAGTGGACGAGTTAGACGTGTTGGTCGAAGAGGATTTGGTTACCGTCAGGGTCGACGGTGGTGAAGCTGGCGGGGCCAGTGGTGGATTCGTCGGCTTCAGTGGTGAGGGTGACACCCTGAGCTTTGAGTTCGCGCTGGATCTCGCGAATGTCGGTGAAGGTGGGAAGTTTGGTGGCGTTCTGGTCCCAGCCCGGATTGAAGGTGAGGATATTTTTGTCGAAGAGGCCCTGGAAGAGTCCGATGACGTGGCCACCGTTGCGGAGGACGAGCCATTGCTTGCCGTTGCCGGACGTGGGTTTGAAACCAAATTTTTCGTAGAAAGCTTTTGAAGCAGCCAGGTCTTTGACGGCCAGGCTGGTGCAGAATGCGCCGATTTGCATGGGTGGGTCCTTTTTAATAGGTAGATTAAATACCGATTCCCTACTGTGAAGCAAAAAAGTTGAATGCTGCGGGCACAATAGCGCGAGAGGCGGGGTGTTTGTCGTCATACTTTTGGATGATTTTGGGGTTGGGAGGACGGAATCATGCGAATGGGTGAGGCGTTTGGGGGCGATTTGTGGTTTTCGACACACTTCGGGGGGAGCTCGCTGGAGTTTGCGGTAGCACAGCCAGAAAAGGCTGTGCCGCTAAGGCAAAGATGCGGTTGGGAAGGATAAGGGGAGGAATGAGATTAATTTATAGGAATAGCACGGAAACATTTGGGGAGTTTTATCGTCTATATGGCAAGCGAGCGTGGTCTGGAATCGGGGATAGGTATGTCCAATTTTTGGGGTTACGTTCGATTTGGGATTCGACTGCTGACGAAAGATCCCGGCTTTACATCTGTGGCGCTACTGGCGCTGGTGCTGGGTATTGGCGCCAATACGGCGATTTTCAGCGTGGTGTATGCGGCATTGCTGGCGCCCATGCCCTATCCCAGTCCCGACCAGCTGGTGATGGTGTGGTCTACCATCAACGGCAACAACAATAGCGTGTCGCCGGGCGACTATCTCGATTGGAAGCACAACAACTCCGTTTTTCAGGATGTGATTGCCTGGAATGGGGGGAGCTTCAGCCTGGCCAACCCTGGCGGGCCGGCGGAGCAAATTCCCGCGCGCATTATTTCTCCGGGCTGCTATCACATGATGGGGACGGGGTTCACTTTGGGGCGGGACTTTCTGCCGGAGGAGGGTCAGGTTGGCAAAGATCATGAAGTGATCATGACCAATCAATTCTGGAAGGAGCGCTTTGCGGGCGACCCACAGATTATCGGCAAGCCGCTGCGCATGAATGGGGAATTGTACACGGTGGTGGGAGTACTCGAGCCAGGGCAATCGGATCGCTTGGAATCGAAACTTTTTGTTCCCCTGTCGTTCAAGCCAGACCAGATGAGCCATGACGTGCACTGGCTGTTGACGATGGCGCGGATGAAGCCGGGCGTGACCCTGCAGCAGGCCAATGCCGACATGGCTTCCGTTACCAGGCACATCGCGGAGATCTATCCGGCGTCGAATAAAGGCTGGGGCGCCAGCGTCGAGCCGCTCAAGAATGATTTTATGGACCGCGGCACCATTCACAATCTGTGGATGATGATGGGCGCAGTGGCGTTTGTGCTGCTCATTGCCTGCGTGAATGTAGCGAACCTTCTGCTGGCACGAGGAACGGCGCGGCAAAAGGAGGTGGCGGTGCGCTCGTCGCTCGGAGCGACACGGGGGCAACTGTTTACGCAGTTCTTGGTAGAGAGCTTGACGCTGGCGCTGACGGGTGGAGTGCTGGGCATCGCGTTCTCGTGGGTTTTGCTGAAGGTGATCCTGCTTCTTGTGCCGCCGAATGCACTGCCTTCAGAAGCTGATGTGAGTTTGAATATTCCGGTGCTGCTGTTTACGCTCGCTTGCACGCTGCTGGCGGGAATTCTGTGCGGATGCGCGCCGGCACTGCAGACCTGGAAGACCAATCTGATCGATACGCTGAAAGAAGGCGGGCGCTCCGGCAGCGGAGCGGGGCGGCATGGTCTGCGCCGGACGCTGGTGGTTGTGGAATTTGCGCTGGCACTGACACTACTGGCCGGCGCGGGGCTCGTGATTCATAGTTTTTATAAATTGACCAAAGTGAATTTGGGATTCCGGCAGGACCATCTGCTTACCTTCAATCTTCCGGTGCCGGACAAGCGTTTTAGCAAGGCGGAGCAGATCAGTATGTTTTACCGGCTGGCCGTTGAACAGATTGGCGCGCTCCCGGGGATCCGCTCAGTGTCGGCGTCGACCGGAATGCCGATGCAGGGGACGAATTTTGGCATGCCCTTTACAATCGTCGGACAACCGGCCGGGGACCGGGCGTCGCGGCCGGCGGCGGGATTCAACATGGTGACGCCGGATTTTTATCGAACATTTGGCGTGGAAATATCGCGAGGACGCTCGTTCACAGAACAGGACACGGCGGGGTCGGTGCCTGTGGCGATAGTGAACAATAATTTTGTGAAGAAATATTTGCCGGCCGGTGTGGATCCGCTGACGCAGCGTGTGGTGATTGAAGAGATTCTTCCGCTATCGCAAAAACTGGGAAAAGAAGTTGCATGGCAAATTGTGGGCGTGTATGAAAATGTGCACAATGGCGGCGTGCGTGGCGACGGCTTCCCGGAAGTGGACGTGCCCTTTGCGCAAAGCCCGTGGCCGCAGGCGGCCGTGGCCGTGCGGACAAGCGGGGATCCGGCGAGTGTCGCCAAATCCATCGCGGCGGTAGTTTCGTCGATGGAACCGGATCTGCCACTCGATCAAGTCAAGACCATGGACCAGCTGGTGGGCGAACGCCTTGCCAGTGACCGCTTTGCCACGATTTTGTTTTCAATCTTTGCGGGAGTGGCGCTACTCCTGGCAGCAATCGGGATTTATGGAGTGATGTCGTTTGCGGTCGCGCAGCGCACGCACGAAATCGGGCTGCGCATGGCGCTGGGCGCGGGCACGAGACAGGTTTTGCGCTTGGTACTTCAGGAAGGGATGCTGCTCGCTTTGCTGGGACTTGCTCTGGGGCTGGTGGGATCCTACTTCGTGGCGCGCGCCATGCAGTCGGTGCTTTTTGAAATCAAGGGCTCTGATCCCCTCGCCGTCGGCAGCGTCAGTGCCGTGCTCCTGGCCGCGGCGCTGCTGGCCTGCTATTTGCCGGCCCGGCGGGCCACCGAGGTCGATCCCATGGTAGCCCTGCGCGACGAATAAAAAGATCGCTGCTCGCCTTATCGCAGCCCCTGCAGTCTAAAGGGAAGACCGCGGAGGGCAGATTGCGCGATAAAACACTCGTTCTTGTTGTTCTGGGCTCGACTCTTCTGCTCACGAGCGGCTGCCGCTCGGAGCAGCCGCCAATTACGGAAAACGAACTGGTTCGCCGCACGCAAGAGATGATGGATGCGGTTGTGCCCGGCAATCGAGGTCCCTGGGAAAAATATTTTGCCGGCGATGCCATGTATTTTGATGAAAAGGGCCACAACATGGACAAAGCGGCATTGCTTGGCGACCTTTCTCCCATGCCGGCGGGGTACTCCGGCAGCATCCGGATCGTCCGCCCGCTGAGTCACATCGAAGGAGCGACCGCCATCCTTTCCTATGACATGGAGGAAACGGAAACCATCTTCGGGCAAAATATGACCGCTCGCTATCACGCTACCGACACGTGGATGCGGCGGAACGGTAACTGGCAGATCGTCGCAGGGCAGGTGTTGCGGTATTACGAAGATCCCGCTGTGGGGGCCGCCAATCCCAAAGGATTCGCCGACTACGTCGGAATTTACGAGTTGACGGCCGGAAAGACCCTCACCGTCTATACCAAGGACGGCCAGCTCCATGCGCAACGCCAGGATCGCGAGCCCGAACAGCTTTTGACCGAATCCGGAGATGTTTATTTCCGCAAAGGAGTGGAAGGGCGAACGCTTTTCCGCCGTGCGGCCGGCGGCCAGGTAGACGCCCTGGTCGACCGCCGCAACAACGAAGATATCGTTTGGAGAAAACGAAGGTAGGAAGAAATCCTACTTCACAACCTGCATGGTCGCGGCCACCTGCGGAATATCAATGCGGATTACCGTGCCCGCGCCCGGCGTACTCCGGATATCCAGATTAAAATCCGCGCCGTAGAGGACGCGGAGGCGCTCGCGAACGTTGCTTAGGCCGATGCCTTCGACGTAGACGTGCGGCATTTTTTCTTCCGAGATGCCCACGCCATTGTCTTCGATTTCCAAAAGCAGTCGGCCGTCGCGATTTAGCGAGCGCAACTGGATTTTCCCGCCTTCCAGCTTGGGAGCCAGGCCGTGTTTCAGGCAATTTTCTACAATGGGCTGCAGCAGCATGCTCGGCACGAACGATTCCAGCGTCTCCTCGTCCAAATCTTTTACAATATCCAGATTGTCGCGACCAAATCGCGCAACCTCGATGTCCAGGTAATCGTCAATGAAAACCAATTCTTCACGCAGCGGCACGAACGTTTCGTGCTTGCGCAAAAGCCGGCGCAGGATGTTGCTTAACTTCAGCACCACACCGCGCGCCGAATCCGGATCAAACCGAATCAGCGCCGACACTGTATTTAGGGTATTGAAAAGAAAATGGGGGTTGATCTGGCTGGAGAGCGCGTCCATGCGTGCTTTCAGCAGCAGCTGTTGGTGGCGCTCGAGATTCATTTCGATGCGCGTGTTGTTCCAGATCTTCAGCGGGGCGGCCACTGACATCAAGGTGGCAATTACAACCAGAATCAGCCAGGCGTCCCACTGCGTATCAATCGCAAACAACCATTTCGGCTTTGTCGCCAGGACCAGCGCCACGCGTCCCAACTCCAGCCCGATGCAGGCCATGAGCGGAGCCATTTCCCAGTACAACTCCCCCCGCCGTAATAATTTCACTGTCGCCTTGGGGATATTCAGGAAGGTAAACGGCCCGAAATTCCAGATATCTTCCTTGTTGGGGATCGCTTGGCGGATCAATCCGCCAATCAGTCCCGCGGTCGCGGCTGCCGGCATGGCCAGCCATTCGTGGCCGAGCAGCGCCGGAATCGTGATGATCGCGCCGCCGATGGGACCCACCACGCGTCCAGAGAGCAGCCCCATCAGAAACGCACCCTCAATCGACAAATCCGCGAACCGGTACTGGTAGCCCACCAACCGCAGCGTCACGCCCACAATCAGCGGCGGGGTCATGAACAACATCAATTTCAATTTCTGATCGGGATCGCGTTCTTCGGTAAACAACACGCGCCGAAACGTGTTCCACCGCGCCAGCAAGGCGGCAATCGACGCCGCCACGCCCACCTTCAGCAACAGGGTGAAGAGCAGATCCCGAAGTGTGGTAGCCGTATCCATTTCCGCCAACAGTATATTCGCTTACGCCACGCAATCCGCAATTTCGTGCAACGCGCGTCCAGAATCGAACCGATTGCGCCGCATTGTAATTTTTCTGTCTTTTCTCTTTTCGCGGCGCTACAAAAACGATGTAACCAAACGCTCCTTGCTATACTCAAATGATTCCAATGGCCATAAAATCCACCGCCAAGAAAAAGAAATCGCGCGCCAGGGTAAAAATGGTCGCGCAAGCAGAACTCCCCACGCCGTACGCGCGCTTTAAGATTTACGGGTTCAAGGGCAACGGGCCGCAAGAAGAAGCCGTGGCGCTGGTGCGCGGACGGATCAACGGGCGGAACGCTCCCCTGGTTCGCGTCCATTCGCAATGCCTCACCGGCGACGTGCTCAACTCCCTTCGCTGCGACTGCCGCGCTCAACTCGAGCTCTCGCTCAAAAAAATCAGCAAAGCGCCGTCCGGAATTCTTCTCTATCTTCCGCAAGAAGGCCGCGGCATCGGCCTGATGAATAAGTTGCGCGCGTATGAATTGCAAGACGGCGGAATGGACACGGTTGAAGCCAACGAATCTCTCGGCTTCGCTGCCGACGTTCGCGATTACGATTTCTCCGCGGACATCCTCAAGCAGCTCGGTGCGAGAAAAATCCGCCTACTGTCCAACAATCCGGAAAAAGTCCGGCAACTTGAAAATGCCGGAATCGAAGTAGCCGAGCGCGTTCCCTGCGAACCGCCGATCTCCCGGATCTCCCGGGCCTATCTGAAAACAAAAAAATCCAAGATGGGCCATCTTCTAAAAGGGTTATAGACGCGCGCCTCGGGCCGACGTCCCGCCTGTGAGGGAATGGCCGGGGCCGGCGCGTCCCCATCGTACTCGCCGGGTTCCTCACCACGATCAAAAGGGTGTCAGTGAACGATGGCCGCAATATTCCTGGAAGCCCGGGAAGAACTTTCTGGCAGCCAGGGTATGCCAGCCTGGAACCTTGCTAGCCGCCGCCAACAAACTGCACAATTTCGTAGCGATCGCCGGGTTCGATCCGGGTGCCCGCCCATTTCGCGCGCGGAAAAATTTCCAAATTCCTTTCAATCGCCACGCGTCCGGCCGGCAAACCCAGTTCCTCGAGCAAATCCACGACGGAAGCCCCGGCACCCACGTTCCGCTTTTCACCATTGACGGTAATCGCAATCGCTGTTTCCATTTTCATCTCACCCGAGTCAATTCGCAGCCGGAGTTCGCGGCTTGGCCTTCAATTGAAATCGCAATTGCCCCTTCACATTGTTTTCTGCCGCTTCAATCACCAGGGCCGCTTCTGCGCCGGCGAGTCGCGGCATGTCAAATTCCAGGTGCACGTCCCCGGTTTCATTGGTATCCGCGGTAAATTCCTGGGCCTCGGCCGCGCCGTCCATTCGCGCTGTCACTCGCGCTCCTGGGACAATTTCCCCCGAAGCTCGCCGCACACTCACAAGTAGAGTCGCGCGCTTCCCTACCAGCCAATCCTTCGCGTTCGTCAAGGTCAGAACCAGCGGGGCAATTTCCGCCACTGCGGCCGGAGCCGCCGCGGGCGGCGCAACCCGCTTGGCCACCACCGGCACCGGCAATTGCAAAGTTCCGTTGCGAATCTCTTCCATCACATTGCGATGCTGTTCGTCCACCCGCAACTTCAACGCTTCCTCGCGATCGGCGTCCAGGGGCAGCAAGTCCAAATAATTATTGGTCCGGCGGTGCAGCACCCGTCCCTGGCTATGCACGGTGGTATCAATCAAAGCGTTCGTCACGCCGCGATCTTCTGTCTGCACGTGATAGGTGGTCTCGCCCAGCTTCACATTGCTGTTGTGCCCGAAAACCATAAGCCGCTCACCTGCCCCGAAGACGAATCCGTTCTGTCTTGAATTCTACAAATATTTTACCGCCGCATTTGACCGATTGACAGTTGCTCGTTATTATAGCCCTTCGGCTATGACCGGTTCAGGCATACAAACCTACGCTCCACTTCTCATACACCTCCTGGTGGCCATCGTACTGGCAGGCGCACTGACCAGCGTTTCGGTCCTGGTCGGGTGGCGGCGCCCGAGCAAGGCCAAGCAGCAGGCCTATGAATGCGGCATGGAACCCACTGGGGATGCGCGCGAGCCGTTCTCGGTCCGCTTCTACCTTGTCGCTATGATATTCATTCTGTTCGACGTAGAGGCCATCTTCCTGTATCCCTGGGCTTACATTTTTCGCAGTTTGCGGTGGTTTGGCTTTGTCGAGATGATGCTCTACATCGCCATTCTTTTGGTCGGATACCTGTATCTCTGGAAAAAGGGCGCGCTGGACTGGAAACGATAGTCAGCGCTTGCGGGTTTTCTAAATCGTGGCGGATGTCCCTAGTCAAAACGCTAATGTTGTAGCCGAACATCTGCGTTCGTGGAACCCGAAAGCCGTCGCCGAAGTCATCGAATTCCGCGATGAAACCACGATCGTGGTTCCCCGCGCACTGATCCGCGCCACCGCGGCCCGTTGTCGCGACGACGCGGCCCTCCAGTACAACCTATTAACCGGCGCCACCTGCCTGGACCGCTATCCCCATGAACCGCGCTTTGAAATGATTTATCAGCTGGTTTCGATTCCGCGGGCCGAAAAGGTTCGCCTTAAGGTAAAACTCGCCGGCAGTGATCCGGTTATCGACTCGCTCGTCCCCGTCTGGCCCGGCGCCAACTGGCTGGAACGCGAAGTATTCGATCTGTTCGGTATCCGCTTCACGGATCATCCGGACCTGCGGCGTATCCTCCTGCCCGATGATTGGGAAGGCTATCCCTTGCGTCGCGATTATCCGGTCGAAGGTTTCCGCGACATTCCCGACACCAGTCCCAGCTCCGGCAAGCTATTCAGGAAGAGCAGCACACCATGACCACCGTCGAAACGCCGATCGGCACCGCGAAAACCATGGTCCTCAATATGGGCCCCCAGCACCCGTCGACCCACGGCGTGCTGCGCATTCTCCTCGAACTCGACGGCGAAACCGTCGTCAAAGCGATTCCCGACCTGGGCTACCTGCACACCGGCATTGAAAAGTCCTGCGAAGACAAAACCTACTCGCAAGCCATCACCCTTACCGACCGGATGGACTACCTGTCTCCGCTCGGCAATAACCTGGTCTATTGTCTGGCGGTTGAAAAACTCCTGGGCCTGGAAGTGCCCAAGCGCGCGCAATACATCCGCGTCATGATGGTTGAACTGCAGCGCATTTCTTCCCACCTGGTCTGGCTCGGCACCCACGCCATCGACCTCGGCGCCATGTCCGTGTTTCTGTACTGCTTCCGCGAACGCGAAGAGATTCTCAAGATTTTCGAACTTTTCGCTGGTCAGCGCATGATGACCAGCTATATCCGCATCGGCGGGGTGGCCCTGGATCCTCCGGCAGGGTGGCGCCAAGCGGTTGAGAAATTCATGAAGATGATGCCCAGCCGCGTGGACGAATACGAAACGCTGCTTACCGAAAACCGCATCTGGATTGGCCGCACCAAGGGCATCGGCTATATCTCGACTGCAGATGCTGTCGCGCTCAGTATGACCGGACCCACGATCCGGGCGTCCGGCCTGGCCTACGACAACCGCAAACTGTTTCCCTACTCGAGCTACGAGGAATTCGATTTCGACATTCCCACGCGCACCGATTCCGATTGCTACGCCCGGTATCTGATCCGCGTAGCCGAAATGCGCGAAAGCCTGAAAATCATCCGCCAGGCCTTTGACAAGATCAGCAATGAAGGCCCTATCAAGGCCGACGCGCCCGGCATCATTCCGCCGGCGCGCGAAAAAATGAAGACGGAGATGGAAGCTCTTATCTATCATTTCAAGATTTTCACGGAAGGTTTTTCTCCCCCGCCCGGGGAAGCGTTCGTCACGATTGAATCGCCCCGCGGCGAACTGGGCTGCTTTGTAGCGAGCGATGGTTCGCCGAAGCCCCTGCGCGTGCATTTCCGCGCGCCTTCTTACATCAATTTGCAGGCTCTTCCCAAACTCATCGAGGGCCAACTGATTTCCGACGTAATCGCCTGCATCGGCACCATCGATATCGTGTTGGGGGAAGTGGATCGGTAAGCAAACCTTGTTCGGCGGCCCATAGTCTCAGGCAGTACCGGGTGTGGCGTGGCAGGCAGTCTTAAAGAGAAAAAAGGATTATGCAACTCAGCCCAAAACTCGCGGAAAAATTCGACAAGCTGCAAACCAGCTATCCGGTCAGGCGGAGCGCGCTCGTCCCCATGCTGATTTATGGCCAGGACGAAATTGGTCACATCAGCGACGAGCTGATTGCTGAAATTGCCCGGCGGCTGGACCTTAAAACCGTTCAAGTCGAAGAAACTCTCGAATATTATTCAATGCTCCATCGCAAGCCGTGGGGCAAGAATCACGTTCAGATCTGCACCAACATCGCCTGCATGCTAAAGGGCGGCAACGAACTTCTCGACCGCGCCAAAAAGCGCTTGGAAATTGGCCATAAAGAAACCACCAGTGACGGCGTCTTCTCCCTGGAAGAAGTCGAATGCATCGGCGCCTGTACCGGGGCTCCCGCCATGCAGGTGAATTATGATTTCTTTGAAAATCTCACGCCCCTGAAATTTGATCGCATCATTGCCGAGCTGGACGCCGGCAAAAAACCCGCGCCCGAGCCGGTGATCTCCGGCGCGCTGCATGAGCGCGATCCGCAAGAGACGGTTTTGATCAGCAAACGCTGGGGGGTCAAAGACAACACCAAAATCGACGTATATCTGCAAAACGGCGGCTATCAGGCTCTGGAAAAAGCCCTCAAGCAGATGAGCAGCGACCAGATCATCGAGGAAGTAAAAAAATCCAGCCTGCGCGGACGTGGCGGCGCGGGCTTCCCTACGGGCATGAAATGGTCGTTTGTCCCGAAGGATTCTCCGAAACCCAAATATGTCCTGTGCAACGCCGATGAATCCGAGCCGGGCACGTGTAAAGATCGCCCGCTCATGGAAATGGACCCGCACCAGCTCATTGAAGGCTGCATTATCGCCGGGCGGGCGATCAATTCCAATCAGGGCTACATCTATATTCGCGGCGAGTATCGTTATGTGCTGGATATCGTCGACGCCGCTCTGGCGGAAGCGTACCAGCGCGGGTATCTGGGCCAGAATATTCTGGGAACCGGCTTCAATTTTGATTTGCTCGCGCACACCGGCGCGGGCGCCTATGAGTGCGGCGAAGAATCAGCGCTGATGGAATCGCTTGAAGGCAAACGCGGGTATCCGCGGATCAAGCCACCGTTCCCTGCCGTCGTGGGACTTTACGGCTGCCCCACGGTCATTAACAACGTGGAAACGCTTAGCGCCGTCCCCAGCATCATCCTCGAAGGCGGAGAGTCGTACGCCAGTCGCGGCACTCCGAAAAATGGCGGGACCCGGCTGCTGTGCGTTGCCGGGCACGTCAACAAGCCCGGAATCTATGAAGTTCCTCTGGGCATGAACATGAAAAAGTTCATCTATGAGGTCGCTGGCGGCATTCCCGGCAACAAAAAAATCAAAGCGGTGATTCCCGGCGGCAGCTCGTGCCCGCTGCTTACGGCGGCTGAAATTGACGTGCCGATGGACTACGATTCCGTTGCCAAAATCGGCTCGATGATGGGCTCCGGCGGCATGGTGGTCATGGACGAAGACACCTGCATGGTGGATATGGCGCGCCGCATCATGCACTTTTACGCGCACGAATCCTGCGGCTGGTGCATTCCCTGCCGCGAAGGCACGACCTGGCTGCGCAAAACCCTGGAACGCTTCCACGCCGGATATGGCCGTCCGGAAGACATCGACAATATCGCTTCGCTGGCGAGCAACATGCTCGGGCGCACGTTCTGCGCGCTGGGCGACGCTGCTGCGATGCCGACCATCAGCATCATGAAAAAATGGCGCAACGAGTTTGAAGATCATTTGCAGGGACGTTGTGCGTACAAATCCGCCGAAGCACTCATCGGCTCCAGATAAAAGTTTCGTAGGACGACCCTAAATGGCTGAAACGATGGCAGAAGAAAAGCTCGTCACTCTGAAGATCAACGATCGCGACGTGCAGGTGCCGGCGGGCACCACGGTGATTCAGGCCACTCGCCGCATCGGCACCGAAGTGCCTTCGTTCTGCTATTACCCCGGGCTTTCGCTCAAAGCGGCTTGCCGCATGTGCCTGGTTGAAGTGGAAAAAATGCCCAAGCTGCAGACCGCCTGCACGCTCGTTGCTACCGAGGGCATGGTCGTTCGCACCGACAGCGAACAGGTCCGCAATGCCCGCAAGTACATGCTGGAATTCCTGTTGAGCAATCATCCGCTCGATTGTCCGGTTTGCGACAAGGGCGGCGAGTGCGAACTGCAGGACATGGTTTTTCGCTACGGTGCCGATACTTCGCGCTTCGTTGAAGAAAAAATTCACCGGCCGGAAGAAAAGTGGTCGGAGCTGGTGTATTACGACGCGCCGCGCTGCATCCTGTGCTTCCGCTGCGTGAGCGTTTGCGATGAAGGCATGGACGTGAAAGCGCTTGGCGTGGGCGTTCGCGGCGCGAACAGCGTCATCATTCCCAACGGCGGCGATCATCTGGATTGCGAAGAATGCGGCATGTGCATCGACATCTGCCCGGTCGGAGCGCTGACCAGCGGCACCTACCGCTACAAAACGCGCCCGTGGGAAATGCAGTATGTTTCAACGGTCTGCAGTCACTGCTCGAACGGGTGCAAGACGACTCTTAGTGTCCGCAATCACGAAATCATCCGTTCGAACAATCGCGACCTTTCCGGCTTCAACGAGGATTTTCTGTGCGTGAAGGGACGCTTCGGTTTCGATTTCACCAGACATCCTGAACGAATCAAGCAGCCGCTTGTGCGCAAGGGCGACAAGCTCGTTCCCGTCTCCTGGGAAGAAGCCGCGCAAGCAGCAGCCGCCAAGCTGAAAGCGGCCTACGCTGCTGGCGGACCAGACGCCATCGGCTTCGTCGGCTCCAATCGCACTTCGAACGAGGAAAACTATCTGCTGCAGCGTCTCGCGCGCACGACTTTCGGCACCAATAACATTGATCATCAGCGTTCTGCCGATTACACGGGCCTGGTGACCGCGCTCGGAGCCGATGCGCCGCACGCCATGCTCACGATGGAGGGTCTGTACCAAGCGAAGGTGGTTCTGCTGATTGGCAACGATCCGACGAATCAGAATCCGCTGGTCGCCTGGCAGATTCGCAAGGGCGTTCGCCACCACGATTTAAAACTTTTCGTCATCAACAGCAAAGACATCAAGCTTTCGCGCAAAGCCACAAAAACGGTCAAAGTAGGCGAAGGCCATGAAGCTGCCGCCATCAAGTGGCTCGGCACGGGCGAAGGCCATCCCGCGACCATCGAGCAACTCGGCGCGTTGAAGACCGCTCTGGAAGCTGAAACCGATGTCGCCATCGTTTTTGGGTCAGAACTTACCGGCGCAGCCATCGCCTCGCTGGTCGCTTTCGGCTCCAAGCTGCCGGGCAAGACCAGATACATGGCGCTTGGCGACTACGCCAACTCGCGCGGTGCGGCCGACATGGGACTGCTGCCTGATCGGCTGCCCGGCTACGCCTATCTTGACGACCAGCGCGCGCGCGAAGTATTTGAACAACACTGGGGCGGACCGATTCCCGTAAAACCCGGCTTGACGGTCGAGCAAATGGTCGACGCCGCGCAAAACGGCAAGCTCAAAGCTCTCTACATCGTGGGAGCCAACCCGCTGCATTACCAGGCCAAACGCGGTGGCAGCCGCGGCGATTTGCAATTGCTGATCGTGCATGATCTTTTCCTTACCGAAACCTCGAAGCAAGCGGACATCGTGTTTCCTGCCGCCTCGGCCTATGAAAAAGAGGGCACGGTCACCAATACGTCCGGGGAAATCCAGCTGCTGCGTAAAGGAGCCGAAGTTATGGGGCCGCGCAGCGATTTCGATCTTTTGCGAATCCTTTCGCACCAACTCGAGAAGCTCGGACTCGGCAAAGCGTTTCATTACAAATCGCAACTGGCCGTATTTGAGGAAATTCGCAAAACCGTACCCGGCTATGACGTTCATCCCGCGGGCTTGCTGACGGGCGGCGCCGAACCCAGCAAAATCAGTTTCTCGCGCAACGGCCACGCTCCCTACGACGTTCCCGTGGGCCTGATCCGCTCCGCGCACGACACGCTGTTTAGCAGCGGCACACTCGGCCGCTACTGCACCATGATGGAATCCCTGCCGGAGGCCGAAGCCAAGCCGTGATTCCCTTTCTCCAAGCCAACGCCGAACTCATCATCACTGTCGTCAAGATTGCTCTCCTGATGTTCATCGTCTTGACCGTCAACGCCTATCTCACCTGGTTTGAGCGCAAAGTCGTCGCGCACATGCAATCGCGTTGGGGCCCGCACCGCGTCGGCCCGCATGGTTTGCTGCAGCCGCTCGCCGACGGGGTGAAATTTCTTTTCAAAGAAGACCCCACGCCCGCTGGCGTTGATAAATTCACCTATTACCTCGCTCCGCTTCTGGCGTTGGCGCTGGCGCTCACGTCGATCGCCCTGATCCCCTTTGGTCCGGATCCGATTCTGTTATTTGGCCACAAAATCTATTTGGGCATCGTTTCTCCCGATATCAACATCGGGATCCTGGGGCTTTTCGCCATCACGGCGCTCGGGGTCTACGGCGTCGCGCTGGCTGGATGGTCATCGAACAGCAAATATCCGCTGCTTGGCGGGTTGCGCAGCTCCGCGCAGATGATTTCCTACGAACTGGCTCTCACCATGTCGGTAGTCGGCGTACTGCTTCTGGCCGGCAGCTTCAATCTCAAGGACATCATCAACGCGCAGGCTAATCATCCAGAACGCGGCATCTTGGGCTGGAACATTTTTCCGCAGATTCTTGGCTTCATCTGCTTTTTCATCGCCGCCGTTGCCGAAACCAACCGCGTGCCGTTCGACCTGCCGGAAGCCGAATCCGAGCTGGTCGCCGGCTTCCATACCGAGTACGCCAGCTTCAAGTTCGCCATGTTTTTCATTGCCGAATACACCAGCATGATCACGGTCTCCGCGCTCTGCTCCATCCTGTTCTTCGGTGGCTGGCTGTCTCCTTTCCCGGCGTCCTGGACTTTCACCCACTACTTGCCTTCGCTCATTCTCATTCCAGCGGGCCTGTGGGTCATCTGGGACGGCATTCATTACGAAACGATTTTTGGCAAACTGATTTTGCCCGGACTGGGAACCGCTTTTGTGGCCATTGGCGCCGTTTTGCTGGCGCTTCCGGGCGTCAACCTTTACATCCAGGGTCCGTTTTGGTTGCTGTCCAAGATTTTCGTTTTCCTTTTCGTCTACGTCTGGATGCGCGGCACGCTTCCGCGCTTCCGCTATGACCAGCTCATGGCTTTTGGCTGGAAGTTTCTCCTGCCCGTTTCGATTGCCAACGTCATCATCACGGCGTTTGCGATTCTGATGTGGGGTGCGAAATGACCCCGCAACTGGCCATATTTTTCGTGCTCGCCGCGATCGCCGTTTTGGGCGCGGCCAGCCTGATTCTGCAAAAGCATCCGATTCACAGCGCGCTCTCGCTCATCGTCGTCATGGTCGCGCTCGCCGGTCTGTACCTGCTCCTCGGCTCTGAATTTGTCGCTGCCGTGCAAATTATCGTTTACGGTGGCGCCATCATGGTGCTGTTTATCTTTGTCATCATGCTTCTCAACGCCGGCGTCGAAGAGCACACCAGCATCTCGAAGATGGCAGGGCCTGCGGGCTTGCTGCTGGCCGTCGCACTCGCCGGATTTATCGCCGCGTCCATCGTCCGCTCTACCAGCACGGTGCAAAGCACGCTGCAGAACGGCCAAATCGCTTCGACTCGAGACATCTCCTCCATGATCTTCAAGGATTTTGTCTACCCGTTCGAGCTAACGTCGTTCCTGATTCTGGTCGCCATTCTCGGCGCAATCGTTCTCGCACATCGGGAGAGAAACTAAATGGTCCCGACGAATTACTACATTGTCCTGAGCGCCATCCTGTTCGGCCTGGGGGTGCTGGCTTTCGTGTTCAAACGCAACATCATCACAATTTTCATGTCCATCGAGCTCATGCTGAATGCCGTCAATCTGGCCTTTGTGGCCTTCAGCCAGGCCACCGGAAACCTCGACGGGCAGGTCTTCGTTCTCTTCGTTATCGTGGTTGCGGCCGCGGAAGCGGCCGTTGGTCTTGGAATCATCATTCTGATTGCGCGCAACCGGAAATCATTGAACGTTGAGCGTGTGGACTTGCTAAAACTCTAATGCAACCTCAGCCGATACTCGATCACCTGTGGATCGTCATACTGCTGCCGCTGCTCGGCTCGGCCATCAACGGCCTGCTGGGCGCGAAGTGGCCCAAAAAAATCGTCAACACCGTGGCCCTCAGCGCCACGGGGCTTTCGCTGCTCGCCGCGCTGGAAGCGGTTCGCGAATTTTTCGCGAGTGGCCAGCAACTGTTTCACAAGGAATTTTTCACCTGGATCGCCGCCGGCAGTTTCCGCGCCGGCTTTGACCTGCAGATGGACCAGCTGACCGTCGTCATGGTTCTGGTGGTCACTGGCGTCGGCTTCCTGATTCACATTTATTCCACCGGGTACATGGCCCATGAAGGCGGCTACTACCGCTTTTTCTCCTACCTGAATCTGTTTATGTTCTTCATGTTGATTCTGGTTCTCGCCGCGAACTATGTGCTCCTCTTTGTCGGCTGGGAAGGCGTCGGACTCGCCAGCTACCTGCTTATTGGATTTTACTTCTTGAAAAAATCCGCGTCGGACGCCGGCAAAAAAGCTTTTATCGTCAATCGCATCGGCGATTTCGGCTTCATGCTTGGCATGTTCCTGCTTTTCAAGGTTTTTGGAACCCTGGACTTCCACTCCATTTTTACCAGCGACACAATTCGCAACTGGGTCGTTGAACCGACCGGCCAGCTGGGCACGCTCACCGTGGCCTGCCTGCTGATTTTCATGGGCGCTTGCGGAAAATCCGCGCAGCTTCCGCTCTATGTCTGGCTGCCCGACGCCATGGAAGGCCCCACGCCGGTGAGCGCTCTCATTCATGCGGCAACGATGGTCACGGCCGGCGTCTATGTAGTGGCCCGCTCTCACGTTTTATTCGAGCACGCGCCAACCGCCATGCTGGTCGTGGCCATTGTCGGCTGCGCTACCGCTCTTTTTGCGGCGACGATCGGACTGGTGCAGACCGATATCAAGAAAGTTCTCGCGTACTCAACGGTAAGCCAGCTGGGCTACATGTTTCTGGCCTGCGGCGTCGGCGCGTTTTCGGCCGGCATATTCCATCTGATGACCCACGCGTTTTTTAAAGCGCTGCTGTTCCTCGCCGCGGGATCGGTTATTCACGCCATGGGCGGCGAACAAGACATGCGCCACATGGGCGGTCTCAGCAAGAAAATCAAATACACCTTCTGGACGATGTTCATCGCCACGCTGGCGATCGCCGGATTCCCGCCGCTGGCCGGATTCTTCAGCAAAGACTCCATCCTGCTCAGCGCGTTTGAGAGTACCGGCGGCGGACCGAACGCCGGCCACATTCTCTACGGCCTCGGACTGCTGACGGCGCTGCTCACATCGTTCTACATGTTCCGCCTGGTCTTCCTCACCTTCTTCGGCCAGCAAAGATATGACGAGCATCACGTCCACGTTCACGAGTCGCCGTGGAGCATGCTGGGCCCGCTCGTAATTCTCGCCGTTCTATCTCTGGTCGGCGGCTGGGTTGCGGCTCCCGCGTTCTGGGGCGGCACCGACTATTTCACAAAATTCCTGGCGCCCGTTTTCGGATCTCGGGAAGGCGCGGCCGCGGTCGGCGAAGCCGCGGCGCACTCTCTTGAAATCACGCTCGCCTTCGTCGCGGTAGTTGCCGCCACCATCGGGCTCCTCGTCGCGCTCTGGCTCTACCTGCGCCAGCCGAAAAAGGCCGACGGCATCGCCAAATCCATGAGTGGCGTCTACACTACGTTGCTCAACAAATACTACGTCGACGAACTGTATGCGGCCGTGATCGTTCGTCCGCTCCTGTGGATGTCCACCAAAGTCCTTTGGAAAACGGTCGACGTGCAACTCATCGACGGCGCGGTGAACGGCGTCGCCAGCGGCACCACCGCCACCGGCGACGGGGCACGCCACATGCAGTCCGGCAACACGCGCAGCTACGCCATTTGGGTAGTGGTCGGAGCGGTCTTGATACTGGCCATCATTTTCTTCTGGCCCAGCAACGACGCCAAAGCCGTCGTTGGGATGGTGCGCTAATGCTGGGCGGACATCTGCTCTCCGTCGTTGTCTTCTTTCCCGCTCTCGGCGCACTGGCTCTGCTGATTTTAAACAACGACGACCATAAATTTATTCGCTGGGTCGCGCTGCTGGTTTCCGTGTTTGAACTTATCTTTTCCCTCCTCATGTTCCGCGGAACGTCCTGGTTCGCTCCCGGATATCAGCTCGAAGAGTTTGCCCTGTGGATCAAGGATCCGGCCATTCACTACCACCTGGGCGTGGATGGTCTGAGCCTGTTTCTGGTCATCCTAACGACTTTCCTGACGCCGATTTCGATTCTCGCGTCCTGGAGCAGCATCCATCACCGCGTAAAAGAATTTTTTGTAATGATCCTGCTGCTCGAAGTGGGAGTCGTAGGCGTTTTTCTCTCACTCGACCTGTTCCTGTTCTTTCTCTTCTGGGAAGTAATGCTCATTCCCATGGCCTTCCTCATCGGCATCTGGGGTCATGAGCGCCGCGTTTACGCCGCCGTGAAATTCTTCCTCTATACCATGGCCGGCTCGGCCATGATGCTCATCGGTATCATCTGGCTCTACAGTGTTACCGGCACGTTCGACCTGCCCGTCATTCAATACGCTTTGCAATCCGGCACCCTGGTGCTGAACAGCCATACGGAAATTCTTCTGTTCCTGGCTTTCTTCGTGGCGTTCGCCATCAAAGTTCCGTTGTTCCCGCTGCACACTTGGCTGCCCGATGCCCACGTGGAAGCGCCCACGGCCGGCTCGGTCATGCTCGCTGGCGTGCTCCTGAAGCTCGGCACCTACGGAATGATGCGCTTCTGTTTGCCGCTTTTCCCGGACGCCGCGCATCGCGCCGCGCCCTATGTCGCCACCCTGGCGATCATCGGAATTATCTATGGCGCGCTGGTCGCCATGGTGCAACCCAACCTTAAAAAACTCGTCGCCTATTCCAGCGTCAGCCACTTGGGTTTCGTGGTCCTCGGCATCTTTGCGTTCCAGAATATTTCCCTGCAGGGCGCGGTGTACCAGATGCTCGCGCACGGCATTTCGACCGGGGCGCTTTTCTTGCTTGTCGGCATGTTGTACGACCGCCGCCACACGTTTGAAATTTCCGAGTTTGGCGGGCTGGCCACACCGATGCCGAAACTTGCTGCCTTCTTTTTGTTTGCCGCGCTGTCGTCACTGGGCTTGCCAATTCTGAACGGCTTTGTCGGTGAATATTTGATTTTGCTCGGTACCTATCAGACGCACTGGCAATGGGCCGCCTGGGCCGCACTCGGAGTGATCCTGTCCGCGTGCTACCTGCTGTGGTCCTATCAGCGCGTGTTCTTCGGCGACGTTACGCACAAGAAAAACGCGGAACTGCCGGATACCAGCGCCCGCGAACGCTTTATTCTCCTCACCATGGCTGTCGTGACGCTGTGGATGGGCGTTGGCTCGGTGTACATCACAAACCGCACCGCTGCCGCGAGCCAGACCGTTCTTGAGGAGATGAAGCGCCCCGACCGGGCCTACGAAGCAACAACGCCGGCAAGACGACCGGCACGAACTTCGGCAGCGGCGCCCGAGGCCAGCCAGCAAACTCCCGTGGAAAGGGTCGGAACCCGCTAAATGCCTTCGTTTCTGCGCACCGAAGATCTCTATCGCGTCCTGCCAGTACTGCTCTGGTGCGGTTTTGCCACTCTGATCATGCTGTTGCAGCCGTTTGTCAAGAACAAGCACTTCTTCACCTTTCTCGCCCTCGTGGGCGCGTGGTTTGGCATCGCGGGCACGGTCTGGGTGCGCACCACGGGCGGTGTGGGCTTTGGCGGACTGGTACAGGCAGATACTTTCAGCGTGTTCTTTCAGGCGCTGCTAGGTGTGATCGCCTTCCTGGTGATTTTGGCAGCAGGACCGTATTTGCATCGAGAAAAACTGGACTTCCCGGAGTTCTATGCCCTGCTGCTTTTCGCGACGGCGGGCATGGGGGTCATGGCTTCGGCGCAAGAACTGCTCACGGCCTTCATCGGTCTGGAGATGAGTTCGATTTCGAGTTATGTCCTGGCCGGATATCGCCGCGATTCGCTGAAATCCAGCGAATCTTCGATGAAATATTTCCTGCTCGGATCTTTCGCCACGGCGTTTTTTCTCTACGGTATCGCGCTCCTGTACGGCGCAACGGGAACCACCAATCTTACGCGCATGGACGGCGCCGACTGGAACAGCACGCTGCTGAAGCTGGGCCTTTCGCTGGTCTTGATCGGCCTGGCCTTCAAAGTTGCCGCGGCACCTTTCCAGATATGGACTCCGGATGTGTATGAAGGCGCGCCGACTCCGGTAACGGCGCTGTTCTCGGCTGGTCCCAAGGCGGCTACCTTTGCGCTGCTCTTGCGCATCTTTGCCTCGGTTCCCGAGGCCACGCACTACTGGTTCTGGGCCTTCTGGCTTCTCGCGATTCTGACCATGTTTGCCGGTAACCTCGGTGCGCTGGTGCAGACCAACGTGAAGCGCCTGTTGGCTTACAGCTCGATTGCGCATGCCGGATACCTGCTGGTGGCCTTTGCCGCCGTCACGTTTCTCGCCAAAGACGGAGATGCCGCTCCGGCCTACGCCGCAGTTCTGTTCTACCTGCTCAGCTATGCGCTTGTAAAGATCGGCGCGTTTACGATCGTTGCGCAACTTGGCGGCGCTGGTGAAAAGAACGTCACCCTCGATGACTATGCGGGTCTGGCCACGCGCCAGCCGGTCGTGGCCGCCATGCTCGCGCTGTTCCTGCTTTCGCTGCTCGGACTGCCGGTAACCGCCGGCTTTTTCGGAAAGTTCTACATTTTCAAGGCCGCCGTCAGTTCGCATCTGATCTGGCTGGCCGTAATCATGGGCATTAACAGCGTCATCGGAGCCTATTACTACCTGCGGCTCATCGTCGTGATGTACATGCGCGAGCCCAGCGCAGAACTCGCCGCCGCCGGACCGATGCGCTTCCCGCTAACGGTAAACTGCGTTCTGGCCATCACCGCTATCGGCACAATCTACCTGGGTCTGTTCCCCAACCACATCCTGCACTTCATCCTGCAACAAACGCTGATCGGCTCCCGCTCCTTCAACTGACCTAGCGTCCGGTACTCCTGAATATCCAGCCTTCTCGGTCTAGTTCCCGTGCGGGCCGCCGTGCGCAGGACGAATCGGTTGCGGCTAACGGACGCCGCCCGAGATGAGCAGGGTTTCGCCGGTCATGAATTGGGAGTCGGAGGAAGCCAGGAAAACGGCGGCGGGGGAGATGTCGTCGGGAGCTCCGATACGGCCGAGCGGAGAAAGTGCGATGGTGCCCCGTTCAAAGTCGCTGCCTTTGATGCCCGCCGAGTCCAGTCCTTCGGTGGCAATCATTCCGGGATTAATGGAATTCACACGGATCTTGCGCGGACCTAGTTCCCTGGCGAGCGAACCGGTGATGGCATCCACTGCGGCTTTCGTGGCGCTGTAGACAGAACTGAGTGCAGGCGTGATCCGGCTGACGATCGAGCCAATGTTAATCACGCTGCCGCCTTCCGGACCAAAGTATTTGAGCGCTTCTTTCGTGGTGAGGAGCAGTCCGAGAACGTTCAGATCAAATTGCGAATGAAAAGCTTCTTCCGTCACTTGTTCGAGAGGCAGGAATTTGTAAATGCCGGCGTTGTTTACCAACACGTCGAGGCGGCTGTAGGCCTTTTTGGTTTCCGCAAGAAGTCTCGTGATATCCGCTTGCTTTGAAACGTTCGCCTGTACGGCGATGGCCTTGCCGCCCTTGCCAGTGATACTGGCGACGACTTTATCCGCGCCTTCCTTGCTCGTCGAATAGTTGACCACGACTGCAGCCCCTTCGGCGGCCAGGGCCCTGGCAATATCTGCTCCGATGCCTTTGGATGCGCCGGTTACGACGGCAACTTTACCACTGAGTTTGCCCATATGAATTCTCCGTCTAGTGCGTAGTTTAGGGTCGCTTCCCTCGGGTCGTGTCTCATCGATGCCCAGGGCGGGGGCGAAGGGTGGATGAATTCTAGGACAGGGGTTCTGGAAAAAGCAAACGCCCGGCCACCAGAGAAGCGTGGTCGGGCGCGCTGTATAGAGTGACTGATCTGCGAGGCAGCCGCTTAGCGAAGTCCGCCGGAGACGAGCAGGGTTTCGCCGGTCATGTATTTCGAATCGGACGAAGCGAGGTACACCGCGGTGGGGGCGATGTCATCGACCTGTCCGAGACGGGCGAGCGGGGCTTGGGCGATCACGCCTTTTTCAAAGTCCGTACCCAGGAAGCCCGCGGACTCCACCCCTTCGGTGACAATCATGCCGGGGTTGATGGAGTTCACGCGAATTTTACGGCCGGCAAGTTCTTTGGCGAGAGTGCCGGTGATGGCGTCGACTGCGCCTTTGGTGGCCGTATATACGGCGGTATTGGCCGGACGCAGGCTGCTGATCGCGGAGCCGATGTTGATGACGCTGCCGCCTTCCGGAGTGAAGTGCTTGAGCGCTTCTTTGGTGGTGAGCAGCAGGCCGAGAACGTTGAGATCGAAAATGGAGTGAAAGTGGGTTTCGTCGATTTGTTCAAGCGGAGCGAACTTGTAGATTCCTGCATTGTTGACGAGGATGTCGACGTGACCGTAGGCCTTTTTGGTTTCCGCGAAAAGCTTGGTGATGTCGGCCTGCCGAGAGACATCGGCTTGCACGGCGATGGCCTTGCCGCCCTTACGGGTGATTTCGGCGACGGCTTGGTCCGCGCCGGTCTTGCTGGACGAATAATTTACGACGACTGAAGCGCCCTCGGCGGCCAATGCTTTGGCGATGGCTGCGCCAATGCCTTTTGAAGCGCCGGTGACGACGGCTACTTTACCTTGCAGTTTCGACATGATGATCTCCCTTTTCCTTCGAGGACCCGAATTCGATATTTAGACAACCGTCTAATAGATGTGCCGGCCGGAAAAAGGGTGCAAGGGTGGCGGCGATTCGTTTATTGCCACGCAAGTGAATGAAAATAAGAGTGATATTTGGAGCATTACGGAGGCACGAGCACGTCTCTGGGGGCGAGCCCAGGGGAAAAAACGCACGGCCCGGAGATTCTGGCTCCGGGCCGTGCAGAACTTAGGCGAACAACTTTTGCGAATTGCGCTTATTTGATCTTTGCAAAGATGATGGCCAGCGTAAACAGCGCGAGGGTTTCAACGAACACCAGCCCGAGGATCATGGCGGCGCGAACTGCGCCCCCGGCTCCGGGGTTGCGCGCGATGCCTTCGCACGCAGCGGAAGCGATTTTGCCCTGGCCGAGCGCGCCACCGAATGCGGCGATGCCCATGCCAAAAGCGGCAGCGATGCCGAGCAATCCGGCGTTGTTGTTGCCGGAGTTTCCGGCGGCCTCCTGAGCGAACGCTGCAGGGGCGACGAGTGTGACGACGACAAGTACGAGCATGATTGCCGACAACTTCTTCATTGTGTTTTCTCCTTAAGTTACCGCCAGGAGGTGGTTCCCGGACACCGTGCAGCCGGGCTCACACTGGAGCGGCAATACAACATTCGTTCAGTGCTCGTCGGAAGTAGCCAAGCCGAGATAAACGGCCGGGAGCACTGTAAAAATGTAGGCTTGAATGATGGCGACGAAAATGTGCAAGCCGATAAACGCCACGGGAATGATCGCGGGAAACACGGCCAGGACTCCACCCAGTACCGGCGACTTGTCAAAACCCCAGACGGTTGCGGCGGTGAGCAAGCTCAAGAAAATGCCGTAGATCAAATCGCTGGCAACGATGTTGGCCCAGAGACGAACGGTGAGAGACAACAGGCGCGCGCTGATACTGACGAGTTCGACGGGAAACAGCAGAATGGCGAGAATCCAGTCACCTGTGGTTTTTGGCGAGCCGGCAAAGGTCAGCAGGTAGCGGATCAAGCCGTGGTGGCGAAATCCCTGGTAGTTAAAATACAGGAAGGTGAGAACGGCGCATGCCAGCGGAACCGACTTTTCCGCGGTGGGGGCAGAAAACACAGGGAACACGCTCATCAGGTTGGCTAGCAACACGAAGACAGAAATGGAGCCGACAAAGGGGATCATTTTGGCGGCGCCGTGATGCACGTTCTCTTCCAGGAGATCCTTGATCCCGAAGCCGAGTTGATTGGTCAGCAGGCCCTCGGCGATCTGTTGAGTCGCGCCAGGATTTTCCACAGAAAGCCGGCTGCGCAGGACGAGCGCGATGACCGTGCCGATGACGAGAACCACAAGGGCCATCGAGACGTGCTCGGGGATGGGCAGCTCAGGGTTATTCGGCTTGATGTGCAGCGCGGTAAGCAGGGCCAAGGCCGCGTGGCCGAAAAAATGATTGAGGTACTGGGTGACTATGCTTATATGCTCTTCCATCTTTGGTGTGGCCGCAGCGCGGCCCGGCTCCCTAGTCCGCTGGACGCAAGATTTCGTACAAACTGGCCGCAATGGTTGCGGCTCCCAAGGCAAATAATCCGACTAACATGCTCAAAACGGGAACTTTAAGATAAATGAAAATAACATAAATGGCCAAGCCGAGCAAGCCGTAGCGGAACGCGGCAGCGAAGTAGGTGGTAAGCGGAACGGCGGGCTTCGTGCGCCCTCCCTGGGCCGTGGAAGCGGTCAGGAACACGTCCAGGCCGCGTCTAAGCCAGCGAAAATTCAGCCACGCGAGTAGGCCGCCTATGGCGACGCCCAAGCCCCACACCCGGTCGCGGAGAACACCCACCAGGACGCCGGCAGCGAGGCCCACAGCCAGCGTAAGCCAGGAAATACGGCGCTCGGTCGCAGCGCCGAGCAGTCCGGCGTCAGGCTGGCCCGTCATTTCGACGGTACGCGTCGCAAGACATCGCGGAGGCCCGCGATGAATCCGACAAGGCCCAGAGCAATCATGAAAACAGGCTTGGTGTGCAGCCAGCCATCGAGGAGGTATCCAAGAAAGCCACCGACTATGACTGCCCCCACGAAAATGAACGGCAGCTCCATGGCCATGGCCACCGAGTTGGAGGCTTCGCGGGCCTTTTCCGCAACCGGCGCGCGCGGCTGGTCGCTCGGTGGAAGGTTGGGCGGATTATTGTCCGAAGGCATAGCGGGCCAATCTTAGGAACGGTTCAGGATACAAGCCTGCGGCGATGGTTACAAACACGCAGGTCCCGAGAACAATCGCTTCGGCGCTACTCATGGCTGGGTGGGGAAGCCGTCGGGCCTCTGGCGATGGCTTTCTGAAAACCGGCAGGAGAATTCTCCCCAGTACGAATAGGGACGGCAGCAGGCAGATCAGCGCGGCCACGACGAATGGTTTGTGTTTTGTTTCAAGCAGTGCTTTAAAAATATAGTATTTGCCGAGGAATCCGGACGTGCCGGGGACGCCAGTGAGAGAAAAAACAAAAACGGCCAGGAGAAACGCGACGGCAGGGTGGCGCCAGAACAAGCCCTCGAGGTCAGAGAGCGTCTCGGCGGCGCCCGCGTGCTGCCGCAGGACGATCAAGATTGCAAAAGTTCCGACCACGGCGAAGGCGCCGGAAAAAAGATAGAAGGTTATGCCGGTCAAACCAGCTTCATTGCCGGCGACCATGCCCAGGAGAATGCAGCCGACTTGGGAGATGATCGAATAGGCGACGAGCGGCTTGAGACTGCTCTCGCGCAGCGCCCCTAGGGCACCCCAAAGAATCGAGAGCACCGCGACGGCTGTGAGCAGATAGAGCCATTGCTGCTGGAATGAAGCAAAAATGGTCATCAGCAAACGCAGCAACACGGAGAGTGCGGCAGCGACCGAGCCGGCACCGAGAAATGCTGCAATCGGAGTGGGCGAATCCCGGTAAATGGCAAGCGACCAGACGTGGAATGGGGCAGCGGAGAGTTTGAAGAATACTCCGGCAGCGACCAGAAGCAGTGCGGCGAGCGGCAGGAATTGCAAAGCGTGCGGGTCAAATTGCAAGGCAATGGGGATGCGCTCCTGAATGAGTTGGCGCATCTGATCGGCCGGAGCGCCATGTTCGCGGCTGAGCGCCAGGGCCCGCACCAGATCGCTGTGTTGGGCAAGAGCCGAGGCAATTCTTCCAATGTTGGTTGAGCCGCTGAGCCCGTACAAAAGCGAAAAACCGAAGACCATGAGGGCGGAGCTGAAGGCGCTGGTCAGCGCGTACTGGAGCGCAACTCCGGACTGTTTCTCGCGGATCGCATAACTGGTAAGGGCGAAAAACGCAAGAGCCATGGTTTCGATGCCCAGAAAGATGACCAGGAGGTCGATACCGGAGACCATAAGCATCATGCCGGCGCAGGCCAAAAGAATCAGAGCGTAGTAGGAACCGCGCTGCTCGTTTGCAAGTTCGAGATAGCGGATGGAAAGAAGGATGAGCAGCGCAGCGACGATTAGAAAAAGGGCGGAGAAAAAAAGGAAGTAGGAGTCCACGATGGCGGTTTCGTGGAAACCGATCAGGTCGCCTCGGGTGGCAAGTTGGCCGCGGAGCATCCACAGCGTCATGCCGCTGAAGACGGTGCCCGCAAAGGCCAGTGCGGCGTTCCAGTACTTTTCCTTTTGCTGGACCCAGAAGTCGATAACGAGAATGCCCAGCGCGAAAAGAACCAGTTCCATTTCCGGAAGTATTACCGAACCGTCGCCCTGGAGATAGCTGCGGATGGCATTGAGTGTAGGAAGATTCATTCGGCGGAATCCGTTGGCGCAGGGGTTGGCTCGAATGACGGTTCAGGTGGGGATTGCGGCGCGGGGATGGCAGCGCCGGGCTTCGAGTACGTCCCTAGAAGAGCCATGAAAACGAGGGCTTCGGCGATCGCGACGATGGTCAGAATGACGGAAAAATTTTGCCCCGCGGGGTCGCCGAAAAACCGCGAAAATGCGGCGAAGTTGATGGTCGCGGCGGTCGCCATCAGGGCGATGGACATGGCGACAAAGGCGGCGTTGCGCCTAAGGAGCGCGCCCGCCACGCCAATAAGGAAAAGTCCGCCGCTTAGAAAAAAATAGTGGCTGACGGAAAACAACTGCATCAGGTGTCCTTCCTGTGGATGGCGTTGCGGGCAACTCCAGCGACGAATGCCAGCGCAACGACAATTTCCGACGGCAGCAGATAGTTTTGAAAAAGTGAACGCCAAACTTCCGGCATCCTGAGCGTTTGGGTCGCCGGGGATGCCGCAGCAAGAAGGAGCAAGCCGCGTGGCGCGAGCCGCGGCCCCCAATAGACAGTGAACACAACGTGCACTACCAGGAGGAGTGCAATGACCACTCCAACGAGCCTGGCTCGGGAGGATTGCTGTTCGCCAAGGCTTGCCGACGGTGCATTGTTCCTGGTGCCCGAGGGTCCCCAAACGGCGGCGGCGAGGGCCATAACCAGAATCAGCTGCAAAATGAACGGAAACGTTGCGTGCAGCAGTAGAAAAATACCCGCTACGGCAAAAAGAGCAGTTCCCAGGATCACAGCCGCGTGCGTAACGTTGCGCCGGGTAACAGCAATTGCGGCGCAGAGAAAAATAATTGTTGCCAGGAGGTAGAATGCGACTTTTTCCATGCGCTGGACGGCTTCCTTCTAGGAGCTGTTTTGCCAAAGGGCCGGCTGACCGACCACGACCCGCAAAGCGGACGTTGCCATTGGCCATGCTCGACACGATATAGTAAGGGCTAAGTGCCGTTTCAGTGGAATATTTTTTGCTGCGAAATATGTAATGGCGCGGAAGGAATCTGCATCCAACTACAATGCCGCCGGAGACTCAAGGGATTGCGATATTGCCTGCTGCTCAAGCGGAATTGAGCGCGGGCCGCGTGTCGGCAGAGCCGCCTTCGGTACCAGCGCGAACCGTGTGGTTCATGTCAGTGAGCGTGGGGCTGGTGGTAGCCAACGGGTATTACATTCAGCCGCTACTGGCGCAGATTGCGCAACATTTTGGCTTGTCGGTTACGCAGGCCGGAGTGCTGGCGATGCTCAGCCAGATCGGCACAGCGTTTGGAATGCTGCTGTTTGTGCCGCTTGGCGATACCCATGAGCGGCGTGCGTTAATCGTCGTATTGCTGATGGCGGCGGTGGTGGCGCTGACACTATTCGCCACGGCGCCGAACGCGATTTGGCTGGGCCTTGCGTGCTTTATGATCGGGTCGACGGGAGCGAATGTGCACGTATTTGTGCCGTTCGCGGCGCATCTTTCTCCGCAGCGGGAGCAGGGACGCGTGCTGGGCGCGGTTCTAAGCGGTCTGCTTTTCGGAATACTTCTGGCGCGGACATTTAGCGGATTTGTGGGAGCCCATTTTGGCTGGCGCGCAGTTTATTGGATTGCGGCCGGCGTGATGCTGGTGCTGTTGTTCAGCATCCGATTCTTCTTGCCGCGCAGCGAACCGGAGCTGTCGCTTCCCTATCCGCAACTGCTGCGTTCAATTTTGCGTTTGGCGAAGGAGCACGCGGCACTGCGCGAGTCGGCGTTGCTGGGCGCGCTCTTGTTTGCCGTGTTCTGCGCCTTCTGGACGACGCTCGTGTTTCTGCTGGAAACTCCGCCGTTTCACTACGGCAGCGAAGTGGCAGGAATGTTTGGATTGGTTGGCGCGTTAGGTGCGGCGGGTGCGCCGATTGTGGGGCGGATGGCGGATCGCCATGGGCCGCGCTATACCCTCGGCATTTCTGTACTGATTACGTTTCTTTCCTTTGTATGGCTGGCGTTTTTCGGCCGCACGCTGTTCGGGCTCATTGTCGGCGTGGTGTTTTTGGATTTGGGGATTCAGTCGGGGCATGTTTCAAATCAGGCGCGGATTTATAAACTGGCGCCGGAAGCGAAGAGCCGCCTGAATACTTTCTATATGGTTAGCTATTTTATTGGCGGCTCGTTGGGATCGCTGCTCGGCGCCTGGAGTTGGCGGATCGCGCACTGGAATGGAGTCTGCCTTTTTAGCGTTGCGGTCCTGGCGTGGGCGCTTTTGGTATTTTGGCGTGGAAATCGGTTGGCCGCGGCGCAGGAAACGGCCTAGGCCGGGCTCGAGCAAGCACCAAAAATCTCGCGCGCTCCTTTCACCCGCTCAAAGGCGAGGCGCCGCACCCTCGACAAGGTCACTGCGCGCAGATCTGGCTTACTTTTCGAACAGGAGTTCGCCCGCGCGGTGGGTGGCTTTTACCACGGCTTTGATCAAGGTGACGCGGAGTTTGCCTTCTTCGAGTTCCATGATGCCGTCGATGGTGCATCCGGCGGGTGTGGTGACGGAGTCTTTAAGCAGCGCGGGATGGTCGCCGGTCTCAAGAACTACGCTGGCTGCGCCTTTCATGGTCTGCGCGGCGAGAAGAGTGGCAATATCGCGGGGTAAGCCCACCTTTACACCGGCCTCAGCAAGCGATTCGAGAATGATGTAGGCGAAAGCGGGTCCACTGGCGGAGAGGCCGGTAACGGCGTCCATGTTTTTTTCGTCGACGACGACAGTACGGCCGACGGCGTCAAACATGGCCTGGGCCATTTCGACGTGTTCTGCCGTAGCGGTTGCGCCGCGACAAATTCCCGCCATGCCGGCGCCAACGATGGAACAGGTGTTGGGCATCACGCGAACGACCGGCACTTTCCCGCCCAGACGCTGCTCAATGTAACTCGTGGGCACGGATGCGGCGACAGAAATTACCAGAGTTTTATCGTGCAACTCCGGGGCAATTTCCATCAGGACTTCGCCGATTACCTGAGGCTTCACACCCAACAGAACGATGTCGGCGCCGTGAGCGGCGTTACGATTTTCTGTCGTGACAGAGATGCCCAGTTCCTTTGCAAGTTTGGCGGCTTTTTCCGGGTGCTTCACCGTGGCCGTTACCCGCTTGGGGTGGAAGAGCCCCTGCTTGAGATACGCGCGCAGTAAAATGCTGCCCAATTTTCCGATGCCGAGGACGGCAAGTTTTTTATCAGAAAGCTTTTTGGCCATAGTGCAATCATTGTTGACGAGACGCGCAAGCGCGTCAACCACCGTTTCTTCTCGTCTTCGGGTACAATGCCGTGCGCAAGAGCGCGCAGGCCGAAGTCCCGGGGACCCTATGACCGCACCACCGTTACGCTCGATTCCTGACTCGCTGGCGGCGACATTGCTTCTAATGATTGCGGCAGCGTTGCTGTTTCCTGCGTGGTTGCGGGCAGACGGTGCGCCTCCATACAAGCTGCAGAACGACGTCGCGGTTCGCATGCGCGACGGAGTGATTCTCCGCGCCGATCTGCTCCTGCCGGCTGGTTCCGGCACTCCCAAAACGAAATTTCCCGTTTTGATCTATCGCACGCCATACGGAAAACAATTTGCCCTCCCGGAGTACAAAACATTTGAAAAGGCAGCGGCGCGTGGATATGCCGTGCTGATTCAGGATGTGCGGGGACGTTACGCTTCCGACGGTGAGTTTTTGCCTTATCAAAATGAGGGGCACGACGGTTACGACACGATTGAGTGGGCTGCGGTGCAACCGTGGTGCGATGGCAATGTGGGGACGTTCGGGTTGTCGTATCCCGGTGCGGTGCAGTGGCTGGCAGCGGTCGAGACCCCGCCGCATCTGAAAGCAATGGTTCCGGCGATGACGTTTTCAACGCCCAGGAATTTCTTTTACTCGGGCGGAGTCTTTGACGGATCGTGGCTGGATTGGATCTTCCGCAATATCGCGCCCGATGCGCGGCGACGACGGAATCTGGCTGGGCCAAAAACGTACAAAGAGGCGGCTGCGGCCTGGAAGAAGGAACATGAGCGAATTGAGAATTTTCTTCCGCTGCGAGAGTTGCCGGATTTGCAGGAGATCGCGCCGTTTTATTACACGTGGCTCGCCCATCCGCCGGAAGATGTGTGGTGGGATTGGGCGGAATTGCGGAACAAATACGACCGCGTGCATGCGGCGGTGTTGAACATCTCGGGTTGGTACGATGAGGCCTATGGGCCGGACGGGGCAACGACGAATTACAACGGTTTGCTGGCGGCGCGCCGGGGTGAAACGCCTGTGCGGACGCGGACGATTATTGGTCCGTGGACGCATGGCGGCCAGAAGGAAACCAAAGCTGGCGAGCGGGAATTTCCCGCCAACTCCGCCGTCGATTATGACGAATTGATTTTGCGATGGATGGATCATTTCTTGCGTGGAGTCGGCAACGGAGTGGAAAGCGAAGCGCCCGTGCGGCTTTTTGTTATGGGACGGAATATTTGGAGGGATGAGAGCGCCTGGCCGCTCGCGCAGGCTCGTGCCACGAATTATTTTCTCGCCGCCGACAAGACTTCGGCGCGTGCGGGAAGTCTGGAAGTGCGAGCTGGTAAATCGGGCGCGGGGTATTCCGAATTCTCATCAGATCCGAAAAACCCGCTCGTGGATCCCTACCGGGGCTACGGCGCGCATGATTACCGCAAGTTTGCCGGACGCGATGACGTATTGGTCTTTGATACCGAGGCTTTGACGGAAGATACGGAAATCAGCGGGCCCCTGCGCGCGGAGATTTATCTTTCGGCCGATGTGCGGGATCTGGATTTGTGGATAAGGATTCTGGATGTTGCGCCGGACGGGACGGCTTTCAATTTGATGAGTCCGGGACTGGACGTTTTGCGCGCGAGTCACCGGATTGGTTCGGCGAAACCGGAATTGCTGGCGCCTGGAAGAATTTACCGGATGGATTTGGAGCGCATGCTGACCAGTAACTGTTTTTTGGCAGGCCACAAAATTCGAGTACAAATATCGGGAGCGTTTTCTCCCCATTTTTCGCGAAACCTGCAGACAGGAAAATCGGAAATTAGTTCCGCTGAGATGCAGGCCGGCCACATTCGCATTTACCACGACCAAGGCCACGCTTCCAGAGTGGTGTTGCCGGTCGTACCCCAATAAAAAAGCGCATCATAGCGCTCAGTCGGCGTTCGGCACCGTCGCAGCAATCTTTGCGGTTTCCAGAGTAAGCGGCTTCTGAAGCAAAAGGTCGAACTGCGAGCCAACGTCGAAGACCACTTCATGTCCCCGGTGGCGACCAACCAAAACCGCGACAACGGTAATTGCCGCCGCGCCGACGGCTACGCCCACGAAAACAGCGGGAACTCCGTGATGGGGCAAAGGCGGAAGCGGAGGAGGCTGCGGCGGCTGCTGAAAGGACATGGTGCCCGCGATGTGGTGTAGCGGAAGCGACGTCGATTGGTTTGTATCTTGTTTTTCCTCCGCGGCGCGGGCAATGGCGGTCGCGTCTTCCAGCGCCACCTGGTAGCCGCTAGGAAAAACAATTCGCGTGAAATGCATGTGCAGCACATCTTGATTTGCTGATTTTCGCTTCGAAATCTTGTCGATAGTCCCTTCGACGTAGGCGCCGGGGGGAATTGCGAGTTGTGTTTCGACGGTAACCGGGAAAGCCGTGACGACTCGGATCGCGTCGCCGGCTTTTGTCGACGATGTGCTGATGGTGTTGGTGAGCGTGACCGGAATTTTGGTGCCCGCCGGAACCGTTATTGTGTTCGTTTGCGGCGGTACTGAAGCGAAGACCGCGGCTGCGGCGGAATCCTGCCGTAACTCGGGCGGAGACTGCTGAGCACAAGTGCCGGCGGTGACTGCAAAACTGAGGACGATCGCGAGTAGACGCATTTTTTCTCTCCTTCAGAAGACGATGAAGAAAATGGTTTCCTGTTTACTCTTGAACTGGCTTTGCGGGAGCTACTGTGGCTTCTTCAGAACCAGGTGGATTCTTTATGTCCAAATCCAGTTCTGTCGATTCGCCGGTCCATCGGAGGGATTGCAGGGTGATGGTGCCGTCAGCGCTGGAGCGTTCCGACAACTCGTCCATCCTAGCTTTGGTGCCAGTGACGATAATTTTGGCGGGCACCCGGAATAGACTCTGGCCATGGCCGATGAATTCGACTGTGGTGTCGGGGCCGGGCTCGGTCCAGCTAATTTGGTATGTGCCTCGCGGCAGAGCGTTTCCCGAGACCAGGTAGTTTCTGGTTGTGGAAATGGATTTGCTGTGCGTGGTCGACCCGGCCGGGGCGCCAGCGGCGTTTGGCGAAGAAACGACGATGGGAGGTCCGGGGCAGGCGATCCCGGGGGAACCGGAGGTTCCCGGAATGACGGTGTCGGGCGTACCGGGAAAGCCAGGGGTTCCCGGGATGATCGTAGCGGATGTACCGGGAGTTCCGGGCGTCGGAACACAGTGCGTTGAAGATTTGTAGGGCGTGAGTTGCGGAGGCGTTGCGGTGCGCGCCGCCAGAGCCGCACTTTTCGAGTTCAGAAAGAGCGGAGTCTGCAAAGCCATTTCAAATTGGGCGCCATTGTCGAGTAGAAGATCATTTTGGGACCCTACTTGTACGAAGACGGTTGCGGTGGCGCGTGCGGGAACGGCGGCGGCCATGATATCGGCGTTTGCCAGCGGTTCCTGCGGGGCAGCGGAATTCGTCGAGCGTTGTGCCGGATTGGCCGAAGACCAGGGCCTGTCAGACAGGAGAACGGTATAGCCATTGGAAAAAATCAATTTTGTAAAGTGGATTTGAAATTCAGCTCGGTTGGTTCGCCAGGTGGGGCGGGTGAGCGCATCAATTTTGCCCTGTACATAGGTGCCGGTCGGAATAGCCATTTGACCGTCGACGGGAACGGGAAAAACGGAGACGGCATAAACGGTGTCGCCGATTTTTGCAGACTTGGCCCAGATGGGACTGGTCACAGAAAGAATGACTCTGGTGCCGGGTGGAACTGTGAGAAATGGTTGGGGCGGTTGACTGGCCGAAGCGGGCGATTCCGGCTGCTGGGCTGACACGGGGCGAAAGGGGTCCAGAAGAAAAAACAGCATGACAAGAACTTGGGGCCGCATGGGTGGCACCTCCGACTTGCCGAACGACTCATCTGTCTGGTAGACGAAACCGCGAAAGGGAAAGTTACAGATTTTGGGTAGTATCTGGGTGATAGTTTACCGATTTATACAAACAAACTTGAAACCGCAACGCGAGGTGGTACGTCTCTGCGGGTATTGTGTGCGGAATAGAAAGGCCAACCTAGCGACGAGAAGTTCTAGTCGTGGCGGGCACCGCCGAGAACTTTGATGGCGTGCGCCAGGAGATGGGCGATGGCATCAAGGGATTCGGTGGCGCCTTTAGGGCTGCCCGGGAGATTGATGATTAGGGTTTTGCCGCGGGTGGCGGCGACGGCGCGGGAGAGGACCGCCGTGGGAGCAGTTGCGAGACCTTTCCGGCGCATTTCTTCAGCCAGGCCGGGAATCAGTTTATCGGCGACTGCCGTTGTGGATTCCGGCGTGTTGTCGCGGGGACTGACGCCGGTTCCGCCGGTGGTCAGGATTAAGTTTACGCGACCGGAATCGGCGATGGTGCGAAGCTGTTCGCGAATGGCGGCTGGATCGTCTGAGACCCGCAGGGAGGTTGTGACTTCCCATCCGAGGCCGCGGCAAGCGGCAACGACGGCGGGACCGGAAGCGTCTTCGCGTTCGCCGCTCGCTACGGTGTCGCTGATGGTCAGTACCGCTACCAACATGTGAAGTTCCTGCCGAGACTGCTTGTGAAGCTTTTGAAATTTTCCATTTTTGTCAAATAATTGCGCTGAAAATCTGGCACAAGCTAAGCGGTGCCGACTTCATCGCGGCTGGCTTCATCCATCAGACGCATGGCTTCCATCAACAGTCCCGTGGTGTTGCGTGTGGTGGTAGTACGAGTGGAATTATTGGCGGCGTTGAAGTCGATTTCGAATTCGCCTTCGGTCCACATGATCACTTTATAGACGGCGTCGTCGCCTTCGATGTTGCCGATCTTCGCGTCGCGACACTGGCCACTGGCGAAATAAAGTTCGCCGGATTCTCCGTTTTTTTGAACGACCAGCCGGCAGGATTTTTGCCCCATTTCAAGCGATTGCAAGAGATCGATCATGCTCATTTCTTCAAGGCGGCCCTGGATCACGCCGGGGCGCGAAGCGCGCTTTTGCAATTTCTCAAGGTGCAGGCGATCGACAACTTTCTTGGTGATGCGGACAAGATCCTTCAGCAAGAACGGTTTGGTGACAAAATCTTCAACGCCATCCACGAGTGGGCGTAAACGTTCTTCAATATCAGGACGGCTGGCCATAAACAAGAATGGAATGTGGCGAGTTGATTCGCGGCCGCGCAGCTTTTCGAAAAGCTGGCGGCCATTCAGGCCAGGCATTTTGTAGTCGCAAAGAATCAAGTCAGGGGGCGAGTCGATAACTTTGAGGAGCGCATCGGCGCCATCAGAAGCGACTTCAACTTCGCAGAAAGTTTCAAGGCCGCTGACGATGAGATCGCGGACGAGTGGATTGTCATCGGCCAGCAGCAACTTGACGCTTTTCGCGGCTGCACTCATCGAGAACGCTTTCTGGTTCCGGAAGTTTTGGCTTTTGCGCGCAAAAAATCACCACTTTTCCCGCCGGTTTTCTTGGCGAGAACAATGTCCGTGATCTCCATTCCTTTATCGATGGCTTTGCACATGTCGTAGACCGTGAGGGCTGCGGCAGCAACAGCGACCAGGGCTTCCATTTCGACGCCGGTCTGGGCGGTCGTCGTCACACTTGATCGAAGTTCAACGCCATTCTGGCACAGGCGTGCGGTCACATCAATGTGCGTGAGCGGGAGTGGATGACAAAGAGGTATCCATTCCGAGGTGCGCTTGGCGGCAGCGATGCCCGCGATGCGGGCGACTTCCAGGGGATTCCCCTTGGGGTTTTTAAGACGCCGCACAGCACGGACTACCGCGGGCTTCATTTTAACGAAGCCCTGGCCTTCGGCGGTGCGCTTGGTAGCGACCTTGGCGGAGACGTCAACCATGTGGACTTGGCCGGTTCTGGAGTAGTGGGAGAGCTTGGCCATCGGAGGTTGTTACGCTATGTCCTTTCGGAGCCAGATGGAGACTTTTTCGCCGGCGGAAATCTTATCGCGATCGGCGGGAACGACCAGGAAGCAGTTGGATTTTGCAACGGCGGCGACGTCGCCGGAACTCTGCCACCGGAGAGCTGTGACATGAGACTGCGTTCCCTGCCAAGTGACATGAGCCGGCAGGAAATGGACCATTCCCGGCTTTTCGTTTAGTTCTTCGGCGAGAGTGGCCAGAAGCAGCGGGAGCGCACGGGGCTCGGCACCACTCAGGATGTCGATGGCCGGAGCTGCAAACAGGCCAAAGGTGACCATCGTGGACACCGGATTCCCTGGCAGCCCGAAGACCGGAACGTTTCGGCACAGGCCAAAGACGGCGGGCTTGCCGGGACGAATGGCCACGGCTTCAAAGAAAAATTGTGTGCCCAGTTCTTTGAGAACGGCTTCAACCAAATCGTATTTCCCCATGGAAACGCCGCCCGAGAGAACGAGGGCGTCCGCTTGCAGGCCCTGCGTGATTCTGGCGCGCAGATCCTCCCGAGTGTCCGATGCGTTTCCGAGGATTATGGGTTCAGCGCCTGCGAGGCGGACCTGGGCAGCTAACGAGACGCTGTTGCTGTTGCGGATTTGGAATGGACCGGGAGTCTCATCCACGAGCACGACTTCGTCGCCGGTTGACAGGATGGCCACTCGCGGCTGTCTTGCGCAGACCAGTTTTACGGCGCCGACTTGTGCGGCGAGTCCCAGTTCGGCAAAACCGAGCCGCGCTCCCGCTCTGAGGACGACCTGATCAGCCGAAGACTCGCTTCCCCGCGGAACGATGTGCTGGCCTGGCTGCGCCGGGCGGTCGAACGTGACCTCGTCGGCCTGGCGCTGGGTGTGCTCGATCATTACGACTGCGTCGGCACCGGGCGGTACCGCCGCGCCGGTCATGATTTGCAGGCATGTTGCGGCAGCCAGAGGCTGCGCGACGACGTCGCCCGCTCTGATTTCACCGACGCACGGAAGAGTTGCGCCGGCGGCCGTATCCGCTGAGCGTACGGCATAGCCATCCCGCAGAGAACGGTCAAACGGCGGATACGGGCGATCGGCTTTTATTTCTTCGGCCAGCACCGATCCGAGCGCGTCCCACACGGACACGGTTTCGGTCACACGAGGGCCGCGGGATTTGCTGACTTGCTCGATTACGATTTGACGTGCTTGCTCGTAGGTGAGCATGGGAGAAAACGTTTCTGGCTGAGATCTATAACCAACGCGAAAGCAGCGTTCCGGCTGGAATAATTGTGGCGTCACGCTCCGGGCCGGTCGAGATCATTCCGATTTCGACTTGCAGGAAATCGGATATGAAGCGCAGATATTCGGTAGCGGCTTTCGGCAGTTTAGCGGCATCTTTCACGCCATACGTGGCTTCGCACCAGCCCGGGAGCGTTTTGTATTCGGGGGTGACGTGTTCATATTCTTCGGCAAGCGCGGGCATTTCCTTGAGCGGTGTGCCCTTGTAATTGTAACCGACGCAGACTTGAATTTCTTTTTGTGTGTCAAAGACATCCATTTTGGTGACGACCAGCGAATCAATGCCGTTAATCATCTTGGCATAGCGCAGAACTTGCAGGTCCAGCCAGCCGCAACGACGGGGGCGGCCGGTCACCGCGCCGAATTCTTTACCGCGCTCGCGGACTTCCCGGGCGTCGAGGTCCGGCATTTCCGTAGGGAATGGCCCGCCGCCGACGCGGGTGGTGTACGCCTTGGAAATTCCGAGGACATTTTTGATTCTTGTGGGCGGAACACCGACGCCGGTGGCGGCCCCGCCGGAAATCGCACTGGAAGACGTGACGAACGGGTAGGTGCCGTGATCGATGTCCAGCATGGTTCCCTGCGCGCCTTCAAACATCACCGATTGCCCGCTGTCCAGCGCGGAATTGACCAGTTCCGCCGTGTCGCAGATGTAACTGCGAATTTTTTCGCCGTGCTTCAGCGTTTCGTCCACTTCGTGTGAGAAGTCAATGTCCGCGCCGTAGGCACCTTTGGCAAGACGGTTTTTTTCAGCGACGACGTGCAGCGCTTTCTTGCGAAAAAGTTCGGGGGCCAGCAAATCGCACATGCGCAGACCGCGCCGCGACATTTTATCTTCATAGGCAGGACCGATGCCGCGGGAGGTTGTGCCTATTTTATCGGCGCCGCGCGCGCTTTCGGCGGCCTTATCCAGTTCGCGATGATATGGAAAAATCAGATGAGCGCGATTGCTGACGTGCAGGCGGCCTTTTACGTCGATGCCGGCCCGGGCGAGCATTTCAATTTCAGCAACCAGAGCGGCGGGATCGACGACCGTACCGGTGCCGATGACGGCGTGCTGCTTGGGCCGCAAGATTCCGCAGGGGATAAGCTGCAAAACGTATTTATCTTTGCCAATGATAACGGTATGACCTGCATTATGGCCGCCGGCGACGCGCGCGATGATGTCAAACGACCCGGAAAGATAGTCGACGACTTTGCCCTTGCCTTCATCGCCCCACTGCGCGCCCACCACAACGACGGATTTCATGCTTGGCCTTCCCCTTCAGGAACTCGCCTCAAAATTCTCCGCACACTCGCCCTCCGCGAATATGCGCTTACTGCATAAAATTCAATGGAAATTCACTACAAATACCAGATGAGAATCGTACGCTGGCCCCGCCCTCAAACGCAAGGCAACGCGAGAAATGCCTACTCACACAACGCTTGGTAACGAAAACAGCCGACGACATGATCGTTCACAAGGCCGGTGGCCTGCATCAATGCATAGCAGATCGTTGAGCCCACAAAGCGAAAGCCGCGCTTCCGCAGGTCCTTGCTGAGGTGATCGGATTCGGCGGTTTTGGCGGGAATAGTCCCGTGGTCCTTCCGGTTGTTTTGCTTGGGCTTGCCGTCGACGAATCGCCAGATGTATGCGTCGAAGGAGCCGAATTCGTCTTGAACTTTCAAAAATGCCTGGGCGTTGCCAATTGTAGAGGCAATCTTCAAGCGATTGCGGATGATTCCCGGATCTGCGAGCAGCGTTTTCACTTTTCGCTTGTCGTAGCGCGCGACTTTCTGCGGATCGAATTGATCGAGCACTGCACGGTAACGATCGCGTTTTTTTAAAACCGTGTCCCAGCTCAGGCCGGCTTGCGCGCCTTCAAGAATGAGAAATTCAAACCAAGCACGGTCATCGTGCACCGGGACGCCCCATTCCTTATCGTGATAGGGAATATTCAGCTCGTTCGATGCCCAGCGGCAGCGATTCATACACGGCTCCGGAGACAAAGAAAAGGGCGCGCGGCGAGTCCATTCGCTGCGCGCCCTTTCTAAGACTCTTTCGTTTTATCCGACGTGGCGGTCGACGGCTTTGGTGATTTGATCCTTGGGGACAGCACCGACAATCTGCTCGACCATTTGGCCGTTCTTGAAAAGAAGCAGCGTCGGGATTCCGCGAATGTTATAACGCCCGGCCGAATTCATGGCTTCATCCACGTTCAGCTTCATGACCTTAAGTTTGCCCTGATAATCGTGGGCAATCTCCGCCACCGTGGGCGCGAGCTGATGACACGGACGGCACCACTCCGCCCAGAAGTCCACAAGCACAGGCTGAGAACTGCTGGCGGTCAGCACTTCCGCTTCAAAATTGCCATCGTTCACTGCTTGGATGTTGTCAGCCATGTTTTTGTCCTCGACAGCTTGCGCAAGGCTCGCTGCCACTCTCTCCTTCGTCAGTTTAATTAGATGTTGCAACAGGCTTTTGGTTTCGTGCTGCCGGTGCAGCATTGCGACCCGCCCCCGTCTGCCCGCGAGTCGTTGATCCTGTGCTACTTACTGGTTTACCCCCGCGAAGAACCCCAGCCGCTTCATACAACTTGGCATACTCACCGGCAGGGCGCTTCCAGGAAAAATCTTTTTCCATTCCATTCAATTGAATCCGCTTCCAGATCCGCTCATCCACATAGTGATGCAACGCCTGGCGAACGGCCCACAATAGTGCGTCACCTGTGTAGGCAACAAATTTGAAACCCGTCCCTGTGCCGTGCTCCAAATCAAACGGCTCAATCGTATCATCAAGTCCGCCGGTCGCTCTTACAATCGGCACCGTACCATACTTCAAGCTGTAGATCTGATTCAAGCCGCAAGGTTCATAACGCGAAGGCATGAGGAACATGTCTGCGCCGGCTTCGATCTTGTGGGCTAGGGCATTGTCATAGGCAATTCTTAGTCCGACTCTTCCTGGATTAGCGGCAGCCAGGGCGCGGAAAAGGTCTTCATACTTTCGTTCGCCGGTACCCAGAATAACCAGCACCAGGTCTTCGTTCATCAGCTCGTGCGCTCTTTCGGCGATAAGGTCAAACCCCTTTTGGTCGACAAAGCGGGAGACAATTCCGATCAGCGGGCGACCGGCGTGTTCTGCCGGAAGTGCAAAAGTCTGCAATAGGTCCTGCTTGCAGACTTGTTTGCCGCTTAAGTCCTTCGCAGAATATTTCGCGGCGATGATCTTGTCTTTCTCGGGGTTCCACGCGGCGTAATCCACGCCATTTAGAATTCCGACGAGCCGATCTCCACGGCTGCTTACGACGCCTTCCAGTCCAAAACCGAATTCAGCGCTGCGAATTTCCTCGGCATATTTCCTACTTACGGTTGTCAAATAATCGGAGTAGACGATTCCGCCCTTCAGAAAGTTCACATCGCCGTAGAACTCAATACCGCCGCGGTTGTAAATCTCTTCGGAAATTCCCGCACGGGCGAGTGCGTTCTTCCGGAAATGGCCGTGGTAGCCCATGTTGTGAATGGTAAAGACGACGGGAATATCCTTCACCGCCGGGTCATCAGCGTAGGAAGAGCGCAGCAGAACCGGAACCAGCGCAGTCTGCCAATCGTGGCAATGAATTACGTCGGGGATCCAAATGTGCTTGGCGACTTCGATCGCGGCGCGGCAGAATTCGCTGTAACGCTCCGCATTGTCCGGATAGTCTCCGTCGGCGCTTCCGTATAGGCCGTCGCGATCAAAATAGGAGGGATCATCGAGGAAAAAATAGCGAACTCCGCATATCACCCCGCCATCGAGAATAGCCGGAAAACGGAGTTGCGCCCCGACCGGGACCGTCAGACTAGCCATGAGAGGCGGGCCGGCCTTCGTCCCGCGATAGCGCGGCAACATGACGGCAACTTCGTGGCCCGCTTCCACCAACGCCTTAGGCAGCGCTTCGATGACGTCGGCGAGCCCTCCGGTTTTGGAAAACGGCAATCCTTCCGACGCTACAAACAGTATTCGCAAAACGTTAAGACCTTTCTCGCGATACCTTCGGCAACCTATCCACTGCTATTTTACGCTATCGAACGAGCAGAGGTCCGTCAAGGACGCCCGCAATGCTCTTTTTGTCATGGATGATGCCATTCCCGGTTGGGACCGAAGATCGACCCGGACTCGCTGTTCAAATGGGCCGGTTTGATTTTTTCTTGGGTGCGCGCTTGCTACACTGTTGCACTCATGTGCGGCCAGCGGCTGGGACAACATTTCTTGGCGGACCTGGATTGGCGCGAGCAACTGGCACGCGCGATTCGCGTTTCGCCCTACTCGACGGTTCCTTTGCCACGCGCCTCCATGGATGCCGGGTACTGCTGGATTGAAATTGGCGCTGGCCACGGCGAGATGACGGAGTATCTTGTGGCCTCGGGCGCTCCGGTATTTGCGGTGGAACTTGATCCTGCTTTTGTGGCGCTGCTGGAAAAACTGGCGAGGAAGGCACCAAATCTCACTGTGGTGCCGGGCGATGTCTTGAAAACCGATATCGGGGCGTTGGCCGCCGGACGGCGGGTCCGCATCTACGGAAATCTGCCTTACTACATTACCTCCCCCATCCTGCAACACCTTTTCCAGTTTGCGAATCTGATTGATGAGATCAGCGTTGTGATTCAAACAGAAGTGGCCCTGCGCCTCGCGGCCGAACCTGGCACCCGCGACTACGGTTATCTTTCGGTTTTGACCCAACTGTACGCCCGGCCGGAATTTGTGTTTGAAATTCCGAGAGCGGCTTTCGATCCACCGCCGGATGTGGATTCGGCGCTGGTGACGCTTCGGCTTCCGGGCCAACGTGCGGCGTTGGGCTTCGTCGATTCTGCAGAAGCGGAAAAGAAATTTCTGGACTTCGTGAAACTAAGTTTTTCGCAAAAACGCAAAACATTGGTCAATAATCTGCGGTCAAAAGCCAAGCCCGAGACTGTTCGGCAGGCGTTGCAAATGCTCGCTCTGCGTCCCGATGCGCGAGCCGAACAGCTCACCGTTGCCAGTCTGGGCGCAATTTTCAACCATTTGAATGAATTGGAACCTTGAATGAGACAGGACTACGCCTTTTCCTTCTTGCGCGCGGCGACCAAGCGATCCGGATAGTCGCTCATGATTCCGTCCACACCCGCTGCCACCAGAGAGCGCATGTGCGCCGGATGATTTATGGTCCAGCAAACCACTTGCAAATCCTTGCGCCGGGCCTCGGCAATCATCCAGGGAGTGACTAAATCGCCGCGCACGACGACCTGACGCGCCCCCACCTCCAAAGCAGCATCGAGAGGATCGGTTAGCTGTCCGTCATACAGCACGCCGGTCATCAAGGTCGGCTCAATTTTCCGAAGAGCAGCCAGAATTCCGGTATCAAAGGAAATTACAATGGTGCGGGCAATTTCTCCGGACTCGCGAAGCGCCCCGATCAGAGCATGTTCCCCGCCCCAGGAACCGGCCGGCTTTAGTTCCAAATAAAAGACCACGTCATGCTTTTTTGCGAACTCGAGGGCTTCTTCAAGCGTTGGTACCCGCTCACCGGTAAACTCACTACCGAACCACGAGCCCGCGTCGAGACGGCGAATCTCCGCCAGGGACAAATCATGCACCGCCCCCTGCCCGTTGGTCGTGCGATTCACCGTTTCGTCATGAATTGCCACAAAGTGCGTATCGCGCGTAAGTTGCAGATCGGTTTCAATGAATGTAGCGCCCAGGGTCACGGCTTTGCGAAAGGCAGCTAGGGTATTTTCCGGAGCGTGCCCGGAAGCTCCTCGATGAGCGACTATCAGCACTTGGCAATTCTCCTCATCGGCCGTCGCTGCCACGCCTTGGCCGGATGACCGCTTCCGGTTTGCATGAACTTTCAGATGACTTTGCGGCGTCTTCTTCGTATGCTAGCACCCATTCGGCCCGCAACGACGGCACCCATTCGACGTGCAGCTTGAGTCTAACCACTGACAGTGCAAACCCGTAGCAAAAATGTCACACCCAGGAGGCTGATATGAACAATCCCCGACTTCGATCAATTTTCACTGCTGCTGTTCTCGCGACGTCTCTTTTGGCAGCGCCATTTCTGCAAGCGGCACAACCTCAGGACGATAAGAAGCAGCGGAGTGAGCAAAAGTATCAGGACAAACTTGTAAAGGAAGTGCGTCATCAGCTGGTGATGCTCCCGTATTACAGCGTGTTCGACAATCTCGCGTATCAGGTCGATGGCGACAAGGTGACCCTGGTTGGCCAGGTCGTCCGGCCGACGCTGAAATCCGATGCCGAAGCTGCAGTGAAAAGCATTGAGGGCGTTTCCACTGTGGCTAACAACATCGAAGTGCTTCCGGTGTCGCCGAATGATGATCAGATCCGCCGCGCCGTATATCGCGCCATTTACGGAAGCGATGCGTTGGCACGGTATGGACTGCAAGCAGTGCCCTCCATTCACATCATCGTGAAAAATGGAAACGTTTCGCTGGAAGGTGTTGCGGACTCTGAAGCCGACAAGAACCTGGCGAACCTGAAGGCCAGTGCTGTGCCTGGCGTCTTTGGCGTCAAGAACAACCTGGTCGTCTCGAAATCCTGATGTCGCGCAACCCAGCTCTGTGCGGGGCTCGCTTATCTCGGGCCCCTTACTGTTTGTGAATCTGTCCACAGAGTTGCTCGTAGCGGATAAAATCCCAAGATATAATTTGTCATGCTCGCTCCTCGACTATTCTCCAGATTGTGCTTAGGCCTGTGGATTGTTGCCTTTTCCAGCGGTATCTCCTCCGCGCAGCAAAATGCGGACTGGCAAAAAGATCTCGCCACGTGGCGCACGCAGCATGTCGGGGAACTCAAAAAGCCCGCTGGCTGGCTTTCGCTAACGGGATTGGAGTGGCTGCAGTCTGGCGACAACCCCGTTGGTTCGGCTTCCGACAACAAAATCCATCTTGCCGCCGGTGGTCCCGCACATCTAGGGATTCTTCGCCTGGAAAACAATTCCGTGAAACTGTTGCCGCCGGTGAATGGATTTCCCCCGGAGTTCCTCGTTGCCGGGATCCCTGCAAAGGAGCAAGTCCTTCCCGTCGAGCCGGACAACGACAAGAATGCGCCCCATCTCACGGTGGGTACGCTAAACATGTACGTCATTCGCCGTGCGGACCGGTTTGCGCTGCGCATCAAGGATTCCAAGTCACCAGCTCTGGTTGGTTTTCATGGACTGAAGTGGTACCCGCCGGACATTGCCTATCGCGTCAAGGCTAAATGGATCCCATACGACCCTCCCAAATCGGTAACGCTCGACACCTTGGCCGGAACAAAATACGACCAGCCGGTGCCCGGAGCGGCTGAATTCGTCCTGGGCGGGAAAACCTATCGGCTGGAGCCGGTCCTGGAAGATCCCAAGGCCTCACAACTTTTCTTCATTCTTCGCGACACCACCAGCGCGACAACTACGTATCGCGCGTGCCGATTCCTTTATACCGTTCTGCCTACCAATGGGCTGGATAAACCCGGAGAGTTGCTGCTCGATTTCAATCGACTGGAAAATCCGCCGTGCGCTTACACCCCGTTTGCCACGTGCCCGCTGCCGCCGCCAGCGAACCGGCTCCCTGTCGCGCTTTCTGTGGGGGAACAGCGCTATCATGAATAGGGTAACAACTGAATTGTGTGCTGCATACCTCAGGAAACGAGACCATGGCACTGACTCCACAGAGTGACGATTCACCCGCGCGAAAAACCTTGATCGAATTGCGACTGGCGCTGCTGCGCGTTCACAAAACGTTGCTCGAAATGGAGCGTCGCGAATATCAGAAAGAAAATGGCTTTGTGAACTCCGGCGAACTATTTCGACTGGTCGTGGACCATCCGCAATTTTCCTGGCTGCATAACATCTCCGAATTTGTTGTGCGCATTGACGAAACACTCTCCGCGAAAGAACCGGTCACGCCGGAATATACGAGCAGCGCAATTTCACTAGCGCGCAAAATGTTTGTCCCCACGCAATCGGGTGATGCGTTTCAAAAGAAATATTTTGATGCGATTCAGACCGACCCGGCCGTCGTAATTGATCACGCCGAACTGGCCCGTATTTTTGCCAACGAAGCACCAGAAACGGGGACGGCATAGTTTCCTGCCCACATGGGAATCGAATGCCATGCGTGTTAGCCCCGGAAAAATAAGACTTCGACGTTTGCGGCGTTCCGAGCTTCCCGTTCACACAATCCCACTCACGAAATTCTTAATCGGCAAGGTCGTGGTTCACGATCTCCCAGCTGGTCGACTCGCTGGCAGAATTGTGGAGGCTGAGGCGTATCCGCCCGGCGATCCGGCCGGGCATCATTTTCGCGGACCGACGCCGCGCATTCGTTCGATGTATCTTGCCCCGGGACACGCCTATGTTTTTTTCAATTACGGCGCACACTTCATGCTGAATGTGTCCAGCGAACCGGAGGGATTTGCGGGCGGCATTCTGATTCGCGGACTTGAACCCATAGAAGGCATTGAATTAATGCAAAAGTATCGCAAGACAACGAAGGTTTTCGATCTTACTCGCGGGCCGGGTCGTCTGGCAGCCGCTTTGCAAATCGATCGGAGACTCGACGGACTGGACCTCTGCGGCGACAGCCCGCTTTGGCTGGGTGAACTCGTTCTATCTGAATCGGAAATTCCATTGAAGTTTCATGTTCGCAAAACGGTTCGAATTGGAATCACTCGCGCGGCCCATCGGCTTTTTCGCTTCTATGAGAGAGGAAATCCCTTTGTCAGCGGGCCTAAACACCTGTTAAAGGCCCGTCCAACACGAATACGCGCCGACGTCAAGCCCCGGTAAATTTCTTACAATACAATTCTCCCACCTGGGCCCAAAATGAGTTGCATAGGATCGTCAGTCATCTAAATTGTGCCGTTTGATTTCATCAGAAAGGACGACCTGCCATGACCACCAAACCGAATCCCGTCCCGCCGGGGCGGGAAACCGCAATTGTCTATCTTTGCTGCAGAAATACGGCGGAGGCGATTGAATTTTACAAAAAGGCATTTGGAGCAACCGAGCTGTATCGCATTCCGATGGGCGGCGCGGTGGGCCACGCGGAGATTCAAATCGGACGCACGACGGTCATGCTTTCAGACGAATTTCCGGAGATGGGAGTGGTTAGTCCGCAAACTTTAAACGGCTCCCCGGTAACAATCCACATGTACGTTGCGGATGTGGATGCCTTCACGAAGCGAGCCGTGGCAGCCGGACTGGCGGAACTGCGTCCTGTCGAAGACCAGTTTTACGGAGACCGTGGCGGAAAATTTAAAGATCCTTCAGGCCACATCTGGTGGTTCGCCTCGCGCATTGAAGACGTTTCACCTGAGGAAATGCAAAAGCGGGCAGCCGCCGCATTTGGACAAGGTTAGGCGAAGTTTCTTCTGAAGCACCGGCTTATTTCTTTTCCGGCGGAAACTTGGGCGGGATTTCCGCATAACCCGGCGCAGCCGTTTTTAGATTGTGATCGAGCTTCGCGCTCACATCGCCAATCGACCAGCGAATGCCGCCACCGAGTAGATTTAAGAAGAACGGGTTAGCCCAAGATTCTTTTAAGTCACCGATCGCGGAATAAAACACGCGGCCCTTGCCGTGCATCCGGTTCCAGGTTACGGGATAGGACGCACGCTGGTAAATTTCGTCCTGCATGCCCTTGGTTTCCAGGGTCAGAATTACATGGATGTCATCCCGGAAATCCTTCAAGGAATACCATTCTTCGTTGAACCTGACAGGTGATTTGACGCCTTCAAGCCCGGGAAACGTTGGATCGCTAACAATCAAATCGGTGGTTTGCAGGCGATGTTCCCGGCCGTGATTGATGAATTCAGCTCCAAGCATGAGCAGATACGGATCGCTTTTTTCACCGTAGGCCTGGTAGCGGTTTGAGCGATCCGCAAGCTCCGGCTGGGTATGAAACGAATCGCTCGCGGCATGCGCGCCGATAAATCCCTGACCATCGTGAATGGAATCGAGGAGTGCCTTTTTCCCCGCTTCTGTCATGGGCGGATTTTTGTCCGTCCCGGCTTGGGTCAAGTCGCCGGTCGTGTAGAAAAACAGCGCCGTGTGCTCGCGGAATTCCTGCGAGCTAAAAATCCGGCCGTCCTTTGTCGCAGTCACTGCAAAACCGTGCTTTTTCCCCAAGTCGCGCAGCGCATTCTCGACAATGCTTGGCTGGCCATTAAGAGTCTTGATGACTTCATGTTCAAAGCCGGAAGACTTCGTGAAGAGCAGCACGGATTTCTTTTCCGCGGCCAGCAAACGCCTGCCGCCCAGTGCCAGTCCGGCTCCCGCCAGTGTCGCTGTACGAAGAAACTGTCTGCGATTCGCGCTGTCCATTCGCAACCCCTTTGCAAAGATACTTTCTTCCTGACGGTTCTTAGTGACTGCCCGATTCATGTTCACAACCGGGAAAGGTCGCAAACACACGATTTTCTGTCCAACCCAACTCGCGCATCCCGATTTCCGAAGAATAATAGGCGCCCGAAATCCAACCTTTCAGATTCTGGAAATGATCGAAAAGATGCGCAGGCGCAGCATTCACTGACTTGGGGTCGTCGCTTTCGTCATCGTCATCCCAATCGGCGGAGGCCGTAGCTCCGGCAACCGGCTCGGACGCTTTCGTCAGAACGGCGAACTGCTGCGTTTCGTCCAACTTAGAGAACGGTTTTGCAAACTGTTTTTGCGATTCTTTCCCCAGCGCCGTCAGCGAATTCACAAATTTCTTTTGATTCTCGGCGCTATCGACGCTCAACAGCAAATCAATAAAACGATTCGCTTCCGCTTTCTTTGCTCCCGGAACAATCGCCTCCGACAGCGCGATCAGTTCTTCGTTCTGCTCCGCGTTCAGAACAATCGGTTTCCAGCCCGCGCCGCTCAGTGTTCCATCGGCTTCATCTAGAATCCATGAATTCTGGAGGTGCGCGCAGACTGGATGCCCCCCGGAAATGCCCGGCCACACCGCGAGCGCGCCTCCGCCCAGGAACAGTTTCTGCACCACCTCGCGCCGTGTCCATCCACGAAGCCCGGATACGTCAGCGGTAATAATTTTCAGTTTCTCGTGGTCGCTCATCGCCCAATTTCTTTGCAATCCCTTTCGCCGCGATGGTATCACTGGCCCTATCCGCTCACAACCGTCTATGACGCAAAAATTTAGTACCGTTTGCCGGATTGACCTCGGGTTCACACCTTGTTAGCATCCGGTTTGCTTTTTGGGAAACCTTTGCCAGCGCGATTTTCACTGGCTGAAATTCATGTCGGATAAAACGAAGCAAAGTTTTGACGCTATCGTCGTCGGTTCCGGCGCATCCGGTGGTTGGGCTGCCAAGCGTCTCTCGGAAGCCGGCCTGAAGGTCGCCCTTGTCGAAGCTGGCCGTCCGCAATCCGACGCCAACTTCACGGAGCACAAGCCGGCGTTCGAACTGAAATACCGCAACCGCGCCAGCCAACTTGTCCGCAAAACGCGCCCGATTCAGATCGCCTTCGATGAGTGCAATGAATACACCAAAGACTGGTTCGTCAACGATCATGATGAACCGTACACCACGCCGGAAGGTAAGCCATTCCTGTGGATAGGCCGCCTCCGCATGACCGGCGGCCGCACGAATATCTGGGGCCGAGTTTCGCTGCGGTTCAGCGATTTGGATTTTAAAGCAGCATCGCAAGATGGCTATGGCGAAAACTGGCCTATCGCCTATAAAGACATCGCACCGTACTACGACATCGTCGAAAAGTATGTCGGCATCAGCGCGAGCGCTGAAGGGCTCGACTATCTTCCTGACGGGCAGTTCCAACCGCCCATGCCGCTCACCTGCCAGGAAGCGCTCCTCCGCGACCGCGTCAAAGCGAAACTCGGACGCCACGTCATCCCTACGCGAACCGCCAATCTCACAAAGTCCATCAACGGGCGCGGGGCCTGCCATTACTGCGGTCCTTGCCCGCGCGGCTGCATGACGCATTCCTATTTCAATTCCGCTTTTACGACGGTCGCCGACGCCGTCGATTCCGGCAACTGCACGCTGATTTCAAACGCCATGGTCCACAAAGTCTTGTTGGATAAATCGAGCAATCGCGCAACGGGCATTCTCTATGTTGATCGCAACACCCGCGCCCAACACGAAGTTCACGCAAAAATTGTGATCCTCTGCGCGCAAGCGCTGGAAACCACCCGGATTTTGTTGAATTCGGCCACCCCGCAACACGCAAACGGCCTCGCCAATTCGAGCGGAGTTCTCGGCCACTACCTGACCGCCCACGTCCGCAGTGCCGGCGGCAGCGGAGAGCTTCCCGCTCTCGGCAAGAAGCCGACACTGGGCGGTCCGGTTCGGCCGGCAGGCATCTACATTGCGCGCTTCCGCAATCTCAAGAAAGATGAACCCAATCGGAAATTCCTGCGCGGCTATGGCTATGAGGGCGGTGCTTCGGTTGGCTTCAGTTCCGGGGCGCCGGGGTTTGGCGAAGCCTACAAAAAGGCAGTACTGGAGCCGCAGGGCCGGGTAAACATGACCGGTTTTGGCGAAGTTTTGTCCCGCTGGGAAAATTTTCTCGAACTCGACTCCGAGAAAAAAGACATCTTCGGTATTCCCGTTCTAAAAATTCACATGTCCGACAGTGAAAACGAACTGGCCATGATCAAGGACATCGGCGAATCCGCTGGAGAAATGCTGGAAGCCGCTGGCGCAAAGAATATTCGAACCTACGCGCATCCCTCGGCGCCTCGTTGGGCGGTCCACGAAGCGGGAGTCGCCCGTATGGGCAACGATCCCAAAAAGTCTATCCTCAATCAATTTCAGCAGACGCACGACGTCAGAAATCTTTTCGTCATGGACGCATCCGGCTTTACATCCAATCCTTGCCAGAATCCCACACTCACGATCATGGCCCTCGCAGTTCGCTCCTGCGATCACCTCATGGACGAACTCAAACGCTCGAACATTTGACGTTCTGCTCTCCGTCGGCGCAAGAAAAAGAGCCACCGTGCGGTGGCTCTCGTTCCTGCCGATTCTGTCCGGACTAGCGATTTGGCTTCTTGTCGTGAGGCTCCGGATGAGGCTGACTTGCATCATTTTTCGGTTGCGCAGGCGGACGCTTCGGTTGCGCCTGAGGCCGATTGGCCTGCGGACGATTGGCGTTGGCGTTTGGCCTTGGAGCCGGTTTCGCCGCATTCGCTGGCGGCCGATTGGTGTCTGGCCGCGCTGCCGTATTCGGACGAGGCGTCGCGTTCGGCTGTACCGTATTGGGCCGTTCCGCCGTATTGGGGCGAGAAGAAGCGTTCGGGGCATTGGTTCTCGGTGTCGCGTTCGGCCGTGCGGTATTGGGCCGTTCCGCTGTATTGGGGCGAGAAGAAGCGTTCGGGGCATTGGTTCTCGGCGTCGCGTTTGGCCGGACCGTATTGGGCCGTTCCGCCGTATTGGGCCGAGACGTGGCGTTCGGGGCGTTGGTTCCCGGCGTCGCGCTCGGCCGTGCGGTACTGGGCCGTTCCGCCGTATTGGGGCGAGACGTAGCGTTCGGGGCATTGGTTCTCGGCGTCGCGTTTGGCGTCGGTCGATCCGTTCTCGGGGCTGCGCTCGTGTTCGGACGGCCATTGTTCGGCGCTACCGATGCGGGTGGCCGGTCGTTCGGCTGCGGCCGATTCCGTGGCGCGTTGTTCGCGTTGGGGACCTTCGGCTGATTGTTTGCGGGCGGACGATCACCGCGAACGGCATTGTCGGTTCTGGCGTTCGGACGAGCGTTGGCGTTTGGATTGCTGTTCGGCGCAGGGCGATTGCCCGGATTGGCGTTTGGCGCGGTTTTTGCGCTGTTTCCAGCATTCGGCGCGCCATTCGGAACACGCGCATTCACAGTTCGAACGGCCGCTACGGCAGGCTTGCCGTGATTCGCAGAAGCCCACATCTGCCGGTCGGACCGCGCCACATCTCTATGTGAGACCTGGGTCGTAGTCGGCTGGACGTGTTGCTCGCGACTGAAGTTCTGCTCTCGCGTATCCGGGCGTCGGTTCACTCCGCCGGGTCCGCCGTTGTAACTCACACGGTTCACCGTAACATTCCTGACAACCGTCTTGTTGATGTACGTGTTGTGAATTACGGTCGTGTTCACCCGCGTCACCGCCGTGTTGTAGCGGAAGTGTCCGCCATTCCATTCACCACCGTAGTAGCCAACTCCGCCGTATCCGTGGCCATAGTTGATGCCGCCATAAAATCCGACGTGCGGCCCCCAATATCCTTCATGGAAGGCGTAGATGCCTTGGTTCCAGCCCCAGTATCCAGGGGTCCACAAATAACCAACTTGCGGCGGTTCTACCCACACGCCGGGGACCCAGTAGTAGCCCTCCGGTCCGTAGGCCCAATAGCCCGGCGTCCAGAGATACCCTTCCTCAGGGCACGGTGGCTGCTCGTAAACCGGAATTGCCGGTGGGCCTATGCGAATGGATACGCCCACGCTCACTTGCGCCAGCGAGGCGCCTCCCGCCACCAAACAGACCAGAGCCAGTAGTGCAATTTTCAGAGTTACGAATTTTCGTACCGTCGTGTACGACATTGAAATCCTCCGTTTATTTCTATCTTCTGGCACCCAAAAACGTATCGGGAAACCTGCATGTCCGCCCTTACTGGGATTTCATTCCTTACAAACACGAAAGGCGGGATTTTGTTGCAGCTTCGTGTCTGAGCTGGTTCCTATTTGCTTTGATGCCAAGCAGCCGTGAAAATAGGGCCATGCGGATTTCATTTAAGTTCGACTACCAGATTTCCCGTACGATGGCGTTTGAAAAGGAGTATCACCGGAACTTACGATTTACTTTGCCCGAGAAGCAATCTCTGCTGCGCAAAGCCCTGGTGATCTGGATGTTTGTCGACGGAAAACTGGCAGGCGAAACATACGGCATACCGGTCGTAGAAATGGGGCCGGAGGAAAGACCCGAAGGTACTCCTGCCGATCCCGAAGCAATCTACTGTTATTCGAATACGATTCTCGGGAAGTTCAAAGGCCAGGGTTTCGGGACAATTCTGAAGGCTGTGTTTCTCGGACGCGCATCGGCGCGATTCCGTCGTGTCTACGGCCACGCTCGCCCGGGAGCCAGCCAAGCACTCAACAAAAAATTTGGCGCGCGCATGCTGGCCACTCACAAAAACTGGTATCGCACGGGAGAGGATTATCGCCTGTACGTTCTTGAAATTTCCTCCGACAAAAGAAAGAAAGCCTGAGCGACTTGGATCCCACTGCAAATTCTCCGGCGGCGGCACCCGCTTCCCTGCTGCCGCACTACGCCGGTTTTTGGCTCCGATTGGCTGCCGCAATTTTGGACTTTACGTTCCTGGCCATTCCCGTCGCGGTAATCGTCTCGTTTTATTCCGTCTTCACAGGAAACGCGCTCGAGTTCTTGCGCCTGCACCCAGGCGAGACCTCTTCTGAGCTGGTCCAGGGATTTGGCGCACCCTTCATCCACGCGCTAGCCGTCATATTTATCGTGGGGAGCTGGCTGTATTTCGCTTTCTGGGAAAGTTCGTCCTGGCAAGGCACGCCCGGCAAGAAAATCCTCGGGCTCCGGGTCACAGATCGCGGGTTTGATCGCGTAACATTTGGCCGGGCCAGCCTGCGATTCGGGGCCGGCAGGCTTCTGGCGCATGTTCCCGTTTGTGGCGGAATATACTTCCTGCTTGATTGCTTCTGTGCGGCAGTACCTCCCCGCAAACAGGCGATCCACGACAGAATTGCCGGCTGTCTCGTTTTGCGAAAAGCAAAATAGTGAGAGGGCTTGCGCGCGCCTGGCCGGCAACGGCTGCAATCGTCGGGAAGAAAAAACCTGATTCCCAGATCTAACCTTTCGCGTTTGCCTGCCGGCTCATTCCGGCAAGAACACGAAGCTCTCCGAGTATCAGCAGATCGATGTTGACGGGCATTCCATTGCGCACCAGCTGCGCATCGCGGCCGATTGCGGTGCGGTATCCCTCGACGCGCAGAACCGCGTCGGTTTCATGTTCGAGGCGCGCCGTGTTCTTGATAACCACCAGGAGTTTTCTGGAATCGAAGTGCACGGTCAATTGTTGCGAGCGGCCCGAACACAAAATGCGAAGATCTCCGAGCAGTGTTTCTTTCCAGGTAAGTGTCTGCTCGTTGGTAATCGAGTTCCACTCTCTGCATTTTGCGAGTACACTGTCGGCGATTCGCTTCCAAACCACTGGACCCAGCGCCATCGCCGCTTCCTGGTTCAGTCTCCCTTCGCTGAGCTGTTCTTCTTCGGCTAGTTTCGCAGCCAGAAACTCCTGCGCTGCCCTTTCGGTACTTTCGTCGTGCATGGCCCCGTATCTCCGCCCCAACATTTTACACAAGGTGTTTACAGGAAGTTAAGTGTCACGGGCAGCATGAATTGCAGCATTTTCCAAAACAGCAACCTCCACTGGGGCGGCTTTATCGTGAAATAGTTTGAATAATGCTGTGACTAAAGGTCGCATGGTCCCATCCAATGGTCGACGACCCAGGAGCAGCGCAGATGCAGATCGGCATCGACAGTTTTGCGGCAGCCATTTCCGACCCCGCTACCGGACTCACCCTAACTCCGGTTGCGCGCATGGAGCATCTTCTCGAGGAAATTGAACTGGCCGACCGCGTCGGCCTTGACGTTTTCGGCATCGGCGAGCATCACCGCCCTGAGTTTCTTGACTCCGCGCCCGCCATAATTCTCGCCGCCGCCGCTGCCCGCACCAAAAACATCCGCCTCACCAGTGCGGTCACCGTTCTCAGCGCCGCCGACCCTGTGCGCGTTTTCCAGGAATTCGCCACACTCGACTTGATTTCACACGGTCGCGCCGAAATCGTCGCTGGTCGCGGCTCTTTTGTTGAGTCCTACCCTCTGTTCGGATTGCGACTCGAAGACTACGATGCTCTTTTCGCTGAAAAACTCGATCTACTCCTCAAGATCCGCGAAAGCACTGCAGTCCACTGGTCCGGAAAACACCGCGCAGCCCTCACTGGCCAGGCCGTCTATCCGCGTCCGTTGCAAAACCCGCTGCCCATCTGGGTCGGCGTTGGCGGCACACCCACATCCTTCGTCCGTGCTGGAATGCTCGGACTTCCCCTCATGGTTGCCATCATTGGCGGCCAGCCGGCACGTTTCCGCGAACTCGTCGAGCTCTACCGCGAAGCAGGACGCCGCGCAGGCCACGCTCCTGAAAAACTCACCGTAGGCCTTCACTCCATTGGATTTCTTGCCGACACCACGGAACAGGCCGCTGACGATTTCTTCCCCGGTTACGCCCACACCTTCACCGAAATCGGCAAAGAACGTGGCTGGCCACCCACCACGCGCGGCCAGTTCGACGCCCAGCGGGGCTCGACGGGCGCACTGCTCATCGGCGATCCTGAAACTGTCGCCAAGAAGATCCTTTACGTCAACGAAGCTCTTGGCGGCATCTCCCGCATCACGTTCCAGATGGGCGTCTCCACCCTTCCCCACGAAAAAATGATGCACGCTATCGAGCTCCTGGGCACAAGGGTTGCTCCCATCGTGCGCCAAGCACTCGCCGCCAGCCCTGTGAATTCATGAAAAATGAATGCGGCGGCCGGGAGGTACACTCGACAGCTGCCGTACCCATCGTTGGTTCTGCGTGGGAAATACTTGCTATGCTGAACTTGCCATCGTTTCCGGAGCTTCTCTCCGGTTACGGCCGCTAACCAGATACAGCGCCGCCCGGAATTCCAGCAGGGGATCGTCGGAAGGATCAATCCCGTCCACACGCGGCAGCGGATCAAAAATCAAATGCTTCTGTTCATGCGCATTTTCCGGAACCAGCGCAGTCAGATTCAATTTCCCCACGGTCACCATCTTCCGGTCTTCCGGCCATTGTTGCGTCGAGTCGTTCGTCGGATCGCCATCGTTTGCCAGCTGCACCACCACATTGAATTTGATCGGCGCTTTCGCCACGCGGTTCTTCAAATCCTCAAACAAAAAGTCCGCGCTCTTGCCTTTCGCTGTAGCCTCGTCCAGATTTTCAATTCCTTCTTCCGGCACCAGGCGGAATCTCCCCATCTTGCTGGCGCCTTCTTGGTTCGTAAATTTCAGAGCCGTAATTCCAAAAAACTCGTCGCGGGCAAAACTCGCCGGAACAGGAATCGGCTGCACGAAATTCATGGCCGCCGGATGGGCCCCCAGAAATTCCGTTGGGTTACCGGAGGCCAGCGCCTTCAGAAATTCCAGAAACTCCTCGGGCGTTTTCGCCGGAAACGCTTTCACCGAGTGCGCAATGATGTCCGTATGGACCCGGTCTGCAAGATAGAACCGCACGGCCATCCCCCGCGGATTGGCGTTCGGATCATTGTCCGGAATCGTCGGAATACCGGTCGTATCCGAAAACCGCGCTACTACTTTTACCGAGTCGCGCTGAACGTGCGGCGCCCGCGTCAAGGCCTTACCTTCCGCCGTCGCCGTAAACGTTCCGCTCACCAGCACGCCTTTGGCATGCACCGGCCGGAATCCCGGGTGGCTCCCAAAAATCGCCGTAAACTCCTTCAGTACTTCATCACTCAACACTAAAGTTTTCGCATCCGTCGTAAGCGGCATGGTGGCTTCCTCTTTGGCCCGAGCTGCGCAAGGGCGCTTGGATTCCCGGATACCATACAGGATTTTGCTGGGAATTACATTGCTGCTATTTCAAGTCTGAGGGAAATCGCCTTGCCCCGTAGCAGGGGCCTCAGGTTTGGGTTGGGAAACCGGGCCACCCGCCTGGAATGTGCTGCCAAGGGTACCTACGAGGAGGAATTCCGGATTCCGGTCCCAGCCGAAAAATGCAACTACTGAACCACGCGGGCGAGCAGCTTGTGCATGGCCGCGGCTATTTCCTCAACGTGCGTTTCCAGAGCGAAGTGCCCGGTGTCGAGAAACTCGACGGTCGCGTTGGGATTGTCCCGCTTGTAGGCTTCTGCGCCCGCAGGAATGAAAAACGGATCGTTCCTGCCCCAAATCGCCAGAAGTGGCGGCTGGTGGTCCCGGAAATATTTCTGGAACACGGGATACAACGCAACGTTGGAGGCGTAGTTCAAGAACAGATCGAGCTGGATGTTATCCATCCCCGGCCGCTGCAGCAGCGCGTAGTCGAGGGTGTAGGATTCCGGCGCAATGACATCCGGATTCGCCACGCCATGGGTGTATTGCATCCGCGTTCCTTCAAACGTCAACATGGCATCGCGCACCACTTTGCGATGCTGAGCGGTCGGCTCCGCCCAATACTTCTCGATCGCGGACCATTCCCTGCTCAAGCCCTCTTCATACGCGTTGCCGTTCTGTGAAACGATCGCGGTCACGCGTTCCGGATCAGCTACCGCCAGCCGGTAACCGGTCGGAGCGCCATAATCAAAAACGTACAGGGCGTACTTTGGAAGCTTCAGCTCGTTCACGAACGAGATCATGGTAGAGGCCAGCCCGTCGAACGTGTACAGATACTCACGCTCTCTTGGAACTTCCGTGAAGCCAAATCCGGGCAAGTCTGGCGCAATGACGCGATACTTTGTAGCCAGTCGTGGAATCAGTTCACGAAACATATGCGAGGACGTGGGAAAACCGTGCAGGAGCAACACCACAGGCCCATCCGCCGGACCGGCTTCACGATAAAAAACCCGCACGCCGTCGGCCTCGACGGAACGAATGGCGGTATGCGGAATCGAGTTTTCCAGCGCGGTTGTTGCAGCAGTGTTGGTCATGGTCTTGCTCCTCGGACTGCAGATTTCCAATGCGCCGGCGGGTTAGGCGGTAGCGAGCGATTGGCTGTGAAAACGTTTCGCGGCCAGGACAGTCCACACGATGAAAATCAACATCAACGTCACCTGCGCAATAGCGAAGGGCGGCTCTTTCTGAGTCGGAGCCAGCGCGTGCAGTGCTGGAATTTTACCGAACGATTGCGCGATCAGTACAAACATATTCAGGTACAGCGCAATCATCCCGGTAACCACATAGGTCTTGCGCCAGCCGCCCGCCATTTGCTTCAGATAGCGCGCATAGATCGCAATGGCCAGAACCACCATGGAAATGATGCCGACGGCAATCCCCGGCGTAAAACCATGATAGGGAAACAGGAAACCGGTGACGCTCGTCAAAACGGTCGTTGTCAGAAAAAGGGCGGTCAAACCATTCATGCGTTTTCCTGCGACCAGCCCAAGCGCAACGATGAGCCCTGAAGCAATCGCCACCAGGCTGATCAGCACGTGCATGAACGTGAATGCGGTCATTCCCAAGATCATGGTGACTCCTCCCCTCAACTAAAGCTGCCCTTCGATGCTATATCCCGCATGACGGATGCATTAATTTATCCGCGATGCGAGTACCGGGCTGCTTCTCTCCTCCGTCCGAACGGATTCGTTCCCGTGGCTTTCGGGCAGGCGCGGTTTCCCGACCCACTTCGTGCAGGTCACTTGCAAAGCTCCGCGGCAACCTCTACCCTGCTCATTCGGAGAAAATCAGAGACTCTTCATGGACGGACTCACACCCGAAATACTCGCCAAAGGATTTATCTGGTACATCGCGTTTCTTTTCTCCACAACCTGCCACGAAGCAGCGCACGCGCTGGTCGCAAAGATCGGCGGAGACGACACCGCTGCCGAGCAAGTAACACTCAATCCTGTCCCTCACATCCAGCGCGAGCCCTGGGGCATGGTGGTGATTCCCATCGTCGCTTTCATCGTGAACCGCAGCATGATCGGCTGGGCCAGCGCCCCGTATGATCCGAACTGGGAGCGCCGTCATCCGCATCGTTCGGCGTGGATGGCCATGGCCGGCCCGGCCACAAATTTCACACTGATGCTCATTGCGGCGTTAACCCTTCGAGTCGGTCTAACCAGTGGCTGGCTGCATATTCCAGCACCCGGCGAACACCTGGATTTTGCCACGACGACCCTGTTCGTTTTCTTTCAGCTCAACTTGTTGCTTGGAACATTCAATCTTCTTCCTGTTCCGCCGCTCGATGGCAGCACCGGCATCATGCTGCTCATGAACGAAAAAACGGCACACCGTTATCTGGACTGGCTGCGCGGCAGCCCTTACGTTAATTTGGGGTTGATTGTGGCCATGTTAGGTTTCTACTACCTTTTCGGCTATGTTCAGTCTTTTGTGACCAGTCTTCTTTTTGGGGGAATGCGGTAGTAGCGGCTTCCGCTACCTTTCCCGCGCGAAGCAGCAGGGCTCCCGGGCCCCTGTCGGGCGGACATCCCTGCCCGCTGCCAGCCTGCCGGAGTCCGCAGCTCCGTTTGAAACAATACGACCGATGTTTCTCACCCTACAACGGTCCTTTCATGAAACACGCTTCTGGCAGCCGAAGCTGGCCGCCCGAACTTAGATCGCGGAAATGCGCGAGTATGCGTAACGAGATATCCGTGTTTTAATCGCGTGCATGTGGACGAAAGTCGGTTTTCTGTTTTTGGTGGTCACGACAGCTGCTGCTGGCCAGTGGAAGCAGTTGTCCGTAGGGACCACGGCAAGCTTTCGCGGATTGAGCGCTGTAAGCGGAGCCGTGGTTTGGGCCAGCGGGACCAATGGAACTGTCGTTCGCACCATCGATGGTGGCAAGCATTGGGATGTGCGCGTGGTGCGGGGCGCGGAAAAATTGGATTTTCGCGGGATTGTGGCGTTCGATTCCCGGAACGCCGTGATCATGAGCTCTGGCAACGCCGAAGACGGACTGGCGCGGATTTACGCGACGAGTGACGCAGGCGAAAGCTGGACGCTGAGTTTTCAGGCCACGGACAAAGGCATCTTTTTTGACGGGATGGCCTTTTGGGATCGCCAGCACGGGATCGTATTGAGCGACCCGGTCGATGAACATTTCACCTTGTTTGTCACGAGCGATGGCGGGTCGCGCTGGAAGGTGCTTTCGCCGGAGACCATGCCAGCCGCTTTTCGACAGGAGGGTTCCTTTGCGGCCAGTAATTCCTCACTTGCGGTTCGTGGACGGAGTGAGGTGTGGTTTGCAACCGGCGGGGCGCATGCCGCACGTGTTTTCCGCTCCACAGATCAGGGCGCGAGCTGGACGGTCGCAGAAACTGCCGTGCTTCCAAAAAACGCCAGCATCGGGATTTTCTCGCTGGCATTTGCGGATGCCAATCAGGGGATCGCCGTCGGCGGCGACTACGCCCGGCCGGCAGAGTCTTCCGTGCCCAACGTTCTGGTAACGGGCGATGGAGGGCTAAGCTGGCAGGCCATGTCTGCCGCCAAAGCTCCGGAGATTTTTCTTTCCTCGGTTGTATACAAGCTGGCCAAGCACTGCGCCGGGCCTGTGGGAATTTTAGCAGGCGGACCCCAGGGAATCATTTCTGTCGATACCGGCGGAACGTGGAAACAACTGAGCAGGCTGAACATCAATGTGCTGGCCCAGCCGGAGCCGGGTGTTACATGGGCGGCCGGGCCCCAAGGAATGGTTGCAGTCGACAGGGACTTGGAAAATTGACGGTGTTTTCTCTGCCAGCGGACTTGTGGCGGTCCACGCCGTGAAAAACTTTCTATTCAAAGCGGCCACTTCCCTGACCCTTGTCGTGATCGCGGCACTTTGCGCGCGGGCAGGATTCGCCTGGGACCAGGAGCGAAAAATTCCCCGGGAAGCGCTGGCGATCGTGCCGTTTCAACAGGAAACCGGGAATGTGGCCTATTCCCTGGCCAGTGGAAAAGGTTTTGCGGATGTGTTTCGCACGGACACCGGTCCTACGGCGTGGCTGGCTCCTGTCTATCCGCTGCTACTGGCTGGAATGTTCCGGGGTTTTGGCAGTTTTACGGTTGCGGCTTTTTTTGCCGCAGTGTTTTTCAATATTCTCTTTTCTTCGGCGGCGTGCATTCCCATTTTTTATCTGACGAGGCGCCTCAGCGGACTGGGGGCGGCTGCCTTGGCGGCTTGGGTGTGGGCACTGTTCCCTGCCGGAGTCTTCTTCCCGTTTGAATGGATCTGGGATACTTCGCTTTCAGCGTTGCTGGGCGCGCTTTTGTTGTGGGCGACTGCGGAGCTGGCGGATTCCACCAAACTCCGCGATTGGTGCGGCTACGGAATCTTGTGGGGATTGACGCTGCTGACGAACCCCGCGCTGGGATCGGTTTTCCCGTTTCTGCTGGGGTGGGCCGCGCTACGGGCGCGCAAACAAAACAGACTAGCCTGGAAATTTCCGGTGTGCGCTTTGCTCGCGGCGGTGACGTGCTGTGTGCCATGGACGGTTCGAAATTTTGCTGCGTTTAGGACGTTTGTTCCCCTGCGCTCCAATTTTGCGTTTGAGCTGTGGATTGGGAACAACGACATTTTTGACGAGCACGCGCAAAACGGCAGGACCCGGATCACCCGAGCCGAAGAGACCCGGCGCTATGCGCAGGTGGGAGAGCTGCAGTACATGCTCGAGAAACGCGCCGAAGCGATCTCGTTCATCGCGTCACATCCGGGATTGGAATGGCAGCTGACCGGCAGGAGAATCGTCGCGTTTTGGATGGGGACGGAAACGCCCCTGCGGGATTTTTTGCATACCGATTCCCTACTCGTCCGGTTCGTCTTTGCAGTGAACTTGCTGTTGACAGCCGGGGTGTTCGCCGGGCTGTTTGTGTTGTTCCGCGAGAAAAATCCGTTGGCCTTTCCCCTGGCGGCGACCGTAACAATTTTCCCTTGCCTGTACTATGTGACGCATACGCTCCTGCGATACAGGCATGCGATTGATCCGGCGATCGTGATCTTGATGGCGCTGGCGGCGCGGAGCTTTTTCGCTGCACGCGGGGGATGGGGTTGGGCGAGGGTTGCCAAGCGAAGTACGTAAGGTCAGGAACATAGGTCAAAAACCCGGTCCGGAAGACCCGCTGCCGGAACTTTGCTCGTTGCTCGGGTCTGGGGAAGTACCGAGCAACGAGTCACCCTGCTGCGCTACGATCGCTCCTCATCATGCTTTGCCGACTCTACGCTCCACCTCCTCCCCTTGGCCATTTTGTCGAACTGCTTTGGCTCTATCAGGGATTTCGTCCAGCGCATGACCAAGAGCGATTGCTGCCTACCGGGACTGTGGAACTGGTCATCCATCTACGCGAAGACAAAATCAAAACCTACGACAAGAAAAATCCTGAAGTTGCCCACAACTATTCCGGCACAGTGCTGTGCGGGGCGCATTCGGAATTTTTTATTATCGATACCGAATCGCAGGACAGCGTGATGGGCGCGCACTTCCGGCCCGGCGGGGCGTTCCCCCTGTTCCGGCTCCCGGGCGGAGAGTTGCACAACCTTCACGCCGGCCTGGATTGCATTTGGAAGCCGTTTCGCGCGCGCGAGCTACGCGAGCGGATCTTGGCAGCGCCGACAGCCGACGGAAAAATTCGGGTGCTGGAGCTGGCGCTGCTAGAGACCTTGCGCGAATCCTTCGGCAGGCATCCGGCGGTGGCGTTGGCCTTGGCTGAATTCAACAGGGCGCCCGGCGCACAAATCATTCGGGAAGTAACGGAGAAAACCGGATTGAGCGCCCGGCGATTTATCGATCTGTTTGAAAAAGAAGTGGGACTGACACCGAAATTATATTGCCGGGTTCAGCGATTTCAGACGGTTCTGCGCCTAATTCAAAAGACCCGAGACATCGACTGGACCGAGGTGGCGCTTTCCTGCGGTTATTACGATCAATCCCATTTTAATCATGACTTTCGCGCATTTTCCGGCATCAACCCCACGGCCTACTTGCTCGATCATACCGAGCACTTAAACCATGTGCCGCTCAAAACCTGATGGAACCGCGTCGTTAAAAATCGCCTGGACATTCGGGCTGGAGGAAAGTCAGCTAAGCCGGCGCAGTTCAATTTCTTACAATACGCTCGGCGATTGGTTGACTACTATCGTTTCCACTCAACAAAGAAACCAGATTCGGGAGAAAAAATGACCAATACCCTGCCTTACATCCCCAACGGATTTCACAGTGTAACGCCCTATTTAACAGTGGCGGACGCGGCGACTTTGATGTCGTTTCTGAAGAAGGCTTTCAGTGCGGAAGAAATTCTGGTGATGCGGCGGCCGGATGGGTCGATCGGGCACGCACAGCTTCGCATTGGCGACTCGATGATTGAAATGGCACAAGCCGCCGAACAATGGAAGCCGATGCCCGCGGCGCTGCATTTATACGTCGTAGATACGGATTCCACCTATAAACACGCTCTGGCTGCAGGAGCAGGTTCGATCTACGAGCCCGCCGACATGTTTTACGGCGAACGAAGCGCGGGAGTGGTAGACCCGGCGGGAAATCACTGGTACATTGCCACTCACACGGAGGAATTTACTCCTGACGAGTTGCGGCGGCGGGCAGCGGCGCAGCAAAAATAAAAAGTCGGTACAGCCCGAGTTTCCCCTACCAGAACAAAGACGTCTACAGGAGAGAAAAATGAGAATTGGAAAGATAGGAACCGGAGGTCTGGTGTTGTTGCTGGTGCTTGCGGGTGCTGCAGCCATGCAGGCTCAGGAGCTGTCGGCGGCGGATAAAGAGAAGGGCCTGCAATATCTGGAGTCGACCAAGAAAAACATTCAGGAAGCGACGAAAGGGCTTTCGGCGGCGCAGTGGAATTTCAAGTCGGCGCCGGACCGCTGGAGCGTGGCCGAAGTGGTCGAGCACATTGCGCTGGCAGAAGACATGCTGCGTGGAATGACGCAAGAGCAGGCGATGAAGGGGCCGGCGGCTCCTGACCGCGACTTGAAAAAGACCGATGATGCGGTGCTGTCTATGATTCCGGATCGCTCGCACAAAGCGCAGGCCCCGGACCCGCTGAAACCAGCGAATAAATTTGGAACGCCGGATGAAGCATTAAAGCACTTTGTGGACAGCCGGGCGAAGACGGAGGATTTCTTGAAGAATACCCCGGATTTGCGCGGGCACACGATGGACAGTCCTCTGGGAATGAAGCTGGACGCGTATGAGTGGATTTTGTTTACGGGGGCACACAGCGAACGGCATTTGAAGCAGATTCTCGAGGTGAAGGCTGACCCGGGCTTTCCAAAGAGCTAAGAAGGTTCCACTGAAGACAGGACTGCGCCGAGAATTGCGAGTATTCAGCATTCGGCGCAGTCTGTATTTTTGTCGCGTCCGTTTATTGAACGGCTGGAGCTGGCGTATTGCTCGCTACGTTCACGGGGACCGTGACGGTGTTGTCCAGGCGCACGAGCATGACGCTTTGTGCGGGGAGATCCACCTCTTTACCCTTGCGCACGACGATGTAGGCCGCGCTGCCGGCAAGACCGATACCGAAGCCGCGCGCGACATTGCCAAGGACTGCGCCGGCCACCGCCCCGCCACCAGTGCCTGCGGAACCGAAAAGAACATCCCCTTTATAGTCGTGTCGTTGCTGGATCAACTGGCCTTCATCGACTCGTACATCGCGACGCTTGCGGCCTTCTCCCTGCGCAACAGGTTTTTCAATGGAGAGGATGCTCATCTGAATGGGGATGAGGCGGCTATCGATTTCCATGGAGCGGAAATTGAGATTCATGTAGGCCTGTCCGCGGAATACGGAAAAGCGGCGGGCTCTTTCGATGGTTCCGACCGTGCCGTGGATGCGCGTGCCGGCGGGAATCAAAAGCTTGTCGCCAACGTAGACCGGTTCGCTGACGATGGCGATGAAGGGATCGCCGTCACGCGAGACGATGGTGCCGACGGCATTCAGCATAGTGAGATGGACCTGTGTACCCTGGACGACCTGGCGTGGTTCGGCAAAAGAAGCTGGGGCGGTGCCGCCTAAAAGCGCAGCAGCCAAAAGCAAAGACAAAATTCTTTTCATTGTTTCCTCCTGCGCGCACCGTGAGTGCGTGCTGGCCCCGTGACGTGGAGCGACACCAAGGCGATGCCTCAATGCCTACCGCTGGCGCAGCGGACCTGCGTTGGGTATGAGCAAACGCAAGGTGGATGGGGAGGATCTCCATCCAGTTTGAGAGTACGCACGTTTTGGGCCGCTGAGCATGTAAATTCGGAGGGTGTTTCCAGAAAATCAACATGGCGAGTGCGGTCCGCTTGTCCGGCGGACCCCAACGACAACGGACAAATCAAAAAAAGGGACATTTCTAAAGGGGTTTGACATTCAGGACTTGACGTTCTTGCTCTGAGGGCTTTTGCGGAGTATCGTTGCGGCACACGTCTGACCGAAGGATAATTTATGAAAATGAATGTTGTGAACTGCGCGTTTGTAGGAATAATCGCCTTGGCCGCACTATGCACACACGCTCAGGAGAAGAAAGAAAGTTCCGCAGCTCATAAAATCGTGCGTTTTGGCGATTTGAAATGGACGCCGATCATCAAGGATTGTGACTTGGCCGCGGTTTCCGGTGATCCCAATGCAGAAGGGGGAATCTACGTCATTCGCCTTCGCTGCGCGGATGGCGCAAAAATTCCTGCTCATTGGCATCCCGCGGATGAGAACGTGACCGTACTGAAGGGTACATTTCTGGTGGGGATGGGTGACGCGTTTGATGAGACGAAATTGCAAACGATGAATGTGGGAAATTTCATCAGCATGCCGAAAGAGATGCGGCATTTTGCGGCGTGCAAGGGCGAAACGATTGTGCAAGTGCATGGAGCGGGCCCCTTCAAAGTGAATTGGGTGAATCCGGCTGAAGTGTTGCCTCCGGATCCGGCGGGCAAATCGGCTGCGGCTCCGAAATAGGAAGATCATTTCGAACAGGAGTGCCGCCGCGCGGTGGTTGCGCTCGCGCTGGTATGCTAAACTTTTATTTGCAGACACGTGAAGTTGCGCGACTGCCGGAGAGTGGAACTTCGGGCTCTGTGCAACGAGGTCCCGCGAACCCCGCCAGGCCCGGAAGGGAGCAACGGTATCGGGAACGCCTCGGGTGCCGCAGATCACCCGAAGTTCCTCTCATTGAAAGTACCTGTGAGAAGTGCAGACTTCCCCGCAGCTGCAAGAGCAATCGATTCTGGAGCAAACCCCGCGCATGAGCTACCAGGTTATAGCCCGCAAGTGGCGTCCCCAGACATTTAGCGATCTTGTTGGACAGCAGCACGTCACCGAGACACTAGCGAACGCGATTACCAGTAATCGCGTGGCGCACGCTTACATTTTTTCAGGCGCGAGAGGCGTGGGAAAGACGACCGCGGCGCGCATTCTGGCGAAGGCTTTGAATTGTGTAAATGGTCCTACAGCGGAGCCGTGCGGCGTTTGCGATTCGTGCAAGGAGATTGCGCAAGGGACTTCGCTCGATGTGATTGAGATTGACGCGGCGTCGAATCGCGGCATTGATCAGATCCGCGAGCTGCGCGAGATGGTGCGTTATGCTCCCGCGGCTTCGCGGAGCAAAGTGGTGATACTGGACGAAGCGCATATGTTGACGGGCGAAGCGTCCAATGCGCTGCTGAAGACTCTAGAGGAACCGCCGGATCGCGTGGTGTTCGTGATGGCAACAACCGAGCCGGAAAACCTGGTGGATACGATTCGGTCGCGGTCGCAGCATTTTCATTTTCGGGCGCTGACGTTTGCGGAGATTACCGGACGGCTCGAGGAAATTGCCAAGCGGGAGAATCTGAAGATTGAGGCGGGCGCCCTGGCGGTGATTGCACGGATGGCGGAGGGAAGTCTGCGCGATGCGCTCTCGCTGCTGGAACAAGCGCGCGCGTATTGCGGGGATTCGATCCCGGACAAGGAAGTGCGGGAATTGCTGGGTGTGGTGCCGGAAGATGCCTTGAATGAGCTAGTGGGCGCGATTGCGGAGGCTTCGGCAGATCGCGCGCTGGGTTTGGTGCATACGTTCCAGAAAGAGGGCCGGAACCTGCAGCATTTTTGTCGCGAAGCCATTCGGCATATACGGAACCTGTTGATTGCGCGGGTGTGCGGAGCGAATTCGGATTTGATTGCGGCCACGCCGGATCAGCGGCCCGCGCTGGAAAAAGCGGCAGCACAGTTTAGTGAAGAGGACTTGACGCGCTTTTTTCAGATTTTGCTGCAGACCGATGACGATTTACGGAGGAAGCCGGATGCGCGCGTACATTTGGAAATGGGGCTGTTGCGACTGATTAACGCGCGCCGGCTGGCACCGATGGAAGAGCTGCTGGCGGAGATCAAGGGTGGGACATCCGGCGGAGGAGCGAGCTATGGCGGCACCGCGCGAGCGGCGCAAGCCAGTGCCCTTCCACCCTTTGCCAAAAATGCATCGGCGAGCGCTTCGGCAGCGTCTTCTACATCGGCTTCGCCTTCACCGTTTGCTCCTGCGGTGCAGAGCGCGGCTGCAGGATTTCGAACTTCGTCATTTTCTCCGTCACGGGCGGAAACAAAAACGGAAACGACTTCGACATTCGCTTTGCCGTCGAAGACAGAGTCAAAAACACCTTCTATATTTTCTGCCCCTGCGCTCGGGTCTCCGGCAGATTCCTCAGCTCCAGAGAAGCCACAGCCGCAGGCAACCAGCGTCGAAGGCGAAGCTGCTGCTGCCAAAACGGAAGCGCCACAATTGCTGTCGAACGGAATCAGTGAAGAGCAGATCGCGCAGATCAAAACCGTGATTGAGGGGCAGCAGAAGTTTTTGGGAAATCTGCTGGAGCAGAGCAGCCGGTGGGAACTGGAAGGCAGTGAGATGCGGATTTATTTTCCGATGGACAAGCGTTCGTTCGCGGAAATGATTGAGAGCAAAGACTCGCTGGAAAAGATTCGGGCTGCTTCGAGCACAGTACTAGGGCGGGCTGTGCGGGTCTGTGCTAAGCTGGAAGCGGTTGCAGTTTCAAGTGCGGCGGCGGTTTCTAGTTCGCAGGAATTGCGAGCGCAGTTTGAGCGGGATCCCATGGTGAAGTCGATGATGCAGCGGTTTGGCGGAAAGATTTCAGAAGTTCGGCGCGGATAATTTTACGCGCAGGACCCACAAGCGACGAGAGCAGTAGCAGCACGAGGGAATAGAAAGAATGGAAGTCGGCGCACTACAACAGATGCTTTCCAAGTTTCGGCAGATGCAGGAAGATCTGCAACGCCAGGTGAACAACGTTTCTGTCGAAGCGACGGCGGGCGGCGGCATGGTTACCGTGAAGATGAACGGACAGAAGCAAGTGCTGGACGTGAAAATCGAGCCGGATGTTTTTGCGAACAAAGATCAGGAGATGTTGCAGGATTTGGTGCGCGCAGCAGTGAACGAAGCGTCGCGGCGCGTCGATGATGAACTCGCGAATCAGATGAAAAACATTTCGGGCAATATCCCCGGGATGGCTGGATTGAAGATCCCGGGTTTGTTCTAGGTTCACCCGCTCGCCTGCAGCCCCTGCAACAAATATACTGCGCCCCAAAGTCAATTTATTTCACCGATTGCCCGTTGCATAGACCATTTCGAATGCTGAAGCTAGCTCATTCGTAGCGCAGGGCGACGAGGGGGTCGACTCTGCTGGCACTGCGGGCCGGGAATAGGCACGCGGCGAGGGCGACCAGGACTACAAGGCTCACGACAGCGGCAAATGTCAGCGTATCGGTCGGAGAAACGCCCCAGATCTGGCTGGCGAGGAAGCGGGTCAGCGCGACACTGACCGCAAGGCCGATAACAACTCCGGCGACGACGAGGTACATTCCTTCCTGCAGGACGGTTCTTAGAATGCTCGATTGCTGTGCGCCGAGCGCCATGCGAATGCCGATCTCGCGCGTCTGCAGGGAGACGTTGTAAGCCATTACGCTGAAGATTCCGACGAGCACCAGCAGCAAACCGATTCCCGCCAACGGAGCGAATCCGGCGAGACCAAAGCGCGGAGCCGAATAGGTCAACTTGTTGAAAGTGTCCTGGAGTGGGCCGAATTCCCAGAAAATTTGTTCGCGATCAATGGACCAAATCTGCTCCTGCACGGCGCGCATGTAGGAGGCTGCATCGGACTTTGTTTTTACGAGCAAAATACCCCCACCCTCGATTGTGTATGGAACGAAGGCCATCGGAAGCGCGGCGACCTGAGGGCCGAAGTTCTTGGCGTCCTGGATGACCCCAACGATTTGAAAATAGGCATCAGGAGGCGTCCGGGAGTGCTGGTCAAATGCTTTTACTTTGATTTGCAATCCAACCGGATCCTTGTCCGGGAAAAAGGTGCGCGCCATTGTTTGGTTTATGACTGCGACGTAGCGAGCGGAATTCATGTCGTCCTGAGTAAGCCAGCGGCCACGCTGCACGCGGAGCTCGAGAGTTCGCAGCAGGCTTTCGCTGCAACCATCGAATCCTGCTTCTTCATAGCGAGTTGCACCGGCTGCTGCGGCCTGCCGCCGACCTCCGGGGTTGTATCCAGGCAATGAATTGTTCACGGCGACTTCGGCCACGCCAGGCAATTGTTTCAATCGTTGCACAACTTTTTCCTGAATGTCTTCGTCTTGCTGGGCGGAGCGATTGCGGGGAGGACCAAATGCGAGCAACAGAACGTTTTCGGGATTGAAGCCAAGTTCAACATGCGTAAGGAGAAAGAAACTCCGCATCATCAGTCCGGCTCCAACCAGCAGGACGATCGAAAGCGCCACCTCGGCGACAACAAGTGCGTTGCGCAACCGTCCGTGACGATACCCTCCGCCAGTTCCCTTGCTACTACCGACAAGTTGCGGTTGCAAATCAGTGCGAGCGGTGTGCAATGCAGGCGCAAGCCCGCACAGGAGTGTGGTGAGCACGGTGACGCCGATGGCAAACAACAAAACGAAGCCGTTCAATCCAATTACAACTTCGCCGCCAGCGCTGACTCCTTTGTGCGGAATGGCCTCGGAGACTGCTTTCATGCCCCAGAGAGCAAATACGCAGCCGAGCGCGCAGGCGCCGCCCGCCAGCACAAGGCTTTCGACAAGCAATTGGCGAATAAGCCGTCCTCGCGTGGCTCCCAAAGCCGAACGCACGGCAATTTCCTTTTCACGAATTGTCGCGCGCGCCAGCAGCAGGTTGGCGACGTTACTACAGGCGATCAGCAGCAGAATCGATACGGCGGCTAGCAGGGCGTACAACATGTCCTTGATGCCAAAGTGAGACGTTTCTCCCCCACCCGCAGAGCCGATGCCCCATGCGCCAAACAAGAAATTGGCAGCAGATTGCACTCTGATGCGGAAATGTTGAGGAAAATCTTGCGAGTGCGCCTTTGCCAGACCTTGAAGAATGACATCGAGATCAGCTGAAGCTGTTTCCGGCGATATGCCCGGCTTCAGTCGCATCATGACCGTCCCGACTGAGGTGACCGCTTCCTTGCCGACCGTTCCAGACGCTTCGGTTATGGGCAGCCAAACGCGCACGAGCGCACCAAACGCCTGAAAACGCGGCGGCATGATTCCAATCAGCGTTCGCGGTTCGCCATTTACGAAGAAATTTTTGCCGAGGATATTTGGATCGCTATTGAAGTCGGCGATCCATGATTTATGGCTCAGCACGAAAACAGCGGGGGCCCCGGCAACTCCATCTTCTTTTCTGAGGCCGCGGCCCAAGAGCGGAGGGACACCGTAGAAGTCAAAGGCGTTGGAGGTGACTGGAGCGCTGTAGAGCTGATGTGCCGTGTGGCCGTTGCTAACCAGCACAATGCTTCGGCCAAAACCGATAATGTCTTCTAGGACATGGTTTTGCGCGCGAACCGCAGCAATGTCGGCGAGTGTACATTCCAGAGGGGATAAAGATTCTCCAGAAAACCGACTGGACTCGGGGCTGGCGAATAAAAGCACTGCCAGACGGTTTGCATCTTTGGCCGCGAAGGCATTGAAGAGAAAATTGTAGAACGCACTGAAGGCGACCGTAGACGCGCCGATTCCGAGAGCAAGTGTAAAAACGGCGACGAGGGAGAATTTGCGGTCTTTGCGCAGGTTGCGGAGGGCGTAGCGGAAGTCGCGGGCCAGGTCGTCGAGGCGGGTTTCCCAGCGGGTATCGCGGATTTCCTCTTTGACTCGTTCAAGGCCGCCAAATTCGAGGCGCGCGCGGCGACGAGCTTCGTCCGGAGACACGCCGTTTGTGATGTAGGAGGCGATTTGTTGCTCGATATGGAATTGCAATTCTCGGTCGAGTTGCGTTTCCAGGCGGGACTTGTGGAATAGGCGACCGAGCCAGCTCATTGATCGAACTCCTCTCAGCCAAACCGTCACTCAACTGTTCTGAGGATCAGCGCGACGGCGTCTGACATTTTTTCCCAGTTCAGGACCTCGGTCTCCAATTGCTTGCGGCCTGTTTTGGTCAGCGAATAGAACTTGGCTTCCCTGCCGGTCTCGGAGTCTTTCCATTCCGATTGCAGCCAGCCACGGTCTTCGAGCCGATGGAGCGCGGGATAGAGCGAACCTTGGTGGACCTGGAAGAAATCCTTTGAAAGTTGTTGCAGGCGCTGGGCGATGGCATAGCCGTGGGTCTGCTCGAGTGCGACGATCTTAAGGATGAGCATGTCGAGAGTACCTTTGAGAAATTCTGTCTTGTCCGCCGCCATCGTTACACCTAGAACTCATACCTATATGTTCTACCTATAGGCCTGAACTTGGCGGCTGTCAAGAAATATCGCAGAGTCTGCGGGGCAATTTGGCGCTGGACTGCTGGGCGGAGAGGTTGGCAGACTCTTGAACATGAACATCCAACCGTTTCGCATTGAACACTATTTTGCGAAGTACGAATTTTCGGCGAAGTATCTACTGTCGAGCTCGGACATGGAGTCGCGACAAGTGCAGGAACTCTTTGCTCTTGAGCCGGGATCCCAGGAACTGTTTCTCCAGCAGTGGTGCGGCTATACCGAAGCTGCAGGCGCCCCCGGGATGCGGGAGGCTGCGGCCCACATCTACAAGAATATTTCACCTGACAATACGCTCATCGTTTCCTGCGCGGAGGAAGCGATTTTTGTGCTGTACCACGCGCTCGTCAGCGCGAGTGATCATGTAATTGTGGAAACTCCTTGTTATGAAAGCGCCCTCGAGGTGGCGCGGAGCACCGGGGCCCAGGTCAGCCAGTGGCGACGACGAGGCGAAAACAGCTGGGCGCATGACTTGACTGCGTTGCGGAAGTTGCTCCAGCCCAATACGAAAGTCATGTACATCAATACGCCGCACAATCCAACGGGGCTCATTATGCCGCGGCCCGTGTTTGACGAAGTGCTGCAGGTGGCACGGGAGCGCGGGATTATCGTTTTCTGCGACGAGGTTTACCGCGAACTTGAACACCAGCCGGGGACGCGGCTTCCGGCTGCTTGTGAGGTCAATGAAAACGCGGTAAGCCTGGGCTCGATGAGCAAGACTTACGGGCTCGCCGGGCTGCGACTCGGGTGGCTGGCGACACGCGACGCGAAAACGATTCAGGACTGCCTGGATTTCAAGTACTACACGACGATTTCCAATAGCGCGCCGAGCGAATTTCTTGCAGCGCTGGCACTGCGGCACCGGGAAGTTTTGGTCAAGCGGAATCTGGAAATTGTCGGCAGGAATCTTACGCTGCTGAGTGCCTTTTTTGAAAAACATTCGCACTTGTTTTCCTGGACCGCACCCAACGGCAGTCCGATCGGGTTTGTAAAATTCGAGGGCAAGAGGGACGTTTTTGAATTTTGTGAAGATCTGGTGCAGAACGCGGGCGTGATGCTGCTGCCCGGGACGGTTTACGACGAGGCCAAGTACATCCGCTTTGGTTACGGGCGCAAGAATATGCCGGAAGCGCTTGAAAGATTTGCGGACTACCTGCAGGCCGAGGCCTAGCCGGAAGCGGACGCAATGTGGCGTGCCCCTTCTGGATCGTCAGGAGCCGGACCTGGTGCACGAGACGGATACCGCTCAGTCGTAAAGAGTTAGGAAACAGTCGCAAATTAATAATCGGCGGGAAGGCTTCTGTGCTATACTGACTTTGCGCTTAATACCTCGGTTGTGTTGTGCGGTCCCTCTGGTGCAGTAGCTGATCTGAGAATCCCCGCCTGCAGTCTTCTCCGTACGTTTTCAGCGTAATCTAAAACAGACTGGCACTGTAAGTTGCCGGCCCGCCGTGAGTTTGTGTGCGCGCTGAAACAACTTCCTCCAGCAAGAAAGTAATAAATGTCTAATGTTTCTGTAATTCACTCGGAACTTCGTTCCGAATCTCGTATGGAGTCTGCTGTCGCGAAATCAAGCGCGGCCGTTCCTGCAGAACGCGTGGCGCCAGCCGCCCGCACTTCTGAGAAATTTGAAAAATTTGCGGATATGCCGTTGTCCGCCTATGTAAAAGAAAAGCTGACCTCGGTGAAGTTTGCAGTTCCGACTCCGGTGCAGGCTGCGGCGATTCCTCATGCTCTGGAAGGCAAGGATGTCCTCGCTACGGCGCAAACGGGAACCGGCAAAACTCTCGCCTTTTTGATTCCCGTGATGGAGCAGCTGCTGAAGCCCAATGCGCCGGGCATCAACGCACTCGTGCTCGTTCCTACACGCGAATTGGCGATGCAAGTTGTGGATCAATACAACGCGCTGCGCGGCAAGCTGCTTTTGCCGGCCGCTCTGGTTGTTGGCGGATTGTCCGAAGGAGCGCAGCTCCAGGCGATTCGCAAGGGCGCGCGTCTGATTGTCGCAACCCCCGGACGTCTTGAAGATTATCTCGATCGCCGCTTGTTCCATTTCAATTCCCTGCGGATTCTGGTGCTCGACGAAGCCGACCGCATGCTCGACATGGGCTTTTTGCCCGCGATCAAGCGCATCGTTGCGATTTTGCCGAAAGAACGCCAGACGATGTGCTTCTCCGCGACGCTAGAAGGCGATATGGCGCGGGTTGTCAAGGACTACATGCGCAACGCCGTACGTCTCACCTTCGGCTCCACATCGAAACCCTCCGACAGCGTGAAGATCCAGGCGTATGAAGTGGCTGCGGATCGCAAGATGGAAATGCTGCAACGGCTCATTTCCAAGGATACGGGAAAGTGCCTGGTTTTCGCGCGCACCAAGCGCGGAACCGACCGTATTGCTGAAGGACTGAATCGCAAGGGCTATTCCGCCGCGATGATTCACGGAGATCGTTCACAATCGCAGCGCACGACAGCGCTGACCGGCTTCCAGCAGGGACGCTTTAATATCCTGGTGGCAACCGATGTGGCGTCACGCGGAATTCACGTGCAGGATATCGCTCATGTCATCAATTACGATTTGCCGGAAGTCGCGGAGAATTTTATTCACCGCGTCGGCCGCACCGGCCGCAACGGAAGCACAGGCCTCGCGACCACGCTTTTCGTCAAGGAGCAGCGTTCAGAACTGTTTCAACTCGAGCGTTCACTCGGCATCAAGATGGAACGCATGAAGCCGGATGACAGTCCGATTCCGCCGCCTCCGCCGCGCGCGCCAGAATTCAAGCAGTCTGCTCCAACGCTGCGCCATGAACGGCGTTCGTTTGGCAGTCCTTCGCGTTTTGAAAACAATCGTCCCGGAAGTGGCCGACGTGAAGGAAACAGCCGCGACGGCAATCGCCGCGACAGCGGCTACGGCTTTCGGCAGCGCCAGAATTCGCGCGGTGACCGTGATCGCAAACCGACTTCGTCCCATTCGGGAAATGCGCAGGGTCAACGGCCGGTAAATCTGCCACGCATCGAATCTTCCCAGCGTCCGCAGCAGCGTTTCGTACTGCCTGGGGAGGTTCTACAATCTCAGATCGAAAGCTAGTTTGGTTTTTTGCCGGACTGGCGCGGCGGCTCGAACGTGGCTTCAAACTCCTTGAAGCGGCGTTCGAGTTGCCATTGTTGTCTGGCTTTTTCGCTGGAGTTTAGAAATTCCCCGCACCTAGCTGACGGTTTTGCCAGCCCGATGGCGTCCTTCGTGCAATCCGGGTGGACCGCTAAAAACACGTCGCTGCCCTTCCACAAACTCTGTCCGGGCAAAAAACTGTGCTCCAACCCCGTGCGAACCATTTTTTTGAGGTCCGCATAGGTGAGGTTGTAGGTTTGCACCGCGCGTACAAATTCATGCGTCAAATCAATGCGCGAAACGCCTTCATCATCGGTGGAAAGCGCGACGGGCACTCCGTATCTTCGGTAGATCGGAAAGGGATGATCCTTGCCGCTGACGCCGAGAATCAGATCATTGCTCGAAAGGTTGACCTCAACCATCACATGCTTCGCCGCCATTTCCCCAAGTAGTCCGGCGGGTCGGTCTTCGTACATTACATCGACACCATGGCCGATTCGTTCGGCACCGGCAACCTCAAGTGCCAGACGGATGTGGCAGCAGAGACCTTCCGGCGGGACCAGCCCCGGCGCGATTTCTCCCGCGTGCAGGGTGACGTGGACTTTAGGATAGTGTTTGCGGAAAAAGGCGACCATGCGCATATGCAGCGCATAGTCATTCATCGACGTGTAGCCGTCTTCCGGCATGACATAGTTGATACCCACAAAACGTGGATCGGCAGAGGCCACTTCAAACGCCACCAGCGTCTGCGCGAAAACGAATTGCTTCGGCAACCCGCGCAGGATTTGGAACAAATACCGGATTTCGACTTTGCAGGCAGGCATCGCCTGCGGCGAATCGCAGTGCTCGCGCTGTTGGCGCAGCGCTTCCATTCTCGTGATTTCATCAGAAGCGGCGCGGACGTCATCGCGCAAATCAGCTTCGAGCAGTTTTGTCCGAAAATTCTCAAAATCGTCCTGCCAGCCCATTTTTTCGGCCAGGGCCACCTCGTGACCGGTCTTCGGTGTGTGCAGCAGCTCCAGGTATTGTTCGTTTTGTGCGGCGGCCCGCGAAGCTACTTCGTCCAGCCATTCGCCGTTGTGCCTCCGGTCGATGCCATTCATTTTGGCGAACGCATCAAAGAAATGATCGTGCCCGCTTACGCCTGCCGAAGGGACGAAGCTGCGCATCGAGAACGAATTCACCAGCGCGTCGTACAAATGCTGATCCGCCAATGCATTGGCCGCAGGAACTCTTCCCGGTCCGCAGACGGGCTGGGGCGGCTGGCTCATGGTCATGGCTACGGATTTTGCAAACGCCAGCGCTGCGAGGTCCACGCAAAGGTTGTCCTCGACGCCCGCGCGGATTAAGGATTCCGCATAAACGGCGCCGCCCAGATGCACATGCAAGTCCGCACCCTTGGGCATGCGCGATAGAAAATTGCGCAGTTCCGGTGGACTGCCGCGTACTGCGTCCAGGGCTTTCATGGTGCGGGTTTCTGCCGCGTTGCGTGCAGCGGCGGCTGTTTCTGTCTCACCGTCAGCAAGGGCGAAGGGACCGAACGCCAGGGCACATAGAACAGGAATTGCGGCACGGAACCGAAATAACTTCATAAGCGACGATACCTCGAGCATTTCGCGACTCTAGCATAGTCATCCAGTGGCCCCACAAGCTGGCAAATTTGCGCAGGACGCATCCCTGTGCTACACATGATTCATGCCTGATTTTGCTGCTCCTGTTGAACGCCTTATTGATGAATTAAAACACCTGCCTGGAATTGGACAAAAAACCGCGCAACGCCTGGCGTTTCATTTGTTGCGTGCGGCGCCGGAAGACGCCCTGGCGCTGGCCAACGCCATCCGCGACGCAAAGGAAAAAATCCGCGAGTGCTCCACCTGCCACAACATCACCGACAATGACCCGTGCCATTATTGCGTAGGGGCAAACCGAAACAAGAAAATGATCTGTGTAGTCGAAGAAGCCCACAACATCATGGCCGTTGAGAAAACGCGCGCTTATCAGGGCATGTATCACGTGTTAGGCGGTTCCCTGTCCCCCCTCTCCGGACGCGGCCCGGAGCAACTGAAATTGAAATCGCTGATCGAACGCCTGAAGGGCGGCACGGTGGAAGAAATCATCATTGCCACCAACCCCACTGCCGAAGGCGAAGCGACCGCCGTCTACATTTCCAAGCTCCTCAAGCCGCTCGGGGTGCGGGTGACCCGCATCGGAGTAGGCATTCCGGTCGGCGCCGACCTTGAATACGCCGATGAAGTCACCATGATGAAGGCCATGGAAGGCCGCAGAGACCTGTAAAGCCTGCAAGGTCTAGCAGTTAGAAATCAGCCCTCCGGGCGCGCGTTCCGTCGCCGCCTGCTCGCCTGGCTCCTGGCCGTCCCACCCGCGGTTTTCGCGACCGCGCGCCAAACTCCGCTGCTAGTACGCCTAGGCCCCTCTAGCCAAGTCTATTTTTTCAGTATAGAGTCTGTCTCCCGCGGAGTCTGTTCCCCGCCGCTTGGACCGCAGCCACACTCTGGCTGACAGGAGGTGCGCTATGCCAAATCTGGCGCACTACATGACCCAGTATGATCACGAACACGAGTCTGCCTGGAATAAGTTTTTTCACGGTATCGGCATCCCCATGATTTTTGCCGGAATTATTCTTCTGGTTCTTATGAAATGGATTTGGGGCGCGAGCTTTTTTATGGGTGGATGGATGTTCTTGTTTTTGGGCCACCGGATTGAAGGAAATCATCCGGCGTTTTTTCAGGGTGCGGTTTATCTGCTTGTTGGTCCGATATGGGTAGCGAAGGAAGCATGGATGTTCCTGACGGGGACGCGCCGTAAGCCAGCGGAAACGACTTCAGCGAGCAGTTCGGCGGGCAGCTTGAACAATCAATCGTAGCGATAGTGTGCAAACGCTCGCAAGAAATCTAAGAGACGGCGGCGGTATCCATGGATGAGCTGGGCGGCAATTTTGCCGACGAGAATAATGAAATGATGCCGGAAAGCGCAGCAAACGCCAGCACGGAACTTCGGAAGCGGCGCAGTACCCGCATCGTACAAGCTGTTCCCGTGCTGGTCACCGGCGTGGACGCGCTCGGGCGTCCTTTTAGCGAGCGCACCTCCACGTTGATTATCAATTGCCACGGGTGCCGTTACCAATCGAAGCACTATGTCCTGAAAAACATGTGGGTGACGTTGGAGATTCCGCATCCAGAGTCCGGTCAGCCGGCCAGGAACGTGCGTGGCCGCGTCGCCTGGATTCAGCGTCCTCGAACGGTTCGCCAGCTATTCCAGGTCGCTCTTGAAATTGAAGTTCCCGGCAACGCCTGGGGAATTGCATTTCCGCCGGAAGATTGGTTTGTGCTCCCCGAAGTTTCCACGCACCACGCACAGCACCCAGGAGTTCACGGAATCATGGAACCCATGCAGCCTTCAGAAACAACGCCTTCTGGCACGACGGAGATTCATCTTCCGCTTGGCGAACCGGAGATACCTGCGGCAATGGGTGCCGACAATGTCCGCGTATTCCCATCACCGGCAAGCACCACGGACGCAGCGCTCCAGCTGGGCCGCCAAGTGACTCGTTTAGTCACAGAAGCAAAACAACAAATCAACGCCACGGCCAAGGAAGCGGTTGCTCAGGCAGCCGCCATGGAGCAGCGCGCGGCTTTCGAGCAATGGGAACAGAAATTTGCAGCAGCCCGCGCCGAGGTAACCAATGAAGCTTCGCGGGCGATTGAGAAAATTCAGAGGGAAGCGGAAGGCCATGCCCGCGCCGCTCTGGCTGCTGCCGCAAGAGCATTGCAAAGCGAACTACCGGTCTGGCTGGCCCCCCAACTGGAGCAGCTGACGCATGAGCTGACGTCAAATCTCTCACAAGAAGGTGTCGCCCAGCGCGCCGAACATTCTCAGCAGCTTGCCAATGCGGTTGCGGATCTCCGAGAACTCTGCCAACGGGCGGAGGAGACCGGGGTACGTCTGAAGTCGCAAGCAGAACAAACGGAAGCGCAAATCACCGAGCGTACGGAATCCGCGGCAAAGAAAGCGGAAGACGACGCTAGGCAGCGAGAAGAAACCATCGCCGCTCAGCAGGACTCATTTAACATTTCCGCGCATGACATCGAGCAACAGGTAACCACTGCGCTTGAAGTTTCGCAAAGCTCGTGGCATGCGCATCTCGCCAGTGAAATTGAAACGGCGCAATCGCGTTGGCAGACGGTCATGGAAGGCACCTTCGCGGCCGCTCAGGAACGCGCCGCAGGTGGACTGATCGAACATGGCCGCGCCCTTTCTGGTCAATTGCAGGAGGAAATTTCGCGCCACGCTTCTTCCCTCCATGATTCCACCGCAAAGGCGGTCTCGGAAGCCGAACAGCGTCTGGCAGGTTTGCGGGATGCCGCGCACGAACAGTTCGAACGCGTTGAAGCCGCGCAGCAAGGAGCCTTGAACGGGGTTGCCGAACAAGCCCGTTCGCTGATTGCGCAATTGCAGGAAGAAGCTGCGCGTCATGCCGCCGTCCTGCACGATGCAGCGGCAGCGAAGATTGCCGAGGCCGAGCAAGGCCTCGCCATGTTGCGGGACACGGTGCAAGGGCATCGGGAACGCATCGAAGTGGTCCAGCAGGGAGCCTCCGGTGGCTTGGTGGAACAGGCGCAGGCATTGAGCGCCCAGATGCAGGAGGAAGTTGCGCGCCAAACCGCGGCGATCGAGGTAACCATCTTGTCCGCCACGGCGGAAGCCGAAAAACGACTCTCCCAATTGCGAAACGAATTGCAAGAGCAGACGCAGAACCTGGAAGCGCAAATTGTTCGAGCGGCCGCATCGGCAGAACGCATAGAGCACTTCCCTTCGCGCATCGAAAACGCACAAGAGCAGGCCCTGGGCGGTTTCCAGTCGCAACTCGATGACGTGCTAAGCGTCCACCGCAACGAACTGCACCGGCGTTCTGAGGCGCTCTTTGCAGAGATCAACAGACGTATCCGCGCGAGCTTTGAAAACACCAGTCAGGAAGCCGCAACGAATTTTGAGCAAAGAATCGGCGGGATGATTCAGCCGCACATTTCGCAATCCGAGGAAGCGATCCACCGCCTGGCCGGTGGGCGGGCCTTACTCGAGGCAGCGCTTACCCTTCAGCAAGATCGCATCCGCTCTACCGCGGATGAAGCTTTCGCCGAATCGCTGGCGCGCTTCCGCGAAAATCTTGGCGGCGTCGAACAAATCCTGCAGGATTCTTCCGAGAGCATCACCTCGCGCAACCTGGCGGAGCTGGAAGAAAAGATCGCTGACACCAAGCATCACGCAATCGAAGACCTGATGAAGTCGTCGGAGTGGTACGAGAAGAAGGCGCAAACCCAGATTCAGCACGCCACGGAAAGGGCTATCGAGCAAACGTCGAGCCAGCTGCGCGAAAAGGCGGGGGAAGTCTCGAGCGTCTTCGCCAGCGAGATCGATCACTCCAGCCGCAGCTTTATCGGTCACACACAAACGCAAATGGAAGAAGTCCTGCGGGAATCGTTTGAACGCTCGCAGTCTCTGTTTGCCGAAGCTGCCGACACGACTGCCGCTGCGTTTATTGACGAAATTCAGCGTACCGCGCGCCACGAACTTGGCGGATTTTCCGACGAGCTCCAGCGTTCGGCCGGCGAAGCGCGCGCCCAGATGGATTCTGCTCGCGCCGAGCACTCCCGCCGAGTTTCCGCCGAGCAGGAAGCATTCTTGAACCGCTTTCAGGAAGCCATGCAGGGCGTCGTCGACGCCGGAGTGGGCGACGCCTATCAGCGCGTCCAGGGCGGCCTTTCCCCCCTGCTGGAGTCCTGGAAGACCATGACGGAAGCGCACCAAGTCGAAATGCGCGGGATCTACACACAAATCAGCGAGCAAACCGCCGAACAGTATCGTAGTCGCCTTGAAAATGTTTCTAATCAATGGATGCTGGCCACTGTCGCTTCCCTCGACCACCAGTCTCGGGACCTCGTCTCCGGCATCGCTGCCAACGCCGAAGAGAGACTGCGTGAGGCCTGCACGCAAGTGTTCGCGGGGATAGGCGATACCCTCCGCGATCGCCTCCAGGAAATCGCCGCCAGCTTCAATCCGCAACCTCCCGACGATCCGTCGCCGCTCGCCAAAAGCGCCACAAGCGGCAGTTAGTTCGCATCCGGCCAATTCTCGGTCCCATTTCTTCAATTCGCCTCTTCCCTCAGGCCCCGGTATAATGAAGATGTTCATCGACTATGGCCAACCATGCTTACTTGCGCGTTTGGACGCGCGACTTTTCCGAATCCACAATGATTGCCCAGTTCGCCCGATTCCTGGCGACGACTCCGCTCTCGGTTGCGCAGAGCAATTTCACCGAACTTACCATCCAGCCGATCGACACAACCGAGACTCCCTTGACCTCATGGGATTTGCGGCCCCTGAAATATGGCGCTGCGGAAGTGGCCGCCGCAGCGATGCAAAATCTCAATTTCGATTCAGCGTATATCGTCTCCGGCAAGTGGGACATCTGGCAGTTTGATGTGGAGAGCCTTAAATACAGGCACGAACCTGAACCGCTTCTGCTGACCTGTCAGGGAGCTGAGTATGACAATGGCATCGCGGCCGAAACTGGACATTTCCTGGTCGACCTTGGCTTCGAACATTTTTTCACCGGTCATGGAGGGCTTCTGGCCCCGGGCGCAGCTTCAAATCCATTCGACTCTTCGGATCATCCGATCGAGCACAGATTTCGCCAATGGATGCTGGTACCGGCGAATCTGAAGGAATATCACGCAAAGACGCGCGACAACATCAAACAACTGTTCAATTGGGTGGAATCCATCGAACAGGCGTTGCCGGTGGAGCGCAGTGAATTGGTATCCGAAGGAGAAGAAAACTTTGAAGCACGGCTGGATGCGATTCTGGGCCAGCATTAGCGCTCTGGGCATCGTCTGCGCACTTGCGGGCGCCCAATCGCCTTCCGCTTCGCGTTCCGTTGCCAAGCGCCGCGTCAATGAATTTACTCTGGCCGGATTGCGTCCCGGACTTGACCGCGCGGCCACCGCGACCCGCCGATTCAAAGAGCCGCCGAAGTGCAAAGAAGGAGACGGCCAGCTTGTGTGGGAAGACCGGTGCCGGTCGGAATCTCTTTTTCTTGACGTCGATAAGCAGGGGCGTATTCAGACCATCCGTTTGGCCGCCAAGACTCACGACGGCAAGGCTGAGTGCGGAGAGGCCTCGCGTTCTCGTTGGGCTACCAGCAACGACTTGGCGATCCGCGACCCGGCCTCGCGCGTGTTGAAACTTTACGGGCAACCCGACTCGCGGAGTCCTTCCACAAAGGATGGTCAGCAGTTAGAATTGCTGTACTACGCATTCGATTGGGCTGGCCCGACCGTGCCGCAGGTTATGGAAGTGTTGTGCACGCGGGACAAGGATGGAAAGCTGGGACGAGTAGTGGAAATTACTCTGGCCGCGGCAAGTCTCTGATGGCAAGATCCTCGCAAAACGATTGTTCCTGTGCTAACAACGGCGCGTCGACACCGTCCTTTATGAGAGTGAGCAGTGCTTTGGGCACCGCTCGGATCCGGAGAGCTCCCCTGAAATCACCACTGGTTTTCTTCGCGTTCGCTATTCTTGCGGCTGGCTGCGGCTCAAGCCCGGCGCCACAGCCATCACCTGCGCAAAATGAGGCTAAAGCCGCCGAACCGGCCATCCCTGCAGACATTCAGACTGCGGCGGAGATATTGCTGGGCCGAGAAACCAAGGTCCTCGCCTTTGGCGACCTTGCGAAATCCGGCAAGCAACAATTTTTGGCGGCCAATGTTATTCCCAAAACTCCAAAAAACAACGCCATTGCAGGCACAATCGTAACGCGTGCTATGGTGGCTGAAAATGACGGGGGCAAATGGTCGGAGGTTTTTCGGTGCGACGAGCACTTGAAAAATCAGAAGGGCTATCTGGGGCTTACGCCGCTGGAAACCATTTCAGGCTGGCGCATCCAGTTTGAGCAGGACCCGCAGAAGGGATTGCAGCTGTACTTCACCCCGATGAAGGCTGCCGCGGATCCGCATGTCCTGCCGATCGGCGTTCGCTGGAATCCGGCGACAAAGCGATATCAATCTCTGGATCGCGCGTATGAGCATTTCCTGCCCGAGGCCGCTACCCTCGATACGCCGAGGTCGACTTTGCGATGAGCTCAGCGGCCGCCACCGCAACTGCGCCAGCTCCCCCGAAAAAGGATTTTCGCGGGCTCATTCCGTATTTGCGACGCTACATTGGACGAATTGTCTGGGGACTTGTCGTTGTCGCTCTCATGGGCTTTATCGGAAACGTGTTGCCGCTGGCCACGGGCGTGATGACGGATACTCTGGCTGGCAATCCGGTTCCGTTCGAACACACCTCGAGTGTGGGTTCGACTCCGGCGGGCGTTCTCGCAGGTTCCAGGCTGGCCCGTTCGATTCCCTTCTATGGCCCATCGAGCAGCCGCACTCTTGGCATCTACTGCCTGATCATTGTTCTTGCAGTTGCCATCAAAGGACTTCTTTCCTTCAGTGCGCGCTGGACTCTGATTGGTATTTCGCGCGACATTGAATTTGACATTCGCAACGATTTGCTAAAACGCCTGCTGCTTCTGGAACCGGAATTTTATGTTCGCAACCGCACCGGCGAGCTCATGTCCCGCGCCACGAACGATCTCAATGCGGTTCGCATGGTCCTCGGGCCGGGCATCATGTACAGCGCCACCACGATCGTCACCATGTTTCTTGCTATCGCGGTCATGGTGACGCTGTCGCCGTCTCTCACATTGTGGGTTTTGCTTCCTGCGCCCATTGTTGCAGTAGCGGTGTGGTTTTTTGGCAAGACCATTCACGACCTTTATGAAAAAATTCAGGCTGCGCTGGCGACGCTGACGGCTCGCGTGCAGGAAAATCTTTCCGGAGTCCGAGTCGTGCGCGCCTATGCCCAGGAAGCTGCCGAAAGGCGCGGATTCGATGAACCCAATCGCGAATATGTCTCGCGCAACATCCGCCTCATCCGCACCTGGAGCATGTTCATGCCGTCGCTCCAGGCACTCATCGGCCTCACGTTTCTGATCGTCTTGTGGCAGGGCGGCCATCAACTGCTCCGCGGTCAAATTTCACTGGGTGCTCTCATTTCCTTCAACGGATACCTTGCGGTGCTCGTGTGGCCCATGATTGCGCTCGGCTGGGTCACCAATATTTTCCAACGTGGCGCTGCTTCCATGGGCCGCCTGAATTACATCCTCACCGCCCAGCCGCAAATCGACGACCGCAACGCCAAGATTGCCGCCAGCACCGAACCGCAAGGTGAAATCGAATTCAGGCATCTCACATTTTCCTATCCTACCGTTCTCGGCGCGCAGGATGCCAAAGCCACCGCCGACGCAGCGCAGAAAAACGGCACCGCTTCACGCGCCATCCTGCATGACATCAATCTGAAGATTCCCGCAGGCTCAACGCTCGCCATCGTCGGCCCGACCGGAAGCGGAAAGACCACTCTGGCGGCTCTCATCGCCCGGCTGTGGGACGCTCCTGAAGGGGAAGTTCTGATCGACGGCCGCCCCATTCGCGAATGGCCGCTGGTCAGCCTGCGAAGAGCCATTGGCTACGTTCCGCAAGATACCTATCTGTTTGGCGAAACCGTCGGCGGCAACATTGCCTTTGGCCTGCCCACGTGCGATGACACGCGTATACGCAATGCCGCGCAAATTGCCAGCCTGGACGGCGACGTCCAGGACTTCGCTCTGCAATACGAAACTATGGTCGGCGAACGCGGTGTTACCCTCTCCGGCGGGCAGCGCCAGCGCACGGCGATCGCCCGGGCCATTGCTCGCGATCCGCGAATACTCATCCTGGACGATTCCCTTTCCGCTGTGGATACGCAAACCGAAGAACGCATCCTTGAAGGTCTCCGCTCGGTAATGAAGGGACGCACCACGATCGTCATCGCGCATCGCACCTCGACGGTCCGCGATGCCGATCAGATCGTGGTCCTCGTCGCCGGGACCATCATCGAATGCGGCACGCATGAGGAACTTTTGGCCCGCGGCGGCTACTACGCGGACTTATACCAGAAGCAATTGCTGGAAGAAGAGCTCGAACGCGCATGAGCAATCAACACGAAGAAGAGGCACTCGGAAAAGCGTACGACTCCCGGCTGATGGCCCGGCTTCTGCAATATATGAAGCCGTACCGCTGGCGGGTGGCCTTGGCTCTGGCCCTCGTCGCGATCGTTACGCCCCTCGAGCTCGCCCCTCCCATTATTTTCCGCCGGGCGATTGACCGGCTTTTTGTTCCCGCGCTAAATCACTCTTTGCCAGAGACTTCGGCATGGAACGGCGTACTCTGGCTCAGCCTGATTTTCTTGCTTGTCCTGGTTTTTGATTTTCTCGCGCAATACGTACAGATCCGCATCATGCAGCGCGTTGGTCAACAGACGATGTATGACATGCGCCGGGAGATCTTCGGCCACTTGCAGAACTTGCCCATGTCCTATTTCGACCGCAATCCCGTGGGCCGTTTGGTCACTCGCGTCACCACCGACGTTGACGCCCTGAACGATCTCTTTGCTGCGGGCGTTGTCACCATGATTAACGACTTCTTCTTGCTCGCCGTCATGGCTTGCGTGCTATTCGCCATCGACGTAAAGCTTGCGCTCGCGACACTGGCGGTTCTTCCCGGCATTCTTGTCGTCACATTTATTTTTCGCAAATTTGTACGCGATGCCAACCGGCGCATCCGTACGGCCATTGCGCGCATCAATTCCTTCCTTCAGGAATACGTATCCGGGATGAGCGTCGTCCAGATCTTCAATCGCGAAGAAAAGGCGATGGAAGAGTTTTCCAAGCGAAATCGGGACAACATGCTGGCCTGGCGTGATGCCATCCTGGCCTACGCTCTGTTCTATCCCGCCGTTGAGTTTTTAAGTTTCGCTACGATTGCCCTGATCTATTGGGCGGGTGGAAACCGCATTCTGCACGGGGCCCTTACTCTCGGCACTCTCACGGCCTTCACAATGTTTGCGCAACGCTTTTTCCGCCCGATTCAGGACCTGAGCGAAAAATTCAACATCTTGCAATCGGCAATGGCCGCCAGCGAGCGGATTTTCAAACTCCTCGACGAGCCCATCACCATCTCGTCCGATCCCAACGCCATCCCTCTAAGAGAGCCACGTGGGCTCATCGAATTTAGAAATGTGTGGTTCAGCTACACCCATGCCGAAAACCCGGCGGACGAGGACTGGGTTCTCCGCGATGTTTCATTCCGCGTCGAACCCGGGCAAACCATCGCCATCGTCGGTCACACGGGTGCCGGAAAGACCACGCTCATCTCGCTGCTCTTGCGCTTCTATGATATTCAGCGTGGTCAAATCCTGCTCGATGGCATCGACATCCGGGCCATTGACCTGCAGGATTTGCGCCGCCAGTTCGGTATCGTACTTCAAGATTCGTTCCTGTTCAGCGGCACGATCGAATCCAACGTCCGTCTCGGCACCCCGGGAATCGACCGAAATACGGTCCAGCAGGCTTTGCGGGAAATCGGGTTGGGTGATTTCATGAAATCCCTGCCGGAGGGCGTCGAAACCAGTGTTAACGAACGCGGTTCCACGCTCTCGGTTGGACAACGCCAGCTCATCAGCTTTGCTCGCGCGCTGGCGCACAATCCCCGTTTCCTGATTCTTGATGAAGCCACTTCCAGCGTGGACACCAAAACGGAATTACTTATTCGCGAAGCGCTGAACCGCTTGCTCTCTGGACGCACGGCGCTCGTCATCGCGCATCGGCTGAGCACCATTCAATACGCAGATCGCATCCTGGTTTTCCACAAAGGCCGGCTGCGCGAGCAGGGCGCTCACCAGGAGCTCCTCGCAGAGCGCGGCATCTACTACCGCCTCTACCAATTGCAATACAAGGAACAGGAGCTGCATCTCCCTCAGGATGCCACGGGCGAAGGGGCACCGCCGATTCCGCCGCCGTTCCCGACACCGCTTCCGGCAACGGACTAGTTCACCACCGCGACCATGCCACCCACACCGCTTCTACTCTCCGCCGGCGAAGCAAGCGGGGACATGTATGCCGCGCGGCTGGCAACGGCACTCAAAGCGCGCCTCGATGTCGAAATATTCGGCATGGGTGGCCCGCAGATGCGAGCCGCGGGTGTCGACGTCATTACCGACTATTCTGAAGTGTCGGTCCTCGGCATCACGGAAATCCTCAGCCACCTGCCCTCGCTGATTCGCGCCATGCGCCGCCTGGTATCCGAAGCTGAGCGCCGCAAGCCGCCTTTTGCCATTCTTACCGACTTCCCCGGATTTCACTTGCGGCTGGCGCGCAAGTTGCTCCCGCATGGCATTCAAAACATCTACTACATCTGCCCGCAATTCTGGGCCTGGCGTCCTTGGCGCGTTCGACTGGTGCGCCGCCGGTTTGCCAAAGCCCTCTGCATTTTTCCATTCGAAGAGAAATTTTTCAGGGATGCGGGGGTGCCGACAAAATTCATCGGCCATCCGCTGGTCGGCAACGTACAGGCGACAGAAGACCGCGCCGCGTTCTACCAGCGCCATCACCTCGATCCGGCGCTTCCTTTGGTCACCATCCTCCCCGGCAGCCGCAACTCCGAGCTGAAACAACACATGCCAATTCTCCTGGAGGCGATCGAGGAGATATCCCGCGACAGGAAATGCCACTTTGTCATTGCGGCCGCGCATCCGAGCGACCTGGCCGTTCTCCACGCGCAAATTTCACGCTTGCCCGCCAACATCGGCGCCCAGGTGGTCCTGGACCAGACCTACAATGCGCTTGCAGCCGCAGACGCCGCGATCATTTCAAGCGGGACCGCTACCGTCGAAGCTGCCCTGCTGAATACTCCGATGGTCGTCGTCTACCGCGTAACCCCGCTGACAGCCGCATTGGCAAAGCCTCTGGTGCGTACCAAGTTCTTTGCAATGGTGAATCTCATTGCCGGGCGGTTGGCGGTTCCCGAACTGATTCAGAAGGACTTCACCGGGCCCCGCGCCGCCCGGGAAATCCTGCGGCTGCTGTCGGATCCCCAGGCAAAATCCTTGCTGCGGGTCGGACTGGAAGAGGTCCGCCAGCGCCTGGGGCCACCCGGAGCGGTTGAAAGAGCCGCCGACGCCATTGTCAATCTTTTGACAAATGGCAAAAGCAACGCGTAGTAAGGTGTTTGGTATCCTATATAGGGTTCCTAAGTGACATTCCTTGAAAGGGGTCCGATGGCCCTCCGTCGAAAAGTCTTTGTTGATTTGCGCGCGCTGCTTGGCGTTTTGGCGCTACTCCTGGCTGCGGGCGCCTCTCTGCGCGCCCAAACGGCCCAATCGCCGAGTTTTCTCGCCGAGCACTACGACGTCTCTGCGCACCTCGACAACATCGGTCAAGCCATCTCTGCAGTTGCCAAAATCGATTTTCGCGCGATGGAAGTTTCCAGCAGCGTCCGCGTCGAACTTCATCCCAATCTGGAAGTGCAAACCGTAAAAACGGCGGACAACAAATCGCTCAGCTTCACGCGTGACCCGCAGAATCCACTTATCCTCATTGTTCCGTTAGGCCAGCCGGTCGCCGCCGGTGCGCGTGTCACGCTTACGTTCACGTACCTGGGACTGCTCGCAAACGAAGAAAACAGCCCCGTCCCCGGGGTGCGCGCTGCCGTAATCAACAAGGATTACGCCTACCTGCTGTTGCCCGCGCGCTGGTTTCCGCTCACCAACTATCCGGCAAACCGCTACACCGGAACATTTCACTTAAATGTTCCGGACACGTTTGCCGTGGCCGGAACAGGCAAAGCCTCCGCGCCCACGCCCGTAGCTGGAAAATCCGCAGTCGAGGGCGGGCGGCTGCAATACACGTTTGAGTGCCAGACGCCCGAGCCGCACGGGACTTTCGTCGCTGGAAATTTGCAGCTCAATCCCAAACAAGCAGAAGGCGTTAACGTGGCTGTGTACGCTCCGCGGGCCGCTTCGGCAAATGCGGCGGACTTTGCCGCTTCCGTCGCGCATTCGATCACCATTTTCTCGGACATGTTCGGCCCGCTGCCCGATCCCGATATGCGGATTATTCAAATTCCGGACGGCACGTTGCGTGAATTTGCGGCCCCCGGCGTTCTGCTCTTGAGCCAGCGCGCGTGGAATCCGCGCGGCAGCGACAAAACCATCGCGCGGCTCGTGGCCTCGCAATGGTGGGGCAACGAGGTTTTGCCCGCTTCTCCCGGAGATGTATGGATCAGCGACGGGCTGGCGCGTTATTGCGAAGCGCTTTACGCGGAACAGAACGCGGGTAAAGAAGCGGGACTAAAGTCGGTAGACGAGTTCGCCGTCGGCTCGCTCATGTTTGAAGACGCCGCACCCATTGCGCAGGCCGCGCGACTTGCTCCGTATTCTGCGGATTACCGCTCCGTGGTCATGAACAAAGGCGCGATGATTTTCCACATGGTGCGCGCACAGATGGGTGACGCTCCGTTTAAGTCATTGCTGCATGGTTTTTACACGAAGTACGCCGGCAAGACGGCGCGGAATCAGGATTTTGAAGAAATGGCGATTGCGCAAGTCCAGGGACTGGCCAAAGCCGGCGAGGAGCCTCCCAATCTGCGCGGCTTTTTTGCGCAGTGGCTGAATTCCACCGGCGTCCCGGAATTTACAGTCGAATACGTGGTCTACCGTACGCCAAAAGGTTTCCGGGTTGTCGGGAAGGTGAAGCAGCCGCTCGATACCTTTCACATGCCAGTGGACATTCGCATCGACACGGAAGGCAATCCAGAGCTGCGCACCCTGGATGTCACCGGAACGGAATCGGATTTCACCGTTGAAACGTTTGGACGCCCGAAACCAGGCGGTATCCGGATCGATCCCAACAATTTGATCTTGAAAGGCAGTACGAGTTTGCGGGCGCGCGCGGCCATTGCGCGCGGTGAAGAACTTGCTGAGCTCGGCCGCTACTACGATGCTGTCGGACAATATCAAAAAGCACTTTCGATTCAGCCGAACCGTTCCCTGGCCAACTTCAGAATGGGGGAAGCGTTTTTCTACCAGAAAAACTATCAGGCCGCGGCCAACGCCTTTCGGGAATCGCTGCAAACGGTTCCCGAACCGTCGGAAAAGTGGACCGAAGTTTGGGGCCATATTTATCTGGGGAAAATCTTTGATCTGCTCGGACAGCGCGAGCGCGCTGTCAATGAATACAGCAAAGCGCGGCAGACCAACGACGATACCGGCGGGGCGCAACAGACAGCGGAAAGCCTTCTAAAAAAGGCCTATACCGAAGGTGGAACTTCCGTCGCCACACCGGGGACCGTGAAACCGGCTCCCGCGGCGGTGCCGATGCCGGCATCCGGCGAACGACCGACCCTCAAAAAGCCGAATAATTAATCGGCGCCTGCAGCTTCTGACAAGTTTTCGGCTTTTTTCCAGATTTTATCGAACACTTCTTTGGACGCTTCGTCGTACAGTACAAAATAGATGGTCTTTAGCGATGTCTCGGTTTTTAAGTGTTGCGCCGCTTCACGCAGCATGATTTCCGCACATTCCTCCACGGGGAAACCGCCAATTCCCGTGCCGATGGCCGGGAATGCGATGGTCTTCAGAGCATGCTCGGATGCAACGCGAAAAGCATGCGCGGTTGAAGTTCGCAACGCTTCGGAGTGAGTCGCTCCCCCCAGCTCCATGCTGGCGGCATGGATAATGTGGCGGGCTTTCAAATTGCCACCCGTCGTGATGGCCGCAAACCCGATCGGAATTGTGCCGATTTCGTCACATTCTCTTTGAATCGTTTCTCCGCCCTTGCGGCGGATCGCTCCAGCGACTCCGCCACCCAGAAGTAAATCGTTGTTGGCAGCGTTGACGATGGCGTCGACATCCATTTCTGTCAGGTCACCCTGCTGAATCACGATTTTGGGCGCGGTTGTCTTCATTTCGCGTTTGGCCAAACTTCCGGGTCCTGGCGGCTTAAATCGGTCATCAAAAGAACTTCTTTGTTCATTCTGCGGGCAACGGCAAGGCAGGCCGCAACCGTTTCTTCCGACGTGTGCGGGGTCTTGACCAGTTCAATGCGATAAACGGCTGAATCAACCTCCAGAAAGCGCATACCGACGCAGCGGTCGCGATAAACGGTGACATCGCTAAAATCGGCGATGGAGAGTTTTGTGGTCGTGCTGGCAAAAACCGCTCCCGGCTTTGCGAACTTGTCGAAGATGGTGAACAGCTCCAGTTTCATCTCCAGTTCTTCAGGGACTGTTTCAATAATCAAATCGGCATCCCGAATGGCGTCTTCGACTTTATTCGCGGTACGGAGAGAGACAAGCCCGAGATTTCTTTGCGTGACATCAGGATAGGGATCTCCCCGGACGCTATCCTCGAGCTTTCGTTCAATCCACATGGTGCCGTCTTCGAGCGTGGAACGCGTCACATCTTCCAGGACTGTCGGAATTCCGGCGGAAACCGCGGTAAAGGCGATGGCGCGGCCCGCGGCCCCGGCTCCTATCACTGCAATATTCTTGATTTCCATGAACCCGTTTTTCCTGCAACGAACTATTTCACGATGCGTTTGTAAGCGTCTTCGTCATAGCCCAAAACGACTTGCGAACCGCGAATTACAACCGGACGGCGAATGAGATTAGGCTCCTCGACCATGAGCTTGATCATTTCCGCGCGAGACGGCGGATGGTCTTTCATGTTTTGCGAGCGATAGAGTTCGTTGCGAGTGTTGAGAAATTTCGTGTGGATCTCGTCGCCAATCAATTTGTCAAGTTCAGCGGCTGAGAGTCGCTGTGTATCGAGATTGCGAAGTTCGAGTTCAGCACCGTGCTTCTCAAGAAATTCCTTGGCCTTTCGGCAAGTGGTGCAGGTTGGCTTCTGCAGAAACTGTATTTTGGTCTTGGCCATGGCAATTCAAGTCCTCAGAGGAATGACGTCCCCACCAGCCGCCTCAGTGCCTCGAAAATATTAATTCTCAATAACGCGGAACTTTGGAATCAACTTCGACAGACCAACGATCTATCCCTCCAGACAAAGACCTGGCGTTTTCAATTCCCTGCCCGCGGAGCCAGACGGTCACATCGAGACTACGCATGCCGTGGTGGCAGTAGCAGATTACCTCGTCACCGGTATCAAGCGCCTGCAGATTTGCCGGGATGGTGCGCATGGGGATGAGCTGCGAGCCTGCGATCGAACAGGTAGCGTTTTCCCAAGGTTCGCGGACATCGACCAGAATGAATCCGTCGCCACGGGTAAGGCGTTCCTGAAGCTCCTGGGGGGTGATTTCTAGATTGCTCAGCTCGGTGGTCATAGACGACTTTAGTATGTTCCGTTGGGCCGGTCATTTTCAAGTTTGGGCTGTTCGGGTCTCCCGGCGAAGCGGAGTGGTCAAACGGAAGCGAGGCGGCCGACGTCGGCCGCCTCGCTCTCCATGACGCGTGGTTGGTTGTCCTAGTGGCCGCCGTCCTGGTCGCAGTCACCGTGAAAATCGAACAGGTCAAAGAGGTCCCCGATGGCTGGAGTGTTGCGGGGAACGTACGGGTTGCCGCGGTCGGTAACGGGATTGGGGTAGTTGTCCCGGCTGCGATGGGTGACCGGGCTCAAGCGCCAGTTTCTCTCGATGAACTTCAAAATCGACACATGGTCTGAATAGTCATGCGAGATGTGACCAGCTTCGGTGTAGGGGGAGACGACGATGAGCGGAATGCGGGTGCCGTCGCCGAAGAAGTCGAGCGGTTGTACGTAGCCCGAGTCGTAGTAGCCGCCACCTTCGTCAAATGTGATGAATATGGCGGTGTCTTTCCAGAGTTCCGGATTGGCTTTCACGGCGTCCACGATCTTCTTGGAGTAGCCTTCAAACAGATTGAGTTTTGACGAAGCGGGATGGCCATCGACCAATCCGCTGGGCTTAACAAAAGAGACGGCCGGCAGAGTGCCATTGGCGATGTCGGTGTAGAGATTGGCGGTGTCCTGCAGGTGCGCTGTACGAACCGCAGAATTGGTCATGATGCTGGTGTCGTACTGAAATGGGTTGCAGATATTGCAATAAATGTCTGCCGGATTGAGGAAGTACGGATCGTTTACGTTCAAATTCCAATGATCCCCGTAATACTTCCAGGAAACCTTCTTCTCCAGCAATTCATCCCCGATGCTGCGAACCGAGGTAGGCGGGATTGTAAATACGGTGTTCTGGGCGCTGGTATCCGTCGCGGCGTTGTTCCCGTTCGCAAAATACCCCGGGTTGTAGTTGTTCAAAAGATAGTAGTGGTTGCGTTCGCAGTTCGGATTAATGGGACGCGGGAGCGATTTGAGATACTTCACGACGCTGGAGACACCGGGCTGTGAGGAATCCGAGCAATCGCTGTAAGAACCGCCTCCGAAGAAGGCCGACGAGCCAGCCGAGCCACCACCGTAGCCGTCCTCGGCGTACCAGTTATTGGTTCCCTTGGCCGGATTGGGGTTTTCAATTTCGTCAACTATGCCCTGGCTGATTGTGCCCTTCGCAACTTCCACATTGTGCGGAGGAACGTCGGCGTGGCCCTGGCCATCGCTGAACCAGATCAGATCGCCGTGGCCGAGCATGATATGGTTCGCGCCGGTTCCGCCCTGCACCGATTGGTGAAAGTTGTCGCTCATGGCATAGTTGTCAGCGAGGCTCTTAAAGTACGGAACGTCACCGTGCTGAACGTTGTAAAAGCCCAGTGCGGTCGAGCCTTCGCCCGTAGTCACCGCGTTGTCAGAAAAGTCCGTGCTGAAATTGGCAGGTTGCGGCTTGCCGTTGGTGCCGGCACCCACCGTAACTTCAACCCAGGAGAACAATTTGGAATCGCAGCCAGAAGGATTTTTTCCCGTGGCCTGATCACGGCTGCAATTCAGCTGCTGCCACATTTGATAGAAACGGTGGACCGGGCTGGCAGCGTAAGCGTCGTAGGGAATGCCGGGGGTCAGCTGAAAAGGGCCTGCGGGAAGTGCCGTGACGTTGGGAATGCGGGTGTCGGGAGTGGCCGCATCGAGCCCCGTGCCTCCGGTTGTCAGGAACTGATAGTAGTCAGAGGGCAGTCCATTTTCAACGGCCTGAGCAGTGGCTATTGAAGTAATAAAGGGCGTCTTGGGACCGCCGGCGAGGGGAGCTGGAAGGTTGTCATTGGGGAACAAGGAAGTTTTCGGGCTCAGCAGAAAAGGATCACTGCCGCTATCCTTCGCAGAGAGCTGGTGCGCCTTGTTGAAATTCGGGCCAGGGGTCCCATCGCTGTTGACAATTCCTTCTGAAAGAAGATTCCAAACTTTTTCGCCACGCTTCGGTTGATACGTAGCAAAAACATGGTCAAAACTCCGATTCTCCCCGATGATTACGATCACGTGCTTGACGGGCGTTCGCGTATCAGGATGCTTGCTGCCGTGGCCGTCGCCGTGTCCGTGATCGTCTCCAGGTCCCCCGCCATGGTCGTCATCGCGCCCGTGATCATGGCCCTGAGCGTAGCCCGGAGTATGATCATCATTTGCCTTGGCCATCGGCGCACCGAGGGCAAACTGCAAAAGTGCAATGGAAGTCAGACCGATGCGCAGTCCTTCTCGAGTTTGGGACAAGATACTCTTTACATTCATCTAGTTTTCTCCTCTTTCTGGTCAGGGCCCGGGCTCAGCGTAGGACTTTTATCTTTCGCGTGTTGTCCGGATGTTTTTTTCGTGTGAATGCATCGTCAAATTGCGTACTAAAACCTGCTCCTCGAGCACCGCGACGGGCCCGCCCCTTCCGCGCAAACAAGCGAGTTCACGAGAACTTTCCGGCTTTGTCCGTGCGGAATTTCCGTCTTATTGTTTGCTGCTTTTCTGCGAAGGTTGCGCGGTGAAAGTTTGTGGCGTTGTATTGTTGGCCTTTTCTGACGGGACAACTTGGATCAGCGCCATCATCCCGTTGTCCTCGTGCTCCAAAAGATGACAGTGGTATACAAAAGTCCCTACCGTATTGGGATCACGGAAATCCATGCGCAGCCGAACGCTCGGATACTGCAGCGTCCTTTCATTAAAGTACGGAACGTTGACGGTATCTCTCAAAAAAGGCTCGCTGATGGGCATCCCTGACCAAGCCATGAGTTGAAAATGAATTTGGTGGATATGAAAGGCGTGCAACTCCGAAGACCGGTTTTCAATGATCCAATCTTCCACATCGCCTTGTTGGACGACGATACTCGGCGCGCTCGATCGAGGATCGTATGCAGCGGGCGTCTGCCCCTCTACTGTTATGTAGAACGTCGTGGCGCTGTTGGGATTGTTGGGGTCTTCCAGCTTTTCAGAAAAATACAGTTTCCTCACGCGTGCCGGCTTCACGCTTCCGAGCCACGGCAGCGCCGAAGGTGGAAGGGGCTCGGGCGCTGCCGCCAGGATCGAGTGGGGCTCAGGAGCATCTTCTGCGGAAACGATCGCGGCCAGAGCGCGATTGGGATCGTTTTCTCCGCCCGGTCCGGTATCCACCGTGCGGGTCACCAAAAGCGCGGGCACGCCGGCCGGTGGTCCGCTGACAACGAATTCGACCCGGGCGCCTGGCGGCACCCCGACGTGGCTGGTCCATTCAATTTCATTCGCACCGCTGCCCTTTTGATTGATTGGTACGCCATCGATGGCGACCACGCCCAGCATCTGCGGCGCATGCCGGAAAAGAACCGCGAGATTCAAATAGGTTATGGCCGAAGCATTTAAAACCCGCCAAAGCTGGCGTTCTCCAGGTTTCATGCGCATGGTCGCAGGAATGTAATCCGGATAAGGGACCGGGACAAAATTTAACGAGAGATCTTTTGCGGGTTTGCCAAACCCCGTGCCATTGTTCGCAACGTCTCCGTCGCGGTCGAGCAGCATGGGAGGTACGACCGGTTCACTTTTCGCTGGCGGCGCATTCGGATTCACCAAATCCTGGTCGCGAATCACCAGCACCCGCTCCGGTAGACCAGCCAGTTCCCGGTTGGCACGTTCGATTCCCTCCACAATGAGCGCTCCGGAAGCTCCGCCCAGCACCTGCGCTTTGCTGAATCCGTGAATGTGCGGATGGTACCAATACAGTCCCGGAGGTTCAGTGGCAGGTACGCGAAATCGGTATTCGAACGCCGGATCGTCGGGCTGGATGGAAGTTTTCAGGACTTCATCCTGATGGCAAACCGACGGAATTGTGAGTCCGTGAAAGTGCAGATTTGTGGACGTGATCGTCATGAATCCGCCGGCGCACGGGTCGGAGTCCCGTTCAGAGCCGGGATGAATATGGGCTTGACCAGCACCATTGGCAGCCAAGCGAGTCACGCCCAGATCGTTTTTCAAATGGAGGATAAGAAGGTCGCCGGGATGCAGCCGCAGGGTGGGAGACTGGCTGCCGTCGGCGAGAAGATAGCAATATCTGGTGGTTCCGTCCTCGTCCTGAAAGTTGTGGACAGTCAATGCCACTTGCAAAACGCCATTTTCACTGCGCAGGTCCCTGGGCTCGGGAACTTCGCTTCCAATCGCGGGCCGCGGGCACGTACTTTTGGGGATCGTTTCCTGCGCACGAAGCCCGGAGACAAGTGGGGATAGCAATAGGCCGAGCAGTATCAGGAAAACCCGTTTTGCCGTTGCGCACGCAAGCCAGCTCGATGGCACGCTTGCCGGAAGAAAATACACTCTAAGGGCCCCAATCGTGGCTGGTGGCTACGATTTTGTCCAAACGAGAAGGATATTGAACAATCGTTGCAAAATGGTGACAGGGAGATGAACATTTCCTTACCTCTATCTCTTTGCGCGGGGAACCTGTGGAAAATCGAAAGCTCGATTTCAACGAAAGTTAACTTTGTTGTCACAAATGCCGGCTAGGGTGCTGAAGGATTCTAAAACCAAAGGGGAAAACGGCTTACCATGAAAAAACTTCTTGCGCGGGGGTTGTTGCTGGCCGGCGCTTCCGTATTGTTCGCAGCGCCGCATGCTAGCGCTCAAATCGTGCTGTTGGCCAAAGGAACTCTTACGAGTTCGCGGGCCGGCGCAAATAAAGATCTTTCCGGGTTGAACAACACCCTCGAGAATGGCGTGCCAGCAAATTTGTTGGGAGGCTTGGGTTCGGGCATAACGTATGTGTCCGGAAACACGTTTCTAGCCGTCCCCGATCGCGGTCCGAACGCCGTGAGCTTTAACGCACAGGTAGACGACACGGTTTCCTACATCGCGCGATTTCACACGATCGAGATGAAACTCGAACGGAATAGCACAAAAGGCGGGCTGCCCTTTACACTATCGCCGGAGCTGAGGGCGACCACTTTGTTGCACGCGTTTCTGCCGCTCGACTACGGTTCGGGAACCGCCTACGGCCTGAAATCAGGGCGTCCGGAGCAAAATAATATTTTCCGTCATTATTTCACAGGTCGTTCGGACAATTTCGATCCGAATCACAGCTCGCAAGATCCGCTGGATGCGCGTTTTGATCCGGAAAGCATCCGGGTTTCGAACGATGGATTCACGGTTTTTATTTCAGACGAATATGGTCCATATGTTTACCAGTTTTTGCGGGCGACGGGCGAGCGGCTGCGCGCGTTCCGGATGCCGGATGAGTTTTTTGTGAACAGCCCGGCACCGACGGGAGACGGAGAAATCGCTGCAAATACCACAGGAAGAACGCCCAACAAAGGAATGGAAGGCTTGGCGATTACTCCAAATGGCAGGACTCTGGTAGGGATGTTGCAAGCGGCGACGATTCAAGACGCCAATCTGGGAGGGGTTGCTGGCAACCTGCTGCGATTCGTCACGATTGATATCGCGTCGGGTCGTACCACCCATGAATATGCGTATTTGCTCACAACAGGGTCGGGTGTCAGCGACATCACAGCGCTGAACGATCATGAGTTCCTGGTGGATGAACGGGACGGCAAGGGCCTGGGCGACGGCAGCAAGGCAAAAGTGAAGCAGATTTTCAAAATTGACATAGACGGCGCCGTAGACATTCAAGGGATGGACGGCCTGCATGCGGCGACGTACGCCGTAAGCAAGAGTCCGAAGCCGTTTCTGGACATTGTTACGGTGCTGACCGCCAATGGCATCACGGTAGACCAGATCCCAGCAAAGCTCGAAGGAATTACGTTTGGGCCGGATGTCGAATACCAGGGCCGCACGATGCATACGTTTTGGGTCGCCAACGATAACGACTTCCTGCAGGATTTCAGCGGACCGGGAACGAATCCGAATCAATTTTTTGTGTTTGGATTTACGGACGGGGACCTGGGCGGATCAGAATATGTGCCGCAAGGGCAGCGACGCGGGCCGTTTAGCTGGTGAATCGATAAAAAAGCAACTTTAAGCTTTTACCCCCGGTGGTCACATCCCAACTTGAAGGTGCGGCAGAGTTTTGGCGACAAATTCTCTGACCTTGCCGCTAATTTCGTCCCGCACCTGCCGGAGAACTTCTTTTCTTTGATCCATTGAGCCATTTACTTTTTCAGGATCGATCAGATTCCAGTTGAGAATATTCCGAGTGAAGGGCCAGACCGGGAATTTTTCTCTGGAAGCGTCGCACACGGTCACGACGTAGGAGAAATGCTCTTTGAAAAACTCTCCGATCGCCTTGGGGCGCTGACTCGAAATGTCCACTCCCACTTCGTTCATGACTTCGCAGGCCAAGGGATCGGCCTGCGGCGATTCCACCGACGTGCTCGCCGCGACGAGCTGGTCTCCCGCCAACGAGCGGAGGAAACCTTCGGCGATTTGGCTGCGAGTGGAATCCCCTGTGGAGAAGAAAAGAACTTTCGGTTTGTGATCCATGCTGGTTCTCCTCTCTGGGGTACCAGTAGAGCCCGCGGATACCGGGGCCGCTATCGGGGAAACCGGGTACGGTGCACTAGCGTCGCATTTTGCGACAATCTGCCGAGGCTGTGTTTATAAGCACATACGGCACAAGCAGTTTCACTTGCCCTTAAATTTTGCTGGGCGCTTCTCAAAGAAGGCCTGGATTCCTTCCAGGCAATCTTCGGAGTTGAAAGCGCGGAGCTGCTCGTGCACTTCCTGTTCAAGGGCATGGGAAATCTCGGCGATTTTGGAGGCGAAGAGGGTTCGTTTGATGGCGCGCAGAGAGAGCGGCGGACCCAGCAGAAGCTTCTGCGCGAATTTGGCGACCTCGGATTCGAGTTGGGCGGCGGGAACGATCTTGTTGACAATGCCCAGCTCGAGGGCTTTGCGGGCGTCGATCATTTCTCCGGTGTAAAACATCTCGGCCGCCTTGGCTGGGCCTATTAGTTCGGGCAGGAAATAAGTTCCGCCGTAATCCGGGAATAGCCCGACCTTTACGAAATTCTGACCAAAAACGGCTTCTTCGGAGGCGATGCGGATGTCGGCGGCCAGGGCGATATTCATGCCCGCGCCGGCGGCAGCGCCATTTACAACTGCGATAACGGGCTGCGGCATGGTCCTGATTTTTAGGACTGCCTGCATTCCGCCGCGGAGGAGTGGTTCGAGTTCTTTGGAATTGCCGGATTCCCTGCCCTTACCGATAACTTCAAGATCCCCACCGGCACAGAAAGCTCGTCCTGCGCCGGTAATTATTACCAAGCGGACGGATTCGTCTTGCGAAAGCTTCTGGATTGTTTTGTTGAACGCCGTGGCCAACTCATTGTTGAGAGCGTTGAGCTTTTCAGGACGGTTGAGAGTTACGGTGGCCAAGCCGTTTTCGATTTTTTCCAGGACTACCGAGTTTTCCTTGGCGGGTCGTGAGTCGTCGGTCATGGATCTCTCCTGTTGGCTAAACTTTAGAGTCGCACGAATACGACTTCGTTGCACCGGTGCGAATCGAACCCCGAGGGGAGGACGCTTTGCGGCTTGATTACCGGACCGGTTCGCGTACGGCGGCGACGGGCCGCCTCAAAAGGCGCCCTTTGCACAGCAAGGTCGCCCGGGAACGCGCGTCGCGTCTGAAATTGCGGGGTTAGACGGATTTGGTTTGACGTTCTTTTTCGGTGCGGGTGACCAACTGCATTAGCTTGCGGAAGTGAAGGATTTTCTCGCTCTTGCTGCCGGACGCACTAGCGCCCGCGGTTGAAGGCAAGACGTAGACACGCGCGCCGTAGAGAAGCTCTTTTTGAATGCCATACTTGCACTTGCGTTGGGAAAACTGTTCATAGGGAAGCTTGCCGTTAAAGGCAACGACATGTGGAGTGAACTCTTCGAGCTTTTGCGAGAGAACGATGCGGCCTTCGGCAAAATCTTCGCGCTTTAATTCTTCGACAGTCTTCGTTGGGCGCTTCACCAAATCAGTAAGTCCGATGCCAAATTCAATGACCCGCTTATCGTCGTGGTGATCGAAAGGTTCGGGAACAGTGCCGCTTTCAAAAAGTATGGGCCAAAACTCATTATTGCGACCGGCGTAGTAGTGCCCCACGCGGACAGAGGACTCCGTGGGGTTGCATCCGACAATCACCAACTTCATGCCCTTTCGAAGGTGGTCCGGCAGGGTCTTCATAGTCCTAGTGTTGCTCATTTTTGGCGGCTGAGGTCAAGAATTTCGTCGGGCTGAGAGGTAAGAGTAGCTTGCCCAAGGGATACCTCCGCCGCTCGGCGGGCTAGGGCAGCTTGGTAACTACTTACTCTTTTCTGAATCCGACCGGCGTCTGGATTCATCCAACAGGAAGGACAGCAGAGGAGAATCCGTGCTCTGTGCTATGGTTATGAGCGAGAACAGTGAGAGGCGGCCAGTGATTGGCCTGTCCAGCATATTGAGCACACCTAATCCACATCGTCTGACTTCGACCGTGGCGCGCGAGGACGAACACCTGCTGGTGGCGGCCGCCAAGGCTGGCGATGTCGGTGCGTTTGAAGAACTGGTAAACCGCTACGAACGGAAGATTTTTCGGTTGACGATGAATATCACGCGAAACCGGGAAGACGCCGAAGACGCGATGCAGGACGCTTTCATGAAGTCCTATTCCCACCTGAAAGATTTCAATGAGGATTCGCGATTTTATACCTGGCTGGTACGCATTGCCGCCAATGAGGCGCTGATGCGGCTGCGAAAACGGCGCCCCAACCAGGTTTCTCTCGACGAACCAGTGGAAACCGAGGAAGATTTGGTTCCCCGCGAGATCGCGGACTGGGGACCGAGCCCGGAAAAGCAATTTGCCCAGTCGGAGATGCAGGAGATCCTGGCCGGAGTGATCGATACCCTGGAGCCTGACTTCCGGACCACCTTTGTGCTGCGCGACATTGAGGAGCTTTCTACGGAAGAAACCGCCAAGGCCCTTGGAATTTCGGTGCCGGCGGTGAAATCGCGGCTTTTGCGAGCGCGGTTAAAATTGCGAGAAAGACTGAACCGATATTTTCGGCGGGGTGGCGTAAATTGAATTGCGAGACTGTAATTCGCGAGCTTTCGAATTACATCGACGGCGAGTTGAGCGTCTCGGTGAAGCTGGAGCTGGAACAGCATTTGAAAATTTGCAAGAAGTGCACACTGGTCGTCACTCAGACCAAGCTTACGATTGAAGTTTTCTGCGATACAGAAGTTGCGGAGTTGCCCGCTGACGTGAAGTCGCGTTTGCATGAACTTTTGCAACGAAAAATCGGCGAAGCACGAGGTTAGGTTGTCGAGTCAGCCTTTGGCCTCTTCAGACCAAAGCGGCAATTCCCTTCCAAGTTTTCTCTCTTTTGCCAAGGCATAGACCTTCATAGCGACCGCAAGATCCCAAGCGGCGATACCATTTGATTTAAAGAGTGTAACTTCCGCGTCACTGGTCCTTCCGGTAGCCTTCCCGGCCACAATTTCCGAGAGTTTTTTTACTCCGGTCCAACAGGACTCGTCGCCGTGGAACGCGATAATCAGGTCGCCGGCTTCCTGGCGCGACTGTTCAATGGAATCGACGACGATGACATCCGCGCTGGCTACGGCTTCGTTGTCGAGTTCACGTTTGTGGGCGTGATTTGCGCCGATGGCGTTAATATGCGCGCCATGAGCCAGGTCGGAACCACTGACGACGGGCTGTGCAGTGGTAGTGGCTGTGGAAACGATATCCGCACCGCGAACCGCTTCAGAAGCAGAACCGACCGAATGAAAGGGAATCCCCAGGCGCTCTGACATCTCCTTGCAAAACGCATCACGCCGGGCGGCATTGCGTCCGTAAGCGCGAACGGATTCCAGTTTTCGAACTTCGGCAACGGCTTCAATTTGCGTGCGGGCCTGGCCGCCTGTGCCGATAATCGCAGCAACCTTGGCATTTCCCCGAGCCAGGTATTTTGTGGCCACGCCGGAAGCGGCACCCGTGCGCAACTGGCCCATATAGTCCGCTTCAATAAGTGCAACCAGGTTGCCGGTGGTCACGTCGTAGAGCGGAACGAGAAACCGCACCTTGCCCTTCACGTAGGTGTATTGCTTCATGGCAATGAAGCCTGCGGTGAGGTCCACGGCCGCCATGTAGTGAAAATATCCGCCGCCGGGGAGCTCGAAACGGCGGCGCGGATGCACCACAACTTCTCCGGTGGCCTGCTTCCGAGAAATCTCCTCAACGGCCGCAACCGCCAGCGGCATCGTCAAAACTTTGCGGACTTCCCCTTCGCTGATGTGCAGCGTCATTCCATGGCTCTCCGGATGCTTTTACCGATTCTACAGGTGAGCGGCGGAATTCCGAAACGCCGGCAACGCAAACCGGGAGGGTGCCGTGCTGTAGACCAGGTCACGCCAACCTATTTTTTCCCGCGCTTCCCAGCCGTCGAGGAGCTTTTTTTCGTACCAGGCCCGGTTTCTCGGATACGCCGGACAACGGTTTGCATGAGCCTGTAGACGCGGTCTTCTTTGTCGCCGTACATCACGTGGAAACGAAATTCGGGGTCATTCTTGGGCCCTTTCAAGACCCGAATCGGCAACTGACCACAGAGGTCGTTCTCAATGAAGGCGGTTTCATAGCGCGCCTTTCGAATATTCCAGGTATAGACGCGGAGCGTCGTGAAATCACAGAGCTGTCTTTCTGCGCCGCGAGCGGCGGCAAGGAGATATTGCGATTTGTCGCCGGAAGGGTCGGCCGCCTTGTTCAGTTCAAACCAGGCGATGGGTCGGATGTTGGAGGAGGCGGCGCCTTCGCGAACGGGATCCGGCAGGTCGAGTTCAATGAAGCGTCCGATGACCCAGCCAGCGATGGGGATCGTTTGATCGCCGGGTTGCGTGGTGGTGTTGCTGGCCGCGTTGCGTGAAGCGTTTTCACCGGGTGGTCGCGTGGCAAGTCCACGGACCAGAAACCAGTCCTCTTTCTTGGTCTCCTGAGATTCGCTCGCTGCTTCCTTTTCTTCACTCGTTTGGGCCCAATCCGCTACGGCGCGCCCGACGATTTCGACCGGAATACCTCGGCCAAATTGATACAGACGATGCTCCGTACGGCCCGGCTCAACGCGAAGATTGGTTGCCACCTTGGTTCGGCCACGCGCCTGGACGGTCATGCCTTTGGCTTTGGCGAGAAGAACGGTGCTGCGCTGCCAGAGTGCGGGCTCCATCAAGTTGCGGGCGTCAATCCAGCCAAGAACATTGTTGGAAGTGCGAACTTTGACGTTGTCGTTGCGGCGGGCGATCAGCTCTACATGATCGCCGTAGTGGAGTACGTCGATCGGCTCGCGAACTTGTGCTACGCCACTCCATAGCGTGACGCTGCGCTCGCTGATGTACGCCTCTCCTATGGTTTCGTGCTTGGGCCGAAAAAACCAGGCTAGAATCGCGACCAGACAAAGCAGCGGAATGGCAAAAAGCAGCTTGCGCTTCATGTGACGATTCCAAACATTTGCGCGAGACAACCGGAAGGAATTAATTCACTCGCAAAATCGGCGGACTTCATGAGAATAAGAGCCTCTTTGACCTGAAAAGATTGTACCTGAAAACGGCGGTCGTCTCGGGCGGGCGAAGGTCGAATTGCTTTTCTGCTAAAATGCTGCGGTGCGGAGAACTGTTTTGCTCTTGCACGGAGGTAGGGATGAAGGGCTTAAATGCGCTACAACCGCTGGGACTTTTCTTGCTGAGAGTGGCGCTGGGGATTATTTTTGTGTATCACGGTTATCCGAAAATAGCTCATGCCGGCGGGCAGATGCAGGGATTGTTCGTGCAGCATGGACTGCCAGGTTATTTTGTTTATGTAGCGGGAATTCTGGAGGTATTTGGAGGCGGATTGCTGCTGCTTGGACTCTTTACACGTCCCGCGGCTTTGCTCTTGGCGATTGAAATGGGCGTGGCCATCTGGAAAGTGCACAGCAGCGGCGGCTTCTACGCGGTGCATAACTATGAATTTCCGCTGGTGGTGGGGGCGGCATGCTTGGCACTGGCAACCATCGGCGCAGGCATGCTGTCGGTTGATCATGCAGTATTCGGCGAAGGCGGCAGCCGCAGTCGAAGCGTCAAGAATCCGAAGAAGTAATCAGGGCGTCGCTGCCTGATGTCAGGGAGCAGCGACGGGCGTGGTTTCAACCGCTGTCAGGCCCGTGGTACCGAGCGGCAAGGCAATCCACAGGATGATGTAGGTCAGAAAGCCGACGCCGTAAATCAGGAAGAGAATCAACGCCACAATGCGGATGACTGAAGTTTCAACGTCGAAATAGTCGGCCAGACCGGCACAAACACCGCCTATTTTTTTGTCATTGCTCGAGCGCACCAGTTTCTTCGGCGCCCGGTAGGAATAGGCAGGCGGGACGCTGCCGGGTTGTCTGGCGCCACAGTTATAACAGTAGTTCGAGGCAGCAATGATTTCCTTTTGACAATTGGGGCAAGTCATCATTCCCTCCAAGGGGCGGAGCTTTGCGGGCTCTCTACAATATACGAATAACGAATACCAAATGTTTCGTCAATACCGGGATAGCAGGAGCCGCAAACTCCGCCTAGTAATCCAGTAACTCCTTGATAGCATTGGTGATATGGCTGGTTTGCGGAAGGATTACGTCTTCGAGTTTGGGCTGGTAGGCGCAGAAGGTGTCGGTCGCGGCGACGCGGCGGACGGGGGCGTCAAGGTCGGAAAAAAGCTGGTCGGCAATGCGGGCTGCTATTTCAGCGCCATAGCCCCAGCTGAGCATGTCCTCGTAGGCGATGAGGACGCGATGGGTTTTCGATACCGTGGCGGTTATGGCTTCCCAATCGTAGGGAGACAGCGAGCGCAAGTCGATAATTTCGACTGAAATGCCTTCGCGCTGCAGCTGGGCAGCAGCAACTTCGGCGCGGTGAACGACGGCGCCGTAGGTAATGATGCTGGCATCCGTGCCCTCTTTTACAAGGCGCGCTTTGCCAAAGGGAACGGTGTAATCGGGGCCAGGATATTCCGAGCGATTGTAGGGCTGGCGGTAGAGATGTTTGTGCTCGAGGAACATGACGGGGTCGTCGCAACGAATGGCGGTGCGCAACAGACCTGCAACGTCGAGGGCTGTGGAAGGCATGACGACACGCAAGCCGGGGCAATGCGTGAAAATCGACTCCCCGCTTTGGCTGTGATAAACCGCGCCCCCGGTGAGGTAGCCACCGATGGGAACGCGAAGAACCACCGGGCACTTGAAGGTGCCGTTGGAACGCCAGCGCATGACGCACAATTCATCGCGAATCTGCATCATGGCGGGCCAGATGTAGTCAAAGAACTGAATTTCGGCGACGGGTTTAAGTCCGCGGCTGGCCATTCCAATGGCGCGTCCTACGATGCCGGCTTCGGCGAGAGGCGAGTTGAAGACGCGATCGTTGCCGTATTTGCGTTGCAAGCCGGAAGTGGCTTTGAAGACGCCGCCCTTCCCTTTTACGTGCTTTAGATTTTCTTCCTTGCTGACGTCAGCGACGTCTTCGCCAAATACCGTTATGCGTTCGTCGCGTGACATTTCGTCTGCCAGCGTGGCGGAAACCATCTCCACCATGGTCTTTTGCGCACCATGAAATTGTGGTTGTGTCTCAAACGCGGCGGAAGTAGGGTCGACTTCAGCGGAATAGACGTGCGTGTAGATGGAATCGATGGACGGTTCTTCGGCCGCTAGGGCTTGGTCCGCAGCTTCACGAACTTCGCGGTCGACCTCTTCTTCGAGTGCTTCGATCTGCTTTTGGTCGAGAATGCCTTCGCGCACCAGGTGGAGTGCAAATTTTGAAATGGGATCGCGGCGAGCTTCTTCTTCGCGTTCCGCAGAACTCTTGTAAAGTTTTTCGTCGTCGGATAACGAATGTGAATAGGGGCGGGTGACATGCGCGTGAACGAGGGCCGGGCCCCGCCGCTCCCGGCAATACTCCGCAGCTTCCTTGCAGACCGCATAGCTTTCCAACGGATCGGTTCCATCGCATTCGGCAACATGTAAGCCCGGGAAACTGCGTGTGAGGTTCGAGATGCTGCCGCCGGCTGTCTGCACTTCGACGGGAACCGATATGGCATAGCCATTGTCTTCGATCAAGTAAAGCAGGGGAAGTTTCTTGGAACAGGCAGCGTTCAGCGATTCCCAGAATTCGCCTTCGCTGGTCGCGCCGTCGCCGCCGGAAACATAGACAATTTCGTTGCGTTCGTGCCGGACGTATTCGCCAAGCGGAGCCTTTTTGGCTTGCGCCAGCGCTTTGGGATGTTCCCCAAAGTAAACCGTGGATTCTGCCGCGCCCACGGCTTGCAAGAATTGTGTACCGGTGCAGGACGAACGATTCACGATGTTCCACCGGGGATGCCCCCAGTGGGAAGGCATCTGTCGGCCACCAGAACTGGGATCGTCTTTCGCACCAACAGCCTGCAGCAAGGTCTCGAGGGGCGTGACGCCCAACATCAGGCAAAGTGCCCGGTCGCGGTAGTAGGGATAAATCCAATCGATGCCAGGACGAAGAAGCAACCCCATAACCGCAGTGACTGCTTCATGCCCCGCGCTGGAGATTTGAAAATAGATCTTGTTCTGCCGCTTGAGCTGAATTTCGCGATCGTCCAGCTTGCGCGAAAGATACATCGTACGGTAGATGCGAATGAGAGCTTCGTGATCGAGCCCTCCGAGACGGGGTGAGTCGAGCTTGGCAACTTTTGAGCGCGTTTGTAACGCCATTCGGTGAGCCCTCGCACTTAAGTACAGAGTCTGGCCTGCCACGAATGCCAATTATACCGGAAAGCTTCTCGACGAAGAATTTTGGGGGGATATTGCGAGCGCAAAGTTGCAACAAACTCAGGGCGTGGGCAAGACCCCGTGGGCTTTCATCCACTCCAATTGTTTCTTTTCGATATTTCGATCGTTTACTGCGGCGGCCGCTAACCCTTGTTTGTCTCTGGGGTCAACATCATCCGCAAAACGCGGGATTTTGCGCCAATTTAGGCCATCGAGTATTTGCCAAGCGGTCTCGTTGATCTTCCTGGTCAGCGCTTGAAAGCTCTGCGCCCCGAAAGCGGCGCTTGCAAATCTGGGCGCTCCCAGATAACCAGGCCAATTTGGCTTCTCCGCAAGGCTGTAGAGCTCAATGAAATTTCGGCCGGTCCAGGACGGAGCTTCATGAATATCAGCGCGCACCAGGTCCGGGCGCAGGAACATCATCTGGCTGGTTTCGTTGGCATCTCCGTGTACAAAGTATTCCGTTCTCCGTAATTTGTTCTGGCGTGAGAAGTCTTTGGCTGGTTCCGCAACAGTCCGAAATGGGCTTCAGACCCAGCAGGTGCACCATTACTCCGCCGTAGGTGTCGGTGAAGAAATCAGAGGCTTCATCAAGAGCACGATTGTGATCGGGGTCTCCATGATCGTGGACGATGAAGATCCAGCGAAAGCCCTGCTCGCCGAATTGCCCCGCCAAATCCATGTAAACAGCACGGAGTGTGGAATGCCGGACGGTATAGGTGCCCGGGAAAACGTATTTTCCGCCTATGGCATTTGCTCCGTTGTGTCCTAACGGAATCTGAGGGAATAGCAGAACCTTCCAACCGGAACGCGACACGATGGCGCGGGCAAGCTCCTGGGTCATGGCCGCAATGGCATAGTCGTCTGTGTAGCTGGGCAGATAGGGCCCGTGCTCTTCCAGAATTCCGCCTGGAAATGGGACAACCGTCTTCTGCCTGTCGAAGGTCCGGATTTGCTCGGTATTGAGTTCGCCCAAATCATAAATCTGGGAACGCGCAACGGCAGAAAGTGAGAAGCACAAGAATGAAACGAACAGGAACGAAAAAGCCAGAAATCTTGGGCTGCACATAGTTGCCTCCGTATCAGAGCTTTCCACGGAAAGTCTTTTTTTGGCGGGACTTGACTTCGTTATTCGAGGCGTTCGAAGTTTTGATCGATGGACGTAAATTCAGGGCTGGATTTGCTGATGACTTCCGGCGAAGCGTCTTTGAACAATTCTTCGCTCGGAATGCGATCGAGCCAGCGCTGCTCGGAGAGTTTTTCGTGGGAAGAAAAGTACAGCCGGACTAGCAAGTGGACCGTGCTCTCAGATTTCTTCGCGGCCTTTTCCTGAGAGACCTTCCCCGACTTGCCTTTAGCCTTGGCATTTGGCTTTTCCTCGTTGGGTTCGGGCAAATCCTCTTCAGAAGATGCTCCATCGGCGGGGCCACGATCGAGTTTATACAGGAGCTTTTTGTCCAGCCGGAAGGCTTGTTTCCAGACATCCAACTTGTGGCATGCCAGTTGGGCTTTTTCTTCGTCGGTACCAAAATCAAATCGCATGTAGCTGTGAGCCATAGTGTAATTTTGCGGTGGGGGGCGCTGGCAAGTCAAGGAAGGTTCACTTGCTGCCGCTTTTTGTAGTTCTGGGGCCCGGTGCTATTGTTTTCTAGTGGTGCAGGAGCCCGTGAAATGCCGACTGGGAAACGTTTTTGGGGATTCACGCTGCTTTGTCTGGCGGTCATCGGATGCGGCAAGAGCACCGGAGACACGAAACGCTACTCGATTCAGGGAGAAGTGATTTCCCTGGATACACAGAAAAACCTGCTCACCCTGAAACATGGCGATATTCCGGATTTCATGCCGGCCATGACCATGGCGTATGAGCTGGCATATCCAAAGGAAGCGACCGGAATTGCTGCCGGCGACACGATTCGCGCGGAGCTGGTTGTCGCCAACGGCGTGGGACGGCTGGAAAAGATTCAGCTGGTGGCCAAGGCAGCACCCAACGCTCCAAAGCCCGCTGCCCAGGTCCATCTTCCCGCGCCGGGGGATGTGGTGCCGGACTTTCGCTTTGTGAACCAGGACGGACGATCGATTCATCTACACCAATTTCGCGGAAAGCCCCTGTTGATTACCTTCATTTACACTCGGTGTCCGCTTCCTGATTTTTGCCCTCGCATGAATGAAAATTTTGTGCGAGTACAGGCGCTGCTCAATAAGCAGGCAGCCCTGCTCAAAAACGTGGAACTTTTGAGCATCAGTTTTGATCCAGACTACGACACTCCAGCCGTGTTAAAGCACTACGCCCGTTTGTATGAAAAGGGTGTGGCGGGGAAGAATCGCGCTGACTGGCAATTCGCGGTCCCTTCCAAAAAAGACCTGCCGGACCTTTCCAACTACTTTGGGCTTATCTACGAGCCGGACGGCGGAACAATTTCCCATTCCTCCAGCACAACGGTAGTTGACGCAAATGGAAAAGTGGCCAAATGGTATGGTGACAACAACTGGTCGCCGGAGGATGCCACGAAGGTAATTTTGCAGTTGTTTGGTCAGGGATAGTTCAGCGTTTTGCCAATCAGCATGTCCCGGGACCAGCTGCCAGTTTGTTCTTGGTTCGCCCGTGACATAATCACGCTCATGCAACTGACACAAGAAAACGACACGCTGTTTCGCTTGACGCGATTTGGCATGATCAATTGCTTTCTTGTTCGTGAAGATGATGGATTCACTCTTATAGATACCGGCCTCAAACGCTCTGCCAAGCAAATATTGAAGATAGCCGGACAACTGGGCAATCCCATTCGCCGAATTGTTTTAACCCACGGTCACATTGATCATGCCGGCTCGATCGATGAATTGAGCATGAGTCTTGCGAATGCTGAAATTGCGGTCGGAGAACGCGAAGCGAGAATTCTTCGCGGTGATTTTTCTTTGAACCAAGGTGAATCTGGAAAAAGGCTATGGGGGTTCGTCGGAGTAAAGACTCTTCGTTATCAAGAAATGAAACACGGAGACCGAATAGGATCGTTGTCGGTAATTGACACGCCGGGGCATACCCCTGGCCACGTGTCTTTTCTGGATGTGCGACAAGGTTCACTCATTGCTGGCGACGCATTCACCACTCAGAGAGGTTTGGTGGCTGCCGGCGTTTTTAAATGGCATTTTCCATTTCCTGCAATATTTTCATGGAATCGCTCAATGGCTGCGGAAAGCGCAAGGAATCTGAGAATGCTAAACCCGACGCTGTTAGCTGTCGGACACGGTGAGTCGCTGCGTTCGCCGTGCGCAGCAATGGATCGCGCAATAGAATTGGCGTACCGGCAATGCGGCAGGATGCTAAAATAATGAACAGTTTTAAGGCGATGGAGTTCGCCATAACCGTTTCGGCGCAGAAGGCCGAAACTGATGACTCCTGGATGCCGATAGGCACCAGGAGTTTTTTGTTTTATAGCGTATAACGTTGTAACGGCGCCGCTGCTGGCGGCGGATTGGAGCGAGCTTGCGACTCACACTGATTGCAATTTTTGGAGCCATTGGAACTCTGGCCCGATACGGGTTGCAGGGGCTTGTGCAGGTGCGCACGGGAGGGACCTTTCCCTATGGAACGTTACTGATCAACTTGCTCGGCTGTTTTTTTCTGGGATTGATCGGGCAGTTCACGCTCAACCGCATGGTGATTTCTCCCGACTTGCGCGTGGCCATCGCTGTGGGCTTTTTTGGCGGATTCACCACTTTCTCAAGTTTTGGGTGGGAAACGGCCAAAATGATAGAAACAGGTGAATGGCTGCGTGCTTCAACTTATGTGGCAGCTAGTGTCGTTCTCGGCCTGCTGCTTTCCGTCGTTGGCATTCGATTGGCCAACCGATTTTAGGAGCTGCAATGACACACGAGAAATTCGAAGGTGAACGTACCCTGATGCGGATTCACATCGGGGAATCCGACAAGTGGCATGGGCAGTCCCTGCATGAAGCAATTACCGAAATGCTCCGTAAGGATGGCTTCTCTGGCGTGACAGTGCTACGTGGGGTGGCTGGCTTTGGCGGCTCAAGCGTCTATCACACGGACAGGATTCTGCGCATGTCGCAGGATCTGCCAATTGTTCTGGAAGCCGTCGAAACAGCGGAACGTATTGAGTCTGTGTTACCCCGTCTGGATGAAATGGTGGAAGGCGGACTTATCACGCTGGAAAAAGTGCGCGTAATTCTTTATCGCGCGGCAAAGAAGTAACCGCGTTCGGCACCTCGGCCGTCCTATTTCTTGTTGGACCTGGGCCCCATCCTGCGCCTCCGCAAATTCCTGAAAATACCCACGCGAAGGGTCTTGCGCCTGATTCTCCAGCATGTTAGCGTTGGCGAATAAAAGGCGAATCAGTGGAGGGGCCGTTTTATGCCTGAATCTCTTGCGGTGAAGGCCGAACGTGGTTCAACGAGCATCGCTCGCGTTCATGAGGTGCTCGATGTGTTTCAAGCACGCGACCACAACGGCGAGGTCTTAACCGCTGTGCGACACTTCCCTGCCCGAGAAGCGCAATGGGCGGATTACCCCGCATGGGCGCATGCGGATTTGGTGGCGGCCTATGCGGGTAAAGGCATCCGGCAACTTTACACCCACCAGGCTGCAGCTGCGGAATCGGTTCACGCAGGTAAAAATACGGTCATCGTCACGCCGACCGCTTCGGGCAAGACACTTTGCTATAACCTGCCCGTTCTGAATGCCGTTCTTGAGGACAGTGATGTGCGCGCGCTGTACCTTTTTCCAACCAAGGCGCTTGCGCAGGATCAACTCGCAGAACTGCATGATCTGAACCAGCGGTTGAACGACCGCTTCGGCGTTTTTACCTATGACGGAGACACGCCAAGTGATGCGCGCAAAGCGATACGCGAAAAAAGTCACATCGTTCTGACCAATCCGGACATGCTCCATACTGCCGTGCTGCCGCACCACACAAAATGGACGCGGTTGTTTGAGAATCTTCGATACATTGTGATTGATGAGCTGCACACGTACCGCGGAGTGTTTGGAAGCCACTTGTGCAACGTGCTGCGACGTTTGAAGCGCATCGCACGCTTCTATGGGCGCGATCCGCAATTTGTCTGCTGCTCGGCGACCATAGCAAATCCAGGAGAACTTGCCGGCAAGCTGTTGGAAGCGGACGTTGACGTGTTGAGTTTGAACGGAGCGCCCGCGGGTGAAAAGACATTCGTGTTCTACAACCCGCCCGTGGTGAATCGCGCGCTGGGTATCCGACGGAGCTACGTCAACGAGTCCTCGCGCGTGGCGCAGGAATTCCTAAAGCACGATTTGCAGACGATGGTGTTTTCGAATTCGCGGCTGCAAACCGAAGTCATACTCACGTATTTGCAGCAGGCGAATCCCAAAGGGCCGGGCCAGCCGCAAACGATCCGCGGGTATCGCGGCGGGTATTTGCCGGGGGAGCGTCGCGAAATAGAACGTGGCCTGCGCGATGGCCGCATTTGCGGCGTGGTTTCGACCAGCGCTCTTGAATTGGGTATTGACATCGGTTCGCTGGACACCGTTGTGATGGCTGGTTATCCGGGCACCATTGCTGCAACCTGGCAACGCGCGGGCCGTGCGGGACGGCGTAATGGAAGTTCCTGTGCAGTCATGGTGGCGTCTTCCTCGCCGCTTGATCAATTTATCGTTCGCAATCCCGACTATTTTTTTGGCAGTTCGCCCGAGCACGCGTATATCCAGCCGGACAATCTGGAAATCCTCATTAACCATCTGAAGTGCGCGGCGTTCGAGTTGCCTATCTCTCCGAACGACCGCATGGGAGACGTTGATCTTTTTGATTTGTGCGCGCGACTTGCCGAAGCGGGATACCTTCATCGCGCGGGCGATAACTACCACTGGACGCACGAAGCGTATCCGGCGGACACGATCAGTTTGCGCTCGGTGACCAGCGACAATTTCATCATCATCGACATTACGGGCGCGCCAAATGTGATTGGAGAAATTGATTTTACGAGCGCGCTGGTTTTTGTGCACGAGAAAGCCATCTACCTGCACGGCGGCCAGCAGTTCCACGTCGAACATCTGGACTTCAAAGAACGCAAGGCCTATGTGAGACACGTCGACGTGGACTACTACACCGATGCGATTCGCTACACACAGGTGCGCGTGCTGGAGACCGCCCAGCAAACCCGTTCGAATGAAACGATGCCGGACATTCCCGCAAACCGCGTCCACGGAGATGTGCTGGTACGTTCGCAGGTGATCGGCTTCAAGAAAATAAAGTTTTTTACAAATGAAAATATCGGCGACGGGAAACTGGAGCTGCCAGAAAACGAAATGCACACGACTGCGTATTGGATCACGCTGGAGCGGCCGCTGCTCGAATCGCTTCCCTTTTCGGTGAGCGAACGGCAAAGCGGCATGTTTGGATTGCTGCATGCATTGGAATCCGTGGCAACGCTGCTTTTGATGTGCGATCAACGGGATTTGGGAACTGCCATCGGCGAGCGGCCGCCTGCTACCAGCACGGAGAGCGATGAATTCAATCCGGTGAGCATGAAAGATCTAGCGTCCGGCAACGCGAAGGAATTCTTCGAACCAAATTTGTATCTCTACGACGCGTATCCAGGAGGCATCGGCTTTTCCGAACCGCTTTTTCGCGCTCACGATTTGCTGGTGCAAAAGACACGCGAATTGATTCATGCTTGCGGTTGCGACCAAGGCTGCCCTTCCTGCGTGGGACCGGCAGGAGACTTGGCCCCCCGAGCCAAAGAAGCAGCGCTCGCCATTCTCGATCGGTTGTGTGGCTAAATGCCGGGTCTGGCGGACAAATTTTCGCGGCTTGCTGCTCTGAAGCCCGCGCGGGCTGTACCCCCGCGACCTCCAGACTTGTCCGAGCCTTGCGCGGAAGACACACTGGCACGCCTGTTGGGCGCTGGAGTTTCGCGAAATCACTACGGCGACCATCTGGCAGTGCGCAACTGGTTTTCGTCTCCGGAATTTGTTGAGCCATGCCCGGTCGCTCTGGATCTACTGTCGCGGCACAAGGACGAAGCCCTTTCCCGCCGAACGCGCGCAGCCCTTTCCGATCCCGCCAAGTGGCTTTTTCTGGATACAGAAACCACCGGACTCGCAGGAGGAACGGGCACCTACGCATTTCTAACGGGACTTGCGTGGTGGGATGCCGGAGGACTACAAGTCGAACAGCTTTTCTTGCGTGATTTTGGGGAAGAGCATTCCGTTCTCGCGGAACTGGCTGCGCGAATTGAACAACGCCCTGTGCTCATTACCTTCAACGGAAAATCATTCGACTGGCCGCTTCTTGAAAGCCGCTTTACGATGACACGCTGTATTCCCGTTCCACGGCTCGCGGCGCATCTTGATTTGTTGCATCCAGCGCGGGCGCTGTGGAAACTGCGGCTTGGGTCCGTGCGGCTGGTCGAGCTGGAACGTCACGTCCTCAACCCGCAGCGTCTCGGTTGGCACCGCGAAGACGATGTATCCTCCGCGCTGATTCCGCAGTTTTATTTTGACTATTTGCGGGGCGGCCCGCCGGAGCCGCTCTTGGGAGTATCCCGCCACAATCAGATGGATTTGCGCGGCCTAGCGGCGTTATACGTGAAGATGAATTCAATGCTGGGAGCGGAACGCGCGATCCCTGAAGACGTGCACAGTCTGGATCTTTTCGGGTTGTCGCGATTCCTGCAGAAACGCGGCGATGCGGATCGCGCCAAACGGAAATGCTCAGATGCCATTGATCAGGGGCTGCCAGCTGAAATTCGTTCACACGCCCAACGTGAACTGGCGATGATGGCAAAACGCAGCGGCGAACATGGCAAAGCGGTCGAATTGTGGCTGGAAATTGTCGGCGATTTGCAGGACGGATTGCACGCCTGCGAACAACTTGCCATCTACTATGAACGCCAAGGCAAGGATCTTGCGCGCGCGACAGAATTTGCGCAACTGGCGGTTACAAAAGCCCGAGGAGCGGCGAAACGATCCCGCGATCCGTATGCTGCTGCTCGTTTTGCGCGAACCGAGCAAAATCTGATGAATCGACTTAAGCGGCTGGACGGGAAGAGAAAGGGACGTTCGCCCTCCTTGTTGCCCGGAGCAATTTCTGACACTTCTTACCAAGCAGAATCTCTGGGGGATACCTAGAAGATGAATCGGCTTCTATTGAACGCTGGCTGCTTCTGTGACGCTGTCACCCGCTGGCACTAAATTCCATGTCGTTCTGGAGGGTGCATCTTCCGGTCGAACTGGAGCGGTTGGGGCCATAGGCCAATCGACCGATCTTGTAACTCCGTCAAAAGTCCTGCGGTCCGCGCCCTCCAGCGTCAAACATTCAGAATTCCGGCAATAGAGAAAAATGCTGCCGTTGGGAGTATCAAAAGAGAAAAAATTCGCGCGTCGCAGCAAATTCGTGCGCTTGCCGTGCTTCTTTTCCAACGCTTCTGAGTATTGACCAAAAAAACGGGCCATTTGTTCATCGCCGGACAAATGCAGGCGGCTCAAGAGCACAAGTTGCTTGGATTGTTTTTTTTCATAGACCGCATAACGGTCCCCATCCCACGCAGATGCCAGAGGCTTCGCGCGATCGTCGCCCAGGAATTGCTTAAGTACTTCCTTCCAGCCAAATTCACCCATGGCGTTTTCTTCAAGCTTGGTCCAGTCGGAGCCGAGAACTTTTTCCAGTGGCGGGAGATTTACAACACTGGGAGCCTTGCCGGAAAAGTAGAGAGCCGGATGCATGATTTGCTGGGTTGAAACGGGCGGCTTGGAAAAGACCCCGGGGAAGCCGCTCCATCCTGAGGGCTTTAAGACTCCTACAGAAAATGTTAGTCCCGCAAAATAGGGAAAAACCAGGGCATCTTTCATGAAGGGCGGGGCTTGCTTTAGCGTGGGGGAACTGCCAAGGTCCCCCACCATGGACGCAGGGTCAACTTCCGGCAGATCCTTCACCGAATGGCCCGTGCCAAGAAGCATGTAGTCAATCATGGAGGCCATGGCGCTGCCTTCGAGGACCGCTTCCCGGGCCAGTTCGGCGTCGTCATTGGGGCGCGCAGCTTTCAGCCAGGCTTCGATATGAAAATGCTGGTCCTGCAGCGCATGCGTCAATTCGTGCGCCATCACCATTTTTTGCTCTGCCAATGGACTCCAATCGGCGATATAGAATTCATGGGCTTTGGGATCGTATAGTCCGACGACCTGCTCGGTCAGGACGTTCACCATGAAACTGTCCATGTCGAACCCTTTGGGCAGGAGACCAAAGGCTTCGGCGCTCCGGGTGCTGGCATATCGCTCGGCCGGAGCTTTGTCCTCATTCATCTGACTCAGAATGTAGGCCCGAATCTCGTCGCGTGAGCGCAATGTCCTTTTCAGCGGAGAGAGCAACTTGAGTCCCGTAATTTCGCTCATCTGATTCAGCACCTCGTCGGCCGCGGCGGAGAATTCGGCTGGCGTCTGGCCCCCTGGTAAGGAGTCGCTCGGTGCTTTGGAATTTTCCTGAGCGCGGGCGGTGGACCAGCAAAACGAGGTGGTCGCCAGAAACAAAACCAACGACAGCATTAGGTGGCAAAACCGACGAGCGAAGGCCTTCATTTTGAAAGGATAGCAGATTCGAGACGGCAGCCGAGGGGCAGGAACCAGATCGATTCCAACTATTTTGCGACGCTCCCGGTGGTTAACACCCGCTGCAACGCCTCCATGAGGTCACTCCTGGTCAAGATTCCGACGACTCTACCGTCATCGACGACGGGCATGCAGCCGTAGCGACCTTGTTGCATGGCCGCCATCGCTCCCAGCAACGGAGTTAAAGAAGTGGTAGATTTTGGCTCCCGAGTCATGACCCGCTCTACTTTGGTATTCGCAAAGACAGCGTTATAAACGTCTTCAGTGACGGGTATCAATCTGGATGGCGCGCAGCGCTGGATATCGCGTTCAGAGAGAATACCGACGAGCTGTGGACCTTCCAGTACTGGCAGATGTCGTATTGAACTGCCGCGGAGCAGCAGGGCGGCATCCAGCAGAAGGGTGCTGGGCTCCACGCTGATGACGGGAGAAGTCATCACATCCCGCACATACCATTCATTTGTGGCCACAAAATCCTCTGACGATGGCGCGGCCCATGTCTTGGCAGTGATGTTTTCACGGCTGCATCCAGGAAGCAAGGTCGCTGAAGCCAAGCAGTGCGACAGTGACAACGGTCCAGAGCCGCTATTCCGGGAAGCGTCACCGGCGCTTTGCAAGAAATGAAACGGGCCAAAAAGCGGGTGAGGGGGCGTTTGGCGCACAGCAATAAGCATGTTCCGTATTCTTAACAAAATGGTAATTCTGGTGTACCCTGTGTACTCGAGCCCGAACACCACCTTGAGGAACACATGCTCCCCGGCCTACGCCTGCGGCAGGCCCGTGAACGACTTGGATACACCTACCGCGATGTGGAACGCATAAGTTACGAGCTGGCATCACGTCGAAGCCGGCCGGAATTCATTCTGCATATCAGCCGTCTGGCTGATATAGAAAATCACAGCGTCGTTCCTGGCCTGCACAAACTTTACGCGCTGGCCGTCGTGTATCATCTCGACCCCCTGGATATTTTTCGATGGTATGACGTTCCGCTGGAGGACTGTTTCGTGGATGGAACATCGTTTCCGCCCATGCAAACTCATTTGGCTGCGCCGCCGGCCTCGCTCAAGGTACCCGTGCGATTCGATCCGGCATTTGATCCCGAACGAACGGAGTTTCTGTCGCGCATGGTCGAGCGGTGGGGAAAACTGGATGGGGCCCTGACAAATGGGAACCGCCGTCACTCGTATGGCTACGTGGGCCTCAACGATCGGCGCATGAGCCCTCTGTTGCGGCCGGGAAGCGTGGTACTTGTCGATACGTCGGCGCGGAGTATTCAGGACAGCGACTGGTCAACGGAATTTGACCGTCCAATGTATTTTGTCGACGTTCGCGATGGCTACCGTTGCGGCTGGTTTCACTGCGAAGGCGCGCAACTGGTGATGCAGCCGCATCCCTTATCCCGCTGCGTGCCGGAATCCTGGCGATGGCCGGAGGATGCAGAAGTGGTGGGCCGCATCATCGGGGTCGTTACGCGTCTTGATGAGCCTTGGAATTCGCAGAACGCAGAATCTCGAGAAGTGCGCGGAGATTCGAGCAAAAAAGCTCCTTGAGATACTCGGGCGAGCGCTCGGGAAGAAGAACGCGATAAGACTCCATTCGGCTCCAGTGTGCAGCCGCAGGATATAGGCCATCTTCCATCGACTCCAAACACATGCGCAGATCGGCTTCCTGAGCCGCTAGCGGGGTCTCCAGAATTCTCTCAAAGACTTGTTCGTGGCATAACTCCAGCGCCTGCTGGATGGCCCCATCCGGGTAGATGGCCGCGAGACCGGCGTGCTCATACCTTCCGCTTGACAGGTCTCGCAGGGAAGAAAGATAGGTAAGGCGCGAGAAAAGGCTCGGAATTCCGGACAGCGTAGTCAACGTAAAATCCAGGATTATTCGCCGATTTTGCTGAAGTTGGGTGAGACTTTTCATCGTCGATCTTGTTCCGAACGCGGAACGTTTCCAGTCAAAAAGAATTCCAATGGCTCGTTTCTCTTCATTCTGGAACCTGGAGGGTTCCCTTATGAAGAAACAGTTTCGGTTTTTCTCGGCAGTCTTTTTACTTTCTGGCTTGATCGTACTCCCGGTAATCTGTTCCGTCAACCATTCAGTCAGTAATCTTGTCGCAGGTCCTTCACTCGCCGCAAGTGGTTCTCCACTTCCGGCGCCGGTTCCATTTCCACAGGGAACGCAGGTCCTCGTTGCAAGCGGATCCCCAATTCCGGCACCCGTGCCACATGGAACGCGAATCTTGATGGCCAGTGGTTCGCCGATTCCGGCTCCGGTACCGCATGGAACGCAGGTTTTGCTAGCCGACGGTTCGCCTCTTCCGCCCCCGGTTCCGCAACCGCACGGAACAGCGGTCTAGTAAGACTGTTTACCACCCTGAACGGCCGGCCACAACTCATCGGTAAGATGGGTTGTGGCCCTTTCAATCGACAGAGGAACAAGAAACTTTCATACAGTCCGGAGTGTATAGAATTGCGGCGCCCGAACCTGTAGTACCAAAACTTAGGTCCTTCGTTCTATTTACCGGCTAGTTACAACGTGTTAGCATTCTGCCAGCATGAATACGTTGTCCAGTTCAGTGCAATGGGTTTGGGCATTTAGTGTTGCGGCCCAATTGACGGTTATGGTTGTACTTATCGGGAAAGAACAGTTCCGCAAGCTGCAGTTTTTTACTTTTTTTGTCGCCTTGAATCTTTCCCAGGCCCTTTTCCTTTTTCTCCTGATTTGTTTTCATCAGTCCGGCGCTCCCAAATACATATACATGGCTTGGGGCTCCCAGGCGATCATTTTGGTGGCTCAGGCGTTTGCAACGACAGAGATCTTGCGCCTCGTCCTTGGGCCGTATCAGGCAATTTGGACTTTGGGCTGGCGACTGATTCTGGCTACATCGCTGGTCGATCTTTTTTTCGTGCTGGCATTGTTCAAAGGCGACATGGCATGGGCTTTGATGGAAGCTGATCGCGGATATCATTTCATCTTCGCGACTGCTGTTATCGCGTGCCTGTTTCTGTTTCGACATTATCGTGTTCCCATTTCCACCGTTTACAAGACCCTCCTTGCGGGGTTTTGCTTTTATTCCTGCGTCGAGATCCTTATCAATACCATCCTTAAGAATATTTTTACGTCAGGATCTGTGCGATACGAAGCGCTTTGGCAGATCGTTACGATGGGTACTTTTACCGTTATGCAGGTCGCTTGGGCCGTGGTCTTGCGCAAGCCTCTGCCGGCGCAGCAAGCTGTCGTGAAGAGCCTGCCCCCCGCGGTTTACGACCGGATTTCTCCGGAAATCAATTTGGGGTTGCGCCAGCTGAACGACCAATTAGGAAAATTCTGGAAAGTAGAGGCTCCCAGGCCTTGAACCTAACCTTCGCCGTAACCGTTGTGTTGTTCTTGTTGGTGCTTCTCGCATGGGCTCTTCGCACGCCCCGAAGAACCAGGTCACTCGATGAAGATGCACTTAATTTCCTTGGAGATGGGGAGCGTCCGCATATCACCCACCTTCCGCAAATTCGGCAGGCCCTGGCGGACGCAGATTTTGAATTTCTCCGGTCCAGGGGCCGTGAAAAGCTTGCCAGCCAACTGCGCAAAGAGCGCCGCAAGGTGGCTCTCAACTACTTGCCTGCTGTCCAGGAAGATTTCGAGAAAATGCTGCATATCGGTCGTATCGTGGCCGTCCTCTCCCCTGAGGTCAAAACCGTTGAAGAGTGGGAACGCCTTCGTCTCACAATGCGCTTCTATCTCCGCTATCACCTGATCCGTTTCGCTCTGCAATGCGGCCTGGCGCCGATTCCCCAACTGAGTGAGTTGAGCCAGCTGGTAAGCGCGCTTTCGATTCGCATGGAAATGGCGGTGAAAGAACTCGGGGAGCGCGCAGCGCTTGCCGCCGAGATCACCTCATCCTTCGGTGGTGGAGGCGTGAACCCGGTTTAGAAGTTCTTCCAGTGTAGAAAGCAATTCCGCTGCCTGAATTGGCTTATGTAATATTCGACCCGTTTCCTCGGCGGAAGACGTGGCCGGATGACCGCCAGGTTTCTCCGAGTCAGCGATCACAATGAGGCGATCGATAATCATGGAGGTGGCCGCAGTGTCCGCGCTGCGACCTTCGCAAATGGCGCTGATCAAGCTACCGTCCGCGACAACTAGGCCAAATTGCCCTTGGTCCAGCAGAGTCTTAGCGTCATCAAGGTTGTTTGCAGTAGTTACACTGTAGTTCGTGCCCCGCAGAATTTCTTCCACAGATTCGAGAACGGAGCGGTCGGTGGAGGCCAGCAAAATTTTTCGGTCGTTGCGCTGCGCGCTCACCGTGCTGACCTTAGCTCGGAGAAACTGAGTTGCTGCAGGAAATGGCAATTCAATAATGAACGATGCGCCCTTGGTCGCCTGATTGCGCACGCGAATTGTGCCGCCGTGTTCGGTAATGATCCCGTAACAGATGCTGAGACCGAGCCCAGTTCCCTTGCCTACTGGCTTGGTGGTGTAGAACGGGTCAAATACGCGTGAAGCGTCTTGAACTCCCGGTCCGCTATCTGTGAATTCTATGAAAACCTGGCTGCCGTTCACGCCTGTGCGCACCCACAAATCTCCTTCTTTCGCGTTGTCCAGAATGGCGTCCACGGCATTGTTCACCATATTCAGGAAGACTTGTTGCAGTTGGTGCGGATCGGCGGGAGTAACGGGCAGATTGCCGTCCAGATCAAGATGCACGCGAACATTCGACATGCGCAAATCGTAGTCGCGCAACGCGAGCGTATCTTGCAGTACCTGATTGAGTTCCACGGGAATGCGTTCCGGTTTATGTTGCCGCGCAAAACTTAACAGGTTTTGCACGATGCGATGGGTTCGCTGGGCTTGCTTGTAAAGTTTGTCGGAATACTCGATCCCTTGTGGCCCCATCTGGCCACTGGAAATCAGCAATTGGCTGTAACCTAGAATTGCAGTCAGCGGATTATTGAGTTCGTGGGCGACTCCGGATATCAATTGTCCGACGGCGGCCATTTTCTCGCTGTGCAAGAGCTGTTCCTGCGTACGGCGCAGATTCTCATATGCCTGTCGGGTTTCTTCAAACAGCGAGGTGCGGTCGATGGCTCCGGATATCTGACTGCCGACGGCAATGAGCAAATTGGCATCGGCAGGAGAAAAATCGCGATGTGAGCGGCTCCCGACAACGAGCACGCCAACGATGCGATCCTTCGACCACAGCATGACCACGTAAGCCGAGACGAGCTCTTCCTTCTTGTGCGTGTCGCGAAATATCTGCGGAAGCGGGAGCCCCTGGGCAGGCACAAATCTCGCGTGCACGCTGCGGATCTGCTGCAAGAGTTCAGGCGGGATCGGAACCTGCGGAAAATTGCGCGCGTATTCGGATCGGTGCCCCACGGCAGCCACGCGCCGAATCGTTGATTTCTTTTCGTCCAGCAGGTACAGGGAGCATGCGTCCAGGCTAAACAATTCCGCAAGTTGCCGCAGTGTGCGGTGCAGCGAGTCTCCCAGGTCCATCGATTCCGTGAGCGTTTGCGCAATCGAATTCAGTACCATTAATTCACGGTTGCGGCGCCGGATTTCATGTTCCGCTTGCTTGCGCTCGGTGATATCCAGCAAAAAGCCTTGATAGGCGGAAACGTTGCCCGCAGCGTCCCGCACAGCAATGGAAGACTCCATGACGGTCCGGACTTCCCCGTCCTTCCGCCGCATTTCAAATTCAAAGTCAGCGACCGAGCCATGTTCCTGCAGGAGTTTTTTCAGTCTTTCGCGGTCCGCGGCATTTACATAAAGCACCGACGGTATATTTACGCCCAGCAGCTCTTCGCGTCGCTCATATCCGGCCATGCGGAGAAACGCCTCGTTAAAATCCAGAAAGTGACCCTGGGGAGTCGAAATAAACACGCCTTCCTGAACGCTTGAGACCAGCGTGCGATATTTTTCTTCGGCCCGCTTGCGATCGGAAATGTCCTTCAGCACGTGAACGGTTCCCAGTTCGCGACCCTCGGAATCCGAAAAAATGGAATTTGATGCAAGAAAATGGCCTGACAGCCAGGGGTCGGTCTCGTCACCTTCCCCTGCCGTACCTTCACAATAGGGGCAAAGTTTATAGTTGGCATTCTTGCGCGGAAGCATTTCCGTAACGTTGCGCCCAATGAATGAGGAGTTTTCCTTGTGCAGAAGATGGCCCAAGCGGGCGTTGCTCCGCAGGATACGACCTTGTGCATCATGAACGAAGATCGGGTCGCCAATGGAGTCGAAGGTGTAGGCCCACTGCTTTTGCACTGTCGAGACTTGTTCAAATAACCGCACATTCTGCAGGGTCATGCCCAGCAGGTTGGCGATATTGACCAAATAGGAGAGTTCGTCGGGTTGAAAGCGCACGGTTCGCGTTGAGCCAATCGCAATGATTCCGAGAGGCCCTTCTTTGCCGGACAGTGCCAGCGTTACCAGTTCCTTTTGCCCGGTTTCCGACATTCTTTTTCGGGCCGTCAAATCCGTTTCTTCCTCAAATCGGACGAATTGGAAGCCTTCTTTCAGGACTTGCTGTACCCACGGCTCGACCGGCGATAATTTTGCGTATTTTGCGAGATAGGAAGAAGGAAAACCCACTGAAGCACGAATCAGAAGTTGTGGCGTACTGTTCCCGTCCACTTCGAGAAGGCGGACCAGACCATGGGTAGCGTCCAAACTCTCCACAAGTTGCGCTAGAACCTTTTCCAATAAGTCTTTCACGCTCAGCGTCTGGGTGCTGGCCGTCGTCAGCATCATAAGACGGTGCATTTTCTGGTGGATTTCCTCTGTGCGGGAGCGAGCACTCTCCATGACCATGACCACCATGGCGATACCGATGGCCACTCCGAGCAGATGATCAAATGCGATGCGCAGGTGAAATAGCGGGCTCTGGGCCCAGAGCGGAATATCAATCCCATGCAAACCCATGGCAAAAAACGATCCAGCCAGTAGCCTCGCCCCGTGCCCTTTCTTGCGAGCCGACCAGCGCCAGATGATCCATCCCGTGCCAACACAAAGCCCGCTGGCGAGTAGTGCGGTCTCCCAGTGCAAGGATCGTTCAGAGGCCGGACTGTTGTGCTCGATGTAATAGACCAGGGCGAGAAAGATACCGCCGACGGGCAATACCGGCCAGCTACGCCTGCTTGAAGAATCCGTACACTTTACGACGGAGATGAAAAACAGAATGAGCGCTGCAAACCGGAACAAAACAGAGACTATTTGCAAGCCGGGAAAATCCCGAATCAGTTGCAGGACTTCGGTTAGAGCGGAAAGCGTGAAGCAAACCCATCCGGCCAACCACAAGCGGAAAAAGCTAGAAACATGATCGCGGCGTAGGAGAAGAAAAAGAACGAGCAGAATCCCAAAGGCCGTCGCTTCGAAAAAAGCGATACTGAGCAGACCTTGATTCTGCACCACGACGCGTGGCCTCCCGGTAGTTGAGTTCTGCCTAGAATTTGAGCTGTGTCAAACGACACATCCAGTGTCCGGTTTACTCATTAGAATGGGAAGTATTAGTACTTTGGAATGACGCTAACACGCTATTTTCTTACTGGGCAAGTCCCCCTCAGGAAGCCAGTGTTGTCGCTTATAATGGCATGAGGGAGCCCACCGCCGTGGAGATGGAAAACATACTTGTCGTTGATGACGAGGAAGCGATCCGAGAAGTCGTTTCGACGATGCTCGAATCGAAAGGTTATCATTGCACGACGGCCCAGAACGGGCGTGTGGCACAGGACCATATCAAGCGGGTCACGCCGGATCTTGTCTTGAGCGACATGATCATGCCCGAAATGGACGGAATTAAACTTCTGGAATGGGTGCGGCAATACGATCCGGAAGTGCCCGTGATCATGGTCACGGCCATTCATGATATTTCTACTGCGCTGGAGGCCATCCGGCGCGGCGCCTATGATTACATCCTAAAGCCATTTGAAAAAGATCAACTCTTCCTGGGCGTGGGACGTGCCTTGCAGCATCGCCGTCTGGTCGCCGAGAATCGCACCTATCAAATTCAGTTGGAGCAGCAAGTTGAGGAGCGCACAGCACAACTCACGGGCGCTCTCGCACAACTCGAACAGTCTTACGACGATACGCTTGAGGCACTGGGCAGCGCGCTGGACTTGAAAGACGCGGAAACCGAAGGCCACTGCCAACGCGTGACCGCTTTTTGCATTTCCATCGCTAAGGCGATGCCCGTTAATGATGAATATCTGCCCATTATGGCGCGTGCGGCATTCCTGCACGACATCGGCAAGATGGCCATTCCCGATAAGATTCTGCGCAAGCCAGGCCCGCTCGACGACGCTGAAAAGCAGATCATGCGCACGCATTGCGAAATCGGCTACAACATGCTCATCCGCATTCCCTTCCTGCGGGATGCCGCGGAAATCGTGCTAGCCCACCAGGAATTCTACAATGGGGGCGGCTATCCCCGCGGCCTGAAGGAAGAGCAAATCCCACTGGGAGCGCGCATCTTCACCATTGCGGACTCTCTTGACGCCATGATTAGCGATCGCCCTTACCGCCGGGCATTGCCCCTGGCTCATGCCCGGGAAGAGATTCGTCGCTGTTCCGGCACACAGTTCGACCCCAAAGTGGTGGAAGTCTTCATGTCCATCCCCGAACAACACTGGGTCGAACTCCGTGAAAACCTGGGCTCGCCATTCCGGCTAGCCCACCTGAAAAACTTGTAGCCCGTCGTTTATTGAAGTTTGTAGCAGCATTGTCTTCACTCTTTAGGTCGCGGAAATCGGCACGCATAAAAAAAGGGAGGTCCGAACACGGCCTCCCTTTCGTTTTGACCATCTCAACCTATTTTAGAATTCATACCGCAGCGAGAACTGCATGACACGTGCAGTGCTGACAGTCGATGTAATCTGGCCAAAGGTACCAGCATTAACGTTTGTTGTTGGATCGGCGAAGCTGGGGTGGTTGAAGAGATTGTAGGCATCCCAGCGGAATTGTATTTTGTGTCCCTCTTTCCACGGCAATGGAAAAGTCTTGCTCAAGGCTGAGTCTACATTCCAAAAGCCCGGCCCACGGAGATTGTTACGGTTGCCCACGGATCCGGCATCGGGGAACGCAAAAGCTCCTTGTGCCGCCGTTGGGTTTGCAAAGAGCTGCAGAACGCCATCCGAGTCGGTGTGTATGTGCGTCTTGATTGCTTCCGTATTTCCGCCAAACACCCCCGGGCTATTGACGAAAAAGTTTACGGGGAAGGAATCTGTCGACGAACTGAACGCGAAGCCACTGTGGAGTGTGACGATTGTTCCCAATTGCCATCCACCCAAGATTTGGTTCAGGAATCCCGGAGCGTTGTTGCCAAATCGCTTGCCGTGGCCATATGGCAATTCAAAGACGCCATTCGCAGAAACAAAGTGGGTTACGTCGAAGTCCGAGTTCCCTCGGCAAACGCGTAAGTTTCTAACATCGCAAATCAAACCGCCGGTAACGGTGTTTCCAACCGTCGAGAGATTATCGATGGAATGGCTCAACGTATAGTTGAGGTCGAACTGAATTCCATTCGAAAAGCGCTTTCTCAGAGACGTTAGCATCGCGTGATAATTTGAAGACGCTGCGTTAGAAATGTAAGCGTTAACGGAAAACTGACTACCCAGACCAACGTTAGGTGCCAGCAATCCATTGGCATATAGCAACTGGATCGTGTCAGACAAGTCTCCCCGGAAAAACAAGTCGCCAACAGCACCAGCCAAGAATGAGCTGGCGCCAGGGAAAACCTGATTTTCAAACCAAGGCTGTGGCGTGATGCTCCCAGGATCCACACCGGCCCGGACTTCTGCCGAGATTGCCCGGAAAGCGGCCTGCATACCCTGCTGAGACGTCGGATCAGTGAAATCCACAATCTGAGACGCATCGGATTGAGCAAATAAGCGTCGCCCCAGACGTCCCACGTAGTCAACCTCCAGGATAAAGTTGCCTGGAAGTTCTCGTTGTACGCCTAGAGAAATAACATCTGAGTACGGCGTCCTGAACTTCTTTTCTACCGTGTAATTGAACTGGCCGTCGGCATTGCCGAATGGAAAGCCTGTGTCATCCACATACGGTGTATACGGGGTAGTGATCGGCGGGGCCTGATTCACAATGGGAGGCAGAACGCCCACTCCCTGGAAACGTGGATTGTCCAATAGTGCGGCGCTGGCTGTCGCACCACCGTAGAATTGGTTCACGGTATTGTTAAACAGGTATGAGATTTGATCCTGAATGAAGTTAATCGTATTGGCGTTTACGCGGTCATATACGATTGATGCGCCACCGCGAATCGTCGTCTTGCGATCGCCAAAAACGCTTCCTAGAAGACCAGAACGGAACGATGGATTGTAAGCGAAGGCCAATCTTGGCGAAAAGTTCTTGTAATCTGGATTGTAAACGTCAGGACCGTTGTTGGCTTTACCACCCAAGACGTATTGCAACAAAGGCGCTGAATCAACCCCACTAATCCCTGCTGGGCCGTTTTGTTCGCGCGCCGAGAGGACCTGGTTGAAATCAACTGTCGGCACGGACTGGAGACCATTCGTCTCGTAAGGAACTGAATAGAACTGCCAGCGTAGACCGTAGGTCAACGTAAAGTTATTTGTTATGCGCCACTGATCCTGCCCGTAACCTTCATACTCGAAATAGCGGTAGTTGCGCGTTTTCCCAGTACCAGGATCCTGGGCCGTTCCATCTTTCGTATAGTTGTAGTTGGTGTCATAGGAGGCAAAGCGGCCAAGGAGGAACGAGAAGCTGCTGTCCCAAAGCCCGGCGGCCGTTGTTGTGCCGAGGATGTCACTTGGACGAACAGAAGGATCAAGTGTAGTCAGATTCCCGCCCAAGCCCAACGTCAAAAAGTTAAAGTCGTTAATTTGTGTCGATGTTTGATGTTGTGGCTTAAACACTCCACCGAACTCAAACGTGTGCTTTCCATGTGTCCAGGTAAAATCATCTCGCAGCGTCGGCACCGGCACAATGCGGAATTGGCTTTCCAAAGAAGCATAAGGAGCATCAATGAATGTCGCCGAGCCGCCGCCGAAGGTGTAATCATTTGGAAAGGCTTGTTGGGCATTGCTAGGAAATCCCAGACGAGAATCAGCGATACCGAATGTAATCTGATTGATTTTGGTCGAAGAGATCGTCCAGGTGTGGCCTATCGCGAACGAGTAATCGCGAGTTGTAATTTGTGCTGCAACCGGGTCCCCAGGGAACTGTGCGGCTACGCTGTTTACGTCATCTGTTTGTGCATCACGCACAATATTGAATCTGCCAAATAGCTTATGCTTGCTGTTTAGGTTGTAATCAACGCGAGTAACATAAATATTGTCCGCGCGACGCACGGGAGCATTAAACCGGTAAAAACCGGTGTTGATCTTGTCGCCGCCCGAAAGATCGTTTGCTTCAGGGTATCGCTGGGTGACAAAAGCCAGCAATGCTTCGTTGGCTCCAACTCCGGCAGGATCAAGACCCGAAACTGAATTGGCACCAGTCGCCGGAGTGTAGCTGATGCACTGGGGAGCATTCAGGAGATTGCTTGCCGAAGTGCAACCTGCACCGTTGTTGATGTAGCCTAGCAATCCGTTTCTAAAAGTGTCTAATGGGACTGTGCGCAATTCATTGTCCTGGCTGGCATCGCGACGACCTTCGTAGTTGAAGAAGAAAAATAGTTTGTCCTTTTTAATTGGACCGCCAAGTCTGCCTCCAAACTGGTTTCGGATCAGTGCAGCCCTTGGAACGCCATTAGCATTGTTGAACCAGGAGTTGGCTGCCGTCAGTGTATTGCGGTGGTATTCATATGCGGCGCCGTGAAAGTCATTTGTGCCACCCTTGGTAATTATTTGTATTTCCGCTCCGCTGCTGCGTCCTTCATCTGCCAAGATATTTGCTGTTTCGCCGCGAAATTCTTGCACCGAGTCAATGGGTGCGCTGCCGGTCGTTGCAAACGCTTGTCCCGTCGCTTGGTCGTTAGAATCTATGCCGTCAATCGTGATGTTACCCTGATCGGCCCGGGCGCCCGTTACCGAGCCAGTGCGGTTCGTTGCGTTTCCGAACGTGACCACCCCAGGCTGCAATCCAAGAAGAGCTGCCGGGGAACCCCGTAACTGTACCGGCAAGGCTTCAATCTGCCTTGGCGTAATAACGTTGCCAATAGTGGCATCCGTTGTATTTAACGTGGCTTCGCCAGACGCTTGCACTTCGATTGTTTGCGCTAATTGGCCTATTTCCAATTTTGCATTTCTCGTTGCAACGGTGTTCACGCCGAGTTGCACACCTGTGATCTCAAATTTCTTAAATCCCTCTTTTGAAAAAGTAATGATGAAATTGCTGTTCGGTGGCACATGCAGGAGTCGGTAGACCCCTTGTTCATCTGTAATTGTTTGGGCGTGATAGCCAATATCCGCATTATCAAGATCCACTTGCACACCGACCACAGTCGCGCCAGAATTGTCTGTAGCCACGCCCGTCACGCCGGAAAACTCCTGGGCACGTGCAGGCATCAGAATGAAGAGAGTCGCGAGGAACACACCGGGGAGAAGCTTGAGACCAACCTTCATGAAACCTCCGTTGACTTAGATCCCGTTAGACTTTCGAATTTGGCGAACTATTCTAGAAACTGCCGATGCAAGACTGCGTCCAAATTTAGAAAAACTTTCACAACAGTAACTCGCTGAAAAATAGAGGTTTACCGCACGAGGTACTGGCCACCCCTAACGCACGCCATAATGAATACGAATTATGGTAGAAGTATGTAAATTCATATCAATTGAAGATATGTGCATGGTAATCAGCAAGGAGATTGCGTGGCAAGGTTGAGGTTTTGAAATGATTCTAATTTATAACTAGCGTCAGGAGCTTGCGAATCGCTTCCGCAAATACTTCTGAAGGAGCCAGGAGACTAACCACGAGAAAACCACGCTGTGGTAAACCATAAAAATGACCTGGATGCACTTGGATTCCCGCGCTCTCGAGCAGCTGTACGCTTAGCTCTTCATCGGTCGAACCAGACGGTACCCGCAAGATAGCGCACCATCCTCCCTCAACAACCAGGCGGCTCGCAGCGTGCTGTCGTCCGAGTTGGCGGTCGAGCTCGGCGAGGTTTGACCTCATTCGTTCGAGTGCCTGCTCCCGGAACCCTCGCCTGGTCTCGAGCCAATCCGGCAGCGCCAATTGGGTGGGCGCGCCAAGCGACAGGTAGGTATCGGAGACTACCTCTAACCTCGATGAGGCCCGCCGTTTCAACTCCTGCGGCCCGCTCAGAACGATCCAAGCCAACTTCATCTGCGGCAATCCGCAAATCTTGGATATCCCACTCAATGTAAAGGTCAGAGTCTGGAAGTTCGAGGCAAACGTTGCTGGTGTCTCCCCTTGCAGACCGAAATCGAGAAAAACCTCATCAGCAATAAGGGCCAACCCCCTGAGACCACAAAGCTCGGATAGTTTGACCATTTCAGCGCGCTTGCAGAACTGGCCAGTGGGGTTGTTGGGGTGAACGACGATCACCCCGCGACTACGTGAAGTGATAGCCCGCTCAAGTCCATGAAAATCGATCTGCCAGCCGTGGTCATAGATCAGGGGATACCGTACGAGCTTCACGTCCTGAATTTCGGCGAGAAAATCGAAGAGCGGATAGCTCGGTTCTGGGATAAGCAACTCATCGCCGGGATTGCAAAGTATTCGAAACGCGAACGAATAGGCTTCGCTCGTGCTGGTCGTCAGAAAAATGTCGTCGATCGGAATCTCGGCTGCAAAATCCCGGTAATAGTCTGCAACCGCGCGCCTCGCCGACGGCAACCCCCTTGGATTTGGTTCGTACGTAAGGGAAGCCTTTTGGCTTAGGGCCGCTAGTATCTTCTTTTCGTCATAGACAAATCCGCATTCGGTGGGATTTGAAACAGTAAGGTCCAAAATGCGCTTCCCGGCAGCACGACGCCGCGCAAGAGCTTCACTCAACGCATTGGGAGATAGATTCCAGTTGGTTCGGTCGGCAAACATGTTCGAAGTAAAGTTAGCACGGGCTCAGCAATCTTCGCCTGACCAGCTCACAAATCGTGCTTACAGACGCGCGCCTGTCCGGCCGAATCTCGGGCGACCTGACGTATACTTTGTACGGGCGTTGATAGTGCCATGAACGCAGACGGCAAACCGACAGTCGCGCAAAAACCCGTTCCGCAGCTCGATCTAGCGGCGCAATATGCCGCAATCGGGGCCGAAATTCGTGCCGCCATCGACAAAGTCCTCGCGTCGCAACATTTTGTGCTCGGCCGTGAAGGCGCCGCTCTGGAGAGTGAAATCGCGCAACTCTGCGGTGTGCAGCACGGTGTCGGCGTCGCTTCAGGAACGGACGCTCTGATTCTTGCCCTTCGCGCCTGTGGCGTGAGGGCCGGCGACGATGTTCTGCTTCCGCCGTTCACCTTCGTCGCCACCGGCAGCGCGGTAAGCGCGCTTGGAGCAAACCCGGTATTTGTGGATATCCGCCCGGACACCTACAACATCGACCCCAGCGAACTCGCCCGTCGCCTCACTCCCAAAACGCGCGCCATCATCGTTGTCCATCTCTATGGCCTTGCGGCGGACATGGACGCGCTCCTCGCGTTCGCCAGAATGCACAAACTCGCGGTCATTGAAGACAACGCTCAAGCCATCGGCGCGACGTACAAAGGCCGGCCCGCAGGCTCTTTCGGCGATGCTGCCTGCATCAGTTTCTACCCTACGAAAAATCTTGGCGCTTACGGCGACGCTGGGATGATCGTAACGAATTCCGAGGGCATCGCGACGCGCCTAAAAACACTTCGCAATCACGGCCAAGTGGAGAAGTACTGGAGCGCTGAACCTGGCTGGAATAGCCGTCTCGACGAAATCCAGGCAGCCATCCTGCGCGTGAAACTGCGTCATTTGGCAGACTGGCAACACGCGCGGCAATCGAACGCGGCCGAATATACGCGCCTGCTATCTGAAGTACCCGGCGTGATGCCTCCACAAATTCCTGAAGGCTACGAACACGTCTTTCATCAATACACGATTCGCACGGAAAAGCGCGACGGGCTGCATCAATTCCTGAACGAACGCAAGATCGGGTGCACCGTGTACTATCCGCATCCGCTCCATTTGCAGCCGCTCTATTCCTCCCTTGGACACAAAGCAGGCGACTTTCCTCACTCGGAGCGCGCCGCCAAAGAGGTTCTTTCCCTACCCATGTTTCCGGAGTTAAAGAAGCCGGACATCTCTCAGGTGGTCAACACCATGGCGGAATTCCTGCGTTGTTAGCCAGCGCATGGTTTATCTGCCGAAGTAAAGCAGCGTCAGCAGAAAAATCCACAGCGCATCCATGAAGTGCCAGTAATAGGAAGCCACTTCTGCGGCCAGTTCCCGTCGGACTGTGGAGGTCTCAAAATTTCGTAGCGCCACAAACGACAACATCGCGACTCCGCCGACGAGATGCAGCGCATGGCTTCCGGTAAAAATATAGAAAAAGCTGCTGGCCGGGTTGCTGGCGATGAATACTCCCTGCGCCGCCAGCTGGCGCCAGGCCACAAACTGACCGAGCAGAAAAACCACACCGAGCCCCGTAGTTAGCCCCCAAAATGCGCGAAATCCCGCGCCATTCCCGGCGGCCAGCCGCTTTCGCGCAATCTCAATCGTGCCGCTGCTCAACAGCAAGAAAGCTGAGTTCACCCACAGGATTCCCGGAAGGCGCACCGCCATCCAGTCGTGCCCCGTATTTCTACGCAGAAGAAACGCACTGATCATGGCCATAAAGAAAATCAGGATGGCGATGATTCCGACGCTCATTCCCGTGATATAGCGGTTGGGAGAAGCGGGCGGGTCGGGGCGCTTGCCCTCATTCCCGCCGTTGCCCCGGCCCCCACCGCCGCCGCCGTCTCCGCCGTCACCATCGCGACGGACGGGCGGTTTTCCTTCACCGCCTCCGCCGACGTTTTCAATAATCAGCTCGATATCATCTGTAGAAATAGTGCCCGGCATACTCGTCCCTACTTCCTGGCCTGTTGCGACTTCGGGTCCGGTGGCGGCGCCACAAATTGCGGTAGAAATTCTTTGGCTGTCTCGCGGTTTGCCAACTCATAGGCTCCCCGGTAAACGGCAACCGGTCCGGTTCCAAAGTTATCCACTGGAGGAGGCGAATCCACGCTCCATTCAAGCGTGGTTGAATTCCAGGGATTTCGCTCCCGCGTCCGCTCGCCACTGAAAACACTTAACAAAAAATTCGCCAAAAAAATTCCCTGCGCCGCCACGGTCAGCAGCGTCGCCATGGTAATAAAAGTTCTCATCGAAATTCCCGCAGCGCTCACCGCCGACAATGTCATGCCCGGCGTCGTGCGGGAATGGGCAATCAGGCCCAGCCAGTGCATGGGCATGAAAATGGCATAGACGCCGGCAAACGTCAGCCAGAAATGCACCTTGCCGAGGGTTTCATTCAGGCGCCGGCCAAACATCTTCGGAAACCAGAAAAAAAGCGCTCCCAAAATCGCGAACGTCGCTGCCACTCCCATTACCAGGTGAAAATGCCCGGTGATGAAATCGTCGTTCACCGCGACGGATTCCAGATCATGGCGTGCCAGAAAAATTCCAGATATGCCGCCCGACACGAACAAGGAAACAAAACCCAGAGCAAACAGCATCGCAGTGTTGAGTTGAATCCGTGCGTTCCACAGCGTTCCCAGCCAGCTCATGAGCAGGAAAGACGCCGGAAGTCCCAGGGAAGCTGCCAGGGTTGAAAATACCAGGGGTGAATACGGGTTCAGCCCGCTGATGAAAGCGTGCTGCCCCCAAACGCAAAATCCAAAGGATCCTACCGCGCACAACGCCAACACCACGCCGCGCTCCATCCACACCGGCTTTCGCGAAAAGGTGGACAGCAGGTGCGCTGTCGTTCCAAAACACGGCAACATCGCGATGTAAACTTCGGCCTGCGCGAAAAACCAGAACAAGCGTTGCCAGCCGAGTGGCTCGGAGACGTGCGCAGTAGCCGGAGAATCGAAACGCGCAAACTCCGGCATAACGAAGAATTGCGAGTGCCAAATCCTATCCGACAATAACAATACACATGCCGCGAGCAGGATGCTAAAGACCAGAAAGCTGAGAATGGCATTCACAAACCAGGCCCACACCGTCAGAGGTAAACGGGGCAAGCTCATCCCGCCCGCTCGCATGTCGACCGTCGTAACGATAAAATTCAATGCGCCAAGCAGCCCGGCAAGACAACAGATGCCTGCGCTGGCGACCCAAATCGTAATTCCCGCATCCCTCGCTGCAAAAAACGCAGCCATAAAGCCGATCAGCGCTATCCCCGATGCCCACAGGGAAAGCAATGTCAGCTTGGGAAAGGCCATGTCCCGAGCGCCAATTTGCAGAGGCAAAAAGTAATTTCCAAATCCCAACTGCGGCGCCGCAATCAAAACGAAAAATACCATCAGCGACCCGTGCAGCGTCGTCAGGGCCGCATAACGTTCCGGAGAATTTTCCATTCCCGATAGCAACGGAATTTGCATCTCAGGCCAAACCAGATGCATCCGCATGAGCAAGGACATCGCCATGCCCAGAAACACGCTGAGCAGGGCCAGCCACAGATATCGCAATCCGTTCGCCTTGTGATTGGAGTCAAACAGTCGTGTGGTCCAGCGCTTGGCAAAAATCGGCGCGGGCGCGTTTCGGGGGTCATCCATAAGCGTTTAGGCTCGATCCATAGAGTATCGTGCTGGATGCCACCGGCCCATCATAGCAACTAAAATTGGGGCCGCGAAACGGCAACTATCTCTTGAATCTGCAAAGTTCAATGGAAGGAACGGTACGAACAGAAGGAGGGATATGAGATTTTCATCCGGCAAACTGCAGTCTATCCACGTCCTGGCCGGATAAACCTGCGTATTTCAGAAAATTTGGTGCGGTCGAGAGGACTCGAACCTCCACGCCTTGCGGCGCTAGCACCTCAAGCTAGTGCGTCTGCCAGTTCCGCCACGACCGCGACGACTTCAATCCTAAAGGCAACGGATTGAGGTGTCAAACTTGTGCTGCAAAAACCCAAAACTGCCATAAAGCAAACAGCCGAATTTACGTCCGCGAAGCAAATTACGGTTTCTTTGGTTGCGCCGGAGCCGGCTGCGGATTGGGTTGCGGAGCCGGCGTTGTCGCCGCCGGCGCAGGTGTCGTCGCTGGCGCTGGCTTATCCGCCGGAGTCGTTGTCTTGGAGGCCGGCTTTGAAACATTTTGCAAAACCGAGCCGCCCTGGCTAATCGCCCGGTCCGAACGCAACACCATGGCCATCGCGCACAGCATGAACATAATCGCGCACCAGGTTGTCACGCGAGACAACACGTTGGCAGCGCCGCGCGGACCAAAGGCCGTCTGGCTCCCGGCACCGCCGAAGGCGCCGGCCAAGTCCGCCGCCTTACCGCTCTGCAGCAGCACCACAATGATCAGCACCAGGCAGTTCAGCACAAAAAATCCCGTAAGCAGCGGCCCCGCAAACCGGAACCCCACAATAATAATGGCGAGGCCGACGACAACCGACAGCGCCCAATTCATCCAACTCTGCATTTCCGTCTCCTGAAGGTCAGCCGCATTGCGGCGCGCTTCGCTTTCTATCTAATTCGCGGCTTTTACGATTGTTGCGAACGATTTCGCGTCCAAACTCGCTCCGCCCACCAGCGCGCCGTCCAACTCTTCCTGCGCCATCAAACCCTGAATATTGTCCGGTTTTACGCTGCCACCATACAAAATCCGCAGCGCCAAGGCGTGCTCAGTGGAAAACTGCCTTCCCGCGCATTCGCGAAGAAACAAGTGAGCTTTAGCGGCAATTTCAGGCGTAGCCGTCTTACCGGTGCCAATCGCCCACACTGGCTCGTATGCCAACAGAATACGGGAGAATTCCTCAGGGGTCAACGCACCCGGACCGCCGGCAAACTGCCTCTGCAAGACTTCTTCGGTGAACCCCGACTCACGATCCTCTTCCGTTTCGCCAAGGCAAACAATGGGCGTCAGGCCGCCTTGGAGCGCCATCAACGTCTTCTTTGCCACGTTGTCGTCGGTCTCGCGAAAAATCTGCCGCCGCTCGGAGTGCCCGATAATTACGTATTTGCAACCGGCTTCGGCCAGCATGCGCGCCGAAACTTCGCCCGTAAACGCGCCTTCCTTGCTCCAGGACACGTTCTGCCCGGCAATAAAGACGTTGCTGCCTTTGGCCGCTTCGGCCGCCGTGGAAATTGCGGTTGCCGGCGGCGCAATTACGATGTCGCAATTCCTGCAGTCCGTCACCAGCGGCAAGAATCCGGAGAAAAACATCCGCGTCTCCGCCAGCGTCTTGTACATCTTCCAATTCCCTGCCATTACACGTCTTCGTTTTGTCGGTGTCATTGATCCTATTTTTCTGTGAGGGCCTCGACGCCGGGAAGCTTGCGTCCGCCTAGAAATTCCAGTGATGCTCCGCCGCCTGTAGAAATGTGCGAAATCTTGTTTGCCACGCCCGATTGATGTGCCGCGGCAACCGAATCGCCACCGCCCACAATCGAAGTCGCTCCAGCACCGGTAGCTGCGGCCACTGCTTTGGCCACTTCCAGTGTACCCTTTGCGAAGGCCGGCATCTCAAACACCCCCATCGGCCCGTTCCAAACAATCGTCTTGGCCCTGGCGATCTCCGCGTTGTACGCCGCTATCGACTTCGGACCAATATCCAGCCCCATCTGATCATCCGGGGTCGCGTTTACGTCCACGGTCGTAGCGGGCGCATCGGCTTTAAATTCCGGCGCAATCACATGATCCACTGGCAGCAATAACCTGAAATTCTTGGCCTTGGCGTCGGCCAAAATTTTCTTCGCCAAATCAATTTTGTCGTTTTCCACCAGCGACTTGCCGATCGGCAATCCCTGGGCCTTCAAAAACGTATAGGCCATACCTCCGCCAATCAGCATGGAGTCGGCAATCTTCATCAAGTTCTCCACCACCTCAATCTTGTCACTCACCTTTGCGCCGCCAATTATCGCCACAAACGGACGCGCCGGATTTGAGACCGCCTTGCCCAGGTAGGCCAGCTCTTTCTCCATCAAAAGCCCCGCCGCCGCCTGCTTCACAAACTTCGTGATCCCCACAACGGAAGCGTGCGCCCGGTGCGCCGAACCAAACGCATCGCAAACAAAGAGCCCATCGCACAGCGCCGCCAGCTGCTTTGCAAAACCCTCGTCGTCTTTTTCTTCTTCTGCATGAAACCGTACATTCTCCAGCAACAAGACATCGCCATCCTTCAGGGCCCTGCTTTTCGCTTCCGCGTCCGCGCCCACGCAATCATCGGCAAACGCAATGCTCTTCCCCAATAGCTCTTCCAATTTCTTCGCCACCGGCTTCAGGGAATACTTCGGCTCCGGTCCCCCTTTGGGACGCCCCAAGTGCGACGCCAGCACCAGCCGTCCGCCCTTTTCGATCGCCAGCCGCAGCGTCGGAACGGTCTCGCGGATGCGCGTGTCGTCGGTCACCACGCCGTCCTTCAGTGGCACATTGAAATCCACGCGCAAAAACACGCGTTTCCCCTGCAAATCCAAATCCTGAATCGTAAGTTTGCTCATGGCCCCGGGCTCTCAACAATTTTTAGTCAGAATTACAGCCAGAATTGTACTGTTCGAAGGCAGGGGCCGCCTTCTTTGGCGGCCCCTGGCAACCGCGCTACAGAACCGGCGCTTACTTCTTCCCTAGTAGCTTAATCAAATCGCGGCACCGGCAGGAATATCCCCACTCGTTGTCATACCACGCAAGCACCTTGACGCACCGGTCCCCGACAACCTTGGTGTATTCAGAGTCCACTGTCGACGATGCCGGGTTGCCCTTGAAGTCGGCTGAAACCAGTTCTTCGGCGGTGTAATCCAGAATTCCCTTCATCGGTCCATCGGCTGCAGCCTTCAGAGCCGCATTCACCGAATCCTTCGTCGCCGGCTTCTCGGTAAACACTGTCACATCCACCACGCTAACGTTCGGCGTCGGCACGCGCATCGCGTACCCGTCCAGCTTGCCCCTCAGTTCCGGAATCACCAGGTGCAGGGCCTTCGCCGCGCCCGTCGAACTCGGAATCATGCTGATCGCCGCCGCCCGCGCTCGCCGCAAATCCTTGTGCGGCAAATCCAGGAGTTTTTGGTCGTTGGTATACGAGTGAATCGTCGTCATCGTACCGCTGACGATTCCAAACGTCTCGTGCAACACTTTGGCCACTGGCGCCAAACAATTCGTCGTGCACGACGCGTTCGATACGACATGGTGTTTAGCCGGGTCGTAGGTCTTGTCATTCACGCCCAAAACAAACGTCGCATCTGGTCCGTCGGACGGAGCCGACACAATCACCTTCTTCACCGACCCACGCAAATGTTTCCGCGCGTCCTCACCTTTGGTGAAAAGTCCCGTCGACTCCACGACGACATCCGCGCCCACTGAATTCCAATCAATCTGCGCCGGATCCTTTACTTTAAATACTTTAAACGCCTTGCCTTCCACCGAAATCGTGTCATCGGTGTGCGCAATCTTATGGTGCAAATTTCCCAAAATCGAATCGTACTTCAGCAGGTGCGCAAGGGTCTTGGCATCCGTCACGTCGTTGATCGCCACAAACTCAATGTCCTTATCGTCAAGCGCCGTTCGCATGATGTTGCGTCCAATGCGGCCGAAGCCGTTGATCCCTACCTTGATGGGCATTACTTCCTCCGGTGCTAGTTTGTTGGCCCCAGGGGCCAATGAAATCGAAACTACCGCGGCGTCTCGGCGAGTTTGCGCCACACAGTAGAACCAAAAATGGTATGGGCTGGCTCGAGAAAAGTCAACGCAAGACGGAAAGCGGTAATGGGTCAGTTTGAGGCGGAGTGACCTATTTCTTGGTACTATACGTGCCAAGGAGGTCATTCCCATGCCCAGCAACTATGACCTGATTTATCAAGCCATAAAAGAAAAGAAACCAGTGACCGCGAACTACGATGGCTATTCGCGAGAAATGTGCCCCCATGTATTAGGGACCAAGGACGGAGTTATGCACGTTTTATCCCTCCAGTATGCCGGAGGCAGCAGCAAAGGCTTGCCACCTGGAGGCCAATGGAAATGCATGGACGTGGAAGGGCTCTCCAGCATTACTCTGACAAATGGAGCATGGGTTACAGGTCCACGCAAAACGGACAAGCCGCAAAGTTGCGTGGCCGAAATACACATCGAGATTCCATACTAGCTATTTCTTATTTTTGAATTCCGCGTATTCGATCGCTCTCTCTTGTGCGAGAGGCCCGGAAAAAACTGTCACGTATACATCTCCTGCTTTTATGTCCGTGGCTTCCACGCGCCAATCCGAGGCGATTTCTTTATCTTGGAATGCACTGTATTGAACTGCCGATGCGGTTTGAGCTTGCATGAGGACACACTCCTAGTTTAGATTTCCAGAAGTGGGCTGGATCTTGTGACTCGACAGCAATCGAGTCAGGCCTTGGTTTCCCGCCGTGAGTCTATCAGAGAAATAATCTCTTCAATAGTCCAAACGTGGTCCGAGACACCCGCTTCCATAGCGGGTGTGACTCTAAGTGTTTGATGCACGCGGCAGAAATTGTAGTGCATGAAGTGAAGCGCAACGGCATAGCCCAAGTTATCGATCTTCTTCGAAAATGCGTTGGTGAGCCGCGTAAATCGGCGCATCGACATACGCATTGTTAGGTTCTGGCGTTCTACGTAGCTCGTAGAAACATGCTTCGCTTCTGGATTGCCAGAGATAGCTACTGTTTTGCATTCGATGCATTCGGCAGGGCTGTAACGCTTCTCATCCGCACCGTCATTCCCATAAATCTTAATCAGCATCGCATAGTCAATCTCTGAGCCAAAAGCGCTCTCTACAGCGTCCAGATACACGCGGTGGCCGTCTGTGGTCAGCTGAATGCGGTTCGCCAAACGTGATTCCAAGTCATGCATCAGAGCGTACGCTGTAGTTGCGCCGCGTGAGCCAATCTTCCAAGTGCAAATCAGCTTTGTATCGGCGCACAGGGCAGTCCACGTCCAAACGTCGCCGAACCCGAATTGGCCTTTCTTCTCTGCCGGGAGATTCTTTTCTTTGGCGTAGCAGAAGGACCAAATCTCATCGCACTGGACGCGCTTGCAAGGCAGGTTGACCAGTTTCTCTTGCTGGTACTTCTCACATGCCGCACCAATCTCAGCCAGAAGCCTCACTACGGTATTTTTGGCCACGCCAGTCATGCGAACGGTGGCGCGAATGGAATTGCCCTCTACAAGGGCTGAGATTACTTGGGTGCGCTTAGCTGGCGTCAGGCGATTCATAATGAAGTGATTCTAGCTGACCGCATTTAGATTGTCAAGCATAAAAGTCAGTTTAACAACTATCGATAACTGTTCTTGACATCCTACTATCATAGGGTTAGGATTACACACATTCGGAGTAGTTGATGGACGTAGAGTTTGCGGACAAAAGCCTTGCTCTTATTGAAACTGACGAAGCGGCCAAAACTGGTCTGCCAGTCTCTGTCATTACTTCATTCCGGGATAAGTTCGTGCTGGTAAGAGCAGCTGCTGACGAAAGGGTATTCAGAAATTGGAAAAGCCTTCATTACGAAAAGTTGGAAGGATACAAGGACAACCGGCGATCAATTCGATTAAACAAACAGTGGCGGGTAGTTTTCACGATCAATACAGGATGCAGTCCAAACAAAATCAAAGTATTGGCAGTGGAAGACTATCACTAGAAAGGAGAAGAAATCATGGCGACTCCTAATGCGGCTTGGGTCAAGCATCCGGGGTTTTATATCAAAGAAGAAATGGAAGAGAGAGGATGGTCTCAGCGTGATCTGGCTTTCATCTTGGGTGTGTCCGAACAGGTCATTAATCCGATTCTTAACGGGAAGAGAGGAATCGGCCCAGAAATGGCGAAGGCTTTAGGGGAAGGTTTTGACGTTCCCGCTGAATTCTTCGCTAGTCTTCAGCAAGCTTACGACTTAGCGCAAGCTAGGACGCCAGATGCGAGCGTGGCAGCGCGACGCACGATGCAGAGTGCATATCCTGTTCGAGAGATGATTAAGCGTGGTTGGATTGAGCAATCTGATACTCCCATGCTTGAAACTCAACTAGTCCGTTTCTTTAACGTGTCCAGCCCGAAAGAAATTCCCTATTTCGTTCATGCCGCCAAAAAAAGTAGCTATGAGGAAAGAAACATTCCAGCAGTCCAATTGGCTTGGCTCTTTAGAGTCCGTCAGATTGCACAGTCGATAGTCGTTCCTAAATATTCAGAAAAGGCACTTCGACAAGCAGTCCGAAGTGATTTGCCTCCACTAATGACCGCTCCTGACGAGGTACGCCATATTCCGCAGGTCATGCTGGAATGTGGAATACGGTTTGTCGTTGTTGAAAAGCTGCCGAACGCAAAAATTGACGGCGTTTGCTTTTGGCTTGATGAGTCTTCTCCTGTTATTGGAATGAGTACGCAGCACGACAGAATAGATAATTTCTGGTTTGTCTTGAGACATGAGATAGAGCACGTTTTGCAGCGCCACGGTATGGGAGTAGAGAACGAAATTGTCGACGCGGATTTGGATGCAGACACGACTTCATTTTCAGCGGAAGAAAGGATTGCAAACCAAGCCGCCTCTGATTTTTGTGCACCAACAGAAAGACTTGATAATTTTCTCTTGAGAAAAAAACCTTTCTACTACGAAAAGGATGTTATTGCCTTTGCAAGAATTGTCGAAAGGCATCCCGGCATAATCGTTGGTCAAATCCATAAGCGTTTGAATCGATATGACTATCTAAGAAGGCACCTTGCGAAAGTGCGCCAATTTCTGCTTCCCGGCTCGATAGCTGATGGGTGGGGGCAAACGGTTCCAGTTTCACTCTGATCACGGAGGTTACGCTGTGCCAAGCAAAAAGGAACATTTCCAACAAATTTGGCATCGATATGATTCAAGGCAGGACCATAAACCGTCCAGCTTGAGACAGGCAGCAGCTTGGGCAATCGAAGAGGGTCTGCTTGAGCTGCCCGAGCCTGACCCTATTGGCGACTTGGCAGAGCAGATGGGGCAGGCAATTCGTGAAGAATATAAGACTGACGCAAAAGGGCGAAGGTATCGGGTCAATCATGCCGTTCGCGTGACAAAGAGCGGAGTGCAATACACTTTTTGGGGTGTCCTTGGTTTTGCCAAGCCAGAGCATTTTGTTAGGGCTTTTGGGCAGCGTCGTGAATTAATTGCTGGTGAAAACTTCCAACTAAAAATAGACGTCGATGTTTTCAATGATCTGAATGCAGGCAAATACCCGGTTTTTCAACTCGTGCTTAACTATGCGGATGACGTTGCAGAACGAGAACAATTAATGCTTCGCCACTACACAAGGCGCGTAGCCTAATCCTTTTTCTTCCACCGAGCACGCGCAGCCAATTTAGCTATTTCGTGGCGTTGTTCGGGTGTAAGTGTGGCAGATCGAGATTTTCCACCTTTCAATCCCCCCGATCGTCCTTTTGGTATCTTTCGCTTTGAGGGACTAGCCTTATCTTCGATATTGCCTACGGCAACATCTAAAATCGTTTTAGCTAGTTGGTTTGGGTCGCGTGGACGCTTGGCCATAATGCCATCTTGCCAGAACGGAATGGGAACGCAATAGGCTCAGTTTTCAAACTGACCCACTACCCGGAAAGCGTGTCAAGCCTCTTTAGAAATGTCCCCTTCCTTACCTCATTAGAAATGTCCCTTTTTCTTTTGATTTGCCTGTTGTCGTTGGGGTGTCCGCCGGAACGAAGCCCTGCGCCGCGGTTTGTGCGGCGTGTTTAGGGCGTAGTGGAGGCGGACACCCCAACGAGTGCTGCCTCCTGCGATCGATTCATCCGCTGCAACTTCATTCTCTGCTCATAGCCTTGCCGCCAGGGAT